>Ga0209542_10000099_pt1 | contig 216249 bp, 216 predicted proteins | sample RifCSPhighO2_01_FD_184028 | JGI IMG/M metagenome (GOLD analysis project Ga0209542, IMG submission 184028) | Soil microbial communities from Rifle, Colorado - Rifle CSP2_plank highO2_0.1 (SPAdes) (version 2) | ecosystem: Environmental > Terrestrial > Deep subsurface > Rock core/Sediment ...
AAGGCCCCATATGAGCTTGAATTACAAAACGCCAAAAGAAGTTTGGGACGAATTATGTAAAGCAGTTTCGTGATGTAAACCAGTTTCGGGATAACAGAGCTCATTCTCTCTCCGCAACCTTTTTAAACACCCTTCTTTTCCATAGCCATTATGCAACTCAATGTTCTTGAAAGCGAAAAAAGAAGGATTGTTGTTGAGTTCAGTGATACTGACCAGGGTTTCTGCAATGCCTTAAAGACAGAGCTGTGGAATGACGAAAATGTTGAGGCAGCTGGCTACCAGATAGAGCATCCGCTGATTGACAAGATCAAGTTTACAGTGGAAACAAATACAAAGGAAACGCCCCAGCAGGCAATTCAGTCTGCTGCAAAAAGGATAGGTTCTGGGATTGACAAGATGTCCAAGGCATTTCCGGTCATTAGGTAGGCATAGGCGGTTCTTTTTTCATCAAAACTTATTTATACAAGTTATTCTCTAAACCATATATAGATATAGCAAAAAGTATAATGTATTATATTTCAAAGTATATTATACAAAATATATAATAAAGTATTATTGAACATAAGGCAAAAAATAGAACAATACATATAATATTAAATATTACAAAAGATATAACATGAAAATCAAAACCAAGCTTTGGAAGCGAAGTCCTACTTCTTTTGCCACGACTATCCCGCAGATTGCCGTAATGCCCCTGGATGAGGACAAGGAGTACAATGTTACCTGGGAATATGATCGGCAGAATGACCTCTGGAAAGTAAAGTTTGAAGAGATTAAAAAGGGTGAGAAAAAATGAGCGATGCCCCTGTAATGCCAGGCATGGCCCCCCACTCTCCGGCAAAGGCTCCCTCCCCTGCTGCACAAGGGATAGGCAAAACTATCTTTTTTATCCTGCTATTGGCATTTATTGGAACAAATTTCTACTTTGCCTGGCAGGAAGCTGGGCAGGAATTCGGCAATATCGAATGGGTCCGGCTAGTTTATCCAAATTATTTGAAAGATGTTGTCAATGATGTGAGCAAGAGTTTTGCAACAACTGGCAGTGGTTCAGACACTACAGCCACAGATGATTCGGCCGCGACTGCCCAGCAGGCTCAGCCTGGACAGAAAGACACTGCTGAAATTGCAACAGGCGAAAAAAGACTAAAGGACCGTTTGGTTGTGCACAATCCTACTGCAAATGTTGGCCTCACAGATGCCATTAGCATTGGCGCGGGTGAATTCCTGGATGCGCTGCTGATTAATGGTGAAGTGGATTATAATGAAGTCAGGATTGAAATTGTGCCTGGCTCTGTGCAGGTGCATCCTTCAGTAAATGGGCTAAATCCAACAGCATTCTATATTTACCAGGCAAACAGGAAATATTACCTCAGATACAGGGATAATGGCGGCGATATGCCTGACACAGCTGAGCCTCTTGAGGCATTCATGACCTTGAAAATTCATGACAGCGAATTTTCTGTCAATACTGATATTAAAGTCATAGTGGCGGGCAGCTGGACAAGCAATGTGCCCGGAGGAGGATGGACAATAGGAGGAGCCTCTGTGGCTATTGTTATAGTTCTTGCATTAATGGGCAGGAATTTTGTGAGAAATCGGAAAGCAAGGAGGGCCGGGCCATCTCCAGAACCACCCGTGGGCACCATACCGCCAACTAGCCCACCGTCCGCCCCGCTTGACCAAAGCCACCACTTGTCTGAATTAGTTTGGAGAAAGCTTAAGCTTATTGACATGCTTTACAAATATGGCGCCTTCCTCGAAAAGAATAAGAGGGACCTGAACGCTTATGCTGCTGCAATTTATTCCAATCTAATCGAGGAACTGGAATTCAAAATACAAAAAAGGGGAGGAGGGATTAAGGCTCGGGACGAACTGAGAAAAGTCATAGACAATGTTGATGTTCTTAGGAGCAATTTAAAATATTTTGATTTGGAGCATCATCACCAGGACTTGCTTTCTTATATTTCGGTTAATCATGGGCGTGCACTTAAAAAGTTCGATAATGACAACAAGTTTGATGAGGCTTTCTTGGGATATATAGTACAAGCCCTGCAAAAATCAGATTCTGGCGCTCAGGAGCTGGAGCAAAAGATTGAAAAAACAGAGGAGACTCTCATAAAAATTGCAAAGGCCATTCTGCGCATCGAAGATTACCTGATTCAAAATCTTGGCAGGATTTCTGATGAAAGAAAGCCCATAGAAGAGAGATTAAAGCAGATTCTGAAGGAAGAGCATATGCAGTTGAGCAATCTTGAATCATTATGGAACAAACTGAAAGAAGATAATAGATTGAGGGAGCCAGAATTTTATAAGAGGGCCATAGAAGAGCTTCTGTCTGAAGATGCAAAAAACAACAAAGAGCTTAATGAAACAATAGCACGCGCAGCAATTCTAACCGGAAATCTAAGCCAATGGGCATCCCAGCTTGACAAGTTTAAGAGTGTTCTTCGGACAATAGCATCAAAACTATCCTTGGTTACAGGCAAGAAAGAGGATGTTGATGCTCTCATAATAAGGGAAGTTTTGGAAAAGATATCCCTTATACATAAAACATATTTTGAGGATGACCGGGTAACTCCCAAAAAAGAAATTCGTGACATGCGTGAAAGCATTTCAGAAATGGATGGCCTTAAGAAAAAGTATGCTGACTTGACATCCAAAATGGAAGGGCTTATAGCGGCCATTATTCAAAATAGGGAGCAAATGGAAAAAGAAGCAAGAGAGCGTGCAGGATCAGGCCAGACAACAACAGAACGGCCTGGCCAGGCCAATCCGCCGCAACAAGGCCCTGTAATGACTGGAACTGCCCCACCGGCCCCTCCGCCGGGAACCGAGCCTCCTCCAGGCGGCCAAGCCCATGATGCCAGCTATCAGGAAGTGGAAGGCGGGCAAGCCAAAGGGCAGGCATCGCCAAAACAGTTGAATGCTGGCAAGCCAACCACGCCGGCTCCAGACCAGGTCCTGAAAAATTTTCCTGAGAAAATGAGGAAACTGAAGTCTGATGTAGTTAGAATAAGAGGCAGCTTAAAATCAATGGAAAGCCATGATAAAGAGCTTAATCCATTAATGAGCGAAGACATGCAAATCCATGCAACAAAAGAATTCTTAATTCCAACATTCATGGGCTTTGCGCAGAGAAATGTTTCAACGACATGGCCAGGGGTCAGGGAACTCACAGAACTCGCAAAAAAAGTAACATTAGGCAAAATCCCGGACGAATTAAGGGATGAGAATAAAGTCAAAAAATGGCTGGCTAAGATGCTTGACAAGCAGGAAGATAACCTCAGGTCAGTTGAAAAAGAGATTGCCAAGGGCCAAAAGTCATTTGGAAAAATTGACGCTGTTGTGAAAATGATTCTCGAGGCAGAGGCAGGCCAGGCTGAAATTTATACGCTGTTATATGAATTGGAGCAGGACCAGGTCCTGAAAACCCAGTTGCAGAACACAACCATGTCATTGGATAAAAAAGGGGCTGAAGCGGCCGGGCATGAATTGGCCGAACGGATTAAGGCAATATTAAGAGTATTGGAGGATAATACAAGGGAAAAGAAAATCAACCTGCAAAAACAGCGGGATTTGCTGTCAAGGCCATTGCGCATTAATGCTGAAACATACAACCAAATGCTGGCTGAGGAAAAGCAATTAAGCTCCAGCATTGCGCAGAACATACGGAACCTTTCTGATCGTGCAGAGATACTGGTCCGCAAATTAAAATCACTTGAACAATTGATTGGTGAAAGCGGGAACCAGCAGGGTAGCGTCAGGAAATGGCTTTCTGCCCTAAGTAAGAAGATGAATAAGTACACGTCAACTTCTGTCAGGGGATTGGTGCTCCTTGCCTTAAGCGCCACAATTTCAGTCCAGGCATTGACAACAACTATAACACCAGGCATGATTTCCGCGGCACGTTCCCAGTCAGATAAGACCCATGTTGCGATGATGGAGCAGCAAAGGCAAAGAATGAGGGCCCAGGACTGGATCAATACAATAAACGTGCCTGGCCAGGCGCAAGAGCAGGCAATCGTCGCCCCAAATGTGCCAAAAATTGATGTGGTGGAGAACGAGGCAGTTTCGCAGTACACTGTCAGCTTCTACACCAGGGCGCCATTCTGGTTCAGCGGCCAGTTTGACAACAAGGAGGGCGCCAAAGACATGCAGGCCGCACTCGCTGCATTGGATTCCGGGCTGAATAGGGAAATAAGCCATGCCATGGCAAGGCTTGACAGGGAACTGGCCAGGGATCTGCAGGCGCGAAAGAAAACTTATGCTGAAGCGGTGAAATTGCTGAAATCAGGATCCATAACAGTCAGTGACATCGAGATTTCGTATGAAGGCCATGCCTGCGCCATGGGATGGTCTGCAAGAAACAACACAGGCAAGGAAGCCAATGAGGAGCTGAGCAAATTGCGCGCAGAACAAGCCAGGGATTCGACAGTGGGCAGGATTGACAGCATCTTGGCTCACAGGCTGGGATACAAAATGACCAATAAGGACATGGAGCAGATTTTTGTAAATGGCGAAGGCTCCATTACCGATGATATTTCAGTTAAGAATGTTGTGCAGGAGCTTAACAGCAGGGGATTCGAACTTGACTGGGAAAAAGTCAAGGCCGCGGACAGGCAGGAATTGATTAAATTTGACAGGATTTTCAAGATGCTGCAGGCTATCCAGCTCAGGGACATGCAGGCGTTAAAGGACAGGTTTGAAGCCTTTGAAAAAGACTACAATGTGGACTCAGCAAAATTAGCCAGGATTATCCAGAATATCAACCTGACAGAAAAAGATCTCTTTGAAAAGCTTAAGGGTATGATGGACGGCTTGAGAAGGGTGGATATTACAATCAAGGTTAAGACCAAGAAGCAAGTGCCAATTCCAATAATCCCAATTCCTTTTGTGCCTCCCCATGATGCTGTGCTAAATGAGCCATGGAGACCATATTTTAGCAAGCAAAAGATACTTCCCCAGAATATCAAGCCAATGAACGATGTGCGATTCAGGAAGCCGATTGGCATACCCAGAGGGGAATATGGAAAAGGGTCAAAGTCTGGTGTGGCAAGGGCACGGGGCCGCGTTTCAGGAAAAGTCGTTCGTGGCGGCAGGGGAGTCGGCAGGTAAACCGGCCGGAGCAAATACTGGATCTTTCAACTTTACTTTTTACTTTCAGATATCTTTATAAATGGCCATTTTCTCCCAAGAAGCAATATCAATGCCAGTAATCCCGCGTACTAATGCCGCGTGCGGCCTTAGCAGGGTGGAGTCAGAATGGACAAGAAAGTTGTATTGGATGCTTTGAAACAGGTAAGAGAAGGTTCTACTAAGAGGAATTTTAAGCAGAGTTTTGATTTTATTATCAACGTTAGGGGCATTGACCTCAAGAAGACTGAAAACCAAATTGAATTCTTCATGACATTAAAGCACACCAGGTCTAAAAAAGCCAAGGTATGCGCGCTGGTTGGGGCAGAGCTTTCTGATGAGGCAAAATCAGTCTGTGATTTCAGCGTTGTCCAGGATGATTTCCAGAAATATGGGCAGGACAAGAAAGCCATGAAAAAGCTTGCTGAGCAGTATGACTTTTTCATAGCACAGGCAAACATCATGCCAAAAGTGGCTGGCGCTTTTGGAAGGGTTCTTGGGCCAAGGGGAAAAATGCCAAACCCAAAGGCTGGCTGCATTGTGCCGCCCAAGTTCAATCTCCGGCCATTGTACGACAAGCTGCAGCACACAGTCAAAATTAGCCTCAAGACATCACCAATAATCCAGACAGTTGTGGGCTCAGAAGACAAGGGCGACGATGAAATTGCTGATAACATCCTGAATATTTACGATCAGGTGGTGCATCACCTTCCGAATGACAAGAACAACATCAATTCAATGTTCATAAAATTGACAATGGGCAGGCCGGTCCAGCTGCTTGAAAAAGTATCAGCTGAGGTCAAAAAACAGAAGAAAAGCCTGCTGCACAAAAAGCATGACGAGCCCAAGAAAGCCGAGGCGGTTGCCCAATGACGGTAAAAACAGAGCATATTCCGGAAGCCAAGAAGAGGAATGTCACTGACTTTGCGCAGCTTATGGACCAGTATCCGATTGTCGGCGCTGTAAACATAGAAAATCTTCCTGCTCCGCAGCTGCAAAAAATGAGGGAGCAGCTCAGGGCAAAGAACATTGTCCTGAAGATGACCAAAAGAAGGCTCATTAAGATGGCCATTGAAAAGGTCAAGGGAAAAAAACAGGGCATTGAGCACCTTGAGGCAAAGCTCGAAGGCATGCCTGCAATGATATTCTCAAAGGAAAGCCCTTTCAAATTGTTCAAGTTCCTGCAGAAAAACAAATCAAATGCGCCTGCCAAGCCAGGCCAGACCGCTCCGGCAGACATTAAGATCAGCGCCGGGCCGACTCCCTTTGCCCCAGGCCCTATTATCGGCGAGCTTGGTGCTTTGAAAATCAAGTCAGGGGTTGAAGGAGGCAAGGTTGTGATTAAGCAGGACAGCATAATTGTCAAAAAGGGAGAAAAGGTCAGCCAAAAGGCATCTGAGGTTTTGTCCAGGCTGGGGATCCAGCCGATGGAAGTCGGGCTTGACCTTGTTGCAGTTTATGAGAATGGCGAAATATTCACGCGCGACCTGCTTGCTGTTGATGAAAGCCAGTATATCAGCAACATAACCCAGGCATCAACATGGGCTATGAACCTGGCAGTTGAGGCTGGATATGCCAGCAAAGACACCGTGGAAATGCTGCTTCAGAAAGTTTACAGGGAATCAAGGGCAGTTGTTCTGGAAGGCGGAATTCCTGCGGCCGGAATGATGGGAGACCTCATGGCCAGGGCCCAAATGCAGGCAATGTCAATTAAGGCAGAGTTCAATATCAATTAATGCTTTATGGAGGTACAGACAATGGAATACATATATGCAGCGATGCTTTTGCACAAGGCTGGGCAGAAGGTTGAAGAATCCTCTGTCTCCAAGGTGCTTGAAGCTGCAGGTGCCAAGCCTGATTCCGCAAGGGTCAAGGCGTTAGTGGCCGCTTTGGACGGCGTTGACATAGACAAGGCCATCGAAAAAGCCGCAGTTGCAGCACCAGCAGCAGTTGCATCTTCAGGGGCTGGAGAAGGCAAGGCTGAGGCAAAGGTAGACGAAAAGAAAAAGGCAGAAGAAGAGAAGAAGAGCGAAGAGGCTGCAGCAGCAGGACTCGGCGCCTTGTTCGGTTAAATTTTTCGGTGTGATTTTAGTTTTCACCCACATGTTTATTATAGTTTGTTGACCAGTTGCGACGACGGCTAATACAGCAGTGATTTGGAGCGGACATGCTAACAGATCAAGAAAGAAAAAATCTTTTGGATAGAGCGGACTCATTGAAGAGGGAAGTCAATTCGTTGAAATCCTCGCTTAATGAGATTAACACCCAGAAGGAATCCTGGTTCTCAAAGAAAGAAGAGATTGGAAAAAGGATTAGGCAGCTTATTGGGGAAGTCAAGGAAGCCAAAACCAGGAGAAATGAGCTCACTAATTCTGTAAAGATTGAGAAGGCAAAAAGGCAGAAGCTTAATGAGACGATTGTCGCCAAGATTGATGAGATCAGAAAAATCAAGCAGGAAAAGGATGCAGTTTCCGGAAAAGGCAAGGAGAAGGGATTGAACCCTGGCCAGGTTAGGAAGCAGATTGCTGATATAGACCGGATTGTTGAGACTGAAGTTATTTCTTTTGACAAGGAGCAGGCGCTCATGAAAAAGAGAAAGGAGCTGAAGCGCCAGCTTGGGCAAATGGTTGCGGCAGGCGAATTGTCAGGCAGCCAGCATGGCCTTTCCATGGAAATTGACAGCCTGAAAAAAGAGGCCAATACTGTCCATGGAGAGCTGCAAACCAAGGCCGAGCAGAGCCAGCAGAGGCACGAGGAAGTGCTGGCCAAGTCCAAGGATATTGACGCGCTGAAAGTGCAGGAAGAGGAAGCCTATAAGAGTTTTTTCGAGCTTAAGCAGAAGTTTGGTGAAGTCAACAATAAGCTGAAGGAAAAGCTCACTGAGCTAAATGAAGTCCATAAGCAGCTCGGCCAGGAGATGGAAGAGCACAGGGAAGAGAAAAGGCAGCAGCGCCGGAAGACACTGAGGCAGAAAGAGATGGATGTGCAGGAAAAGATAAGGCGCGGGGAAAAGCTGACAACAGATGATTTGCTTGTAATGCAGGGCGCAGAATTGGAAGATAGGTAGTTCTGGGGGTCTGATATTTAAAAAAGTTTGAATTTCAAAAAAAGGAATTTACTTCTTCCCTGAAAATTCAGTATAATGGCAGTTGCCGCATGTTTGCCTGTCCTTGTGCTTGGCCAAAAAGAATCCCTGGCCGCACTTTGGGCAATATTTATTCTTTCTTTCCAGCTTGTTTCCTGAAACTGTGTACAATGAATGAATGCCCTTCCCTGCCTTTTTGCTTGGTGCCTTTCCGCCTTTTTCTGCCATGTTTATCACTCAAATAGCTTGTGCCTATTCCTTTTTTTCCTCAGCAGGCTTGGCTTCTGTCTTGGCCTCGCCTTCCTTGCCGGCCTCTTTCTTGCTTGAGCCCCTCTTAATCGCATACTCATACTCGATTTTCCCCATGGATGCCTCATCCTTGTAAATGTAAGCCTCAACAACTGCCCTTCCAAAGCCAACTGCTGCCTTTATTTTCTTGATTATGACAACATTTTCCTTAACGCCTTCCATGCCAGCAATCTTCTTCTTAATCTCTTCCCTTGAGGGAACAGCGCCAGTAAATCCAATCTCAAAAGTCAGCTCAGTCCTGTCGAGCATTGCCCTCTCCTGTTTCTTGACTACATTGAGCTGCATCCTAACGCACCTTTATTGCATATTCGCCTTTTTCAGATATGCCGACTTTGTTGGCTATCATGGATTCTGCTGTGTTGAGTATGTGAAGCCTGCCCTGCCAGCTTGTTGAAAAGCTGCTAGTCTTGCAAACCGGGCACTCAGCGCCTTCAACAAAAAGCTTGCATCTCTTGCATACTTTCTTTTTCATTTTTGCACCTTATTTCTTCTTGCTGTCTTTTTTATCAGACTTTGCCTCTTTCTTTTCTTCGCTTCCGGATTCTTCAGGGGCCGAATCAGCCATCCAGTCCAGCTTTCCGAGGCCAATCTGCCTCATCGTCATGCCAATCTTCGGGTTGGAGACATCCTTATAGCTTACTGCGATGATTCTTGCACGGCAGATGTCATTCACTTTCAGGCTTCTCTTGCTGTCCTTTCCAACCAGGACCTTTTCCTTGCCAAATGAGACAAAGTCGTCCATGGTTTGTGAAATATGTATCATGCCGTCTGTTGGCCCGATATTGAGGAATGCCCCAAAATCTGCAATGTCCTTGATCTTGCCAGGCATGACTTCCTGCTGCTCTGGCTTGAATGTAAGCAGTGTGAATGTCGTTTCGTAGTATGCTGCGCCGTCCCCGGAGATGATTATTCCCTCATGGACATCGTTGACATCTGAAACGTCGATCACAAACCCCAGTTCCTTGGAGATGTAGCCGTCATACTTCTTTTTTATTCGTTTAATGATGGCCTCATTCTTCTCCATGTTAAAATATCCTGGAGGCACCCTTATGTGGTCTTTCACTTGTATCTTGTAAAACATTTTTTCACCCGAATTTCAGGTATTTTTTCTGCCTGATCGTGATAATCCCTGCGCCCTTGGCTTTGAGCCTTCGCTTGAGCGCCAAGTCTTGGGTAGCGACGATGAAATTGGTGTCGGCGACCATGACAATGCCTTCATCAGCGGGCATTATGCCTGATTTTAAAATCTTCACATTTTTCCGCTTGATGAGCTCCAAAGCAAGCTTTGCCGTGCGGCCAATGTTGCCCCTGCTAGGCGCGGTCAGTTTGGACAATTCCACCACAACGCTGTCAATTGTGACCAATTCATACCTGAAGTCACATATCCTCTCAATCTCTGAGAAAATGTCAACCTTCAGAGCGCCTATGCTCATAAGCATGTTTGTGTCGAGCAGTATTTTTTTCATATTTATTTATGTGAGAGAATGGGATTAGGGTGTATTTAAAAAGCTTACTACAGGGGGGCTTTGCCCGAAAAGTTAGTTTGGGCATCAGTTTTGCGAAGCCCGTTCCCGGAGGGATTATGCATTTTTCGGGGTTGCAGAGGAGAAAAATGCAATTCGCGAGAATCTGCCATGCTGAGCAGATGCCCAAACCGGGCCGGAAGGCGAGTTTTCGGGCAAAGCATACAGGAAGAGGATGGAATTATTTATATATCAATTCATGTCACATTTTAGCAATGAGCAGGATATTGTCTGTCATTGGCATGGTACTGGGCATTGTTCTTGGGCTGAAATATTTCGGATTTTATGATGTTGGCTCCGGCGTTGGCTTTGACATTGCCTTTATTGGCGCAGTGTATTTGGTGTGTATCCAGCTATATTATTGGGTTATTCAGCATTTCGAAAACAAAGGCACGCCTGCAAGCTCTGGAATTATAAAATTGGTCTTAATTTTTCCAGGATTGCTGTATATTGTCCAGGCATTATTTGCTATTGACTTGGCCTTTGACTTGACAATAATAATTGCAGCTATCTTGTTCCTTGAAGGGTTGTATGGTATGCACTGACACTCATTCTAGCCGTTCAGCTTTATTTCTCTCCATTTGTGCCAGGCATTCTTCTTTTTGTCTTGGCGTCCAAAATTTAAGCTCCCCTAGGGGTCGCGAATGTATTGGGTGACCGCCGTGAGTGTAAGTTGCGCCAATTTTGCCAGGAACTATTATCTCAAGATGCTCTGCAGCCAAAGAAGCCTTCACAGAGTGATATTTATCCTCACCAATTATTGCTTTGGCAATAGACGAAATCTTAGTGCTTCTGATTTTTGCGGTCCTTTTTTCGCCAATCAAATTTTCGAGCGCAGAGGCTATTGTCATTTGCATCACTGTTGCTCATTATTATCTGCTAATCACGGGGGCGAGTGTTGTGCCATTTTCTCCATGGTCATTCAAAAAATATTTGGCCAAAAGGGTATGCAAATTCTGTCCTATCTCCCTTGTCTTCCTGTAATCCGGAACAAAATATGGGCTATCCATGAAAGCATACTCATTTTGTCCATGCTTTTCCCAAGCTGCAAATCTCTCCAAAGAATCCCGAGACCAGAAGCTTCTCAGTTCCCTCACTGTTGCTCCAGTTTCCGGATCAGACGCTCGCAAAATCAGGCTTATGTCATCCACTACCCCATCAGTTCTCCGCGTGTCAGAAGCATCTTCCGAAAAATGGTCAAAATTGTCTATTATGTCAATTGTCAAAGAAGTGCGTTTATTGTCGGCAGTTCTGCCATATGCCTCCAGCACATACCTGTTCAAGACACTGTCCTTCCCAAATAATGATTGTTTTGTGGTTTGGTCAACCCAAAGGTGTCCGCTTGTAAATCCAACAGGCATAAAAGGAAGGGCTTCTTCATGGATACTTGCCTGTTTCCACTGGTCATAATTGGCTTCAGCCATGATCTTTTCAATATCCCACCGCTTGAGATAAAATTCCCTTTGTTCATGCTCCTCAGTTTCACCAGTGAATGATTTTAGGGCATAGCTGCCAATATGTTCAAATGGGATTGTTTTAATTGCCAAAAGCATGCCCACTGCACCCATGCCAGCATGCTTCAAGAATTCCCGCCTTTTAATTCTGTGAAATTCTTTCTTCTGATAATCAGTCATGCCTTTTTCCATTTCTGTTTCGAAATATTTCCTTGTGTATTTGAAGTCACTCATATTTACCCCTCTATAGTACTAATAATATTAAAACAACTATATTAATTATTCTATTGATTTTTTTAACAAAACCTATAAATTTATATATAAACTGGCAATTATAAAATAATATGGCAGAATACAAGCTTGACTTGTTTGACAAGAAAATATTGTATGAAGTGGATAAGAAGTCGAACATCAGCCTGGCCGAGCTGTCCCACAAGCTCAAGCGGTCCAAGCAGTTTATTCTTTATCGCATGAAAAAGCTTGAGCAGGAAAATATCATAACAGGCTACCATGCAATCATTGACATGGCAAGGCTTGGATACTTCACTTTCAGGGTCTATTTCAAGTTCCAGCAGATGGCCAAAAAACAGGGTGATGAATTCGTCAGCCATGTCGAGAATAATTTAAGCCAGGTTTGGACAATAACATCCATGCATGGGAAATGGGATTTTGCCTTGTTTCTTGGAGTGAAGAACATCCTGGAATTTCATACCATCTGGGACAATATCATGCTTAAGTACAAGAAAAATATCAAGCTGTACAATGTGGCTGTTTATGCCCCTATTTATAACTTTAACAGGAAATTCTTTTTGGACACGCATGAGCATTCCATAGAAAGGGTCTATGGGGGAGGGCAGCGAGAGGATGTTGATGAGTTGGACTGGAGAATCATCCAGAAATACGCCAACGACGTCCGCCAGAGTTCCCTGGAAATTGCAAAGAGCCTGAAAATATCCCCTGACACGGTGCGAAGCAGGATAAGGCTGCTGGAAAAGAAGAAAGTCATTGTTGGCTACAAGATAGGCCTGAACCTGGAGAAGCTGGGCTATGTATCCTATAGGGTTGACCTGCAACTGTTATCAACAGCGAGAAATGCTGAGCTGTTTGAATACTGCAAGAACCACAGGAATATTTACCAGATAAACAAAAGCATCGGTGGTGCTGATTTTGAGACAGAGGTGATAGTCCGGGACCTGAACCATCTCCTGGAGGTCATTGATGACATCAAGTCCAAATTTCCTGATGTTGTGAATGACGTTGATTACTTTGGTTTCTCTACATTCCATATTTTGAAATATATTCCGGACTGATTGCAGAAGCCAATTAACTGGCTATGCGCCAAATCCTAAAAAATTCCGTAGAATACTGCTCAGCGATCTCTTTGTCATGTATTATTAGTATGTTTTCGTCATTCCTGCTGTTGCCGTTCTTGGTCGGGTTCATGCTGCCCGTAATGACCGTCTTATTGTCAATAATGAACACCTTGTGGTGCATGTTGTACTTGTTCGCGTCTTTTCTGGCTTCTATTCCATGAAACTCAAGAAACGGGTAAGATGACTGGTTGCCGGCATTTTTTTTCTCCATCACTCCCTTTATCTCAATCCCGTTTAATTTCTGCATGGCCAGGGAATTTGCGATCCCTTGGCTGGTAAAGGAGAACGCCATAAAATAGACTGAGGAGCCAGCAGAGCCAATTTCTCTTTTGATCTGCATCTCACATTCGTCTATCGGGCAGAAATAATTTTCTATGCTGATATTGTTGTATATGATTTTTGGATGAACAGCATTGCCCTCCCCGGGCCTGCCTTCCCATATCGCAATGAAATTACGCCTGTAATTTTCAGCAAGGAGCTTTGATTCAATGGCTATGGCATTATTGTCATTTTTGTAGGCATCATTGCTCGTGGGGTTAAAGGAGCCTGTGAAAATCCTGGCATCGTCACTAACGCAATATTTGTTGTGCATCAGTTTGGCAGAAGAGTCTTCTCTGGAATAGTTCCTGGGGATATGGTATTCATCATCCATATAGAGCCTTATATCCTTGGTTGCTGACAGCTCATCAAGCAGGCTGATGATTTCAGGCAGGTCCAGGTCATAGAATGCGCAGTAGGCATATTCCCGCGTTTGGCCGAGAAACATTGCCAATGCGTGTGTGCAATTGCCTGTTCGGCAAAATGTTACATCGACCCTCCTTCCTTGCTCTGTAGGCAATGTTGATTCCTTGCCCGGTGCGCACGATTGGAGAAGAATGAGAAGGGGTATGCATATAACTAAGACAGACAAGTTAATTTTTCCCTGGTTTCCTTTTTTGCGTTTTTTTGGCATGCGCCTGGGAGCTGATATTTTCAACTTCCTCGCTGCTTCTCACAAGGCCGTGCACAATTTCAGGATGTTCCCTGTCCAGAAGCCTGATAAATCCTATGGAAGCGGGCATTTGGCTGGTCCATGTGTTCAGTCCCCTTATTGTGCAGTAGGATTTAAGTTCTTTTTCAGTGATTTGGCGGAAAAGCTTCAGGATTTTTATGGAATTTGGGGATTTCTTGTTAAAAAATGATTGCTCAAGGAACACGGCAGCTTCCAAATCCGCTGTCCACGGAAGAACAGCTACATCATGGTTCTTGTCTCGAATGAGTTTTATAAAATCCGGATGTGATATCAACGCCGGTAAATTGCATGGGCTTAATTTCCTTGACTTCAGAATATCGATTGAAAAAGGATAATTAAGCAGACTCCTGATGATTTTCGCAGCTGCCTTGTCCATCACCAAGACCCTGCTGCCTTTGTTTATCCTGCCTTTGAGTTCTTTTCTCATGCGTTTTTCAAGAATATCGCAAAAACAGGCCTTGCAGTAAACCCCTGTCATTTCAGATGCAGGAAAAGCCTGGCACCTGTGGCATTTTTCAGCTTTGATGTTACCCATATACACAAAGAAAGGTGATGGTTTTTTATTTGTTGGCGTTTGGCGGGGCCAGTTCAGTCGGCAGGCTGCCCTTGCCTGCCAGGATTTTCTTGTATTGGTGGTATTTGTGGAATATTTTGTCTATATATCCGACTGTCTCTGTGTATGGCATAATCTGGACATTTCCAGGCCCTGCATTGTACATGCTCAATGCCCTTAACGGGTTGCCTTCGGCCTTTTTCATAAGGTAAGCCATGTAATGCACTGCTGCATCAGTTGCGAGCTTGAGATTTTTCCTCTCGTCCTTTTTGAGGACCTCTGCTTCTGGCAGCTTGTCAATCTCTATCATATCTGCCTTGTACAAGGACATGTAACCCCGCTCTTTATCCTGAAGGATGGCATAGTAAAGCTGTTGGTTGTCCAATTCGCCAAATAGGTATTTCGCCCGGTTCACATTTGCCTGCGAATACCTCTCATCAAGGTGCTCAAGAAAATCGCCAACTGTCCTGAATTCCTCCCCGTCGCTAAATCTTTGGATGAACCCCCGAAGCTCGTTTCGCGTTGATGCTAAGACACTTGACTGGCTTCTTCTTTTGGCACGGTAATCAAGGCCTTTTTCATAATTGTCTGTTGTTTCAACATGCAGCCCCATGTCCCGCGCTGTTTCAGGAATCAGTTGCCAGTCATATGCAGCGCCTGCCAATGAAAAATTATGGCTGCCGAATCCTGATTCCGCCTCAACAAGGCAAAGCATCAGTAATTTGCTCACAGGATAGATTGATGAATATTTTTTTAATGCGTCATCAAGGAATGGCTCATATTTTTTGATCTGGGTCCTGAAAGGATGCTTGTTATAGTCTATTTCAAGGCCATCTTCCCTTATATGCGCCATTAAGCCGCTGTATTTTTCCTCAAGTTCCTGCAAGGCCCTTTCAAATTCAGCCTTTTCAGCCTCATGCTGCAAAATTAAGCCTGAAAGCCTGTCCTCAAGGTTCTGGTTTTGCCAGGATAAAGTGTCTATCTTGGCCCTGTAAAGCTGATTCTGGTCCCTGATTGTGCGCCTGCCCGGCTCGGTGATTAGCCATGCGCTGACCCCTCCGAGAACAATGCCCACTGCAGCAGGAGGCACCATTTCCAGGAATTTCCTTCTGTCCATGATATGGGCACGTGTTAGGGAGTTTTAAATCTTCTGAAACTTCTGTTTTTGTTACTACTCCAGAATACTTAAAAAACGAAACATTTAAATAGTAGTTTATTTTATACCACTCAAGAGTATTAAAAGGCATGCTTTGTGTCATGCTTTGCTCACATAGGGGGAAATGTCTCTTTTTCCTTATCACCTCTTTTTCCCCAGCGGGATTTTCCGCAAGGAAAATCTCGCTAGGGTTTAAAACCACAACCTGTTATAGGAGTCAAGAATTCATTAAAAATGAGCATCGGAGTGTTAAGATTTTGAAGATTTAATTCCTATTTCCGCTTCTTGTATTGGTTTGCGCTTTGCTTTTGCAAAACAGAACGTATCTTTTTTTCATGCAGCTTTATGGTCAACACAGACCCGGCGCCAAAGCCCAGCACAAATATCCAAAAATAGGTAAGGCCTTGCCAGTTTATCCTATTGAAAAAACTGGTTTTTTTGGGCTCCTTGAAATACAGGTCCAGGTTGCTGAGTTCCAATGAGTATTCCGAATACAAGAGCGAAGAGAATGGGTCAGCCTCCAGCAAAGTGGTTGCGTACTCATAATAACTGTAACCCAAAATCGGGAAAAACCCCTTGGATTGCTGTGATACAATGTTTTTGCGCACAGCAGGCAGTTTTTTTTCAACCACTTCCTGCACTTTGGAAGGGTCAACGCCGTAAACGCTCAAGACCATGTCTGCCTCAGCCTTTGCCTTGCTGGCCTTGAAGAGGCAAAGTGCATAAGCTGAGGAATTCATGTCAGAATATGCCCTGTTCAGCTCCTGCCGCGTGTCGCCGAGCAGGTCCGGGACAAGCATGGAAACATATTGGTATCTTTCTTCAGCCTCTGCAATTTTTTGTGTGCAGCTGTTTTTCAGGGATTCCCTGTTGATTGTGACTTCTTTTGTTTTCAGATGAAAGAAATTAGACCATGATTCTGCGCTGTTGATGCGCTCTTCAGCATATGCAAGGTGAAAAATTGCCATATCAGTGAGATTATTTTCCATGTCTGCCACATAGCTTTTCAATAGGTCCTCGGCTTCCAATAGCCTTTCTTTCACAATAATGTATGTTTCAATCTGGCTGACAGTTGTGTAGTTTTGATTTTCAATTTTTATGCTCATTTCACTGAGCCTGGTTTTTTGCTGTTTGTATTTGCCTCGCAGTTCGTCATCTGTAAGGTTCAGGATTTTAAGCTGGAGGTAGGAGTATTTTGTGTTAGCCCCAAAACAGAGGCTGGCAGCAGAATAATAATTCCCGTCACGCAAATGCGAGTATGCCTTGAGAGTAGTGTTTTGGAGGCCATCGATCATATCGTTGCTGATATTGTAAAGTGTCAGGTTTGTGCCGCCCATCGCTTTTTGCATCTCAAGCGTGTGGGTGCAGAGCTCATCTGCCAAATGGCCCATGATTTTGGTATACTCGGTATCAACAACAACATCATTATCAGGCTCTTCGAGCCTCGTTCCTGTAAAACGGTATAATGCATCCTGGACATCGTCAATCTCAATTACAGTAATATTATGCTCTGTTGCAAAGGTTTCAATGTCAACAGTTTCATTTGTTGCGTTATCTTCTTCAAGGTATTTCTCACTTGAGGGAATCAAGACGGTTGTTATGCCATTGGCAGATGCAGCCTCGATTTTTTCCCTCACTCCGCCAACAGGCCCCACCAATCCGCCTGAGTTTATTGTTCCGGTAATTGCCACATCCGGGTCTATGTCCAGTCCCAGCAAAACAGCCATGGTCAGCACGGTGGTTGCAGAGCCTGCGCTCGGCCCGCCGACAATTGTGCTGCCAGCCTTTATAGTGTAAAAAAAATCATATTCATCACAATCGGTTTCGGTCTGCCTGCACGCATATTCTGCGGCAAACCTGGTGCTTATTTGGGTGTCAAGCCTTGTTAGAGGAAACGTGTCAATGTATACTCCGCCATTGCCCGGCTTGACTTCAAGGTACATGTCAGCCACACTGCCGATGAGTTCCCCAGAAACCCCGTCGCTTACGGCGAGAAGCTTGATCGCGCCTTGCTTGGCTGCCATGCCAGGCATGCTCAGAATCAGGAAAAATGCCACGACTAGGACAAGTTTGATTGCTTTGTGCTCAATGAAGATTTTGCCATTCCCGAAATCGCCTGCGCTCATGGCTCCTCGAGTGGATGAGTGTTAAAAAATCTTTGCATTGAGGGGGCTTTGTCCAAAAAGTTAGTTTGGGCATCAATTTTGCGAAGCCCATTCCCGGAGGGTCAAGCATTTTTCGGGGTTGCAGAGGAGAAAAATGCAATGCATGAGAAGCTGCAATGCTGAGCGGATGCCCAAGCCGAGCCGAAAGGCGAGTTTTCGGACAAAGCTGTATTGAGGCAAAAATGATGGGCCAGCATAAATTGTCAAGAACCACCGGTCAGAGACCGCTGGAATGTCATGTTTAGTTCCACAGACCTTGTGGTTCTTGAGCATGTTAGGAATTTTTCACTTGAAAGTTCGACATTGGCTTTCCAGCCACCGGTTAGAAACTAGTGGAAAATTCCAAACATTTTATAATGACTGCATTTGCTACATTCTCATGGCAAAGTTTACAGTATTTGTAAGTGGCGTGGCTGAGGTAGTGGATGAAACACACGACACAAAAACCCTGAAATTCCACAGGCCACAGGGCCTTGATTTTAAGCCGGGCCAGTTTTTGACCATGCAGTTTATTGGGAAGGATGGCCTGCCTGAAAAGAAGATTAGGTCATTTACAATAGCTTCATCTCCTGAAGATGAAATGATTGATATTACTGTCAAGCGCGAAGGTGAAATGAGCAATAGGATGTGCGATGCTGAAATCGGGGCAAAGTTCAGGTTTTCCGGGCCATTTGGCGCTTTTTTCCTTATTGAAGACGATGCCAAGCATCATGCAATGATTTGCGGCGGCTCCGGCGTGACACCGTTTCGCTCATTCATGAGGCATGTGAATCAAAAAAAACTGGGGCATAAAATGACCTTGTTTTACAGCAACAAAACGCCCGTGGACATAATTTACAGGGAAGAATTGGAAAAATTATCAGCGGAAAATCCAAATATCAGGAATGTCCTTACCATAACAAGAGAGGAAGGCCATAAGTGGGACAGCCTGACTGGGAGAATCAACAAGCAGGTTCTTCTGCAATATATTCCTGACATCCAAAACACGATTTTCTATACTTGCGGCCCCAAAGGGCTTATCAACACCGTTCTGGACATTCTTAAGGAGCTTGGAGTCAAGCCCGAAAACATAAAGACAGAAAGATGGAACTAAAACCAGGGGGCACTAACTAATCGGTTTTTGCAATATGAGCCAAAAATTTGTCGCCCTGTATTTTCTGCCAAGCTTGAATGCCTTTTCGGCAGATTGCACTTTTTTGATTTCAAGGATTTTAAAGTCGGAATAAAATTCTGCAAGTTCATTCTCTGAATAATCCTTCTGGAATTTGCCGTTTGGCCAAATAACGCTGTTTTTTTCCGGCCCCGGGTGTTTTGCCATTAATTCTCTCTCCATCTCATCATCAGCAGAGACAACAGAAACGAATGCAAATCCGCCAGGCTTAAGGGTTCGGAACATCTCGTCTCGGCACAGCATACGGCCTTTCTTGGTTTCGATGTCTATGGAAGAGAAGCAGTCTATGGCCGAGCCAAAAAAATCATCTTTGAATGGCCACTTGCTGTCGAGCTCCATATTATACAAATGAATCCGGGGGCCAAGCTTATGCTTTGTTGCTTTTGCCCGCAACGCGTCCAGCGCACCTTTTACGTAATCAATGCCATAAACTATAAAACGCTGTTTTGCCATATAGACCGAATTCCTCCCTTTTCCGCAACCTATATCAAGGAGTCTATGAGGCACAGAAGCCGTAATTCGGTCATTCAGGAAATCAGCGAAATGGGCAACGCCTTTGTATGGAACAGATGATGCCAGGGATGGAATGGTTTCTGATGTCCTGTGCTCAATCTCCCATATTTGTTTTTGCTTTCTGGCATGGCTTAAATTTGTCATTGTGAATCCAGGGGCATGTATGGTGATTGGGATAACACACTAAGATTATTTTAAAATGAGGTTATTGGACTTTCTTGATGTACCTGCACTTGGGAAATGTGGAGCATCCGTAAAATTGCCCATAGACGCTTTTTCTCAGCACGAGCTTTCCCTCTTCGCACCTGGGGCACTTATGCTCAACTTCGCCTGACTCGACCTCGGCCATTTGCTTTAGCACAGCCTCGTCGCTTACCTTTTTTGATGGGCAGTCAAGGTTTATGCAGATTTCCTGTGGCCTTTTTCTTTTCTTGATTATCATGATCATGGGGTGCTGGCAATGCTCGCATATCTTATCCGAATTCTTCACAAGGCCGTTGCTTGGAAGCTTGAAAGTGGTCTTGCAGTCAGGGTATTTGTCGCATGCAATGAACCTTCCAAACTTGCCCCGTTTCATCATCAGCGTGCCTTCGCTGCAGACAGGGCATTTCCCAACGGTGTTTTCCTTGATTTGCTTTTCGCGATTGGCGCCGTGGAGCCCTTCGCCGACATGCTTCTCTTTTTTCTTGAATTCAGTTAGTATCTTTGTCAAAATTTCCTTAGCTTCTTCCAGGACCTCCTCACCTTTTTTCTTCTTGTCCTGGATTTCATCCATTTCAATCTCAAAATGCCTTGTAAGCTCTTCATCCAGTATTTTAGGCACATACTTTTCAAGGATTTCAACTGTCTTTATTCCTAAATCAGTTGCTTCGAGCGCCTGGCCTGAAACATAGCCCCTTTGCACCAGGGTATCAACAATCTGCGCCCTGGTAGACTTTGTTCCGAGGTTTCTTTTTTCGAGTTCCCTTATGATAGAAGAAGGTGTATATCTTCTCGGAGGCTTTGTCTGGTCTTCAAGCATGCTGATTTCCTTGACTTCGACTGTTTCGCCAGCCGAGACCTTAGGCAGTTCCACATCTTTAAGGCCCACATACTGCGCGTAGTAGACATGCCACCCATTTTTCACTGTCCTTGTCCCTTTGGCAACAAAAATCTCGCCTTTGACATCAATTTTCACATTGATTGTTTCCCTCAAGGCAGGGTCACCAAAAGTGGCCATAAACCTGCGCACAATCAGGTCATATATTTTGGCGTTGCTGCCGGAAATGTGCGTTACCTGCCCTGTCGGGTATATTGCAGGGTGCGCCGGATCAGTCTTTTTGCCGTTATTGGGCTTGAGGCTGCCCTGGCCAAGCAGTTTTTTGCACAAATCCCTGTAAAAATCCTGCTTTGAAAGGTCTGTGAGAATTTTCCTGTAATCTATGCTCTCAGGGTATTGCTGGCTGCTCGTTCTCGGATAGCTGATCAAGCCCGAGACATAAAGTTCCTGGGCTATGCTAAGTGTTTCCTTTGGGCTAATCCTGTGCGTTCTGTATGCCTCGGTCTGGAGCGTGGTCAGGTCAAATGGGACTGGGGCAAGTTGGCTGAATTCATTCTTGGCAACATCAGCTACCCTGCCATTGTCTCCTGCACGTATCTTGGACATGACTTTTTCAGCTTTGGCCTTGTCAAAGAACTTGTCCTCCTGGTGCATGAATTCAATCTGGCCGTGCTCAAGGCTGCCCAAAAGCTTGATTTGCCAGTAAGGCTCTGATACAAAGGCCTTTATTTCCTTTTCTTTGTCAACGAGGATTTTCAGTGCTGGGCCCTGCACTCTTCCGCTGCTCAAAACAAGAAACCGCCCAACAGACTTGACAGCCGATGTCAGTGCTCGTGATATGTTAATGCCATAATAATAATCCAGCTTATGCCTTGTTTCCCCCGCCTCAGCCAAAGGCCAGTCAATGGAGGGCGAGCATTTGTCATATGCCTTAACAAGGTCTGGCTTTGTCAAAGTTGAAAACTTCATGCGCCTGGCATCTTTCTTTTTTGCAATAAAGCGCATGATGTTCAGGCCAATGACCTCTCCTTCAATGTCATAATCACATGCAATGGTAACACTGTCTGCTTGCTTGGAAAGCTTCTTGAGCGTGTCAAAATATTTCTTGGCGAATTTGGCGCTTTTGTCCCTTTCGTAGGTGGGCTTCCATTCAATGTCAAAAACCGGGTACTTCCAGCTGCCCTTGCCTTTTTCAGCCAGAGTGAAAAGATGGCCTACAGCACAGCCCACCATTATTTCCTTGCCTTTGCGGGTGAACTGGTAATATGGCACCCCCTTGTCACCCAATTTCTTGGCCTTGCCGTCAGACAATGCCTCTGCTATCTTCTGGCTGGCTTTAGGCTTCTCCGTTACAATTAGCTCATACATGCCCTCAAAAAACCCTCGTCAATATAAAAATATTATGAATAGCCCCATGCCAAGCTTAATATATGTGAGCTGGCAAGGCTGTATCAGCATGGACAAAGCGATTGCCGAAGCAATAGTAAGGGATTTGCCCCATATGGAAAACAGGGACGAATTTTATGCAAGGCTCTCCAAGAAAGGGAATGAGCTTTGCCGGATAACGAACAATTCATTCTCCCAAATAGGCAATTCGACAATGCTCCAAAATGTTCTATGTGTTGATGGCGGGAATGCTGAGATACTGGCCACGCCAAGCAATTCAGTCCAGTTTATCAGGTGCTGTGCAGCATATTTTTCGCACGGGAAACGGATGTGGACAAGAAAAACCGAATTCTACATGGTGGCATCTGTGGAGGAATCCGAGGTTAATGAGCAGGTGAAGTGCACTGTATATTCCTCTGACGGCAATTTTGCTCCTAAAAGCTCCGGCTTGCTCTTTGATGTTGCCAAGCTCATGGCATCTGGCAGCAATGTTACCAATGTGGCAAAAGCCATAGACATTGCAAGAAGGTGCAGTGAGATCCAGTTTGCAGCTTCCCTGGTTCCTGAACTGGCGGAAAATACACTTATCGTATTGGATGGGACTTTGGAACATAAGCATGAACTTGAACAGGACTCATTTCAAGGATTATACAAGGCAGTGGGTGGCAGGGGTATGGCAGTCTGCGCGTTGGCCAAGACAACGTCCATGCTTTCTGATGACGGCCACGCCATAATTGAACGGCTGTCAAAATTGCACAATAATGGAAAATGGCTGGTGAGAATTGCGCTTCGGAGTGAGAAACCAGATCCTGTGCTTGTATGCTTTGCCAGGCTCAATGAACACTCCAGGCATATCTTCAGGATTGAAATAAAGCTATTGCCGGGCTCACAAGACAGCATGGTGAACGAGATTGCGGCATGTTTGTCCATGGATTCCAAAGACATAGCATTTCCCGGCTATCCATACGGATTGATTACTGCTGATAGGTTTGCCCGGGTCTCTTCAAACGAAGCTGCATATCTCAAGACAGTTTTTATGGCCAGGTCAGGCAAAGGCTGGGATGAGATATCGCGGGCGCAATATTCCCTGAATGCGCATGATGTTTTGGACAGCATGTGAACCGGAATGCTAAACTGCCACAGCCGCTGCAATGTTGAGCGGATGCACAAACCGAGCCGAAAGGCGAGTTTTAGGACAAAGCACTGCAAGGCGGATTAGTAGAAAAGTTTACGTTTTGCCATCAATTCTGCGAGCATCTGGAAATAAGGCAGACAGCAGTTTTCGGAGTTCCAGAGAGAAAACTGCCTTCGTGAATAAGATGCCCATGCGAGCCGATGGCAAAACCTGAGCCTTCAGGCGAAGTTTTCTACTAAGCTTGCAAGGCAAAATCTTTATATACTATCATTTATACTATCATTATTAGGCTTCATGTATACTGGTTATATTAAGGGATATATTTTTTAGAAATTGGGATTTAAGACAGTCAAACAACAAGGGGGTGTTAACATGGAGAAACTAGGGCATGTGGCCTTTATTATTGGCGTCTTGATTGCCATTCTTTCAGGCCTATTGACAAAGTTTGTGCCTGCGGATATCTTGATGTGGATATTGGTGGCTTTGGGCCTGATCGTGGGCTTTTTGAATGTGACAGAGAAGGAGTCAACAGCTTTCTTGGTGGCAACAATTGCCCTTATGTCAGTTGGAGGGGCCGGCCTGAATGCCTTTGCCTCAGTTGGCAGTATGATTGAGGGAATACTGAAGAATTTGGTTGCATTTGTGGCCCCGGCAGCATTGGTGGTTGCCCTTAAAGCTGTATATGCCATCAGCGCCACAAAGTAATGGTTGACATTTGATTTTCTTTTTTATTTTTCATTTTCAGGCTGGGAAAAGGTATTGCACCTGGTCCTCCAGTTCTCATCCTCGTAGATATGGTCGAAATAGAAAAACACAAAGTTTATATATTAAGATACCAAAGCAAGAAATATACATTTTGGAATAATATTTTGCTTGTTTAAACGATTTATCGTCTCCGGAGGGAAATCGAATGAAGAAATTATTTTCGTGGGTAAGGGACACTTTCCGAGTGGAAACAGCTGCAGAAGAACATGGCAAATCTGGCCAGGAGGATTATGTGGAGCTGGATACACTGCAGGGAGAGGACTCGAAGTCAAGAGTCATTGTGCGCCCATTTGTTCTGGAGGATTTTGCAGACATAAAGGAGATTCTTGATATGCTTAGGGAAGGATATACAATTGCCTTGGTGAACATTAAGCCGCTGAAAGACAAGGACCTGGTCGAGCTCAAAAGGGCAATCAACAAGCTCAAGAAGACATGTGATGCAATCAGGGGCGACATCGCCGGATTCGGTGATGATTATATCATCGTGACCCCTTCGTTTGCCAGGATCTACAGGACAAAGCAGACAGAAGCCGGTGCCATTGACGAAGGATAAGGCCTTTCTTATTTCTAAATATTTTTATTTATTAATATTTATTTTGCAGAATCCGTATTTATGTGCCCAAGGTTTCCCATTTCGCGCCAGTTAAAATCTAGGTCATGAACTATATTTTTCTCTACCACAAAACATAAAAATACTTTAAGTATATTTTCGAACCATGAAAGAAAAACAGACAACCCATATAAGGGCTGAAATCAGTGACAAGAATACCCTATTGAGCGGCCAGGAATGCCCTATGTGCAAGGAAAAAACCCTGACGCTGAGAGAAAGCGAGAGTGAAGTGCCATATTTTGGCAAGGTGTTCTTGTTTTCAATGACCTGTGACAATTGCAAATACCATAAGGCTGATATCGAATCAGCAGAGACTCGCGAGCCTGCCAAGTTTGAAATCGAGATAAACTCAGAGGAGGATATGAAAATCAGGGTGGTGCGCAGCAGTGCCGCGACCTTGAAAATCCCCCATGTGACTACAGTCACGCCAGGCCCGGCCTCGCAGGGATATGTTACAAATATCGAGGGTGTTCTCAAGAGAGTCAGGCATGAGATAGAAAGCCTGAGGGAAATGGAAGAGGATGACGACTCAAAGAGAAAGGCCAAGAACCTCATAAAAAAGCTGAACAACGTGATGTGGGGCAGGGACAAGCTCAAGCTTATCATTGAAGACCCGACAGGCAATTCTGCGATTATAAGTGACAAGGCGGTTAAAAGCAAATTGGGCAAGGCCAGGCAACCCCTCCCGGCCTGACTGGCGCGCCAGTTCATCGGCACTATTTATCGTCAGCAAAGGAAGCAATATTATTTAGAAAATAGATATTATTGTCTACATGTTCTATTATAGATATAACAAAATATATTTATTATAACAATTGTTCTGATATATATTTCAGGTTATCTAAGAAACACCGAATGAATTCTTCAAAATGCCCTGTTGCTTATGCTGCTGCGTAAAACCGGCATCAAAGTTGGAAAGATGATTCTTTATCCAAAATAACCAAAAAATGCCTATATCAAAATATTTATATAATAGTTCATCGCATGGAATCACGGAAATGAGCATCAACGACTTGGCTAAATTGCTTGGAGTGACGAAGGAAGAGGCTGAAGCGATGTTGCAGAAGCAGGATACGATTTCTCTGGATTTAAGCGAGCGCGCTGGCAAAAGAAAATAGGCTTGCGCCATGTTCGTCAGGTTATAGTGTTTGCCAATTTACAGTTTTAGCGGCATTCGCAAATGCTAACATCAATAAGAAAGGGGAAAAAGGATTAGTGAAACAAAAATGAATAAGTGAAATAAGAAAAATTGGCCTCACTTTAGGCCAGCGTCCTTTCTCAGCAAATCAGCCTTGTCTGTTCTCTCCCATGTGAAATCAGGGTCATTTCTGCCAAAATGTCCAAATGCGGCTGTCTTCCTGTAAATTGGCCTCCTCAGCTTCAGGCTGTCAATTATTCCCCGGGGAGTCAGCTTAAAATGCTTGAAAACAAGCTCTGAAATTTTTTCCTCTGGAATCTTGTTTGTGCCATTGCACTTTACCAAAACGCTTGTTGGCTGCGCAATTCCAATTGCGTATGAAAGCTGCACTTCGCATTGTGACGCAATTCCGGATGCAACAATATTTTTGGCTATGTATCTTGCAACATATGCCCCGCTCCTGTCAACTTTGGACGGGTCTTTGCCGGAAAACGCGCCTCCGCCATGCCTGCCCACGCCTCCGTAAGTGTCCACAATAATTTTTCTGCCTGTCAAGCCAGTGTCCCCTTCAGGACCGCCAATCACGAACTTGCCAGTTGCATTGATGTGTACCTTTGTGTTCGCATCCATGTATTTCCCGCAAACCGGCTTGACAACCTGTTCAAGGATCTGCTTTTTTAGTTCCACTTCGGATATATGCTCCTTATGTTGCTGTGCGATAACAATTGCTGTAACTCTCTTGGGAACATTGCCGTCGTATTCAACACTCACCTGGCTTTTTCCGTCCGGGCCCAGGTCCTTTATCAGCCCCTTTCTCCTGACCTCTGACAGCTTTTTGGTTAGCTTGTGCGCAAGGACTATTGGCAACGGCATCAGTTCCGGAGTTTCGTCAATTGCAAACCCGTACATCATGCCCTGGTCGCCGGCGCCCTGCTCGTGGTTCTTGTCTTCATTGACTCCCTGTGCAATATCAGGTGATTGGCCGTGCAGGGAAACAAGGACTCCGGCATCATAGCAGTCTATTCCGAATTCAGGGTCAGTGTATCCAATATCCTTCAGTGTGGACCTTACAATTGACTGGACATCTGCATATCCCTTGGTTGTGACTTCGCCTGCAACTACAACCAATCCAGTGGTAGTAAGCGCCTCCACTGCAACGCGGGAATATGGGTCTTGCTTAATGAGCTCGTCCAAAACCGCATCCGAGATTTGGTCGCATATCTTGTCAGGATGCCCTTCAGTCACACTTTCACTTGTTAATGTATACTTGCCGTTTTGCATAAAATTCACCCCATGCTTGAAATTCCACCAATAATTTCAAAATAATGAAGAAAAAACATATATCTGGTTATTAAACTTGCCATTCTATCACGTTGATGCAGGGCATTCCCGCATAATGCAGCCATCGCCCTCTGAATCGCTAATTGGCCATTGATTTAAGCAGTTTTTGCAGCTGGGCATAGTCGATTTTTTCATAGCCCGGCACGCTCAGCGGGTCAACTCTTCCTTCAATCCTCTTCCTTAATGGTTCTTTCCCGGAAAAGGCACTTTCCACCAATTCATCAAGGAAATCCTGCTGTTGCTCGGATACCGTCGATTGAGTGCTGCCTCCTAGCCTGCTTCCGCCCCACTCAAAAATTTCCTGGGCCCGTTTTATGGCATAAAGCTGTATCAATAGCTCGGGTCTGTAAGCGGCATTGCCGGGATTTTCCATTTTTTTAATTAGATAATCCTCGCTTTTCTTCAGCTTCTCAACAACAGGTATTCCGCCGCTGTAGATGCGCCCCCCGTCTTCCGTTGCCCAGTTATGGGCATAAAATGCCTCTGGCTCAGCGACTGGATTCGGCACAGAATATGCAGCCCGGGCCTGTGGTGTTCGTGCTTTTTCTCTGTTTGGCAAAATTGCTGGCATTTTTTCACTCCCTGCCTGGTCAAACTCCTGATTAGGCAATTTTATTTTGATAACCATCCTCAATATTCACACGCTCTTTTTTCCCTGGTGATGGTCATTCAGTCTCTTTAAATAGACTTTTGACACAAATATTCCTATAAGAATAATTAATCGGCATCATTAGCCTTGCACGGCAACCCATGCGGCATCAGGTTTTTAAATAAGGTCAGATTCTTCAGGAGTTGAGGTGGTAAAATGGTTCTGACTGAATCCGACTACAACAAGCTTAAGCATGGAGATTCCGCACCTGAATTTGGGCTGATGGGAACTGACAATGAAATGCATTCCCTGCATGATTACCATGGAAAAAAAGGGCTCTTGGTTATTTTCATGTGCAATCATTGCCCGTATGTTAAGGCAAAAATCGACACAATCAACAGCCTGGCCAAGGATTTCGCCAAAAAGGGCATTGCAGTGGTTGGCATAAGCGCAAATGATGTGTCAAGATATCCTGATGACAGTTTTGAGAGCATGCAGGCCTGGGCTGAAGAAAAGGGTTTTGCTTTTGACTATCTTTATGATGAGACGCAGGATGTGGCCAAGTCCTATGGCGCTGTTTGCACTCCGGACCCTTTCCTGTTCGATAAGGACTTCAAGCTGGTCTATCATGGAAGGATAGATGACGGTGTTGGCCCAGATGCCCCGGTGACAACGCATGAGCTGAGAAACGCAATTGAAAAAGTTGCCAAAGGGGAAAAATTGCCTGGCAAGGAAAGGCCTTCAATGGGATGCTCAATCAAGTGGAAGAATGTGTAATGTTATGTAAAATCCAAGAGCGTTATTTTTCATTTTGTCAAGAACCACCGGTCAGACGGAGTCACTTTGTTCGCCGGTTTGCTAAAGCAAACGACCGGTGGAATGTCATGTTTAGTTCCACAGACCTCGTGGGTCTTGAGCATGATCAGAATTTTCCAACCGAGTGAGAGAAAATGCAAGCAAAGCTTGCCACCGGTCACAGACTGGATGGAAAATTCTGACATTTTATAGCAAATCACTTTAATAATCGGAACTTTGTTCCTAACGAATAAGTGATTTGCTTATTAGGAAATAACCTTGCACTCATTTCAAAACATACGAAAATTAGGGTTATTTCCTATAAATTCGATTTTAAGAATTCTTTTCTTCCTGTTCTGCTGATTATGCCGCTAATACCATCCTTTTTTCTTCATGTACCATATCATGGCCACTGTCACGGCCAGCATAACGGCGAGTATAAGGAAATACCCATATTTCCACTCAAGCTCTGGCATATTCCTGAAATTCATGCCATAAATTGCCCCAATTGCTGTGATGGGCATCATAATGGTTGCAATCACGGTCAGCACTTTCATGGTTTCGTTCAGCTTATTCGAAGTAACTGAAAGATGCACCTCAAGAATGCTGGAGATTACTTCGCGGTAATTGTCAATCTGGTCATAAACTCGGACAACATGGTCGTAAATGTCCCTGAAATATGCAATTGAGTCGTCGCTGATGTAGTCGTAGCTTCCTTTTGTAAGCTGGGACAATATCTCCCGCTCAGGCCCGGCAACCTTTTTCACCCGAAGCAGCTGCCTTTTGATTTGGAAAAGGCGTTTGAGGCTGTATGGTGATGGCCTGTACATTGTCCTGCTTTCTATCTGCTCAATCTCATTGTCATATGATGAGATTATTGTCGTATAATTGTCAACTTCCACATCAATGAGGTGATGGAGCAGGAAATCCATGCCCTTGCCCATCAAAGTTTCCAGCCTGAGTGTGTCATTCTGCAGATGCTCAAAGCTGGGTATCTTTCTCCAATGGTTGCTTATCACAAAATTCCTGCCCACCAGAAAATCCATTTCGACAAATTTTATCTTGTCCTCGCGGTACAGGCTGTACAGGACTATGAAATCATAATTCTTGAATGGCTCGATTTTTGGCCTGGTCCAGTTTTTGGACATGTCTTCAATTGTCAGGGGATGCAAATGGAAAATATCCCTGAGCTTCTCAAGCTCGTGGTGTGTTGCCTGCGAGATGTCTATCCAGATTCGTGCGCCCTGCAAGAAACCCTTATCTATATTCTCAATTGTGGAAAACTCTAGTGCCCCTTTTTTTAATATGCAAACCGTATTCATATTATATTGCCGTCTTTATCGCTATCAGTAAATTCCGCACTATTTCTTCAATGAAGAGCCAATCATTGTGCCCGAGGAGATGAGACTGGCTGAAAGCACGGCCCAATTCCCATCCAGTGAGTAGCCAAGCCAGCCTGAGCTGACCTTGATTATCCATAAAGTGATAAAAAAATATATGAGCCCAAGGAAAATAAGCATGACAGATGCCAGAAGAGTCATCATCAATGTGGCGACACCGCCTGCAACCGACCCAAAAAACCATCTCATGATTTCATCCCCCTTGATTAATAATCAATTTGACAACAGTTGGAACTTGCTGAATTGCAGCTGAATGGGAACTTAATGGCGATTTTTTTGTCCTGCGCATCAAAAAATTTCAAAGTTTTTAAAGGTATTCACTGATTCAGATGCCAGAGGGGGATAAAATTCCGAAAAGAATATAAATGGCGCCCAATTATTCTCCATTCATGGAATTTGAGATTAACGAGGTCAAGGACATAAGAAAAAGGCTGGGATTGACACAGCTGGAGCTTGCCAAGAGGGCAAATGTCAGCCAGAGCCTTATTGCAAAAATCGAGGCTGGCAGGATTGACCCGACCTATTCCAAGACAATTAAGATATTCCAGGCCTTGCGCGACATGGGCAAGGAGAAGGAAATTACAGCCGGTGAAATAATGCAGAGGAAAATGATATCCGTTCAGGTAAATGATGACCTGAAAAAGGTAATTGAGACCCTGAAGAGGCATGAAATAAGCCAGATGCCCGTGACAGAGGGCACCGAGGTTGTGGGAACAATTAGTGAGGCAACCATCCTTGAAAGCCTTCTTAACGGCAAGTCTGGCAGCAGGGCCAAGGATGTCATGGCAGAAGCCCCGCCTTCTGTATCCCGGCAAACGCCAGTATCGCTGGTTTCCAATCTTCTCAGGTATTTTTCAATAGTTTTGGTTGCAGAGAAAGGCAAGCCCATAGGCCTGATAACAAAGTCTGACCTGATAACCAAGATGTATGGGAAAAATCCCATGCAGTAACTTCCATCTCTTTTCAGCCATGCAGGTTCTTGAGCTTTCCAAAGTGCAGTGGCTCTGGCAGATTTGCAACATAGACTTCAAAATTGCTTATATTGCCCTGCAGGAATGGGCTGAGAAGCCGGCCGGCCAGCAAGTCTGTTCCCTCATGAGCAAGGTTTAAGGATGGCAAAGCAAGAAGCAACCTGTTTTTCCAGTTTCCCTTCAGAAAACACTTGAATTTTTCACTCCTTACACCATCCTTGATTGAGACCGCCGGGTGTTCATGCCCGATGATTATTATATCGGAACTTCTGAATGCCTGGTTCACAGGGATTGCGTCGCCGTGGCAGATATACACCTTTTTGCCATTTAAAGTGAAACCATAATGGTCTACAACTTTTACCTGCCTCTTGCGGGCAATTGGCGCCAGTATGGCATCATGGTTGCCCTTTATTAGGACAATCTTTTTAGCCTGCTTGGCCAGGAAATCAATGAATCTCAGCACATCCCTCCATTCCTGTTCCGAAATCCTGCCGAATTCGTGCTTGAGGTCGCCGGTGATAATGATTGTGCCGGGATTGGTTTGCAGAATCATCTGCCCCACCCTGTCCACGATATCCCGGTAAAGAAATTTTGGTATAAGCATCCCTTTTCTGTGCAGTTCGCCCTCATAGCCAATATGCACATCTGAGATGACCAGCATTTTTTTGGCCTTTATGTGTAGCCCAAGATCCACGATTTTGATGTCCTTCTCGATATGCATCGTCCACCTTTGCGCTTCGTATCCGTATTGGATGCCGCGCTTGGATTTATTCCGTCTCAAGCGTGCAAAAGATTAAGCTTTTAAAAGGGCTTTGCATTCAAATCCGCATGGCTGGCATTTTTAATTTGTTCAGGAAGAAAAAAATGGAAGGGAAAGAGGAGGAGCCGGAGGCTTCCGATAGCAAATCTGATAAAGTTCCCGGCTCTGAAAAAAATGATTATATCGATATTTCTGCAAAGGGCTCTGGGCCGGGTGATGGTTCTGAGAATGATGAAGAATCGTCCAGGGGAAAATTAATTGTGATTGAGGGCAATGATGGATCAGGAAAGCGCACCCAGATTGACCTCCTGGCTGATCGGCTGGGCAAAAAACTTGAGATTGAGGTCCTGGATTTCCCGGATTATGGTTCTTTTTATGGCAAGCTTATCAAGAGGTACTTGTCAGGCGAGTTTGGCAAGCAAGTGAACCCATACTTGATTGCCATGGCATATGCAAATGACAGGCTGACAAAAAGGGAAAAAATGATGAAATGGCTAAATGCCGGAAAAACAGTCATCTGCAACAGGTACGTGGCCTCAAACAAGGCCCACCAGGCAGTCAAGCTTGGGACAGCTGCTGAAATGCAGGACTTTGTAAAATGGGTCGACGAAATGGAGTATGAGGTAAATGCCTTGCCGCGGCCTGACATCACAATTTATCTCTACGTGCCCGTTGACATAGCAATTGGCCTTGTGCAGCAGCGCGCTGACAAAACACAGACAAAAACTGATATCCATGAAAAGCTATCGTACATGAAAAAAGTGGAGCAGATATATTTGGCAATGTCCAAGAACAAGAATTGGATCAGGATTGACTGCGTTGAAGGCGAGGAAATCCTAACCAAAGATGAGATTCACGGGAAAGTGTACAATATTGTCAAGAACCAGCTGATTTAATATTAGTTAAGATTATTCTGGCAAGGCCTCTTCTGGGTTTGTCCTGAATTCCTTCAAGTCCGTATCAGGCAGCTGGGAAAAATCAGCCATATCCAGCCGCAATTCAACCCGAAGAAATGGGTATTCCTTTTTCACGAGATTATGGATTGTTTCCATGAACTCGTCAGAAGGCGGCTTTATGCTGGAAAACCTTGGATTTGCCAATGCTGGCTTTGGCATAAATTTCTGCAAGACCCATGCTGACTTGAATCCCTTCAGCATTGTCGCGATGTTGAGGATGTCTTCCTTCTTGTAGAGGATATGCGGCACAATGGTTGTCCGGAGCTCCAATTCTATATCGCTTTCATTGGAGTGCAAAATTTCCAGGCTGGCACGCACATCATCTGCAAGCTCAGGTGCCGATCTGAAAAAAGTGGAGGAAACAGTGACCCTGTCAAATATTGCGGCATCATCAAGCGGGGACTTGACATCCATCCTGATAAAATCCACAAGGCCGTTCTGAAGGGCTTCCTCCAGCACATCCGGCCGTGAGCCATTGGTTTCCAACCCGACTTTGAATCCAGCGCTTTTGCAGAACATTGCCAGCTCCAGGAGAGCAAGCTTCTGGAGGCATGGCTCCCCTCCTGTAAACATCACGGCCTGCGCCACATTATTCTGCATGATTAATTTCTTGACCTGCCTGAGGTCAATAAGGGTTTCCTGCTTAAATCCAAGCATTTGCGGTGTAAAGCAAAAAGGGCATTGGTAATTGCAGCCAGAGAAGAATACCACCATGCAATTCCTGCCGGGCCACAGTGTTTGAGAATTTTCAATGATTCCTGAGATATGCGCTTGCATGCTTAAACCCCCATAAGGGGCAGCAAGCGAGATTTAAAAGTCTATGCCTGTGAATAAATTCCTATGCCTTTGCCTTCGGGCTCTCTGTTTCATCCTCTGTTTCTTCAGCAAACCATTCGTCCATTTTCTTGTTCTTCAGTGTCGTCTTGTAGCTTATTCCGTTGTTCATGTTTGCCCCTCCTTTTTTCGTCTCTTGCATTTAGCCTCATGATGATTATTTTCCAGTGGAGCCAAAGCCCCGCTCGCCTCTCATGCTGCTGCCGAGCTCATGGCTTTCCTCGAGCTTGGCATGCACTACAGGCTGGATAAGAATTTGCGCTATTTTGTCTCCCTTGCCGATATGGTAGGGTTCTGCGCCCAGATTGACCAGGGTCACAACAATTTCGCCCCTGTATGTCGAGTCAACAACGCCGCCCATGCTTTTGATTCCATGGTTCCTGCTCAGGCCAGACTTGTCCCATATCAGGCCAACATGGCCGATTGGAATTTCAATTGCAATCTTTGTCCCGAATGCGTGCCTTTGGCCAGGGCTTAAGGTTGTGTCTTCTGTTGAATACAAGTCCATGCCGGCATCGCCATCGTGGGCATATGCGGGCAGCTTTCCTCCCCCCAAATTCTTGATTTTTAAAGTTGCCACCGGATTCCCAATGCCTAGGTGATATTTAAATTAAATGCAAATGGAAAATATAGTTTGCAGAAATATATTTTCAGGAACATGATTTATTGAGGGATATTGGCTTCCTTTCCTCCCTGGCCAGGCTCCATGTCAAATAACTTTGCCAGGTTATGCTCCAGAAGCTCCCCGCTTGAGGAATCGAATTTCATGTTCAATGTCTTGAAGGTTCGTGTAAAGATTGTGACATTCCAGATTTGGCCATAATCCTTTAAATTTTGAAGTACATACATCGCTTTCAGCGGAAGCTCGCCGGGATAGTCAGTTTTTTGGAAAGCCAATGCTGCCTTCTTTATTTCCTCGAAGTCCCTTTTGACATCATCGATGATTATTGGCCTGATTTTCTCAGGCTCCTTCTGGAAAACATCCTTCTCTTCCTGGATCTTGACTGAATCATTTTCAAGCGTAAAGCTGGTCATTGCCTTTGTGTCATCGTCATAGTGGCCCATCTGCCAGGCCGCGCCAGGCTCATCCATGAAGAAGAAGTGTACAAGGTAAGCGTTGCTGTTCTTCTTCTCCCATTCCCTGAAATCCGGGTTTCCCTGGAATTTTAGGAAAATTTCCTTGATTGTCATAGTTCCACTATAACTCCGTCTGCCCCGGGATTTATAATTGTTGTCCTTTTTTTGAATATCTGCCTGGCCTTGGCATTTTCATGCAGGTGGCCGCAGATCACCAGGTCGATTTTATTGTTGTCTATGAATTCCCTGTAGGATTTGCATCCCACATGCTCTTCATCAATCAGGTCCAGCTTTGTTCCGGCCGGCGGGCCGTGCACAATAAGCACAGTCTTCTTGCCTGGCTTGATGTGTTTCCTGAATGATTTGGAGACAATCTCAAAATCAGGCTCGCGTGTCATGAATCCGCCGCCACCGAAGCCCATAAAAACATATTTTCCGGATTCATAGACAGCCTTGTGCAGAAAATTGACATTTTTCAAATTCAGGCACGCTCGCTCCATGTTTACTTCATCCTCATGGTTGCCATGGATGATTAGGAATGGCTTGCTAAACGACGCAATGCTCTTGATCAGCGTGCCCATCTCGTTCTCAAAAGTGGTAATATCGCCGGCGCATGCAATGATATCGCAGTTTTTAGCCTTTTCCTGAAGTTTTTCCAGGATGTTGATCCTGCCATGCAGGTCAGTGAATGCAAGGATTCTCATTTGCCTGTAAAAAATAGGATGCATAAAAAGTTAATTGATTCCTTCAGAGATTTTTGTATATCGCTCTGACAAAGTTCAATTCCTCGTCCTTGAGTACGGCTAGCAATTCCTTTATCATGAAAATGTGGTCCTTTTCAGAAAAAATGCCAAATAGTTCAAGTAGTGTAAATTCATTGTGCATAATTTTTAGGACCTTAATGATATCCTTGTTGGTCAGCGTAAAAGTGCATAATTTTTCCAGAATCTCTGGGTGGGGCTTGAATACTTTTAATACACGGTCAAAATCTTTTAGATTGCAATTTACCAAGAAGACACCCACCAACTCTTCTAGTTTGGCATTGAGGTCGGTTAGAGGGGAATTGAATTTAATTTCAGTGGCATCCTTGAGTGAATTTGCATCAAGTTCATTGGCAGCCAAGCATTTCAAAATCCTGCGCGACACATCTCGGTAGTTGGAAATTATTGGGCTAAACCCCCATCCAAAGCCAGTGCCCCAGGCTCTTGCATCCCCAATAAACGCTATTCTGTCCACATTATTCTGGTCGAAATTCGAGGCTATCGGGATATTGCCATAGTATTTTTTCTTGATGGTGATTTTTTTACCTTGGGTGTAGGGATGGGCCTTTACCATCTCAGCAAAATCTTTTTCAAGCAAATCCCTTCCCAGGGGCGTGCGGGTAACATAAAAACTGCCTATGAAATCAGTTTTCTTGTCAACAGGAAATGACCACCAATAGGGGATAGGATGCTTGTCAAGTATGGATTCCATAAAATTGTATTCTTTGCTTGGAAGTCCAATACGGGAAATTGCCCAGCCACCAACTGGAATGAAATATCCGCGTGTTACAACCCTAAATCGGCTGGCGAGAACAGAATCATACCCCATGGCATCTATTAGCAGCCTGCATGTGAATTGGCCAAGAGAGGTATTAACATGAATGCGGTTCCCATCATCTCTCAAGGATTCGAAACTGCAGTTCGACAAAATTTTAGCCTTATTCTTTTTTATTTTTACTATGAATTTGTTGAGCAGCTTGTTTTCATCTATAGCCGGGATGAATTTATTGATCTTGCCCAGCTTTATCCTGACCTCACTCCCAAGCATTGATCTCGCGACCCCATTTGTCATCCTCGAAGTAACCGTATCTGATATGCCTACCTCCTTAACCCTGTCATTCCAATAGGTCCATGCATGTATTGTCTGCCCGGCCAGGCCTTTCTCAACAATTAGAACATTGAGTTTGGACGAGAGTTCAGAGCCAACAGAAAGTCCTGCGGGACCTGCACCTAGAATTATTACATCAAAGATGTCCTCTTTTTCCATGCGTCAAATTATATGAGTATCCTATTTAAATATTATGAAATATTATGATATAGGTTTGGTTTGTCTTATTTGCACAGAATAACTTGCCATCTTGGGAATTAACGCAATATGAACGCCATAACAGGACACATTGAAGTTATATTGATGCATAGTAATCCTCCAGCACAATCTTGTCGAGCTCTTTCAGGTTTTTGACAACATAGAAGCGGCCTTCGCCTGTTTCAGCCATCTTCTTGGCAAACTTTTCTCCCTTATCATCGAGGTTTATCCCTATCAGTGACAAAGTTATTCCGGATGTTCTTGCCATCGAAACTGCTTCAAGCGTTTCCTCTTCCGGGCTGTCGCCAAAAGTGGGGAGTGCATCTGTCAATAGCAGCAAATGTTTTGTGGAATGAACGCGCGGAAACATGTCAATGCTTTGCATGATTGTGTCTGCAATATTGGTCTGCATGCTCGCCCTTATCATGGTAATGGCCCGCAACAGCCTCTGAAAGTCAGTTGTAGGGGATATTTTCTCCTTGATGTCTGTTCCAAATGACAGAAGCCCGACCTCATCCTTCTCATTTATTGCCTTATAGGCAAGGGCAATGCCTGCCTTTTTGCAGATTTCTATTTTCTGGCCCCGCATGCTTCCTGACGCATCAATAGCATAAATAATCGAAAGCTTGCCCCTGCTTTTCCTGTCATAAACAACCAGGTCTTCCTCCTTCAGGGAAGTGTGCTTTCTGCGAATGACCTGCCTCACGGATTTTTTCAGCGACAAGTCCCTGAACCTGTCTCCCCGCTTGTAGCCACGCGTATCGCTGGCATCGCCGTAAACATTGGCCTTTTTGTGAATTTTTTCTCCCAGCATCCCCTTTGGTATGATGTTGTTCAGCTCTTCCATATAAAGAACGAATGAAGCGAGGTCATATCCCTTGTCTGTGAAGCTGCCATCGCTGTCAATAACCTGGTTGTCCTTGAGCTTTTGCAGCCTTTCCTTGAGCTTATTGCGAAGCTCCCTGGCAAACTCAGGAATCCGTATGTTTTTGTTTATGTAGCTGGAATCATAGCCGCTGATCCTCCTGATGATGCTGTCTCCATACATGCTCTTGGCCAGGCTGAAATTCTTCACCATCTGTTCTATCATGATATCAGGATTGAATGAACTCAAATTTTGGTTGATTGCATCAGAAACAAGCTTGCCCTCATCGATGCTTTCCTTGTCAGCATCAGTTATTGAGTGCGTCAGTTCGCTCTCAGACCTGGAAAATCCCTTTTGGCGTTCCTCTTCAAAAGGTGTTTGTTCTTCAACTTCAGTGTACATGTCAAAGGCCATCACCTTTTTCAGCGTTAAAGTCGAAATGATCGGTGAATTTCTTGAATTCCTCTGCTATGAAGTCAGCAGGGCTTTTGAGGTATTTGACAGATGGCTTGAGTGTTATCCTGTGGCTCACAACTGATATAATGGCTTCCTGGACATCAGAAAGCTCGACAATTTTCCTTTTTGCAAGGAAGGCATTTGCCTGCGCCCTTTCAAAAAGCCCAATGCTTGCCCTTACGCTTGGCTTTTCCTCAAGGTCTTTGTGGTCTCTCAGGCTCCTGACAAAGGTGACGCTGAAGTCCAGAAGGCTTTCCGGGAATTTCACCGCCATTTTTTTCCCATTTGAGAGCACAATGGTTTTTTCTATCTGCGGTGTTTCTGGATATGACATGTAGATTATGTCAAACCTGTCCACAAAGACTTCCGAAAGCCGCTCTGTTGAGCTGTCCTCTGGATTCATGGTTCCTATGAAGATGAAATTGGTCGGGAAATCCACATCATAGCTTCCAATGGTGGCCGTTTTTTCGCTCAGGACCTGGAGCAGGCTGTTTTGCAGCTTTTCCGGGCATCGGTTGACTTCATCAAAGAACAGCACTCCCTGGTCGGCCTTGAATATTTTGCCAGGAGTGAACGCTTTCAGGCTCATAGGCCCAAATTCAAGAGCCTTCACTGGGTCAATATCCCCGAGGAGGTCTTCAACCGTCAGGTCAGGTGAACCCTGTATCCTGACAAAGCGGTCCGACCCCTTGATTTTTTTTGTTTTTCCATCCTGCTCTGATTTAATATCGATTTCAGGCAGAAGCTTTGCGACATTCTTGGCCAACGTTGTTTTGCCAATTCCGGGCGGACCCACAATAAGTATGTGCCTGCCCATTAAAAGCGCAGATTTGACCTGCTTCTTTACAGAATCCTGCCCCATTATATCTGAAAAGCAATCAGTTTCCTGAAGAAAGCTTTTTTCCAGGCTCCGGGTGATATCAATGGCCATAGGACAATTGGATAACCGTGGCCGTTTATAAATATATGTCAAATAAGTGGGTTAGCTGTTTATTATAGCAAATCACTTTAATAATCGGAACTTTGTTCCTAACGAATAAGTGATTTGCTTATTAGGAAATAACCTTGCACTCATTTCAAAACATACGAAAATTAAGGTTATTTCCTATAGGTTAGATAATTTCAGAAATAATACATGGCCGGGCCATGCGTTTAATTTGCAGTTTTGGGTTTTTTCTTGGCTGGCGCTTTCTTTGGCTTCTTTTCAGTTGTTTCAGAAACAACTTCTGCTTCCCTTATATCATCTGTCTCGGAGGGGGATGGCTCTTCATCTTTCTTCTCGGCTTTCTTGTCTGCTTTTTCAGCCTTGGCGGCCTTCTTGACCTTTTCATCCACGCTTTCTTTTTTGTCAACAGGCGCATCTACCAGCTCTGCATCAACCCTGCCCGCATCATTCTTGGTAACTTTGACCTTGATGTATGCGGGGGGATTCTTTATGCCATGTTTCCATATGAATAGGTTGAGGTATTTTCCAAGGTTCACGTCCTCGCTTTTCATGTGCTTTTCCAGGAATTGCCTGGCAGCATCAACGGCCTTCTTCGCCCTTCTGTACTTTGGGGCTTTTAGCCATTCTTTTCGCAGGGGTATTGTGTAAATTCGCTCAACTGCCATAGTAATCATGCCTTTGTTTTGGTCCTTCTCCAGCTTCTTTTGACTGTTGTATGCCTGCCCGGATGGATTTTCCTTCCGATGCCATACTTCTTTGGGACTGTCCAGAATGGAGCCCATCTTGACTGCTTTCCCTTCTTGGTAAGCCTTTTCTTCTTGCTTGGATGCTTGACTCTTGCCATTTTTTCACTTTTATATTCAGGTTGATTGAATGAATTTTATTTGATAATTAGCTTTTTCTGGCCCTAAGCTCGCCTGATTTTGCTCTCACGCTTGTTTCCCGCGAGCCTCATCAGCAGGTTTTTCAGCATTTCGTCATTGATTTTTTGGACCCTGCCTGACTGGACCAGTTGCCCAATCACAGCAATTACCTGTATAGCTTTTTCCTGGTCAACAGCTTTTATGTTGCCGTATCTTTCCAGGGCCTCTTTGGTAAACAGCTGCTTGACAATGCCTTCCAGCTCTGCTATCTGCCTTTGCAGCTCGGCCTCCTCATTTATTTTGCTGTTGGCCTGTGCATTTTGATTGGCTTGCAGTTGTGCCAGTTTTCTCCTTCTTATATCCTCAATCTCACTCATGATATTTTATATCAGCTTATGGCGATAACCTAAAAATGTTTTACTCTGCAGCCTGTGTTTCAGGGACTGCCTCTTTGGCATCTTTTTTCTTTTGCTTCTGCTTGCCTTCTGTCGGGGCTGGTGCAGCTGCCTTTAGCTCAGCCAGTTTGTCCGCATGCTTGGCTTCCATCTTGGGCATTTCCCTTGGCTTTGACTGGCGAATCTGGCTTGCGGCCTTGTCCACCAGCGACTTGCCCTTGGGCGTTACGATTCTGCCTTTATGGGTTCCCTTTGAAGTTTGCTTGGTCAGGCCAGCGGCATCCAGCTGCTGCAATATTTTTCTTACAATATTTCCTGATCCTTTGAAAGTGTGCTCTGGGGCATGCCCCCTGTTCTTTCGCCCGCCATATTTTATCCTGAGCTTTGCAACCCCTACTGGGCCGAGCTTGTATACATATTTCAAAACAGATGCTGCCCTGTAGTACCACCAGTCTGCCTGCATTGGCGGCCTTTCCTTGTGCATTCCTGTTTTTGCAAAGGCTGACCATACAGGAGGCTTGATCTGGCTGACACTTTTCAGCTCCTGGGCTGCTTTTTCAACAAGTTCCTGCTGTGGAACATCATATGCACTTGTCATTTGCTCACCTTGGATATTGCAATTTTGTATATGTTTTAGCTCTTCTTGGTCTTTATGCCTTATTTATAAGCTTAACTATTAGTTTATGGCCATTTGTAAAGCTAATCCTACAACTACAGAACCTCCAAACCATGATATGGGACAGTGTGTTTGTTTAAATAACTATGCTTTGGTTTGCATGGCCTGGCTATTCTCCCATTATCTATTGCCGCTTATTCCCAAAATAGAAAACCTTGCTGATGTCATAATCAGTTGGGTTCATTTCCTGCCTAGAAGCCCCTGCGCCAACACTTGCCTTCTTGGGCTCTTCTTTTGGAGGCGCAACTGTTGCCGCCTGATGCGCTGTTGTTTCCTGGCCTGCTGGCCTGGGGCTTGCGGCCGGTGCCCTCTCTGCTCCCTGCACGGCTATTTTCCTGATATCTGCCAATTCCTTTTTCAGGCCTGATATCTCATTTTCAAGCCTTTGGAACTCGCCCTCAAGATTGTTCCCGGAAAACCATTTTATCAGGTCTTCTGTGACTTTGTTGAAAATTACCTGCTTGAAGTACCTCTCCCCTTCAGAAAGCTGGGAGTCATAAGCAATCAGTGCTTCAGCAATTTTTGTTGCAGTCTGGAAATCATTTGCTATCTTTGTGCGCATAATTTCCTTTACCAGTAAGTTCAGTTTTTCGCCTTCTTGCATTTCTACCGCCATTGATTGATTTAATAGGGACTTTTTAACGTTATTATATTTGGCGGACAGCCATCTTTAATAAACTTTATGGAATGCCCGGGAATAAAATTCAAATCGTTGAAGCGACTGCCTGGTTTATTTCTTTTGCTTTGGGACTTGTATTCTGGTAAGCATCCTATGCTGGATGTCTTTCAACTTGGGGTCTGATAGTTCCCTGTCATTGATGATATCCTGATAAGCATTTGATATCCCTTCTATATATTCATTATCCAATGGGAATTGCCTTGTCTTGCCGATTGTGTATTGGAACAGGTACTCAACAGGCCCAAACCCCATCCAGGTGCCTGAAAACGCCATTGCGTCGCCCTCAAATAATTCCCGTAGGTGAAATGGCTCCTGCTTTACAGGTATGCCAAGCGCATCCGCGATTTCCAAGACTTTTTTCCTTTTTGTTCCTGGCAGGATGTCCATTGACAATGGAGGGGTATAAAGTACCCCATTTTTCACCATAAAAACATTTTCCCCTCCCCCTTCCAAAACATTTCCTTCATTATCCGTTATGAGTATCTCATGGAAATTTTCCCTTGATGCATCATCCTTCCCTGTTCCAGGAAGGTCATAATTTCCAGCTGTCTTGAAATTTCGCATTGGGCTCCTGACTCCGCGCGTTTTTGTTTCAAATCCAGGGCCCATGATTTCCGGTTCCCAGACAAGAACCCGTGGCGGAACTTTGCCGGCCAAATATGAGTCAACATTTTGGGTCGCTATTGTAACATACCCCTCCGCCCCGAGGCCTTCAACACCCGGGGCTATAGTCATGACGCGTTCCCCTTTTGGTCCCTCCACAAATTTATCATCTCTTCCAACGCCTGGCCTAAGGTAGATTTGTTGCTTCAGATGCAGTGCCCCGCTCTCGATGTTTCGGATAATTGCCCCAATATGAGCATCTCTTAATACGTTAAAATCCAGCACCAGGTATATTTGTGGTCTGTCAGCCGCCATTTCAATGCCGGGGTTTAGCCTGCGAAATCTTGCTCCAGGGCGCTCATATTCATTTTCATTTCCCCTCTCAGAGATTAGCTTGACCTTGGCTGTCCGCATAAGCCTATTCACATTTTCATCAAGCGTGAGAAAGTTGACAATTTCGGGGTCGCTGGAAGAAGGGACCGCCAAGGCGCCTTCAAACCCTGCTTTGCCATAATCCCTGTCTTGCCTGACAGGGCTGCCTGGGAACAATTTCAAGTAATCAACTATGCTATAGAAGCCTGTATTGCCACGAGTATCATGGCGGTATATCACATATGGTTTGTCAACGTCAAGTCTAAACTCAGGTTCCACCCTATCCCCCAATTGCAAAATAATTCCATCATTTATAAAATTTCCGATTTCTTCGCTATTTTAAAGTAGCAAATATTTCCTTGTAGATCTGGCAATGCCACTCTCCACTGGACACTTCAACATAAGCCATTTAAAGCCGGAGAATTTTCAAAAGGTGAATTAGGAATGGCCATAGCCTTCAAGGAAACACCGAACAGGAAAGAAGAGCTTCTGAATATTTTGCATCCTGTTGTGAAACGGTGGTTTTTTTCCAAATTTGAGGAATTCAGCCTGCCTCAGCTTTTTGGGGTTATGGAAATCCACAGCAGGAAAAACACCCTGGTGACAGCTCCAACAGGTGCAACAAAAACCCTGACAGGCTTTCTTTCAGTCCTCAATGAGCTTATTGACAACAGTGAAAAGGGGGTTCTTGAAGACAGGATTTATTGTGTCTACATTTCTCCGCTAAAAGCCCTGAATGAGGATATCAAGGTTAATTTGATAACTCCCCTGGAAGAAATGGAAAAGATTTCCGGAAAAAAACTGGGGATTAGGGTTGGGGTCAGGACAGGAGACACACCCACGGCTGAAAGGGCAAAAATGAGCAAGACCCCGCCGCATATCCTGATAACAACGCCTGAAACATTGGCAATCCTGCTATCCACGGTCAAGTTCAGGGACCATATGCGAAAAGCTGAATGGTGCATTGTTGATGAAGTGCATGCCCTTGCTGAAAACAAGAGGGGCGTGCATCTGTCTTTGAGCCTGGAGCGCCTCCAGGAACTTACAGGCTACATGACACGCGTCGGGTTGTCCGCGACAGTTGCGCCTATTGAGGAAATTGCGAAATATTTGGTGGGGTTTGAAAATGGGAAGGAAAGGGATTGCACAATCATTGACACGCAATTCATAAAAAAGCTTGACTTAAAGGTCCTGAGCCCTGTGCCTGACCTGATTAACACAGCACATGAAGTAGTGCATGATGCGATGTATAGGATGATTGACAGGCTTGTCCAGGAGCACAAGACAACGCTGATTTTCACAAATACAAGGTCTGCCACAGAGAGGGTTGTAAACCACCTTAAGGAAAAATTTCCAAAGAATTACACAGAGAATATTGGCGCCCACCATGGCTCATTGTCCAAGCAGCACCGGCATAAAATTGAGAATTCTTTGCGCGAAGGCAAGCTGAAGGTTGTGGTCTCATCAACCAGCCTTGAGCTGGGAATTGACATAGGGTACATCGACCTTGTAATCCTTCTTGGCTCGCCTAAATCAGTGGCCAGGGCGATACAAAGGTGCGGCCGTGCCGGGCATCGCCTCCATGAAGTGACCAAGGGAAGGATAATCGTCATGGACCGTGATGACCTGGTGGAATGCAGCGTGCTCCTGAAAAGTGCTGTGGAGAAAAAAATAGACAAAATCCACATACCGCAAAATTGCCTTGATGTCCTTGCCCAGCATATTTTCGGGATTGCAATTGCAGACAGGATTAGCAATGATGACATTTTCAGGGTCATAAAGAGGTCATACTGCTATAGCAGCCTGAAGCGCGACGATTTCGCTGAAGTCATGGATTATCTTTCCGGGAAATTTGTCGCCTTGGAGGACAGAAATGTCTATGCCAAGATTTGGCAGGATGAGGAAACAGGCATGGTGGGCAAGAGGGGAAAGATGGCGCGGGTGCTCTACATGACCAATATTGGCACAATCCCCGATGAAGCGTATGTGCAGGTAAAAGTTGGCCAGCATGTGATAGGCGAAATTGACGAGGCTTTTCTGGAAAGGCTGAAGCGCGGGGACGTATTTGTCCTGGGCGGTGAAAAATATGAATTCCTTTATGCCAAAGGCATGACTGCCTATGTCAATGCATCTGTCTACAGGCCGCCAAGCATTCCCTCATGGGTAAGCGAAATGCTGCCACTGAGCTTTGACCTTGCAATGGAGATCCAGAGATTCAGGAGGCTCATGGAAGACAAGTTTAAGTCAAGAAAAAACATGGAGGAGATTATAGCTTTCGTCAATGAATACCTTTATGTCGACGATTTTGCAGCAGCTGCAATTTATGAATATTTCAAGGAGCAGTATTACTATCTCGAAATTCCGCATGACAAGAAAATTTTGATTGAGCACTATTCAGACAAGGACAGGCATTATGCTGTTGTGCATTCCCTGTTTGGCAGGCGTGTCAATGACTGCCTCAGCAGGGCGGCCGGGTTTGCGATATCCAGGATGGAGCACAAGGATGTTGAGATAGGGGTGAATGACAATGGTTTCTACATTTCGAGCAACCGTGCACTTCCTGTCAAAAAAGCCCTGGAAATCCTCAGGGGCAAGAAAATCGAGATGCTGATGGATGCTGCCATTGACAAGTCTGAAATCCTGAAACGGAGGTTTAGGCACTGCGCTACAAGGAGCCTGATGATATTGAGAAATTACATGGGCAGGACAAAGAAGGTTGGAAGGCAACAGATGTCAAGCCAGCTGCTGATAAGTGCTGTGAGAAGGGTAAGCCAGGATTTCTGCATACTTAAGGAAGCAAAAAGGGAGGTATTGGAAGACCTGATGGATATCCAAAGCACAAAGCAGGTGATCGGCCTTATGGAAGAGGGAAAAATAAAAGTCGTGGAAAAGACTGTGACAATACCTTCTCCCTTTGCATTTGGCCTGCTGCTTGAAGGCCACATGGATGTGCTCACAATTGAGGACAAGGTGGAATTCCTTAGGAGAATGCATGAGATGATACTTGCCAAGATTGCCAAGAATCACAAGGATGTTTCTCCTCCGAAGAGAATCAGCGCTGAAAATTTCAATTATGAGGAGTTCTGGAGAGAAATGGTGGAAAAGCAGGAGGCAAGGCAGGACAGCCAGACTCAGCTCCTTAAGCAGCAGCTTTGGGAAACCAAGAATGTGCCTGGCTTTGCCAAGATGGAAATCATGAAGATGATTAAAGGCGAGAAAAATATTGATGAGAGGGTCCTTGCATCAATTGAAGAGTACAAAGATGAGATAGAGGCAAATTGGCCAAAGGAATTGAAGGCCTTTGTCATGCTGAAGGCCAAAGAGCTAAAGGCGCAGAATTGAGCAGGCATTGCCAGGCTCAGGAAAGAAGAGCTTTGGTGTAATCGATATCATCCAAAAATTCATAGGCATACCCCTCTGCCAGGGTCGCGGCTGCATCCGCCGTTATGGAATCATCAAAGCCAAGGCTTTTGATTTTCTCAATTATCTTGTCGGAAATGGTCTTTTTTTCCGAAAGCATGCTGCTAATCCTGGTCATGAATCTTTTTTGGTCTTGGTTGTCCCCGGCCTGCGCAAATTGCACCAGGGCTTTGCAATACCTGAGAATTTTAATGTTTGACAGCCCTTCGGTTGCTGAAAGATGCTGGAGATTCTCCTGTACGATGCTGATTGGGGGGATATGAAGCTTCTTGCCTTCGAGCTTAAATGGCCTGTAAATGCCGACATCCGAAGGCACAACAGCAATGTGCTCTTCGACAATTCTTTTTAGCGCCAGCTGCAATAATGCGCTGACGCTTAAGCAGTAGCTTGGGAGGTTCATGTCCATCCCCCTCTGTTCATAAGTGCCGTGCTTGTTGACTTTCACCGGGTTCCATGCAGTGTCCAGCTTTTTTGCATATTTCTTGATAAGCCGTGGGTCAAACCCCCAGTGGATGAGCTGGCTTTTTAAGAGATCATATCTCTTTTGTATTAGCTTGGCCAGGTCTGTTATTGTGTAGATATAGCTTTGAAGCCCGCCGAATATCTGGAAGTCATTGTAAAGCCCATTGAATTTGAGGTTTTCCCCGCCTCTGTAAAAAAGCATCCTGGAATCCTTGGCAAGGTACGTCCCCTGGATATAAGGGGAGGATTGCATAAAGGTTGTCACAACAGGGTCAGCTGCAATGAGAAAATTATAGCCGCTGATAAAGGATTGCTGCTCTTTTTTGTCCGGCAGTGTGACAATTACCCTCTTTTTCCTGCTAAAAATATTCTTGGGGACTGCAAAATGAAAATGAAAGCCCAGGCATAGGCCGCTCATCTTGAACTTTTCTTCGCCTAGAATCTTTTTTCTGATGTCATACCAAAAGCTTGAGTTTATCTCGGGATTGAACTCTCCTGGGTAAGTGGCAAATGGGTATAATAGCAGGTTCTTTTTCTCAGCAACTTCCCATGTTTTTTCAAGGGTGTATAATATGTGGTTAAAGGATGTCCTAAGGTCAGAGCTCGGCTGGGAGCCAACTTCTACCATGTGCTTGCCAACTTCCTTGACAACTGAAACATCCTTGAAATATTTCTTGGCACGGGATATAATGTAGTCCTGCTCATAGACAACATGGCCTTCCTTGTCCAGGGTAAACATCTCCATTTCAAACCCTGTTGTAAACCTGCCCTTCGCCTTCCATATTTTTTTGGTGTTGCTCATTCTTGTTCTTGGATTCAGGCCCTTGTGCCAATTTGCTCGCCCCTATTCACTATTGCCTTGGTTTGCAAGCAGATGCGAGGGATACTGCATGCCCCACATTATTGTGCAACGCAAAAAAAGAAGCTGGAATGCTTAGCCCGATAAGTTATATAAATGTTACTAATGTGTTTAATATGTCAAGAACTGCCTGCTAAAGCAGGCAGCGTGTTTGGATACTGCCTAAAAAGTGAGCAGTTCTTGATCATCATGAAAATGTTCACATTTTCAGGATGCTGGAAATCGAAGATTTCCATCATGCTCAGAAATCGATATTCTTTCACCGAGCTAAAGCTCGGAGCGTGCGAAGTCGATTTCTGACATGTCAAACCTTTATTAAAAGATTTGTAGGGCAGCTGTAAGCCGCCTTTTGTCTTGCCCAAAAAGCAGGTGTTGACATCATTTCTGCTGCCTTGCTGCTTCGATGGCAAGTCTTGGCATTCAACTAAGCGTCCTAAGGACTTGCACAAGCCAGGGCTCACCGTTTAACCATTCCCGTGAAAAACATCTGCCGGTTAGCTCAGCTCCCTCGCGGAAGCCTTCGCGGCATCATCTTATCCCACGGATGTATCGTTTCTGAGTGGTTGCCGTCCGTTTAAGGACCTTTCTTGTGAAAGTGGCCTTTTCGAGTGTGGGCGGACTTTCCTCAGCATTGCATTGCTGCAACACCGTCAGCCAAGCGCTGCCCTACGTGAAAATAGAAGGAATAGCCCTTTAAAAAGGTGTAGGGAAAATAAATGAGAATTTCAGATACTCAGCAAACGCCTGATTTTCTTCAGCCCTTCGCTATAGATGGGCGGTGATGTTCTAATCAAATGAAGGAGATAATTATTAACTTTATCAAGTATTTTTGGAGAGGGATAAACCCAAGCATCAAGCACGTCTGCATTTATAACCTTATCAAACCTGCCCAAAGTGGAAAATCCTCCCTTATTGCGGAGAAGAACGCCCCTTCATGAAAAGCATTTTTTGCCATGTTGATGAATATAATTTTTATCATTAAAAAGTTTGCTATCTCACAAACCTGCTGACAATCAGCTTCTCTTTGCCTTGCCAAACATGGTTTTTCCTCATTTTGATTTCAACAAAGCCTTTGTTTTTTTTAATAAATCCTCAGTTGAAGAAATCGACGACTTTGCATCATCAATGCTTATTCTCTTGCCATAATAGTTTATGCTGTTTCTCAGCATTCTAAGGGAGTCGAATTCCCTAGCAAAAACTTCATCCTTGATTATGGCCATAAGAAATGATGTGTAGCACTCATGATTGTATATTTTGTAGCCATGCTTTATTGCCAATGCCTCAAGCAATTCCCTCAGGACATCATACATAAGGGAAACAACTGTTTCTTTTGAAGTTTCATTTATAGGGAGCATTTTTGCAGTTGTTTCCCTGTCCTTGGCAGACTCCAAAATGGATTTGATCTTTCCAAGATCGGGCTTAATTGGTTTGGCCAGCAATTTAGCCTTACAGCCCTGCCAATCAATATTGTGCTTCATCTTATTATTATGCCCTCTTCGATATTTTCCTTGAGATAATTGTTTTTCATGGACTTTTTGAAATGGAGCTGGATTTCCCTCTTCAAAACCCCCTTCATTTCTGAAACATCAACTTCCCTTTCATCGATATCCAGATACAAATCAACATCCGACCCCGATGTATTTTCCGCCTTCGCCAGAGAGCCAAAAAGGATTATGCACCTATATAATATTTTTTCATGAAGGCTTTTGGTCAGAGGATAAATAACAGAGTACCAATATAATTTTGCTAAATTTCTAAATATGTAATTTTCTCTGTTTGCCCTAAAGTATATATAAATTCCTTTTTCATCCAATATAAGCAAATTTTCTTTTTCATAATCTTTAAGCATCTTAGAAGCTGTTGGCGGGCTTATTTTTATTGCCTTGGCATATTGCCTTACAGAGACCTCTTTGTACACATCCTCAAAAAAAGGCTTCAAATCATTAAATATTTTTAACATATGTTAAATAATATTAACAGTTGTTTATAAATCTTTCTGTTATACATGGTTAAGTTTTCAGTTTTTTATCTCACAAACCTGCCCACCAACAACCTTTCCTTGCCTTGCCATATGTCAAATTGCTTATCCAGCACAAACTTGAATTTCCCTGCGTCCTTTTTCATGTCGTCAAACGTGTTGCATGCCACAACAACCACAGCACCGTCTTTCTTCATCACAAAATCCAGCTGGAACCAGAATTCAGAGTAAATCTTGTCCAGGTATTTGGCATTTGACATCCTGGTTTTTTCAGGCAGGTCAGTCACAATGAAGTCAATTGAGCTTTCCTTGAATTTTGTGTCAAGCCATTCTATGTCAATCCTGTTCAGGACCAGCCCCTTGTGGATTCCTGCTATCTTCGCATTCTTGTTGGACGCATTGACAGCGGCAAGGAGGGCATCCGACCCAAACACATTGACCTTGGCCGGAAACTTGGATTTTCCGTCAATCTCCTCGAAGAATTTTTTCTGGTCAAAGCCCAGCTCCATCCTGGCAAACGCCAGCTTGTCCTTGCGAAAATGGTTAATTGCAACGCCTGTCCTGTAAAATGCGGCTTCTATGGGGATTGTCCCTCCGCCGCAGAATGGGTCAAGCAACCCCCCTTTCTTGTCCCAGCCGGCAAGCCTCACCATTGCATAGGCAACTGTGCCGTTCAGGCTGTCCCTGTGCGCAAAAATTTTGTAGTCCCGGCTTGAAAGGTCAATCCCCGCAAAGTCTATTCCAAAATAACATTCATTGCCGGATATGTAAATGAGAAGCCTGACATCCGGGTTTTTCAGGTCAACCTTTAATTTTTCGCCAGGCGACTCAAGTGCCGCCTCACCAGCTGCCTTTTCCACATCAACGCTGCTAAAATCATGGTTGCCGCGCCTGATGCACTCCGCCCTGAAGCTGGTTTCTGGCTTTATCCAGTCCCTTATTCCGGACTTCGCTATATGCCCGGCCAGGGAATCAAAAAAATTTTCCCTGAACTTGAACTTTCCGAGAAGTTCGCCAGTTCTCCAGATGCTTTGCCCTGCATAAGCCAGCCTGCATATGTCCTGGTACTTTGCCGCATTGAATAGAACAATCCCGTTTGCAGTCTCGGAATCTGCGCCCAGAAGCTCCTTGATTTCAGCTGCGCAGCAATTTTCCGTTCCATTGTTTGTTACTGCAAATGCTTCCATAGAATCCATAAGGCCATGCCAATTTATAAGGCTTTGTCGAGAAATTGCCCTGAGCGCTATTGCGGAGCTGGCGCCACTGTGCCCAGGCCGTTTCCATTGTCCTCATTGATGATGCTCGCTGCTGCAACGACCTTGTCATTGTCTTCCAGCTTCATGAGCCTCACGCCTTGCGTATTCCTGCCAATGACCGAGATGTCGCCTGCAAGTGTCCGTATTATGATTCCATTCTTGCTTATGAGCATGAGGTCGTCCCTGTCCGCAACAGCCTTGACAGCAATGACATTTCCGTTCCGCTCATTGCATTGGATATTGATCACTCCCTGGCCGCCGCGCCTGATGATGCTATACTCGTCAATTGCCGTCCTCTTGCCGTATCCATTCTCTGTGATTGTCAAAAGGGTTGTTTCCGGCCTTGCGATGACCATGTCCACAACCTCGTCCTCTTTTTTCAGCCGCATGCCAATGACACCCATGCTTGTCCTTCCCATTGGCCTGACATCCCTCTCGCTGAAATGCACTGCGTTGCCGAACCTGGAAGCTAGTATGAGATTTGAATTTCCATCAGTCAGCTTTGCGCTTACAAGCGTGTCGCCCTCATCGAGATTGATTGCGCGTATCCCTCCCTTTCGGGGATTGGAATATGCGGTCATGCTGGTTTTCTTGATTATGCCTTTTTTTGTTGCCAGAACCAGGAAATGGTCATCATCGAACTTTGCCACAGGCACAAAAGCAGTGATTTTTTCCTTGGAATCCAGCTCAAGCAGGTTTACAATTGCCTTTCCTGTAGCTTGCCTGCTTGCTTCTGGAAGCTGGTAAACCTTTAGCCAGTGCACCTGGCCCTGGTCTGTGAAAAACAGGATGTATGAATGAGTATGCGCAATGAAAAGGTGCTCGACAAAGTCCTCTTCCTTCTTTCCTGCGCCAATGACGCCCTTCCCTCCCCTTTTCTGCTGCTTGTAGGTGTCTATGGGCAGCCTCTTTATGTAGCCTGAATGGGTTATGGTTACGGCCATTGTGCCTTCTTCAATCAAATCCTCAATGTCTATGTCTATGCTCTCCCCGCCAAGCACAATCTCTGTTTTCCTGGCATCCCCGTATTTTGCCTTTAGCTCCTGCAGCTCTGACTTGATCATGCCCAGTATTTTCAGCTGGCTTGCCAAAATTGACTTAAGCTCTGCTATCAGCTTGATTGTTTCAGCATGCTCATTTCTGATCTTGTCCTGCTCAAGGGACGTGAGCTTTGAAAGCCTCATGTCGAGAATTGCGTTTGATTGCTCAGTTGAGAGCCTGAAACTCGCGACAAGGCCTTGCCTTGCAGTGTCAACTGATTTTGACCCCCTGATGAGCTTGACAATGGCATCAATGTTTTTCAGCGCAATTATCAGGCCTTCCAGGATATGCGCTTTTTTCTCTGCCTTTCCCAGCTCAAACTGCGTTCTGCGCCTTATGACATTTTCCCTGTGCTGGACATGGTGGCCGATTACTGACTTGAGGCTGAGGGTCCTTGGCTCGTTGTCAACAAGAGCCAGCATGTTAATCCCGAATGTTGTCTGCATCCTTGTGTGCTTGTAAAGCTGGTTGAGCACAACATCTGAGTCAGAGTCTTTCTTGATTTCAACAACAATCCTCATGCCTTCCCTGTCTGATTCATCCCTTATGTCTCCGATGCCTGTAATTGCCTTGTCCCTGACCAGGTCTGCTATCTGCTCTATAAGCTGCGCCTTGTTGACCATGTATGGGATTTCAGTGATGATGAGCCTTTGCTTTCCCTTATTTTCCTCAGTCCGGGCTCTTGCCCTGATAATCACCCTGCCCCTTCCATAATTATATGATTCCAGGATTCCGGATGAATAGATCATGCCGCCTGTTGGAAAGTCAGGGCCCCTGATATGCTTCATGAGCTGCTCTGTTGTGATGTCTGGATTATCGATATATGCAATTGTGGCATCAGCAACTTCGTTCAGGTTGTGGGGAGGGACGTTTGTTGCCATGCCCACTGCAATCCCTGAGCTTCCATTGAGCAGGAGATTGGGCATTTTTGATGGAAGCACAGTCGGCTCGGTCAGGCTGTCGTCAAAATTAGGCTGGAAATCCACAGTTTCCTTGTCTATGTCCTGCAACAGCTCTTCTGCGGCCCTGGACAGCCTTGCCTCGGTGTACCTCATGGCTGCAGGATTGTCACCATCAACTGAATTATGGACAAACACTCCTGCTGCCAAGGCAAAATTATGAGTTTTATCAACAGTCAAATCATAAACATCTTCTGTATAGCCCAGAGTTTCGGTGTATGCAACTTGATGATTTTTACATGCTTCATTGACAAGGTCCAGCACTCCCTTTTCAGAGTAATATTTTTCAAATCCGGTTTCCCAGTTTGGTGCATGGCCATATGGATATATTACAGACCTGTAAACCTCATAGATATATTCGTTCAATGTTCCTTCTTTTTCAAGGACTGCCTTGCAAATGCTCAGGAATTTCTTCTTTCCCGTTTGGTTGGTTGTATGGTTTTTATTTCCTTTGATTATATTTTCCCGCATAAATTCCCGATATTCTGGGTCCTGCCAGAGTCTTTTCAGAGTCTTGGTGGCTCTTGTGCTAAATACCTGCTTCAATTGGGGATTTTTCCTGAAATGCTCTTTATTTACCCTAGAAAGAGTCTCTGACATTTTTTTCCTATAAGTGTCATCCTGCCAGTTTTTCTTGTTTCTCTTAGAAAGCCTCTCTGAATAGAGTTTTCTATTTTCTCCTTTTTTCCAGAATTCTTGTCTTCCAAGCGCCAGTTTTTTCACATATTCCGTATCTGTGGCATGTCTTTCCTTTGCAAGGCTTGCATGAAGCCTGAAATGTTCGGCCCAGTGCATCCTCTGTATGTTTTCAGGATTGTTGTTTAGCTTGTTATGGTCTATATGATGCCTAACTTTCCCTCTTGATCTTTGATAAATTCCTTTTTCAAGGTTGTATGCATCTGCAATAACATGGGCAAAAGTCCACTTCTGCGTAGCGGGTTGCATAATCAAGTTGTATCCTATCAAGTCTTTGGAATATTCTTCTTTATCAGAAATTCTTGCATAAAAGGGCATCAAGGAATCCCCCTGCTTGAGATCTTGAGCTTCTACATATTCTCCTGTCTTAAGCATGAATCTGTGATTAAGAGTGCACCTCACTTTTTCCCCGTTGTCAAGCACCACTTTCATTATTTTGGAGTCTTTGATGGTAAGCCGAGGATTGATTATTTTGGCAATCTTTATTTTTCCAGACTCATCAAGGGTATATGTATAATTGGATTTGCCTAAAGTGTCCTCCGTTATAAGTTCCCCAAATGACAGTTTTCTGCCATCTGCAAGCTGGACTTGGGTATCTTTTGTGAAGCATCCAAAATTTCCTTGCCCGTCAATCAGGGCATAGCGCATGGAAAAGTCCTGCGCCATCCTTACAAGCGTATCATAAACTGCAGTGTCGCCGTGGGGATGGTATTTGCCAAGGACTTCGCCAACTATCCTTGCTGACTTCTTGAACGGCCTGTTATGCAGCATGCCGAGCTCATTCATTGCAAAAAGAATCCTTCTGTGCACAGGCTTTAGTCCGTCCCTTGCATCAGGCAGTGCCCTGCCAACAATGACTGACATTGCATAATCTATGTAGGAGCGCTTCATCTCCTCTTCTATTATTTTTGGCACAATTTTTTGGTCCCTATGCGGGCTTTCCGGAGAACTTTCCATCGTCGGTAAAATGAAAGAAATTTCGCTTTAAAAGGGTTGTGGTTTTGGGATGGTAAAATGTTGCTTATTTTGAGCCAGAATCCTCTTCCTCATCATCTTTTTTGGGCTTCTGTTTCTTTATATTTTCATCAAGGTTAGGCATGCCTTCCATATCCAGCTTTTCATCATAATCCTCATCCCTGTCCTCCTCTTCAAAGCCCTTTTCCTCTTCATCCTGGAATTGCTCTATCTGCTTTTCAAAATCACCCTCATCAGCGCCTGTCCTGGCATTCTCCTCTGTCTCTGCCTTTTCCACATCCTTCTCAAGGTCAGCTTCAGTCACTGCCTGCGGCTGCTTGGGATTTTCCTCTGAAAGTCCAGTTGCTTGCTCTGATTCCGGCCCTGTTTCCAGCTGCCTGTCAATCTTGTCCAGGAATGCTTTCTCATTGATTTGCTTAGTTTCCTGGGCCTTGGCTCGTTTCATGTCAGCATCAGCTTTTTTATGGGCATACTCCTGTATTTTTTGCTCTTCAAGCTCCTTGATTTTCTTGAAGGCTTCCCTTATGTCGTCATGGCCTGAAAGCTCGAAATAATTGAAGAATTTCTCGGTCAGGCTGACCAGCTTTGTCCTGCCGTACTTTTTCCTTGTGATAAACCCCATTCGCTCGAGCTCATTAAGGTGGTCATATCCCTTGTTGCTCCTGATGTTTATGATTTCAGACTGCTTGACTGGATTTTTCCATGCGACCATGGCAAGGGTTTCCATCAGGGTCTTGCTGAGCTCCACATCCGCAACAACTTTCTTTACAACAGGAGTGTACCTTTCCCTCACAACAATCTTCCATTGCGTTCCATCATTTACAACAATCATTGGTGACTGCCTTGAAGCATAGCCATCCTTGATTTCCTGCAGGACCGCGCTCAATTGCCCGATTTCCTTGCACCTCAGAAGCCTTGCCATGTCATTTATGTCAATGCTTTTTCCTATTGAGAACAGTAAGGCCTCGGCCTTATTTTTCAGCTCATCATCTGACAAGGGCATACTTGTCTCCCTCTTTGCGGATTTTCTTGTCTTCTGCCAATGACGCCAGTTTGTTCTGGAGCACTTCAGCGCTTATTCCGGTGAATTTTGCTATTTCGATTGCGGTCCGTGGCCCATTGGCAAGGCTGAGCATTATTGAGTTTGCCATCATCTTGAAAAAATTGTCAGATACAATGGCCTTTTCTGTCTGGGCGGTCTTGGCGAGCATGTCAACATGGTGAAGTTTTCCCTGCAGTTCGTTCAGGTAGGCATTCAGCCTGTGCACCTGGAAGACAACCTGTTCCGGCTTGATAATCTCCACGCTTGATGGCATGTAGTCAAAGCCTATCCCGAACAGGGTCGATAGGTCTTTTGCCCAGAATTCAACCTCTGCAAACCTGGAAAAAAGCTCCCCGTCTTTTTTTGTTTTTGATATTGTCTTTTTTGTTATGCAGATATCCTTTTCATCTGAGAACTTTTTTAGCAGGTCATTGAAAGTGGCTTCCATGTGCTCCTTTGGCTTGCCTATCATTTCCACTATGATTCTGGTCTGCAGCTGCCCAGCCTCTATCCTATCGCTTTCAGGCATGCTTGCCTTCACGCCAGCTGGCCCTGCTTCCTTGGCCTTTTTCCCGGAAGCCTCCTTTTTCCTGCTGAAGAAACCCATGAAATGCCGAAATTAGGCTCTCTTAAAAAGCTTTTCCACTTCAAGTTTTGCAACGCTAGCCCGGCCTGAACTTCTTCCACACAAGAGTCGAGGCTGCCAGCGCAGCAGTGCCGCCGAGAATGTAGGGTATGGTTTTCCCTGCTTTTGATTGCCCGGATTCATACACAACGCTTCCGGTTGGCATCTTGGCAGGCAATTCTGATTCTGCAGCCAGCTTCTGGCCTGCAGTTTCTTGGGCATTGGCCGCTGAGACTGGCTCATATCTTGCATTGGACTCTGTTTTGTGCAGGAGCCTTTCTTCGCCGGATTCTGCCCCGGCAGAATTGCCAGTTGTGTCAGGCTGGTTCCAAAAATAAAGCATGGAAAGGTCATCAAGATTGGACCCCTTCTGGAGCATTAATGCAAATACATTTCCTCCTGATGTCAATTGCGCTGTTAAATTGCCTTTTGAGTTTCCATTCTGGCCTGCCGTGCCTATGCTTATATTCTCAAGGAGTTCCAGCTTGTAAAGCAACAGCCTGGAATCCGGATTTGGGTTCACATTGTAGTATAGGTTTATTTCCTCATCTGGGGTTTTGGCCCGCGTATAGAAGCTGTTGATTTTTCCCGGCTTTGCCTGGCGCGTTGCATTCAACACAGGCTGGCAGGCAAGAACCGAGCCTTGCCCACCACCGCAGTCGCAATCAGGTTTTGAACTGCAGCCTGCGCCTTTTACAGGGGGATTGTAAGTTCCCGACTTGAAGATGATAATTTTTTGGGCAATGGCCGAATTATTGTCAAAAATCTGGCAAGCCACCTCCAATTTTGCCTTGATCACAATCACCATATCATTTTCATGTGGCTTTGGTGTGAACTGCTTGCTGTTTGTATTGGTAGTTGCCACGGGCTCCTTCAGGATATTCCCAAAAAGGTCTTCAATCCAGTAGACAATTGAGTAATTTTCAATTTTTCCTGATATTTCATGGCTGAATGTGATTTTCTCGTCCTCAAAAAGATCCTTGGGTGTTTTGATTTGCAGGGTCATATTGCATTTGACAGAAGAATTTGGTGTTGTCCAAGTTACATTCAGGCTGGCATTAAGCGTTGTGTTTCCGGCTGATTCATTCAGGGAAACATTGCCGGTTTCGTTGATTGAGATGTTGATGGACTGGTTAAAAGTAATATTTATTGGGCTTTCATTCAATTCATCACTTTGGTTAAGGGAGATGTTTGAAGGCAGGTGTGCGCCCGCGATAACAGTCAGTTGGCAAGCTATATTATTGCCAGGGTTTGGGTCAAAAACCGAGGCATTGGAAATTTTGCCGCAGATTGTGTAATTTCCCGGCTGCGTAAAGTTATAATTTCCAGTGCCTGCGACCTTATAGCTGTTGATTCCGGTAAGAGTGAACTGGGAGGTATGCAGCATGGTTTCGCCAGTGCTGACATTATAATCAACAGTTGCATCAATTGAATCAGTAATGCCTGGCATTTTGCCAAGGTTGGTGATACGGAACAGCCGGTCATAATATAGATAGCTTGAATTGCCCAAATCCAATTCAGCTGGCAGCGTGGCTTCAATGGCCAAATCACGCTCATCAGCCTGTGATAGCCCCATGGGCATTGCCATGAATGTTGCTGATAGGATGATTACGATGCTGAAAAAAGAAGAATAATCCGGCAAAAGCACATTCAGGGCAGCATCCCGAAAATTTCTCCTAGGATATTTAAGATATTTAATCCCATGCTTAATCCCGTGCCTGAGAATTTCAACAAATTTTTTCATTGGAAAGGTAGGTCCGGCAAAATTAAAATGCCTTTCCAGGCAAAAGCCACAGAATAACCGGGGAATCCGCTGAAAAATAATGAGAAAGCCCAGGAATTCCAGGTTTATGTTAAAAACCCAGATTTATTTCACTTATTTCGAAAATTAAATTTGGCTTTCAGCTTCTTTTCAACATTCGGCGGGACAAGCTTCTCCAGCTTTCCTTGTTTCCTTGCAACATCCTTGGCCAGGCCGCTGCTTAAATAAAAAAATTCCTTGTCTGTCATCAGAAAAACAGTTTCTATGGAGCCGTCCAATTCCCTGTTCATGATTGCCATCTGGAATTCAAAGTCAAAATCAGACACAGCGCGTAGTGAGCGTATTAGCTTATTGCACCCGTGCTTCCTTGCAAACTCAACAAGCAGGCCGCTGAAGCTTTCAACGCTCACATTCAGGCCTATTGTTGCTTCCTGTATCATTGAAGTCCTTTCCTGCATTGAAAAAAGCGGTTTTTTGTTTGGATTTTCGCCAACAGCTATTATCAATCTGTCAAACAGCTTAAGCGCCCGCCTGATGATGTCAATATGCCCATAAGTAATTGGGTCAAATGATCCTGCATAAATGGCCAGGTTATTGTTTTTTGCCTTTTGAGTTATTTTTTCCATGGTCTCAAGCCAGTTTGATTTGCTTCATGCCTTGCATTTTGCGGATAGCAATGGCAACTGATTTAACATCCTTATTCAGTGCCGATAATGAGGAGTTATTATGTATTATAAAGTCTGGCCTTTTTGGCTCGCTCTGGAATTTTCTTCTCCGGAAAAATGATTTTGAAAGCCTTTTCCGTACTGCCTCGTCTTTTGCCTTTACAAGCACAACAACATCCGATATCCTGTCAAGCTTCAGTTCCTTAAATAGGGCTGCGTCAATGATGCTGATTTTGTTTCTTCTTGCCCTATTCAAAATTCTTTGGATCATGGCAGGGTGGCTTATGGAATTCAGTTTGCTGAGTGAATTTTTGCTTTTGAAGGCTGCATTTGCCAGGCGCCTCCTGCTTATTTTGCCCTTCACGATTATTTGCCTGCCAAAAGCCCTGGCCAGCTTTTTCCTGAGGTCAGGTTCTGAAAGCAGCCTGATGCCAATAATGTCAGGTCTAATCACATTAGCATTCATGAGATTGGCTTTAAGAATTTTAGAAACTGTAGATTTGCCATTCCCTGCCTTGCCGGTTACAGTGATTATCATGACAAGCCTTAAGCGATATTGTATTTATAAGCAATGCGGACAAATGGATTATGCATCCAGTGTATCAGAGCCTGCGTGGACCAAAAGCCTTCTTTGCGCTGCAAGGTCCTCGAGGTCCTGCATCCTTCCCATGATTTCTTCCTTGGCCCTAAAAGGCTCTGGCTGCGTCAGTAAATTTCCATACAAATTCAAGAGCGCATCGTAGGGAGCTGGAGTGTCAGGCCCCTGCATCAATGCAGCGACATAATAATGCTCGGCAGTTTCAAATTGCCCCTCAACGTCGTGCATCGAGCCATGCACAAGCAGATTAACCGGCTGCGCATGGTCAGCAAGGAGCCTATTCTGTTCCATAAAGGGTGTCACTGTTCGATACCATTCTGCCATTTGCATCCCTCCCTTTTTAGGTTAATGCCGTATGAGGATATAGATTATTATTTGTGGCTGGCTTTTTTCCTCAATAATTCCACCTGGCCTGCTGGGTCGTTGCTTTTGAAAACAAATGACCCTGCAACAAACAAATTTGCGCCTGCCCTGGCGCAGTCAGCAATGGTCTTGTCATTGACTCCGCCGTCAACCTCTATGTCCCCGTCCCATCTTGCCCTGATTTCCTTGACTTTGTCAAGGCATTCGACGATGAATTTCTGCCCGCCCCAGCCAGGATTTACTGTCATTACTATGACCTGCTCAAGGTGTGGAAGGTATTCGAAAACACTGCTTGCCGGCGTTTCGGGATTGATTGCCATGCCTGCTTTTTTGCCAAGGGCTTTTATCTGCCCAATCACTTTCATCGGGTCCTTTGCTGCTTCAACATGGAATGTGATGATGTCTGCGCCTGCATCTGCAAAGTCCTTTATGTACAGTTCCGGATTTTCGATCATCAGGTGCGCATCAAGCTTCAGTTTTGTCCTGATATCCTTCATTACAACTGTCCCAAAAGAGATGTTTTTCACAAAATGCCCGTCCATTACATCAATCTGGATCAAATCAGCATTTGCAACCTTGTCCACATCCTCCTGAAGCCTGCCGAAATTGGCTGATAATACTGACGGCACAATCTTGATTTCATGCTTTCCCATGATATGCCACAGCCTCCTTTGTCAATCCGTGTTTCAGTCCTGTCCTATTTTTCCATTAATGCCTTGCAGATCTCTGCTGCCTCTGCCTTTATGTTCTTGGCATTGTATATGGCCCTTCCAATAATTGCATGCCATCGTTCGCCTGCTGCCTTTGCTGATTCGCTTAGCTTCCCTCCCTGGCTTATCAGGCCAGGCGAATAAAGAGTGGGCTTGACAACAAGGGACTCCAGAAGATGGCGGTAGTACATTATTCTTTCAGGCTTGTTTCCGGGCACGACAAAATCCAGGACTCCATTCCTTGCGGCAATTTCGTATATTCTCCTGGGCGCATCATCGGAAATAAACCCTTCATCCGATGCCATGTATTTGGGGTGCGTCATTTCCCCGCCAACAATAACCGGCATGGCTTCCTCATTTGCAGCCTTAATCCATTCAAGCTCAGTTGCCGGGCCTGATTGCGGGAAAAATATGACCGCATCTGCGCCAGATTTCTTGCAGGCCTGCACAAATTTTAATCCGGTGTCGGGTATGTCGGTTGCCGCTTTTTGGTGGTCATATATTATTGGGATATCGGTGATTTCCCGAATGGTTTGTGTGACTTGCTGCATGCCATAGGGGATCACGAGCTCGAACCCAATTTTATAAGCCCCTATCCCGTCAATGGAGCATGTTTCCTCAACAATCTCCCTCATCCTTTCAATAGTGTCAACATCAAGTGAGGGGATTACACTTTTGTCCTGTTTGATGATTTTCATTGTCATGCCCTGCTTTTCTGCATTGCTTGTTATTATGCTAATTAAATTTTTCCGACCATGCTTTTGGGTCAGCGTGCCATTCCAGGAGTGTTTTTTTCTGCATTTCGTCTATGTAGCCTGTGCTTACTGCCTGCTCAACAAGAGTATTAAAGTCTGATAGCGCATGCAATGGGCAATCTGCATCAGTGAAAAGCTGCTCTGCCTTGGGCATGCTGTAGGTAAAAATGGCCATGCATGCAACAACCTCTGCGCCTGCATCCTTTAGCGCATTCACTGCATTTACAGAGCTTCCGCCAGTGTTGATCAAGTCTTCAATAACAAGGACTTTTTGCCCCTTTTCGAGCTTGCCCTCGATTTGGTTCTGCTTGCCATGGTCTTTTGCCTCAGACCGCACATAAATCATCGGCTTGCCCATTTCCTCGGCAAGCAGGGCTGCATGCGCAATTCCTGCTGTTGCTATGCCTGCAACAATATCAAAATGATGGAATTTTTCTTTTGCCATGGCGGCAAACGCCCGGATTATCTCCTTTCTTTTGTCAGGATAAGACAGGATTAGCCTGTTGTCGCAATAAATCGGGCCTTTGCTCCCGGATGTATAAGTGTAGGGCCTGTCAGGGCTGAGCGTGACTGCCTTTAATTCCAGCAAAAGCTTGGCAACCTTTTCTGCGGTTTTTTTATGTTCCATCTCCATCCTCCCCGTTCATGCCCCTCATTTTAACCAAAAGTCACTTCTTCACTCATTATGTGGTGAATCTCTCCATTGTCATGAACAACCTGGCCGTTCACTATTGTCATCACGGGCCACCCCTTGAGTTTCCAGCCATTGAAGGGGGACCATGCGCACTTTGTAAAAAGCTTGCTGTTTTGCACTTCCTTTTCCATATCCATGTCAATAACTGTAAGGTCTGCAAAATAGCCTTTCTCTATGCGGCCCCTGCCTTTGATTTTAAATATTCTTGCTGGATTTTCTGATGTTAGCTCCACAAGCCTGTCAAGGCTGATTTTTTTCTTGTTAACAGCATCCAGCATCAGCGGAAGCACAGTCTCAAGGCCTGGCACGCCGTAGACAGTCCCCAATTCTTTTTCAGGCGCTGTATGAGGGGCATGGTCTGTCCCGATTGTGTGAATCAGCCCTTTTTTGATGGCCTCCCACAGGGCATTTTGGTCATCCTTGGGCTTCAGGAAAGGCTTCATGGTGTTGTACTGGTTCGCGTCCGCGCTTGTCAGGAAAAGATGGTGCGGCGTTGCCTCTGCAAAAACATTCCTCATTTTGTGCCTGTGCAGCATGGCCATTTCTTCCCTTGAGGATAGGTGGCAAAGATAAAGCATTGTGCCTGTTGATTTTGCAATGGCCATTGCTGTTTCCACATTCTTGCCCTCGGCATGCACGGCAACGGCTTTTGAGTTTTCAAAGACCTGTTTAATCTTTTTGTGGTCAGTGACAGTCATTTTGCCTGTTGACTCATCCATGAATATTTTCACAGATGCAATGTTTGACTTCCAGGCTTGCTGGATTTCGCCGATATTGTCCCCGTCTGTGCCAAAATGAAACCCATAGTTGACAATTGATTTTGTCGCAAGGTTGCGCTTGACATTTAGCGCAGCAACAGAGGTTATAGGCGGCCTGTTGTTAGGCATGTCAAGGAAGGTTGTAATGCCTCCTGCAGCTGCAGCTTTTGACCCTGAGAAAAAATCCTCCTTGTACTCAAAGCCAGGCTCCCTCATGTGGACATGGGGGTCAATCAGGCCAGGCAGGACAATTTTGCCTTTCACATCTATGATATTTTTGCGTGCTGTGAGGCTGTTGGACACTTTTTTTATTCTGCTGCCTTCAACAATGATGTTTTTTTTTGTGAGTTTGCCCTTGGACAGGACCCGGGCATTCTTGATTACTAGCATTTTGAAATTGCGCCAATTATATGGTTTATCAGTTGGATGTTTTATCAGCTGATTTTTCCAAGCACCAGGGCAAGCAACGCCTGCCTTACTGGTATGCCGTTCCTTGCCTGCTGGAAATAGAGTGCATAGGGCGTATCGTCAAGCTCAGGGCTCAGCTCATCCACCCTTGGCAAGGGGTGCAGTATTTTCATGTCTTTTTTTGCGAATTCAATTATCCTTTTGTCCACGACATAGACCCCTTTGTGCTTTTCATACTCAGCAGGGTCAAGGAACCTTTCTTTCTGTATCCTTGTATCATACAAAATGTCAAAGTGCTTGAGGGTGCCGTAGAAATCATCTGTTTCATGGTATTCTATTCCCTGTGAGTCCAGTGTCTTGATTTGCTCAGGAGGCATTGCAAGCGACCTGGGCGAGACAAAATAAAACCTGGGCTTGAAATGTGAGAGAGCTGTTACCAATGAATGCACAGTCCTCCCGTATTTGAGGTCTCCGAGAAAGCCGACAGTAAGGTTGTCAAGCTTGCCCTTTGCTTTTTTGATTGTGTACATGTCAAGAAGGGTTTGAGTGGGGTGCTGGTTTGGGCCGTCTCCTGCGTTTATTACAGGCACATCAGCATTGTCTGCAAATATCTGCGCTGTCCCGGGAGTCGGGTGCCTCACAGCTATCACATCACAATATGTGCTGGTTATCCTGGCAGTGTCAGCAAGGGATTCGCCTTTTGTCATTGATGTCAGGCTCGCATCCCCAAAGCCCAGGACTTTCCCGCCGAGCCTGTACATTGCGCTTTCAAATGAAAGCCTTGTCCTTGTTGACGGCTCGATAAAAACAGAGGCGAGTATCATCCCATTAAGGAGTGTTGGCCTGGGCTTGGTTTCCAGGCCATGCGCAACCTCGAGGATATGGAGTATGTCTTCTTTCGACAGGCTGTCAATTGAAATTATGTCCCTTCCCTTGAAACTCATTCTAACCCCCTTTAGCCGGGTATGCTGCCCGGGCATGGTTATGCCGAACTGGCTTATAAATTTTAGTCTAATTTTGCCAAATTTGCTTAATTGTGACAGTGTTTGGCCCAACACAGCCCTGAAACGTCGGTCAGCCATGCCCGTCAGTCATATTCATCCCATGATTTTATTGCCAGGTCCTTTGGCTGCTTCTCATTAAGAGCGTCCAGGAAGGCCTTGGTCAGCTGGATATTTGTGAGCAGCGGGACTGAAAAGTCCACTGTCATTCTCCTGATAGTGTAATCATCATCTATCTCCACATTTTCAAGCTCCTCCGGCGCCTGGTCAGGAACATTGATGACCATGTCCAGCTTATCCTCCTTAAGGTAGTCGAGAGTGTTGGGCTTTTTCTGCTCATGGATTTTGTATAGCATGGTATTCTTGATGCCGTTGCTTGCCAAAAACTTTGAGGTGGACTCTGTTGCATAAATCTTGAATCCTTTTGTATAGAGGCTCCTGATGCCTTCCAGGATCTCAAGCCTGTTTGCCTCGCCTGATACGCTTACCAGCAGCGATGATTTCGGCAGCTCAATGCCTGTTGATATGATGGACTTCAAAAGAGCCTCTTGCGCATCGTCTCCGATGCATGCCACCTCTCCTGTTGATGCCATCTCTACATTCAGGATTGGGTCAGCGCCGCGCAGCCTGGAAAACGAGAACTGCGGCGCCTTTATCCCGACATAATCAATGTCAAGGAGCGCGCTTTGCACGGCCTCAACCGGCTGCTTCATGATTATTCTTGTCGCCATGTCAATGAAATTATGCTTCAGCACTTTTGAGACAAATGGGAACGATCTTGATGCCCTTAGGTTGCATTCAATTACCTTCACGTCATTATTCTTGGCAATGAATTGGATGTTAAACGGCCCGTTGATTTTCAGTGCGCCTGCTATTTTCCTGGCAATTCGCTTGACCCTCCTGATTGTTTCTATGTAGAGCTTTTGTGGAGGAAGCACCATTGTCGCGTCCCCTGAGTGCACGCCGGCATTTTCTATGTGCTCTGTTATGGCCCAGATCAGGATTATGCCGTCCCTGGCAACAGCATCAATCTCAATTTCCTTTGCATTTGTAATGAATTTTGAGATTACAACAGGGTACTCTTCAGAGATTGTGGCTGCATTCTTGAGGTACACCTCAAACTCCTCTTCATTTCGCGCAACATTCATGGCCGAGCCGCTCAGGACGTAGGATGGCCTGACCAGGACAGGATACCCCACTTTCTGCGCAAATGATTTTGCATTAGCAAGGTTCTTCAGCTCTTTCCATTCGGGCTGGTCCACTTCCAGCTTTTCCAGCAGGCTTGAGAATTTCCCCCTGTCCTCAGCTGCGTCAATCCTGTCAGGAGGCGTGCCCAGGATTGTCAGGCCGGCGTTGTGGCATTTCAGGGCAAGGTTGTTTGGAATCTGCCCGCCCATGGAGATTATCATGCCTTTTGGGTTTTCCTTTTCATAGATGTCCAGCACTGTTTCAAAGCTGAGCTCGTCGAAATAGAGCCGGTCACAAATGTCATAGTCAGTGGAGACAGTCTCAGGGTTGTAGTTTATCATCACAGTGGTGTAGCCCATTCCTTTTAGCGATAGGACGCTGCTCACGCAGCACCAGTCAAATTCCACGCTGCTTCCGATGCTGTACGGCCCTGAGCCCAGCACAATCACTGTATTGTCCTTCTGCACCTGTATTTTTTTGTAATCAAGGTCATCTTCCACCCCGTTGTATGTAAGGTACAGGTAATTTGTCTGCGCAGGGTATTCAGCCGCCAGGGTATCAATCTGCTTTACGCACGGCAAAACCCCGAATTTCCGCCTGAGCTTTCGCATGTCTGCCTCGGAATTCCTGAAGATTATTGACAGCTGCTTGTCAGAAAATCCAAGCTGCTTTGCCTCCAGGATATCTGATTTTGTCAGGGAATCATGCCTTTTGCCTGACAGCTTTTTCTTCAGCTCAACGATATTCCTGAGCTTGTAAAGGAACCATTTGTCAATCCTGGTAAGCTCATGGATTTCATCAACTGTTATCCCCTTTTCCATGGCAACTTCAATGGCAAACAGCCGTTTGTCAGACGGGTTCTGCAATTCTTCCCTGACATCCTCAAAGTGCATATTATTGCAGACAACCCCGTACATCCCGACCTGCAGCATCCTTATTGCCTTTTGCAGGGCTTCCTCGAATTTTCGGCCAATGGCCATGACCTCGCCGACAGATTTCATCTCTGAGCCGATTTTCCTGGAAACCTTCCTGAACTTATTGAGGTCCCATCTTGGGATTTTCACAACAATGTAGTCCAGCGCAGGCTCAAAGCATGCCATTGTCTTTTTTGTGATGGAATTCTGGATTTCAGAAAGTGAGTAGCCCAATGCAAGCTTTGCAGCAACAAAGGCCAGTGGATACCCTGTTGCCTTTGACGCAAGCGCAGAGCTCCTGGACAGCCTGGCATTGACTTCGATTATCCTGTAGTCGTCGCTTTTTGGGTCAAGCGCATACTGGATATTGCATTCCCCGACGATCCCAAGGTGCCTGATGACCCTGATTGCGATTTCCCTCAGCTTGTGGTATTCATGGTTTGTAAGGGTCTGCGAAGGCGCAACCACAATGCTCTCCCCTGTATGTATTCCCATGGGGTCAAAGTTTTCCATGTTGCAGACAGTGATGCAGTTGTTGTATGAATCCCTCACAACTTCATACTCGATTTCCTTCCAGCCATGCAGGTATTCCTCAATCAGCACCTGGTTTGTGAATGAAAATGATTTCTGCACCATCTCGACAAGCTGCGCCTCGTTCCTCGCAACGCCTGAGCCCCGGCCGCCGAGTGCATATGCAACCCTGGTCATGACAGGATAGCCAATCTTCTTTGCCATTTCTTTTGCCTGCTGGATGTTTGTAACAGCCCCGCTTCTCGGGGTTTTGGCTCCAATCTCATTCAGCCTGTTTACAAACAGCTTCCTGTCTTCTGTGTCAATTATGGTTTGCACCTGGGTACCGAGCACCTTTACATTATGCTTCTGGAAAACTCCCTGTTTGTGCAGGTCAACTCCGCAGTTCAATGCTGTCTGCCCGCCAAAGGAAAGCAGGATTGCCTCGGGCTTTTCCTTTTCAATGACCTGAGCGACAAACTCCGGGTTCACCGGGAGGAAATACACCTTGTCTGCAAGGTGTTCGCTTGTCTGGATTGTCGCAATATTTGGGTTGACAAGGACTGTCTTGATGCCTTCTTCCTTCATTGCCTTGATGCATTGGCTTCCGGAGTAGTCAAATTCGCCAGCCTCGCCTATCTTAAGAGCGCCGCTGCCAAGTATCAGGACTTTTTTTGGCCTAATGATTTGCTTGGTTTTTTTGTCGGGGCCCGGCATTTTACAACAGCCTCTCCTTGCTGAATTTTGCAAAATAATTGAAGGTTGGATAGTGGATTTTGTTTTTCCTGCCAAAGCCTGCTATTTTCTCCCTTGGCAAAGTCATGAAATCAGTCACTTCTGATTTTTGCAGCTTGTACTTCCCGTCGTAAGTTAGACTGTAAACCTTGACAAACAGGTTTTCTTCGGGGATTTCAATTCTCACTTTTCTTATGAGCTTCAGGTTGGGATCTGTAATACCAAGCTCCTCCTTGATCTCCCTTTTGGCTGCTGCGAGGTAAGTTTCCCCGGGCTTCACTGCCCCGCCCGCACCCAGTTCCCAGCAGCCTGGAAAAACAATCTTGCTTTCAGTGCGCTTGAGCAGGGTAAACTCCCCTGACTTGTTTTTTATGAAAATCCTGACTGCCCTGAAATATTTCCTGTTTCTGATCACGCTTTCCCTGTCTGCCTTGCCAATCAGCCTGTCATTCCTGTCTACAACAGCAACCTCTTCTTTGGCATCCTTTTTTGCCATGGTTTTTTGCATTGATTTTGTTTTTCTCTTATTTCGCATTTTTCCTGACCTTCTCTGTGAATATGTCAAAAAGAAAATTTGTGTCAACGGGGCCCGGCGCGGCCTCGGGATGGAACTGGACTGAAAAAAACCTTCCGCTTTCGTGCCTTATCCCCTCATTGGTTCCGTCATTTGCATTTTCAAACCAGGGGTGCCATCCTTTGGGAAGCTTGTTTGTGTCAACTGCAAAGCCATGGTTTTGTGTTGTGATGTAGCATCTTTGCGTGCCAATTTCCTTGCAGGGCTGGTTCTGCGATCTGTGGCCGTACTTCAGCTTGTAGGTGTCTCCGCCTGCGGCAAGCGCCAGCAATTGGTTGCCCAGGCAAATCCCAAAAGTTATGATTTTCCTGTCCAGCAATTTCTTCACATTGTTGATTGTGGCCTTGCACATCTTTGGGTCGCCTGGCCCGTTTGAGATCATCACACCGTTGAATTTCATGCCAAAGAAATCATAATCCCATGGAACACGTATGACTGTCACGTCCCTCTTTATCAGGCTCCTGATGATGTTGTATTTTGCGCCGCAGTCAATCAGCACAATCCTGGTTTTTTTGCCCTCGTTGTAGACAACCGGCTTTTTTATGCTGACCTCGTCAACGAGGTTGCGCTTGTTTGGGTCGTCGAATGCCACGGGCCCCTGGTTTTCAATCTTGCCGAGCATCACTCCCTTTTCCCTCAGCTTTTTTGTCAGCATTCTTGTGTCTATGCCATAAAGCGCCGGAATCCCCTCTTCCTTCAGCCAGTCAGAAAGGGATTTTGCCGCATGCCAGTGGCTGTGGTTGAATGAATAATCGCTTATTATCAGCCCTGCAATGTGTATCCTGTCCGACTCCAGGCTTTTCAGCAGGCCGTTTTCCATTTCATGGTCAGGCACGCCATAATTGCCAATCAGTGGATAAGTCAGGACAAGAATTTGGCCCCTGTATGACGGGTCTGTAAAGGCCTCAGGATATCCCACCATGCCTGTGTTGAATACAACTTCCCCTGCAACAGACCCGGTGGAGCCAATGGATTTGCCATAATAAATTGAGCCGTCACTGAGAATTAAGCTTGATTCCTGTGAAGATTTATTGTCCCCCATTAAAAAAATATGGTGCGTGCCCGCCCTATTTAAAGATTGTCTTTTGAGCTGGGCCCACCCCCTATAAAGGCACCATAAAGGCAGAAAAATTAATGCGGATAAATAAGCCCGGCATCATGCCATACTGTTGGTGCCATTGCCAATATGAAAAAAAATTATTTGGAATTGTTCCATGGGTGTTGTTGCCATTTTTGAATAGTCCTAAATCTTTTAATAATGTCTTGATTATTTTATTACTCGGTGGGGTGAATGGCTTTTTTAGGGTTTTTAAAGAAAACGAATAAAGGGGTTTCAAACCAAGGCGAACTTGATTTACCGCCGCCTCCGCCATTGCCAGAGCATGGCGATTCTTTCCCGGACATGCCTCCTGCAGCCAGGCAGGCAAGCAAAGGCATGCAGGCTATGCCGCCGCAGAGGGATTTCCCTCCGCTGGGTCCGCCACCAGGTGGATATCCAGATGAAGCAGGGGCACCGCCTTATGCGCAGCCGCCGAGAATGGCTGACAGGGATATCATGGGAAAGCCGTTTTCTCCGGAGATAGATTTGCCCCCTGACAATTTCCAGTTTGATTCTGCTCCAGGATTGAAAAGCAGGGAAGAGCTTGGCCTTGAGCCTGAGAAGGATGATTGGACAAGTGATTCCGCACAGATACAGGAGCCTCCGCAGATCAAGGGCATGCTCCCTGAGCAGGAAATGGAGCTGGAAGCACCGCCTCGCGCAGCATCAGGTCCTGAAAAGTCGCCGTATGTTCCGGAGCCCATTGATTCTTCTGACAATGCATTCTTCGGGCAGGAAAGCCAGGATAGTGAGCTGGAGCCTCCTCCAAGGCCAGCTGCGCCTGCAGCTTCTTCAGCTGACTTTTTTGCTGCTGAAAGGACTGATATGGAGGAAGGCAGGAGGAAGAGGCAGGCCAGGGGCCCGCTTTTTATCACCATGACTGATTACAAGGACATACTTGAAAAAAATGAGTTTGTCAAATCAAAGCTGAAAGAGGCAGGCGATACAATTGAGAGAGTCACCGGCATAGAAGCCAATATGGACAGGGAATTCGAAAGCTGGAGGCGCAACATAGCAGACCTGCAAAAAAGATTTTTGCTGGTGGACAAGAAAGTTTTTGAGCTCAATGAATGAGGGTGATAATGCATGAGAAAAGAAGGGGCCCAGATTTTTGTGAAGGTGGACGAATACAAGGACATACTGGAGCTGGTTGGCACCATCAAGGCAAAGCTTGAGGATGCAAAGGAAACCCTCAACAAGATTAATGAGATGAAAAACGATGAGGATTCAGAGCTTGACCTTTGGCATACTGAAATTGAAGAGATTGAAAAGAAGGTTGAGCATGTTGACAAGGTCCTGTTTGAGCCCGAGTCACTTTAAGGTTGATCTGCTTGGCGACTAAAAACAAATCTGAGGAGGAGAATTTCTTTGTCGGGATAGAAAGCCCCCTGGAACTGCGCAGGCAGCTCCTTGAAGCCTCGAAAAAGATGGTGGATGTCCTGAAAAGGTATGAGATGTTCAGGGAAAAAAGGGAAATGAAAAGGCTGATGATTGAAAAGCTGAAAAAGAACATGGCTGACATCGCCAAGATGAATGCAAAGCTGAAAAGTCTCCTCCCTAAGACCAGCATCAGGCTGGGCAAGCCAATGCAGGGCCAGGAAAGGCCGTCTCCGAGGGTTTCTGTGGAAGAGGAGAAGTCGCCTGCAACAGAGATGGAAAGGCTTGAGCTTGAACTGACCGACATTGAAGGGAAGCTGCACAAGCTGGGCAGATAATATTTTCTAAGATAGTTGTGAATTCCATGGCAAAAAAAGTCAAGGCATCGCATATTCTTGTAAAAACCGAGTCAGAGGCAAATGTGGTTTATTTTGACGTGACGCATGGAAAAAGCTTTGAGGAAGTTGCCCGTGAAAAATCAATCTGCCCGTCCAGGAAGCATGGCGGCGATTTGGGCTGGTTTGGAAGGGGCCAGATGGTCAGGGAGTTTGAGAATGCCGCTTTTTCAATGGAAAGGGGCCAGATCTCAAAGCCAGTGAAATCCCGGTTCGGCTGGCATATAGTCAAGCTGGTTGATGCACAGTAAATCTTAAAATTTATTAAGGCATCCGCCCCATAGTCAGATATGATTTCCAATGTCAGGTATATCTGGTGGGATTTGGATGGAACTCTCTACAAGATGCCGCCTGAATTTGAAAAGGTGAAGTATCAAAGGAGATTTCAGTTGTATTCTAAGATAACAAAGAAGCCTATTGGTGAAGGATTGAAGTCTGAATATATGGGGCTTTATAGAAAACATGGCAGCCATTCATCAGTATTCATGACTCTTGGGAAATCCAAGGATTTTTGGCAGGAGGAGCATCAAAAAATTGATTTGATGCCTTTTATTCATCCGGACAAAAGGACTGTTGACATGTTTAGGGCATTTGAAACCATGCGCATTGGCCACTCCATATTCACCAATAGAAAGAAAGCTTTTGTGAAAAAAATATTGTCGCACTTGGGCATTAATCCAAAACTGTTTCAGCATATTCTGACAAATGAGGATGTAGAAAGGCCAAAACCTTATCCTGACGGGTTCAGGAAGATGGTAAAGCTGACCAGGCCAATTCCGCCTCAAAATATTCTCTATGTCGGGGACAGGGTCGAGGCTGATATTATTCCGGCAAAAAAAGAGAAACTTCTGACCGCATTGGTTTGGTCAGCTCAGAGAAAAACAAAGGCAAACTTGACATTCAGGCATGTTGCTGATGTTATTTCGTTGTTCAGGTGAATTCTTTTTTGGAAAGTGCTGAATTTGATAATTAAACAGAAATCCTGAAAATATTTTGCAGGTTAAATTTCCACCGATTTCAGCGGGACTGGCTCAGCACTTGGCCGCGATGGTCAGACTCAAAATTGACAATATAGTTAACAGCAGACAAAGGCATTTCATATCTTCTGATGATTACATTCCCGCGCAACCCTTCCGAAGCTTTAAGCATCTCATATTTATCCTCAGGTAATCCGTCCCTTGTGTCTATTTTGGGCAGTGTCGCCAGTGCATCTATGGTGCTCCGCCCGTCAGGGTCAGCAAGAGTGATATACTGCAGAGTCCCATCTCCAGAAGGCGAAACATTTTCAATTAAAACATCCTTTAATGAAATTCTGTCCAGATAGCTAAACACATGGCCTGCAAGATAATCATTGAGTTCATGGACATCATCAAAATGATACATCCTGTTGTTAAAAAGAAGCGTCAATGCGTTGAATACCAATCTTTGGGGCAAGGTAAATTTAGGTATATCAGTTTTGGAGTTTGAACTCTTACTGCTTAATGGGATTAATATTCTCTTGCGCTCCATAGAGCATATAACTGATATAAAATTTAAAAAGCTTGGCAAATGAAAAGCCAAGAAAATGTCAGGATGATAGTAGGCAAGTATAACCAATTTGGTAGTCTGAATATAAAAACCATAAGGCAGAAATCTGCTCATTTCTTGATAACTGTCACAACGATAGATTTTTGAGAATGGTCAATCTGAATTTGAGTTGGATATCTATGGCATGCTTCAATGTACTTCTCAAAAACGTCATGATAATTAGAACCATGCAGTATATATTTATTGTATACCTGATCTGCAGGAACCGCACTTTCAAATATGCCTTCAGCTGGCAAAATAATTGTTAATCTGGAAAATTTTCCCCCATTCTTAACACACCACGCCAATACATCCTTAAATTCTGTCAAATGACAGTTATTAAGCTCGCCGCCCATGACTATGAATTCTAATTCAATATTGCTTAAAGGTGATTTGCCAACATTTTGTGAATTATTGTTAAATCCTAAGTGTTGAAGCAAGTTAAATCTTTTTTGATTTCTGTGAATAATATTCAGCACTTGCTGTTCAAAATGACAATCTCCATCTAGGTAAGTTCCAAAAGATGTAATTGCCCTGGTAATTTTCGGAAATACAGGTTTACTTTTATCCAATAATTCGCTTATTGTATTTTCTTTGTTTTTCTTGATTATTTTTTTAATATACCTGACCCAGGCATCGCTTTTCTTTCTCTCTTTTTTCCCATGGATTTCAGTGTGTCTGTATACGCCTGCCACATGTATGAGAATCGGAATTGTAATCTTTTTTGCCGGCATGTTTACATTCATTATTGTGCTCTATTTATTTTTATCGCTAATAAACTTAGAGAGATGTATGCGGAGGGCAGGATTTGAACCTGCGAACCCACTAAGGGAACAATTGTCTTGATTCGAACACATATTTAATAAGTTTGCTGTTACAAGTTTCTCGACGTATTTAGATATATTTATTCGCTTTCTTTTCAGCAAATTCACAAGCTGATTTTCGATTGTGAGATTGATTCGAGTTTTCATTTTTATGCGTATGAACGATGTATATAGTATGCACATTATTGAGGAGATATTAGTATAAAAGGTTTGGTAGCCTCGACAGAGTGGAGATTAATAAACTTTAATAATATAAATAAATTATAATAGATTTGTAAGTGTTTTTAAGTAAGAATCTATTCGATTTGACTATGGGGGGGTGGTAATATGACGAGAAGAAGAGTGTCATTTTACGTTCATAAAAAAGGAAGCAGAAAAAGAAGGAAAGTATCCTTTTTTGCGTGGAGATGAATTTATGGTATCATTCTATCATTCCACAGTTCAAAAAGGAGTTATTTTAGTTGGAGAAGAGCTACAAAAACGCAAAAGAGTTAAGAAAGTGCTAACAGGAAATGGTCATCCATTGTCAATCACCGACTACAATTCAAAGTTAGTTGTTAACTATCAACCAGATGTATATTTCAAACTTCGCAATAATAAAAAAATGATATTTGAAATTCTCGATAGTGAAGAACAAAAGCAAGATATCATTATTGCAGATGTAATTCGGTCTTTTTTAGTAGAGGATGTTGATTCACTAATATTTATCTATAAGGGTGATGAAGAAGTTGAGATGAGAATTATTGAATCTCTTGTGACCATTTCAATGGGATTAGTCTATAAAGGTATTCCTCAGAACGAGTTACCTTTTGGAAAGTCGGGTGTTATTCGTATAACTAAAAAGCAAGCAATGTCTCCTGAAAATGTTAAACGAGAGATATTAAAAAGACGTTTTTCCAATATTAAATAAATAATATCCCAATTAAGATTGTAGTTACTTTTAAACGCTTCGCAGTTTTCTGAGTATTATTTTTCCACTCACTCCTAATGCATTATATTGTTTTCCAGTTAAGTTTCTCTTTCTAAGCAATGCTACAAACAGTGGCTGATATCTATCTTCAATCAACTCTAAATAATGTCTAAAAGCAGGTCTATGTTCTTTAACATAATCTCCTACATCATAGTTAGACCCATTGACTATACTAAAGAATGTTTTCCATTCTTTTGAAACAACCCGTTGTAGCTTGTCCATCTGCGGGTTAGTTAAACTATCACTACTCCTTAAGCTGTCATAAATTTCAATATAATTAATCCTGCAAAAAAATAATAAGTCTTCCTTACTGGTTTTTAGACCTTCTAAAATTTTGTCTATTTTAACTAATGTAAGTTGTTCTTTTAATTTCTTCTTATGGTCACTCTGGAATTCCTCATCTCCAAACTTGTTCACACACTCTGAACCAACATAAAAAACATTATCTGTTCCCTTTACGTTAAACCAATCTAGTTCATAAAGATAGGGTTGTGTGCAGGGACATTCATAATAAACTTCATCTTCACTGGTAGTTGCCATAAAGAATGAAAATTGCTGAAACAATTCTTTTAGAGTTGAAATTTTATTAATGTCTCTCTTATTTTCAATGAGTATATTCAGACAAACACTCACAATATTTCGCATTCGTTCAATTTTTAATGGGCTGTCTAGACAGATTTCCTTAATGTCTTTGACAATCTGTTGATGGTTTTTGAAATCAAAACTTCTTGCTTTCTCAGAATTTATATCGTCACCAACATATCTATTATCTTCTTTGTCAAAGTTCTTATAAAAATATTCCTTTGTTACTGTAAGTGACATTTTTCTTCTCCATTGCTTATTCACACAATTCTAGAAATTTACCATATATAAAGCTTGGTAGAGATACTACTCACCTTTTGACACCAAGCTGGCTCTAGCTGGGTTTCCCGATGCTTCTTTGCTTTTTACTTCTTTCTAGCTCAGTCACTAGGTCTGTTGCTGTTAGAGCTTTATAGCCATTAACAAAACAGAATTCTTTTATCGAGCATGAACTAATTATTTTCATATATAATATCTTTATATTTATCTTCATATATGAAAATCTGATTTAAGGACTACTATTTGATAGTGAAAAATAGAAAGATTTATATACTAATACATTTATAATAGATATTGAAGTAAAGTGAATTCTTAGAAATGCAATAGAGATGAAAATTAGAAATGAATGAATATAAAGATAAGATTGTCTTTAGTGATAATGGCAAAGATATAGCTATTAAAGGCGTAATTCTCAAGGAAGATAGCAACTTTGTTGTGATTTCTAAAAGCAACAAAATCTATGAAATTGCAAGAAATAGAATCATCTCTATCGAAAGAGGGGGTGATATAAAGTTATGATTTCTATTAGTAATTTGAATTAACGATTCGCTAAACTTGTTTGAATTTTGAAATATATTAGCGAGAGCTATAAAGGAGGTGATAGAATGGTAAAAGCATTCAATAAGCAAGGTCAAGATAAAATTGACTGGTGCGATTACTCATGGAATCCTGTTAGTGGATGTCTTCATGGATGTTCATATTGTTATCTCATAAGAATGGGTTATGATATGACGCCGAGATTTCATGCTGAAAGACTGAATCGATTTCATGAGATAAAAGAGAAGTCAGCTAAGATTTTTGTTGGTAGTGCTGCTGATATGTTTGGAGAATGGGTTATTGTAGATTGGATTGAAGCTGTTTTGGCTGATATCAATAAACATTCTGAGCACACATTTCAGTTGCTAACTAAGAATCCTGAGAGATATAAGTATTGGGATTGGAGAAAATATAAGAATGTGTGGATTGGGACGACACTAGATACTCAGGCAAGAGCTAATAAGAATTTGCAATTTCTGAAAGAAACTAAAGCAAATCTGAAATTTATATCATTTGAGCCATTATTAGAAGAAATAAATATAGACTTGACTGGTATTAATTGGATTATAATTGGAGCTAATTCGAATTATGATGCAGAAAAGCCAAAGCAAGAGTGGGCTGATAAGCTAATTGCTCAGGCAAGAGAGCTTGGTATTGCTGTTTGGATGAAAGACAATTTCAAATATGCAAAAAAGATAAAGGAATTTCCAAAAATTAATTGGTTAGTTGGGCAAGCAAAAATCTTGTCTTTTGTTGAAAATAGGTGATAAAGATGTTTAGTGAAGAAGAGATAAATTTGTTAAAAACATATAAAGAATATAAGAAAGAAGGACTATTTCCTTATAACAGAAAAGAGACACTGAAAGAATTGGCTGATAAACTTGGAATTGCAATAAGCGATGATAGAATTGACTTTTTGTGGCAGCTAATTGGCAATAAAGAATCTGATAATCTAGATAAATCTAGCTTATTCGATGATGAAGAATTTAAAAAGATGATTGCGGAAGGCATTCTAAGAGAGCACAATACGATTCCTGAGAAAGTCAATTTGCAGGTAACTTTCAAAGAAGCTAGTGGGAAATGCAAGAAATATCATTACTTTGCTAAAAGCAGAGAAGGTGAGCAAGTCTCATATGTAATAAATTCTGTTATTGGCTATAATGAAAATGCGGGACAGTTGCTTATGAGCTTTGAATTTCCATTAGCTTTGTCTAAGAATGCATTTATTTGCTTGGCAAACTATCTATCTGCAAATAAGAAGACTACAAATTTGAAAGATAGAACTTTTAGCGTATATAATAAGAATAGAAAGACTTACTTATGGAAAGAAATAGAAAGTCAATGAAAGAGAGAGATATTAATCAAAATAGAGAGATATTCATTAAGTGAGATATATATTAAATGATTAAGTAAGTGATTAAGCAGAATGCGACTTTGCATTAAAGAGGTGATAAATGAAGACATTTAATAGAGTGTAAGAATTAAAGAGGGTCCTTGGATTTCCAATACTGGCAATATACACTTTAGCATTTAAGAATCCAAGGGCAAACACTCTTTTTTAGTCAAATTAAACGTCATTTTACATATTAAAGGGCTTAAGGTTTCTTTCAAGTTTTCAGGACATTGAGTATTTTATACATAAAAGGGCTAGATAGCCTCTCAGCTTTTCATTCGCTCATTTCAATTGTCATAACAGAAATGAATTTTCTAAATTATTTTTACAGTTAGATACTCTCTTCCATTCAGACTCTTTTCTTTAGTTTTACTTATCTTGACAAGCCCAAAGAACTCAAGCTCTTCACAGTTATTCAAAATAGTCTGGTAGTTAGTATTGACTTTTCTTTCTAGTTTCTTGACACTTATCTCACGTTCTTCTTTTAGAATCTTGAGAATCTGCTTTTTTATCTCTAAGGGCTTACGTTTCATGTTACAATATTATACCAAGATTTATATATGAAAAGATGCCATAATATTGTAACAGGTATAACTAGGTGAGAACACGAAACAAAGAAAATTATTCTTTATTGTTGTAAGCTTGCTAATTCTAACAGCTTGCTCAAATAAAGAAAATAAGGCTATTCAAACTGCACAAGGATTTGCTATCGCCTTTCAGAATGGAGACTGGATTTCACTCTATCATTATTTCACACCTTCATTAAGGGAATTGAGAAACGAAACTGATTTCACTGTTTTTATGATTGTAAAAAGTGTGGTAGACAAAAACAATTTTCAAATAATATATGACAAGGTTGTTATTCAGAATGAAAAGGATGCTTATGCTTATTATACTGTTTCCGGCAATATGTTTGTTCAGCTCAAATCACCAGCTGTTCATTTGATATATGATAAAGGAAATTGGTATGTTGACGGGTTTGCATCATACTTTACTGATAATTGTGCTGAATTATGCTATGATTTTGATGTCTGCACAAATGAGGTTTGCAGTAAGGAGACTATTTACACTTGTGAGCATGAAAAAATAGCTGGTTGTTGCAATTACAATAGTGAATGTGACAGCACTACACCTTATTGTAGGGATAATAAATGTGTAAGCACGGAATGTAGTAGTGATATAGACTGCAAATCTGGAGATAAACCACATTGTGGAACTAATGGCAAATGTGGTGAATGTGCCTCTAATAATGACTGTCTCTCTTTCAAGCCTTATTGTATCAATAATAATTGTGTTGAATGTTCAACTGATGATAACTGCAAGGATAAAAATCATCCTGCATGTAAGAAGGGAACTTGTGTTCAGTGCACATCTAATGCTGATTGCTACCAATGGGGATGGCACGCTGGTTCCGGAGATGATGAAATACTTCTAAGAAAGTGTAAAATTAATTATGAAACCTACGTTCAACTAAATGAATGCGTAGAATGTCTTAGTGATGCTGATTGTAAACAAAATGATATACCCTATTGTTCTAAGCTATATAACGTATGCAGTGGTGTAAAACAGTCTAACTAACTAGATTGGTGTTCAATAAACACATGTTATTTGAACAGTCAAATTAGCTCACTTTACTTATAAATAAAACTCATTTTGGCAGAAGGGTTTTTTGAACACTTAACAAGTTATAGACGGTTCCAACACTAACATTAAGTTCTTTAGCAATAGTTCTTAAGCTCATGCCTTGACTTCGAAGTTGTGCTACTTGATACTTGTTTATGTCTAACTTCTTGCGTCCTAGAGCTTTACCTTGGGTCCTAGCACGTCTTAGACCAAGACAAACTCTCTCACGGATTAGTTCTCTTTCAAACTCAGCAAAGGCACCAATTAGCTGGAACATTAGCTTGCCTTGAGGAGTAGTTGTGTCTATGTTGTCATTGTAGCTCACAAATGAGATATTTAGCGAGTTTAGAGTGTCTAAGGTGTTGAGTAAGTGCTTAAGACTTCTGCTAAGTCTGTCGAGTTTCCAGACAAGCAGAATGTCAAACTTGCGTTTATGAGCATCGTTCATTAAGCAGTCAAATGAGGGTCTTGACTCTTTGCTGCCAGACACTCCTACCTCAGTATACACTTTAAAGATTTCATAGTTTCTGGCTTGACAATATTTCGTTAGCTCACTCATTTGATTTTCGACATTTTGCTCTTTAGTGCTTACTCTTGCGTATATTCCTACTTTCATTTGTCTCACCTCGAATAGTTACCGAATTAACAGAATTTAGCTCGCCCAAGTATGCCTGAGAACTTGTGCTAGTTTTCTGAGGCTGCATAACAGAAAATAGATACTCTAGCTTGTCACAAACTTTAGCATACCAGAAGTCAGCTTGTTGGCTTCTAGCTAAGTAATGATTGGCAGATATTGACCTGTTAGCTCGTCCCTGAATAAAGTCAGCTACAGATTCAGGCACACTGTTGTATATCAAGAAATTGTATTGCCATTTTCGAAGATATTTCAGCGAAAAACTGCACTTTCTGAGATGATATTTCTGTCTCAAGCAGTGATATGAATTTGTTACAGGTTTAAGCTGATTGTAGACAAACAATGGCAGATAGATATTGTTAATATTTTTAGTGTGTCGAAGCTCAGACACATTATAGCTTACATAGTTAGAATGAACAGTAAACTTATCTTTGTCATAGTCTTTTAAGAAGGACAGACATTCAACATATCTCACTCCTGAAGTAGCTAATATCAAGTAGATTAATCGCAATGCACTATGACTCTTTATTTTATTGAAAGTCTTGATGACTTCTTCGTCTATTGGGACAAAAAAGTCTTTTTTGCTTTCTTTATTTTTCAGCACTTTAAAGTATTTCAAAACAATCGCATTTTGTAGCATATCGTATTGCTCTAAGAATCTCAAGTATACTCGAGCAGTCATAATAATTGACTTTAAACCTTTAGTTTTCGTGTGTATGTATTTCTGCAATTCTATAGGGCTTTCAAATGACTTGTTGTGAAAGTGCTTCTTGTAGTAGGATTTTAAGTGTATTACGTGGCAAGAACTGTAGTTTTGAAGGTCAATAAACTCGAAAAACTGGTCTTTTTTGTCGAAATTTATGGCAAGATTATACGCATTATTTTGTGTAAAATCGTGTGTATAATTTTCAGACTTTTTGAAATTGTCGTCGATAAAATTAGAAGATGAGGTGCGGAGGGCAGGATTCGAACCTGCGAACCCACTAAGGGAATAGATTTATCATGGGTCCAGCGAACATTACGCATGGCAACTTGAGTCTATCGCATTTGGCCAGACTTTGCTACCTCCGCGAGAATCTGGCTTGGAGAAATGAAAAGAACTTCCTTTTAAAAAGCTAATTAAATGATCCCTAGTTCAAATGCGCCCTGGCAGTAAGCTCGTGTCTTTGGTTAATCAGAAATTTGCGGATCCTGGCTTATTCAGCAAACGGGTACATTATTGTCCAGAATACATTGCTTACCACAAACCATGCCCCGGCATAGAACAGCCAGGCCATGTCCTGGAATAATGGCACGGTCATTGTGCTCACCAAGGGGATATTCATGTTGAAAAACAATGCCACAAAAGTAATCTCAAGCGTGATGTCAATCACATTTGTAATCCAGTGAAGGGCAACAAGGGAAATGTGCCTGTGAATCCTGGAAAAGCTATGGAAAAAATCAAGGAATGAAAGGATCAGCGAAACGCAGAACAATATGCCCCAGAGAATATCCAGGTTTTTAGGCAAGCCAAAATACTTCCCGGAAAGTCCGACCAAGATTAAGCCTATGACAATCCCGAAAATTGAGTCTTCCTCTGCAAAGATGAGTTTCATGCTGGTAATCACCTATATCTAAGCCAAGATATTGATTAATCAGTATATAAATATTACTAAGTAAATTGATTTATCATGGAACTGGCCAAAAAAATGATAGGAACCGCATTCCACAAAACTGATTGTGCTGTTCATACAGCCCCATAGTAAATTATTTATATCCTATTGCAAGTGGATTATCTGTGATTTGAATGCTAAAGGAGATACTCTGGTTCCTCGCCGGGCTTTTCGTGGCCCACTGGCTAATTGGCCTGGTTCTGGGCTTTGTGCTTCCTTTGATTGGATGGAGCACTAACTTTTGGCTGGAATCCGCAATATTGGTGGTTTTGGTCTTTGTGTTCTACAATAGAAATCGGCCTCTTGCATACGGCATAATAGCAAATATAGTTCTGAAAATACTGGTAATGGTATTTGCATTAAGCATCCCATTTATTTAGTGTGGCAATAGCTTTTTAAACATCCAAAAGTGCCTCTTCCTGCTGACTTTATCGAATGGTATAGAGTTCGTGGGGTTTCCGAACAAAGTGAGGAAGACCCCACTTAAGTGCGTTATCAAATGTCGCTACATTTGCGGGGGTGCCGGAGTGGCCAAACGGGTACGGTTCAGGGCCGTATAGCTTAGTGCTTACGAGGGTTCGAATCCCTTCCCCCGCAGTTTTTGAGAAAAACTGCACAAAAACAAGAGAGGCATAAAGCCTCTCGACGCGATTTCCCTGTTTTTGAATTATCGCTAATGGCGCAGCTTGGGCTATCTCTGAACAAAATCATAACCACAGCACATCCAGATTAAATGTGGAACAATAATTATAAATATTAATCCTTAAAATGATCATGGCATGGTAAGAAGCCTCCATAGGGAGATAAAGGAGCTGGTTGGTTTAGTTCATAATCGTGCAGATAGGCAAGATATAATGCATAAGGCTGATGACATTAGAGTCCATTGCCAAAGACTCTTGAACGAACATGAGGAAGGGTCAAAAGTCGCTCTTTTGCTTAAAGAGATTGACAGACATGCCGAGGTCATAATCTTGAGCGGGCAAGGGAAAAATGTCAGGGGCATAGATGATTTCAGGGAGCTGGGAAGGTTCCCTGCTGTCGCATTGGAACGGGCCCTCGGAATGAATCATGCCCTAAGGGAAATCGGTGAAATTCTTAAGTTATTCTTTGACGAGACTGAAGGCTAATCCATATTGGAAATATATTTATACTGAAACAATGGCTCTTATCCTTTTATGGTTGAAATATGCACAGTAGGCGGCTTTGACGAGGTTGGGCGGAACTGCACAGCAGTCAAGGTCGGCGAGGAAGTTGTAATTTTCGACATTGGGCTGCATCTTGAGAATTACATAAGGTACACAGATGACGAGGACCTGGTTGTCTGGGACACAAGGGAATTGATAAAGGTCCAGGCCTTGCCTGACATTTCAGCAATTGAGGACTGGAAGGAAAAAGTCGTGGCCATCGTGCCCACCCATGCGCACCTGGACCATTTGGGCGGCGTCCCATTCCTTGCCAACAGGTTCAACGCGCCTGTCATTTGCTCGCCGTACACAGCCCAGGTCCTGAGCAGGATAGTAAAAGATGATAAAAGGGTGTTCAGGAGCCAGATCAAGGTGCTGAACTGCAACGGGACATACAAGATAAGCAATAACCTCAAGCTCGAGTTCTTTGAGATTACCCATTCCACTCCCCATACTGTAATGGCTTTCCTGCATACGCCTGAAGGCATTGTTGTTTATGCCAATGACTTCAAGTTTGACTTATACCCGACTCTGGGCAAAAAGCCTGATTTCGAAAGGCTGAAAAAGCTTGGGGAAAAAGGCATACATTGCCTTGTCGTGGATTCTACATATGCCGGAAGCCCGATTAAGATGCCATCTGAAAGCGTTGCAAAGCAGCTGCTGAAGGATGTCATGCTTGGGACAGATTCCAGGAAAAAGGCAGTGGTTGTCACGACATTCTCTTCGCACATTGCACGGCTGAGGAGCATTGTCGAGTTTGGAAAGAAGATGGGAAGAAAGATAGTCTTCATGGGAAGGTCATTGTCCAAATATGTCTATGCAGCTGAAGATTGCGGCATTGCCTATTTTTCCAAGGATGTCGAGATCGTAAAATACCGGAGCCAGGTCAAAAAAAGGATGCGAAAAATCATGAAAGAGGGCAAGTCAAAATACCTCCTGGTTGTAACAGGGCACCAGGGCGAGCCCAAGGCAACATTGTCCAGGATGGTTGAGGGCGAACTTGGCTGGAAATTCGACCCTGATGACCATGTGATATTTTCCTGCAAGGTCATTCCGACTGAGCTGAACAGGACCTGCAGGGATGCCCTTGAAAGCAAGCTCAACAAATTTCATGTCAGGATTTTCAGGGACATCCATGTCTCAGGACACGCCGGGCGCGAGGATATAAGGGAGCTTTTGGAGATACTCCGGCCAAAGAACATAATCCCGGCGCATGGCGACCCTGAAAAAACCGGCCAGCTCCTGACCCTTGCGGAAGAATTGGGATACAGGCGCGGTAGAAATGTATTTCTGATGCGAAACGGCGGAAGGATTGAAATCAGGCAGTGATTTCTGAAAATCCGAGTTTGCCGACGTTAAATGTGCATATTTTATGCCAAAAATGTGAAGCTTTAAATATCACAAGATTACCACATTGCTTGAACATAGGGGTGTAAAATGAAGCTATCACTTGCAGAGCCAAAATATTTCAAGGACAGCATTTCAATCATTTCTGAGCTGGTGAATGAGGCCAGATTCAAGGTTACTCCTGATGCCATAGAGCTTGTGGCAATGGACCCGGCAAATGTGGCCATGGTGATTTTCAAGCTTCTTAGCAGCTGCTTTGTTGAATACGATGTCAAGAAGGAAGTGGATATTGGCATAAACCTCTCAAACCTCAAGCAGGTGCTGAGAAGGGCAAAGCCAAACGACACTCTTACAGTTGAAATGGAAGATAACAAGCTAAAGCTCACCTTAAAGGGCGCGACAACAAGGACTTTCTCGCTCGCAGTCATTGACATGGATGAAAAAGAGCAAAGAGTGCCCGAATTAAAGTTCCCGGTTGCTGTCAAGACAACCAGCTCAATCCTGAACGATGCAATTGAGGATGCTGATATTGTAGGAGAGTCGGTTTCATTCAATGTGGATGGCAAGAAGTTCCATATGGAAGCAGAGGGCGACCTCAGCAACTCAAGGACCGATGTCAAGGAAGATGCTGACACAAAGATAATCAGCGAGTCAAAAGAAAAGATAAGGGCAAAATATTCTATTGAATACCTTAAAAAAATGATACAGGGAAGCAAGGTATCAGAGAATGTCACAATCCAGTTCAACAAGGATTATCCACTGAAGCTTGAGTACAAGGAAGTGGACAAGATAATGCTTGCATTCATTCTTGCGCCGAGGGTTGACAAGGACTAGTGCCCTGGCAGAATGGTTTTAAAAAATTTTATTATTAATAGGCCAACATCGTCTTATACGAAGGGAATGTTATGTATTGGTTCCCCAAGACAAAAATAGGCAAGGTTTCCTTCTGGTTAACTGTTTCTGCTTTTGCATACATCCATATCCAGTATGGGGTTGCAATAATGATAGCCGGACCCGGTAATGATGACGTCGCGAGATTTTATGTCATAATCCCTGGCCTGGTTGCAATGCTTTTGGTCATAGCTGGAGGAATAAGTTCCGTTGTTGCCACTATTAAGCATAAGGACAGGGCATGGTTGCTGTACATACCAATGTTAATGGGAGTAGGGGGTATTCTTTTCTTGCTCGGAGAGTTTCTATTTCCACACTAGGTTAAGAATCCATGCATTCGGTTTGATTTTTTGCAAAGACTTCCATCCATCTTAAAGCCAAGGATACTTATTTATATCAACAAGCATTGCTATGCCAATAATGATAGACTTCAAGCACAACAAAGTAAAAATTCCGACGGTAATTGCCGGGGTCCTCATATTATTATACATTGTAAACAGGTTGGTGAGGGGCACAGATGATTGGGTTTATTCCCCTGCGTCAAGCATAATTATGAACAATTATGTTGTATGGGCAGGCATTGTTTTGCTGCTGGCCTATTTTGGAACATGCATTTACCTGATTGCAAAGGGGACACCTGATGAGAGAGGAATCAACCGCAGGAAAAGGCTTGGCATTGCCCTTGTCTTGTATCCGTTCGTCTTCAGTGGATTGATGATATTGGCAGCGTTTTTATTCCAGCTGGAAACAGCTGCAATTATTGTTTCATCAGCGGGGATTATTGCCCTGATTTATGGTGTTTATTACTCTATCAGGCATCGTGTAAAAATTGCGCTCATATCGATTTTCATTCTTGTGGTCTTGCTTGCTGCTGCAATGCTTGTGCCATTATTTATGAAAGGCCTCTACGGTACCATAACTATCAGGAGCTCTTCAGTCGGTGGCGCACTTCTAATGGAATCAGCTGGTTCAGCATCAGACACCATTGGCTTTTCAGTTGGCGGCGCAAAGGACATAAACAATTTCAGGGAGAACATAAGGAATGGCTACCTTCCGGTCCCAACGGATATAACATATGAAGGATTGTATTATGATTATTTCTTTGACACAGGCGAAGCAAAGCCTTGTGACAAGCTTTTTTGCCCGTCATACAGTTATGCTATTTCAAAGGATCCGCTGTCCAAAGAGGACGAATATTACCTGCAGGTTGGCCTTAATTCCGGAATCAAGGAAGCTGATTTCCAGAGGAAAAAGCTCAATCTGGTGATTGTCCTGGACATCTCCGGCTCAATGTCATCCAGGTTCAACAAGTATTATTATGACCAGTTTGGAAACCGAAAACCGTTCCAGGAAGAGCCTGATGAATATGAAGGGATGACAAAAATGGAAATTGCTACACAGTCTGTTGCCGCATTATTGGGCCATTTGGAGCCTGACGACAGCTTCGGCATGGTGCTTTTTGACGACCATGCTTACCTTGGCAAGAGGATAAGCAGGGTTGGAGACACGGACATGGAAGCCATCAAGTCCCATATTCTCGAGATCGGGCCAAGAGGAGGAACATATTTTGAAGCGGGATACAAGGATGGGTCTGGGCTTTTTGAGGAATACATTAATGCAGACCCTGCTGAATATGAGAACAGGATAATATTCATCACAGATGCAATGCCGAATATAGGCATGACAGGAGAAGAAGGCCTGCTTGGCATGACAAGGGCAAACGCGGATAACAAGGTGTACACCACATTCATTGGCGTTGGTGTTGATTTCAACACAGAGCTGATTGAATACATAACAAAGATAAGGGGCGCAAATTATTATTCTGTCCATTCTGGCAGCGAATTCAAGGCCAGGATGGATGACGAGTTTGAATATATGGTTACTCCTTTGGTATTCAATCTACTGCTGAAAGTTGAATCAGTAGGCTACGAAATTGAGAAAGTCTATGGCTCTCCTGAGGCAAATGAGGCAACAGGGGAAATAATGAAAGTAAACACCCTTTTCCCGTCAAAAAGGCAGGGCGGCGAGACAAAAGGTGGGATTGTCATTCTGAAATTGAAGAAAACAGGCGCATCAAATTCCCTGGTGCTCAAATCCAGTTATGAGGACAGGGAAGGCAAAGTTGGAGGGGATGAGGTTTCAATCACCTTGCCTGACAGGGAAGCCGACTGGTTTGACAATACAGGCATAAGAAAAGGGATTTTGCTGGCAAGATATGTAAATCTGATGAAGAACTGGGTCAATGATGAAAGGGCAGGCATGACAGAAAGCAGGCCTGCTGTTCCGGTAATGAACTATGAAACAGGCATAATAGTCCCACCTGATGATATGGAAATTGCGCTCGGCCGCTGGGAAAGGCAGTCGGTGCCACTCCATGTTTCTGATGAGTATGTGAGGATGGTAAGTGATTTCAAAATCTATTTTGAAAAGGAAGCTGAAGCCTTGGGCGACCCCACTCTTGCACTGGAGGACGCTGTTTTGGGAAAAGTAATGTTCTGGGACCAGTAGGCTATAAGGAAAAATTAGTGGACATGAAACTGTGCCTGGCAGAAGGCTCCAAAAACTATATAAACAACCGTTTAACGCTACAACTCCAAGCAAAAAGCACTAAGCGTGCTTGGCAAGCGCAAAGCAAACAAAAATATGAAAGTGTAAAGGTGAAAGGATGAGTGATCACGGAGCTGAGGCACATGGAGGGGAGCATCACAGCAGTCCTGCCAAAGCTGACCACCATGGAGGGGAGCATCATGCTAAGCCAGAATCCCACTCCCATGACAGCCATGCCAAGCCATCCCAGTCATCAGGCGGAGGGGCAAATATTGGCCTCATAGTTGCTGCAGCCGCTGCTATTGGCATAGGCATAATGCTGGCCAGCGACAGCAATGTTGGAAAATACAGCTCAGTTTCTGCCCCGGGTTCATCTGGATACAACGCATCCAGGTCTGCCTATTCTGCAAGCTACAATCCTGGCGGCAATTACTCAGCTTAATCAGGTTAGTGGCTAATTCAGCTCTATTCCTTTCCATTATCGGGTTTTTTAAAGCCGTGCCTCAGAAAATCAATTCCCCTCATAACAAATTCTATTGCAACAACAAATACCAGATAATAAAAAAACTGTTTCCAGTATAGAGGGAGCTGTGTAGCGACTTCAATGCTCTTTTCAAGGGAAAAATATGATATGTCCACAAGAAAAATTCCCAGCAATGCAAAAGGTATCATCTTGGCCAGGTCTTTTGACAAGTCCTCGTTGTAATAGCTTGTAATCCTGACAGCGGCAACGATTGAGATTGTGCTTAAGAGTATTGTGTCAGGTGTATGGTTTCTCGAAAGCAAGAGCATCAGGATTGAAAGCACTCCAAACCAGAAAAAGACAAGCACTGGAATAAGCACCAGGTTTTGTACAGTATGGCCGGTGACCCTGGCAAGGAACTTCATAAAGCCGGCAAATCCGCCGGCAGCCTCGTAATCCTTGAGCTTCAGGATGTCCCGTCTGGAAAGGAAAAGATAGAACTTGAAGACAAATACTGAATAGATGACCATTGCCAGCACAAAAAGGGCCAGGGACTTGATGTCTGCAAAGAAGTCTGTGACAGAGAGGTTGGAAAGAGATATATCCGGAATCATGATTGAGGAGGTGTTAATTTCTGCCATTGGGACGCCCTGAATGATTCATTCATTGCCACGACCCTTATATAAATTTTTTGCAGATGCCCCTTGCACAGCAAAAAATATTTATTTGGCTCTGATATTTGCAGGGTTGATGGAAAATAACCAGAAAAAAAAGAAGGTATTCAGCATCTTGCCTAAGAAATTCAAGGCAAGCTACTTTGTCGGTGAGAGGGTTCCCTCTTCAGGGGTCTATGAGTGCTCAATCTGCGACAATTATACCGCCTTCAAGAAGGCCGAATCCTTCAGCAGGTGCGAAGACTGCATAAACGAAGGCAGGCAGGAGGACGGGAAATGGTATGTGACAAATGAAGTCGTCCATTTCATGTCCAAGAACCTCAACATTGAGTTCGAAAAGCTGGAGACTTTCCAGATCAGGATTGCCGACAAGATAACCCATTTTGCCGGAACAATGGGTTTTGTGTATTTCCATACAGTCTGGTTCGGGCTGTGGATGCTCATGAATGAGGGCCTTTTTGGCCCAAAATATGTCTTTGACCCATATCCATTCGGTCTTCTCACAATGATAGTCAGCCTGGAGGCAATTTACCTGTCCACATTCATCATGATCAGCCAGAATATAATGGCAAGGCAGGCAGAGCTGAATGCCGAGCTGGACTATCAGGTCAATCTCAAGACAGAAAAGGAAGTTGCTGAAATCCTGGCCATGCTGAAGGAAATAAAGGAAAACTATGCCTTCGGCGAGCCAGTCAAGAAAATTATAAAAGAAGCCTCGAGAAAGCCAAGGGGCAGAAAAGGCAAAAAGAAAGAAGCGCGTGAACCTGATGCGACTAAAGGCGACAGCCTGCTGAGCGGCGCAGGCATCGAGAAAATTGAAGAGCCCTGGCCACATGATGATGGACAGGACGCTTAGCCAGGTACATGAGTGGTGCATTGGCGCTGGCCCAGTTCCTATTTCCGGCAGCTATAAAAGAGCGGCTTTGCCCGAAAGTGAGTTTGGGCATCAATTTTGCGAAGCCCATTCCTGGTGGGTTGAAGCATTTTTCGGGGTTGCAGAGGAGAAAAATGCAATGCATAAAAAGCTGCAATGCTGAGCGGATGCCCAAACCGAGCCGGAAGGCGAGTTTTTGGGCAAAGCCTAAACAAGCAGAGCCTGAAAAAGCAAAATCTTATTAAAAGTCGTGTTTTAATTCTGGGCTATGAAACAATATCTGGACGCCCTAAAACAGGTTCTTGAGCACGGCACTGACAGGAAAGACAGGACAGGTGTTGGCACAAGGGCAATTTTTGGAATGCAGCTAAGGTTCAGGATGGAAGACGGCTTTCCTGCCATGACAACAAAAAAGCTCGCCTGGAACAGCGTTGTTTCTGAGCTTCTCTGGTTCATTGAGGGCTCAAATGATGAAAGACGGCTGGCCGAGATACTTTATGGCACAAGGGATAATTCAAAAAAGACAATCTGGACAGCCAATGGCGAAGCTAACTATTGGAAGCCAAAGGCAGGATTCGAAGGCGACCTCGGGCGGGTTTATGGTGTGCAGTGGAGAAGATGGAAATCGCCATCTGGGAAGGAAATTGACCAGCTTTCAGAAGCAATAAGGATGATCAAGGAAAATCCCACAAGCAGGAGGATCATAGTCAATGCCTGGAATCCCGGTGAATTGGACATGATGGCCCTGCCTCCGTGCCATGCTTTTTTCCAGTTCTTTGTTGCTGGTGGCAGGCTGTCATTGCAGATGTACCAAAGGTCATGTGACATGTTCCTTGGCGTGCCATTCAACATTGCATCCTACTCATTGTTGCTGCACATGGTTGCCCAGTCAACTGGCTTGAAGGCAGGCGATTTTGTGCATGTGCTGGGAGATGCCCATATTTACCACAATCATTTTGAGCAGGTAAGGGAACAGCTGGCCAGGACCCCATTTCCGCTTCCGGGCCTGTGGCTCAACCCAGAGATAAGGGACATTTACAAATTTGCCATGAAGGATATAAGGCTGGACAATTATCAAAGCCACCCTTCCATCAAGGCGCCGATGGCAGTTTGATTTATTAGCGCAAGATAATATAAGACAGGCTAAAATGATAATTTCAATAATAGCCGCAATCGGGAAAAACAGGGTGATTGGAACAAATAATTCCCTGCCGTGGAAGCTTTCTGCTGACCTGAAAAGGTTCAGGGGTATAACATCCGGCAAGCCAGTCATCATGGGCAGAAAAACATTCGAAAGCATTGGAAAGCCCTTGCCCAACAGGATAAATATAATCCTTACAAGGGACAAAAGCTACAGGCAGGAAGGCTGCCAGACTGCCACTTCAATTGAAGAAGCCATTCAATTGTGCAGGAACGCAAGTGAAGCCATGATAATAGGAGGAGAACAGGTTTTTACAATGTTCCTGCCCCTGGCCAAGAGGATGTATCTTACGCTTATTGATGCAGATTTTGAAGGCGATGCATTTTTTCCTGAATACAACAGTGATGATTGGGTAATTGTCAGCGAAGAAAGCCAGGTCAATGATGAAGATGGGCTGAAATATTCTTTTGTCAATTTGGAAAAGGCTTGAGATTAATGCCTAAGGTCTGACACATGTGTAAAGTCTAAATTGCTGCAAGATTTTCTAGGCAAACCATAGGTAGACAAAGACAGATGATGCTGTTGCTGAGACAATTGTGAAAGGCAGCCCCATTTTGACAAATTCCCAGAATCGGGGATTATGCCCTTCTTTCTTGGCAATGCCCATTGCGACAATATTCGCTGATGCGCCTATGGGTGTTATATTGCCGCCCACACTTGCGCCTATCAGGAGCCCAAAATAAAAGAGGTAGGGGCTGACATGCATTATCTCAGAAACTTGGTAGACAACAGGAAGCATGGTTGCGATGTAGGGGACATTGTCCACAAAGGCTGAAAAAACCAGGGAAGCGACAACAATCACTATATATGTAAAAAAAACACTCGTTCCTGTAAACCCTGAAATAAGCCGGGCCATGTCCTGCACGACCCCCACTTTGATAAGGCTGTCAACCACAATAAATACGCCGGCAAGGAACGCGCCTGTTTCCCAATCAACCCTTTTGAGCATAGGCTGCACATCAGGCTTGTTTTGGAAAGAGTACCAAATAACTGCAGCAAGCGCAAAAACCATCGAGATTAACCCGGCCATATAGCGAAATTCAGGGTCCAGGAATGATGAAAATGCCAGGGCCAACACTAAAAATAAAAGCAGGAACAATGGAAAAAAGCTCCTTGGCCGTGCCTCCTCGAATTGTTGATGGGGCTTTGAATGGCGCCTAAAAAAATAATAGAGGACAAAAAGTGACGCAGCCGCCCCGATTTGCACAGCAAAAAACAGGGAAGGCTTCCCATCAAAAAAGAAGAAATCATTGAAAGTCATTTTCGCGAATCCCGCAAGCAGCATGCTTGGCGGGTCGCCAATTAGGGTTGCCACGCCCTGCAGGTTTGAGGAAATTGCAACTGCCGTCAGCAGTGGAACAGGGGATATCTCAAGCTTTTTGGAAAGGGCCAATGCAATCGGCGCAACGATCAGCACAACCGCCACATTTTCAATCGCAATCGACAGTAATCCTGAAAGCACAGCGACCAGGATAAGCACCGTTGACATTCGGCTTGCCTTGTTGACAAGCTTAACAGCAAGGAAATCAGGCACTTTTGAGAAAATGAAAACCTCGCTTATGAACAGCATCCCGATATAGATGCCGAGCACGTTCCCATTGATGGCAAAAAGTGCTTCCATGGGTGAAATGACAGTCAGCAAAAGCAGGGCCATGACAGCAGCCCAGATAATTCTTGCTTTTTTGTTGTAATAGCCAACCATAAGTATGTATGCCACTAAGAAAATTAGCAGTGTGGCGAACTTTAAGAAATCCATTATCGCAAAACCTCTCTTGCCAAATTCATTTTTTCCCAGTTTAAATAGTTTTGGTATGGCTTTGAATGCAATGCAAGCCAATTGACATGGATGAAGGCGCCAAAAAATCGGGCCATTCAAAAGCTTTTTAAATGACTGGACTTTTGTCAGAAAAAGGGTGAGACATTGCATCTAAAAAAATTCTTGAAAAAAAATTTGACCACTAAAAAAATCGCTTTTTTTGGCATCTTTTTCGTTTTGGCGCTTGTGGCACAAAGAATCAATTTTTCAGCCCTTGTGGGCGCTGAGAACCAGTTTTTTACGCTCTTTCAGTTTTTTGCGCCTGTTGCAGGCATATTCCTTGGTCCTTTTCTCGGAATTACAGCAGTTCTGCTGGCAGAGGTTTCCAACCATTTGCTGCAGGGAAGCCAATGGACATTGCTCAACATGTTGAGACTCATCCCCGTTTTATTCGCAACATTTTATTTCGGTTCCCGAAATAAAAAGAGGCTTGGCATATTTATACCGGCGATGGCCATTGTAATGTTCCTGCTGCATCCTGTTGGCAGAACTGTCTGGTTTTTCACGCTGTATTGGACAATACCGATGCTGCCATATATACTTCCGAAAAAGTACGGGGACATGCTTATGCTGAAAAGCCTTGGCGCCACATTCACCCAGCATGCAGTTGGTGGCGCACTCTGGATTTGGACAGTGCCGATGACTGCAAGCCAGTGGATAGGCCTTATCCCTGTTATCGCCTACGAAAGGGGGCTGTTTGCACTTGGCATGGCATTCACTTACATATTGTTCAACACAATATTGGCTAAATTGGATGAAAAATGGACATCAGGTGCAGTGGAAGTTGACAAGAAATACGCTTTTGCGTAATTTTTTCTTATTTCTTTCCTGTTTGTTTGGGTTTCATTCTTACAGCGCTGTCCAGAGACTTGGTTTTGGCATCAATTTTGTGAGGCTTGTCAAGAACTGCCTGCTAAAGCAGGCAGCGTGTTTGGATACTGCCTAAAAAGTGAGCAGTTCTTGAGCATCATGAAAATGTTCACATTTTCAGGATGCTGGAAATCGAAGATTTCCATCATGCTCAGAAATCGATATTCTTTCACCGAGCTAAAGCTCGGAGCGTGCGAAGTCGATTTCTGACATGTCAAGTTCCAGAGAGAAAAATGCAATTTTTTCCTAGAGTTGAAGGCGAACAGATGCCAAAACTCGAGCCGAAGGCGAGATTCTGGACAGCGCCCATTCTTACTTAAGATTTATATAATTCCCTCCATTTTTTAGGCGTATGGACAGCATTAATGGATTTATCGTGTACCCGACATATAGAATCAGGGTTGTTGACAATCTCGAAAAGGCGTTTATCTACCTTTATGGCCGCCTGGAAAGTGGGGAAAGCTTTCTTGTGATTAAGCACACCAGGCCATATTTCTTCATCAAAAAAGCAGACAGGAAAAAGGCAGAAGCTGTTGTCAAGGCAGATTATGAGGATACGGGCCTAAGGGATTTTGATGAGAATGAAGTGTCCAAGGTTGTGCTATGGAATCCGAGGGATGTGCCAGGCGCCAAGCAGGTCCTTGTGGAAAATGGCATTGGATGCTATGAAGCTGATATCAGGTTCACATATAGGTACCTGATCGACCAGGACATCAAGGGCTGCATAAAAATTGAAGGCAAGCACCAGGCAGGCCGTGAAGCAGGGGAAAAAGTGGACAGGGTCTATTATGAGCCTGGGATTTCTCCGACTGTTTACCAGCCAAATCTCAGGATTCTTTCCATGGACATTGAAACCGACGGCGAGGCTACAAGGATATTCAGCATTTCAATTTATGCAGAGGATTACAAGAAAGTCCTTATTGCAAAGCCCGGTGATTTCCAGCATGCAGAAAGCTTCAACAATGAAGAGGAGATGCTTTTGCGGTTCAAGGAGTTGGTCGATAAGCTTGACCCGGATATTATAACAGGCTGGAACCTTATAGATTTTGATTTGAAGGTTATCAAGGAAAGGATGGAGCGCTACAAAATCCCCTTTGCGCTTGGCAGGGGCAATGAAGCCAGCAAGCTCAGGATGACGGACTCGTTCTTCTTGGACTCCAAGGCAGATGTTGTTGGCAGGGCCGTGCTTGACGGCATACACCTCATGAAGATGTCGTTCGTGAAAATGGAGGACTATAAGCTCAATACAGTTGCAAAAAGCCTCCTTGGCAAGGAAAAGATAATCCAGCAGGGTGAAAGCTGGAAGGAGGAAATAGAAAAGGCATTCGAAAAAGACCCCCAGCACCTGATAAATTATAACCTTCATGACTCCGAGCTTGTTTATGAGATCCTGGAAAAGCAGAAGCTGGTTGAGCTCACAATCCGTAGAAGCATGCTGACAAGGATGCAGCTGGACAGGGTAAATGCAAGCGTCGCCTCGCTTGATTCCCTTTACCTCAAAGAGCTGCAGAAAAACGGCTATGTTGCGCCTTCAAGCGCTGCGAATGAGTCTGACGAAAGGATCAAGGGGGGCTTTGTGAGAAAATCAGTCCCTGGCATTTATGAGAACATAATTGTCCTTGACTTCAAGAGCCTGTATCCGAGCATCATGCGCACAATGAATATTGACCCGCTGGATTTTGTGAAAAGGGACAGGATTCATTCTTTCAAGAAGGATGAGCTGATTGAGGCGCCCAATGGCGCTCATTTCAGGAACAGGGATGGCATCCTCCCGAGGCTTATCCAGCAGCTCTGGGAGCAGAGGGACCGGGCAAAGAAGGAAAACAACAAGCTGGAATCAAATGCAATCAAGATACTGATGAACTCCCTGTTCGGCGTCCTGGCAAACCCGACATGCAGGTTTTACAACCTGGAGATTGCCAATGCGATTACCCATTTTGGGCAGTTCTTCATCAAGCTCTGCGCTGAAAAAATAGCTGACAGGGGTTTCATGGTGATTTATGGCGACACCGACTCAATTTTTGTGAAGCCTGAGACAGTATTGGAATACAAGGACGCAGTTAGGATAGGGCATGAATTGCAGGACGGCATGAATGAGTTTTTCAGGAAGTATATCAGGGACAATTACGGGAGGGACAGTGTCCTTGAGCTGGAATTCGAGAAAGTCTACAAGAAATTCCTCATGCCAAAAGTGAGAGGAAGCGAAGAGGGCGCCAAAAAAAGGTATGCGGGCATTGTTGAGGTGAAGGGGCAGGACAAGATGGAGTTCGTTGGCCTGGAATTTGTGAGAAGGGACTGGACCGGCCTCGCAAAGAAATTCCAGCTTGAAATGCTCGAGCTTATTTTCAAGGGCGAAAGAATCGACGAGTTTGTAAATGATTTTGTTGATAAGCTGAAAAAAGGGGAATATGATGGCCTGCTCATCTACAAAAAAGCCATCAGGAAATCTGTTGATGAATACACCAAAACAACGCCTCCGCATATAAAGGCTGCAAGAATGATGGGCAGGAAAAAATCAGGGCTTATTGAGTATTACATGACAGAAAACGGCCCCGAGCCTGTTGAAATGAGGAAAAGCAGGATTGATTACCAGCATTACATAGAAAAGCAGGTGAAGCCCCTCGCAGATTCAGTGCTTGTTTTCTTCGACAAGAGCTTTGACGAGGTCATTAAAGGCCATAAGCAGTCCTCGCTTGCTGATTTTGGATAAATTCATGCTTTGTTTCGGCTGGAGCGGGGAAGAAAAATAGATTCCCATCTAACGCTGGTAAATTTTATATATTGATGCAAATTCTGCTGGGGCATGAAGATGCGCATTATCAAGGGAAGCTATGACAAGTACAAGGACTGGAAAATGGACCCAAAGGGCTATTTTCTGATAAGGATAAACCAGAGGCTCGAGAGGATGGAAGTAGGCTACTGCCCCGGGCTGCCAAAAAAGGGAAAGCACGGCATAAAGGCAATGGTGACAGGCAAGACCCCGCAGGAAATATATTTCACAATGGCAAAGCTTGGCATGGTCTCCAGGCTGGACCACGCCGCCTATCTTGGGAAGGAGCTTGAGAAGGCCTATGTTGCCATGCAGCTCGGCCTGAAGTATGTGCAGGATGATGAGCTGGTTAACAAGGAAAATAAAATCAAGGGCAAAAGGAAGTAGCGGCAAAAAAAGGGTTGGCTATGGAAAAGGCAACGCAGTTTCTCATGGACTGGGCAAGGGAGTTCATTAAGAACAAAAACCTGATTGCCAAAAACCTCAATGCAATTGAGGAAAAGGGCTCTGAGCTCCTGGTAAAATACAGGGACAGGGAACAGGTTGTGCTTATCCGGCCGGTCTTGCAGTCATTCTATGATGCCCTGAAATATTTTGCAGCTGATGAGGATATGCATCTGGCTGTTGTAACTTTCAATACTCCTGAGGCTTTCAAGGCCCTCCTGGACAACTGGAAGGAATTGGTGAAGCACAGGAATTTTTGCGTGTACTTTGCCAACCCATTTTCACAGACAGACAAAAAATGGATAATTTACCCATATACGCATTCTAAGATTTGCGATGAAGACAGCCTTGAGATGGGATTGAGGAGCATGTTTGAGACGGTGGACAGGATAAGCAAGGAAGAAATCCCAATCAGGGTCTGATCTTTATGGCATGCCAAGTGTGTGGCTGGCGGAAAATTTGAAATGCAAAAAATTATTTTGGCTGGCCTGTGGCATCCTCCTCATGCAACCAGTCATAGCCAAACTCTTCCAGATGATGGGCAAGGTCTGCCCCGCCGCTCTTGGCAATCTTCCCATTGACAAGTATGTGCACCCTGTCAGGCCTGATGTAATTGAGTATTCTCTGGTAATGCGTGATGATAAGCACGCCAAGGTTGTGGCCCTTTAGGCTGTTTACCCCTTCTGACACGATTTTCAGCGCATCGATGTCGAGGCCTGAGTCTGTTTCATCAAGTATTGCCATTTCCGGCTCAAGCACTGCCATCTGCAATATTTCGGCCCTCTTTTTCTCGCCTCCTGAAAAGCCCTCATTGAGGTACCTGGTGGAGAAGGAAGGGTCCATTTTCAGCATTGACATTTTTTCCTTCATTTTTTTCATGAAATCCATGACAGAAATCTTCTCACCTTTGAGCGACATCCATGCTGTGCGCAAAAAGTTGCCCATTGTCACCCCGGGGATTTCCTGCGGGTACTGGAAGCTGAGAAATAGGCCCTTTTTTGCCCTTTCGTCAACAGGCAGGGATGTGATGTCATCTCCCTTGAAAAATATTTTTCCTTCTGTGATTTTGTATTTAGGATGGCCAATCAGGGTATAAGCCAGCGTGCTTTTGCCCGAGCCATTGGGGCCCATCAATGCCGCAACTTCGCCTTTATTGACCGTGAGGTTTATTCCCTTGAGTATTTCCTTGCCTTCAACTTCGACATGCAAATTCTGTATTTCAAGCTCTTTCAATTCAATCACCTTTAATTTATCCGCAATGCTTAATTTCAATATTATCTTGGATTGCCCATCCCAAATCAGCCATTCCTTTTTTTCAGCTTATGCTCATTCTCTTTTTTGTGCAGGAAAAGGGCGCCTTCCAGCACTTTGAGCGGCAATATGGCGCATTTGAGCCGTGTTGCATTCACATCAACGCCCAGCATTTCCATTATATTGTCCTTTGAAATTCCCGAAGCCTGCTCCATCGTCTTGCCAGGCAGGGTCTCCATCAGCATGGAAGCTGAAGCCTGGCTGATTGCGCAGCCCCTGCCAATGAATTTGGCATCGGTAATTTTATTTTTGTCCAGTTGCAGGGCTATATCAATTTCATCCCCGCAAATTGGATTATCACCGTGAAATGTGACAGTTGGGTTTTCAATCCTGCCAAAATTTCTTGGATGCCTGTAATGGTCAAGTATGTTTTCCCTGTAAAGGGGGTCCTGGAAATTCACACCCTGCCCTTTTCCTGTGTCATGGCTTGGCTTCTGTGTCATTTTTATCTATCCAGCTTGAAAACCTCTGATGCTTTTTTCAGTGACAATGCCAATTGGTCAATCTCTTCCTTGGTATTGTAGAGGTAAAGGCTTGCCCGGGTCGTGGCAGTCACGCCCAGAACTTTTGTGAGCGGCATTGCGCAATGATGGCCGCCCCGCACTGCAACCCCATCCCGGTCGAGCAAAGTCGAGAGGTCATGTGGATGGACATCCCCCAGGCTGAAGGAAATAACACTGCCGCGCATTTTCGTGTCTTTTGGGCCATACAGTGTCAATTGATTGATTTCGCTTAATTTTTCAAGGGCATATTTTGTCAGGCTGTCGCAATGGGACTTCACATTGCCCATGCCAATCTTGTTTAAATAATCAACTGCTGCCCCAAGTCCTGCAGCGCCTGCGACATTTGGTGTCCCTGCCTCTAACTTTCCCGGAATCGTGTCATACTCTGTTTTTTCAAGCTCCACCCTCGCAATCATGTCCCCTCCAAAAAGGAAAGGGTCCATTTCTTCCAGGATATCTTTTTTTCCAAGCAGGACGCCAATTCCCATGGGGCCCAGCATTTTGTGGCCTGAAAATGCGACAAAATCAAAGTCATGCTGCTTTCCGTTGAATGGGAAATGCGGAACCGACTGTGCTGCATCAAGCACAAAAATCGCCCCATTCTCATGCGCAATATTGGCAATTTCATCGACAGGGTTTATGGTTCCGAGCACATTGGACATGTGGCAGACGCTTACAAGCTTGGTTTTTCCTGTGATTTTATTGTGGAATTCGTCAGTCTTTATTTTTCCGGTTTTGGCGTCTACTGACAGGAATTTCAGCTGCGCTCCCCTGGATTTGGCAAGGAACTGCCATGGCACAAGGTTGCTGTGATGCTCCATTTCTGTGAGCACAATTTCATCGCCTTTTCGTATATTCTTCATGCCCCATGCACGCATTACCAGGTTGAGGCTTTCTGTTGTGTTTCTTGTGAATATTGTGGCCTCTTCCTCCCAGTTCACATGTTTTGCAGTCTTTTTCCTTGCGCCCTCATAAGACTCTGTTGCTTCCTGGCTCAGGGTATGGATAGACCGGTGGATATTGGAATTGCTTTTTTCATAATAATTCTTGATGGCGCTGATTACAGAAACCGGTTTTTGGGAGGTTGCTGCGTTGTCAAGATAAACCAGGCTCTTCCCATTGATTTTCCTGCCCAGAATCGGAAAATCCTTCCTGATTTTTGTGACGTCCAGCATTTCAGGCAGCACCGCCATTTGGTTTGGTATTGTCAGTTGGCATGTTCTCCATTATTTCAGCGATTATTTGCGAGGTTTGGTCTTTTAGCCGTTGCACAGTCAGCCTGGAAAGCATTGCTTCAAGAAAGCCTTCCACCATTTTTCTTTTTGCCTGTTGCCCATTCAGCCCTCGGCTCATGAGGTAAAACATTTTTTCCTTGTCGAGCTGCCCAATCGTGACTCCGTGCGTGCATCTCACATCATTATTGTCAATTTCAAGGTTTGGCTTTGCATCTGCAGCTGCCTTTGGGCTGAGGATTAAAACATCCTGCTTTTGATAGCCGTTTGAGCCCCTTGCACCCTCCCGTATTTTCACAGTGCCTTCATAGATTGAATTCGCCTTGTCATCCAAAATTCCCTTGGTCAGCATGTCACTGACTGTATCCTGTGCAGAATGCTGGTTTCTCAGGAAAATGCCGAATTTTTGGGACTTGTTCCCATAGAATAAACCCCAGTTGTTGGTTTTGGCGCCTTGCCCTGCCAAGTCTGTGAAGCATTCTGACACTGTTGTCCTGCCGCCGAAAGTGCAGTCCATCCAGTCAATTTTTGCATTGCTGGAAATCTTTCCCTTCTTTATGCTGATGTCATATACATTGTCAGGCATGTTTTGTATCTTCCCATAGAAAATCTCAGAGCTGTCTTCTGCAAAAACCTCAATTGCGTGGCTTCTCAATATTTTTTCATCATTGCCAACAGCAGAATTGGGAGAGGCATGGACTGATTCCATGATTATGGCTTTGCTGCCTGGCTCTGCCACAATCAATGCCCTGTCAAAATTTAGCTTTTCAGTAAGTTCATATGAAATATGAATTGGGTCATCTGACCTTGCATTTTTTTGCAGGTGCACTGCAATCCCCCTGTTCCAGAAAGCTGAATTCATGGCTGCAAATTTATTTTCCGTGAAGCTCTGCGAGTATAGCCTGCCTTGGGCCATTCCTGGATTTTTTTCAAGGTACTCTGCAAGGCTCGTGATGATTATGCCCTGCCTGGCAAGGGCATCAGGGCTTTTTTCGGAAATTATTTTCACTCCCTGCGGCATCCTTTGCGCGTTCGAAGAATCCCTTTCATTTTTTGCCTGTTTCCCGTCGCCAATCATGCCATTGACCATGTCAAGGTTCATGCTATGGATTTTGTCGGGCATCTTTTGGTCGAAGAAAGCTTCTTCAGCCTTTTTTCTCATGGCCTCAAGCCATTGCTGTATTTTTCCTGTTTTGCCATGTTGGGCAAAATCTTGTTCTGTGTTTTGGTGCCTTATTGCCATTTCCTTCAGTCTAATCAATTAAAGGCAGGACGTGCATCGCACAGCTGCCTTAGCCAACAGACCCCTCCATCTGCAGTTGTATAAGCCTGTTTAATTCCACCGCATATTCAAGGGGCAGTTCCTTGACAATGGGCTCGATAAATCCAGATACAATCATTTGAGTTGCCTGTTCTGTTGACAGCCCCCTGCTCATGAGATAAAACAATTGGTCATCGCTGATTTTGCCAACAGTAGCTTCATGGCCAATATCTACAGCATTCTCCTTTACATCCATGAACGGGAAAGTGTTGGATTTGCTTATGTCATCCATTATTAGCGCATCGCAATTGACCATGCTTTTTGAGTTCACAGCGCCTTTGATGATTTTCAGCATGCCGCGGTACGATGCAATGCCCCCTTCGTTGCTGATGCTTTTTGACTTGATTATGGATGTTGTGTTAGGCGCCATGTGGAAAACCTTGGCTCCAGTGTCCTGGTTTTGGCCTTTCCCTGCATAAGCTATGCTTATGTGGTCAGCCCGTGCATTTTTGCCGACCAGCATGCTGCAGGGATAAAGCATTGTGACCCCGCTCCCCATATTCCCGCCAATCCATTCCATGGTTGCGTTTTTTTCCACAATCGCCCTCTTGGTGTTCAGGTTCCAGGTGTTTCTGCTCCAGTTTTCAACTGAGCTGTATCTTACCCTTGCCCCCTCGCCGACAAATATCTCAACGCACCCGGCATGCAAAGAATTAACGCTGTATTGTGGTGCAGAGCATCCTTCAATATACTGCACTTCTGCATTTTTTTCAACAATGATCAAGGTGTGCTCAAACTGCCCCATGTTTTTGGCATTCATCCTGAAGTATGCCTGCAGTGGCATCGTTACCTTGACTCCTTCAGGAACGTAAATGAATGTGCCACCGCTCCAAACAGCGCCGTGAAGCGCCGCAAACTTGTGGTTTTCTGCAGGGACGCATTTTGTCATGAAGTATTTTTTCGCAATCTCCGGATATTTTTTGACAGCAACATCACAATCCTCAAAAATTACACCCTTGTCCTCCCATTCCTTTTTCAGGCTGTGATAGACAACATCAGACTCGTATTGCGCACCCGCACCCCCGAGAACCGTTCTTTCAGCAGCAGGGATGCCGAGCCTTTCAAATGTTTTCTTGATATCCTCAGGAAGGTTTTCCCATTTTTGCGTTCTTTCGGCGTCGGGCCGCATGTAGTAGATAATCTGCTTAAGGTCCAAAGGCGACAGGTCAACCCCCCATTTTGGGATGTCCTTTTGCATGAAAACATCAAAGGAATGAAGCCTTTTCTGGAGCATCCAGTCTGGCTCATTCTTCATCCTGGATATGGTTTCCACTATTTCCCTGGTTAGGCCAAGCGATGCCTTGAACTTGTACCGTTCTTCATTGGGCGTGTCCAAGTCTTCCTTGGAGATTGTTGCCTGGATGATATTGTCGGGATCCATGGTATTGGTAATTTAGCCAAAGGGCCATATTCTGGATTGATTTTGCGCTTTATAATGTTAAGTCATTAACGGGGTTAATTGTCATAGCAAAAGGAAAAAGCAATAAGCATTAATTAACTATTGTTAATTATTTATAAAGTTTGCCTATAAGCATAAAAGCAGATGTGAAGAATAATGTCTGGGAATTTGTACCTTCTTAATTGTGCAATTATTCATAATCCATGAGAAATTGCGCCAGCAGCCTGACGCCAAATCCCGTAGCGCCTTTGCTGTTATACCCTTTTTCCTCATTTGCCCAGGCTGTGCCTGCAATATCAAGGTGCGCCCACTTGGCTTCGCCGACAAAATGCGAAAGAAAAACTGCGCCAGTTATGGTGCCTGCTGGATTTCCGGGGGTATTTGATATGACATTCTTTACATCTGCATGGTCGCTTTTCATCAGCTCGGCATAATCTTCAAACATCGGTAATTCCCACAGGCGCTCATAGGTTTTTGAACCGGCTACTATCAGCTTTGAAACAAGGCCGCGGTCATTGCCAATCAGGGCTGCCACATTATTTCCAAGCGCGATTATTACGGCTCCTGTCAGGGTGGCCAGGTCAATGACCGCCTCTGGCGAGTATTTTTCAACAGCAAAATGCAGCGCATCTGAAAGTATGACCCTTCCTTCAGCATCTGTGTTAAGGACTTCTATGGTCTTGCCTGACATTGTCCTGATGATATCCCCTGGCTTGTACGATGAGTCGCTTACAAGGTTCTGGACAAACGGCATTATGCCCACCACATTGATGCTTGGCTTCAGCTTTGCAACAGCTTCCATTGCCACCATAACGGCAATTGCGCCTGCCTTGTCCATCTTCATCGTATCCATTGCAGAAGCAGGCTTAATGTCCAGGCCGCCTGAATCAAAGCAGACTCCTTTGCCGACAAGTGCAATTGTCCTGTCTGAATTTGCCTTGTATTCCATAACCACAAGCCTGGGCTCGGCATGTGCCCCGGAATTGACTGCAAGTATGCCATTCATGCCCATTCCCTGGATTTCCTTCAGGCCATATGCCTTTAGTGCCAGGCCACAGTCCTTGGCTATTGCCTTGGCCTGGTCTGCCATATAGATAGGGGTTGCAATTGAAGGAGGGGTATTAACCAAATCCCTTGCCTTGATATTCAATTCCCCAAAAAGCTGGCCCGCATCTGCTGCAGCCTCAATGGCCTTTTTTTCCTCATCATTGGCATCGCTCAGGACTATATTTTCAACTGTTTGCTGTGACTTCTCTGCCTTGAAATTTTCAAACTTGTAGCCGGACATAATGGCTGCCTCGGCTATTGATTTTGCAGCATCGGATTTGTTGAAAAGCTCAGAAATTGCCAGGGAAAACGCGATTTCCTTTACTCCTGCTTTGTTTGCTGCTTTAATGGCTGATGCAATTGCGTTTCTAAGCTGTGCAAGGGAAAATCCCTCCTGTGGGCCCAGGCCCACTGCAATTGCGTTTATTTTGGTTGGCAGCCTTAAGCTCAATACCTGGTCAGCCTTGCCTGTAAAGCTTAGTGATCTCATGCTGTCATGCAAAAATTCCCTGTCTTCATCAGGCAGGCCCTGCAGGGCAAGTTTTGTCTCTCCTTCAAACAGCCCGAGAAATACCGTGTCCTTTGTGGAAACCCAATGCTTGTTGGAAGTTACTTTGACTCGCATTGCTGGTTAAAATCGCGCCTGATTTAAAATCTTTATCATTAATGGCACAGAATTCGTATGGCATGGTTGTAAATAGGCTGCATCCATGTGAAGCTTTTTATTTTATTGGGTTTTCTTGGGTGTGTCAATTGGCTTACGCCAGGGTGTTATCTCACATTCTGCGGCTGTAATCTAGCGGTAGGATACAACCCTCCCATTTGAGCAGAAGATAGGTTGGTACCCGGGTTCGAATCCCGGCAGCCGCATTCATAGGATGGCAGGTGCCGCAAAATTCATATAGATTGCCCAATCATTGTTAAAAAATGCTTAAATTAAAGATGCCTTTTCTGAAAACTGAAGCGCCCCGCGATTTTGAGGTTTGGGACTGCCACACCCACATAGGCACTGACAGGGATGGCTTAAGCCTTGAGGCAGAGAAGCTGCTCCAGCTCATGAAAATAAGCAAGCTGCAAAAATGTGTTGCCTTTCCATTTGATGAAGTCGCTGCGGGTGAGGATTTTCATGCGCCCAATGACAGGATATACAAGGCATTTATGAAATACCCTGACAGGATTATCCCTTTTTTCAGGATAAACCCGAATTTTCCAGCGTGGAAAAATGAGGCCGTGCTTAGAAAGTCCCAGGGTTTCAAGGGGATAAAGCTCCACCCGAGGGCGCAGAAGTTCAAGATTCTTGATCCAAAGGCAAAGGAGGTTTTCGGCTGGGCATCTGAAAATAAGATTCCAATCCTAATGCATACCGGCCTTGGCATGGGAAAAATTGGCCTGGATGTCAGAAAGCTTTTGTCAGAATTTGGCAGTTTAAGGCTCATTTTCGGCCATGCCGGGATCGCTGACCTTGACAATGTAATAGACGCTGTGCGCTCTGTGGACAACCGCCATGTGTATTTTGAAACATCTGTTGTCAAGGCCTATGATTTAATCGACCTCATTGACAGGGTCGAAGCGGATAGGATTATTTTCGGCTCAGATGTGCCATATGGTGACATGGAGGCAGGAGTCCAGCTCCTGAAGGACATAGCAGAAGCAGCAGATATTGACAGTGATGCACTGGCCAATATATTCAAGAATAATCTGCAAAGGTGCTTGGATGGCAGATAAGCCAAAAAATGTGATTGAGGAATATGCTGAAAAGATTTTGAAAGGCGCCAGCATAGGCAATCCGTTTGAAAGATTTTCAGACTTGTTTGGCAACCTTGAATTTGTTGCAGGCGACAGCCGGGCTGTCAGGCATATTGTGGAAAACCTTGACCCATTTATCAGGAGCCGGAACAAGAAAATGCTCTATTATCTCAGGATTTATTCCAGCCTTCTGTATGCTGACAGTTATTTTGAAAGGGGCAACATTGAGAAAGCCAAATACTATCTGGAGCTGGCGCTTAATACGGAGCTGAGGGAAAAAATGCCGGCCGAGGAAAAATATGCAGCCAAAATAAGGAGCTTGATTGATTATGCCATGGACCAGATGAAGGATCCTGCGGCAATGCCTGACAAGGAAAGGCTGCGGACCAGAATTCACATAGCCCAGAATGTGTGTGTTTTGAGAATGCTATACACATGATAGGGTGGGCATGGAGATAATTCTAAAAATAAATATGGAAAATTAGTGGTCCTGCTTCAAAATGCTGACGGGGATTTGCCGCAGTACGGGCAGTTTCTTGGTGTTTGCGTTTCAGGATTAAAATTGTACTTATAATGGCAGGCGCTGCAGATATTAATGACCTTTGGCGTCTCGCCTCTCCTTTCAATGCTTGAAATCCTTGGCCCTCCAATCCTTGCGGATCCCAATCTTGAGCTTTCTGTTGCAGGAGTATGTGCTGCGACAATGTCAGGGTCTGTTTTTTTGTCATGGGCTAAAGTCTTTTTGGCCTTAAGGCAGTTGGGGCACACCATCATTTTTTCATCCAGGTCCATTTTCAAAAGGGTTGATGGCGTCTTAGCTCCACACTTTCTGCACGAAACCATAATCTGTTTTTCAAGCATTATTTCATCTCCGTTGTTTGGCCGTGCCAGTGCCTTCAGTTATCTGCCCTTTGGCATCCGGTGAATTGTACTGCGATGCCATTTGCATACTGGCCGTATTACTCTCCAGGTGTAAATATTTCTGATTATATATATTTTTCTTTGATTGGGTTTTCAGGGACCATGTTTCATGCCCTTGCCAAGGTAGCCTGGCCTTTTCTGTTCGGCATTTGCCAAGGCCTGCCTATGCGCATGCTCGAGTGATTTTGCCGCTTCTGCATGCGTCATGCCAAGCACAGCAAAAAGGCTTGCCATGTCATGTGGATTCCGCATTCCGAGCGGATTTGCTGCAAAACTGGCCATAGTTGTATCCAGCCGGAATTTCCTGGCCAGGCGTATGTTTTGCCTGATTCTCCCAAGAATTTGCGACTTAAGCATCCCCTTGGAATCCAGGATTTGCGCAAAGGAAAAGCCAATGGAGATTTCATTTGATTTTGACAGCGATGCCAAGACCTGGTTGAGCCCGGAATTGCGTGAATGCGAGGAATCCCTCGGCTGGTTCTGTTCCAGGCCAAGCATAATGTCTGTCCGCTTTACCTCAAAATAAGGCCTGAGGTCCTGAAAAGGCTCTGCAATTGCAATATTCAGGCTTATGTTTTCAGAAAAAGGGTAATTTCCGGATTTTCCTGCAATTGCAGCAAAAAAGATCTCAACATTGAGCTGTTTGCCTAATGCATTATATTCAGCAGTATTCCCCGGGGCCTTTATTTTTTCACCGGTGTAAGCAAAACAAATTGCTGTATAGCCCAGCCTGCTGGCCATTTTGATAAAGTCATTTTCATTTCCATTGGGAAAAACAATGTCAATCATTTTTATCGCCATTCCATCATTTATTTCTGCACCATTCTTTCTGTTTCGGCATTTTATTTAACCTGCAAAAACTGAGCTTTTGTGCTATTTAAGCCTTTGTCATTATTGCCATGGTGATTTCGGGGGGATTTTCCGCGCGCTTTTACGCTTTCAGAATATTCCTCTGAATACTGGCAGGCTTTGCATATCCTGGAATGGCTTGGCTCCCCACAGTTTTCGCACTCGGCCAGGCCTCTTTTCTTCTCTATTTTCCTGAAATGCTGCTTCAGCATGGGCAATTGCTCGACAAACCTTTCCACAATCATTTTTTTTGTTCCTGGCCTGGCCCGCTCGTATTCATTAAGCGCGTCCCTGACTTTTGCCCTGAAGGATTCAGGCGCGTGCGGGCATTCAGAATAATCAGATTGGAGCCCGTGCAAAAATGAATATGCCATGACCTCTTTTTCAGAGCAGAAATACAGGGGCTTTACCCTGTTTACAAATTTTTTGTCCCTGGCAATCCCTGATGACGGCCCAAGCCTGGCAGTTATGCTGAGATTGTTCTTGAGGTAATTCATCATTATTGATTGGGCTTCATCATCCAGGTTATGGCCTGTTGCCAGCTTGTCATATCCTCTTGACATTTTGTTGAGCAGGTACCTCCTGAAAGTGCCGCAGATTGAGCACGGGATATAGTTCATGCGTGTGAGCATTTTGTCCAGCTCTGCGCCAAATTCCTTTTTGTATGAGTAAATCCTGAGCCTGATTTTCCCTGTTTCATGCCCATTGCAGAATTTTCTCAGGATTTCAAGGGTCTTGTCGCGATATCCCTTAATTCCCTCGTCGATTGCCAGTGCCTCAACATTGTAGCCCAATTTCCTGAGCAGGTGCAGGAGCACAGTGGAGTCCTTTCCGCCTGATGCTGCAACAGCTACCCTGTCTTTCCGCGAAAACAGCCTAAAACGCCTTATTGCGTCCTTCACCTTGCCTTCAAAGTAAGAAGTAAAATGATTTTTGCATAATTTTGGGTTGGAGAAAACTGCCCTTTCATTGCATGTTGTGCATTTCATCTTGCTATCTAACCGCCGGAGATTACAGACAATATTTTGACCTCATCAGAATCAGACAAGGGCTCATCCTCAGTAACGAGGCTGCTGTTTTTTACAATCAGTATTTCTTCAGGGTTCAGGCGAAGCTGCTTGATAAGGTCAAGTGCCTTGCCATTGAATTTCCTGCTTATTTTCTGGTTCTGCCTTTCCAAAAAGATTTTCATTTTTCCTTGCCCATGATGTGCTTTGCCCGGTTTATCTCATGCACGGTGCTTATAGGAGATGGGTGGATTTTAAGTTTAATTAAAGCTTTGGTTAATCGGCTAAATATTCCGCTTGGAATCGGCATATCACAAATATTTAAATATAAGTAACGATTGTAAAGAGAATTATGAAAATGTCAGGCCCTGAGTTCACAACCGGGAAAAATTCCCAAATGCCAATGTTCTGGCATAATTCATATAATAGCTTGGGCTCTGCCATTAAGCGAACAACAATTAATTGCCCTAAAAGACGCTAAAGCCCAAAAAACCGGGTTCAGGCATCTGCGGGGCGTCTTCGACCATATAATTCTACTCCAGGATGCTTGGACCAGGCATTGGGCTATAAAAAAACGGAGGCGGTTGAAATGCCACAGGAAAAGCACATACCCAGTGAGGAAGCAGTTTGCCAGTATTGCCTTGAAAAGGAGATTGGCAATTGGATGAATGACGGCGCCGGCCCGGAAATAGCCAGAGTCATAAGCGACTCTTTTGGCTATTTGCTCCACGAAGGAATATGCAAGATTTGTGGCAATAGGATCCTTAATTCAGCTATCCTCAACGCCGGGATTGGATTTGACACACTGTCCGAGGAGCTTGAAATTGAGGGATATGATGATGAGCTCTTATTGGGCAAAAGCATGATGCTTAATTAGGATTCAGCAGGGGCTTGGGCTCCATTTTTTTCTTTTTTTCTTATGAAATTGCCCAATATTGCTATGGTTTAGGCAAACAGTTTATAGATTGCATGCACTCTTATTTAGCCTTGCCGTCGTGAATTCCACAGGAAGCAATGGAGGCATATCTTCTCTGATTTATATATCGCCCAACAAAAGTCTTTATAAATGCCAAGCTTTTTATAGGTTTATAAATGGTATTTAAAGGACGGCGGCTGGCGAAAATGGCCAAAAGCCCAAAAAAATTTGGCCGGCTGCAGCTGATTGCTTTTGCAGCGTTGATTCAATAAGGGGTTATGTATTGATTGGAGGGGGAGCATTCATTTTAGCGCAGGTGGCTTAATGACGGCCAACCCCTATAAAAAACATGCAAATGGCAGTTAGGCCAGAACGAAAATATTCGAGGTGTTATTATGGGAAAAAAGGAAATTCAAGTGGTTAACATCGTGGTAAGCACTTCTCTGAAACATGACATCCCATTGGAAAAAATGGCTGCCACCCTCAGCAATACAGAATACAATCCGGAACAATTCCCTGGGCTTGTTATAAGGATTAAGGAGCCAAAGACTTCTGCATTGATTTTCAGCTCTGGCAAGATTGTATGCACAGGAGCCAGGAGCATGGACAAAGTGGAAGAAAGCATTAAGAAAATTATCAAAAGCCTGGAAAAAATAAATGTCAAGATCACAATCAAGCCTGAAATCAAGATCCAGAACATAGTTGCCTCAGGCACAGTTGGGATGGACCTTAACCTCAATACACTGGCCATGAAACTGGACAACACAGAATATGAGCCTGAGCAGTTCCCGGGGCTTGTTTACAAGCTGCCACAGGCCAAAGCCACATTCCTGCTTTTCAGTAATGGCAAAGTGGTGTGCACCGGAACCAAGAGTGAGGCAGAAGTGCACAAGGCTCTTGACAAGCTGATTGAAAATCTAAAAAAAGTTGTGTGAGCAAGATTTTCGCCATAACCGAAAATAATCAAAGGCATAGGTGTAGCTATCGTGGATGCAACTGAACAGGTGAACAGGCTAAAAGAGTTTGTGGAGAAAGAATATTTTGACAAGCTTGTCAGCAACGCCCAGGCGGGCAAATATTTTATCCATATTGATTTCAAGGTTCTCTCGTTGTTTGACCCGGATCTTGCGGACATAATGCTGGAGCAGCCTGAAGAAGTTGTCAGGGCTGCTGAAATTGCAATCCAGAGCTTTGACTTGCCTGGCGAGAAAAAAAATTTCAAGGTCAGGATTGACAACCTGCCAAAAAACCAGACAATAATGATAAGGAACATCAGGAGCAACCACATCGGCAAGCTTCTTTTCATGGAGGGTGTTGTAAGGCAAAAATCTGATGTGAGGCCGCAGGTCACAAGCGCAAAATTCGAATGCCCTAGCTGCGGCAATGTTATTTCAGTCCTCCAGCTTGACTCCAAATTCAAGGAGCCGACAAAATGCGGATGCGGGAGAAAGGGAAAATTCCGCCTGCTCAGCAAGGAACTGGTTGATGCGCAGGGCATTGTGCTTGAGGAAGCCCCTGAAAACCTGGAAGGAGGCGAGCAGCCAAAGAGAATCAATGTTTTTCTCCAGGAAGACCTTGTCAGCCCGATAACTGAGAAAAAAACAAACCCCGGAAGCAAGGTTAGGGTTGTTGGCATGGTAAAGGAAGTGCCGATTATTCTCAAGACAGGCGGCCAGTCTACACGGTTTGACCTTTTTGTGGATGCAAACAATATTGTGGGGGTTGAAGAGGATTATTTTGACATTGAGATTTCACCGGCCGAGGAAAGGGAGATATTGGAGCTGGGAGCAGACCCAATGCTTTACCAAAGGCTTGTGCGGTCAATGGCGCCGTCAATTTACGGCCACGAAAAAGTCAAGGAGGCATTGCTTCTGCAGCTTGCGGGCGGCGTTCAGAAAAAAAGAAGCGATGGCATGGTCACAAGGGGAGACATGCATGTCTTGCTTGTCGGTGACCCGGGAAGCGGTAAGTCACAGCTCCTGAAAAGGGTCAATATGATAGCCCCTAAAGGAAGGTATGTCAGCGGAAAAGGTGTGAGCGGCGCTGGATTGACAGCAGCTGTTGTCCGGGACGAATTCCTGAAAGGCTGGGCCCTTGAGGCTGGCGCGCTGGTTCTTGCCTCGAATGGAATCTGCTGCATTGATGAGATGGACAAGATGGGCACAGATGACAGGGCTGCAATGCACGAAGCATTGGAGCAGCAGACAATAAGCATCAGCAAGGCAAATATCCAGGCAACATTGATAGCCAGGACAACTGTGCTTGCAGCAGCCAACCCAAAATTTGGCAGGTTTGACCCTTATGAAGTCCTGGCAAACCAGATTGACCTGCCACCTACGCTTATCAACAGGTTTGACCTTATCTTTCCAATAAAAGACTTGCCTGACCGTGACAAGGACCAGAGGGTTGCTGACCATATACTCACCTTGCATAAGAATCCTGAAATGGACGAGCCTGAAGTGCCGTCAAGGCTTCTGAAAAAATACATTGCCTATGCGCGAAGGAACATCCATCCTGCACTGACTGATGATGCCCTCGAGGAAATCAAGGAATATTACCTGAGCATGAGAAGCAAGGGCTATACAGAGGAATCAGGCTCAAGAAGCATCCCGATTTCTGCAAGGCAGCTTGAAGCCCTCGTAAGGCTTGCCGAGGCAGCAGCCCGAATCAGGCTCTCAAATGTTGTTGAGATTGCTGACGCTAAAAAAGCAGTTGAACTGCTGCATTACTGCCTGGCCGAGATTGGCGTTGACCCTGAGACAGGAAAAATAGACATAGACAGGATAACAACCGGCGTCCCGGCAACAGAAAGGGTCAAGATATCCAACATTAAGGAAATCATCACAGAGCTTGAGGGGAGGTTTGGAAAAGTTATCCCAATTGAGGAGATTGTAAAGGAAGCCCAGGCAGCAGGAATCAAGGAAGACAAGGTCGAAGAGACAATTGAAAAGCTGAAGCGCAGCGGCGATATTTTTGAGCCAAGGCGCGGACATATCAGCAGGATGTAGCGCTTAGGTCTGGAAGGGGGAGAAGAGCGCAGGCAAGGAGAATAAAATGGTTTCTGAAACTCCGGTAAACCGTCTGGTGTCGCATAAAATCAGGGTTGTTGACCTTCTTAGGGGCAAATTCATCAAGATGGAAGGATGGGAGCCAAATTATGTCCTGACAGAAAATGAAAAAAGGGTTTCCAGGCTGAATCTCTTGGGGACAGTTGTATCGGTTGCTCCTGAAAGGGGCATTGCAGGTATTGATGATGGCACCGGGATGATCAACCTTAGGTTTTTTGGCGAGCCTGCTATGCCTGAGGGGCTAAGCATTGGCCAGATAGTGAATGTCATTGGCAAGGTAAGGCAGTATAATGATGAGATATATATTCTCCCTGAAACGATAAGGGTTCTGCAGGACATGCGCTGGTTTGATGTCAGAAAACTGGAGCTTCTCAAGCAGGATTTGGAAGAAACAGGCACTGAAGGCCTGCAATCGCATCCAGGCAAAGAAAAAGGTGAAAATTTGGCTGTGGCAGAAGAAGCAAAAAATATCGGGGAAATGCAAACTGATGGGGCTGTTGGGCAACCTGAAGAGCCGGATGCTGTGAGCCCTGCCCAGAAAATATATGAGCTCATAAAGAAAATGGACAGTGGCAAAGGGGCAGACATAGATGATGTTAAGGAGAAGTCTGGGATTGATGCAGGGCTTTTCGATAAAGTATTGAGGACATTGATGGAGCAGGGAGAGATTTTTGAGGCGAGAACTGGCAAATACAAGGTTCTGCAATAAGCCATCTCAGTCTCCTGCTTTCACTGCCTGAAAGCAATTGAATTCTCTAGAAAACAAGGGGGGTTATGTAAACTTCGAGCCATGCCGCGAGGAGAACCGTGCCAAGCGCAATCAGGATTATATCAAGCGTGTCAATGATTATTCGCTTGAATTTGTCCATGTCAAGCCCATGCTTTAGCATGGCAACTGAAATGATCCCGCCTGCCAGCCCAGCTGCAAAATAGGCAAATATCTCAGGGATTCCATGGATGGCGTATTTCAGCAGGCCAAGCGAAAAAACCTTGAAATATGCCGCACTCTTGGCCAGGCCGAGCATTGTTGCTGCCTCTGCAATGCCTGTCCTTATAAAATTCCCAACAGCGGTTGCAATCACTGAAGCATTCCAGGTCAGGATAAAGATTGCCCCTACCCCGTATAAGAAAGCAAATAGCAGAGAAAACATCATGACTTGCAGGTTGTTGAGCAAAATTTGGACAAAAAGCGCATTCTGGACTGCATTGCCGGTGACTGGCGAGTTTATTCTGTTGATTGTTGATGACTGGACTGAAAATAATTGTTCAACAATTGAAGCATCAAGGACAATGTACCAGAAAGCCATTGCCATGACCATGCCAAGAAAGAGAAAAAGGAAAAATTCAAGCGCCTTTGCATGCTCCTTCAGCAGGCTTTTCTCTTCTGCTATTTCTTCGTCCTTCTGTTCCTCCATTTTTATGGTATTGTAAATAAGAGGTATGCATGCCATTGTCGTCAAAAATACCATGACAAGGCTTGCCTGGCCTTCGAAAATCCAGAGGCTCAGAAAAACTGCTATTGAGCTGTAGAGCGCGCCGTAGAGAATCATCTTTTGCGGCCTGCTTTCCGCTGCAAACGGGTTAATCAGCGACTCCAAAACCATACCTGTCTCTTTATCGAGTCAGTATAAATATTTTTTGGGGCAGGAGGCTTAGTAGAAAAGTTTACGTTTTGCCATCAGTTTTGCGGGCATTCTTGGGATAAGTATTGCCCGAATTAGCAGGGCCTGGAGAAGCCTCAGGTTATACAGGATATGCCCCCTGATCGTTACCATTCCAGAGTAAGGCAACAAATATATATAATATGTAATGGAATGCTTGCATTATGGCTAAAGATACCGCTGAAGAAAAAATAAAGGAATATGGCGAAATGCTGCAGGCAGTAAGGCAGGAAATAGCAAAAGTCATGGTTGGCCAGGACGAAACTGTGAATGCCATGCTCAGGGGGGTTATTGCAAGCAGCCACATTCTTGTTGAGGGCGTGCCTGGAATCGGAAAAACACTGCTTGTCAGGGCGCTTGCAACTGTGATGGGATGCGACTTCAAGAGAATCCAGTTCACGCCAGACCTCCTTCCATCTGATATTGTGGGGATTAATACTTATGAAAAGGACAGGGGTTTTTACGTGCTGAAAGGCCCGATATTTTCCAATTTTGTGCTGGCAGACGAAATCAACAGAGCCCCGCCAAAAGTGCAGTCCTCCTTGCTTGAGGGAATGCAGGAAAGGCAGGTCACAATTGGCAGGGAGACATTCGAATTGCCGGCCCCTTTTTTTGTCATGGCAACCCAAAACCCAATTGAGAATCTTGGAACATTCCCGTTGCCTGAAGCGCAGGTTGACAGGTTCATGTTCAAGGTCAATGTTGGCTACCCCAATATCCGCGAAGAGCAGGAAATTTTGAGGCGGAACATGACCATCAACAAGTTTGAATCCTTTGGCCTCAAGCCCATCATGGACCAAAACAAGATTCTTGACATCCAGGAGGCGGCAAAGAATATTTTCCTGCATGATAAAGTTGAGAGGTACATTGTCTCAATAGTGGATGCCACAAGAAACTCAATCAAGTATGATATGAAGCTGGGAAAATACATTGAATGGGGCGCATCGCCCAGGGCAACCCTTGGATTGTTCATTGGTGCCAAGGCAGAAGCCCTGATGGCTGGCAAGAATTTTGTAACCCCCTACTATGTAAAGAAGGTAGCCTTGGATACTCTCAGGCACAGGATATCAATAAACTATGAAGGCCAGACAGAAGGCGTCACATCTGAGATGGTAATAAAGGAAATGCTCGAAAAAGTGCCAATCCCATAGTTGCCATGCAATCTTCAGGAAAGGAAAAGCTTGTCATTATGAATGCATGTTTTTTATCAGGATAATAAAGGGGCTTTGATATGAAAGAAATTAGGCTGGACCTGAAGCCATTGATGAGAAAGGCGTTCATCATGGCAAAGAAGGATATAGCAGGCTCCCAGGAAAAGCAGACCGGTTCAGGAAAAAGGCAGGTCGGCTCAAGAAGGGCCATCTTCGGCTCTAAAGGCGTGGAATTTGAAAAATTCCGTGATTTTGTCCCTGGTGAGGATGCAGGAAGAATAGACTGGATTGCCAGCTTTCGGGCGAAAAAAACCCTCATCAGGATTTATTCTGAGGAGCAGAACAAGGACATACTATTTTTCCTTGACGTAAGCTCAAGCATGTCGTATGCCTCCCATGACAAGCTTAAGAATGAATACGCTGCAGAGCTGGTTGCCACCTTAAGCTACGCCCTTGCAGATTCAGGCGACAACATCGGGCTGATGATGTTCACTGACAGGCTGAGCAACATTATTCCGCCAGCAGCTGGCAAGAGGCAATTCATGAAAATTGTCAGGGAGCTTACCAACCCCATCTATTATGAAGGGCCCTGTGATTTTGGGCGGGCGATTTCCCAGCTTATGAACTACCAAAAAAGGCCTGCATTGGTCATAATTATAAGCGATTTTCTTGGCCTGAAAAAAGGATGGGAGGAGATATTCAAGACTTTTTCATCTGCGCGCTATGAGATTGTAGGGATAATGGTCAGGGACCCCTTGGACGATGCTTTTCCGCCAGGCCACCATATAGGGCAGATAGTCATTTCCGACCCCTTCAGCAAAGACCAGATTCTCATGGACCCCAACAGGATTGCAGAGAAGTACAAAAAATACAACGAAGAGCAGCTCGAGCATATAAGATACATGTTCCACATGACGCAAAGCACATTCATTGTTCTTCATACTGACGAGCCTTTTGTTGAAAAGCTGAGAAAGGTCTTGTTCAGGGGGAAATGAAATGGAATTGATTTTCCTTAACCCAAAATACCTTTGGCTGCTTCTCAGCATTCCGCTGTTGATCCTGATCCACCTTTTTTCGCTGAGGTTTTTGCGCGCCAGGTCATGGGTTTTTGCGAATTTTGAAGCGATAAAGAGGGTGAGCGGTGACCAGGAAAATATACGAAACAGCACCCTCATTTCAAAAAACATTTGGCTTTTGCTCGTGCAGATTTTGATAATCACCACTCTGATTATGTCAGCTGCTGACCCTGTTTACACTTTTTTGGGAAAAAGCAGCGAGCAGAGTTTTGTGCTTGCAATAGATGCCTCCAGCAGCATGCTTGCGAATGACTTTGAGCCAAACAGGCTTGAGGCAGCCAAAGGCGCGGCTGTCATTTTTCTTGACGCCCTGCCTTCCAGCACAAGGGTTGGCCTGGTTTCATTTTCAGGAATTGCATTCGTGGACAGCCAGATTACCGACAATCTGGATGACCTTAAGCCGGTCATAGACAAGATAACTGTAAAAAGCGTTGGCGGGACTGATATTGGCGGTGCGTTGGTAACTTCCGGGAATATTCTTGTCAGTGAAGACATGAGCCGAAGCATTGTGCTTTTGACAGATGGGAGGGATACAGTGGGCACTCCAGTGATAGAAGGCATTGACTATGCCCAAAGCCACGGCATAGTCATCCATACAATCGGAATGGCAACAGAGTCAGGCGGGACTTTTATCAGGCAGGACATAGTCTCCACATTAGATGAGGACACGCTCAAGTACATTGCCCAGACAACCGGCGGCAGTTTTTTTATTGCTTCAGACCCTGAGTCGCTGAAGCAGGCGTTCAATACAATTGTGACAACGGGCCAGCAAAAAATCAACATGAAATTGCAGCTGCCCCTTCTTCTCATAGGATTGGCAATGATATTCCTTTCTTGGGGCCTGATTAACACAAGATACAGGACATTGCCCTAGTGAAATCCGATTTCTGGTTTAATTTTCTTAGTTATGATATTTGTTACTTACAATGTAAGTAAAGATTCAATTGCCCTTCCAGTCCTGGCAAAAAGTTTTCTATATGGATTACCTACATTGTCAGTACAAAAAAAGTTTTAATTTAGTATACTTACAATGTAAGAAATTTAAAAAAAATAATTGCCGAAAATTAATACTTACATTGTATGTATTAGAAAAGATATATTGTATTATATAATGATTAATAGAAAAAAATATAAATACTTACACTGTCAGTCAATTTCTTCAGGCAATAATATTACTCCGATAAATATAAATAAGGTATACCTACATTGTAAGTATTTTTTCGTTGGGGGACTGTTTTCAGGACAAAATAAAAAAATATAAATAGAGGTTTACTTACAATGTACTAAATTATAGTCGATAAATAAAAAAACTATAGTCCTTACAATGTAAGTAAATAACATTCCGGCAATAAGAGTTGTGATAGTGGCGAATAGAAAGAGGGAACGGGAGCAAGGAAAGAATGATTCTAAAGCAACTGCTATGCAGCAATCGGCTGAAATCCTCCTGCCAACCCATATCTTCCAGGACAGGCAGGTCAGCGTGCTCGAGGCAATTTCTGAGTTCATGAAGGATTCCATGGGGCTGACATACCATGAGATTGCCGTGATGCTGAACAGGGATGACAGGACCATCTGGACATGCTACAACAGGGCCAGGGAGAAAAGGAAAAAATGAGGAGCAACAAATTTCAGTGGACAATTGCAATGGTGCTCATTGTAGCTTTGCTTTCGCAGCAAAGCTTCGCAGCAGACCCTGGCCACGGAGCTGCTGCCATAGCCTCTGGCACATTTGAGTCAGGCAATTACACATTCCCGGATAGCTTGTTTATCACAAATTATTTTGGAATTGGGTCAACCTATCCCTCATTTAGGCTTACAGTCGCAGGCAATGCGAATATTTCCGGCACATTGAATTTATCAGGTGTATTGAGCATGGCGGGGAACAAGATAATAGGCCTTGCCACGCCAACTGCAGATACAGATGCAGCAACTAAGGCTTATGTTGATTCGCAGGCAGGAGGTGGTGGTTCAGGTAGTGTTAATGGCTCAGGCACTGCTGGTTATCTTGCCTTGTGGAATGGCACTAATGAGATTAATAGCTCAACAATTTATCAGAGTGCGGGATTAATTGGAATTGGAACAACAGGGCCAGCGCATGTGTTGGATGTCAGGGCCAATGATTCGACAAACAATGCTGTTACCGATGTTCTTTCGGTTTGGCATGGAACAACAGGAACTGCCGAAGATGGAATTGGAACTGCAATTATTATGAATGCGCAACGCGCTAGTGGTACATGGGCAAATGTTGGTAGGATAAGTGCAATTATTACCGATGCCACAAATCTTGATACAGCCATTACATTCCAGACCAGAAAAAATGCAGGTATAATGACTGAACGATTAAGAATCGACTCCGATGGAAAAGTGGGTATAAACACATCCAACGCTACGCAAACACTCCAAATACAAGGAACGTTCAACGCGTCTCCCGGAGGGACAACGGGATTAATGGTTGATTCTTCTGGCAAGGTAGGCATCGGGACGTCCGCCCCCATTGCACCATTGACAATAATCACATCTTCAAGCACAAATGGTGTACTAATAAACAACACAGCTGCAAACCAGAATACATTCTTAATAATGGGCACAGCTGATGCAGCCTTCGCAAAAATAAATGTCGGAAGAAGCGGCCTTGCACAAAAGGCAAATGCCCTGAATATAGAAGCTTCGGGTGACATAAATTTCTATCCAGGCTCGGCGGCGCAGGGCAGTGAGGTTTTGGTTCTGGATTCTTCCGGAAATGTTGGCATTGGCACCAACATAACTGGCTCAAAACTTGTTGTTTCCGGAACATTAAATGCAACAAATATTGTCCTTGCCACCAACTGTGCGGATGACCAAGTTCTCAAATGGAGCAGCGGAGTTGGGACATGTGGTTCTGATTCAGGGGGTGCCGGAACAGGCTCTGTCAACGGCTCAGGCGCGGCTGGATATATTGCATTATGGAACAGCTCCGGCTCGCTCAACAGCTCAGTAATGGTGCAAAGCACAGGACTGATTGGGATAGACACTTCAGGGCCAGATGCAAAACTGGATATTTTGTCATCAACCACGGACCAGTTGCGGCTAACTTTTGCTGATGGCTCATCTTACACAACATTCCTTTCTGACACCAATGGTGATTTGACCATAACCCCGACAGGCGGTGATGTCACAGTGGCTGGTACAGCAGCAGGTGTTACAGTTGATTCTGCTGACAATGCAGATTTCTCATTGGACAGGGCTGCGACAAACCGGGGTGCAAGGGTGAGATATGCAACAGGTGGTGGCGCGACGGAGTGGTCACATGGCTTAATGGACAGTGACGTTGCAGGAACAGGCGGTAACGAATTTTATATTGCCACTGGAGATGGTGCCACTAATCGGGTTGTTATTGAAACATCCGGGGAATTTGGGATAAACACTACTAACCCGACAAGTGCATTGGAAGTCCGTGGAACGCTGAATGTCTCCGGCAACGCAACTGGCCCGGGAGTATTATTTGTAGACGGCTCAGGTAATGTTAGCATTGGCCCAATAAATTATTCAGGTTCGGGCGGGGCAAAATTAAGGATTTATGGAGATGACAGAAGTGTAGCAGGTCCCCATCTACAGTTCCATACAACTGCAGATACTCATCCGGTGGCACAGCTTTTGGCTTATAGCCACAACAATACAGGCCTTGTTTTCGATGCCTACTGGGCAGGGAGCTGGAAAAGCTCATCAACATCAAACTTTGCATTATATAAATACAGCGATTTGTTCAGCATGAGATATGCAAAGGATGTCGCGGCCGGGGGCACTGTAACTTGGTCAGATGGCTTGACTCTGGACAAAAATGGGAATGTCGGCATCAATACAACCACTCCCTCTTATACTTTGCATCTGAAAGGCACTCTTAATGTGACTGGCAGCGGTTCAGGCTCTGGCCTGCTTGTTGATGGGACAGGCAACGTAGGAATAGGTATTGCTCCATCTACCAAGCTGCATATTTCAGGCGGCAACATAAGGTCAGAAGTGGCCAGCGGAGGCGATGGGTTTGAGGGCTATTCCAGTTCAACACACCTTTTCAGCATGACAAGAAGCGTGAACAGCCTGAAGCTCGCATCCTGGGATGACCTGGTTTTCGAGGTTGGCGCGACATCAGGGCCTGGCACCGGAACCATCGCCATGGTCATCAACAACTCAGGAACAGTCGGCATAGGCACAAGCAGCCCGAAAGACACCCTTCATGTGCAAGGCAGCGCAAGAGTAACTGCAAATCTCACATCCGGCCCCTTGAATGTGACTCCTGGCTATTTCAATCAGTCTCTCGACGGGAAAACTGATGCAGTCATGGTATGGCAGACAGGCGCGTCAGGAACAGGTGCCATATATTCAGGTGATGGCTCCAGCATGAGGAATATTCTGAGCTTTGACGCAGCTAATGATGATATAACAATTGGACAGGCAGGCACTGTCCTAATAGACAAAATAACATTGTCAGCCGGGACTGATGACGAAGTTGTGATTACAGGCAACCTCACAGTTGAAGCTATTGCCTTTGAGTCCGGCACCAATTCAATCTTTGTAAACGCCTCCGGCTGCATTATCATACAATCAACAAACACAATTGATGCAACATGTCCATAAGCCTCACAATGAAAAAACCATTCCTGCATAGCGTTCGCAGGCTGGTTCCTTCTGTGGGTTACGATTATTCGCTTGATTATCAATAAAGAGGCCGGGGTTGCCGATGAAAGCATCGGAAAGAAAGGGTAGATTAGAGAGACTTAGGAAAAGCTTGGAAGAGTGGAAACGCTTCCACACAAGGCTTCTCCAGCTGCAGGCCAGGAATCCAAAGACAAGGATTAAGGGGGAAAACCTGCTGCACTGGATTAGCAAAAGCGAGAGCCATATTGCCACGCTTGAAAATGCCATCAAGAAACATACTGAATCAGGCAAGACATATTTGGCAGTTGGCCTGGCAGTTTTCCTGGCCATCGTGTTCATATCCGGCTTTTTTCTATTTCTGCGGCAAGGCATTACTGGCCTTGCCGTGCTTGAAGAGCCTGCCCAGGGTATAGGGTACTCTTTGCCCGTTGGCAAAACTTTTTCAGAAAACAGTGAATACGCCTGGGTGCCTGCTGTGCCGGGAAACCTGCTTGCAGTAAAGCTTACTGGCGCAGTGGTTGGCGAAGGGCCTGCCAGGGTTTACCTTGGTTTCAATGGCACAAGATTGGAGATACTCAGCCTTGGGCAGGGAGAATCTTTCCCCGTATCAGCCCCGAGTGAAGCAGTGAAGCAGGAAGATTTTGTGCCGGCGCAGGACATTTCAGTGAAGCTTGCCTACAATTCCGGCTCCGCATTTGACCAGGATGACAACGGCGTTGAATCTGTAAAAGGCGTGGTTGATTTTGATGCCAGTGGAACAGAATTCTCAATTGATGCAAAAGTTGAGGGCACATGCACAAGATGGGAAATTGAAAACATTGAAACTGCTGAATCGTCATATGAATGCTATGGCAGCGAATCATGCTGCAATGTCCTTGGGTTTATTCCATCAGCGCCAGGATGGGATGACGCTTACAATGTTTTTGTTGGGAAAAATTCAGCTGGAAATGACAACATAGTAAGGGCGCAGGTGGTGTATTACGACGAAGCTGATGACAGCGTTTATTCAGGCCAATGGGCAGAGTTGCCTGCATCATTTGTTGAGCCTGATATCCGGGATTTCAGCCTTGAATGCAAAGACACCTGCAACATTTCTTTGCCAGGGGAAAATTATTCACTGGTTTTTGAAGTTGATGATTCAGCTGTCACAATTGACAGAATTGATTATGTAATGGACACAGACATGGACCAAAGCCAGGCAGGTAATGAATCTGGGAAAGGATTGTCCTTCATCACTGGCCTGTTTCCTGACCTGGACCAAGGCTGGGTGGAGAATGCCTCCAATTACACAGAAGAGGATTTGATATTTGCAAGATACCAGTTCCATGTTGACAAGAATGTAATCCATGAATTGGAGAGGGCTTCTGAGCCCATTAGGGTTATTGTGAAGTACAAAACCCCATCAAGCAAAAAAATAGGCGAAATAGCTGTTACTGATGATATTGATGTTGCCCATATGGACAAGACAAGGCTGTCGAAATTGACAGGCAATAAGGGCATTGAAAAGGTTTATCTTGACCAGCCAGTCAGCCTCCTGTTTGAAAACTCATCAAAGATAATCATGCTTGGTGAGGCAAAAGAGTATTATCTCAACACAGCCTATGGCTTGCAATTGGACGGCTCAGGAATAAAGATTTGCGCCCTTGACACAGGAGTAAACCCATCAGTTGTGCAGAACACTGCGTATGGGTATAATGTCCTGGCCCAGACCAATGATTACCAGGATGACAATGGCCACGGCACCTTGGTTTCGTACATCACATACATGATGGCGCCTGCTGCCCAGCTGATAGCAGTGAAGGTATTGGATTCCCAGGGAATTGGCTATGAATCAGACATTCTCGCAGGGCTGGAATATTGCAAGGAGCAAAATGTTGACATAATATCCATGAGCATTGGTGCAGGGGGATATACTGGGATATGCTATGATAATCCGGTTGCGCAAAAAGTCGATGAGCTGAGCGGGCTTGGCATACTTACTGTTGCAGCAGCAGGAAACACGTACAACAACACAATTGTCAGCCCTGCTTGTGCAGAAACAGCTCTTCCAGTTGGTGCGTCCACAGAAAATGACCGTCTATCTGCCCTTACCAGCTCCAATAATGCCATTGTCCTTTTGGCCCCTGGGGAGGACATTGATTCTGTTGACCATAATGCAAATGCGGAACTTGCCTCAGGAACAAGCATATCTGCAGCTTTTGTTTCAGGAGGGGCTGCTTTGGTTTACCAGTACAATGATTCCTTGGATAATGCACAAATGAAAAAATTGCTGATAGCAACAGGGAGCATAATAAATGAAGAGACAGTAGTATGGTCGCGGTTGAATATTTACAATGCAATAACAAATAACATTACAAACAATTTCACAGGCATTGCAGTAAATGGCACAGGATATGATACGCAGTATCGCGGCCAGGGTGTCTGTGGCAGCACTTGCACAGGCGTTTTTTGTGATACACAAGTTGAATGTAATGATATAGGCACGTGCTGTGAATGGGATGGATTTGGAGATGAGTTTTGTGAAATAGTTCCTGGAAACACTGATCCGCAAGGTGATTGCACAGGCTCCTACACATGCTCTGGCCAGACAATATTGGACAGTTCAGTATGCTCAGGAACTTCAGGAACCTGCGGCTATAACACCGGAACTACATGCTCTGGAACCTGCGCAAGCCAATGCACTGCTGGCTATTCAACCTGCCAGACGCCTGCATCAGGGCAGGAAGCAGCAAATTGCTACGATTGCAAGGAATGTGATGGCGCAGGAACATGCAATAATATTGCAAACGCCACAAAAGACACAGTTGGAACAACATGCTCAGGCACATGCCGGTATTGCAGTGGAAGTGGAACGTGCACCTATGCCAATGCAAATGACGATCCAAACAATGATTGTTCAGCGACCAATACTTCATGCGCAAGCGTCTGTGTTACAACAGGGCGAACGGGCTTCTGCACAGGCGGTGCTGCTTCATGCGCTACCACCAGCTATAATAACAATATTGGGACTTATTGCTCTGGCAGCGGCACTACAGTGACAGGCCAGTGCAACAATACTGACTTTTGTTCATCCGAAACATTCTATGGAGGCCAGAATTGCAGCGGTGCAGGCTATTGCACAATAAGCGCTTACCTTTATGACAGGGACACAAACGAGTCACTTTGCACATCATCTGCATCAGGCTGCACATCAACATATAATTGGAGCATTGGCGGCGAAGGCTCTTACAGCACGTGTTGCGGCGACGATTCAAATGAAAATACAATAATAGAGAGGAACTACAGCTCCTCTTCTGAGCTTGTTTTTGTTAATGCTGAAGATGCATGCTGCAGCGCAACGTCTGATTGCGTTGCAGGTGAATCATGTTTCACTCCAGATGCCACTCCTGCTGTAAATTCGAATTCTGCATATAATCATCTGAATCTTGGCGGGAATGACAGTATAGGCTATTGCTATTCATCTGGCGGGACAGGAACATGGCTGCAATGCGATACATCGGATTACGCAGATTACTGGTGCGGCTATGTTTGCGGCCGTGAGAAGGGTGTCATCAGCCCAAGAAGCAGCACCTTTGCCCTGAACATAAGCTGGAATGCCGCTTACGCAGGAGAAAGCAATGTGGGGGAATATCCTGACACATCGACCTTAGGCTGCTGCGGGGATGACTTGACTGTTTTCACAAATGGAAGGTTTTCAGAATACAGCGGCTCTGACGGATGGAACTGGACAGAAGACACTACCTGCGGCGCTGCAAACATTTGCTTTTATGTCATTTCCAGCGGGAAAAACATAGACGGCGGAAGCTGGTATATCCAGGCTGACGGCGATTCTACCTGGGACCAGGTTATGGCACAATGGACTCCGGAAATAAATTTCCCAAGCACTGCCTTTACTGTGGAGTTCGACTACAAATGCATAAATGATTCTTCAGGTTCTGGATGGTACATGCGGTTCAGGGACAACAACCATTCATGCTGCCAGGATGCTGCCACAACAACAGGGACAGTCCATCTGGCCAATGGCTCAGTATTTACCAAAAGCATGTCTGGATTTACGTGCAAGGCAAATGAGTCAGGCCATTTCAATGGCACACTGACAACCCCTGCGCAGACCAACCCTGATTATTACTGGAGAATGTGGGATTATTCAAATTCTGATACTGAAATGCAGATTGTTATTGACAATCTTGAGGCTTACAGGACAAGCTATGGCACAGAATATAATGTTTATGACAGGGGAGGGGTAGATGTCCCAACAGGATATAACGCAACAACAAACAACACATGCTGCAGGAGTGGAACAAGCTGTGGCCTGAACAACACATGCTATGACACAGGCGAAATGGTTGGAGCCATCCCAACAAAGGCATACTGCCATGGCAGTTTTTGGATGGGAGGGGACTCCACTTCAGAAATCTGCACTGCAATCACAGGAGGAAGCAATTGGGACCTTGGCGGGGATGTCACTGCTACGGCCTGCTGCGGCGATGACAGTGGGGAAAACGGGCTTTCAAGGACATGTGATTTAGGGAGCTGCACAACAAGCTCAAGCGACAGGGCATGCTGCAATGAGGCCAGCAAATGCGTTTACGATTCTGCATGCTATGCCAATAATGTGTCAACTGACCCGGACAGCGATGGCATATTGGAAGTGTGCCTGGCAGGAACCTGGTACGATGGCGACAAGCCCAATATCACGTTCGACTACACAAATGACAGGAATGGCAGTTACATCAGCAGGAACTGGACATGGGTTAATGTGACTGTTTTTGACAACAGCACAAATGTTACTGCATTCTTTGACTGGAACAAGAGCCTGGTTTTATGGCTGAGATTCAACAATGAGACAGGCGAGAATGACACTTATTTCAGGGATTGGTCAAGCTATGAGAATAATGCAACATGCGTGCCTTCCAGCTGCCCGGTTTATGCTGAAGGCAAAATGGGGAGAGGGATGGAATTTGATGGCGCTGTGGACAGGATCGTGGTTCCGGCTGATGCGTCCCTGAATTTTTCCTATGTCACATATTCGCTTTGGTTCAAGGTCCGCAACCAGACCCAGGAATGGGGTGGCACGAACCAGACACAAATAATACACCACGGCCTTTGGGGAAATGGGAATGGGGTGCAGTTGTTTGACAATCCTGGCTCAGTTATTGTCAGGTCCCAGACATATATAGGCAGCACAAATTATTATTCCTCTTCTGTGACTCTTGACCACCGCACTTATCACCACATTGCATGGACCTACAATGGAACCCACATTAGGACCTATATTGACGGCAGGACAATAACAATAACTGCTGTAAGCGGGGTCATGGATGCCTCACAAACTAACAATTCAATTTTTATCGGAGGGACACAGAATGGTGCATGGCGAAATTTCCCGGGCTTCATTGATGACGTCAAGATTTTCAACCGCCCATTGTCGCCAGAGGAAATCAACGCAACTTATAATGCAAGCGTTTACAGTCTCTACCGCAATTTCACAGACCTTGTTGACAACACAAGCTACAATTTCAAGGCTTATGTGCAGGACAGGGCGGGAAATGTAAATGCAACAGAATTGATTGAGCTAAAGGTGGACAAGGTCTATCCGCAGATATCATTTGATGAGGCAACTGAGAGTAATGGGCTGATAACAACAGAGCCATGGGCTATTGTGAATGTTTCTGTTTCAGACGATTATCTTGGAACAGCATTTGTTGATTTCGGCAGAAGCCTGAAAGGATGGTGGCGATTCAACAGGGAATCAGGGGAAAATTCCACATTTGCGAGGGACTGGTCAACTTACGGGAATAATGGGACAGTCTTTTCAGGCTCAACAACAAGCGGCAGGTTTGGAAGCGGCGTGCTTTTGCACGGCACAACATCCAGCTGGGTGAACCTAAGCAGGTCAGCAATGGATGGCCTGAATAATTTTACAGTTGAATTCTGGGCCAAGTCTTCAGACACTTCGAAGTCTGGCACACCTATTCATGGCTCATCCGCAACCGGGAATAATGAGTTCTTGATTTTCAATTATGGCGCAAGTGTTTTCATTAAGGATGCTTCGTTTAGTACAGGAGTGACGCTCAATGACGGTGACTGGCATCATATTGTGATATTAAGGGATGGCGACAATGGAACTGTTTACATGTACAAGGATGGTGTGCCAAAAATTTCAAAAAACATGTCAAATGGAAGCCTGCAAATCACAGGGTGTCTTGTTCTGGGGCAAGAGGAAGACGCTGCATGCGGCGGCTTTGATGAAACCCAGGCATACCTTGGAATCCTTGATGAAGTAAAGATATGGAACAGGATTATTTCCATTCAGGAAATTAATGCCTCTTACAGGGCAGGAACATACAAGCTGTACCAGAATTATACAAGCCTGAGCCCTGGCGCATACCCTTATACTGCATATGTGCAGGACCTGGCAGGCAATTTGAACCAGACATCACAGCAGGGGCTAACTGTGCAGTCGCCTCTTTGCAACTGTCCTTCATCAGGCAACTGGACCCTAAGTGCATTGAATTGCATAATTTTGGATAACTGCGACCTGCAAAAAAAGAATATATACCTCTGGACTTACAGCAACATGACAATTCTTGGCGCGAACGTGACAAATGCGGGCAATGTGAGCAAGTATGGAAGCTCGAGGCTAATAAAGGAGAATGGAGGAAGGCTTGTGCAGGGCACAGGATAAGATGCAATCAGCAGGATGCAAAAGATGAGACTAAACAACAAATGGGCAGTATTGCTTGCGCTTGTATTTGGCCTGGCATTAATATATAGCTATGCTTCCATAGGCGCCGGGCTCAACTGCACAATATCCACTGCAGGGACATGCAGCGATTCATCTTACCTTTTTTTCAGGAATGACTCAGCAGGCTATTACAATGCGCATGCTGAACTGCCTTCAGTGGCAAGCTATCCCTTTGCTTTGTGCTGCGACGCTTCGATGTCAAACAATACGGTCAATACTTCCTGCTTTGGGACAAAATTCCTTAACCTTAACAAGACAACAGACTCCCATGCCCAGATTTCCACTTTCAGCTCATACAATAACAGCGCCTGCATAAATTCTGTTTATGGCAACATTACATGTGGCCATTACAACGACACATGCCCTGCAAATTACTCTTGCCTGACATCAATAGCATCGTCAGTAGCAACTGACAACAACGATACAAATGCGCATGTTGGCTCTTGCAGTGAGTACAATAGGAAAATCTGCTGCAGGCTGAATAATCCGCCAAATTCCATGAACCTGACTTATCCTGCAAACAATTCCATAATAACAAACCGCACTCCAAATTTCCAGTGGAATGCGTCTGATTATGACAATGATACTCTTCAATTCAGCCTTTTCATAACATGCCAGGGCGGCTGTGCAGTTGACAATAGGCAGTACAACCTTATCAACTACTCAAATTATACTATCCCGGCTGACCTGAGATATTTTGGCGATGACAATTACTGGTACCAGTGGTGGGTTGTTGTCTACGACAGTTTCGGGAATGCGAAAAACAGCACTGTCTTCAATTTTACAATGAATTCGCTGATCAGCCTGACCCTGGTTGACAGCACAGTTGATTTCGGCAGCATGCTTATAGGCCAGAGGGACAATACAACTGACCTTTCCCCCCCGCCGTTTCTCTTGAGGAACGACGGCAATTCCTATGTTGATGTGAACCTGAGCGCCGAAGACTACCTCTGGGACAGCGAGCAGTCAGCGTCTGCGTATTTCCAGTACAAAGTTGCGAACCATTCAAATGAGTCTGGCTCTTTCAACTGGTCTGCTTCAACAACAGGCTGGACAAATGTCCCATACACAAATGAGACTTTCCTGAAGCTTCTCAATTATTCAGATGCAAATGACACTGCTGTGATAGACATATTGGTTGAGGTTCCGTTGCTTGAGCCTGTTGGAAGCAAGAGTGCGACAATAACATTCACTGGAAAATATGTGAAGAGGGAGGACTGAAGGGAATGAAAAAAACAATCCCGGCAACAGCTTTGTTGATAGTCTGCCTAACCCTGGCCGGCCTGTTGCTGGTCCTCCCCTTCCCCTTCGAAAAGAAAAGCAGAATCGGGCTGGATGTTGCAGAGGAGAGTGATGCCTGGCGCCTCAGCAACCCCGGCGACACTGAAATTGAGGTCACTGTAAAGGCAATTGGAAGCGGCATCACGGGCTTTTCCGTGAAAAGCCTTGGAGCAGGGGAAAGCGACTGGATAGACAAAGAAAATGTGACGCTCACGGCACGGCAAAAATGAGAAAGGAATGGATAATTCGGATGATTGTATGCTTGGTTCTTCTAGTTAGCCTGGCAAGCGCAGCCAATGCGTTCGCCATCAGCCCAGGCAGGACAACTGTGAATTTTGAGCCGGGGATTATTAAAGCCGTGAAAGTCAAGGTCATCAATTCAGAGGCTGCTGATGTCAATCTCGTGGTGTTTGTGAACGGCCCATTGGCAAAGTACGTCACGCTTTCTGCTGAAAGGATACAAATGAAAAAATCAGACAGGGAATTTGAATTCACATATACCTATAATCTGCCGCAATCATTGCCTCCGGGGCTGAATGATGCTGAAATCACTGTCAGGGAAGTTAGCGGGGTAGAAACAGGGAAAACAACTGTCAGCGCATTGGTCGCTGTTGTGAGCCAGCTACATGTCCTGGTGCCGTATCCTGGGAAATATGTCCAGATGGAATTCATGGTAAAGGACCAGGGCGACAAGGTCAAGTTTTACCTGCCATTGAGAAACCTCGGGACTGAAAAAATTGAAAGCGTTGCATCTACGATAATAATCTATGCGCCCGACGGCAGTGAGGTCAAGAGGATTATTGGAAGCCCTGTCAGCCTTTTCTCAAAGCAGATGTTGAATTGCAGCTTGACTGGGAAGTTGAAACCGGACCGGGCCAGTACAGGGCAGTTGCTGTAGTGGAATATGATGGCAACAGCACAATGGCTGAAAAGGAGTTCCTTGTCGGAGATTTCTTCTTGTCGCCGGTTGATATATCAGTGAACAGCTTCACTCTGGGCGAGATTGCCAAGTTTGATGTCCTCCTGGAAAATATAGGGAACAGCAGAATTGATGACGCGTCAGCAAGAATCCAGTTTTTTGATTTGGATGGAAGAAAAGTCGCTGATGTTTCAAGCACTCCATACAGCATTGAGCCAAGGGAGAAGAAAGCATTGCCCGCATATTGGGAGACTGTCGGGATTCTGGAAGGCAACTATGCCGGGACCCTTGTGATGAGGTATGGAAGCAAGACTTCTGAAAAGCAGATAAGGGTGATTGTGGAAAAGGATGCCATAAGGGCGGAAATAATAGGGATAACAGCATTGGCAATTGCTGCGCCGGAGTCCGGCAGCTCAAAATTCAGCCCAATATACATACTGATCGGGGTCTTGGTTATAGGAAATGCGCTATGGGCATGGATGTACCTGAAAAAGAAGAATGCCCCTCCAGGCGCCTGATTGCCTTTCTGTGCCACTTCTGAATAGAAAAATTTAAATAGTGCATGTAACTTGGTATGCCCAGCATAGTAAGCAAGGTGAAAATCATCGACGATGAAAGATTGATTTCAGGCATTCCAAATACGAGGCTTGTTGTTATTCTGGTTGTTATCATGGGCCTGGCAGTGGCAGGCAGCCTTTTCGGCTTCTTCAATGACAGGATCACTGGCATGGCAACAACTGGCACAGTCCAGGTTACAATCACAGCATTGTCTTCTTTGACAGTCAACAGCAATGTTAATTTTGGGAATAGCTCAATCTCGACAACTTCCCCAAACACTGAAGTTTCATCAGAGACAGCAGACAATTATGCGACTTTCAACAATTGCACTGGGCTCAATGGTGGGCTTTCAGGTGGTGATACTGGCAGGGACTGCACAGGCATGGAAGTTGAGAATGACGGCAACGTTAACATCAATGTGACCATGTACTCAAGCGTGGATGCTGATGGCCTGTACACCGGAACATCCGGCGGCGCTTTCAGGTATGCTGTGCTGGACGGAAACAGGACCAAGAATGAGACTGAATTCCAGATAATGGGCACATCATATCACTTCAATACTTTCCAGGATGGGAATCTAATCAATGTATCATGCAGGAATAATGTAGGATCCAATGTATCAATCCAGCCGCAGGGCTCAACACTGAATAGCAGCTTCATAAACTGGACCACAATCCCGACATCAGCTGCGCTTATTTGCGGAAACCTAAGCTGGGGAAACATGAACGACACAATCACAGTTGAATTCAACTTGACATTGCCGCTGGACGAGCCAACTGGCACAAGGTCAGCTACAATAACATTCACTGCAGCACAGGTGTAAGGGATATGGAAGAAATGCCAATTCAGGGTGCGGGATCAATGGATGTATCAAAAAAAACTGTTGTAATCCTTTTAGTTATTACGATTGTTGTATCTGTTTTGGGCGTCTGGACTGTGCTCGACAGGGCAGATTATGCCCAATCAACAAGAGTGCCGGTTGTTCAGGGCCAGGTTAGCTTGAACATTCTTCCTTCTGAGCCTGCTTCAGCGCAAGAAGCTACTGCATCCTCACCGTAGCGTGCCTGGGGTCATTTTATGAAAGAAATATCAAATAGCTGGCTAGTTGCATTGCTCACGGCAACCGTAACCCTTTCTGTATTCGGGACTGTGCTGAATATGGGCATTATCAAGGATAGCCCGGTCATTCCATGGATTACAGGCCGCTTGTCATATGGGACAGTCACAATTCGGATAACCAACCTTGTTTCCTTGTCCATACCTGCAGAGGACATTGATTTTGGCTCTGGCCAGATTAGCCAGGCAACAGACCTGAGCACAGAGCAGGTAAATCCAGGGACATTTAATGAATGCATCGAAAGCTCTGGCTCATACTCGCACCCTTATGACTGCAGGGGAATTCAGATCGAAAATACCGGCAACAGCTATATCAATATTACATTAAGCTCTTCAGCTGATGGTGATTCTTTCTTTTTGGGCGACAATGCGACTGATGAGTTCAGGTTTGCTGTTGTTGAAGGCAATATATCAAGGGCAAGCGTGGACAGCTGCAAACTAAACGGTAATGACGGCCTTTCCTTGTTTCCGCAATCAAGCTCATACTCAACAGGCTTCATGAACTGGACACCCATAAACAAAAGTTTTATTTATACCATATGTCATAATTTGACCTATTCAACTGATGACAGGTCGCTTGTTATTGAAATCAACATGACTGTGCCTGCTGATGAAGGCGACTATAGTGTTGGCATGCAGAGGGTTGCATATTTAACTTTCGTCGCAGCAGAGATAGAATAAGCGCTGGCTTGGCCGTTGCGGGGAACAGGAGCACTGACGTCAACGCAGGCACAAAAACAACAGTAATAAAAAAACAGCAATACAATGTCAGCAAGAAAAACTGCCGGGAAATTGAGCATTCTTTTCATTTTAGGAGTGTTGGCCTTAAGCTTCATTGCCATTGTTTCCATGGATGCTGCTGCGCTTGGAATCAGTGTAAACGTCGAAACTGAATATGCGCCAAACATCACACGGCAATTCAACATTTGCTTCAGGAACAGCAAAAATATTCCTGATGAGATTATGGTTACTGTTGAAGGCCCGTTAAAGGATTACATAACACTGGATTTTGAGCCCAGGTTTGTGCTTCAGCCTTTGGAAACTGTATGTCAATCATATTATGCGCATATGCCTGCTGAAATGAAGCAGGCTGGCAGGGTAGCTACCCACATAGTTGCAACTGAGATTCCTGAAGAATCCGATAATGGCGGATTCAATTTCAATATTGTTGTAAGCGTCATGCACCGGCATATCTGGAATGTGCCTTATCCTGGCAAATATTTCGACTTCACTTTTGATTCATTCAATGCAAGGGAAGGTGAGCCGGCAAGGTTTGTTTTGGAAGGCATTAGCAGGGGCACAGAGATGGTTAAAAAAGTGTCTGGCTATGCGGAGATATTTGATGCCATATCAGGGAAAATGGTTGGCTCTGTCCAATTCACCGAGGCTGTATATGTAAATCCATTGGACAAGGTCAAGCTCAAGGCATCTTGGGACACTAAAGGGCAAAAGCCTGGCGCATACATGGTCAAGGCTTATTTTGATTATGATGAAAAATCCGAATACTATGAAAGATTCTTCCAAATCGGGGAATTAAGGGTTGATGTTGTCAATTATACAAAAACAGCCTATAATGACTCAATAAACAAATTTGAGATAGAGGTTCTATCCAACTGGAATGACCCGGTAACAGACCTTTATGCAGAGGTAACTGTTAAAAGAGGCACATATGAGTATCACTTTACAACGCCAGTAACGCCAGTTAAGCCATTTGGAAGTGCAGTAATCAGGTCATTCTGGGAAACAAAAGGGACTGATGTTGGCATGCACGACATTGAAATAGAATTGCTTTATTCAAATGCCACAAGCATAACAACTGGCCAACTGGAAGTAGTGCCCAAGCCAGAGGAAAAGCCAGCGCCTGTGAATACAACTACGCTTTTAATAGTCATTTTCATAATAATGGCCATCCTGAATGCCTGGTGGCTGATGAGAAACAGGGGCAGGAAGGAGCAGGCTGAAAACAAACAGGTTGCATAGGTATTTAAGCCGCAGCTGTTAACAAATATCCAGAGGTTAACAACTATCGGCAGAAGATATGGATTTTTGGCTTGATAACAGCAGAATAATTAAAAGTGTTCGCTTTGAACAAATCCGGGGGCAAAATGAAAAAAAATCAGTTAGTTCTTTTGATGGTCATGGTAGCCTTGACAGCAGCTGCCATCACTTATGCTGTTCATTCCTTGTTTATCCGGATAGAAGTGCAAAAAATTCCCACAGACGCTCTTTTTTCCTATGATTATGGAGTGGGATTCAACTTGAATAAGGACAGGCTGCATTTTGGCCGCATGCCCATTGGTGGCTCAGGAACCAGGTACATTACTCTGGAAAATACTGAGAATTTCAGGATTGAGATAAGGATAAGTTCTGAAGGGGAAATCAGGGAATTTTTCATAGCCGAGCCTAACCCAGTGGTGCTTGAGCCAGGTGAGATTGCCAATGTTAATTTGACAGTCAATGCTCCCAGCTCTGCTTCACCAGGAAATTATACTGGCAATGTTCTGATTGATGTTCGAAGAAAGTTGTTATAGTCAGAGTTTGGGATTCATGTGCATAATACAATCTTTATTATAAGCCATATTGCATCTAAGCTGTATATGAATGTATTATGCGCATTATATATGAGCTATATAATATAAAGTATGATATGGAGTAGAGTATTAGTACAGGGAGAGGATAGGGACTATGTCTGAATACTCGAAAAAATTATATTCATATATGTTGATAATCAACAAACAAGTAATTATATTATGAAATTGTTGATAATAAATATAAAAAAGTTTATATAGTAGTTTAGTTGATAATAAACAAGTATGGTTTTGTGGCAGTCTGAATTAACAGGGTTTATTGCATCAAGAAGCGATGTTTCTGATATTATAATTCTCGAAAGTGGCTTGCAGCTGCTGATAATATGCAAGGGGTCTCCTGCAGGCATTGAAAAAGCCCTCCGAAAATTCCTGGCCTTGCCACCTGGCTGGAAAGTCAGTTTATTTGAAAAAGATGATTTAGGCAACCCAGCCAAGCTGAATGCATTAATGCATGGCTTTAGCATCAGGCAAAACAAGGATATGTCTGAAATCTTTGGCCTGGAAAAAAAGGCGATTGTTTCTTATGATTTGAGCAGCCTTGGCCACAGCAAAAAAACAATTTTTGGCTATGCATTGAAAGGCCGTGGAGGAAAATCAAAAGCAGAAGGCATGCTGCAAAATATTTCAGGCGAGACAATAGGGCGAAACAGCGTGTTGGTGCCAAATAGGCACTTAGCCAAGATAACCGAATTTCTTGCATTTTGGGATGTTAAATTCACTGTAAAGGATGTCCTTATTTCAAAGGCCAATGCTGTGAAAAAGCTCGAGAAACCGGAAGGCGGGGTAAAAAATGGGGCATAAGAAGGCTGTAAAGCGGAAAGTGAAAAAAATGGAGACTGGCCTGGATTTAATTATGCCCAACAATATAGTGGCATTGGTTGCTATTGCATTGTTCATCGGTGTTATTGCTGTAAATTATGCAATTTATGCCGGCACGGCCAAATATTCCAATGCGCCGGCAATCCAGGGCCAAGTGACTGGCTCTGTCAGGTTCTGCATCAATACTCCCCCGAACACAGGGAATTCCTGCCCCACTCACGTGAATGTCAGCAGCTCATACTATTGCAATATAAGCGCAAGTGATGATGATGGGCACAATATAACATACTATGATAGCACTGGTTTGTATAATGTGACTGAATTGGGTGTGATTTCATTCATCCCGTCAATCAGTGATCTTGGCCAATTCCATACAATTGTCACAATAGCCGATAATTCATCATGCAGCAATGCCAATACAAGCAAAGATGTGAATTTCAGCATTTGCCTTGAGCCAACCTGGGATAATTTCAGGAATTATGAGACAACCAACCTTACATTGTTTGACTGCTGGAACAATGTGGCAGATTTCAGGCTCGGGATGCCGAACATGGCGTCAATAAATTTCACAGAGGATGTTGGCATAGATGGGTATGATTTCGACTCATATGCAAACTTGAGCAGGAATTTCATGAACATAAACATTACTTATCTCCCCGGGCTTATGACAGGAGCACGAATAACTTTCTATAATCTTACACTGGAATCGCCAACTATAATCCATGATGGCGAGGTTTGCTCCATGTTTGATTGCATTGCATTGAGCCTTACGAACACAAGCATCACATTCTTTGTATTTGAATTGTCTGGTAGCTATTATGTCACTGAGCAGAATACAATCCAGGTTTATGATGACACCCGTTATTATGTAAGATATTCTGGTGAGCAGGTCAAATTTTATGCCAATTATACTTATATGAACAACCAGCCATTGACAGGCGCAGACTGCAATCTTTCCTTTTACAGCTCTGGCGCTTATGATGCCGGGCGGCCAATGGAATATAATGATACCACCAAAGTCTATGAGTACAGCAGAAATTTTTCCAGGCCGGGAAATTACACATATCGGATAAACTGCAGCATCACTGGCAGCCATGCAAATGACACCTCTTTTGCCACAATAACAAACAGGCCGCCGGTCCTTGCCAACTATCTTCCAAATGAAACCTGGAACCAAAATACAATTTTGACTGGCCGCGACCTGGATGATTATTTCATGGACCCGGACGGGGATAACCTGACTTACACATACACAGCCTTGGCGAATATAGTGATAAGCATAAATCCAACCACCCATGTGATAACCCTGACTCCAGACCCGGCATTCTATGGGAATGAAAGTGTGTATTACATTGCCACTGACAATTTCGCGGCAAAAACAACCAGCAATCTTGTAGGGCTGACAGTGATACAGGTAATTGGCGCATATTCGCCTGGCCCTGAAGTTGTCCCGGGGGGAGGGGGAGGGGGCGGCGGAAGCGCGGCCCTGATAGCGCCGTGCACCGAAGAATGGAAATGTGATGAGTGGGGGCCGTGCCTGCCGACATTTATCCAGGTAAGGCAGTGCACTGAGATGAACATAGAATGCAAGACAACCCTCAAAAAGCCGGAATTGAGCAGGGAATGCTCATATTTCCCGACCTGCACTGACCGCATAAAGAATGGAAATGAGGAAGGTGTGGACTGTGGGGGGCCTGTTTGCCCTGCCTGCGCAAATTGTTTTGATGGCATTCAGAACCAGGGCGAGGAAGGAGTGGACTGTGGCGGGCCGTGTGACAGGTGTGCAAGCTGCCGTGACGGGTTCAGGAATGGGAATGAGGAAGGTGTGGACTGCGGAGGAAGATGCGCTGCATGCCCCTCCTGTTATGATGAAATCCAGAACCAGCATGAAACAGGGATTGATTGCGGCGGCGAATGCCCTGTATGCCCAAATTGCGGGGACGGTACCAGAAACGGAGGAGAGGAGGGTATAGACTGTGGAGGGCCATGCCAGCCATGCGGATTTTTTGAGGCAAGAAGCCCTGGAAGGGTCAGTTTTTTCGCAATATCCTTGATGCTGGTGCTGGTGCTAATAGCCATTTATGTAATGAACAGAAAGCGCATTGACAAGTTTGTCACCGAAGCCAGGCCTTTTGCCATGCCTGTCAAGAAAAAGAAGGTCAAGAAGCAGGAATACTTTGCCCAGCTGGAAAAGGATTATATCAGCAAGATTGCGGTGTTGGAGCAGAAAGTGCAGCTGTTGGACAGCAAGAGCATAATTGAGATGCTCAACGGCCTGTTTTCAAGGATTGTCTCAGATTTGCTCGGCATAGGGTATGAGGCATCCTATGATGAGCTGCGGAAGGAGATGTCATTCAAAAAGATGGACTCCAAGAAATTTGAGACAGCAAACAAATTCATGAAAGAGATGGAAGAGCTTAAGTTCAGCACTGCAGAAATTGACAAGAACAGGGTCTTGGCATTGTTGAAGGAATCCAAGGCAGTTGTGCATGCTGTGGAAGAGACTGCCATGAAGTATTTTGCGCTTGGCCTGGAAAGCATGGAAATGATAATCGACCAGGTTGAAAAACTGATAGCCCAAAACAGCCCAACCGAAGAAATAAGGGAGCATTATGGGAAGCTGATGCAGAAGTACAAGATGCTTTCCGCGGAAGATAAGAAAAAATACTATGACAAGATCATGTCAATCGGCCTGGAGCTAAACAAGAAAATGAAAATGGAAAAGATGATGTGAGTACGGAATGAAAAATATGAAATGAGGCAAAATGACAAAAAATCCGCAGGATAAGATGGGCAGGGAAACATATGCCGAAAATAGGGTGGCCTCTGCATATTTCCTGAGTGGAATGGTTATTATTTTTGCCCTTTCTGTTGCATTGAACTCATACCCGGTCTATGCTGCCAAGCCTACATTTGACAATATCAGCGACGGGGACACATTTACAATTGCCGAGGATTCATTGTTCACCTATTGGATAAATGCCACTGATGCCGACCTTGAATACCCATTGAATTTCCAGTTTACAGCCAACAACCTAAGTGCATTCAGCCTTGTTGATTACGATGCCCAGCGCGGCCTGATGAATTTCACCCCTGAAAATGATGATGTTGGGGTTCATGGGTTTTATCTTGTGGTGGGAGACGCAGGCACGCCCTCTGAGTCACAGTCAGTCAGCGTAATATTCAACGTGACCAATACTAATGACCCGCCCAATATCACAGGGTATTACCCTGTTTCCCTAGAGCAGACAGCCACTGAAAATGTCAGCACTTTGCTATTCAATTATACTGCAGATGACCCCGACCTGGATTATGGGGACAATCTGACGTCAAATTGGATGGTTGATGGGGCAGTGGCCAGTGTCAATTCAAGTAATTTTACCTATTCACCGTCTTTCTGCGACTTTGGGCTCCATAATATTTCCCTGAACGTCAGCGATGTAAATGGAAGCTATCGCACTGTTAATTGGACCCTGAATGTCACAAACACGAACCGGCCGCCGCAGTTTAATGCCAGCCTGCAATTGCCTAACATAACCTGGCAGGAGGACAACAGCCTTATTGACAATATAACATTATCAGTCTTTTTTAGTGACAATGATGCCCTTGAGTGCAATTCATCGAATGCTGACACAATAACCTATTCTGTCTCAGGCAACTCCAGCATTGCCGTGGTAATTAACCAGACAACAGGCAATGTGTCCTTCTACCCAACAGGCAATTGGTCCGGCAATGAGACAGTAGTCTTCACAGCAAGTGACTCATATGCAAGCAGCGACAGCAATTATATTGTGCTGAATGTGACAAATGTGAATGACCCGCCTTACCTGGCCTTTGAGCAGAACAAGACATGGGCAATTGGCATTGCTTACACTGAGCAATTAAGCGCTTCAGACCCGGACGAGGCATACGGGGACATCCTGAACTTTTCATATTCGGTTAATGGCTCTTTCCCGGCATTTAGCATGAATTTGTCCGGCTACATTAATTTCACGCCAACTGCCCTGGACCAGGGTGATCATGCTGTCAACATCACCGTAAATGACAGCTCAGGCCAAATTTCATATGCAATCAGGAATTTCTATATCATACAGAATGACCCGCCATTCATAGTCCCTATTGCAAACCAGGCAGGCACTGAAAATGTTTTGTTTAACCTTACAGCCTATGCGTCTGACCCCAACAGCGACAGTCTTACTTTCAGCTCCAATTATTCAAGTTTCTCGACTGTTTCATATAATTCCACAGCTGGCGGGTTCTATTTCACCCCTTCAAACAGCGACGTTGGCAACCATACAATAAATATTACTGTTGCCGACGCATATGGGTTTACCAACAATACTGTTTTCAACCTGGAAATTCTTGATGTAAACAATGATCCGGCAATGGGAACAGTTACAAACCAGGTTGCCAAGATAAACAGGAACTTTGTCTACTATGTGAATGCCACAGATGCTGATAATGACGTGCTAAACTTCACCTCCAATTCATCATTGTTTAATGTGACCCTGCTTACATTGACTGGAAGTGGCATGATTAATTTCACGCCGGATATCAGCCAGTCTGGAAATTACACATTTAACCTAACGGTCTATGACGGGCTCAATGCCTCAAGCACTGTATTGCTGAACATAACAGTGACTGAAAACAGGCCGCCTGTCCTTGCCGCAATTGCAAACCAGACGGCTTACACAGGGACCATGTTCAGCGCCAATATTTCGGCCTACGACCTGGATTTCGACCATGTGAACATATCAGTGAATTACAGCAGGCTGATGTTCTCAGTTGTAAATTCATCGACAAAAACATTCTTCTTTAACCCGGTAGTGGGGGATGTTGGCAACCACACAATACTGGTCCTTGCCAATGATTCTGACCAGGGATACGGCAATTTTACTTTCAATTTGGAAGTCATAAGGCTGAATCATGCGCCATATTTCGCAAATGCCAGCAATTTCACGTGCACGCTTAATTCAAGCTGCGGGTTCAATATAACTGCATATGATATTGACGGTGACACACTTAGCCTGGTTGAGAATATGTCAATTTTTTCCATAGCTACAGTAAATACGACCATAAACACCACCACATTCCGCTTGAATTTTACGCCGAGCAACATCTCGCGCCTGAATTACATAGTCAATCTTACAGTGAATGACTCTGAGAAATTGAACTACACCCTGATATACATTGTGATTAACCAGCCTCCAGTCATCAATAGTTATGCGCCCACAAGCCTCGCAGCATCCATAAATGAAAATGGCACCGTGCTGTTCAATCACACATCATCTGATCCAGAAGGCTATAATTTGACATACAGTTGGCAGCTTGCTTTGGAGAATGCATCATTGGTAGCCGCTTGTGGTTCATCGAGCGGCACAAACCAGACTGCCTGCGAAGCCAATGCGAGATGTGAATGGCATTCATCTGCTTCAGGGTGCCTGCCCATAAATAGATACGGGTCTTACACAGAAAAATCAACAAGTGGCAATTATACCTATTCTGCAGGCTATGATTCAGCGGGCAATTATAGTCTTGTGCTGTTTGTTTTTGACGATCTGTTGGCAAACTCAAGCATTGCCTGGAACATCTCAGTGGCCAATGCCAACAGGGCTCCAGTTTATGGAAAGATGATGCATGATTCATACGCCGAACTATATACAGGCAACTTCAATTTTACAAACTTGACTGGAGAAGGGTACCTCAGGCTGGAGATTAATGGCTCAAGCTACATCTCCAAGGGGGAGTATATTTCGCCCACTATAGACTTTTCAGATGCTGCCACAGAATTGGCTTACACATCTTTAAGCTATACTGGGTCAATGCCCAATAATACACTGCTGGCTTTCTATACGCAGACCAGCGACGACGGCGACTTCAACGGATCTGCCTGGAGCAGCGCAATAACCGAGAATAATAGCCAAATCACATCTGATGTTTACAGGTATTTAAGATATAAAATTGCCTTCAACACCTCTAACCTCAATATCACACCGAATGTCTCATCCGTAAGCATAGGGTACACTGCACCCAACAAGACATGGAGTAAGAACACTGTGCTCCTCAACTGGATTGACCTTGATGACTATTATTATGATTTGGACAGCGATGACAGCATCAATATTTCCGTGACCGGCAATGATGATATTAATGTTGAAATAGATGCGGCGACACATCGCGTTAACCTCAGGCCTTCAAATGACTTTGTGGGGACAGAGGTGATTACATTTGTCTTTAATGACGGCTACGCAAATGTATCAAGCAACCGCATTGAGATAACAACAATCTCCAATTCCAGTGACTCCGCGACTGTGCAGCCGGTTGCTGTCGGAGGGGGAGGGGGAGGAAGCGGCGGCTTTGTGGCAATTGAGGAACAGACTGAGCAGAGGCAGGAAGAGAAGGAGAAAGAGTTGGTGAACTATGAGATAATTGTGCCTGGAATCCCTGTTTATTACTCCAATGGCACAATAATAACACCGGTTGCCATTATCAATACTGCAAACGAGACATTTTCTGGAATATATCTCACTGCAAGCAGCGATAACAGCAAGGCAACGCCCATCTTGTCTGAGACCTATATTGAAGCCTTGGAGGTCGGCCAGCAAAAAGAGGTGAGCCTTACACTGACCAGCGAAGATGTCTATGGCACATTTGAAGTTGTAATTGAAGGAAGGGTGCAATTGCCTGCGTTTACCGATAGCGCGAAGATAATTTTAAGCAGCATAGAAAAGGGTGAGGTAAACAAGTCCCAGGTCAACACAAAAATAGCATTTGTCAGGGATCTCCTGAATGAAAACCCAGAATGCCTTGAATTGAATGAGCTCCTGGAAAGCGCCAAAACAGAAATTGCCAGCGGCAACCTTAACAGGGCCACGCTGATTATTGATTCTGTGATTGAGAGCTGCAAATATCTAATAACCAATAAGGAGGCAACAGTGGAGAAAAGGTCCCCGCTCCGGGACGCATGGAAACAGGTTAAATCATTAATCCAGTCTCCTGTGGTTTATCTGACTGTATTGACAATAATATTTTCCGCAAGCATGATTCTGTTCTACTACCTGTACCGTAGGCCTAAAGTGGAAACTTAGGTTGATTGGATTTGATTTGGGCGCCAGTTGGAATGATAAAGAATGGGAGAGAGGGAAAGCTTTGGAGTGCATTTACGCTCACTTTTTTCCCTTATTTGCAATCCTGAATTTTTCGTGCAGCTTGGAAATGTGAAAATCAAGTTCCTTTTGCTGATGTGAAGAAAGCATGGCATGCATATTCATTATTGTGGTGTAGATTTCAGATGCTGTCTTCGTGTCACCATGCTTAAATGCCCTTCTTGCCTGATTGATTAATGTGATTATTTGTTCCGTGTCATAATCAACATCCAGTTCGTTCTTTTTGCGTTTAAATAGATTGAAAGGCGTGCTGAGCCACTGCATCCCCCTTATTCCCTTTGTTTTTTTACGGTTTTCTGGATCAACTTTTTTTCGGATAAGAAGATTGTTGCAAAGCTCTTTGGCCAGGATCTTGAAGTGATCGGCCATTGCCTTGGCTGACTCCATCCTTGTTACTGGAAAAAAATATTGGAGGTTGGACAATTTTTCAATAAATTCTATAGTTTCATTCCTGAGCCCGGGATACAGGCTCCGTTTGCTTATATCCTTGACAAGCTCTTCCAGTGTGATGCTGTTTTTGAGACCATAAAGCCTGGTAAAAAAATCAACAACAAGGCTTGTGAGTTTCTGTGCGTCGTTTTGGTCTATAGAATTGAGCTCAGAAATTGTATGGGTATATAATTGGATAATTCGATCGCTCTCGCTTATCACCTCTTTTTTGGCTGTAACTGGCATAAGTGTGTAGATTAGTTCTGTCTATATATCTTTTTCGCAATTATCCCATCTTGCATGATTTGGCATTAAGGGGCAATGGTTTGATTGGCCGCAGAGGGCATGAGAATAATATATGTTATTAGGGGTATGTTATTTGGGGCACAGTATATACATAAATTTAAAAATGCCTCTCAATGCCTGGTTGATATGGCAGATTATGAAAACATGCTTGACAAGGCCCGTGACAAATTGCCAGAGCATATCCTGAAAAGTGAAAGGTTTGAAATCCCCAAGGTCATAGGCCACATACAAGGAAATAGGACCATTATTAGCAATTTCAGCCATATTGCTGATTCTTTGAGAAGGCCTGTCGCTCATCTGCAAAAATATATTCTGAAGGAATTGGCAACGCCCGGTAACCTGACAAAAACAGCCCTGATTATTGGCAGAAAGGTTTCTGCAAGCATGATAAACCAGAAAATTTTGCAGTACGCTGATTTGGTTGTCTTTTGCAAGGAATGCAAGAAGGCCGACACGAAAATGGAAAAGGATGGGGATGTGACATCCATCAAGTGCATGGTTTGCGGCGCCAAGCACCCTGTTAACGCAAGGATTTAGAGTCTGAAGCCGGCCTTTCCATTCTTAAAGAAAGCAATACAAGTTTGTCAAGAACTGCCTGCTAAAGCAGGCAGCGTGTTTGGATACTGCCTAAAAAGTGAGCAGTTCTTGATCATCATGAAAATGTTCACATTTTCATGATGCTGGAAATCGAAGATTTCCATCATGCTCAGAAATCGATATTCTTTAACCGGGCTAAAGCTCGGAGCGTGTGAAGTCGATTTCTGACATGTCAATCACTCGCGACCACGGCCGGTCACAGACCGGCTGCATGCTCGATCACTTCGTTCGCCCGGGTCGCTCGTTCAGACCCTGCATTTTCCACTTTCTGGAACGCCTAATGGTTTTCCGCCACCAGCCATGGACTGGTGGAAAATGCAGATTTTATTCTGCAGAGGGTGGCTCAATGTCAAACCAAGCGCCCAGCCCTGCCTGCCTTTCCGGGTCACGGCCAAAAACACCCTCTATTCTCCGCTTGGTAAGCTCCAGTGTCTGCTTGAGATAGCTCGGGACCCCGTATTTATTTGCCAGGCTGATGCTTGGCTCGAGGTATTTCAGCACCGAGCCTTCCGCTATTGTGAATAATAGCTTGCCGCCGCATGCTGTGCACTTTCCAGCCAATGGCGGCCTCCTGAACTTTTTATTGCATTTGACGCAGCGGAATTCCTGCTGCGAAAATTTCCTGAGGTTCCCCTTGGTGTCGCGGAGGAAATGCTTTTCAATAACCAGGCGGGCCACGTCGCTTTGGTCAACTGCCCTGATCTTTTCAGCAATGTCCATCTGGCCTTTAAGCTTTTCTTCCATGCTCGGCAGGGTCTTGTAAGCTGAGCACTTTATGCCGATGTTTATGCTGGAGACATCATGGGTAAACCCAAAATTCTCATACTGCGCTTCTGTGTTTAGCCTTTTTTTAACCTGTTCCACCTTAACTTCCCAGGTTGGCTTGTAATTCATGGCTGCCTCAAATAGTTCAAGGGGGTATTTCCATGCAATGTCCAGGCCCTGCACCATATCATCAACCTCTGCCGGAACGAGCTGGGAGGTCAGCACCAGCGGGGAGTCCATAGTGCGGCTGCCCCTTTTGTCAGGGAGGAATTGCCTTGAAAAATTTAGCAGGCCATCCATCAAAAGCATGACACAGCATTCGTCACCATCGCAGTCCCTTCTTAGCGCGGCATGCCAATAAGGGTGGGCAAAGCACGCCTGCGTTTCTGAGAATCCTATTATGCGGCCTATCATGCCTGCTGAGATATGGGGCGCCAGCCCAATGACCAATTCCCCAATCAGGTGGTCCTTGCTCTTGAAATCATAAAATGGCTCCATCTTGTAGAAATTTAGGAGCAAATCATCGATAAATTTTGAGGTCCTGAACAGGATATCATCAGCTGACTCATCTGTGCCGCCTAATGATGCTGGCAAGATTATGTCTTGTGGCTTAAGTTCAATAATCTGGTTCTCGTCTTTGATTTTGTTTCCATGAATATCTTTGTCATAGCCAAGCTGTTTCAGTTTGCCCAGCGAAATTCCGATTTCCTTTGGCTTGAAATGAGTTAGCGGCAGTTCAGTCATGTCATATCTGACTGTGCCATCCTTATTGACATACAGGTCATATTTTGCCCTGAAAATGCCTTTTGCAAGATGCTCTGAAACGTGGTTTCTGTTGGAGGTCCCCCTCACCCCTTTTATCAGGTCAGGAAAAGTTTTCATCCCGATATTTTCCAGTTCGGCATCAAAATACTCCTTGATTGCTATGCTTCTGTGCATAAACCCAGGTATTTCTCCATGCCGTGGGCAGAACGTTCCAGGAATTTTCCCGCAGATTTTGCAAAAGCCAACTTTCTCTGTTGGCCCCCTGCATTTAATACAGACCGCGAAGATTGAATCAGTGCCGCATTTGGGGCACTGATAGCTTGGAAAATCTGCTGTCACCTTTCCGGACTCCAATGCGGACTGAACGCTCCTAAGCCTCCCTCCTTCATCCCCGATAGGAAAAAGTGCATGCGGGCTGTTTGACAGCCTTCTCATTTTGGCCTTTTCTGGCCTGCCCATCCTGGCTCCGATGAAAGTGCCTGACTTGTCCTTTATTTCCATCTTGGACAAAGCATTGATTATTGCCAGCACGTTGTCCGAAGGCATTTCCTTGATTTTTAGAAGCGCCATCCTGGCATCATTGCTATTTTCTATGCCCAAAGTGTGCATCACTGCCAGGCCATTGTCCCTGTCAAGTATAACTAGTTCCTTGCTGGCCACAACGCAAGGCAAGCCAATTGTCTCCGCGTGCTTTTTGGCATCTTCAAGCGGCAATACAATCTTGGCTAACCCCCCATTCTCCTCAACAACCTTCATCTGCTGGAGCCATCCGGCAAACTCTATCAATTCCTGTTTGCTCAGTATCCCCCAATGATAAGTGTAATAAGGATGCAAAGGCATGCCAAAAGTCTTGGACAATGAAATTGATTGTGATGCATCAATCTTGGTTGTGTGTGGGTTATCGACAATGGAGATTATGGTCTCGGCCGGGACAGTAATGCCTTTGGCATTCTCAATTTTATTTTTATCTGCAGCTTCGGTAGGGCCAGCGCCCATTGGCAATTTGTCTTTCCATTCAGCCCCGAATTTTTCAATCAGCTTTGCCTCCATCTCCGCTGAAAAAATATCTTCGTTAGCCGGCACAGGGACCAGGACATGCCCATTTTCTGAAAAATCACCATAACTGGACAGAATGTCCCCAAGGAAAAGGATTTCCTTGACAAATTCCGCGCACCTTTTTGCATCAGTCTCTGTGTCAACCCGGACTACCGAGCCATCTATGAGCTTGACTATGGGGCCTTCTATTGCGTCGTTTGGTGTTAATGCTGTGGCTTTCCCCGGCCTTTCAAGCTTCAGTTGCGTCCCTGTTGCAATGTATTTGTTGAGCAGGTGCATAGTGGCAGGATGTATTGAAGCAGAAGAAAATCCTGAAATCCTGGACCTGCCATATCTCAGCCTGAATCCGCCTGCCCTCATAGGGTAGGTCAGCACGGGCCTTCCTGCCACAAGGTCCTGAATGTAAACATAATTGGGGGTTATTTTCCTTTCCTTTGTTGTTTCTTTTGTTTTTCTTGCCTTGACAGCTTTTTGCAGGTCAAGAAATTCCTGCATAAACCCCCAATGCCCCAGGCCAAAGTCCTTCCCCCACTTATTGAGCCTGAGCCATAATTTTGGCGCCTTCTGGCAGAGCCCTTCAGCAATTACAAGGCACAGGCCCCCCCGGATATACCTTGTTTCCACCCTTGGCAAATCCTTGTGGTTTGAAACCTGGAATATTTCAGTGGGCTCGCCATTGATCTCGACTGGCAAGTGCTTGGCCATGAACCTAAGCTCGTCTTCGCTCGGAAAATATTGCAGGTTTGTGACGCGTTCATGGTAATCTTGGATTTCCCGCACATAGCGGCTAATCTCCTCTTCTGTCGGGTCATAGGTGTCATATCCCATGCATTGTCGGATGTAGTCCCCCAGCACGACTGAAGTTGCTGCGGCAGTCCCGCCGGCCCCCCTTACGGGCCCGGAGTACCATAGGGAAAGGTATTTCTTGCCATCCTGCCTCTGCTTGATCTTTAAAAAAGTAAATCCTTCCAGCGGCGCAGACACAATCCCCAAAGTCAGGTAGGCAAACCCGACCCTTATCCCTGCCTCCATTGCTTCTTCTTCTGTATTGAATTTGCAGAATTTCTGCTTGGCAACATCTTCTGCAATTTTGAATGCAACTCTCCAGTCAAGCATGTTGTATTGTTTCTCGTACTCATAAATCTGCTCGACCATGCCGCTTCCGGCAAGGTTCGGCGAAACTTCCCTGACAAGTCCTTCCACCCGCTCAGCCATGTTCTTTGCCAAGATGATGTCAACGTGGTTTTCAGGATCCAGCATCCTTAACCTTGCCTTTGTTGCTTGGTCATAGGCCTTGTCAACCTTTTCCTGCACATTCCTGAAGTAATCCTGCATGGCCGGGCTTGCTGCTTTCATTCTAAAACCTCAATATCCTCATTTCCCTTGTCTTTAAGTTGACAACGGGCACACGCCCAGGCTCTGGATGGTGCCCAACTTTAATCTGGTAGTTTGTGATGTCCTGCCAGCACGAGCCGCTGATGAGGGTTGTGGCCTTGTACTGGGAAACTGATGTTTTGTGAAGGTGCCCTGTAACGAAAAAATCCGGTACTTGCTCTATCACGAGTATGTCTTTTTCAGAGTCGGGAATGTAAAGCGTCGATGTGTGGGTTGGCGCCAGGTGCCTTCTTTCAAGAAGATATTTCATAACAAGGTCTGCCCGGTCATACCCGCCACTTGTCCTTATCTGGTCTATATTGGCGATGTAATAATCAAAACTGTAACCATGGTAGATAAGCACATCAAACCCGGAGAAATTTTCTGAGGAATGGATATTGACAAAGCTTGGATTGCTGACATATGTTGCATTTGGAATTTGCAGGAACCTGCCAGAAAAATCAGGATAAAACGGCGGCTGCGGCTCTTCAATCCTTAAGGCGTCATGATTCCCCGGGCAGATGATAAGGTTGATGTGTGATGGTATTTTGGAAAACAGCTCAAAGCATTTTTCATATTGCGCGTTTACATCCTTTATGTTTTGGTCCAATTCCTGGTTGGGGTATACTCCTACGCCATCAACAATATCCCCCAGAAAAAAGATGTATTTTGTCTTGGCCGCGATATTTCTTTGCTCGTCGTTGCCTGATTCTTGGTTAATCCATTTCAAAAAACGCTCAAACTTTTCTTCCAGGAAATGGTTGGAGCCGACGTGGAGGTCAGATAGGAACAGGGCGTAAGTCTCATCATTGCATTTTTTCATTTCTTTGTTGGGTATGTCAGGATGGATTATGTTGTTGGCAAAAATGACCTTGTTGGAATTTGCGCCTGTGACTCCGAGAATTTCGTCTGGGGTGATGTTGCATGCAAATGAAAAAAGCCGGGGCTTGGTTTTATTGACGATTATATTAATTTCCCCAGAGGGGTCTTCTATTGTCATGCTCATATTTCCGTTCTTGGTCAGGTTAATTTCCTTTACCATGCCAATCACGGAAACTGTTTCCTTGTCCTTCTTGGTTAGCACGCGGGATATTGATGTTACGGCGCCAAGTTCCTGCCTGTTTCTGAGCAGCTTTTCGATGGACCTGTACCTGGCATTGAAATACCCGACAAAATCCTGAACTTCCCTCTTTTTGGCTTTCTCCGAATAGGAGTGCACAACTTTGATGGTTCCAAGCAGGGCGTTTCCACGAACCCCGTGCATATGCTCAGCCAGGGGATCCTTGGGCCCAGGGTCTGAACCTGGCGAAGCAATTTCAAGAGCGGAAATCTGCCTCTTTTTTTCAATATAAACCGTCTTGCGTTCTATTTCTTGCGGGGAAAGCTCTGCCAGGTCTTTGGTGTTGTATCGCGCTATAACTGCCATGTCTTTCCTTGCAAGGTCCAAGGGATTTACAGCTGAGAAATCATCAATGCTGTCCAGGAATTCCTTGTTTAGCAATACTCCATTGCGTATGCATTGGTCTATGAAATTCTTTTTTTCCAGCAATTTTGTGTTACCCATCTTGTATTTCCAGCGCCTCCTTCAGGAGCTTTTCCATGTTGCCCTTGAGGTGGTGTGGTATTGATAAAGAGATTTCACGTGTCCTCCCATATCTGCCCTTGGAGATTGTTCTTGTGCTGATTATCCCCTGCATATCAAGCTCGGCAATGATGTCGGAAATTCTGCGGATTGTCAGCGGCCTTATATTTGTCTTGAAACATAGCTTTTTGTATATTTCATAAACTTCGCCAGTAAAAATGGTTTGGTTCTCCTTTGGGCTAAGCGCAACGATTGAATATAACAAGGTCTGGGTCTGGCGCGGCTGGGTCGCTGTTATTTCAAGAACCCTTTCTTTCTCAAGTTTTTCTTCTGCCTGGTCTACATGCGTAATTTCAACGGTTTGCGAGCCTTCCCTTTCTGCAACTTCCCCTGCGACCCTCAGAAGGTCAAGGGCCCGCCTTGCGTCCCCATGCTCCCATGCCGCGAAGGCTGAGCATTTTTCAATAGTGCCTTCCCCTAAAACATTTTCCTTGAATGCCTCTTTCCCTCTCTGCTTTAAGATTTGCTGAAGCTGCACCGCATTGTACGGCGCGAAGGTGACCTCTTCCTCGGAAAGGCTGCTTTTGATTCGCGGGTCAAGGTTATCGGCAAACAGCAGATCGTTTGATATCCCCACAATTGAGATGTGGCTGTTATTGAATTCGGAGTTTGCCCTGGTCAGGTTGTAAAGTATTTCGTCCCCGCTTTTCTTGATGAGCTGGTCAATCTCATCCAGGACAATGATGACCGATTGCCTTTGCCCGTCTATTGCATTGAAAAAGGCCTTATACACCTCATCTGTGGGCAGGCCTGTTGCAGGTATTGCCTTGCCAAACTCCCGGGCAAGTTGCGCAATGAGCCTGTACTCGGTGTCCGCAATTTTTTTCATTTTGCAGTTTATGTAGAGGATTTTGACTGGGATTTCCTGTTTTTTTGCTACCTGGCTTATTTGCTCAGAAACATATTTGACACAGAGTGTTTTGCCTGTTCCGGTTTTGCCATAAACAAAAACATTTGAGGGAGTTTCTAATTTTAGGGAAGGCGCCAGTATATTAGCCAGCTGTTGTATTTGGCTGTCCCTGTGTGAAATAGACTCCGGCATGTAGGTCGTTTGGATGGCTTTTTTATTAGCAAACAAAGACTGTTTTTTGAGAAAATTTTCAAAAAAGATGCTTAACCCCCTTTGAGCCATGATTTTCCAGAAGAAGCGGGGGCTTTATATAGTTTTGTGTGCTCCAGTATACACCACACCCCTTCATTTCCTATGGAAACCATTTATTCAGGGGTTTTTGGTTATGTTTTTGGTTATTAAAGGGGGTTTTTTCTGAATTTTTTATGGGTTTTGGAATAGGAGTTATATATCATTCATTAATTATATTTTTATCTCCTTTCTGGTATTTTTTATTGTGTACGCACTTTTTATATATTATAATATATTATATATTATTATTTTCTATATAGATAATAAATAATAACAAAAAAATGATGAGCCAACAAAACCACATTTACCCGGAAAATTAAAAAATTTAATCATAAATAACCCCAAAAACAACAAAAAATAACCCCGAACCATCTAAACACATACCCCGAAGCATCTTCCAAATCTCCATAGGAAACAACACCCTCTCAAACAGGCCCACCACAAACCCCCCAACTCTCCCCTTCTACCAATATGCCACAAACCAGAAATTGTCTGCTATTCCATTACACTAACTGCGGTATTTTATAGGGCCCCACCAGAAAACCAGACTAATAATCCAAATAAGAATCAGGCCGTATAAACTAAGCATAAAATAAATAGAAAAAAGGATTATCTCCTTTTCTTCCTGCTCATGGCTTTTTCTATGTCTTTTTCTTCCTGCTCAATTTTCAGCTCTTCCTGCATTATCCTGTATGTAATCCTTTCTATATTGTCATCCATTCGTGCAATTCTTCGCTCGAGAAGGACCAGAATCCTGAGACTGTAAACAATTGCGGCCAATGTGCCGATAATTATCGATAAAGTAACAACTTCAAGTTGGTCAAGTGCCATTCATATCCCTCCTTTTTTTATGTCGCCCAATATGACTTCACATATATGATAATGCACCAATTGTACACGTACTAATATAAAAAACTTTCTCTTAATGTCCTCTAAGCCCTCCGAGCTTTCCTTTTCCTATTTTATCACTTCTTCCAGGAGCAAGCCTTTGATTTTGGCGATATCCTTTGTTATTGCAGACCCCTTCTCAGTTTTTGCAAGGTCCTCCAGCGTAAGAAACAGCCAGTCCTCTCCTTTGAATTTCACAGCAACCCACGGCTCTGCGCCAAAGACTTCACCAAATTTCCTGATCTGCGCGATTTCTTCATCCTCAAAGTACTTCCTGTCATCTTTGGTCATTTTTGCCTCAATGACTATTTTTCTCGTTCTTGTGCCGGCAATGATATCGGGGCTCGGCAATCGCGATGAGCCTGACCCCGGGCTGCGGATTGCAGCCCATCCATTGTCCCAGAATCTCTTTACCAATTCTCGTTCTCCTGCCGTGCCTTTGCTTTTATGCGACATTTCAATCCCCAAATCCCCTCAACTTTTCAAGCAATAAAAATGTTTCCCAAACCTGCCAAAACCAAAGAATTTATATAAAAATCACGCAATAATTAGCATATGTCTGTATTGTTGCCAGCCATCACAGGTTAAGCGCAATGGGCCAAAAAAATATCAAAAGAACCTTGCCACTCGCGTCAATGGACAAGATTTTGAAAAAATCTGGCGCTGAAAGAGTCTCAGACTCAGCAAAAGAAGAACTTAAGGTGTATCTTGAAGAGATTGCTGAAACCGTGAGCATTAATGCCGTGAAGCTGGCTGGCCACGCCGGTAGAAAAACCATCAAGGCTTCAGACGTAACTCTTGCCATAAAATCCTAACAATTAATAACCTTAATCCTGTTGTGCCCGGCAATCTCAGTCTGTTCTTGCCATTTGAACCAGGAATTCCCTTTGGCCATCCATTTCTACCGATTAAGTCCTTCTTCCTATACCTTGACCTTCAAGAAATCATATGCACAAAGCACATTGCTGAAATGCGCTTTTGCCTCCTCCTGCACTTTTTCAGTTGTCTTGTATCTTTGGCTGAAATGCGTCAGGACAAGCTTTTTTACATTTGCTGTGTTTGCAATTGAAGCTGCCTGGACCGCTGTCATGTGCTTATACTGGCTGGCCTTCTCATGCAGGCCCTCTTCATAAACAGACTCTGAAATCAGAAGGTCTGCATCCTGTGCTAGTGTGATGCAATTTTTGCAAATGGCAGTATCGGTTATATAAGCTATTTTCTTGCCTTTGACAATTGAAGTGGCTTCCTCTGCAGTGACTTTTTTCCCTTTCCATTCTATATCCTTGCCCATCTGCAACTTCCCGAGCAGGGGTCCATCAGGTATGCCAAGCTTTTTGACGAATGGAACACTAATCCTCCTTCTATCCTTTTCCACGAAGGCATAGCCGAGCGTCGGCACATTGTGCTCCAGCTCCATTGCCTCCAGCGCAAAGCTCTCGTTCTCAAAAAATCGGCCGTTCTCGACCTCAACAATTTTCATGTCCAGGACCCGGTCAAAATAAAATGAATGGGCCATATTCTCAAAAAATTTCTTGGTTCCTCTGGGCCCGTAAATTTCAATGGTCTTTGGTCTGTCCTCGCTTCCGATAGTCTGCAATAAGCCGGGCAGCCCGAGAACATGGTCCCCGTGCCAGTGCGTTATCAGTATTTTTGTCACTTTTGTGGGCTTCATATCGATTGCCCTGAACTGTCTTTGCGTGCCTTCCCCACAGTCCATTAGGATGCCTTCACCGGCATAGCTAATCAGGACTGCCGCAGGATTCCTTTCCTTTGTGGGCTTCATGCAACTTGTGCCCAAGAATAGCACTTCAATCATGGAAAAAGGCAATTCTGCATACTATTTAACTATATCCTTTCTTCAGAATGAAAGCCCACCGGCCAGTTGCCTCTTTTCCCCCTTCCTTCATTCTCATTATTTTCGCATACCTTAAAACTAAAAGCTTATAAGCTCCTAAGGTACTGCCATGCCATGCCAAAAAAACAGGATAGGCAGGATAAAAAGGAAATGCCAAAGAATATTGTCAGGGCCAAGGAATTGGTCAATGCCATATACAGCAATGACCGCATCATAACCTTCAATACCGACCAGGCAAGGGAACTGGGGCAAAACAGTGGATATGGCTCTTTTTTGGAGGACGGCAGGCTGCAGCTTTCCTACCTGGAAACCTACTATCTGATTGAAAAAAAGAAGCTGCATTTGGCAGATAGCAGGAATAATGAGGTTTTGCCGGACAGTTTTCTCAAAAAGGCAAAAAGGCATGAAAAAAATTTCTGGACAAAATATGTTGTTTTCAGGGATATCCGCAACAGGGGGTATATAATAAAAACTGCCCTGAAATTTGGTGCGGATTTTCGGGTGTATGACCGGGGGGTCAAGCCGGGCCAGGACCATGCCAAGTGGGTTCTTTATCCTGTGGGTGAGAGTTCAAACCTGACGTGGCATGAGTTTGCAGCAAAAAACCGCGTTGCGCATTCCACAAAAAAAAGGCTGCTGGTGGGCATTGTCGATGATGAGAACGATGTCACTTATTATGAAATTAAATGGGTGAGGCCATAGTTGTCACCTTCACCATGAACAAGCCCTCCCCCAAATTACAGCAATGCCATCCAAAAATATATAAATTGACTTTCTTTGTTTTTCACTATGGGCGCCAATGAAAAAATCCTGGATTTTGTAAAGCAGAAAGGCCCGGTTATACCTGCAGAGATAGCAAGGCACCTCAATGTCAACAATCTCTTTGCATCAGCGCTGCTGGCAGAGCTTGTGGATAGGGGAGGGTTGCACCTGACTCATGTCAAAGTCGGTGGCTCTCCTGTGTACTATCTTGAGGGCCAGGAAGACCGGCTTCAGGAATTTTCCAAGTATCTTCCTGAAAAAGAGCAAAGGGCATGCAAGATGCTCAGGGAAAGCAAAGTGCTTTCAGACGCCGAGCTTGAGCCGCTGTACCGTGTTGCATTGAGGCAAATAAAGGACTATGCCAAGCCATTTGAAGTCAGTATAGGAGAAGACAAACATATTTTTTGGAAATGGTACATGCTTCCAAACTCTGAGGCAGAGGAAATAATAAAAAAGAAAATTGGCATGGCCGAAAAGGAAAGCAGGGGTTCTGTTGCCGGTGATGAAGTAGCAGGAGAAATGATAAAGGCTGAAAAAGCCAGTATAGCAGGTCCAGGCCAAAAAGATTTGCTTGGCACAATTAGTCATACAGATACCCTGGCGCAGGCGAAGAAGGAAAAATCAGAGGCACAGAAAAAACCCAAACCACTTGCTGCCCAGAAACAACCAGGCCATGATTTTCTCAGACAGATAATTGCATATTTTGAAGAGCATAAAATAGCTGTTGTGGAACAGGAGATTATTAAGAAAAACACCGAAATTGATTTCATACTCACATTGCCCAGCCCTGTGGGCAGCCTTACCTATTACTGCAAAGCCAAGAACAAGCAAAGGTGCTCTGACCTTGACTTGAGTGCAGCTTATGTAAAAGGCGAGATAAAAAAACTGCCTGTGCTTTTCCTCACAACTGGCAAGTACACGAAAAAAGCCGGGGAAATGCTTGCGAAGGAATTTAAAAATATTAAGGCGCACACTCTTAATTAATGGGCACCGGCCTCTTCATCATTGTGTCTTGGAAAATGAAAAATCATCAGAAAATAAACAAAGGTGAACTATGGGAGTGCCTATAACTGACATCCTGTCCAGAAAGGAAATTTCCGTGCCAGATATCTATGGGAAAGTTATTGCAGTTGACGCATACAACCACATTTATCAATTTCTTTCTACAATACGGCAGAGGGATGGCACGCCTTTAATGGACAGCAAGGGGGGCATAACATCCCATTTGTCCGGCTTATTTTCACGCACGGCAAACCTGATGGAACGAAATGTCAGGCTTGTGTATGTTTTTGACGGCAAGGCTCCAGATATGAAACGCACTGAGCAGGAGCGAAGGCAAAAGGCCAAGCAAAAGGCAGAGGCAAAATACAAAATTGCAGTTCAAAAAGAAGACATTGATGGGATGAGGAAATACGCTTCCAGGACATCAAGGCTTACTGCCGAAATGATTGAAGAGTCCAAATCACTCCTGACTGCCATGGGTGTCCCTATTGTTCAGGCACCTTCTGAGGGCGAAGCCCAGGCTGCACACGTGGTCAGGGAAGGGCACGCCTATGCAGTTGCATCCCAGGATGCCGACAGTCTTTTGTTCGGCACGCCTCTGTTGATCAGAAATCTATCCATATCTGGGCGAAGAAAAAAAGCCAGCAGCGCACTCTATGAGCAAGTCAGTCCTGAGCTGGTCGACCTGGAGAAAACTCTTGCCGAATTGGATATCAGCCAAGATCAACTGATTGCCCTTGCCCTTCTTGTTGGAACTGACTATAATTCAGCAGGCATCAAGGGCATTGGGCCAAAAAAAGCCCTTCAACTGGTTAAGGAGCATGCCAACGATTTTGATGCGCTTTTCAGTGCTGTTTCCTGGAGTCAGCACTATGATGTTTCCTGGAAAGAGATATTCAGGCAATTCAAGGAAATGCCTGTGACAAGCGATTATACTCTCAACTGGCGGGATATCAATGACTCCCTGGTTATCGACTTGCTCGTTGGGCAGCATGATTTTTCCAACGAAAGGGTTTCTGCCACACTTGATAAGCTTCATAAGGCGCAAAGCCAAAACCGGCAAAAAGGGCTGGGGGAATATTTCTGATGGGCTCGGCGGTGACAACATGGTAGAAATTATTGCGCATCGCGGATCTTCTGGCCATGCCCCTGAGAATACAGCATCAGCCTTTCTAAAAGCTCTTGAGCATAAGACTGATATGGTGGAGTTTGATGTGGCCATCACAAAGGACGGCATACCTGTCATATTTCATGACACCAAGATGAAAAGGCTCACTGGCCAGCCTGGCATAATGGGGCAATATACCCTGAACCAGATTAAGAAGTTGGATGCAGGCTCCTGGTTTCATCCTGACTATCATCAGGAACGCATACTGACCCTTGAAGAAGGGATAAATCTGCTGAGGGCAACCAGGATAAATGTGGAAATCAAGCCGGACTCAGCCGGCCATGAAAAAAAAATCCTGGACATAGTGAGAAATGCCGGAATCTTATATGATGTGCTATTCAGCTCTGTCAGTGCAAGAATTCTTAAAAATATGCAACACATTGACAATAAACTCAATATGGGCGTTGTCGCGGGCGGAATATTATGGAAAGGCAGCCTTAAGACCGCATTGGACCTCAAATGCAAATCAATTAATCCCCGCATGGGGCTTTTGTCGGCCAAGCTTGTATCATCTGCGCATAGCCATGGGCTGAAAGTATTGGCATGGACAATACTTTAGGAATCAGACATGTGCAGCGCAGCTAAAATGGGAGTTGATGGCATTTTCACAAATTACCCGGATAGGCTGAAGAAGGTGCTTGATGAAATGCATTAAGGTAAGCATGCGATATGCTGAAAAACTAAAGGGAATGCTTGTCAGGGAAAGCATATTGCACCGGGAAATGAAGGCCGTCAAGGAAAAGGGATATGTTTATTTTCCATTGGCAGGGCATATGCCTGGCCGTGTCCTTATGCAAAAAATAAAATCAGGCAGTTTGCCTGCTGGTGCATTCCGAGTTGTAAACCGCTCCATTGCAGCGCCAAGAAAATCCGGGGCGCAGAAAGCTGCTCAGGCACATCTTGGAGGCTTCGACGTGGTTGGTGATATTGCCATTCTTGAAATTCCAAGGCATTTGGTCAAGCAGCAGAAAATTATTGCCAAGTCTATTCTGGGGAATCACAGGAATATTGCCACTGTCCTCAAGAAAAAGGGGGGGCATGAGGGAACATACCGGCTTCAGAAAATGATTTATCTTGCAGGAAAGAACAAGCGGGAAACAATCCATAAGGAGCATGGCTGCTCAATCAAGCTTGATGTCGAACGGGTTTATTTTTCCCCAAGGCTGTCCAATGAGAGAAAGCGGATATTCTCCCAGGTCAGGCCTAATGAAAAGGTCCTTGTCATGTTTTCAGGGGGCGGTGCATATCCGGTGACAATTGCCCGGAATAGCAGGGCGTCCCTTATCGCAGGGGTGGAAATCAATCCCGTTGGCCATAAATACGCCCTTGAAAGCGTCAGGCTGAATAAAATCAAAAATGTAAATCTTATAAGGGGCGATGTAAGAAAGGAAGTGCCAAAACTTAAGGAAAAATTCGACCGGATTGTAATGCCCCTGCCAAAATCTGCAGAAAATTTCCTGTCGTTTGCGCTGGCCAGGTCCAAGCATGGAGCAATCATCCACCTTTACAATTTTTTTGACACGTCACTCGGTGAAACAGAGCCAACAGATGCTTTGCAGGCTATTAAACGTGCATTTGCCAAGGCCAGGAGGAAATACAAGATTCTAAAATGGGTTACATGCGGGCAAATCGCGCCCAGAAGCTATAGGATATGCATAGACATTCTTGTCCGATAAATTCTGCAGCAAGAGGTAATCGCGCTCAGCAGTTACTTCCGTTCATCATCTCTTTCGATCAGTGGGTGTTCACTTGCATCATTGCGCGAACCTGGGCAAGTCTTCCTTCTTATTAAATCATGTGGTTATCAAGTCCCGAGAAGGTGGGCATGAAAATCTACTGGCTGTCACAGGCGCACAAAGCAAAGAAATATCTACCCAAACATTCCGGCGAAATCAGTGTCTTCAGCATTGGATTTTTTGATCTTATCAATTGCTGCCAGGAAATCCTTCTCATTAATGATGCTCCGGCTGTCCCTTATCGCGTAATAGCCGGCTTCTGTGCAAACAGCCTTGATTTCAGCGCCTGAGAAATTTTCCATCTGATGGATCAGCGGGTCCATGTCAAACTTTTCAAGCGACATATTCTTGCTGTGGATTTTGCAAATCATTTTCCTGCCTTCAGCGTCAGGCAAAGGCACCTTGATCAGCCTGTCCAGCCTTCCTGGCCTGAGTATTGCCGGATCGAGAATATCTATCCTGTTTGTGCAGCCAATAACCTTGACCATGCCAAGGTGCTTGAACCCGTCAATTTCAGCAAGCAACTGCATGAATGTCCTCTGCACTTCCCGTTCACCCGATGTACCGAGGTCAATTCTTTTTGCAGCAAGTGCATCCAGCTCGTCAATGTAAATAATTGATGGAGCCTTTTCTCTTGCAAGCTGGAAAATCTCCTTAACGAGCTTTGCGCCCTCCCCGATGAATTTCTGCACGAGCTCCGAGCCGACAATCTCGATGAATGTGCTTTTTGTAGAGGCCGCAACTGCCTTCGCGAGCAGGGTTTTTCCAGTCCCGGGTTCGCCGTACAGCAGAATTCCCTTTGGAGGCTGTATCCCTACTTTTTTGAAAAGCTCCGGCTTTTTCAGGGGCAGCTCAATGACCTCCTTGATTTCCTCAATTTGGGCTTCGAGGCCGCCTATCTCACCCCAAGCAACTTTCGGGCTCTCAACTATCACAAATTTGTCAACATTGAACAGCTTTGTGCCTGGAATCTTTTTCAGGATTGTCAGGTTTTTCTGCTCGACCAGAACAGTGTCCCCTACTTTCAGGTTTGAAAGGTTGTTGGAAATCTCCACATAGAAATTGTTGCCATTTGGTACTTTTATTACTGCATTCTTGTTCATTATCTCGCTGACTTCGCAGACAAGGAGCGGCGGGCGCCTGAATTTCTCCAGCTCTTCCCTCATATGGCCAATTGTTTCCCTTAGGATTTTGTTTTCTTCATCAGTGCTGCTGCCGTTAGTCGAGATGCTGGCAGAATACCTGGTGACTACGCCTCCTGCAACCTCTTTCTCATCCATTTTTACACCGATTTTGAAACATTGACATCATTTATTGCGACAAACGGGGTTGTAACTGGCCTTTCAGTCTCCCAACCAATAACCTGCTCGGGCTTGTCAGAAATTTGATAAATATTTTTTAGCATTCGCAGCATGTTATCACTTATCCTTATGCCCTTCACCGCTTTTTTAATTTTTCCGTCGCTGATTAAAAAGATGCTGTCTCTGGGGATTGTTGAAAAATCTCCCGTCGAATAATTCTTGAATCTAGTATACCAAATGTTGGTGATATATAAGCCTTTGCTCACATCTTTAAAAAGCTTCTCGCTTCTTCTTTTTCCCGGCATAACAATTGTGTTCCAGGGTTCAGGCGAAACAATTCCGGCATTTGCAGTATTTTTTGCCTTGTATTTTGATTTGTGACGCAGTGCTGCGGAATAATTGTACAGGAATGACCTGAGTTTTCCATTTTCAATTGTAGCATTGCGCGATGTTGGCGTGCCTTCGTCATCAAACATGCTTGACCCAAAGCCGTTGGCAAGCCTCCCATCATCCACCATGGTAAAATCCCTGCTGGCAACCTCCTTCCCTATTTTATCCCCAAGAAACGAAAGTCCGGATTCAACAGAAAAAATCGAGCAGGCGCTTGCGACATTGTCGGCCAGCACAGCAAAGGCCATGGGGTCAAAAATAACCTCATATTTTCCGCTGTCCAATTGCTCAGGATTTATTCCCTGCATTGCCATCTGCCCGGACCTCTTTGCAGCAGTTGCATAATCTAGCTTCCCCAGCATTCTTGCGCATGCTGTTTTATGGCCAGATGCTTCCTTGCTGGCGAAAGACCTTATGCTGAAGTACGCATGCGTGCCCGTTTCCTCGGCCTCTGTGCCTTCTGTGGTGCATATTGCTGATCTTGTCTTGCCATAATCGAAGTTTCCGGAGACCCTTGAGGCGCCCTCCTTTTTTGCCAAGTCAATCCCCTTCTCCACAATGTCTGCGGCATTTTTGCCGAGATTGGCTATTTTTGTGTCATAGGACATCTTGACTTTCCTGTACCTGAAAGGCCCTTTTGATATTCCCTTAAATCCTTTATTAACAGGCATGTATTTTAGCAGGCCAATCAATTTGCTTATTGCAGCGCTGATATACTCTTCATCCAGGTTTTCGATTGTTGTGGCCGCAGTTTTTCCTTTTTGGCTTACAAATATATCCATTCCAACATGGTCTACATTGCTAATCCCGAGAATTTTATTGTTCACAAATTTAATTTGGCTTTGCCTGGCCTCCTTGGCCTCTACAATGGCATCATCACACCCTTTGCTTGCCAGTAATTTCAAAGTTCTGCTGGCTACCTTGCCTATGTTGACATTGCTTCCAGTTTTTTCTCTTTCTTTTTCTGATTGTGCCATTTTCTTTTATTGATTATTTCGTGAGTGTGTCTCGGACTTTGCCAAGGTTTTTTATTAAATTATTATTCGTTCTTTTGATTTGTATGCACAAATGCTAATTGCTGAGCCTAATCCCCTTTATTCTCAGGCATGGCCCGCCCATGCTCACACCTAAGCCTTGCATTGGCTCGCCTTTTCCACAGGTTGCGGCATGCAGCTCAAACATGTCCCTTGATGAGGCATCTATTGCGGCATACAGCTTGAATGTGCTGATTTCCAGCACAGGGCTTTTCACAGGGCCGGCAATTTTCCCATTTTCAATCAAATAAGCCTCGCTTCCAACATATTTCTGGTTTATTCTTTTATCATCGATGTTCCATTCGGTGAAATTTTTCATGAAAATCCCACTTTTCACCCCCTCAACAAGTTCCTCAAATGACTGTTCCCCGGGCAGAAAGAAAGTGTTGCTCATCCTTACCAATGCATCCTTGTCAAAGGAAGAGGCCCTTGCCGAGCCATTGCTTTTCACGCCCATCTCCCTTGATGTTGACCTGTTGTGAAGGAACTCATTCACCTTCCCATTTTTAATCAGGTATTTCCTTCTTGCCCCTATTCCCTCATCATCAAACTTATAGCTTCCAACCTTTCCGGCGGCAGTGGGGTCATCAACCAGGTTGAGCTTTTCATTGCCCATTCTTGTGCCAACGCTGCCGCTTTCAAGAAAGCTCTCGCCTGCCTGTGCTGCTTCCCTTCCCAGAATCCTATCAGCTTCATAAGGGTGTCCGCAGCTTTCATGCGCGATTATCCCTGTAACTTCTGATCCAGTGATAAGGTCAATTTCACCATGCGGCGGTTTTTTTCCGTGCCTCGCATTGTCTTCCAGCGCCAGCAAATGCTCCTTGAGCTGGCCTTCCAGGTTCCAATCCTTAATTGCCTCCCATCCTGCCTGGCTTGCATGCTGCCAGTATCTCTGCGCCATGGAATTTCCAATTTTTATCGACAGGCTATAGTCAAGGCCAACCATTGGAAACTGTGACAATATTTTGCTGCCTTCGGAATTCACATAATACTTATTCACCATGCCGTCTGTCCAGGTCCAGAACCTTGCAGGGATTTTTATGCCGTGCGACAGCAATCCCTTGTCCATCTCCCTTATATAGCCAATTTTTTTGTCAAGGGGCACATCCAGCGGATTCGTTTTATACGCTACTCTGGAAATATCCTTGATTGCCTTTTCTCCATTTGGGCTTTGGCCGGCGTTTCGGATGCCAGATGACTTTTTTGCCTGCCGAAAGGAGCCCTCAATCACTTTTTTTAAAAGATCCCTGTCAATCCGGTTTACAGAGCAGAAACCATAACATCCATTGACTACGAATTTGACTCCGATGCCAACGCTTTCCTGGCAGCCGGCAATCTCAACAGCGCCATTTTTTATTATTATCATGTTGGACTGGTATTCTTCTTCCCTGGCCTCAGCAAAATCAGCGCCTAATTTCCTGAGGAAATCCACGGAAAAATCAGCCAGGTCAGAATTAACATTGCGCATTGTGTTTAGAATAAAAAAATGCTTTTAAATCTTTGTAGCCATAGCCAAGTTACACCGTTGTTTTATTCTTTTTGCCCTGCCGCCCGCAGGAATTGGTCCGGAAGATTCAGGCCGGGCCTATCACTGTCAATTTCTTGCCTGATTTTGTGAGCACCATGCATTTTCCATGCCGGATTTCGCAAGTATCCTCTATCCTTATGCCGAATTTGTTCTTTACATATATGCCTGGCTCAACTGTAATAGCCATGCCTTCCCTGATATATCTCCAGCTCTTTTTCCTGACCCTTGGCATTTCATGTATTTTTGTCCCGATCCCATGGCCCAGTCCATGGATGAATCTCTTGTCCCATTTTCCGAGCACTTTGCTGGCAATAAGGTGTGCATCCCTGCATTTCATTCCAGCCTTTATCCTATTCACGGCGGTTATTTGGCTTTTAAGAAGGAGCCCATAAATTTTTCTCTCACCCGCGGATGGCTTGCCGACATATACTGTTCGCGTCATGTCAGACATGTATTTTTTGTACACAACTCCAAAGTCGATTACCACAAACCCCTTTAGCCGCCTGTTTTCAGGGGTATGGTGCGGCTCAGATGCTCCCGGCCCGGCCGCAACTATGCACGGAAAGCTTGGCTTCAGCTTTCTCTGCGCAATCTCGCTGTTGATGAATTCTGCCAAATCCTTCTCTGTCCTGAATTTATGTTTGTTCAAGCCAGAAATTATCCTTAAATATATCTGGTCCGTAATCCGGCAGGCCTTTTTTATCAGCATTAGCTCTTTTTTTGTTTTTATCGTGCACATATCCGCTCTTCTGCCATCAATGCGTTTTTATTTTGCCAGTATCTTTGAGACTTTTTCTTTGAGCTCAGCTGCTTTTTTATTTTTCACAAAATGCTCCCTTACAGGCGATATTATTTCGTTTAGCTTTGATGCCACGGCATTTTTCAGGTCAACAGGGTGAAGCCCTCCACTTGTAAATAGCCCTTCTAGCTCAGCATAACTGCCTATATCAATATTGCCGCCGTATTTTTCAGGCCTTTCAATGCGTATTGCATCAAATTTTTCAAAAATCATGTATTTGCAGTATTCCAATGTGGGATTTTCCTCAACAACTTTTTCAGGGCAATAGGCCTTTTTTATTTTTGCCTTTATCTGCTCTTCAGAGTCAGTCATGAAAATCGCTGAATCAGGGTTGGATTTTGACATTTTCATCTGCGTGGCCTTTTCCTCCGCAGTTTTTCCCAGGGGAGGCTGTCCCAACCCCATCAGCATATGGTGGCTCACTATTATTGGCTTCCAATAGCCCAGCTTTGGGCCAACTTCCCTGGCCAGCATATTGACCTTTCTCTGGTCCACCCCGAGCTGGCAAAGGTCTGCTTTCAGGTAAAAAATGTCAGCCGCCTGCATGCAGGGATAGAATATCTGGGAAGCGCTCAGGTTGTCGCTTTCGCTCCTGCCCATGATCTGGGAGCACCTTATGACCCTTTTCACTGTGTTGTTGACAGCCACCTTCATCACAGTCTTCCAGTAATCCTCATCTTTCACCAGCTCATTTGCCCAGACAAATTCCACGCCAGCAGTCTCCAGGCCGCACGCTTTCCACGTTTCTATCATATATTCTCCAACGGTTTGGATATTTTCCAGATTGCCTCCTAGCTTGTTGTTTGCCCATGCATGCCAGTCAGCAACAAGAACCTTGAATTTTGCACCTGCCTCAACCATCTTGTTGATGTTGATTGTCCTCATAATGGCCTGGGCAATGTGCACATTTCCCGAAGGCTCAAATCCGTCATAGGCAATAAACCCTTTTTTGGAAGAAAGCAGTTCCCTCATCTCTTCTTCTGTGACTATTTCCTCCCCTACTTGCCTTATCAGTTCCAGCCTGTTTTCGATATCCATGGCTTGGCTAAAGATGGCTTGGGTATAAAAATATTGCCCAGATAGCAGATATATATGTCATGCCTTCAATATTGCTCTCTATGGGAAAATTTCTTCTACCCTGGCCAGTAGTCCCCAGCGAAAGGTTTAAATATAACATCTTCTCCTTTGCATCCATGGAAAAAATAGATGAAAAAATGGAGGAAAAGAGATTTTCCAAGCAGCTGGTCGGTAAGACAGTTGTCAGCAAGGCCGGAAAGAGATTCGGAGAAGTTGGCGACATTATTTTTGAAGTCAAGTCCGGGGAGCTGATACACCTTATACTCACCAATCCGACACCTTATGCAGACAAGCTTGAGCTTGAAAAGGACAAGCAGGGAAACATGCTCATACCCTACAGTGCAGTCATTGCATCAGGGGATTTCTTGGTAATTGCTGAAGAGGACATAATTTAAATACTAACTATGGCCCTTTCTTTGCATGGCCTTTTGGAATATCTTTAAGGAAAATAGGCGTTATCTGACATTTCCTGAGCGAAAAAGACCCTTCTCAATGGTCGATTCCCTTTTGGCCGGAACCATAGAGCTTAGCCAACAAATGCACCGGATTATTGCAGATTTGAGCCAAAGAAAAGAAGGTGATTTTCAACTGAGCAGATGATACATGATAACCTTTTTAAAATCAGATACAATCATTCACCCAGGTATGGTTAATGAGCAGCAAGGAAGACAAAGACAAGGCTGAAAATGCCATCTGGACAGAAAAGTACAGGCCTAAGTCATTTTCTGAGATTGTAGGCCAGAAGGAAATAGTAAAACGCGTAAAGAACTTTGTCAAGCAGAAAAATATGCCGCACCTTTTGTTTGCCGGCCCCGCCGGGGTTGGGAAAACAACGCTTTCATTGGTTGTCGCGCATGAGCTTTATGGCGATGAGTGGCACCAGAATTTTCTGGAGCTCAATGCCTCGGATGAAAGGGGAATTGATGTCATCCGGGTGAAAGTCAAGGACTTTGCCAGGACAAGGGCTATCGGCAATGTGCCGTTCAAGATAATCTACCTTGATGAATGCGATGCCCTGACGAAGGAAGCCCAGCAGGCGCTGAGGCGCACAATGGAAAATTACACCCATACTTGCCGCTTCATCCTCTCCTGCAATTATTCAAGCAAAATCATTGATCCAATCCAGAGCAGGTGCACAATGTTCCGTTTCAGGACCCTTGATAAGCCTGATGTCATGGAGGTCATAGATAACATTGCAAAATCAGAAAAACTGCATATAGACCCGAAGGCCAAGGATGTCTTGTTTGAGGTTTCAGAAGGCGATTGCCGAAGGCTCGAGAATATAATGCAATCCTGCGCAGCAGTAGCAGACAGGCTGACAGAGGAAGTTGTCTATTCATTGGCTTCTGTAGCAAAACCCAGGGAAATCAAGGAGATACTGGACCTGGCTGTAAAGAACAGGTTTGAGGATTCGCGCAACAAGCTGCTCAGCACAATGCAGATGTATGGCCTTTCCGGGCTCGACATAATCAAGCAGATACAAAAGGAAATATGGAACCTTGACATAGCAGACAGGGCCAAGGTGGAACTGGTTGATAAATGCGGGGAAATTGAATTCAGGATGGTCGAAGGCGCAGATGAGTTCGTCCAGCTTGAAGCCCTTCTTGCTTATTTCACACTGGCCAAGTCATAATCAGCATGGGAATTGCCAAAGCAAGGCAAGCGAAGCCGGCTAAAAAAGAGGAAAAGGAGGTAAGGCAGGCAAAGATAGTGGAACAAACATTTGGCTATGCCCCTTCTCCAGCCCTGCCTGGCCAGATTCTTGCCCAGAATGAGTCAGGGCTTCTTTCTGATATTGCCCTAAAGAGCCAGCGGATAATAAAGATGAATTTTGAGCTGACGGAAAAGCTCAATGAGAACGAAAGAAACATAGAAAACCTCAATGAGGATTTGCAGGTGCTCTATGGCCGGCTTCAGGAGCATGGGAAGGACAAGGCCAAAATACAGGGCCTCATGCAGCGGATTAATGACCTGGGCCTCTATGCAGCCAATCTCAAGCATAATATTGATTTATTGAGGTCAAATCTCGAAAACAGGGAAAAATACATCAATGTCCTTAAGAGGGCTTATGGCAGCCGGGCATCAATGCCGGGCACAACAGCGGCACAGGACAGGGAAATCAAGGAGCTGCGGGAAAAGTCTGCCATGCTCCAGAACAATGTCCAGATTTTGCGCCAGGACATAAGTGTCAAGAAAAAGCACATCGACTTTCTAAAGAATTTTGCGCGGAAAAAACAAGTTGCCTTTTACTCAAGGCAGCTCCGGGAAAGCACAGGCAGTATAAATGAGCTTTCCGGGCAGCTCGTGGAATCAAGGAAGAAAAATCTTGAACTTATGGAAAAGGTTGACAGCCTTTCCCATAACGACAGGCTCAGGCTTCAGCATAAAAAAGAAGTGGAGGCGCTCAAGGACCGGCTGCTTGCAGAACAGGAGAAAAATCTGGCCTTGAAAGGATATTCCCGCGAAGCAACCCTGAAAATGAAAGAGGCCTTGGAAAGCGTAAAACAGGCGCATGCGCATGAAAAAGGGGAATCTGCACGGCTGGCAGAAGAGAAAAAGGCCCTTATAAATGAAATTCAGTCGCTGACGGCGAGGATCAGGGAGCTGGAGAAAACAGCAAATTCAGGTTCAAGGCTGATGCTGGTAATCTCCAAGCTTAGGAATGAGCTCAAGAATAAGGACGCCACTCTTTTGGAGATTAAGAAATCCAACTCATTCTTGGCTTCCAGGACAGAGAAGGCCATAGGTGAGGCAAATAAATTTGCCGGGCAGGCAAAGGTCGCCACAAGGGCCAATGAACAGCTGGTTGCTGAGCGCCAGAAGGCAGAGGCAGAGCTCAGGAAACTTAAGAATATCGTCGTTGCCCTTAAGCAGGATTACGACAAGCGCATTGAGTCAGTCAGGCTTGAGCAGTCCGGGATAGACCAGGCGCGGCTGAAGAGAACTGAAATGGCACTGGCAGCATTGCTGCGGCGGGGTGCATTGTCTGTTGCAGAGAACAAAAAACTCCGTGCAAGGCTCGATGAGCTTGCAGAGCTAAAGCAGTCCATTGAGGAAAAATCATCATATTACAGGCATTTTATCACCAAAATAATGGAAAAGGAAATTGAATTAAGGGCAGAGCTGGAAATTCTTAAAAAGAAAAGCGCCGTGCATGAAACAAAGCAGGTTATGACAAGATAGACTTCAGGTAGATTTCTAAAGAAAAAGTAAATTAAAAAAAATTAAAAATTAGGCCTTAGGAGCCGTGCTTTACGACCAATGGCACTTCTACTGAGTCCTTGTAATCATACTCTATAACAATCGGGAGCACGGTCTCATAGTCCCTGAGATTCTCATCAGCGACTGTTAAGGTGCACCTGATGCTTCTTTCTCCCTGGTAGAGTGTTGCAAGGCCTTCCAACGCGCCTCCTTCAAGCCCTGAGCAGCTCAAGTCTCCCAAGCCTGGGTCAGTCAGTGTAATCTTGACCTTGTCCCTGTCGGACAATTCAGTGCTGCAGTGGGTTCCTGGCGCATAAGCCCTTCCGTCTCCCACATGCCTCAGTGTGAAGAAGAATGAAAGCTTGTTGCTTCCCACAACTGATTCAGAGAAGGATGTTACATGAACTGGGCCTCCTGAATTTTCAGCAGTCTTTTCCTCATTTGGATTGCAGGCTGAAGTTTCCCCTCTTCTGCCAAGGAAGTCTTCCAGGATGCAAAGCTGAACCTGTGTCTTTGTTCCGTATTTGTAGCATCCTTCGACCTTCACATTAAATTGGACCTGGCCAGCAACGGCTCCGGCATATTGAAGGTTGGGGAACTCGACATTTGTCACTGTTCCCTGTATGACATTGCCATTTGGATCCCTTTGTGCCCCGAGAAGCTCATCTGGTGAATTTGCCTGAAGGTCAGCTGCGCTCACGCCAAAGTCAGTCGGGTTGATGCCTGTTACTGTAAAGACAGCATCGCCTGCAGCGACATCCCATTCACCAACATTTTCAACCCTGAGGTTGATGGAAAATGGATAATTAGTGTCGAATACAAAATCTGGCGGGGCCTGCGGGAAGAAGTCCAGCGCCAAACCCTTTTGGCCTCCTAAAAAGGCTTTTGTGCTTGTCGGAGTGCCTCCGCCGCTCCCTGTGGTGCATGCCGTGATAAAAATTAAAAGAACCAATGCAGACAGAAACAACCCATGCTTTATTTTCATTTGTATAACCTCCTTTGCATCTCTTATATGGCCTCTTGTTGCTAATTAATTGGGACCTTCACTTTGCATAAATTTCCTATATATTTACACATCCTTACACAATATCCCTATATAAATTTTTTTATTTTGCACACTCGGGCAATGCTTTCATTATCATTGGTCATGGACGGTGATGCATCCCCTGGGCCACTAATGGCCTTATACTGAAAGGATAGAATTTACTCATTATACCAATTGTCTTGCAAATGCTTAACAGCCAATTTCAGGATTCTGCAACATTGACAATCCTTATGGTCTGTTCTTCATAGTTCATATAACCATAGTGCAGCTTGATATTAAACGGGGTCTGGTATACTTCATCCAGCCCTTCTGGTATTGTGTACTTGCAGAGTATTGTTGCCTGCCCGTCCACAAGCTTGACAGGGGACGGCGGCTTGCAGCTTTCGAGCTGTGGTGCGCTATCGGCGCTGCCTTCCCACACCGGGGGCTCATAGTGAACCTTGTCCTTGTCAGTATACTGGATATTGAATGGGCAGGTATCATCCCTGCCGGATGCATAGCTGACTCTTTGCCAATCGTATACCTGGCCATTTGCATTCGCATTGGCAATATGGATTTTGAAGTAGACATATTTCTCAGTTGCTTCTTCTTCGATAGATGTTATTTGCACAGGTGCCCCCTGCCCGCCAGCCATTCCGACATTCTGCACCCTGCATACTTTGTCCTCTTCCAATGATGAGAATGGATGCGGGTCTATGCATACAATCGGATTTGCGACTGTCTCATATTCATAGCAAGCATAAATTTTTACCTTGGGCTCATACTTGTCTGTTCCTTCAGGCCAGCTTACAATATCATTCCTGAACTCAACCACTGAGATGTCACCCTCTGGATTGAAATTTGAGACTCCTTCCATTGGGGCGAAAAACAATGGCAGTGTCTTGCCAGACGGAGCAACAATGAAGGGCTGGATAATATTCTTATCAAATCCTGTTAAATACAGCCAGCCATTGCTGATATCATATGCCCCCCTGTTTCTTATTTCAACAACAAGATCAAATGGAGTGGGGTCGCCGGTATAGTATACAGTCCTTGCAGGATTTTCCCTTGTAAATCTCATTACAACGCCATAAGTGCCTGTGTGGGCATTAGTCACAAACGGGTCATCATCTTCATGGCTTTTTGGGCCCCATGGCCAGCTGCTTCTGCCGCTGCAGGCGCTCATCATTAATATTAAGACAAAGAGTATCGCAAGCAAGGACAGCTTGCTTTTTGTCGCCATTGACACATTATGCTTAACCATGCAAATCCCCTAGTTTTATCTCTTATATAAACTTTTCTCAGGGCTTCGGCTTATCTGCCATAATGATGGCCTCTGCCAGGCATTTCCTGGCGCAAATTTAGCCGGCTTCACAGCATACATTGTCTGCACTGCCTGGGCAATAGCCAGTGATTATCGTGCCTGCCTTGCATTGGCCTGATGACCTGCATGCATAGCCAAGGCTGCCAAAATCCCTGGTGCAGCTTTCCTTGCTTTCAAAACAGCATTTTTGATTTATTCCGCACGAGCCGCTTGCCTGGACATTTTCTCTGCCATAAAGGTCGCAAACCCCGTATTGCAAATCCTTGCAGTTTTCTGCAGGGCATATGTAATCCTTGCTGATCTTCTTGACAAACACTGTTTTTTCAATTGGCTCTGATATGTAGCCGTAATCTATTGTTGTTGTCAGCAATGTTTCAAAGCTGTCCTGCAGCTGCCCGAAATCCAGGGTGCAGATTGTAAAAAAATCCTGCGTGTTCTTGACTTGCTGCAATGGTGTGCATTCAAGTTCCCTGTTCACCATTTCAACATGTACATTCTTTGCAAGAAGCACATTGCTCTTTGGTGTTGCAGATGCGCATGCATCTTCATAGGTATTTGGGTCGGTTGCATATCCTCCACCCTTATTCTGGATGAGTATTTTGTATTCCCCTTTATAGGTCACTTGGCCGGTCTGCGGGTCTGTCTTCGGAATGACATTCTGCTCGATTTTGGAAACAGTGATAGGCGCGCCCTGCCCGTCGCCCAGCTTGATGTCCTCAGTGTCACAATGGGTTCCGGCAAGGCTGAATCCAAAGCTCCTTGGCTTTACGCAAACGCTTGCGCTTGACACAGTCCTGTACCTGTAGCACCCGAGTATTTTAAACAGGAACCTTTGCTCATCCCTGAGCCTTATTGCCAGGTTTTTGTTTTCAATTGTCCAGGTTACAAGGTCAAAGCCTCCTTCGGAATTGTACACTGATTTGCCTTCAATGTCAAAACTCTTGGTCTTGCTGGGGTCGAGCATTTGCATTTCCTCTGGATAATAGTTAATCAGCGTCAGGCGCCCATTAATAATATCAAAAGTTCCTTTGTTTCTCACTTCCACCCCTATCTGGAAGCTGCTTTTGTCAGATATGTCTTCGGGTGGCATATCCTTGGTAAATGCCATCATCAATCCTTCAGTTCCAGTATGGATGTCAGTTTCAATGACCGGCGCATTCCCGCTCCCGCAGGATGTTAAAAAAAACAGCAATCCAATTAGCAAAGCCAGGCTGGCATAAGGATTCCACATCCTAAACATTGTTCTGCTCCTTCTCATCTTTCCTTCTCAGCAAACATAGCCTGAGTCATATAATTTTTTCAGTGCGCAGTAAGGCTTCAAAGGCGCGCCTCCTGAATAATCATAAATCCCGAAATGCAATTGGTACCTCAATGATTTCAGCGGGATTCCGCAGTCTGTTGCCAGGTCATCGCATGTTGTCCCATCGGGATTCTTGGCTATGCATCCAGCAGTGTTGCCGACCTCGCCAATATGCTGCCCCGCGGTCACAACGTCATTGACTTTCACTTCAGTCTTGTTCAAATGCGCGTAAGTGAATTCATACTGGGATTCATGCCTAATCCTGACAAAATTTCCGCCCCAGTCTGTGCAGCCTTTTTGAACGACAATGCCGCTGGTTGCAGAATTCACCCTTGCAGTAGGGTAGGCATAGATGGTGACCCCTTCCCTCGGCCTTCCTCCGACACCAGGCAACCCGAAAGTATCAGAGATATTGTATGGCGAGGCAGATGGCACAGGCTTTTCTGTCAGAATCTCAGTTGGGGGATAGAAGATTCCGGATTTCGAAAGGTCCCCTGGCGTCACAGATAATGTCCCTGTTGCTTCCATCTCATAATCATAGCCGACTTTGAGGTATATCACTCGAGGATTCAGCGTGGATGGGTTGTAAAGGACATTCTCATCATTCCTGTCCCCGGTAAACTCCAGGGTGCACGGAGCCAATTTTTTCTGTTCAAGCGCCCCATACTTGACTGTTCCCCAGTCTATCCCTTTCAGGATGTTTTCATTCAGCCTGTATATGGAATTCCCGTCCCCTGCCGTAATTGGGTCTCTCAAAATGCTGCACGAGCCTTCAACTGGCGTGAGCCATGGCGGAAGCTCTAAGGCTCCATTCCTGACTGTTTTTATTTTTCCGCCTTTTACCATGTTTTCAATGGCAATCTGCAGGTTTATCAGCGTTTTTTGGTCAGCTGGCTTGATGCCTATAATGGGCACATCGCCCATTGTGACTACTGCCTTGATGAAGGACACTTCTGATTTTGATTCAACTTTTCCGCTTGGATAATCTGTGGAAAGCAGGTCCTTGTACAAATTGGCATAAACTTCCCGTTGCGCAGCAGCAACTCCCTTGGACGCCCTTGTCGCAATGAATTGTTCTTTCAAGGCTGACTTGCTGGACAGGTAATTGTCAACTTCAAGATTCAGGTCTTCCTCCCTTGTAAAATATGCGATGATGTAGCTGTCAAGCGTGAGCTGGTTATCCACATTGGCCCTGAAATACACTGAATTAACTCCCTTCTTGAGGTCATATGGCTTCAATATCTTGCATGTCAGCAATTCAACTGTGCCAATAACATTTGTGTATTTTACAGTGACTTTATTCGGGTTCATTTCCCCGCTCTTGTTGTCATAGACATTGTTTTCCACAAGGCCGCACACAAGGCCAATGTCAAAGTCCCTGTTGAATGCAACAGCCTCCAGGCTCGCCGAGGCAATAATGTCCTTTTCCCAGTAATTCACAGCAGCGTTTTTTGACGCAGAGAGCTTTAATATCATGTCCTGGGAAAGCTTGTCATCGACGCCTCCTTGGAGTATAGTGGTTTCTGTAGGCGCTGTTTTCTTTGCGTCGCTGACAGGGCGGCCCAGCAGCTTGCAGGCAGTTTCATTTTGGGTATCAATGCATTCCCTGAGCCTCTTGTAATTTATCTTGAACCAGCCTGTCAATCCAGCCTTGGTCTCGGACTGGCTTTCAGCATCCTGGAGTGTGCCAGGGATGTTCCCGGCCCATTTGGACATTGCAGCAGGCACATCTGAATTGAACATGGTCAGCAGTATTACCCCTACAATCAGGAAAGCATGTATAACTCTTGCCTTCTGCACAAATCTATTCTGGCTTGAATACATTACAAGAATTGCCCACCATGGGAAAAGGAAACGATAAAGGTATACGGGGCCAAAAAAAGTAGCCAGTGTGGGATTGCCGGCTACCATCTCTGCCAGCATTCTCTGTGGCACTTGGTTGTCCAAGAGGAAAATCATGGTTGACAAAACTGTAGTCTTGGCATAAAACCCAAATCCCTCATCTTTTTCCTTGAGGTTATTCATGTACAGCAACCAATAGGCAAGGAAGAAAATGAACGAAAAAAACCATGAGCGCGTGTCGTTCTCATACCATCCGGCTCCATACCATCCATATCCTGACAATGAAGCGTAATAACCGTCAATAAGGATATGCTTTACGAGCAGGGCAAACCAAAACCACATTTTTCCAACTTCAGAATCTTTTGCAGAGCCTGAGAACATTCTGCCGAGCAATGCAGTCCCCATGCCGGCCGCAAATCCGCCTCCAGCAGTCTGGAGCTTGATTTTTTGCTCATTGCCACCCTGCCCCCTATTCCCTGAGAATTTATCTTTTAGTTCAGAAGCCTTGTCCTTGAAAGCCGACGCTTTTTGCTGAACCTTGGAGTATGCCTTGCTGAATTTAGTAGAAACATTTTGCTTGATTGCTGATAGCCTGTCTCCCATTTTTGATAGTTGCCCAGCCGTTTCCGGCATCTTTTTTTACTTTCTAATCAATAGCTGTTACAATTTCCTGTTTTGCTTTTCTTCCTTTTTTTCCGCGCCGAGCCTTATCAGGTTGGCCAGCCGGTGGTCGAACTCCAAAAGCTTATGCATCCGGTCAATTTCCTTCCTTATGCTTTCTGGGACAGGCCCGGCATGGGCGAAGGCTTTGCCATAATCATAGAAATCTGAATTCTCGTGCTCAATTTCCGCAAGTTTATGCTCTATGCTATAGGCAGCCTCAAAAAGCTTCCATGACTCAGGAAGCTTTTCCATTGCATTTTCCTCTTTATCAGAATATCCTGGCATTGTCCTCTTTTTTACCGCTAATGATTGCACTCATGCCTTTTTCCAGCCTCGGGGGTCACAATTGCCCGATTTTTTTCAAAATCTATTCAGCGTCAGCAATTTGCTGTTGCGGCAATATACTCCTATCTATACTAGTCTATGATACTAGAGGTTATATAAATTTTTCTTCATATTCCCGGCAAGGTTCACAACACCATTGCCCAATAAAGAAATTGCCTGCCTATCGCCTGACTATATCCACTTTCAGCTCTATGATGTCAAGGACTGTGTTGTCTGGTTCAATCCTTATCCCGTTTTGGCCAACTTCAATATAATTGTCAATTACTTTTGAGAATGTCGCGTCCTTGGTGTTTATTGAAAGCGTTTTGCCATTGATATAAATCCTGCCTCTTTTGAAATCCTGGCTGTCAACAAATCTCATTGACAGGTTGACATCATCCCTTCCGGACACGATGTCTGAGTACTGGTTTCCGGACACATCGAAGAAATAAACCGGGAATGCAATCTCCTTGAGCCTGGAAGTTATGCTTATCTGGTCTATCAAATATCTGCCATTATCACTGCTGAAATAAAGCTTGTTTTCGCCATTTTCCAATATGGCAGGCGAGAATTCAATTGTTTTCAGCACGCCGCATTCCGGCACGCTTGAATATGCCTGCCTGTTGTTGATCTGAATCTCAAGTATTCCAACATCAGCCTGCCTGCAGTCTGGAAGGAATCTCAGCAATGCCTTCTCAAGGTTGAATTTTTCTGTTTGGGAAATCACAAAGACATTTTTGCTTTCTCTGGTTGTCACATCAGTCACATCTCCGGTGACCTGGACATTTTCAAGGGTGTATTCATTCGTTCTCCAAAACCTGAATCCAACTTCAGAAACCTTGAAATCCAGCACATTGCTGTCCACCAAAGAGTCTTTTGGCAGCTCTATTGGCATGACATTTTTTGTGGAAATCTCATTATTATATATCTCTTCGCCGTTCAGCAGGACAGTCAGCCTGCCCATGGCATCTTTAACGCTGAATGACAAAAGCACATTGTCAGTGTTGTCAAGATCCGGGATATTGAATGTAAGCTTTTCCTCCTTATTGTCAAAAATCCCATTCTTGACATAGATTGACCCTGCTTTCTTGAACACTTCAGCCCCTGCCAGCGAGAACAGGCTAACAGCAGGCAGGTAATGCTCTATTTCCAGCTTATCAATCTGCTCAAGCCTTCCGGGATGGTCAGTTAAAAGGTTGGTAACAACCCTCCCGCTTCCGGTGCCTGTGCCACCAGGCCCATCGCTTTCCTCCTCCAAAAGGTCCTTTCTGACATCTGGCGGGAGGAACAGAATATAGAGAACAATAAGCAATGCAATAACAGCAACCAGAGTAGCGGCACCGCTCCCTGACTGTCCATTCCTTTTCTTAAGCATCAAGATCATCCTGCCGTGCCTTTACTTTGCCCAGCCAACTGCATTTGCCCTGCTGGTAAAAGCCATGCAAATTGCATGCAAAAATGCATACTTTACTCTAAAGTTGCCTCTTTTAAATGAGGACACTAAATAAGTTTATATATAAATAAGTTTCGATGTAACCAGTGCAGTTGAAAATGCAGCCAGCATCAATATGCGGAGTGCCTTTTTCAGGAACATAAAATGCCGGAGGGGGAAGCCCCCTTCGGGGATACGGCATTCTTCTCTAGAATATAAATCGCGGAGCCCGATGCTGGCCGAGGCGAAGCCGAGATTTTCAACTGAACGGCTATTATCGATGTTGGGCAAAAAATATGAAAATAATCCACATGAACCTCAAAGCCTGCGAAGTGAAGGTTCGCACTGAAAATCTTGATGACCTGTGGTATCTAAGCGAGATGATTGATTATGGCGATCTCGCCAAGGCAAAGACGCTCCGGAAAATCAAAGCGCAGGACAAAGAACAGGAGTCTAAAGGTGCAGAAAGAAGGCCGATTTTCCTTTCAATCCGTGTAGACAATGTTGAATTCCACAAGTACTCTGATATCTTGCGCGTTTCTGGCACAGTTGATGAGGCAACTGATGAAGTCCCGCGCGGCAGCCACCACACGATCAATGTCGACCAGAACACAGTCCTCACGCTTGTAAAGCAAAGCTGGCCCAAATACCAGCTTGACAGGCTGCAGGAATCAGCCAGGGAAAAGACCCCAAAAATCTTGATTTGCATCATGGACAGGGAGGAGGCATTATTTGCCGCCTTGAAAAAATATGGATATGACATCCTGTCCGAATTCCAGGGCGCTGTTGACAAAAAAGTCCATGGCACTCTCCAAAAATCATCAGGCGACTTTTATGGCGAAATCCTTAAGTCCATGGAAGATTATGACAAAAGGTTTGATTTTGACACAATTATTGTGGCAAGCCCTGCTTTCTGGAAGGAGGAATTTTCTAATTACCTCAAGGACCATGAAATCAAGAGGAAAATACGGACAGCAACCTGCTCTTCTGTTACCAAAAATGCAATAGAGGAAGTGCTGAAGCGCGATGAGCTCAGGAAAATTCTCCAGGAAGACCGCATCTCGCGCGAAACTGCCTTTGTTGAGTCACTTATGGTCGAAATATCAAGGCAGGGCCAGGCAGCCTATGGCCTTAAGGAAGTTAGGCAGGCTGTGGAATCTGGTGCAGTTGAAACGCTTCTGATTACTGATTCGCACATTAGAAAATCAAGGGAAAGCAAGTTATATGCCCACACAGAAAAATTAATGCGCCAGGCAGAAAGCATGAACGGCAAAGTAATGTTGATAAGCGGGGAGCACGAAGCTGGTAAAAAGCTCGATGGCCTGGGCGGCATTGGCGCAATTCTAAGGTATAAGCTGAACTATTAGCCTTACGGGCACAAAAACCCCATAGCACCCGCAATAGCATAAATATATACTCCCTATGCTTTCTGGGTTACCTATGGTTATCCATATATCTGATATTGCCTGCTCTGTATCTAATTTTCCAGTGCGCTGCCATTTACACAATGGCAATGTTTATAAATTGACCCCCAGTACTTTTTTGTGGATAAGTAGAAAAGCTTGCTAACTGTGGAGGGGCCTGCTTATATGCTTATATTTTAACATAAAATCCAATCGGAACATATAAAAAGCCCCATCAAATGCCAAACCCTGTAATTGCAGCACAAGCTCAAGGCAGGATTGCCTGGAGAAAGGGGTTAGGGGAAAGCATTGCTTTTTTTAGAGTAAGAACGCTTTCAGGCAATACTTCTGAAGGCGTGTAGGTAAGCTCAGCAATTATGCATGCCCAGTTCGCAGAGCCAGAACAAAAAGGGAGTGGTTCCAATGGATAAACTTTTGAATTCAATAAGGGAAGCCGAAAAAAAGGCCAAGGCGATTGTGGAGGATTCTCAAAAAAAGGGGGACAAGGCTGTTTCTGATGCAATGGAGCGCGCAAAACAGATGGTCAAGCGCGCAGAGTCGCATGCACCTTCTGAAATTGAGGCAAGGCTTGAGGAAAGGAAAAAGGGCCTTGCAAAGGCTATCAGTCAAATAGGGGAAGAAGGCAAAAAAGAGCTGGCTAAGCTGGCGAAATCAGCGCAAGCCGGGACAGACCAGGCAGTCGCCTTAATTTTGAAGAAATTTGAAGAGGAAGTCAAGAATGCTTAGGCCAAAGGGCATGAAAAAAGTTTTTGTCATTGCTCCAAACAGCTTCCAGGCTAGGCTCATCAACAAGCTCTATTCTTTGAAGGTCCTGCATATAATTGAGCACTCCAAGTCTGAAAAGCTTGACATTGGCAATCCGCTTCAAAATGCCGAGGCTTTATCAGACGCTGTTGTCAAGACAAGGTCTATCAGGAGCCAGCTAAACAGCAGGGAATTCATGCTCGCTGTTCCGGATGAAGGCAAGAAAAAAAAGAACAAGGGCAAATCAGCCCATGACAGGCATCCAGGAATAGGTGATGATTCCGGCCCTTCCATGCAGTTTGCCTCACTGGAATCGGTCATTTCCCAAATCAATGAAATCTATGAAAGTGCCACAAAAACCATTGTCAGCTATCGGGACATTGACCAGGAAATAAAAAAATTAAACAGCCTTCTTCTGAAGGCGCACACACTGAAAAGGCTCGGAATAAGCATATCGAACATTTCGCACTATGAGACAATTGCCCATTTTATAGGGCATGCTGACAAGCAGCCAGACCTTGTGAGCGAGGTCCGCAAGCTGACATCCAAATCCTACATAAAATCAGCCACATCCGGGCAAAAGGCAATAACTGCAATTTTCATAGACGCGTCCCAAAGGTCTGAGATACTCTCGCTTCTGGAAAAGTACAGGTTTCAGGGCATTGATTTTTCCGACTTGATTGCTTTTACGGGCGGGAAGGAATTCGATGAAAAAAGGATTTCAGCGCAGCTCAAGGCATTGACAGAAAGGAAATCCGGCTTCGAAAAGAAGATGGTTTTGGCCAGGCAAAAATATGGCGATTATCTCGGGTCTGCTGAAAAATACCTGGCCCGGGAAATCGAGAAAGCCGAGGCACCCCTGAAATTCGGAATGACTGATGAGACCTCAATTATTTCCGGCTGGGTGCCCAATGACAAAGTTGATGATGTCGTAGCAGAAATCAAGAAGCTGACAGGGGACAAGGTTTACATTGAGATGCGCGACGCAGGACACCATGACGACATACCCATTGAGCTCAAGAATCCGAAATTCGCACAGCCATTTGAAATTCTCATGCACCTTTTTTCACTTCCAAAGTTTACGGAGATTGACCCGACTTTTTTCCTTTTCCTGACATTTCCGCTTTTCTTCGGATTTATGCTCGGGGATTTTGGCTACGGCCTGACAACCCTGGTGCTGTTCATGATTCTCAAGAAGTTCATGCCCAAGTTTTCAGGCTTTTTCAATATCCTGATATTTTCATCCCTGGCGACAATTGGCTTTGGCCTGGTCTTTGGGGAATTCTTCGGGGCCGAGGAAGTCATGGGATTCCATATCCCTCACCTTCTTAGCAGGGGCCATCAGATAATGGACTTGCTGGCATGGGCAATAATAATCGGGGTGATCCACATCAACATAGGGCTTATAATCGGGTTTGCCAATGAATGGATGCACCACGGGTTTTTGAAAGCTGTCGAAGAAAAATTCAGCTGGATTTTGCTGGAGATAGCAATTGCCGTTGGCTACCTTGTCTCGCTCTGGCCAGGCGTGGCAATAGGTGCTGTGTCAATCGTTTTGCTGTGGCTCGGCGAAGGCGTCAAAGGCCTGATAGAAATCCCCTCAATTTTCAGCAACATCCTTTCATATGCAAGGCTTATGGCCATAGGTCTCGCATCTGTGAAGCTGGCAGAAGTTGTCAATGAATTTGCAACAGAATTCATCCATCAGGGGGGCATTTACATCTTTTATGCCGTGCTTTTGCTTGTGGTAGGGCATGTTATCAATATTGCATTGGGCATCATCGGCCCCTTTTTGCATTCGCTCAGGCTCCACTATGTTGAATTTTTCACCAAATTTTTCAAGGGCGGAGGCAAGGAGTACATCCCATTTGGCCGGGAAATCGACTAGGCCGCAAACATCAAATGGCAACACTTGATTGCCAATGATATTCATCATATCGAGAAACGGGAGACAGGCAGGCAAACTGCAAATGGTGCATATTCCGTAACTCAAAAACAACAGGAGGTAGCAAAATGGCAATAGAATTGGGAGTAGGATTGATTGCTTACTCAGCTGCAACAGCAATCGGCGTCAGCGCCATAGCAGCGGCAATCGCAGAAAAGGCAATCGGAACAGCAGCAATCGGCGCAATGGCCGAAAATGAAAACCTGTTCGGCAAAGGGCTGATTTTGACAGTCATTCCGGAAACACTGGTCATTTTTGGCCTGGTAGTTGCCATCATGATAATTGGCATGGCTGGTGCTGCATAAGCAACCGGCAGCCAATATCAGGCGCTGATACCTCTGATATCTGCCAGGAAAAATCAAGATATCGCCGAGGCATTGCAGCGCAATTTTTAGCGTGCATGTTGGTATTCGGCAGCTGCTTGGATGCAATGCTGATGCTTGCATTGCGTCAAAAGGTGTGGTGAGAACATGGGACTTGAAGAAGTGAAGGAGGAAATCCTGTCCAAGGCTAAAAGGGAAGGGGATTTGATAATTAAAAAAATGGAAGCCGAAGCCCAGAAAATAATTGCCGAGGCTGAAAAAAGGGTCAAGGAAATTGAATCCAAGAATCACATGGACGCTGAACGGGCGGCCGAAACATTGGAGCGCAAGGAAATAGCGAAGGCCAATTTTGAAACCAAGAAGAGAATCCTGCAGAAAAAGGAAGACCTGATTGGAGCCGTATTTGAAAAGGCAGCCAGCCAGATACAAAAGCTTCCTGCTGAAAAAAACAAGGCTTACTTTGAAACGCTTCAGGGCAAGGCAAGCAAGCAGATAGGTATTTCCACATTATACATCAACCAAAGGGACAAAAATCTGGCCAAGGACTATAAGTGGCTTGGCACTGACATCTCAGGCGGGTTTATCGCTGAAACAGAAGATAAATCCATGAGGATTGATTACAGCTATGACACCTTTTTGGACAATGTGAAAAACAGGAATCTCAGCGGCATTGTTAACCTGGTTTTCAAGTAATCATAAGCATCATAAGCTCATAAGCGAAAAAAGCAAGGATAAAAAATGGCACAGGTTCAGATTGCGGAAAGCAAGGATAAAATCAGGCTCGACAATATGTATCCATATACATATGTCAGGGCAAATGTCATGCGCACAAAGCTTTTCCGCAGGAATGACTACGAGAAAATGCTTAAAATGCAGTTTTCTGAGCTTGCAAAATTCCTCCAGGATTCCAGCTATAAGGCGGAAATTGACGAACTTGCCGTCAGGTATTCCGGCGAGGAGCTGATTGAGATGGCCCTTACAAGGAACCTCGCAAAAACCTTTGCAAAGCTGCGCAGAATTTCAACAACAGAGCTGAACTTGCTGATTGATGCATATCTTACAAAATATGACATACTTAATGTCAAGACAATTGTCAGGGGGATTTACACTTCAGCTGACAAGGATTATATCAAGAGGCTGCTGGTTCCCGCGGGCGCTTTCCGTGAGGAGTTCCTTTATGAGCTCCTGAAGAAGGATAGCGTCGAGGATGTGGTCCGCGCAGTGCCGTTCCTTGAATACAAGCACTTCAGAAAATTCATCGAGGACTTGAAGGAGAAAGGCGCGCTTTATGAATTTGAAAATGCGCTTGACCAGCATTATTTCAGGCACCTCATTTCATTCAGCGAAATGCTTCCTGTCGGCGGCGAATTATTCAAGAATTTCATCGAGACCCAGATTGAGGCAACAAACCTGCTAAACATTGTAAAGCTGATAAAAGAAGGGGCCCCAAAATCTGATATGAAAAAATACATTTTTTTGACAGCCTCGCCAGAGAAGAACCTGCAGGTCCTCAGGCTCCTTGAATCAAAAAGCATAGACTCCATACCCAAGGGCATCAGGAACAAGGCCATGCGGAAGTTTATCAACGAGTGCGTTGAGCATTATCATAAAAATCATTCTCTTATAGAGTTTGAGAGGCTGGTAAACAAGCACGTGCTTGGCCGGGCCATGCTGTTTATCCACCAGAACCCTCTCTCCATAAATGTGATACTTGGATTCATGTTCGCCAAGGAGATCGAGGTGCAGAACCTGATGAAAATCGTCAAGGGCAGGCAGCTTGGATTTTCAGAGGAATTCATTTCAAGGGAAATCATTGTCTAGCACCAAATGTAATAGTAAGCCAGCTTACGCAATGGCAATGAATTTTGGAAACAGGCAATAGGGGAGAAAATGGCACCAGACAACACGGAAAAAATGCTGGAAATAGCAGTGGCAGGGACATCCAGATTTATCCTGGGATTCCAGCTTGCAGGAATAAGGCATACCCATGAAATCGAGTCAGACCATTACAACAGGCTCAAGCAGCTGATGTCAGACCCGGCTGTGGGGATAATAATCACAGAGGAAAAAATAATGGAAAAGCTGGACGAGCATGATAAGAATGAGATAGAGTCATCGGTCAGGCCGGTTGTGATAATGCTTTCAGACCAGGCGAGCTCAGAAAGCCTGAGAAAAATGATCGGGAAATCGGTGGGCATTGACCTTTGGGGCTGATTTAAAGAATGCAATATCACATATCATTTTCATAATACAAGAAACAAGACGTGTAACAAAGGTGGAAAAATGGAAGATAAAACACAAGCGAAGCAGCAGGAGGCGGGCATGCTCTACAGGATTGCCGGCCCGGTGGTTGTTGCAAGGGGCATCCGCGCCAGGATGTATGATGTAGTTAGGGTAGGCAGGGAAAGGCTGATGGGCGAAGTCATCCAAATTGATGGCGAAAACACAACTATCCAGGTCTATGAGGATACAACAGGCATTAAGCCCGGCGAGCCAGTTGAAAATACAGGCTTGCCATTGTCGGTGGAGCTTGGCCCGGGAATGCTGACTAGCATTTATGACGGGATCCAGCGGCCATTGCCGGTTCTCCAAAAGCAAGTGGGCGATTTCATTAGCAGGGGCGTTGAAGCACCAGGCCTTGACCACAGCAAAAAGTGGGACTTCAAGGCAATTGCCAAGAATGGGGAAATGGTCCATTCAGGCGGCATAATCGGTGAAGTCGAGGAAACTCCCGGCCTGATACACAGGATTATGGTCCCAAATGGTGTCGAAGGAAAAATCAGTTCCATCAAGTCAGGCAAGTTTACTGTTGACGATGAAATTGCCAGCCTTGATAACGGGACAAAAATCACAATGCTTCAGAAATGGCCTGTCAGAAAGCCAAGGCCCTCGAAAAGGAAATTGCCGCCGACTGTTCCGTTGATAACAGGCCAGAGGATTTTTGATGCCTTGTTCCCATTGGCAAAAGGGGGTACCGCAGCAATTCCAGGCCCATTTGGCGCTGGAAAGACTGTCACCCAGCAAACGCTGGCAAAATGGTGCGATGCAGACATAATTGTGTACGTAGGATGCGGTGAGCGGGGAAATGAAATGACAGAAGTCCTGACAGAATTTCCGCATTTGACAGACCCAAAAACAGGAAAGCCCCTGATGAACAGGACTGTCCTCATTGCCAATACCTCGAATATGCCTGTCGCGGCAAGGGAAGCCTCAATTTACACAGGCATCACTATTGCAGAATATTACAGGGACATGGGCTACAGCGTTGCTCTCATGGCTGATTCAACTTCCAGGTGGGCAGAGGCAATGAGGGAAATTTCCTCACGGCTTGAGGAGATGCCAGGGGAAGAAGGCTATCCTGCCTATCTTTCAACGAGGCTGGCTGAGTTTTATGAAAGGGCCGGCAGGGTTCTTCCGTTGGGAACAGACAAGGAAGGAAGCGTGTCAGTCATTGGCGCAGTCTCGCCTCCAGGTGGGGACTTTTCAGAGCCAGTAACCCAATCAACACTCAGGGTCACCAAAACATTCTGGGCTCTTGACGCCAAGCTGGCGCAGCGAAGGCATTTCCCAAGCATCAACTGGCTAACCTCATACAGCCTTTACCTTGATACTTTGGGCCCATGGTTTGCTGAAAAAGTTGCCAGGGACTGGAGGGCCTATGTAACCCAGGTTTCAACTGTTCTTGGGGAGGAAGAAAAGCTGATGGAAATTGTGCAGCTTGTTGGCTCAGATGCATTGCCGGACAAGCAGCAGCTTGTGCTTGAAACTGCAAGGCTCATCAGGGAAAACATACTCCAGCAAAATGCTTTCCATGACGTGGACACATTTTGCGACCTTCACAAGACTTACACCCTGATGCAGATCATCATGCATTTCAACTCGCTGGCTGGCCAGGCCTTGGAAAAGGGTGTCAGGGTCAGGCAAATCCTCGACACCAGGGCAAAGGACAGGATTGCAACGGCAAAATTCGAGAAGGATTACAAGTCCCTGCTTGAAAGCGTGCGAAAGGACATGGATTCAGAGTTCCAGAAGCTGAAGGCATGATTGTGGCAAAATTGCGATAATTGGCGCATCATAAAAAAGAATGATAAGCAAAGGAGAATGATGGGAGAAATCAACCAAGGGTGGTTAGGATGAAAGAATACAAAACAGTTTCCAGGATTGCGGGGCCGCTGGTCTTTGTGAAAAAAACAGAGCCAGTTGGTTATGCAGACCTTGTTCAGATTAAGTTATCCGACGGCACAATGAAAAACGGCCAGGTTTTGGATACAAGCGACGATGTTGTGGTTGTCCAGGTTTTCGAAGGCACATCAGGCATTGACAGGAACAGCTCCATAAAATTCCTTGGTGAAAACATCAAGCTTTCAGTGTCGCAGGACATCCTTGGCAGGATTCTGAATGGCGCAGGCAAGCCGATTGACGGCGGGCCTGACATCATCCCTGACAAAAAGCTGGACATCACTGGCGCAGCAATTAATCCATACGCGAGGGCAAGCCCGGCGGATTTCATCCAGACTGGTATTTCCACAATTGACTGCATGAACACGCTTGTCAGGGGGCAAAAGCTGCCAATTTTTTCAGGATCGGGCCTGCCTCATAATGAAATTGCTTTGCAGATTGCCAGGCAGGCAAAAGTAGTGGGCCAAAAGGAAAAATTCGTAGTGGTATTTGCAGCCATGGGAATCACAAACGAGGAAGCGCAGTACTTCATCAGGGATTTCGAGGAGACAGGGGCCCTTGAAAGAAGCGTTGTATTCCTGAACCTTGCTGACGATCCTGCAGTCGAAAGGCTGATCACTCCAAGGATGGCGCTTACAGCAGCAGAGTATCTTGCCTATGAAAATGACATGCATGTTCTGGTCATCCTGACTGACATGACAAATTACTGTGAAAGCCTTAGGGAAATTGGGGCAGCAAGGGAAGAAATCCCCGGAAGAAGGGGCTACCCCGGTTACATGTATACAGATCTTGCGTCAATCTATGAGAGGGCAGGCATGATCAAGGGAAAAAAAGGAAGCATCACGCAATTGCCTATCCTTACAATGGTCGGCGACGATATCACCCACCCAATCCCTGATTTGACCGGATACATTACTGAAGGACAGATTGTGCTCCTCAGGGAACTGCACATGAAAGGAATCTATCCTCCAATCGATGTATTGCCGTCGCTTTCAAGGCTGATGAATCTGGGCATAGGCCCTGGAAAAACAAGGGAAGACCACAAGCAGGTTTCAGACCAGCTTTATGCAAATTATGCAGAAGGCAGGGACCTTAGGGGCCTGGTTGCCATTGTCGGAGAGGAAGCCTTGTCTGACAGGGACAAGAGGCTGCTCAAGTTCGCTGCTGAATACGAGGACAAATTTGTGAGGCAGGACCGGGGGGAAGACAGGTCAATTGTGTCCACGCTTTCAATTGCCTGGTCAATGCTGTCAGATATCCCTGAAAGGGACTTGACAAGGATCAAGGAAGAATTCAAGAAGAAATTTTACACAGGCAAGAAGGAAAAGGCTGAAGTTGTTGCTGCGGCAAAATAAGGAAGGAACATGGCACAGGACATAAAACCAACAAGAAGCGAGCTGATGAAGCTCAAGAAAAAAATTAAGCTGGCCAAGTCAGGCTATAACCTTCTGAAGAAGAAAAGGGATGGCCTGATACTTGATTTTTTTGAGGTCCTGGGCAAGGCCAAAACCCTTAGAAGCGAAATGACCAATTTTTACAATGGTGCGCAAAACAGGATGAACATCGCCAGGATGCTTGAATCTGACCTCGCCATCAAGTCAATTGCCCTTGCCATGAAAAACAGGCCCGAGATTGACCTGAAGACCAAAAGCATTATGGGCGTAAAGGTCCCGAAAATCAACCAGCTTGATTTGCAGAAGAAGAATTCCGAACGCGGCCCAGGCATATTCAACTCAGCAGCGGTCACTGAAACAGCAGAGGCCTATGAGAAGCTTGTGGAAAAAGTGATTGTGGCTGCAGAAGTGGAGACTTCCATGCGAAAGCTCCTGCAGGAGATTGAAAAGACAAAAAGAAGGGTAAATGCCCTTGAGTTCGCAGTCATACCCCAAATGCAGAAGTCAGCAAATTTTATCCGGCTCAGGCTTGAGGAAATGGAAAGGGAGAATATTTTCAGGATGAAAAGGATAAAGAAGAAGAACGAAGCAGCAGCCTAACCATCCAAGCATCCTCTTTTCGCATTTCCATTTCTCACTTGTTTAACAGTAAGCTATTTAAAGCCAAATCTCAAACATGTCCTAACACAATATGTTTCATTCCAAACAAAATTAGAGGGGGGATAAAATGGGTTTCAATTATGCCGTTACAGCAATGCTTGTTTCTTTTATTGGCTTTTTTTTCGCTTATTGGCAGGCGAGAAAGATTCTTGACGTTCCGCTTAAATCTGAGAAAGTCAAGGAAATTGCAGACGCAATCAGGACTGGCGCAATGGCGTTTCTCAAAAAGCAATACCAGATTCTTTTTTGGTACGTGGTAATTGTAGGGATTATATTGTATTATTTCATTGGCCAGCTCATGGCGCTCACATTCGTGCTTGGATGCATCTTTTCTGCCACTGCAGGCAATGTCGGGATGAGGATTGCAACACAGGCCAATTCCAGGACTGTCATGGCTGTCCAAAAAAGTATGATGCACGGCCTTAGCATTGCATTCTCATCCGGGACTGTAATGGGAATGACCGTGACAAGCCTTGGGCTGTTCGGGGTTTCAATGCTATACCTAATATTCAATGACCCCTCAATTATATACGGGTTTGGTTTCGGCGCTTCAAGCATAGCGCTTTTTGCAAGGGTTGGCGGAGGCATCTACACAAAAGGCGCGGATGTCGGTGCAGACCTTGTTGGCAAAGTTGAAAAGGGCATTCCAGAGGATGACCCAAGAAACCCGGCGGTGATAGCTGACAACGTTGGCGACAATGTCGGCGATGTTGCAGGCATGGGCGCTGACCTTTTTGAAAGCTATGTGGGTTCTATCATAGTTGCAATGGTGCTTGGCGCAAGCCTTTTTGATTCCCCATTCTGGGTCTTGCTTCCTCTTATGATATCCGCAGCCGGGATTATAGCATCTATCCTTGGCACATATTTTGTGTTTGCAGCCAAGAAATCCTCGCCGCAAACCGCAATGAACTATGGGATTTATGCAAGCTCCATACTTGCGGCTGTCATGACATACTTCATCATCAAGTACACAATTGGTGATATCGGTGTCTTCTGGGCAGCCATGGCTGGCCTTATCGCAGGCATTGTTATAGGGCTTGCAACTGAATATTATACTTCAGAAAAGGGAGGACAGGTCCAGAAAATTTCAGAGGCAGCGACAACTGGCGCAGGCACAAATGTCATTGAAGGCCTAGCAGTCGGGATGTTCAGCACAGTGATACCTGTGGTGACTGTGGTTGTGGCAATACTCATAGCCTATAAATATGGTGGGGGCATATATGGAATTGCAATTTCAGCAGTCGGGATGCTCAGCACCTTGGGAATGACGCTTGCCATGGATACCTATGGACCTGTTGCCGATAATGCAGCTGGCATAGCTGAAATGGCCGGGCAGGGCAAGGTTGCAAGAAAAAGGTCAGAAGATCTGGATGCTGTCGGGAATACCACAGCAGCTATAGGCAAGGGCTTTGCAATAGGAAGCGCGGCATTGACTGCTTTGGCACTTTTTGTTGGCTATACAGAAGTTGTGCAGCTCAAGATTATTGACATATTGCAGCCTAATGTAATAGCAGGCGTATTTATTGGCGCATTGATGCCATTCTTGTTTTCAGCATTTGCGATGAAGGCTGTGGGAGTGGCAGCAGTGCACATGGTTGAAGAAGTCAGAAGGCAGTGGAAAACAATAAAGGGAATAATGGAAGGCAAGGCCAAGCCTGATTATGCAAGATGCGTAAGCATAAGCACAGAGGCAGCGCTTAGAAACATGATCATACCGAGCTTATTGGCCATTCTGGCCCCTGTTGTGGTCGGGCTTCTTTTTGGTGCAGCCGCAGTCGGTGGCTTATTGGCCGGCGCGCTGTCATCAGGCTTCTTGCTGGCGGTCATGATGGCAAATGCTGGCGGCGCCTGGGATAATGCCAAGAAATACATCGAGGCAGGGCATTTCGGTGGAAAAGGCAGCGATGCGCACAAGGCAGCGGTTGTTGGCGATACGGTCGGCGACCCGTTCAAGGACACAGCAGGCCCATCCCTAAACATCCTGATAAAATTGATGTCAATCGTGGCTGTTGTGTTCGCGCCTTTGATATTGCTCTACGGCGGGATTATTTAATCCCTTTTTTCTTTTTTTCTTGTTTTTTCAATTCCTGATTTATTGACGGCTTTCTTTTGCCATTTGATGTAATTTGTCTTTTATCAATGGTAAGAAATCTTTATATGGTATCCAAAAGAAGATAAAATCATGGGAGATGAGCAGCACGAAAGCCAAATCACGAACGAAATAATTAGGAAGCCGCAGTACATTGAAACTCCAAATCTGGCTGATTATGACAAAACTTACAGGTCTTTCACATGGGATGATGCCCGCAAGGAGATTGACTATTTTGCAAATGGCAAACTGAATGTGGCCCATAATGCAATTGACCGCCATGCACTGACATGGAGGAAGAACAAGGTTGCAATGTATTGGGAGGGCCAGAATGGGGAAAAGGAAAAATACACTTTCACAGAACTGAAATTTCTGACAAACAAGTTTGCCAATGTCCTTGCGAATCTGGGCATCCAAAAAGGCGACAGGGTATTCATATTCCTGCCCCGGATTCCCCAGCTGTACATAGCATTCCTTGGGATAATCAAGACAGGGGCCATAGCCGGCACATTATTTTCTGCATTTGGGCCTGCCGCCTTAAAGGACAGGCTGCACGATTCAGGGGCCAAGGCCATCATAACATGCAATGAGCTTAAGCAAAGGGTTTATGATGTCAGGAATGAGCTGCCTGAGCTCAAGCACATAATAATTGCAGACAAGGATTCAGGGCAAGGTGAAGTTAATTTCCATGCAGAGCTTGACAAAGCATCAAGGAATTTCAATGTCGCGCACATGGACCCAAATGATATAGCATTCATGCTTTACACCTCTGGCACAACAGGAAAGCCAAAAGGCGTTGTCCATTCCCACGGGGATATTGTGCAGGAGCATCTCAGCGCAAAATGGGCCCTTGACCTCCATGAAAATGATGTATTTTGGTGCACTGCAGATCCGGGCTGGGTCACTGGCATTGTCTATGAAATCCTTGGGACGTGGAGCAATGGCATATCGCAGATAATTCACGCAGGAAGGTTTGATCCTGAAAAATGGTATTCAATTATCCAGGATTACCAGGTAACTGTCTGGTATACTGCCCCGACAGCCATTAGGATGCTGATGAAAGCAGGGATGGATGCTCTCAAGAAATATGACTTATCATCGCTGAGGGATATCAACAGTGTGGGGGAGCCTCTGAATCCTGAAGCCATACGGTGGGGGGAAAAGGCATTTGGCCTGCCGTTCCATGACGGGTGGTGGCAAACAGAGACAGGTAGCATATTAATCTGCAATTACCCTGTCCTGCCAGTCAAGATTGGCTCCATGGGCAAGCCTTTCCCGGGCATTACCGCAGCAATCATTGATGATAATGGCAATGTCCTTCCTCCTGAAACAGAAGGGAACTTGGCTATCAAGGCAGGATGGCCGGCAATGATGAAGGGGATTTGGAACAATGAGGAAAAATACAGGTCCTACTTCAAGGGCGAATGGTATTTGTCAGGTGACAGGGCATTCATGGACCCCGACGGTTATTTCTGGTTTGTTGGCAGGGCAGATGATGTTATTAAAACATCAGGCGAGCGAGTGGGGCCATTTGAGGTTGAATCGGCGCTTGTGGAGCATCCCGCAATTGCAGAGGCAGGAGTGATTGGAAAGCCGGATGCAGAAAGAGGGGCGATTATCAAGGCTTTTTGCACGCTCAAGCCAGGCTTTGTTGGCGACGACAACCTTAAGTCGGAAATTCAGAAATTCATCAAGTCAAGGTTGGCCGGGCACGCATACCCGCGGGAAATCGAATTTGTCGCATCGCTTCCCAAGACAAGGAGCGGCAAGATTATGCGCAGGATTCTCAAGGCCAAGGAGCTCGGCGAGCCAATTGGCGACACAAGCACGCTCGAAGAATATTGAGTCGGGGAATATTGAGCAATCTCAATTGTTTGAAATCAATTATTTGGATCTGGTCGGGATTTTTGATTCTGGTTTTTGGCACTATCCTTGTTCAGAGAAAGGAACCCAATAATCCCCAGGCACAGCATAATTGCGGCTATGAAAATAAAAACAGTGTTGAATGAAAACCTGTGTATGAGCCAGCCTCCTGCAAATGGCCCAAGGAAATAGCCAAAATTTTCAAACATTTCCATCACCCCGACACTCTCCCCTGATTTGCTTCTTCCTATCATCTTCGCTGTGATGTCTTCGTAATAGCCGCTTAATGCAGGCCAGGCAATTGCAAACACCCCTGTGCTGCAAACAAAAACTGCAATGGAAAGAAGCCAGATATTGGTGGATTTTGCAATAAGGAATATCCCTCCTGACATGAATAAAAATCCAATCAGTATAAAGTTCCTTTTTCCAATCTTATCTTCCAGCTTGCCGAACAAGTACTCCAAGGCTACAAAAGGCAAAATATAGATGGCGAGCAATATCCCCCCGAACACAGTTTCATCCATGTAGGGGTTCGTGAATCTTTGCGCAAAGATAGGCTCAAAGCCGAAAAAAAGGCCGTCCCAAAAAGTCAGCGTTAAAATCAAGATGAGCACAAGCATTGCCTTGCTCTTGTAGATTAGCTTGAAGTCTGCAAATGCCATTTTGAAGGAATCGCTTATTTTCCCCCCTCTTCCATGCTCATGCTGCGGGGGCTGCTCCCTGTAAAAGCTCCAGATAATTGCCATTGATATGACCATAAAGAAGACAAATACAAGCAGAAGCCACATGGGCGACTCGCTGAAAACAAAGCCGGCAAGAATTCCGCCAATTATCAGGCCAAGCCCCTCAAATGTATCCCTCAATGAAATGTTGGTTGAACTGTTATTGTAGTCCGAATGCTTGAATATGGATGAATAAGCCGTAATGTCAAACATGTCAAAGCCAATGCCATACAGGATCAGGGCAAAGGCCACTATCAATGCAACTCCCCCTCCCCCATAAATTGCTGCTGCCGCAGCAATCAGGAATGTCAGGGCCACCATAAACAGCAGCTTTCTTTTCACCCTAAACTGGAGATAGCCTATTATGCTGTCAAAAAAAATTGCAGCCATTGAAGGTATGCTCAGGAGCAGGCCTATTAGCGCTATATTATACCCCTTTTCGTCCAGGAACAAAGGTACAAAATACTCAAAGGACAGGTAAGCAAGCGACCAAACCAAAGTGGCTGAGCAAATAATATTGATGGTGCTGTGCTTTGAATGCTCATAATTCCTGTAAAAATTAATGATTCTTAGCATGGCTTATCCTTTGCCCAGCGGTTATATATAATTTTCGCGCCTTCAACTGCTCCAATATGCCCCGAAAAGGCAGAATCTTCCACCTGGTTTCTGGCCAACGGTTCCCAGCATTTCATCCTTCAGCAAAATGAATTTCTGTTTTCACTAATTGCTGAATAATTTTTTTCCCTTTCACTACAAAAAATAGGAAAAGAATATTTTATAATGAAAATCACTTTAAAGTGAAATATCAGGTTCATATTCATGGTCCGGGTCTCGTCGCAAAGCCATCCGGCTGCCTTAGATATATTTTTTATCACTTTAAAATAGAAAAATATTTATACTCGATTAAAGTGACTATCTTTGAGTGTTATAAAAGGTCAAGCCTTTTAAATAAAGACACCTATTTACCCTCATTAGAGGGTGAAAATCCTCTGAAAAAGAGGGGGTTGTGTACAATGATCGTAAAAGAAGAATTTTTGAGCAAACTAAGACGGTATTTTTCACTGAACCTCTACGAGGTTAAGATATGGACAGCACTTCTATCCCGGGGAGTTTCAACTGCCGGCGAGCTTTCTGACATAGCCAATGTCCCGAGAAGCAGGTCATATGATGTTCTGGAAAGCCTTGAGAAAAAAGGCTTTGTTGTTATGAAGCTGGGCAAGCCGATAAAATATATCGCAGTTGCGCCTGGCGAGGTTGTTGACAGGGTCAAGAAAAATATGAAGGTCGAGGCCGATGAGAAGGTCAAGAGGCTTGACGAGCTCAAGAATACTGAAGTGCTCGGAGAGCTGAATACTCTCCATACCCAGGGTGTAGAGCTAATTGAGCCAGCTGACTTGTCAGGAAGCCTCAGGGGCAGGCACAACCTGTACAATCATCTGGAGCTTACAATCAGGAATGCCGAAGAGTCAGTTGTCATAATGACAACAACCCAGGGCTTTATCAGGAAAGTTGAGGGCCTAAAGCCGGTTTTCGAGCAAATCAAGAAGCGCGGAGTAAAAATACGGATTGCCGCGCCACTGAACAAGGAATCCAAGGCAGCAGTCAAGGACATTTCTGATGTTGCCGAGGTAAGGCACACTGACATGAAAGCCAGATTCTGCATTGTTGACGGGAAGGAGATAATCTTCATGGTGTTGAATGACACTGAAGTGCATCCAACCTATGACGTTGGCATCTGGGTCAATACGCCTTTCTTTGCAGGGGCATTGAATGGCCTGTTTGACCTGGCATGGAAGTCACTCAAGACAGCAAAAGAAGTTGTGGGCAAATAAGCCCTTTTTCTTCTTGTTTTTTATTTTAATTATTAAATCATAAGGGGAATTTGACAATGAAAGCGCTCGTTACAGGAGGGGCAGGTTTTATAGGGTCCAATCTGGCAACAACTTTGGAATCCAAGGGCCATGATGTGACAATTCTGGATAATTTTTCATCTGGCAATTACCGAAATCTTGTTGATTTTCACGGGAATGTGATTATTGGGGATGTCACAGAACAGGAAGCTCTGGAAAAGGCAAAGGATGTTGATATCATTTTCCATGAAGCCTCTATTACCGATACGACAATTACAGATGACAGGATAATGCTTGGCCAAAATCTCGAAGGCTTCAGGAATGTGCTCAATTTTGCAGCGGCGAGGAGAATCAAGGTTGTTTTTGCATCTTCAGCCGGAATCTACGGAAAGGCAAAGAAAGTCCCTTACAAAGAAGCAGGGGAATATGTCCCCCATAATGTCTATGCATATTCAAAATTGGCCATGGAAAGACTTGCCAGAATATTCAGCGCGCAGCATTCCATCCAAATAATTGCCTTGCGTTATTTCAATGTATATGGGCCAAGGGAGTACTACAAAGGCAAGGCATCCAGCATGATTTACCAGCTGTATTTGCAGATGAAATCCGGCAGAAGGCCAAGGATTTTCAAATTTGGCGAGCAGGAAAGGGACCAGGTTTATGTGAAGGACATCGTTGACGGCACAATCCTCGCCGCCAAGTCTGATATTGACGGCTTTGATGTTTTCAATCTTGGTAGCGGCCAGGCAACAAGCTTCAACAGGATTGTGGAAACCCTGCAAAAATGCATGAAATCCAGTTTGCAGGCGGATTATTTTGACAATCCATATCCTGATTACCAGAACAAGACCCTGGCTGATCTTTCCAAGGCAAAGAAAGGCCTCGGCTACCAGCCAAAATATGATATTAGGAAAGGCGCAGCTGAATTCATCAAGACTATGGAGGGAGAATTATGAAAATATTTCTTGACACAGCTTCAGTCACAGAGATTAAGGATGCTAATGACATACTGCCTTTGCAAGGTGTAACTACTAATCCAACACTTATCATGAAGGAGGGCAGGGACTACAAGGAAACCCTGAAGGAAATTTGCGAGATTGTCGACGGCCCGGTAAGCGCAGAGACCATCAGCCTCGATGCTGCCGGCATGGTCAAGGAAGGCATTGAATTTTCAAAGCTGCACAAGAACATCATAATCAAGGTTCCTTTGACGCCTGAAGGGCTCAAGGCATGCAGGATGCTCACTGCAAAGAAAATAAGGGTCAATGTAACGCTCTGCTTTTCAGCAAACCAGGCGCTGCTTGCCGCCAAGGCCGGGGCCTATGTTGTGTCGCCGTTTGTCGGCAGGCTGGATGACATTGGCCAGACTGGCATGGACCTCATAAAAGAAATAAAGCAAATCTATTCCAATTATGGCTATAAGACGCAGATACTGGTCGCAAGCGTCAGGTCCCCCGACCATGTCAAGCAGTCTGCACTTATTGGTGCGGACATAGCAACACTGCCTTACTCTGTTTTTACCTCGATGTTCAAGCACAGCCTCACTGATGTGGGCGTCAAGAAATTTCTGGAAGACTGGGAAAAAGTCAAGCCAAAGCAGAAAAGCTAGGGAAAATCAAAATTATTAAATAATGATATCACCATTTTACCGGAATGGAAATTTGGACTCTAGCCATTCTGGCAATTGCCTTCCTGGCGCTTGGCTATCTCATTGGAAAATTTCTGACAGATTCAAAATGGAGGCATGAAAGGGTGCCGGAAATAAGGGAAGAGGCAATCTCAAAATCAAGGTCAGTTCTCACAGGCCAGTTTTCAGAGCAACTGGCGCCTTATTTTCCAGATTTCAAATATTCCCCCACCGAGGCCAGGTTCATTGGCAAGCCTATTGACTTTATAGTGTTTAAGGGAATGGATGAGAAAAATATCAATGAAGTGGTATTTGTTGAGGTGAAGTCAGGCAAGTCAAAAATCAACAAGCATGAAAGAAACTTGAAGGACGCCATTGAAAAGGGCAATGTTAAATGGGAGGAATACCGAATGCCGGTCCCTGGCGATAAGCAAGGCAGCAGGCAGGAAAATAAGGACGAAAAATGAAACAAAGCGATTACGAGACTAATTCGAGAAAGCGCAAGAAATACCGAAACAGGTACAAAGCAGGAGGGCATTTCAGAACTTCAAATCCCAAAGCAAAAGGGCAGATTGGCAATAATGCCAAAAAATCATAATATCCTATCCTCAATCGATAACCTTTAAAAACTTCTTGATTAGCTAACCCCCTATGCAAAATGACTACTCGAAGATTGCTGAATCATTGCACCCGCTGGAGAGAAGGGTGCTCCCATATGTAAGCAGCAATACCTTTTCTGAGCTTTCACAGTTGTCAGGAATATCTGAGGCTGAAATATCCAGGCCAATGCAATGGCTGCAGGAAAAAGGCCTTGTTTCCATAAAAGAATCAGCCCTGGAATCAGCCACTCTTGGCAGGAACGGGATTGCTTATGCCCAAACAGCGCTTCCTGAAATCAGGTTTTTGAAATTTCTGGCAACACCAAAAACCCTTGGCGAAATCAAGGAGAAAAGCGGGCTCACTGATGAAGAAGTCAATATCTGCCTCGGCTTGCTGAGGAAAAAGGAAATGATAGATTTCCAGCAGGGCCAGATCTCCTCAAGGGGAAAAAACGGGAATCTCGGGGAAATGCAGGATTTTCTCTCGGCCTTGCCAAAGCCAATAGCCTCACTCAGCAAAGAAGAGCTATCCCTGCTGGATGAGCTCAAGAGAAGGAAAGACATAATCCAAATCGAAACCAAAAAGTCATATTCGGCAGCCATAACCGAGCTTGGCAAAAGGCTCCAGGCTTACAAATTTGAGTCAATCATTGACAACCTCACCCCTGAATTGCTTGCCACGAGAGGCTGGAAGGACAAAAAATTCAGGCGTTATGACCTAAATATTCCGGTAAAGCAATTATTCGCCGGAAGGCGCCATTATGTCAGGGAAGCAATAGAGTACATAAGGAAGATTTGGCTCGACATGGGATTCAGGGAGATGACCGGTCCCATGGTGCAGACATCTTTCTGGAACTTTGATGCTTTGTTCACAGCGCAGGACCATCCTGTGCGTGAGATGCAGGACACTTTCTTTGTGCAAAATCCGAAATCTGGAAAATTGCCAAGCCAAAAGCTTGTTTCCCTTGTCCGCAACATGCATGAGCACGGTGGTGGGATAGGGTCAAAGGGATGGCAGTATCAGTGGAGCGAGTCCGAAGCCAGGAAAAACGTCCTGCGGACGCATACGACCTGCCTTTCCGCGCAGACAATAGCATCGCTCAAATTGGCAGACCTGCCGGCCAAATTTTTTTCAGTCGGCTCAAACTTCAGGAATGAGACATTGGACTGGAGCCACCTGTTTGAATTGCACCAGGCAGAGGGAATTGTCATAGATGAGAATGCAAATATGCGCCACCTGATTGGCTACCTGAAGGAATTTTTCCGGAAAATGGGGTTTGACAAGGTCAGGGCACGCCCGGCTTATTTTCCTTATACAGAACCCAGCATGGAAATAGATGTTTTCCATCCTGTTCATAAAAAATGGGTGGAATTGGGCGGCTCAGGAATCTTCAGGCCAGAGGTCACTGTTCCCCTGATAGGAAAGGATATCCCTGTTTTGGCCTGGGGCCTGGGAGTCAGCAGAATAATACCTGATTACTATGGGATAACTGACATCAGGGACCTTTTCAGGAACGACTTGAAGCAGCTGAGGGAAATTAAGGCATGGCTGAAATAATTGATGAAAATAATAATCAACTAGCAATAATAAATAACATTAGCAATAATAAATAACGAGTGAAAAAATGCCAACTGTAACCTTTAACAGAAAAACCTTTGACAGGATTATTGGGAAGAAAATAGATGACGATCTTCTTAAGGACAGGATCAGCTATCTTGGCACAGACCTTGAGAAAGCTGATGATGGGGAAATAGTGGTTGAAGTATTCCCGAACCGGCCTGATATGCTTTCAGAGTACGGCTTTGCAAGGGCGCTGTCCAGTTTCATGGGCATCCAAAAGGGGCTGAGAAAGTATGATGTCGCCAAATCAGGCGCAAGGGTAACTGTAACACGCAATGTTGCCAAGGTCAGGCCTTATACAGTTTGTGCCATTGTTAAGAATCTCAAACTTGATGATGAAAAAATCAAGGAGATAATCCAGATCCAGGAGAAGCTGCACGTCACATTCTGCAGGAACAGGAAAAAGGCCGCAATTGGAATTTATCCGCTTGAAAAAATTGCCATGCCTATCACCTACACTGCAATGAATCCTGAGGACATTGTCTTCCAGCCACTTGATTCTTCTGAAAAGATGAATGCCAGGGAAATTCTTGAGAAGCATCCAACAGGCAGGGAATACGGCAGGCTTCTCGAGGGCCAGAAAACCTATCCTGTCTTCATTGACTCGAATAATGAGGTCTTGTCAGTTCCGCCAATAATCAACTCAGAAAAAACCGGAAGGATAACTGAGGCGACAAGAGAGGCATTTATTGAATGTTCTGGCTTTGACCTTGTAACCCTGAACTATCTGCTGAATATAATCTCGGCATCCCTGCTGGACATGGGTGCAGAAATCCAGTCAATGGAAGTCGCATACCCTGACAAAACCATTGTAACCCCTGACATGGCCCCGTGGGAAATGAAAATTGACTATCCTTACATCAACAAATGGCTTGGCCTGGACCTTTCTGAAAGGCAGGTTGCTGATTATCTTGCAGCTATGGGCTATGGCCATAAGCCTGGCCATGCCTTGGTCCCTTCCTACCGGGCAGATGTCTTGCACACAGTTGACCTGGCAGAAGACATTGCCATTGCATACGGTTATGAAAATTTCAAGGGGGAAATACCAAAGGTTGCCACAATTGCAGAGGAGAGCCCATTTTCCAAGTTTCAGGAAAAGGTTGCCAGGATTATGATTGGTGCAGGCTGCCAGGAAGTGAACACCTACCATCTGTCAAGCCAAAAGGAGCAATGCACAATGATGAACTGCAGGGTGGATGTCATTGCATTGGCCAATTCTTTTTCTGAAGACTACAACGTGCTGCGCGCCTGGATTATGCCGTGCTTGCTTAAAATCCTGGCTGACAACAAGACAAGGGAGTTTCCCCAGAAGATTTATGATTACGGCATAATCTTCAAGGCCAATCCATCCACTGAAACAGGGACAGAAGAAAATGTCAGGCTCGCATCGGTAATAAGCCATTCCAAGGCTGATTTTTCAGAAGCAAAGCAGCAGCTGGGCTATCTGCTTTCCCTGCTCGGCCTCCCATATGAAATTGAGGAGGAAGAGCATCCGAGCTTCATTCCTGGCAGGGTTGGCAGAGTTAAGGTGAAAGGCAAAAAGGTCGCGTACATAGGCGAGCTGCATCCTATTGTTCTCCAGAATTTTGGCATTGAAATGCCTGTCTCAGGATTTGAGATAAACCTCACTGAAATTTTCGGGCTGATTTGACATCATTCTTATTTTCTCCGGATTTCAGGCTGTTTCAATTCACAGTCCGGTATTTCCGGTTTTTGATCTCTGAAATTCTTTTTTTAATTCTCAATCTTTCCACATGCTTCTTATTCACCGCCGCAAGCTCCCTTTCCCTGGCTATCCTTTTCCATAAGTCAACCCCCTGCAGCACTTCCTCTATTTCCTTCACCCTTGAGCTGTTGGGCTTCACGAGCTTAAAACCCTCTTCAAGCATTTTTTTGCCAAAATCATAGCTTTTGGTGCCAAAGTCCCTGACACTGTAAATCCCGATCACTGTTTCATTGGCTATTTTTTCCATAGGCCTTATTGCCACAAGGTCAAGGAACAGGTTTTCGCTTGGCGCCGGGCCCTTTACTCTGACTTCTTTCAGGACCGGCATAAAAACCCAGGTCGCAAACAGCCTTATGAACCCTGAAAACAGGAACAGGAATTGCAGGTTTGACAAAAATATCCACGGGTTTATGAATACCTTTGTGGCCAGTATGCCTCCAATCATAGCGCCGGCAAAAACAGCTATCCCTATAAAGAAATTGTAATAGGAAAACAATTGCGCACGGATTTCGGATTTGCTTATATCAAACATGAAATTTGAGCAGCTTATCTGGAATCCTGCCCAGATAAACCCTGTCCACATATTTACAAGGGCAATATACCAAAATCCAAACGGAAGCAGCCATAACAACGGATTCAATGGTATGAGCCAGCCTGTAATATGCATAATCCTCCTGTTGCCGTAGAAATCGCTGTTCCTGCCCCAGTAAAGGACCGTGAGGTATGTCACACCCACATTAAGTGCAGTTACAATCGTAAACTGGAGATAGCTGAAGTCCAGCGTCCTGAACATGTACACAATAAAAAAAGGATTGGCAAGATAGACAGCAAAGTTGATTACAAACAGGTACACTGTAAATTTTCCAAAATGGTCAGTGGAAATATTTCGCAGGAATTCCTTGAGGCTTATTTTCTCAGCTTTTTCTGTCCGCAATGGCGGTTCGAACATGGCATTTAGGTACGCAATTGAAATAATCCTCGACACAAAGGCCATTCCGAACATGAAAGCAAAGCCATAGAAAATTTGATTGTCAGGGAAAAGCTTCAATATCAGGCCGCCCCCGATAAATGCCAGGAACGTTGACATGCCAATTATCCTGCCCCTTTTTCCAAAATATGTTCCCCTTTCATCTTCAGGGACAAGATCGCCCATCAGGCTGTTCCATGGTGGCGAAGTAAAGCTGTCAAAAACATGGTACATCGCGACAAGTAGAATAAGCAGTTCCATTGCGCGGTGCATGAAAATAAATGGGGTAAGCAATATAGGGATGAACATGACTGCCTGGGCCAGCGCTGAAAACAGGATTACTTTTTTGCGGCTGTTAAAATGCTCCACCAGATTTGAAGAGAAGAGCTGCACAGCGCTTGCTGTCAGCTGCGGGATAGAAGAGAGCATTGCAATTTCTGAAGTTGTAGCCTTCATAGAAACCGCGAACGCAGGAAAATACTTCTCGCCCACCCCGACCATGGCAGAATACGCTGCGCCATCCCTTATGGAATAATCAAGGCTGCGCTTTTTCCTATTCCTTGCAATATCCTGCAATTGTTCAGCTACTGGCTTTGCCATAAAAAGGCCTTGCACCGCCATGACTATTTCTTTTTTTCCTTCTTTTTCTTGGCTGTTTCTTTTTCAGCGGGCTCTGCTGTCTCTGGTTTTTTCTTGGAAGCCCTGGCTCGGCCTGGCTTTGCCTTTGCTTCCCTTTTCTTTGTGTCGACAACCTTTATGCCCATTGCATCCAAAGCCTTCACAACATCAGAATGAGATGCATTTTTCTTGATTTTGACAGTTTCATTCAATGGCTCAAGGTGCTTGATATTGCACTTCCTTCGCCTGACCTGCCCGTCAATCAAGACAGAATTCTTATCAACAATATCGACAATCACACACTTTCCCTTGGCATCCCTGCCTGCTATTTTCACGCACAATCTTCCAACTTCGTACATCCTAATCCCTCCGGTCTCACGCAAATCCCCGCTGTCGCCAAACGGTTCACAATTGAGACTATTGCTTTATGGAACCATGCGATAATGACTATTGCCTCGCATCCACAATGATTTTCCTTCTCATGCATTTGCTGCAGAGCATTCCTGCATACGGCCTTTCCGGCCTTTTCTGGCTTTTGGCCATATTTTGGATTTTCATGGGCCTTGCCCTTGCCACACCTGACAGGGCAACACCGCAATTAGCGCAATGTGCCTTTTTTGGCATTTTTTCTACATAATGCGTCACGTTCCGGCCGCCAGGCGCTCTCCTAGTTACATGCCTGAGGCTCCTGCTTCTTCTTGCTGGTCTAACCATGGGATTTGGGAGAAAACAGCTGTTTATAAAGGTAACTGTCCCAATGCAGGCCGAGCTACGCCGGGATTTCCAGCCGGGCTTATCTAATATATCAAAATAATATCAATTCATAATACCCTCAACTACAAGAACAAAGTCATCTCATGTTTTGCATAAGCCAATCATAAGCCGTCCTGTCATTCCTTTTCATGTCCCTTATGAGCTCATCCCTTTTATTCCTGGCTTCTTCCACGCCATTAATAATATACTGCAAACCAACTTTAAATTTATCCGGCGTTTCATAGCTTTTCAGGAATTTCATAATATACTCATCCATGCTTTTGAGGATTGTAGTGATGCTGACCCATGCGTGCCTGGATATGATCATATTGGCGCTGACAACCCCCAGCACCTCTCCCTTTTCATCCCCTGCAAGTTCCCTCAACACCAGGGATGCCTCTGTAATGCTCTTTGCCATCTCATTGTACTTTGCCTTCTCCGCATCATCAAGGGCATCATATGGCTTGCCAGGCCGTGCGGCTATATGCTCCAGCCTGCCCAGCAGGAAATCCGCTCCTTTCCTGATCCGTTCCAGATGAAGGCTGAATTTTGACAGGGTCGCACCTTCATTAATTATCTTTAAGAATTTCCTGATATCAGCGAAAAGCCCCATGTTTACACCTTTGGTAGGCATCTAATGCAGCTTTAGCAGCTTTCTCAGTGTCATGCTGAAAATTATTGATGTAATGATGTAGACACCGAGCCATCCCGGATGCCAGTTTATGATTTTGAAGTCTTCCCCGAAAACCCTAAGCTTGCGCACTTCAATATTTATGGATTTGATGCTGTCCTGGTTTATTGGCTTGGCAGGCGCAGAATACTCATTAATATCTGATATTATGACATCCTTGTCATATCTCTTTCCATTGACCTCAATCTGGAGCAAATGCTCGCCTTTTGTTCCTTTAAGCTTCCAGCTGGCCATGCCGTTGTCAACTTTCTGAACAGCCTCGCCTATAATCTCGATCCCTTCGGTGGGCAAGATTGTTGCCTCTGTGCCGTCCATATTTTCGAATTGCGCACTCAGCGCGAATTCCTGGCCAGGGGCAATTGGGTCATATGTGTAATGCGCATTAAGCCAGCCAAAAACGAGAATCAATGGGATAAATGTTATCAGGGTCGGCTTCATGGAATGCATCATGTATTTCATATTTTTTTCCATGGCCGATTTCTGGATTTCCAGCATTTTTTTTGGGTTGTCCTTGTGCTTTTTCATGTCTTCCTGGGACTTCTTTATGTCATCCTTCAGGGATTTCATGAGCGACTGGTCAGTCATCCATTTGTAAATTAATGTAATGAGCACTGAAAGAATGATTGAAAGCGAGATAATCACTATTGCTGGATTGTATTGCAATATCGGGGATAATACGCTGTCAAGAAATGCCATTTTACTCCATGAACCTCCTCATCATAGGATTCATATCCATCATGTGCTGTTTGGCAATGTCCTCATACAGCCTATAGATTATCATTACACTGAGCAATATTCCTGTGCCATTGCTCAATGCACCCATGATATCCGCTGAGGCAGCAAGGATACCGACAAAAATCGAGCCCATTATTGTAAGTGGCCCTATATACCTGTCAAGCAGCCTTTCCAAAACCCTTTGGTCTTTCCTGAACCCAGGAACCTGAAGCCCTGATGCCATAATCTGCCTTGCCTGGCTTCTCGCGTCCATCCCTGCAGTCTGCACCCAGAAATATCCGAATACAACGCTCCCAGCCACTAATATTACCATGTATCCTAAAGCATGATACATATCCTGCCACCTCAGGCTATTGGTCACTATTGATGTTATGATCTGCGGCGGGTTTACCCATTGCACCAATCCATGCCCTGCATCCGCAGTCTCGATCTGCCCGAAGATGTATATTGAAATCCAGTTTATCACAGCAGAGCCAGACTTAAGCGCCCAGTTTTGCATAAGGCTCGCCCATAACTGAACATTGGCAAGCAGAGCTGCAATGAGAATCACAGGGATGTTGCTGACATAGATAAATGCAAGCGGCCATCTGATGCCATGGCCTCTCACCCTGCCAAATGACAGGGGAATCTCCACTTTCATGGCCTGGCCATAAACAGCCATTACAAAAATCACTATTGTCACAACAACTGTTGACAGCATAAGTATGGCAGTATCAGGCTGGCCTCGTCCAAGTGACTGGAACAATGCAGGAATCGCGCCAGTTGCTATGTCAGGGTTAGTTGGGGAGGGAAGCCAGCTTAGCGCCCTTATGAATATCTGCTTTGACACGCCTGCAGCGATGAAAAGGCTGATGCCTGAGCCAAAGCCCCATTTGCTGACAACCTCATCCATAAACATGATTAGCAACCCGCCGATAAATATCTGGATTATGAGGAAGATCTCCATTTGCAGGTACATCTGGCTCGGAAGGTTGCTCGCAGGCGAAAGGCCGCCCATAAACACATAAATCGCAGCCTCAAAAATTATAAAGAAGAATGAAAGCATTTTTTGCACACCCTGGAACCTTTTTTTCCCTTCATGCGAGGTCAGGTCAAATTTCACAATCCCTGACCCGTTCAAAAGCTGCAGGACGATTGAGGCAGTGACTATTGGCCCAATGCCAAGCGAAATTATGCTTCCGAACTCAGCTCCAAGAATAATGGAAAGGAATTCAAACCTTGATAGCTCATTTGCGCCCAGGCCAAACAATGGAATCAGGCCCAGTATAAAAAAAAGGACCAGCACAATGCCTGTCCATTTCATTTTTTCCTTAAATGAAAGCCGTTTCTGGGTCGGCCCTCTGACTTCCGGAAGATTTCCCAGTATGTTATCAAAGAAACCCATTGTTTGCCCCCATTAGTCAGATGCCATTTGCCTGCTTTTTAAATTTTGCTGCTGCCCAGGCTGCGGGCAACGCTCATCCTTATTCTTCCATTGCAGCCGGCTTCTTTTCTGCTGTTTTTCCAGACTTGGCCTTTTTCTCCTTTTTTGGCTTAAGGCCTTCAACCTTGCCGCCAGCAGATGTTACCTTCTCAATTGCTTTCCTGGATGCATAAGGTGCAGTAAACATGAATTTTCTTGTAACATTCCCTGAGCTCAGCAGCTTGTTGTACCCCATTTCCTCAAGATTCACAGCAAAGCCGCCAGCTTCTTGCTTAATTGCGCCGCTTGAGGCCAGCTTATCGGCATTTTCTTCAAAATAGCCGACATTTATTGCTTTATAGCAGATGCCATTGTGCGAAAAAAAGCCATATTTTCCAAAATACTTTTCATCAGCCCAGATGCTTGGTTTTTTGGCGTCTCCCCTTTTGCCTGTCCCTGCCATGCCTCTGCCGCCCCTGTTGCCGGCGCCCCTATGCTTTTTCATAGCGCCCCAGCCATGGGTTGTGCTTCCCCTGAGCCTTGAATTTTTCTTCCTTTTGTAATAAACCATTATCAACACCTGTTGTTTTTCCTTGTGATTATCTTCATGCAAAATCCCACATGCTTTACAATGACATCCTCTTGAGCAGGTCATTTATTTTTTCTCCCCTGTAGCCCAAGTCTCCTTTTTGTCCATATGGGGCCTTTATTCCCCTTGCCCTGAAACCCCCTTTCGGAGGATGCAGCCTGAAAAATTTCTTAATTTTCTTATTGTCTCTTGGGTCTTTTTCAGCCTTGGTTTCAAGCAAAATCCTGATGCTTTCTTCGCTGGCTTCTCCCCAAGTCACATAATCCTTGACCTTTACCAGCATTCCCTTACTGCTTTGGTCATTCTTTACGAGCGAGCAGAAAAATTTCCTGTGGAGGTTGAGCATGGTCATGGCATCGGCTATTCCCTGCTTGATGCCCCTGGTTCCTCTCAGCCTTATGGCCACGAACATCGGTTTGTTTTGTTTTTTTTCTTCTGCCATGTGTGTCCGCTCCTGTTATCCCGCAATCCTGCCTTCCCTTATGCTGAGGCTCTCCTTATGGTCCGCCCTGATTTTCATTTCACTTAATTTTCTCAGGGCACTGACACATGCAGCAATGAGGTTCATTTTTGTGTTGGTCTGGCCCCTGGTCAATGACCAGATATCCTTTATGCCAGCTGCCTTAAGTATTTTGGCGCACTGCGATTCAATTATCAGCCCAGTGCCTTTCGGCGCAGGTATAAGTGTGATGATTGATGAGCCGCATTTGCCAGTCACGGCAAACGGTATGCTGTTCGGCTCAGTTCTTGCGTCTTCCCATGAGCCTGATCCCCTCCTGACCTTGATAACAGCCATTTTGGCATTCCTGATGGCCTTTTCCCTGGCAGGGACTGTTTCCTTGCTTTTGCCATAGCCAACGCCAACATAGCCGTCGCCATTGCCAACAACAGCAATTGTTGCAAAATGGGGCTTGTTTCCTTCTGCGGTTTTTTTCTGTGTCTGCCTGAATACCCTTCTCTGTCCGCCCCCGAATTTGCCCTTTGATTGCCCAATAAGCAGCAGCTCAACTTCCATGTTTGGAAGGAGCATGTCCACAATTTCAGGCTCCAATATCTTCATGCCTGCGTCAAGAATCGTGCCAATATCAGCAACTTTGCCTGATTTTACATTCCTGCCGAGCTCTGTCTTGGGGTTCCACTTGGAAACATCAATCTGGCCCTTTTCAACCTTTCCGGCTGCAATTTCAGGTTCTTCGATTACCTCAACAGTCACTTCCTGTGTTTCTTCCGCATCAACAACAATATTTTCTTCTTCGTTCATTTTGACTTCATCTTCCTTTGGCACAGCTTTCTTTGGACTCATTATTACATCCCTGTGATCTTGTTTTTCATTTCCTCAAATATCTTTGGCATATTCTCGACCTGGACATTGTTTTTTGCATATGCAGCAAACTGGACTTTCCTGTCCTTGGTCTTTTGGGCATATTCAGCAATGTGCTTTCCAGACACCCTGTCATCGCTGGGCAGCACCTCGGCAGAATGGGGCACTGTGAGCCCAGCATCAATCAGGCCTTTGAGCGCTGCAAAGACCTTCCCTCCTTTTATGGCAGGATGAAGGCCAATATCCAAAATGGCTTCCTTAATGTGCAGCTCTTTTGCCTTCTTGCCGGCCAGCAGGCCCGTCAGGTAAGCGCTTGGCAGGTTTTTCTCGCCAGCTTTCCATCCCAGCTTTTCAAGGCTCTTGGAACTTATTGTGAACAGGACTTTGTCTCCTGCAGACGAATATTTTACTGCCTGGACATAGAGGTGCTTATCTGTCTTTCTTATTACAATCCTTGGCTTTCCGGACATAAGGGTCCGCAGCCTTTTCCTGTAATTCGTCTTGTCTTTCCTTCTTAGCATTACTGTTTTTATTCTTGCTGACATAATCATCACTCAACCATCATTTGTTCTGTGCCGGAGCCTTGACCATATCATGCTCCTCCATGAAGACCTTTATGTGCCTTCTGCTCCTGAAAAAGCCGCCCTTGGCCTTGGCATAAAGCTCCCAATAATCCCTGTTGGATATGTATTTCCTGTCTTTGAGCATTCTGATGAGGTTTCTCTGTCCCCTGATCTTTTTCATCCAAGTGTCCTTGCCAGGCAGCCTCGCATTTTTCTTCCCTTTCCTGTTGCCGACCCCTCTTTGCCTTCCCTTTGTTTTTTGGATATGGGTCTTTTTTGCCCTGCCTCGCGAAATTCCCTTTTTCTGTTTGGCAATTATGACTCCCTTTGAAATGAATCCCCTGATATCCTGCTTGGTGATTGACTGCTTCAGGTCATCAATGGTGCTGCCTGTTGCCTCCAGCCTTGCCAGGTCCAGCTTTATCCTTTTGGGCGAGACGCCCAAAATTTTTCCTGCGAGTTTTTTTTGCACATTGAGTTTCATGCTGTCACCTTAGCTGGCATCCTTCTTCGTGAGCATCCTATCGAGCTCCTTTTTCTGCTGGTCCTTTTCTCCCTTGGATGCCTCTCCTTCACCAGCCTCGGCCGGTGTCTTTTCATCGGCTGCTGTTTCCTTTTCCTTCTTTTCCTTTTCAGCAGCTTTCTTTTCTTTCTCTTTCTGCTTGGTTTCCTTTTCCTTGGATTCCTTGCTCTTTTTCTCAGCTTTTTCTTTTTGTCTTGATTCAAAGGCGGCAAGGTACTTTTCCGCCTTGATATTCAGAAGCATGATGCCCAGCTCCTGGGCTTTCCTTACCATCTCTACCCTGTTCCTTGTCCCGACATTGGATGAGATTACTGCACCTTCCTTTTTCGAATCGAGCTTCCCAAGCTCGGCAATATTATGCACAACTACCTTTCTCAGGCCTTCCTTGGAAAGCCCCTTGGCTTTTGCAGGGCTTCCCCAGCCAGGCTCGACCCGTGCAGGATGCCCCCTCAGCATTCTCCTCAGCTTGGAATGCATGCCCATTGGCTTTCTCCACTTGACGCCGAGCTTTTTCTTCTTGATGCCTTCTTGCCTGACAAACCTTGGCTTCTTTTTCTTAAGGCCAATCCGCAATTCAATGAGTCTTTTTAGGTCTTCCATGGATTATCACGATTTATTTTCATTTAATCTTATCAGGCTGCTTTCTTTCCGTTCTTGTCAATTATGTAAATCCCGTCCTGGAATCTTCGCCTGTCAAATCCAACACGTCTTGTAAGGGTTTCAATTGAGGCAGCAGTCTGCGCAACCAGCTCCTTGTCTATCCCTTCAATGATTATGATCTCTCCCTCAATCTTGACCTTGACATTCTCGCTGAAGCTGAGCACTCTGGGAATTTTTTCGCCAAGCAGGTTCTTGACAATCAGCTGCTTTCCGGAAACAGCCACATTCATCGGAAAATGCCCTGAACAGATTTTCAGCTTGTATGTTACGCCGTCCTGGACGCCCTTTATCATGTTCCTGAAGTGCGCCATCATGGATCCAACCTTTTTCTTCTCCTTTTGGGACCATGGCTTGGCAATGAAATTGACTTCCTCTCCTTTGACTTCTATCCTCACCTTCGGGTCATACATAATCCTGGCCACTTCCCCTTTCTCTCCCTTCACTTTCAGGGTCCTCTTGTCCATCGCAACATTTACTCCCTGTGGAATTTCAACTGCCTCGAGCAGGGTGTCCCCTTTCATTCTTGTTTCATCTTTTGGCTTTTTTGTTGCGGTGTTTTTTGCATCCATATTAATCATCATCTCTTCGTTATCATGCAGTTGATTTGCTAATAGCAGTATGCCAGCAGCTTTCCGCCAGTGCTTTTCTTCTTGGCCTCGATATGGGTCATTATTCCCTGGGGTGTTGTCATTATAATTATTCCAAAATCCTTGGCTGGCAAAAACCTCTTCTCGTATTTTTCGAAATCCTGCATCTTGACTGAAAACCTCGGCTTGATGACGCCGCACTTATTGATGTTGCCGAGCAGGTTTATCCTGATAATCCCTCCCCTTCCATCGTCAGCCTCTTCATAGCCGCCGATGTACAGGTTGTCCTGCATGACTTTCAGCACTTCCTTCACTACCTTTGAATTCGGCTTGGTCTGGCATTCTCTCATGCCTATGTTTTCCGCATTCAAAATTTTGGACATTGCATTTGCCAATGGGTCATTTAACATCGCATTCACCTTAGCTGTATTTCTTGAATCCTATTTCCTGGGCAACATCTCTGAAGCATTGCCTGCACATATGTATCCCATATTTGCTTATGTGCCCGCCAGTCCTGCCGCACCTTCTGCACTTTCTCAGCATTTCACCGCAGCTCCTTTTCTTGGGCGCGCTGTGCTTTAGGTATTTTTGCAGCTTGACCGGGTTAGCCTTGAGCTGCTTGATCATCTTTCGGTAATCGCTCGTTGTCATATTTTTCCTCCTATTCCTCCTCGATCTTGACTGCGAAATTTTCAGACATGAATGTCATTGCATCCTGCCTGCTTATCTGGTGGTGCTTTGGTATTTTTTTCACCATTTTCCTTCTCCTTCGTATCCTGAATCCCGGCCTGGCCAGGGTAACGCAGACTTCAAGCCCCATTATGCCTATTTCCGGGTCGTATTTTATGCCCGAAATGTCAATATACTCAGGTATGCCAAATGAAACATTGCCTCTTTCATCGAATTGCCTCGGCTTCAACACATGCTCCTTGGCATCCAGGAGCCTCGGCAAGAGCTCAGCAGCTTTGCCTTTTCTCAGGGTCAGCTTGCAGCCAATAGGGAGGCCCGGCCTCAATCCCCATGCAGGAATCCTCTTTTGTGTGAATGTCTTTACAGGGTCAAATCCTGTTATCCTCTTGATCAGCTTTATGCCTTTCTCGAGCTTGTTCACATCCTTTCCGGCGCCTACATTTAAGGTAAGCTTCTCAATCCGGATTTTCCTCATTGGGTTTTCCATAATTCCACTTCATCCTAATTTTCAGATAATGATACGAGCGGCTTGCTTTTTCCTATGACAAATGCGTATTTCTTGAGTGTTTCATAGGTGTGGCCGTCCTTTGTCTTGTAGGTGATTTTGCTCTGCGCAACATCTTCGACTGTTCCTGTGCTTCCTGAGTGCTTTCCGCCTACCAGGTAAACCATTGATTTTGGCTCCAGCCTGACATGCTCCACAATTTTCTGGCTCGGGACTTCAATAAGGATGCTGTCCCCTGTCCTGAATTCATTCTTGTCAGTCATGATTGTCCTGCCATCATGCATAGTCAGCTGTATCATCTTGCTTGTCATTTTTTTGCCTGATATCTTGCAAAGCTTTACGCCGGATTCCTTGTCCGATATCTTTACTGCTTTCAGCTTTCCGTCCTCATCGATTATCACGCGCAAAAATTCCTTGGAGGCCGGCATGCTTATGACATCCATCAGGCCAACAATCATCTTTGAATCTCTTCTCTTCTTGCCGTCTACAAGGACATCATACTTGGTCATCATGTACCTGACTTCCTTTGCGTTCCTGGCGGCTTTGGCCATGTCCCTGAGCATCACTACCAGCGGAATCCCGTTGTCAAATGGATGCGCACCCGGATTTGGCCTCGCAATGAACTTATTGGCCTTTCTCAGGATATTCCATCTTTTTGGAGCATAAGGTCTTTTGAGGTGGTTCTTCATTTTTTGGCCTCCAGTCTTTTCATTCTATTCTTGTCATCAGTGTTGAGCTCTGTAATCATGACATTGGATGGATGCATGAAAAATGCCACCTTGCTGCCGTCCTTCTTGATTATTTCAATTCCCTCTACCTGGAGCCTTGTGGCTTTGAGGTCGACGGATGCGATTTTTCCAATCTTTCCCCTGAACTGGCCTTTCATAACCTTCACTTTGTCCCCAACCTTGACCCTGATAGACCTTTTCCCGTGCTTATTCCTGAGGTCTTTTGAAAGGTGCGAATGGAGCATTTTTCCTTTTAGGTGCAGTGGCGCATTGAAGCTGTACTTTCTCTGCTTCCTTGGCTTTGTGCTTGCCTTCCATTTGCTTGAAAATTTTTTTTCCATAGTAATCACTTTTTCCAATTATAATCATAATATCAGGCTGGCCACCTTGGCGATGCCGGGCCATCTTTCTGCAGCCTCTTTTGCTATTGCGCCCTTGAATATTGTCCCTTTGGGGTTTCCCTTTTCATCCTTGAGCACAACAGCTGAATTGTCCTCGAACTTGATTCTCATCCCATCAGGCCTTCTGTACTCCTTCTTTTGCCTGACTATGATTGCAAATACAACCTGTTTCCTCATGTCCGGCCTGCCTCTCTTCACAGCGGCCATTACCAAGTCGCCGACCCCGCATCTGGGGATTCTTCCTTTGACTGTCTTTGATCTAAGCACCGATGTAATCTTGATTACCTTGGCGCCTGAATTGTCGCAGGTATCAACATAGCTGCCGACGTTTAGTCCCTTGGTGACTTTGGCTTTTACTGGCTGCATCCTGTTCACTCCATGCCGTCAGATGAATCTGAGCTTTCCTTTTTCTTGGATTTCTTTTGGCCCTCTTCCTCATGGGCCTTTTTCTTGACAATCTTCTCTTTTTCTTCCTGCTCAATCATCTTCCTTCCCTTGTAGGCAAGCTCCTCGCCGACTTTCTCCACAATTGTGTGGTGGATTGTCTTGCTCAATGGCCTTGTTTCCCTTATCTTGACTATGTCCCCTTCCTTTGCGTTGATGTGAGGAGGGTTATGGACGTGCAATCTTGTAATCCTGTTCTCATATCTCTCATATTTTGGAACAAAATGCTTTCTCTGGATTTCAACAGTGGCGCTTTTCATTGGCTTGGAGCTGACCACTATGCCGACAAATGTCTGCCCCCTAAGGCTGATATTATTGTATTTTCTTGATGTCTCTGAATTGGAAACAGATGCGCTTCCCTGGCCAGCGGCCTCGCCATGCTTGGCCTCTTTGCCTGATGCTTTGTTGGATTTTTTAGCCATTTTTTCTCCCTGTCCCTTGTTTGCTCACTTAATCTTCATCTTGATCCGGTCTTCCGGCCTTTGGGCCAGGATTCCAGCGTCGATTATGACTTTTTGACCGTCCCTGAGCTCGAATGCAATTGCGCAACCCTGCTTGAGGACTGTCTTCCTCTCACTCTTTTCTGTCAGCATGATGAAGGCATTTTTTGTCTCATCAATCACTTTTCCCTTGATCCCGGCCAGGCTTTTGTTCTTGGCGCCCATGACCTCTGCCATGAGGCCGATGAACTCGTGCCTGGCAATGTCTTTTCCTGCCATCTGGCTGGCCCTATCGGACCTCAATCGTTTCAGGGGCAAACCCCATCTCGACGAGTATCCTCTTCACGGCCTGCCTGTGGTCGCCTTGAAGCTCAATCTTGCCATCCTTGATTGTCCCGCCGCAGGCCAGCTTGGACTTCAGGTTCTTGGCCGCTTCCTTGAGGTCGATTGATTTTGTGTCAATCCCCTCCACTATAGTATAATACTTGTTGAATTTTTTATTGACAATGAAAACCCTGATTTTCTGGCTTTCCTTTGCGATTATCTCGCAGACGCACAGGTCCGGAGGCAAGCCGCATTTGGAGCAAATATCGTTCATTCTTTTTTGTCCCTCATTTTTTGGTTCATGGCCGTCATTATCTTGGCCACTGTTTTTTTCATCTGCCTGATTTGGCCGGGGCTTTTTGGAACAGTCCCTGTCGCGACCTGCGCATTGCTCTTTATCAGGTCTTTTTTCACTTCAGCCATCTTTTCGTTCAGCTGTTCCCTGTCCATTGCCTTTATTTCCTTGAATTTCATGATAATTGCCCTTATCCACTGCCGGTGCTTTCATCCTTTGCCTCATCCTTGCTCTCGTTGCCGGATTCAGCCGCTTTTTTCTTTCTCGGTGCCTTTTTCCTTGTCTTGGCAGTTTTCTCTGCAGGTTCTTCCTCGCTTTTTTCCGCATCAGCCTCAATTTTTTCGCCTGAAGCTTCATTCTGCTGCGCGCTTATTTCATGCACTTCTGTAGTTGCATCTTCAACAACTTCAATATCATCCGGCAGCTCTATGTCCGGCGGCATAATCCTGACCTGGATTCCGATTGTTCCGGTTTTCAGCTGGGCCTCTGCATACGCCTTGTTCACGCCTATCTGTGCAATGTCCCCGCTTTTCTTCAGGTAGCCAGTGTAGAATCTCCACTGTTTTGCGCGTGCGCTTGGCACTTTTCCTGAAATGAGTATCTCAATCCCCAAGGCGCCATTCTTCATTGTGTCTTCCATTGCCTTGTGGCTGATGCCCTTGAACCTTGCCGAGCCGAATTTTTCCAGGGATTCAGCAATCCTTTCGCTGACAATATGTGCGTCATGGTAAGGCGCCTCGACCTCGGCAATTTCTATTTGTGGATTTTCAAGATTGAATTTCCGCTTCAATGTGTTTGTAAGCTTCTTGATGTTCTGCCCTTTTTTGCCGACTACAAGGCCTGGCCTTAGGGCATGGATGATTATTTTTTCTCCCAACGGGGTTTTCTGGAGCTTTGTGTGCGAATGCCCGACTCTCTTGAGGGTATTTCTGATGTATTCCTGGATCTGGTATTCCTTTATTTTCTGTGCAACAAACTGCCTTTCAATCATTGTTTCGCCTCTTTGCCTGCTGCTGGCTTAGCGCCTGCTGTGCTTCCCTGGCCTTTCCTTGCATGGCCCCTGGCTTCGGCCTTTGATTCTGCCTTTTTTTCAGATACAACAACTTCAATGTGAGTTCTTCTTGCCTTCCTTCTTGTCTGCCTTCCATACCGCCAAGGCCTTGCTGCCTTGTTTGCCGCTATATGCAGTATGACAAGGTCATTTGCACTCAGGCCCTTTGTTTGCGCATTGGCCTCAACTGAATTCAATATCCTGAGGATAGACTCGCTGGCTTTCATTGGATATCTTCCCGGCCCAATCCCCTTCTTGTGGCCAAGGTCAAAAGTATGCCTTGTAAATGGCACTGCCTTTTTGCCGAGTATAACATCCTGCAGGATGCTCTTTGCCCTTGAAAGCCTCATCCCCTGCACATACTTGCAAATTTCTATGCTTTGTTTTGTTGAAATTGGCAAATCCCTTCCCATGGCTTTTGCATAATTTTCCGGAAATTTTGCCATTCCATACTTGATTGACATTGCTTATCCCCCTTACCTGACTGAAATCGCTGAGCTGCTTCTTGTAGCGCCAATTCCTGGTGCGCTGTGCTCAACCCTCTTTCTTGTGATTGAAAACTCGCCAAGCCTGTGGCCCAGCATTTCCTCATTGATCATGATTGGCACAAATTCCTTGCCGTTGAATACCAATGAGGAAATGCCAAGCATGACCGGCATGATGACCATGTCCCTGCAGTGCGTTTCAATATTCCTCTTGCCTGACCTGATTCTCTTGAGCAGTTTTTTTTGCTCTTCGGTCCATCCCCTCTTGACAATTTTCCTTCTTTCCCTTGAATTTATGAGCATGGCAAATTCCTTGTCGCTCATTTCCTTCAGTTCCTGGACGCTTTTTCCACGGTAGGTGAATTCCTTTTTTGCCATTTGGTTACCTCATGAATGCTTGACAGCTTTACCTCTTGTATCCTGTCCTTCTCGGCCTGATCTTGCCAACCTTTCTTCCTGGCGGCGCATTCTTTGGCGCTATGGTCGGTATTCCCTTCTTGCTTGACCTTGACCCGCCGAATGGGTGGTTGACTGAGTTCTGTGATGTTCCCGATACCTTTGGCCATACCTTGTTCCTGGCTGTCATCCTGAAATAATTGTTGCCCGCCTTGAGCAGCGGCTTTTCGGGCCTTCCGCTTCCTGCTACTATGCCAACAATTGCCCTGCATTCTGGGTTGAATTCCTTCCTTTTCTTTGAAGGCAGGAGCAATGTCACGCTTCGAGGCAGCCTTCCCAAAACCCTGGCGAATCCGCCGGTTGAGCGCACAAATTTGCCGCCGTCCCCCGGATGCGCTTCAATGTTGCAAATTGATGTCCCCTCAGGAATATTCTTTAATGGCAGAATGTTGCCAGGCCTTACCTGCGCATCCTGGCCAACCTGTATCTCCTCGCCTACCCTGATGCCTTCTGGCGCAATGATGAAGCATTGCTCGCCATTGTCGAGCTTGATGTCAACCAAGGGGGCATAATGGCCCGGGCATTTTACAATATCCACAATTTTTCCGATTACTGTTGTCTGCGCCACTCTGGGCAATTTTGCCTCGGCCTTATAATAAAAACTATGAGCGCGATATCTAGGCGAACCCTTTCCCCGTTTCTGCTGAATCAAGTTCTTTCCCATAACTGGCCTCAGTTAACACGGAATTGTATTGATAGGATTTCCGCTGCGCTTCAATCCCATGGCTCCCTGCACTTCGTTCCTCCTCTAATTACATCAGCCCCAAGTTGGTTGCCAAGTCAATGGCAGGGGTTGACCTGTTGAATTTGATGTATGCCTTTTTTTCGCCAGTCGGCGCATTGTATGTCCTGACACTGTCAACTTTCACTTTGAAAGTCTCTTCAATTGCCTTTTTCACGTCGAACTTGGTTGCCCTTCTGTCCACTACGAATATCAGCTTGTTCTCAGACTCCATGAGCCTGATTGATTTTTCAGTCGCCAATGGGTATTTTATGACTTCGCCAATTTCCATAATCATTCACCGGCCTTTCTGGAAGCGCTTTTTTTCGTGCCTGTTTTTGCCACTAGCCTTTTGGCCTTGGCTGGCATGTCAGCTTTCTCGGCTTTTCTTGCCTCGGTTTTTTCCCCTGGTTTTGCAGGTGCACTCTGACCTTCTGCGGCTGCCCTGAATTCATCTGTGAAAAGGTTCTCATTGGCAAGCCTGTCGATTGCAGCTTCCGTGAACAGTGTCAGCCTTCCTGGGTAAGTTCCAGGGGCCAGCATTTCAGCATTCAGGTTGCTGACAATTTCGATCTCCACACCGGGCAGGTTGGAGCATCTCCTGTAAAGCCCGCAGTCCTTGGACACCACAAGCAGCATGCCCCTGTTCATCTTGTACCTTCTTCCCCTGCTTTTTCCTCGGCCAGCCCTGACTTTTTTCTCTGAATTTCTGGCATACTCATTCTCAAGCCCCCATGCTTTCAGGGCCCTGAAAATCTCATTGGTCTTTTCCATGTTTTCAATCTGCGATTCAATTATGAATGGGAAATTCTCTGGGACAAGGTGGCCTCTCTGCATAACGATATTCTTGTCCATTGTCGCGGCCAGGGCGCTCCTGATAGCCTTTCTTCTTTCTTTCTTGTTGACCTTGAGGTCAAAGCTCTTTTCTGCTTTCGGGGGGTGCGCCCTCCTCCCGCCGACCATTCCGGGTGCAAAAGCGCCGACCCAGTTCATCCTGGTTCCCCTGCTGCTCATTATTTTTCTGGGGACTCTTGATATTCCCAGGCCATACGAGCCTCGGTAATCCCTTCTTCTCCTGGACACAACTGCGCTGCTCTGCTTTCCAGCCATTGGAAAGGCCCCATACCTTTGCCTTTTCTTGCCCTGGATTGCAATGACTACCCTCTTGATAATGTCAGGCCTGAACTCCTCGGCAAACTGCCTTGGAAGCTCCTTCTTGCTGACTTCATTTTTCATTGCATTGACAACTGGTATTTTCATTCGGCTTCACGGTTTATTTTTTTGGGTCAGTGCTTATGATTGAGATTGCAGGCGCATCCCTTGGGAATTTCTTGTGGTCCCTTCTTGCGTCTGTCATCATTATCATTCTCTTTGTCGAGCCTGGCAATGAGCCCTTGACCAAAACATACTGGTTTTTGATATTGCTGTAATGGGTTAAGCCCCCTCTTGGCATCACATCAGCAGGATTGTCCCCGATCTTTACAATCCATTTGTTGTATTCTGTCCTCTGGTGATATCCCATTTTGCCGGCGTGGGCAACCCTCCATGACGCCGGCCCTGTCCATGGTCCGACGTTGCCTGGATTCCTGATTGCTTTTTCTGATTTGTGCTGCCTAAGCATGACTCCAAACCTTCTGCGCGGCCCCTGTGTTCCATGGCCCCTGGTCACACCATGGATGTCCACAACCTTGCCTTCTTTTGCGAAATCATTTATCCGGATGTCCTTTCCAAGCATGGCTTTTGCATAATTCAGCTTTTCCTGGACGCTTCCGCCAATGCCCAGCTCAAAAACCTCTGGCTTCTTCTTGCCAATGCCAGTGAGCTTAGGCTGCGTATAAGCCAAAATCCTGATATCATGATAGTCCTCTGCCTTAAAGTCGTCAATTTTCTTGCTGGCTTTCTTGGGCAGTGATATTTTCCTGCCAAGCTCCTTTTCAGGCTTCTCGGCAAAAATTTCGGAAGAAACAGACAGGCCATATGTGGATTTTTTGTAAAAACGGACAGAAGCAACCTTGAGCGGGGGGCACTCCAGGATTGTGACGGGCATGAATATCTCCTTGCCTTTTGTCATCGAATGCTGGCGGTTGTCGGCAAGCATGATATGGGTCATTCCTGCTTTATAGCCCGGGAACCCCAAAGGCCTGGCCTCCTTGGCGCCTTTCCAGGTCCTAATCCTGGGATAGGCCCTTTTAGCCCTTACTCTAGGCCATACCTGCAAACTTCCCCGATGCGGTGTTCTTGTTCGTGGCATTTTTTAGAGAGTCCCCTGTCTTGAGCATAGGTTTGTGAGGCATTTGCCCAGCACTTCCTAAACCGCCTTTTTCTAAAGCCTTTCAAGAGAGAATCAGATAACTCTGCCCTTGTACTGAAAAGCTTTTTTTCAGGCGTGGGAACACATATTTAAACTTCTTCGACCAATGTTTAAATACCTATATTCCAGAAATTTGGGGCCATTTATAAAGGTTGCTATACGTGACAGCATGCCCGGGCATGCCATTTCAGGCCTTCATTATATATAATTCCACACGAACATGAAAACAAACAAGGCAATGTGAAGCGCCATAATAAGGGCGTTTATGAACCAAAATACAAAGGCTTCTTTTGCATCACTTCCTCTTTTAAGCCTGGCATATGATATTTTGAGCAATACCAATGCGGACACGAACCATGCTGAAACGCCCAAAACCTTTGGCCAGCAAAAAATCGTGCCTGTCAGGGTTGAGTCGCACCTGCGCGACACAACATAAATAAAAAATCCCAGAAATACCAGGATGAAGATATACTGTGCTGCCTGGTATTGCCTTCTGTCCATGCATCCTGCTCAGTGGCACGGGTTTTTATTCTTTTGCATATAATTCATCAAGACGATACTTGTGTCATCCATGATGGTCATATATCAAATTCGCGCCCTCATTTAACTACATTAAATGAGGGTTTATTTTTCTCCCCCTCGGGTTAGTGCGGGGAGAAAAATAAAGTCGTTGGAACAACGACCGCGAATTCTGCTGTGCCCATTTCATTTTATGCACAAGCCTTATAAAATGCCCTTTATTATCATGTGCAATGAAATGCGCAATCTGCAAAACCGAAATCCAGGAAACATTCCTGAAAAAGCCTGTCGGGACTTTCATCAAGGACAAGAAAGGCAAGAAGCACCTTGTCTGCTCAGCCTGCCAGAAGAAATTCAGCAACGATAAGGAAAAGATTTTAACGACGATCTGATTTAGTTCTCATAAGCAAGCTATTTTGTGCCCCTGTAGCTCAGTCGCAGAGCGCTTGCCTCGTAAGCAGGAGGTCGAGGGTTCAAATCCCTCCAGGGGCTTTTAACCCTTCAAATAAAGTTTCCAAATGCCAGCCCGGCAGCGGTTGAGGACAAAATTACAAGCAGAGCATACACCAGCGTTTTCTTAGTGCCCAGGATTTTCCTTATTACCAGCATGCTGGGCAGGCTCAGGCTCGGCCCAGACAGAAGCAATGCAAGAGCTGGCCCATCAGCCATACCTTTTGACATAAAAGCCTGCACGATAGGTATTTCAGTTAATGTGGAGAAATACATGAACGCTCCAAAAATTGAAGCTATAAGGTTTCCCACAACAGAATTTTTACCGACGAGATTTGTTATGACTTCCTCAGGCAGCAACGGCATTATGAATCCAGCTACAAACACGCCAATAAAAAGCAAAGGCAAAATCAGCTTTGCGAAGCTCCATGTTTCACCAAGCCAATCATGCCTCATCTCTTTATTGAATTTAAACATAGCAATTAAAATTATGCCGAGTCCCAGCGCTGCCATGATGTAATATTTTGCCGATTGGCCAATTTGCAATCCATTTACAATAAGGAACCCAATCATCAATGCAAAAAATATAGCAATAACTCCATTTGAAATTTTATGCTTTTCTTCCTCTCCGGAAAAGAATTCTCCCTTTTCAACATCCTCCCTGAAAATCCATGCCATGGCCAACCCAACTATTAGGGAAATTAGTATGGAGCCTATGATCCTGGCAAAGCCAATGCCCGTGCCCAAAACACCAATCGTCAGAAAAATAGCTGCAATATTTATAGCAGGACCCGAGAACAGAAATGTTATCGCTGGCCCTAGACCAGCGCCTCTTTTCCTGATGCCAGCAAATAGCGGAAGGATTGTGCATGAGCAGACTGCCAATATGGCACCTGAGACTGATGCAACACCGTAAGACAAAAATTTGTTTGCATCCCTCCCCAAATATTTCAAAATCTTGTCTTTTTTCAAAAATACTGCAATTGCGCCGGCAATGAACATGGCCGGAACAAGGCATGTTAGAATGTGCTGTTTTGCATAATCGCCCAACAGATTAATCCCGGCGATCACAGACGAATTGAACCACTCACTGTTATCCGGGAGGAAATAAAAGAATCCGAAAACAACAGCAATCACAGCCATTAGCATAATTTCCCTTTTTTCCATATTGCCATCCTGGTTACATTCCCTTTAGAAAATTCTTGATTTCGGGCATTGCTGGCACCCTGCCAAAACTTTTCAATTTTCCATCTATGATAAGCCCAGGAGTTGAGAAAACGCCTTTGGCAACAATCTCATCAATTTCGATCACTTTTGATATCTCTGCCTCAACTCCTGCCTCTTTGCAGGCCAATTGGACTTGCTCATC
>Ga0209542_10000100_pt1 | contig 215627 bp, 218 predicted proteins | sample RifCSPhighO2_01_FD_184028 | JGI IMG/M metagenome (GOLD analysis project Ga0209542, IMG submission 184028) | Soil microbial communities from Rifle, Colorado - Rifle CSP2_plank highO2_0.1 (SPAdes) (version 2) | ecosystem: Environmental > Terrestrial > Deep subsurface > Rock core/Sediment ...
TTTCACAATATCCCGATGAAACGGATTTTAAAGGAACAGCGCTGGTTTCTAAAGACGGAAAAGGTATGGCGGAATTTATCACCGGCGACCGTCATTACATAATGACACGCGGCTTCACATTAACCGATCCTATGATGTTCGACCAGGATAACATAAAAAGGTTTTCCAAAACCGTCAGCCCGGCCAAACAAAAAAAGCTTTACAACCTGTTACGAGGTATTTACGGCCACCTGGAGTTGCAGTACGCCCGTATAGAAGGAAAAAGAAAATATACCTTCTTTGACTACAACGATGAAGAAGCCTATGTGGAAATCAATGAAATCTGGACCGATCTGATCAGTTTTTTTAAGAAAAAAAGAAAAAACACCTCAAGAATTATTTGGGGGCTTCCTGCAAGTTTGGGTAAAGCTAAAGGGCGATGTGTAGTCGTTCATCATGAAACAATAACACTAGTAGGTTTGGCTGATGAATTTAAAAAAGGCGACATTCTGATTTCAGATACAACTACCCCCGAAATGACCGCGTTGATGGGCAAAGCTTCGGCTATTGTGACTGATTTGGGAGGAGTAACCAGCCACGCTGCAATAGTCTGTAGAGAATTGAAAATTCCTGCAATAGTTGGTACTGAAAAAGCAACAGAAATGTTCAGGACAGGGGACTTGGTTGAAGTGAATGCCGATAAGGGGGAAATCAAGCTGATTGAGAGAGCTGCTTAAGCTTTTAAATCATTTATGTTTATAAACCCAGGATTCGTCAGCTTTAATTTTAACAGCTGATCGTTTATTGTAAGGTGCAATAAAAACCAACACAACGCCGTCGGGATCTTTAATTACCAGTTCCAGTGTGCCCCAGTAATAATGCCTGGGCGGTACTGCGATATTTATTTTGTTTTTTTCACACTTTTTGATTATTTCTTCTAACGAGTCCACATTCACCATCAGTGAAATTTTTGAGCTTTTAACCAGCTCTTTAAAAACCTCTGGTTTAACCGCTCTATGTCCGTCAGCTACTTCCAATTTGCATCCGCCATGCTCAAATACGACGCCGCGGTATTTTTCCTCAACAGATTTGCCCGGCCCGTACTCAAAAACTTTTATAAATCCCAACGAAGTATAGAATTTAAGGGATTTTCCAAAGTTATTTACTTTTATATGAACTCCGGCACTTTTAATCATATGTATATAACGCAAACAATAGCATTATATTGCGGAATTATAAATAATAATGTATACATATATATGTATGGAGATTTTTTATACAGCTTCTTATTACGGAAAAAGCAAATATCAAAAATACTATGACTTAGTTCTAAAGGCTCTAGAGAATGCCGGTGCGGATATAATATCACCTGAGAAGGGCAATTATCTTGAAGTTCTCACTAAAAAAGAATTAACTTCATTCAAAGACCCGAAAATAAGGCATTATGAGGCAATACGAAAAGGCATTTTATATGCGGAAGCAGTTGTAATAGAAATAAGCAACGAAGACTTTCAGCTTGGGCACGAAGCCACTTTGGCAGTTCAAAATAAAAAGCATGTTTTGTGTTTATCCGTTCATGAAGACTTTTCAGTAAAAATAAAAAACAGATACTTTCACGGTGCAAAATACAACGAGCTGAATATTGAGGAAGTCATAGAGGATTTTTTAATGAAGGTTCGTGGAGAAACTTTTAAAAACAGGTTTAATTTGTTTTTATCTAACAGACAGCTTGCATATCTGCATGAAATATCGGAAAGGCGCGGAGTAAATAAATCCGAATATTTAAGGTTGCTGTTGGATAAGGATATGGAGTCAAAATAATATTATAACTGTAATTTAAATCGGCTTTAACAGATTTAAATGATAAAATCTAATCATGAAATACAAAATACTCGGAGTAGTAAATATTATATCGGCCGCTATTGTGCTATTAATTCAAATAGGTTTACTAAGATCTGTAATTAAACTTTACTCTTTATATCAAAGTTTGAACACGCAATTGCCGATTACAACAACGCTTTCCCCCTTTTTGTCCGTTGCAATAATCGGAATAATGCTTTATGTATTGTATATAGGTTTTAAATTGGTTACTGTTAAGGATGGGGATACGCGGTTATTTAAAAAAGGTGTGGTTTTGCTGGTGATCACTATAGCTATGGTGTTTTTGTTAACAGCATTTTCTGTATTAAGTATAATTGTTCCTATATACACAATGACTGAATACCTTTAACAGACCTTTATGAACCTCGAACACAAAATAAATATAATCAGAAAATTCTTTGATATAGACAAAATTATAAATAAAAGCACGACTCCGGAAGATATTTCCAGATATTATAGAGTAAATAAACTTGCTTACTGGCTATTTCACAGCAAAGAGGGCTTTGTGCATGTGGGAATTACAAGAGAGGATAAGTTCAAGAAGGAAGATTTACTGGAGCCGTTGAAAAAAGTCGAAGAATATATCAGGAAATCTAAAAGTTCCCAAAAAGTGAAGGTATTAGAGCTTGCAACGGGAAAAGGCGCTAACATCAATTATTTGGCGCAAGTCTTTCCTGAAGTGGATTTTTTCGGTCTTGATCTACCTTCCGGGCAAGTAGATTTGGCAAAAATTGCGGCAGCTTCTTTAAATAACTTTCAAGTAATTGAGGGCGATTTTCATGATTTGTCACAGTTTGAAGATCAATCGGTCGATCTGGTATTCATAATTGAGTCTTTGTGTTATTCAGACTACAAATCTGTTGTAGCTAAAGAAGTAAGCAGGGTATTGAAAAAAGAGGGATATTTTATTATTGTGGACGGTTATTCGGGTCCGAGTAAAGAAACATTAACAGTGATTGAAATTTTAACTAAAAAGCTGGTAGAGAAAGGAATGCTTGTAAACAACCTCGAGCCATATTCCAAAGTTAAAAGGGACGTATTAAATGAAGGATTTGATTTGATTGAAGAAGAAGATGTTTCCAAACTGGTGATTCCGACTGTGAAAAGATTTGAAAAATCAGCCGATTTATTTTTTAAATTAGGATTTTTAGCGAAATTAATAATTAAAGTGTTACCCGATGAGTTTACTCATAATGTGGTTTCTGGTTTTCTACTTCCTGATGTGCTGGAAAGTGGCTATGGCGTGTATTTCATTTCGGTTTTCAGGAAAAAATAGTTATAAACAGGTTCTTTGTAAAAATAATCGAAAAAAACTAATTAAATGAGATTGGGTGAATCTGCCTTAGTTACCCGCCAATGTACAGATTCACCCCTCCTATCTTGTGGTTTGTATTTCTCTTTATAAGCGTAAAAAAGTATCGCCCGGGAGGACGAACGACATGGGCAAGATTCGCGGGTAACATTACAGCCCATTAATCGCCGCCCGGGATATTTCCGCTTATATTGAGTGTTCGGTACAGGTTGATAGGAGTTGTATATATTATACAGTTTAATATTGTAGGATTTTTAAATATATATGGGAATTCGAACGAATGTATTGTTTTGCAAAACCCACCCCTCGATTCTTGGATTGAGATGAGTTTTGCGATGGTTCACGGATGGCTCCTCATATTAAATGTGGTCTATGTTCCTGAGGAGCAATCCCGCGCCTATTATACCTACAACTAGGGCGACTAAAGAGATCGGTATTTCTAGGGTTTTGATCTCAGGAAATACTGCTGGGGAAAACACTGCTAGGAATGCTATAAGGATCAATAGCACCCCTACCACCGACAATTTCCCGGCGTTTTTCTTTCTTTCTCTCATGTTCCTGTTCCTTTCTCATTTATGAAATCTCCGATGAAGTTTAGATTTTGTGAAATAATATTGTCAATGATATTTGCGCTTTATTGTGAAAAATACAATCTCCTTTATAAATTGTATCTTAAATATTTTTCAGTTCCGAAACTTCTTCAACCCTTTGAGCAAGAAGATTCGCAGCCATTTTTTTTCCTTCATCAGTTACAAAATATTTATCCAGGTCTTTGCTTAGGTTCTGTAAATACATCTTGGGGAGAACTCCTTTTCTAATTGTATCCTGCCAAAAGTTTTCGTGGGTGAACGACCAAAAGTGGTCTAAGTCTACTAATAGCTTTACTTCTATAGGAATCGAGCCGGATGCTTCGGTTACCATTTCTGGTTTATCGTGAAACAAAACAGCATTATAAATAAGATCCATTTCATTTTGTGTAAGCTTTAGGCCGTAATCGTCCGAACCTAAAACTTCTTTTGCAATTTTTACACTTTCGGCTGCATGCTTTTCTTTCGGTCCTACGGCTTTTTCTGTAAGAACTAATCCTTTTACTCCTAGGCTGTCGGCGATTTCTTCTTCCGACATTTTGCTCCATCCCGAATCGTGAAGAATCAGTGATACAGCAACAACAGTTCTATTAATAGAGGTATTGGGAAATTTGCCGATAAACTCATCCAGAAAACCAAGGCTAATAGCTGTGTGGACGTCTGTGGTTCTGAAGTGCAAATAGGGGAGGACCTTATTAAATAAATTACGGAACTCCTGCGGGACAAAATTAATGTATTTTTCTTCCCAAGGTATATATAAAAGAAAATGAAGCTGATCAGTTGGAAGTTTGTTATTTTCGGGAAGTTTTAAGTTGATATCGTCGGGAATATAAGATTTGTCCGGTGTTCCGGCAAATTGAATCTCCTTAAAATTCATTATTTGATTATAACAATAAATAATTTTGGGTATATGGCTGAATTTATTCGCAGGCGATAGTAGTACATGAAACTTGTCCCAGTTCGCAGCTACAACTATTGCAGTCATCCATAAATCCCTCACCACTTAGGTAGGTAACACCTTTATAAGTGCAGGTTGGAGGTTCGCCTATTGGAGGTGTAACGTAATCGACTTCCGGAACAGTGTTAATGCTAACTTTTCCTAAAGCAAATCCGATTACGATCCCAAATGCGAGTGATACTAATACTATTAATGCCGGTTTCATATAAAAAAATTATATACTTATATGTAGCGCATTCAATATTAAACTGTAAATAATGGTGGAGTAAAGTTAGAGTAGGGAACGGTGTTTCTCTAATTCATTTTCCTCAAACTTTACATACCTTGGTGGAATTTGTCTAAACTTTACTGGATTACCACTTATAATCTTGAAATATTTGACCTTTTTACCCTGTTCGTGGGCTATCTTTATTTCTGCCAGAACACCGTCGCTGACTTGCCCAAACGCCCACAATTCATCTAACCTGACAACGATATTATTATTTGCTCTATAAACATGCTCTCGAGGAACAATATCTCCTAAAAAGTACCTAAAAAGCATGAATGGATTGAGAGGAATCCTTTTCTTTTCAATACAAAATTGGCTTATATGAGCTTGCCAAAAGAAGTTTTGCTTAGAATAAGCAGGATAGACAAGCGGGTAAGTTTTTGTAAATTGAAGTCTTGGGTGCCACCTTTCAAGTTTCTTACCAGAAAGAACCCATTCCCATACCCAAGGTGAAACGTTTTCCAGTGTAGCATCTTCCATCTTAATTTCTTTGAAATCATGAATATTTTCATTAGGTATAAAGAAACGAACAGGTTTTTTGTTTTTCTTTGCCAAATATATTTCAACAAGCACTCCGTCGCTGATTTCTCCGAATACCCAAAGCTCGTCTGATTTCTTAATCATAGTGTTGTTTGCGATCCTGATTAGGGATTTGTCCACCGCACTTGAGAGGTTGTAATCAAAGTTCATGAATGGATTAACTGGTACTTTTCCTTGAAGTAGGGTATAGGCACTTATTTGAGTTCTTAAATAGAAGTTCTTTTTAGAAAACGAATTAAAGACAAGTTTGAAATCTTCTTTAAGATTAAGAGAATCATGGACGGAAGTTCGTTTTAATTTGATCATATATCTGACGCAAGAATAACATGAATAATATTATTGTCAACAGCAATTACAATACATAAAAGCAGCAAATTAGTGAAGGATGCTTGTAGGTATAATAGTGTGTATTATGACGTAAATATTAACATAATCATTCACTTGACCATATATTAAATTGCTATTATTTTAGGTTTATAAGTGAAAGTAGTAACGATTATAGAAGCTTTTATCGGAGGGGGTTAGTTTTATTGATGACACACGGGTAGATTTGAAAGGATTTCGTCTCTAATATTTATCTGGCAGGGGCGGAAGGAATTGAACCCTCAACGCTTCTTTTGGAGAGAAGAGTGATACCGTTTCACCACGCCCCTATACACTTTGTCATGATACATCAGGTATCTGCGCTAGTAAATCTTAACCGGCAATAAATATTTATATCAATGGGTGTGTTCAGGCTCTTCTTTAAAAAACCTTTTCAGGAATTTAAATTTGGCAATAGTTCTATGTTTTATACATGACATAATGGCTCAATACTGCTTATTTTCCGTTAATTATATAAATTTAATATTAAAACCGGAATTAAATAATTATGGAGCCCACTGGCAGAATCGAACTGCCGACCTACTCCTTACCATGGAGCCGCTCTACCGACTGAGCTAAGTGGGCAAAAATATACTATTTCAGGTGTGGCAAGCCCTCAACAACGACTCACTAACGCAAAACCAATATGCAAAAAGTATTTTAACAGATTATAATTCAGTTGGTTACGTAATCCTTCCTTATATTACAAATGATACAAATAAAAGGTATTTTGACCGAAGGGCAACTTAATAAGCTTGATAAACTTACTTTTTATAAAGAGGAGAGGCTTCTGCTCGAAAAGATCAAAACCTGGAGCAAAAAGACCCGTCTGTATATAAAAATCCATTTTTTTGTAGGAATTTTGACTGTTTTCGGTACTTTTATTGCGCTTGTTATGACCAGCCGACTTTCCGGAATCTCGGATAATTATGTTAAGTATTTTTTTATGATTTTTTTCGTTTTTTCAGCTGCCGAACTATTTTTTGTATATATTAAAAAGGTTCACTCCGTAAATTATTACCACCGGATTATGAGGGATTTATATGACAATCTGCTAAGAGTTATTTTGGATAATTACCGGTTGAGCTTGGCTGAGGTTCTACCGAATTTTCCGAACGTAAAAGAAATTTCGGAAGACATGGGGAAGGCGGGGTTGTCTTCTGCTAATTATCACGAAGCTATGGAAGTGTTAACCGGAATTGTATTAGGGGGAATTGTTTTGTTTTTATATTTTCTTGCCGGCGGTGATATTGTGTATTTAAGACTGACGGTAATCACTTTTATTATATTGGGATTTTTCGGTTTGTTTCTTTATCTTGGGAAAAAGTTTTCGAACGCACAACAGGCTTACAGGGGAGAAGCTGACAAGTTTGACCAAGTATTTAATGACTCGGAGCCGCTTTTAGTAAGAACTCAGATAGATTATGAAACTTCAAGTTATGAAAAATATTTAAAAAAAGTTGTTCATTACACAGACCGCGTTAATTTGGTTTCAGAAATAAATGTTGGGCTGCTTCCGGTGCTGCTGCTTTTTCTGCCATATGCGCTGGATATAAAAGAAGCGGTACTTAGCTACATTCTGGTCGGTTTGTATGTTTCGGGAAAGCTTTTCGGGCGGTCCCTTGTTATCAGCCAAAAGGCAGATGTGGACCATGCAGAGAAGCGAATAAAAGAGGTTGATGACCTGCTGGATTTAATTTTAAGTATTAATTCGGAACTTACACCGGCTAAGTATGTGGAGATGAAGGAACGTTATTTGAGCCAAAATAACGGGAAATTTTATAAAAGCTGGAAAAATAACTCAAATAAATCGATAATTGAAGTAATAGAAGAACACAAAGGAGAAGGACTGTTAGTGAAAAACCTGGAATTTATTTCCGGTCGGGTGGGGCAGAAAAAGATTATTAAGGTTTCAGAACTTTTAATTCCTTCAGGGAAAGTATCGTTTTTAATAGGGGATTCGGGTATAGGAAAATCTGTATTCGGCCGGCTTGTTACTTTGAGATATGCTGATTTTAACGCGGAATTCCTAGGTATTAGCAGTTTGGACTTTAGACTGTTTACAAATCTTGAGGAAGCCCATAAATATTTACATTTTAGCGGCCTGCGGAATATTTTTACCAGTTATAGGAATGCAATCAGCGTTTATATTAAAAATTATTGGGAAGATAGTATGTTTGTAAAGAGTGTTGAAAATATTAAAATCGATTCAGATACACTGCGTACTCATTTTGTGAAAAACAGCGATTATTACGGGAGCACAGTTTTAAATGTTTTAAGAAATATTGATGAGATTAATAAAAATATTAAGCCTATATATGTTCAAAAAGAAAACAATCAGACTTATTATTTTTACCTTGGACAATTATTTAAATATCTGCACTCCGGTGATTTATTTATCGAAATGGTAAACAAATGCAAAACTGAGTTGAGCGAAACCAGCATGAACAATTTATTGGTAGAGCTACTTAAAACAGAATATTACGCATATAAACATATGTTGTCATATATACCGGAAGCATCGTTATATTTTTTGGATGCTGTATTGTCTGAACCTCCTATATCGCAGGGGCAGAGAAGAAGGATTTTGTATGCTCTGGATGTTTTTATGAAAGGCAAAGTATTTGTAGTAGATGAGCCGTTCAGCAATTTAGACGTAGGAACATCTATTAATATAATTAAAGATTTGATTAAATACGCCAAATCTTTTGATGCGGTTGTTTTGGTTTTAGATCAAAAAATATTTAAGGAAGTTTACGAAAAATTCAAAGATGAGTTTGGATTAGTGTTGACATTTAAGTCCGATGAGAACGGATCATATGTTATTAAACCTCTGGAACAGGTGTTTTTCTCAAACTGACAACTATTCCGACAAAGTTAATTCTGGTGCCGAGGGAGGGATTCGAACCCCCGAAGGCTTGCGCCCACTGATTTACAGTCAGTTCCATTTGACCGCTTTGGTACCTCGGCAAACATCAAACATCCGCGAAATATTTCTGGAGCCATCCGTGGGATTCGAACCCACGACCTACGGTTTACAAAACCGTTGCTCTACCGCTGAGCTAGGATGGCAAATCCCAAGAATATTCCGGGCAATGGGCAAATTCTACCAAATAAAAGTAATTTAATGAAACCGATTAAATTTTATGGTCGATAATTGAAGTACTTTCATTATCTGGAAAGCTGTTTGTATCGTTTTTACTCTTAGGCTCAATATCGGTAATTAATCTTTCGGTTTCTTTCTCCAGGATTTTTAGAATTCTAGCCTGGTCGGTTTCCATTCTTTCCATTTTTTCTTCCCATCTGCTTTGAGAAGCATGCAATAGCGACATCATTATGAAAGTTAAAATTGTTGTAGTCGTGTTTATAAGCAGGTGCCAGGAGTCGTTAAATCCTATTATAAAGCCGGTGGGAAACCAAATAAGCACAAGAGTTATTGAAAAAAACAGCCAATAAGGCGATCCTACGGTTCTGCTCACATTAGCTGCCCATTTATAAAAGAGTTCATCGATTTTTTTCATATCTTAAGTATCTGTCAGCAAGGCAATTATTGTCAATTATAGATTTGTGTGGTTTAATCCCTTGTACTATGTCGAAAATTTGCGAAGTATGCGGAAAATCTTATTTAAAAGGAAATCAGGTCCCCAGAGGTGTAGGCAGACGCGTTGTCAGAAGGACTATCAATAGGCAGATGCCCAATTTAAGGGTAAAAAGAATCAATTTAAACGGTACTAATGTGAAAGTTGTTTTGTGCAGCTCCTGTTTAAAAAGAATGAAGTATGAAGCTGCAAGGACTGTAGAAAAGTAATAAATAAATTTAATCTAAGAGCTTTGTTTCCGATTTTTCCAAATATCCGTTTTTAAATTCCTCCCAGCTTATTTTTTTACTTCCTTCTACCTGAAGAATTTTAATATTCAGCACTTTATGGTTAAGTAGAAGTTCACCCGAATAGTTTTTTTGGTCCGTGCTTAAATTCCGGCCCGAGTCTTTATTTAATGATAATTCTGATTCAGCGTTTAGTTCAGCCTCATGGATCTTAACCTTTAGATTTCTGTTCTTATCTGATTTAACCTTTAAGTCATAATCCTTCAGCAGACTGGAATTTTCCATCTTTTCTAAAGTAGTCCAGGCAATTGGCCAAGGTGTATGTGCTCTGATGCATCTCCAGATTAATTCATCTTCGCTTTCCCAGTTTATCTCGGAATCTTCCTTAAATATGAAAGTGTTTTTGGGATGGGAGGGGGAATAGGTAAAAGTTGCTTTTGCTTCATCCTGTAATTCAGGCGTGATTTTTCCGCTGATGTAATCATTCAAAACCGAAGGGAGATTTTCCGAAGCCAATAAAAATAAAGTTTTGTATAATTTCTCGGCCGTTTCATTGCCTTTCATTTCATATACAACCCGGCGCAAAATAGGCCCGTTGTCCATGCCTTTAGTCATTTCATAGAATGTGACGCCGGTCTTTTCAAATCCCTGCAAAATCGCAAACTGAACCGGGCTGGCGCCTCTAAGATTGGGCAGCAGTGAAAAATGAATATTAATCAGTTTGTGTTTTGGTGTATTAATAATTTCTTCGGGGATCATAAAGCTGAAGTCCGCTACAACACCGATTTCTGCTTTAACCGCGAGTAACGAGTCCATTATTTTCAGTTTGTCTTCTTTCATTCCGGTTATTTCAACCAGCGTTATATTGTTGGCTTTTGCCCATTTCTTTACTTCCGTTTCCCGTTTTTCATGTTTTCTACCCACAACAGTGTCAGCTTTTGTCACACATAAAACAGTTTCGAAATTATTGTTCAGGGATTCCAAAACTGGTATAGACCTGTCGGATGTTCCAAAATATGCGACTCTCATGATTAACTGTTTTTTTCCTTTTCAAGAATTTTATCCAACTCTTTTTCCGTGATCGTATTTCCCATGACTTTTGAGGTAAACAAGATTCCTTCTAAATGGTCAATTTCGTGCTGAATTACACGGGCGAAAAACCCCGAAGCACTTATTCTGACTTCTTCTCCTTCTTCATTCAAGGCCTTAACTTTTACCTTTTTTGATCTTTGCACTTTTCCGTAGGCATCGGGAATACTCAGACATCCCTCCCACCCCGGCTCCGATTCTTTTGAAGAGCTGATAATTTTAGGATTTACCAAAACCACATCCTGTATCAGAGGTTTGTTCGGATTGTTGGGATTCGGCAGAAATTTTCGCGCAATGCAGACTCTTTTTAAAATTCCTACTTGAGGTGCAGCTAAGCCGGCTCCCTCGGGGTTTTTTGCTGCTTGTAGAGTGTCTAAAAGGTTATTAATCAGCTTTTTTGTTTCATCGTCAAATTTTCCGACTTTTTCGGACTTTCTGTTTAATATTTCATCCGGTATTTTAACTATAGGAACAACTGCCATGATCATATTTTAACATTTCGCTAGTTAAACTTCGTATGTTAAACTCCACTTGACATGCTTAACAGGATCTTCGGGTATTTTTCCCATGATATCGGTATAGATTTAGGTACGGCAAATACTTTAGTTTATGTAAAAGGCAAAGGGATTCTTATTCGGGAGCCCAGCGTTGTAACTATCCATAAAAAAACTAAAGAAGTACTTGCAGTCGGCAATGAAGCTAAAAAAATGCTGGGGAAGACTCCTAATAATATAATTGCCGTCAGACCATTGAGGGACGGTGTAATTTCGGATTTCTACGTAACGGAGAAAATGCTTTCATATTTTATAGGCTTGGTTCACGAAATGCCTTCAAGGTTTCCTAAAATTCCCAGGCCGAGGATTGTTATAGGTGTTCCTTCTGGAGTTACATCAGTGGAAAGGAAGGCGGTAGTTGATGCCGCCAGAAATGCCGGGGCTAGAGAGACATTTTTGCTTGAAGAACCTATGGCTGCGGCCATTGGCGCCGGTCTGGAAATATCGGAGCCGAAAGGCAATATGATAGTTGATTTGGGAGGAGGTACAACGGAAATAGCTGTAATATCCCTTGGAGGAGTAGTAATCAGCAAGTCTTTAAGAATAGCCGGAGATGAGCTGGACATGGAAATAGTTAACTACGCTAAAACTAAATATAATTTACTTTTGGGGGAGCGCACGGCAGAAGAAATAAAAATAAACGTAGGGAATGTTGCCGATGTGGAAAAAGAAACTGAAAATAGAGCGGTTTTCAGAGGAAGGGATTTGAGAACAGGGCTTCCGAAAGCGGTGGAGGTTAGCGCATATGAATTAAGAGAAATACTTCGACCACCGGTTTACTCAGTTATAGAAACAGTAAAAGACGCACTTGAAGAAACACCGGCGGAGCTCATTTCTGATATTATTAAAAACGGTATTGTGCTGGCAGGAGGAACCTCACAACTAAAAGGGCTGGACAGGTTGATGATGCACGAGTTAAATGTACCTGTCAGAGTGGTAGACGATCCTATGACGGCGGTGGTTAAAGGTTGTGGTAAAGTGCTGGACGATCTAGACCTGTTGATGAAAGTTAAAATTAGTCTCTAAAAGTATTTTGCATGTAAAATGTGGATAGATGAAATTTGTACTGGTAAGTTTTTTCGTTTTAATCTTAGGATTTATAAAAGTTTTAGAACCGCTTAGAGGACCGGTTCAATATTTATTTACCCCCATGCAGCTGGGTTTGTCTGAAATGGCTCTGGAAATTAGGGATTCCGCCATTTTTTATTTAAATATTAATGATTTACGGGGACAGAATATTCATCTGATGGAGGAAGTGGAAGATTTAAAATCCGTGATCCTTGAGCTGAAGGAAATTCAGGAAGAAAATACAGTGTTGAAAGAGCAGTTATCAATAGGGGAATCAAGCGGTTTGGGCAGTTCAACCCGTGATAAAACCATACAGATGGCCAATGTATTGGGGAATCCTACAGATTTGAGTGAGACTTCCGTAATTTTGGACAAAGGCAGAAGACAGGGAGTTTCCGAGAGAGATAATGTTGTAGTCGGGAGGTTTTTAGTGGGAATAATAGAGGAAGTTTTTGAAGAAAGAAGCCTGGTTAAATTACTGACTTCTCCGGATGTTTCTATAGCGGTTATGGATGTAGATTCGGCGAATAAGACCGAAGGAATATCTTCGGGTGATTACGGAACCGCGGTTGTAATGAAAAGAATTCTTCCAAATGAAGAAATTCGTGTGGGAGACTATATTGTAACTTCAGGTAAAGACGGTAAGTTTTTTCCTTTTCTGGGAGTTGGAAGAGTAAGGGAAATTTCACAAGTGGAAGTAGAACCGTTGAAAAGCGCCGTTCTTGACACATTTGTTAATGTTTCCAAGGTGAGAAAAGTTTTTATTTTAAATATGAAATAAATTTCTCACTGCTGTTCGTGCAAAATGGGTAAAAAATTATTTATAATATTATTATTAAATATTATTCTATCCCTGGTACAGGTATCATTTGTACCCATTCTTTTTTCACATAAATTATATATTAATTTGGTGCTGGCTTTATCATTTGGTTTTTTGGCCGTTAATAAAACAAAAGACGCTTATATTAGCGCATTAATCAGTGGGTTGATAATGGATATTCTTGGAATAACAACCATCGGCATCAGCGCTTTTATATTTTGTACAGGTTTGTATATTGCGTATTTTATACATGATAAATTCCTTAAAAAATACTCATTATTCTTGTTTATAATTCCCGTTGATATTTTTTACCAACTGCTGGTTTTAAGACAAATAGAAGCGGGGAATATTTTTCTTACTTTTATATCTTTTGGACTTTTCTATTTTATGTTAAAAAAACTATCAAAGAGAGAAGATCTGTATAAGCTTTAAGAATTTGCGCGAATATGAAAAATATTTTGTTAGAAGAATTCGATAAATTTAATGAAAAAACCATGAAACATTTCCGGAAAAAAGAGGCAATACCGGTAATTGGAGTGGAAGCTGGATATAAACCTATTATCAATGAGTTTGCGATTAATGGCCGTACAAAATTGGTGACTTATTTTTCACTTGTATTTCTGGTGTTATTTATAGGAGCGGTATTCGTAGGAAAAGCCTTCTTTCTGCAGATAGTAGCTGGAGATACATACAATGAGCTGTCTAATAAAAACAGAATCCGAAAGATCACCTCTCAGCCGGAAAGAGGCGTCATTTTTGACAGAAATAAAAAGATAATTGCCAGAAACAAACCCGCTTTTGGGGTTGAAATGAATACGGATATTTGCTCTTTGGGTAGGAAAGACTTGGATTTGTGCAAAACGTTGACTTACAAAATAAATGAATATATTCCTATAGATTTATCGCGCATTTTAAAGGAAATAGATGACGGGAAAAATATAATTATACTAGCTTCGGGACTTCAGAAAGAGGACTTAATAAAACTGGAATCCAATATCAGCCAAATTCCCAGTGTAACAGTATCCACATCACCTCAGAGGGATTATTTATACAATAATGTATTTGCACATGTTGTAGGATATGTTGGGCTAGGTGACACACTGGAGCCTATTATAGTTGGTAAATCAGGTGTGGAAGAATTTTATGATTCTTTCATCTCTGGAGTTCCGGGCGGAAAAATAGTTGAGGTGGATGCGTTAGGAAGTTCGTACAAACTGATTTCTGAGGAAAAATCCATACCAGGAAAGGATATTATACTGAATCTTGATCTGGAATTGCAGAAGAAAGCTTATGAACTTTTAGAGAAGGCCGTAAAAACGGAAAAAGAAGATAAACAAGATAAAGTAGTAGGAGGAGCAATTCTAGCGCAAAATCCCTTAACCGGTGTGGTATTGGCACTGGCAAGTTATCCTTCGTTTGATCCCAATGTATTAGTAGGGGGGATTTCTTTTGAAGAATATAAAAAATTAAGTAATGATCCGTCTTTCCCGTTTTATAACAGAGCAGTATCGGCCGGCTATCCGCCGGGCTCTACATTTAAAATAGTAACGGCATCCGCGGCTTTGGAGCAAAAAGTAATAAACCAGGCGGATGAAATAGTTGATAACGGTTTTATACAGGTTGGTTCGTATGTTTTTAGGAACTGGAAAACAGACGGGCACGGAAATGTGAACCTGCTTCGGGCATTGCAGGTCAGCAATGATACTTATTTTTATACAGTAGGAGGAGGGCACGGAGGAATTGGAGGCTTGGGTATAGAAAATCTTTTTAGCTGGGGGCAAAAGTTCGGATTGGGAAGAAAAACGGGAATTGATATCCCAGGAGAATCAGATGGATTTATGCCGGACGGCAAGTATAAAGAATGGTATTTGGGCGACACTTATATTACATCTATCGGTCAGGGAGATGTATTGACTACGCCATTGCAAATAAACAATATTACTTCGTATTTTGCCAACGGAGGAGTTTTATATAAACCTCAGATAGTTAAGGAAGTTTTCGGTGAATCTCCCAAAATAGAAGTAATTGCCAAAGATCTTGTTAACCCGGATACTTATAATCTCATTAGAACAGGACTGAAAATGGCTGTTGAACCCGGCGGAACCGGTTATCCGCTCTTTGATTTCAGCAGGCGTCATGGCGGCATAGAACTGGGAGGGAAGACCGGAACTTCCGAATATATAAATTCCAAGGGAGAGCCTAAAACTCATGCCTGGTTTACTGTGTTCGGTCCCTATAATATTGGTTTAGAATACTTTAAAAATTTAGGACCAAAAATTACCCCTATATCGTTAACCGTATTTTTGGAAGGCGGGGGATCGGGGTCGGACGATGCTGCTCCGATTGCTAAAGAACTGCTGGATTTGTGGTTCTCTCAGAAATGAGGTCTTTTTGACACTTTTTAACTTATTCCTGTATGCTCATTAAAGCGTTATGTCCAAATTAGTTATAGTAGAATCACCTACAAAAGCAAAAACCCTGTCGGGGATTTTGGGAAAAGATTACAAAATCAAAGCTTCAATGGGGCATATCAGAGATCTGCCCAAAAGCGGCTTGGGAGTGGATGTGGAAAAAAATTTTGAGCCCGAATATGTGGTTCCCGACAGAGCTAAAAAAACCATCAGTGAACTGAAGAAACTCACAAAAGATTCCGAAAAAATAGTGCTGGCTACAGATCCCGACCGCGAGGGGGAGGCTATAGCCTGGCATTTAAGCGTACTGCTGGGGGGTGGAAAAGTCGACAAAGGGGATGAAGCCGGAATTAAAAGAAAATCCAAGAGAGCTAGGGAAACTAATGATAACCTCTTTGAACGCGTGGTTTTTCACGAAATGACTAAAGAGGCAGTTCTTGATGCTTTTTCCCATCCTTCAAAATTAAACGACGATTTAGTAGACGCCCAGCAGGCGCGGAGGATTTTAGACAGGTTGGTCGGTTATAAGTTATCGCCGCTGTTGTGGAAAAAAGTCCGCTACGGCTTGTCTGCCGGAAGAGTTCAAAGCGTTGCAGTGAGACTGATTGTAGAAAGAGAGAGGGAGAGGCAGGCGTTTAAATCAGAAGAATATTGGACGATGGAAGGGGAATTTGAATCAAAAGAAGGAAAGAATATTAAAGCCCAGCTCAATGATTTAAGTGAAAAAAAGCTGGAAATAAAGAATAAAGAGCAGGCTGAGGAACTAGAGAAAAAATTGAAAGCAGGTACTTATAAAGTTTCAGCGGTTAAAAAAACCGAGAGACAGAGAAAGCCATACGCTCCGTTCAGGACGTCTACTCTTCAGCAGTCAGCCGCCAATGTTTTCGGATTTTCGGCTAAAAGAACGATGTCCGCCGCCCAAAAGCTTTTTGAAAGCGGTTTTATTACTTACCACAGAACAGATTCTCTGAATTTGTCTCCCGTATTTATTAGCACCGCCAGACAATTTATAGGAAAACAGCTTGGGGAAAAGTATCTGCCTGAAAAAGGAGTGTTTTATAAAAACGGCTCAAAAAACGCCCAGGAGGCGCATGAAGCGATCCGCCCGACGAATTTGAAAAATGATATCACGGAATTTAATTTAAAAGGGTTGTCTTCCGATGAGCAGAAGATATACTCACTGGTTTGGAAAAGATCGCTGGAATGCCAAATGCTTCCCGCTGTTTATAACCAGACAAATGTGACTATAAGTTCAAATGAGGGCTATAATTTTAAAGCCATCGGTTCCGTAATAAAATTCGAGGGATGGCTTGCAGTGGGGCGCTTAATTGGCATTGAGATGGATTCGGAAGACATGAACAAACTGCCCGAACTTGAGGAAGGAGAGTCAATGAACATGAAAAACCTTGTTTCGGAACAGCACTTTACTCAACAGCCGGCCAGATATTCAGATGCCACACTAATAAAAGCTCTTGAAGAATTAGGTATAGGCAGACCTTCTACTTATGCACCCATAATTTCAACAATTCAGGACAGGGGTTATGTAGAAAAAACCGGAAAGTATTTCGCCCCAGAAGATGTGGCCTTTGTAGTTAACGATCTGCTCATAAAGTATTTCAGCGACGTAGTAAATTATGAATTTACAGCCGAAATGGAGAAAAAGCTTGATAGCATTGCCCAGGGTGAAACTGAGTGGGTCCCGGTTATCAGGGACTTTTATGGGCCTTTTCAGAAAGAATTGACGGATAAAGAAAAAATGCTCCAAAAAGCCGATGTTACTACACTATCCGAAACTGATGAAAAATGCCCCGAGTGCGGAAGAATGCTAGTGGTTAAGCTTGGAAAATACGGAAAATTTTTAAGCTGTTCGGGGTATCCGGAATGCAAATACGCCAGGCCTTTGGGAGAAAAGGCGAATGCTGAAACCGATGAAGAAGGAAACCCGGTCGATAAACAGCCGGAAAACTACGGAAAATGCCCTAACTGCGAAGACGGTGTGTTTGTTTTGAAAACTAGCAAATTCGGAAAATTTTTAGCCTGCAGCAATTACCCCAAATGCAAAACCACCCAAAAATATCTGGAAAAAATAGGCATTAAATGTCCCAAATGCAAAGAAGGCGATGTAATTATCAAAAAAGCTAGAGGAAGAAATTTTTACGGCTGCAGCAGATTTCCCGACTGCGACTATTCCAGCTGGAAAAATCCTTTGCAAAATAACGTTGTGAATGATAAAAATAAATCAGGAGATTTAGAAGCATGAAAAATAAGGACACACTTTTTGATAAAATTGTAAGAGGAGAAATTCCAAGCTGGAAAGTGTGGGAAAATGCAGGTTACCTGGCGTTTTTGACTCCGTTTCCGAATACAAAAGGACAAACTATAGTAATTCCAAAGAAGAATGTGGGTGAATATATATTTTCCGTGAGTGAGAAAGATTATCTGGGATTGCTGGGTGCCGCTAAAAAGGTAGCTAAAGTACTGGAAAAAGCTTTTAAAACCCCCCGCGTTGCAATGATCTTTGAAGGTACGGGAGTGGCATATGTTCATGTTAAATTATATCCTCTGCATGGTAATTTGGCCGGTGAAACAAATTTAGGGACTAAACATATGAAGTTTTATCCCGAATACGTTGGATATCTTTCAACTGTTGAAGGCCCAAAAATGAGCGATAAAGAGCTGGATGAAGTGAGAGATTTAATTGTGAAGGCGCAAAAATAAATTTCCTTTTTTGACATTTTGTTGATTTTTTATTCGGTAAGTGTTGGTTGATTAAACCGTAAATATCAAGCTAAGTTACTATTTCAAATATAAATTGGGAGTAATAATGACCGCCGCAGTTTTGGGCGGACCTACCAGAATTGGAGATATCAAGATGAGTAGAACTGCTATACCGAAACAACCGGTAGAGGTATACGTCAAATCCTTCGGGAGATCGTTTACAATGCCCAGGGCAGAGTATGCGATCATAAGCGAGGACGAGACGTATGTGCGCCTTAACTGGAACGGGGTAGTCGTGAAAATAAAGAAGGAGGAAGTAGATATTCAGGAGAGAAATTGACAAGAAGGCTATGTTGTATTAAATACCCCGAAGGGTAGTCATGTTTGTGAGTATGGCTGCCCTATAGTTAAATCAGATTAAATTAACCTATGCTAAAATATAGCAAATGCCAACAGGTCATGTTAATAAACAGAAAAATTATGATCAAAGAAGCTCCAAACTTTTAGAAATTAAAGACTTATTTGGTCTTTCCAAAAAACTGAAAGCAAAAAATAAAAAAATAGTATTTACTATCGGAACATTTGATTTATTAAATCCCGGGCATTGCAGGTTTTTAGCTGAAGCAAAAGCTTGCGGGGACATTTTGGTGGTAGGAGTTTCCACCGACCAGTCAGTGAAAGCGAATAAAGGCAGTGATTACCCACTGGTAAATCAGGAAATCCGTGCGGAAATCGTAAGTTTTCTAAAAACCGTGGATTATGTGATTTTTGCTGATGAGATAGCTCCGCACGCCATACTGCTATTATTGAAGCCGGACATATTTTTTACCAGCGACTGGGATTGGAACGCAGGTTTAAGAACAAAGACCGACAAAGATATTATTAAAAATTTTGGGGGGAAAATCGTAGTTATGAATATAGATCAGCCGGGGTATTCAACTAATATTTTAGTAGATCATATTGCAAATATCAGAGTTACTCAAATTATGAACGGTTATTTTAAGGAAAAGGGAACAGAGTTGAATATTGATATATCAAATATATTTAAACCGGCGGAATATGGTGACCAGCTTCCTTATTTTAAAAACGGATTTAATTCAAACGAATTAATATTGGATTCCGGAGAGGTCAGGAAAGTATTGTCTCGAACCGGAAAGAAAAAGCTTGTATTAGTTTCCGGTTCTTATGATTTGCTTCACGTAGGCCATGCCCGTTTTATAGAACAAGCGGGTTTACTGGGAGATGTATTAGTTGTAGCCATACCTTCGGATAAATCACTTAGACAGCTCAAAGGTGTAGGCAGGCCCGTAATTTCTGAAAAATCCAGAGCTTATATCTTGGGTCATCTTGATCCGGTTGATTATGTGGTAGTTTTTGATGATACAACTGTGTATTCAACTTTGGAAACTATAAAACCAGATATATTTTTTACAGTGGACGAGTCCTGGAATAAAGGTTATAAGCAAAGCAAGGAGTACAAACTGGTGAAAAGCTATGGCGGAGAGGTAGCTTTAACTGAAAGACAGGCACCATATCTGTCTGCATCTATGCTCATAGATAGGCTGGCTCAAAAAAAAGTTAAAGAGATATTCAGAGAGTGTATGGATGAGGAGAGGTATATTAAAATAAAAGAGGAGAAATCCAGAATAAACGGAAAAAACGGAAAATGACAGATTATTATTCCCAGGAAATACAAAAAAGAGCGCGTACTTCAGGCAAATATAATGAGATTATGGCGAATTTAACAAAATGCCCGCTCTGCGATTTAAAGGAAAAGTATATATTGCTGGAGATGGAAGAAATAGTTTTGACTGTAAACTTGTTTCCTTATATTGACGGGCACTTAATGATAATTCCAAGGCGCCATATGGAGAAGATTTCGGAATTAAAAGCAAAAGAATGGACTGTTGTTAAAAAATTGCTTGATATTGGTGTGAACATTATTAAGGCTGAATTCGGTACAGAAGCGGTTAATATATTGTATCGAGAAGGTCAAAAGTCCGGAGCAAGCCTGGGACATTTACATTTTCACTTAATACCAACGCCTGAGGGGTTTGTGACAACTATTAACGGTCAAGGTATTTCATGGAATTATCAAAAATTGGACTACACGCCTTTGGAAATAGCCGAAAGGTTGAGAAAGCATGTCAAAAAGAATTAAATACTCGAATTCGAAGCCATTATTTAATAATACAGATATTGAGTATATGAAAAAAGCATGCCTCCTTTGCGATGAATCAAACTGCAAGGTGCGTACGGCAGTAATTTGCGTAAAAAACGGTATGGTCATACAAAAGGCTCATAATGAAATATTTTCGGCTGAAATAAGATCTAAAGAAGTACCCGAAAGGGAGTTGGCTTTGCACGCCGAAGCAGTTATGCTTGCCGATTGCGCCCGAAAAGGTATTTCGTTGGAAAATTCAACTTTATACTCTACAAGGTATCCCTGCTTGAACTGCGCCCGAATGTTGATTAAAGCCGGAGTAGAAAGAATTTTTTATATGAGTGATTTATTTGCCACTGGAAATGAAGCCGAAAACCTTTTTAAAGAATACAAAACACCCATTATTCAGATAAAAGAATCCGCAGTGTGGGAAATATAAGTTAAAATCAATTAAGAGTTCTATGCCGAACTTGTAATTATAAAGTATATAATTGGTAAAATCATGAATATGCATCCGGACTGGCCTATTTATTATAAAGATAAACTTATTGTAGGAAATCTCGAATCTAATGTGGGGGTTGCCACTCTATGGATGCCAAAAGAGAATGTGGCTTCAGAGCTTTCATCCGACTCTTTCAGTGTTTGCGGGCAGCTTTATACAAAGCGGGGGATAAATCCTATGCTAAGGAACATTCTGGCAAATCCTTTAATCAGATACATTGTTTTGTGCGGAGTCGACCGGCAGGGTAGCGGAGAAGCTCTGGTTAGATTTTTTGAAGGCGGTGTTGATGAAAAAAGCGGCAAGAGCGGAGAGCTTTTAGGATGGAAAATAATTGGCGACGATGAAGCGCTTTTGGAAAAAGAAATTCCTTTGGAAGCTTTTGAATCTGTCAGGAAAAATGTTCAGATTCTGGACATGAGAATGAAACCATTGCGTGAAGTCGCAGAATTAGTTAATTCGCTGGAAAAAAAGAATACATTTGGAGAACCTCAAATATTTGATAGCAAGCCTCCGTCTAAAGCGGAAATATTTCCTTCAGATTTATCAGTATTTAAAATCAGGAGAGACTATATCGGCGATGCTTGGCTGGATATGCTTAAAATTTTAAACAGGTTCGGAGTGGAAATTCCCGGAATGTATGGTAAAGTCAAAGCGGTTCACAACCTTTCGGTAGTAATAGAAAAGGAAGATCCTAAAAATCCCAAGTTTTATGATTATTTAAAATTCGCCAAAGAGGGGCTTGACCTTTACATAAAAGGTTTTTTTGACGTAAACAAAGGTACGGAGGCTTATACCTACGGGGAAAGGATTTTTGACTGGGACGGATTAAATCAGGAAGAAATTATGGTGGAAAAGCTGAAACGTTATCCTTACGACAGGGGAGCTTTGGCTGTATTGTGGAAGCCCCATCAGGACAATTTCCCGCCCAAAAATACGGAGCGACAGGAGATGGAGCAGACTAAGGGGTGGAAAGTGCCTTGTCTGGTTATGATTTTGGGACAGTGCCTGGGAGAAGAATTAAATTTAACAGCAGTATTCAGAAATAACGATGTATATGGTGCATGGCCGCTTAATGCCTTCGCTTTGAGAAAATTCCAGCAGGAAATCGCGACTAAAATTAATAAAAATCTCGGTTCTCTTACAACGATTTCACATATTGCCGAAATGTATGAAATAGATTGGGAGGATTCAAAGCATATAGTTGAACAAAATGACGATCTGGCGCGCACTTGTATGTATGAGAGAAGAAGCAACTATCTGATTACTATAGAAGGGGAGGATATAGTTATAAAGTTTATATCTCCCGACGGCGCTTCTGATTTAGCTGAATTCAGAGAAAACGGAAAAAAACCTAAAGTTGCGCGTGATTTATGTGCTGTGGCTGTTAAAGAGATGCTAATCGACGACTTGGGCGCTGCGTGTGATTTGGGCAGACAACTCGCCAAGGCTGAAACAGCGGTGAAATTGGGACTGGTTTTTGAGCAGGATAATGTTTTGAAGATTAAATAATATTATCTGATTAGAGAATGAGATTATTTATAATTTATTTATCTTGTAATAAAGTTTTTAAATAGCCGGTTCTTTTTTTCGCGAATTCGTGTTCAACGTTCCACCAATCTTTATTTTCATACTTTAATCTGTTTTTAACAATGTTTTTCAGGTAAGTTTCGGAAATTTCATAAGAAAATTTTAAAAGTAAACTTTTGTTGATCTCCTTAGAGCCGTAGTAATTTATAGCAGCTTTTAACGCCGTCTCAAAACTTATAGTTTCATACATTCTGTACCATGAAAATACAAGGCAGGTTGCCAAGTCCCATTCCACCGGACCTAATATGCAATGCTCAAAATCCAATATGCACACTATTTTATTATTCGAAACAAGCATGTTAGACGGAGTCAGATCACCGTGTAAAAACTTCTTATTATCATATATTGACAGTCTTTTCGGTGAATCTATCTTAATGCCAGGTGCTTGGATAGAATGAATTAACTTTAATATTTTTACGGCATTTTTTAATATTTTTATGTTCATATCAAAAGGCGGGGTTCCGGAAATAAAGTGGTTTATTTTTATGATATAACCGTTTTTCACAATAAAATCGGCATTTTTAGTGGTTTTTAAATGTGATGAGGTTGGAAAAGATAAGCCTATAAGATTTGATAAAAATATATCTTTTTTTACTAATGCGGCTTTATTTGGGGAATATTTTGAAATACTTACCACGTACTCGCCGTTTTTGGCTTTTAAATAGTAGCAGCTTGTTGAATACCCCCACCATGACGGTTTCTTTCCTAAATATTCTGTTTCCAGCCCAAAGCTGGTTTTGAGCAAATCTATAATTTCCATATAAGCACTTCTTAGACTTTTGGTATATTCGGGTTCTTTTATATTCATTAGTTTTGTTTTTATCATTATTATTTTATTTGTCAAATGATCCTGAAGAACCAGAGTTTAGCTATGCCTCTTTTCTTTAAAAAATAACATCTCTTGTTATGCCCTTAAAAATATGTTAACTTATCTCTGTCCTGAAAGACCCTTCCGCCGTGGCGGATTCAGGTGAGAAGAGATTAATTTATTTCGATTCAAAAAGAAAAAGGGGGAAATTTTAACTCTTTGCCGCGTTGTGTGTGGAACACGTTAGAGTTTTGCCCTTCCTCCTAATAAAAAATGGCATATAAAACACCTAAAATCGATCAACTTTTGGAAGCGGGAGTGCACTTCGGCCATCAGGTAAGGAGATGGCATCCGAAGATGGAACCTTACATATTTTCCGTAAAGAAAAACGTTCATATTATAGATTTGGAGCAGACGGAAGAACTATTAAAAAAAGCCTGCGACTTTTTATTTGAAACGGCTAAAAACGGAGGGCAGATAATATTTGTAGGGACAAAAAAGCAGGCGAGGGAGATAATCCAAATTGAAGCAAAGAGATGCGGCGCGCTATATGTTACTGAAAGGTGGATAGGCGGTACTTTAACTAACTTCAGAGTTATCAAAAAAAACATAGATAAATTACTGAGCTTGAAAAGCAAACGAATTTCCGGAGAGCTTGATAAATACACTAAAAAGGAAAGACTCCTGATTGACAGGGAAATCGAGAAACTTGAAAAATATATCGGCGGAATAGTTTCGTTGAAGGGAAATCCTTCCGCGGTTTTTGTGGTGGATCCAAGACGTGAAAGAACCGCAGTAAACGAATCTAAATCCTGTGGCGTCCCGGTTGTGTCATTGATTGACACTAATTCTGATCCGTCAAAAGTTGACTATGTAATCCCCGGAAATGATGATGCTATTAAGTCCGTAGCTCTGATTCTAAAAACTATTTCTGATGCTATACTGGACGGCTATAAAGAATATGAAAAAGTGTTGGTCGCAGGGAATGTAAAAGAAGAGGAGGCTAAAAAAGAACAGCCGGAAGAAACAAAAGCGGATGCTGAGGCAAATGATTCGGTGCCTGCTGCAGATGTACCTGTAATAGTTACAGCCAGTGAGGCTCCTGAAATAGCTGAAGAACTAATTAAAGAACCTGTTTTAGACGAAACAAAACCAGATAAAATTAAGGAAATAAAAGAAGAAGTTGGGGAGCCAAGAGATAAAAGCAAAACTAAAGCCAAAAAGGCTAAAAAGGAGGAAAAATGACAACAGATGTTTTTGAAATCAGAAAACTTAGAGAAGAGACAGGTGCAGGAGTCCTTGAAGTTAAGCAGGCTTTAGAAGAGTTCGACGGTGATTACGAAAAAGCTAAGGCGTTATTAATTGGAAAAGGTGCAGCCAAGGCAGCCAAAAAGGCAGAGAGAACTACAAAAGACGGTTTGGTACATGCTTACATACACGGTGCGGGAAAAATGGGTAGCCTGGTAGTAGTAGCATGTGAAACCGATTTTGTAGCTAAAACAGAAGATTTTAAAAAGCTCTGCCATGAAATTGCAATGCAGGTATGCACCGACGAATACAAAAATGTGGACGAACTGCTTGAGGCGGAATATATCAGAGAAGCCGGCAAAAAAGTGAAAGATTTGATAATCGAAACGGTCGCAAAAGTCGGCGAAAAAATTGAAGTAAAGAAGTTTGTAAGATTTGCCGTGCACGATTAATCAAAGTATTATCTATATATGAATATTGCTGAACTTAGGGTGAAACTATCGAAATCTCTGGAATTTCTGAAATCTGAATTGAACCAGCTTAGAACAGGAAGACCGACTCCTTTATTAATTGAAAATATTCAAGTAGACGCATATGACACAAAAATGACAGTTAAAGAGCTTGGCTCAATTTCGGTTCCGGATCCGCAGAATTTGGTAGTTTCTGTTTGGGATAAAACTCTTCTAAAATCAATTGCCGGTGCTATTGGAGACAGTGATTTAAAGCTTAATCCTGTTGTTGACGGCGAAGTGATTAGAGTGCCACTGCCGGCGTTAACCGAGGAAAGACGAAAAGAGCTCGTAAAGCTGGTATCAGTAAAAGTTGAGGAAGCTAAAAATACAATAAGAAGCATCCGCCAGGATTTTATGAAAGAAATAGAAAAGGCGTTTGCCGAAAAAGAAATAGGGGAGGACAAAAAATATACCGGAAAAGAAGAAGTTGAAAAGGTTGTTAAGGAATTTACGGAGAAATTGGACGAACTGGGCGAAAATAAAAAAGAAGAGATAATGAAGGTTTAATCCTTAAAATGACTTTATTGATATTTATTATAATTTTATCGGTGCTCGTTTTGGTCCATGAATTTGGTCATTTTATTGTCGCTAAAAAAAACGGAATCCGGGTAGAAGAATTCGGTCTGGGTCTGCCCCCGAGAGTTTTTGGCAGAAAAATAGGCGAAACGGTGTACTCTTTTAATCTTCTGCCTTTTGGAGGTTTTGTAAAGTTAACCGGCGAAGATGATACAGAAGTAACGTCAAAAAGCGACCCTAAAAGTTTTGTGTCAAAGTCTCCACGGGTGAGGGCGGCTATATTAGTTGCGGGAGTAACTATGAATTTAATACTGGCTGTCGTTGTTTTTCAGTTTGTACTGGCTTCCAATAACTATAAAACTTTGTATCTGCCGCTATTTTTTGAACACACATTCAGATTCGGGAGAACCGAAACGGCAAATACTGTGGTGGCTTCATATACCGAAGAATCGGCAGGAAAGGATGCGGGTATTGAAGTAGGCGAAGCCATTATTGAAATAAATGATATTCCGGTATATAGCATAGATGACGTAAAAATGCAGGTTAAAGACAAATCCGGCAAAGAAATAAAAGTTTTATTAATGGATTTAAGAAGACAATCGAGCGGAGAGGTCCGGTCAATCAATCTGATGCCTTTGGAGGATGAGGAAGGAAAAGGGATTATAGGTGTATATATGACAAAGGCCGTTACATTAAATTATGAAGATAAAAAAATTGCCGCCGGATTTTTACATTCATATAATATGCTGTCATACTCAGGAGTTACTTTTGCAAACTTGATCAAAGCCTCTTTGGACGCTCATTCGGTGGCGCCGGTATCAGAAGGAATTGCAGGCCCTGTTGGAATTTATTCGGTTGTGGGCAATATATTAAGTTATAGCGGACCGAAGGTGATTCTTAGTCTACTTGATCTGGTAGCTTTAATGTCTTTGAGCCTGGCATTTTTGAATATTATGCCATTTCCAGCGCTGGACGGCGGGAGACTGGTATTTGTATTTTTAGAGATAATTCGAGGAGGCAAAAAAGTCAGTCCGAATTTTGAGGCTAACGTGCATAAATGGGGGATGATATTTTTGCTTGGATTGATTGTATTGATTACTTTTAAAGATGTTTTTAAGATTTTGAGCTAATTTAAGTTGAAATAGCACAAGAGTGATAATTCAGCTTATTTTTCCTTTAGCTATAATAAAATACCAGATTAATTCGGATAAAGTCGTTTTTTTATTGATCTGATTAGAGATTTTGCATATAATTTTGATTTTTGTTTCATATTTAAGGTATTATTTTCATAATATTTTTCCTTTAACTATAGCGTTAATCAGTTTCAAGTGTATTGATAATGTATTCGGGAAAACAATTGACAGTTATTTGCAGGGTATGCAATTTTGATTATATACTTTTAATATGGGTGGTTCGGAATGCTTATTTTGCGATATATTAAATAACAAAAAATCAGCACAAAGAATACTCGAAACGGATGATTTTATTGTAATAGAGAATAAATATCCAAAAGCACCCATACATTTGCTCGTTGTTGATAAGACTCATAGGGAAAAATCTGATACAATGGCGGGCGCGTACCAAAATGAGAGCTATTGGGATAAGCTTTTTCAGGCTGTGCATGAAGCTGTAGTTAAGCTAAATCTTGATAAGATGGGGTATAAAGTCGTTATAAATGAGTCAAAATACTATCACTATGGGCATGAACATGTTCATGTAGTAGGTGGGGGATTAGGTGAAGTTGATTCAGGAGAAATACGTTTGTGAATGCCTTGCCTAAAAGTTTTATAATTTAATTAGTTTATTTTTATTTTAGTTTGGAGGTGCAATTAATACTTGGTTTACAATAATACTGTAAACTAAGGCATATAATGGGATAGAGCCCATATATGATAATAACGTCAATATATGACAAAAATAAAAGTTCGAAATGGCGAAAGTCTGGAACAAGCTTTAAGACGGTTTAATAGAGAAGTTATAAAAGCCGGCATTTTGCAGGAGCTAAAAGACCGTGAAAGATATCAAAAGCCCAGCGAAGTTAAAAGAATTAAAGCAAAAGAACTAGCCAGAAAAATTTATTTGGAAGCAAAAAGAAGATGATTTTAGATACGTTAAAATCCGACATGCTTTCACATCATAAGTCGGGGGACACCTTTAAAGTAGGTGTTATTAGATATTTGCTGGCCGCAATGAAGAACAAAGAAATAGAGTTGAGGCCGCAACATGAAGATCTAACTGATGAAGAAGCGATGAAAGTAATAAAAAAACAGATGAAGCAGAGAAACGACTCCATTGAAAACTATAAAATGGGAAACAGGCAGGATTTGGTAGATCAAGAAACTGCCGAGCTGAAAGTGCTTGAAGAGTACTTTAATATGTTTTCTAAGGAGTTAGGGGTTTCGCTTTAAATAAATTCCTGTTTTTTTCCTGCCTTGATAAAATGAAAAAACATATAACCGAGAATACACCCGGTATAAAAAGTAAAAACAATACTATTATCAATATAAACATAGTGAATGATAATGACATAAAAATACTAAATAAAAAATATTTTGAAAGAAATTATCCAACGGATGTATTGTCATTTAACTATAATCAGGAGGTAGACGGCGAGTATTATTTAGGAGATGTTGTTGTTAATAAAGATCAAGCCGAAAGGCAGTGCAAAGAATACGGAAATGATTTGGAGCATGAGATCGCTGAGCTAGTTGCTCATGGTATATTACATTTACTGGGCGTCCACCACGAAGATGACAACGAAAGCGATGTTCATGGGGTGATAACTTAAACTGAACGTGAGCAAAATGCAGTTAAACAATTAGTAATCTTGTTCAATATGTTCTAATGTTCTCACAAAAGGTTCGGGGGTAATATTCCAATGACCGACAAAGGGGTTGTCCAAGTCGTCTACTAATTGTAAGACCATACTTATTACAAATCCTATAGTACCTGCGGTGAACAAGTTGAAAAAGGTATTAGTAAACGGCATAGTTATAAATATAAAAATTGTAATAAATGACCCCAGGTATAAGAAAAACTTAAGTAGAAAAGGCAGTCTCGTTAAACTTTGCGTAATTCTTTCTGTTCTAATTTCTGATAATTTGCCGTAGTGAGATACAACATGGTCAAAAACAACGTGGTCGTGGTCATCGTCAAAAGTGATCCCTTTTATAATTTCGGCTATTCTTCTGAAAACAATTCCGTTTTCTTTATTTCTTTGACCGCTACCTAATTTTTGGAATTTTCCAGCTATTATTAATTTGGAATAAGCGGTTATTGTTTCTTTTATCTCTCTTGATAGTTTTTCGTCTCTAAAATAAATAGCTAAGCGATATAGCCTTTCGAGCCCTTGGGCTTCTTGTGCTACCAATGCTGCAGTTTTATTGTACTGCCCCCATACTTCAAAAACTATGAAAGCGGCCATAATACCATATAAAGTGCCAAAAACAGTGACAAAGGCTCCCAACCCACTTACATCGGCTAATAAATCTTCTGAACTAAAGGCTTCTCTAAATAAAAGAGTAGCGAGTATAACTATTAATGTTGCTATTGTAGACTTTATTATCACTATTTTCATATTATAAATTTGATACGTGGTAAGATTTCTTCTGATACCTCACCTTTTTATTCGTTTAATTTCTTTTTGTTCGTGTCTTACAAAAGTTTAAACAGCCACTAGAGCATCTGGACGAAACCCTAGTGGAAAATTGTCGGTTTATTCATTTGCTCTCAAGAGTCGAGCCGTTGGGGAAGATCCACCTTACCGTATTTTTGTAGGATGGCACTTCCTCCACTTGCTCAAGAACTTCTCCTTTCTCGGAGAGGCAAACCAACTTTGCCTCCTTAGTTACCGCTGCTTCTTCCTTTCGCTCCACAATTTCTAGAGCCCGGCACGCGCTGGAAGTTTTCACTCCTTCAATTGAGACGGTCACCTTTTGTATTTCAGCTTGATGAACAAGCTGAGTACAAGCTAAAGGCACCACAATCGAAAGAATGACTATGGCGAAGAGGATTGGAAAAAAGTGGTACTCTGCCTGATCCGTATCGCTTATCCCTTGCCGACTTGGCCCTTGATTCATTAATAAAAGGGAAACCACTCGCACTTATTGGTATGGGAGGCAATGGTAAAAGCTATATTTATAATCTTTTACAAAGTAGTTTAGGTACTAAAATTAAAAATAATTCAGCTTTTGTATATTTATCAGGAATAAATGGTGATGAAAAAGGAACTTTTAATGCATTGAAAATGTCGTTGGAAGTAGTGGGAATGAAAATAAGAAGTAAAACAATTTCGGATACTTTAAATGAAATAGTGCAAAATATTAAACCAAAAAATCGGTTCTCTTTTGTAATAAACGGTGGTTACAACGAAGAGCTAAATGAGGAATTTCTTCAGGGAATTTCTAGGCTGACATATCAAACCCAAAGAAGAGTTAATTATATTTTCTTTTTGAATGTAAGTAATTTGAATAAACGATCTTTCCAAAATAGGGTTATTAAAAACCTTATTATGAGTCACATTATACCTATTTTACCCTTAAATTATGATAATTCCAAAGACGTTTTGTACAACAACGAGGAAAAATATGGGGTAGAGATAAAAAATAACGACGTAAAGGAAAAGATAATTTCACTATCCGGTGGCCATCCCGGATTGTTAAAAGCTATCTATTTGCAAGCTAAAGACATTGCTGGTTGGAGCGAGCCTGACTATGGTGATATTCAATTAAGTACAAGGTCTATGGATATATTGAATGAACTTGATGGTGAAAAGAAAGAAATTCTTGTAAATCCCAAACTGAATAAGAACGATCCAGCTAAATCGGAGTTATATGGTTTTTTGACTTTTTATGGGTATTTGAATCAAAATGGAGAGGTTTTTAGTCCGATATTAACCGAATATCTCAAAAGAGAGTATAACAAGGATGTAAGTACCTCAATAATGCAGGAGAACATTCTGATTAGTCTCACAAAACAACAGAGAGAAGCGATGCAGATGTTTTTTGAAAATAGAGGAAGAATAGTAAGAAGGGAAGAATTAGCTGAATTTTTGTGGGGCGATACTGCTCATGAAGATTATTCAGACTGGGCGTTGGACCAATTTATACATACTTTGAGAAACAAAATAAAATCTATTTCTGGATTAGGGAAAATTGTGACGAAAAAAGGAGAGGGTTACCTTTATAAAAAATGAGTAAAATACCTGGAGACACATCTGCTGATGAAGGTGAATATAGGGGAGATGTACAGAGACCCGCTGCGTTTAATAATCCACCCGAGCTTGTTACTGAACTAATAGGAGAGCGTGATGAGGAAAAGCAGCAGGTGATAGAGGACAAATTTACAAAACTCATGTCACTAGATAAGCCCAACGCGTTAGATATTTACGAATCTCGAGAGTTAAATAAATTGCGCCTTCTTGCGGAATCAAAAGGCGGACCCCAACAAATATGCCACTTTTTAGATAAAAAAATAAGAGCTGTATTGGAAAATGGCGAACAAACCGAGGACTTAGAAAAGTTTTTGTTTGTTGCCTACGAATTAACTATCGGCCAAACATTTGAACAGAAAGAAGATATACCTGCGGTTGTAACTATTAGAGATCAATATTATTTTCTCAAAGACTATGAATTTTATTTACATCATAGGGAGTTGTATGATCTGGTACAAGGAAAGATTTCCGAGTTAAGCGTGGTTTCGGCTGAAGTTAGGTATTCGTCAGTTTTGTTGTATAGTGAGTTTAGAAAGGCTTTAGTAAAGATGGGAATTGATCTACCTGAGGAGTTGGACTTGGAGCATTTTCAGCCCAACGTTAAATATATTAGTAGTATGGCGGTAGGCAGACCCTTTAATAATGAGGATTTCCAGCAACGGATATTTGGTTTGGCCGAAAGATTTAGTGTGCAGGTTGCAAAGCCCGAGTTTCCTGTTCAGGAAACATATTCCTCTGCAGAAAGTGAAGAAATATATGCCAATATGGAAAGGGCTCAGAGGCTGTTCGAGAAAATGTTGCGGGAAGGTATTATTGAGGACAATGACCCTTCGTTGATTGAAGGCTATATAAGTTTAATTAGGTCGAGAAGGGATAAGCTAAGATGTAGGTTGTATATTGACGGTGGAGAAGAATTTGATTCGATTATTGCGAGGCTAAAAAGTAATGTTAGTGAGGAAGACATCTTGGGGAAGCCTAGGGTTTTGGTTTTTAGGCAGAGTACTCGAATCGGTGGTAGCGTTGTAAAACCCAATTTTCCAAACGAACAGGAACTTACAGATCCAGCTAGGCAGGTTTCCGAGATATACTCGGATGAGTGGTGGAGGACGCGAGCTATGCTTATTACCGCAATTTATGCCGGAGTTCATTGTATAGTTCCCACTGAACTATATGGCAGAGTAGTTGAAATGGAAGTGACTGCGTATCCATATTTTGCCAGGTCCTTGAGGGATTTGCTTCACGTGGATTTTAAGTATGCCGGAAAAGTAAATTTATATGATAGAGGACTTCACCCTTATGCGAATGCCAGGCAGGAGCATGCTATTAAAGGTGCAGAAAGTTTTGCCAGTGAGTAAAAGTATATAATGAATTAATGAAGCTTATTGTTGGTTTAGGTAACCCAGGAAAAGAATATAAGAACAACAGACATAATGCGGGTTTTATACTTATTGATTTATTGGCTGAAAAATTGGGGTTAAGTTGGAAATTTGAGAGAAAATTTAACGCGGAGATTTGTAAAAATGAAAAATTTGTTTTAGTTAAACCCCAGACTTTTATGAATGACTCTGGTTTATCGGTTTCAAAGGCTATTAAGTTTTTTAAGATAGATTTAGATAATTTAGTGGTTGTGCATGACGATGTTGATTTACCTTTTGGAGAGTTTAAATATAAAAAAGGAAGTGGTACTGCGGGCCATCATGGAGTGGCTGATATTGCCGAAAAGGTTGGCTCACTTGATTTTTGGAGGTTTAGGATTGGTGTGGGTAGACCTGGAAACAACAAGTTTGATGTGTATGGTTATGTTTTAGGGGATTTTTCTGATGAAGAATTTTCCATTCTGGAGAATAATATTTTTAAGGTATTGACTCAAAAAGTTTAGGTATAAACAATGTTTGCACCAATCATAAAAATTTTTATTTAACCCATATTATTTTACTTTAAGACTTTTTATAGGTATAAGTATTATAAGAATTCAATTAAGGAGAATGAAATGAATAAGAAGCCGGAAGAAGAGGAGCCCGGTTTGGGCTCCTATGTTGTAGTGATGGTCTGGACTGCGTTCAGCATTGTAATCGCACTCCAGGTAATCAACCTTTTTGGGGGGCCAACAAACGTGAAGGCGCTTCTGGTTGGGGGTATACTGGGGGCTATACTTATTTTTGTCGTACCACTTATTGCCTTTCACGTGTTTGGCAGTCGACAAAAGTGACAGATCGGCCTCAAAGCGAACGGGTCTAACCCCCTAATCCGTTCGCTAACAAAAATATTCATTATTAAATCTTTGTATTCTTATTTAATACTAGTGATTTATTTAAATTAAACTTGTGGTATATATTTTAGTTAACCTTTGGAAGTGTGGAGAGATATGAAAAAGCTTGGTTTTGCCTGGCTCTTTGTGTGGGAGCTGCTAGTATGTCTAGCAGCTACGGTTGTTGGAGGTAATCTAGGCATTTTAATCATTGTAATTCTTGGCGGCGGCGCTTTAGTTGCGGCGTGGATTGTAGTATTGGTTGCAGTTGGCCAATCTCGTACGCCGAGAGTTTGATTAATGCCCAAAAAAGGACAGATTACCCACGAAATCTGTTCTTTTCCAAAACCCATTGAACCCCCTCACCATACATCTGTATACTTATGTTCGTTATGTTCTACCGCAAGTACCGCCCCCAAAAATTTGCCGATATTTCCAAACCTAATGAAATCGCGGAAGCTTTAATGAACCAGATAAAAAATAAAAAGCTGGCGCAAGCCTATATTTTTTCCGGTCCGCGCGGTACAGGCAAAACCACTACCGCTCGTATTCTTGCCAAAGCTTTAAACTGCGAGCACCTTGATAAAGACGGGGATGTTTGCGACAAATGCGCCAGCTGTGAAGCTATAAAAAACGGAACTTTTTTAGACTTGATTGAAATTGACGCTGCCAGCAACAGGGGAATAGACGACATTCGGGATTTGCGCGATAAAATAAAGCTGGCGCCTTCGGTAGGGAAACTGAAAGTTTATATTATTGACGAGGTTCATATGCTTACAACCGAAGCTTTTAATGCTTTGTTAAAAACGTTGGAAGAACCCCCGAAACATGCGACGTTTATATTATGCACTACCGAGTTTCATAAAGTTCCTGATACCATAAAATCCAGATGCCAGGTATTTAAGTTCAAAAGGGCTACGATTTCTCAAATTACTATACGCCTGGAAAAATTGTGCAAAGAAGAAAACTGTGAGGTAAGCAAGGAGGATTTAAGAAAAATTGCAGTGGCGTCATCTGGAGGTTTTCGGGATGCCGACACTCTTTTGCAGCAGGTTATAGAAGGAAACGTTAGCATAGACTCACTTACAGGGGTAGGGAATGTAGCCGATTATACAACCTTCATTGATTTATTGGTAGAAAAGGATGCTTACCAAGCCATTAAGTTAATTAATGATACATACCAGGAGGGCCGTGATTTATATGTATGGACACTGGATTTACTCAATTATTTAAGAAATTTGCTATTCATATCTTCTGGTGCAAATGAAGGTGTTGTTGATATATCTGAAGAGGTTTTTGAATTGATGAAAAGCCAGGCTGATAAAATTTCAAATCAAATAGTTGTGCTGTATCTGGAAAAATTCTTAAAAGCGGGAAATTTAATAAAAAGCTCCGCCATTCCGCAGCTTCCTCTTGAAATATGTATAGCGGAATTATGCGGTGACTCAGATTCAGGCGGCTTTCAGTCAAAAGAGCCGAAACCCGACAAAGGAAATTTTAATATAGATAGTAACCCTGACAATGAAAATGTCAGGAAGAAGGAAATTAAAGAAGGAAAAGTGGATAAAAATGTTGGAAAAGCCAAAGAAGATAAAGAAAATACTGCCGAAAATAATGAAAAAGTAATCCTTGAGAAAACGCAAATTGAAGAAAAATGGCAGGAGCTTCTTTCTTTGATTTCTAAAGAAAACGGCTCAGTTAAGGCACTAATGAAATCAGGTAAAATTCAAAAAATCGAAGGCAGTTCCGTAATTATTGAGGTTTTTTACTCTTTTCATAAGGAAAGACTGGAAAATCCCAAAAACAAGAAAATAGTAGAAAAGGCATTTTATGAAATCTATGGGTACAAATTGAATATAAAATGTGTAGTAAGCGCTGAAAAGCCTCCTAAAAAACCGTTAAGCTCAAAAGAGTCCGGAATATTAACTGATTACAATGTATCGGGTCCGGTGTCTTTGGATCCGGTCACTTTAAAAGGCACTGTTCTGGATATATTTGACGGTGGCCTGCCCTTATAATTTAATATGGAAGACCGCAAACTTCTTGCACTTATAACTATAAATTGGAAAAGATATGATTTAACTAAAAACCTGCTAGTTAGTATTCAAAAGTCTACAGTAAGACCAGATGTATATTTGGTTGACAATGAATTTGACGAGCAGAAGAGTATCGAATTGGGGCCTTTCTGCAAAGAAATATATAAATTCAAGGAAAACACTGGCTATTCTTTTGCAAATAACTATGCCGCGAAAAAAACAGACCTAACTTACGAATATTTATTGTTCACAAATAATGATATTATTGTTGATTCTGGAGCCGTTGAAACATTGCTCAAGTATGCTAAAAAACTGCCTCCGCACTCCGTACTACATCCAATCAGTTTAAAGTACAATAACCCGGCAGAAATATCTTCCGCAGGCTCACTGAATATTTTAGGTCCGGGAGTGGGCTACAGATATGAGAATAAGAAACTGGCAAAAGTTAAAGGTGCATTGAAACCGGTTATGGACCAGAATTATTTGTACGGTTCTTGTTTTTTAATCAAGTCAGACGACTTTTTAGATGTCGGAGGTTTTGATGAAAGATTCTATATCTATCACGAAGATAATGACTTAAGCCGGCGGCTTAGAAGAAAATTTAATTCAAAGTTTTTCTGCATTACGGAAGCTGTTGTTTATCATGTTCAGCACGGTTCTGAGCCATTTCATCAAAAGAGGCATTTGTATTATACATATAGAAATATAGCACTGTATCTAACCGACAATAGAAAAATTAAAGAAGCTTTTATTAAATTTGGCTGTAAGTTAGTAAATATATGCTTATATCTGTTTAGGAAAAATGAAAACGTTGAAGCTGTGTATACGGGGTTTAATGATTATATTAGGGGAATTTTCGGCAGGAGTAAGATATATAAATGAACTTGTGAGATAATCCTATGTACTTATGAAAATTCCAAAATCGATTTTCAGATTAATAGAATCGTTTGAGAAATTGCCGGGTATAGGGCCAAAAACTGCTCAAAGGCTTACCTTTTATTTACTTCACGTTCCGCAGGAAGAAATGGAGAGGTTTGCCGCAGCTCTGGTTGATTTAAAAAAGAATACTAAGCTGTGCAGTATCTGCAAAAATGTCGACGAGACGGATATCTGCGGCGTTTGCAGTGATCCCGTGCGCGACAAAAATACTATTGCGGTAGTAGCAGGTCCAATGGATGTATTTGCGCTGGAGAAAACCGGGTATAAAGGAGTTTACCATGTTCTGCACGGACTGATAGACCCGTTGAATAATATTGGTCCGGAAGAAATATTTATTAATGAACTTGTTAAGCGCTTAAAAAATGACATTGACGGTGAAGTAGAGGTTATTATGGCTACGAGCACCAGTATGGAAGGTGAATCTACCGCAATGTTTATTGCTAAGTTAATCAGGGAATCAAATATTATAGGTAAAAATATAAAAATAACGCGTTTAGCCCGCGGACTGCCGGTAGGTGGGGATGTGGAGTATGCTGACGATATAACTTTAGGCCGTGCGCTTGAGGGCAGATCGGTTATTTAGTTTTCGGGCTTTATCCTTGTGTTTTAAGCAGCGAATACATACAATACAGGCATGCCATTTAAACTCTACAACTCGATGTCAAAATCACTTGAAGATTTTGAACCGATTAATCCGAACTTAGTTACAATTTATTTTTGCGGTCCTACAGTTTATGACTTTGCCACTATAGGAAATTTTAAAACTTATACGCTGGGTGACGTTTTGGTTAGGGCATTAAAATTCAACGGATTTAAAGTTAAATATATTATGAATCTTACCGATGTTGGCCATTTAACAGGCGATAACCTGGGAGATGCGGATTTGGGAGAAGACAGAATTGAGCTTGCTGCAGAAAAAGAGGGTAGAAGTGCGCGTGATATAGCAAATTTCTATATTGAACAATTTTTACGAGAATATGAAAAATTAAACCTGATAAAACCATTAAAGTTTATAAGGGCTACTGACTATATTAACCCGATGATCGAACTGATAAAGGTCCTGGAGCGTAAAGGGTTTACATATAAAATAAATGACGGAATCTACTTTGATACTTCTAAATATTCAAAGTATGGTGAACTTTCAGGATTAACTGCCGAAAGCATAATGGAGGGAGCCCGGGTTGAGCCAAACCCATTAAAAAAGAATCCGAATGATTTTGCTCTTTGGAAATTTTCTCCTCAGGATAAAATCAGATGGCAGGAGTGGGATTCTCCCTGGGGCAAAGGATTCCCCGGATGGCATATTGAGTGCAGCGCGATGATTTTAAAAGAGCTGGGTGAAACGATTGATGTGCACGGAGGGGGAGAAGATTTAAAAATGATCCACCATCAAAATGAAATTGCCCAAAGCGAATGTTCAAGCGGAAAGCAGTTTGTTAAATATTGGGTTCACGGTGCCCATTTACAGGTGGACGGCGGCAGAATGGGTAAAAGTCTGGGAAATGCCTATACAGTTTCTGATATTGAATCTAAATCTTTCGATCCTTTAAGTCTGAGATATTTTTATTTGTCTGCACATTACAGAAGCAAGTTGAATTTCACATGGGAGGCCCTGCAGAACGCCCAAAATTCAGTCAAAAAACTTTATGACATTATCGGAAGTTACGAAGAAGGTGGGGAAGGACGCATAGAAGAACCTTTTTTGTTTAAATTTGTAGAAGCTATAAATGATGATTTAAATATGCCTAAGGCTCTGGCCGTAGCGTGGGATCTTCTAAAAAGTGACTTCCCGGAAAGTTCTAAAATAATGACTTTGCTCAAATTTGATGAAGTTTTTGGATTTAAGCTTGAAAACCATGTGGGATATGAGATTCCTCAAAAAGTTCAGGATTTGGCAAAAATGAGGAATGAATACAGAAAAGCGGGGATCTGGGACAAGGCGGACCAGATAAGAAAGGAAGTGGAAGCCTTGGGATTTGTTATAGAGGATAAGCCTAACGGTCAGTTTAAAATAAAGCGCAAACTTTAATTAGTTCCCAGCCATTTAACAGTGTAAACCCCATATAAATCCCTCAACTGAATCAGGTATTTAGGTTCATAAGTAAATGTTTCTGATGGGAAATTTGCATTGTTGGTGCCTTGTAAAGTTCTTTTAAAAATGAATTTGTTCGCCGAAAAAATTCCTTTCATATCAAGAGTATTATTAGCATCTCCTTCTGTAACGTTATAGGCTGTGTTGATATCTCCGTCTGCCATTATTGCCGATTCAATAAGATCTACGTTTTTAATGATTCCGACATCGCCGCTAACTACAAATAGCAAAGTAGAGCTCGGATCGATTGAGATTTCAGTATCAATAGTTAAATCACCGTTCACGAGAACTATTTGATTAAAAACAGAGGAAGAAAATCCGACAGGTAAAGACTGGTTGTTTATCGTAAAATTGCTGTTTATTTTATAAACTCCCGAAGTTTTACGTAGTTTGCCATCTGTAATTGTAGTCTTATTTTTAAGTGTGTTGTCAAAGTCGTCGTAGTTTATGGTGGCAGGTGCAGAAGAATTTTTAACCAGCCAGTCTCTGGATGAAGAGAAAAAGTTGACGATATTTCCGCTGGCTTCAATCAGGCCATCTGTGTTGTCATCTACCGCTTCTGCAAGCATGTTTATATTTTGATTAGATCTTACGCCCCCTTCTCCTAATACACTTATCCACGGGCCGTTAATGCAATAATCCTTTTCATCAGTATTACCTGCCATGTCTTCAGCGTAAAACCTTACCGCTTTGCAAGTTTTCCAGTCGTTATTGCAGAATTCCGTTTTTTGCGTGCGTAAGTAAACATCGTTGTCGCCGGGGGAAAACGGCGGAGATTCAAGTGCTACCCATGTGCCGGGCTGCCAGCTGCTGTTGCAGTTTAATAAGCTCGCGAAACTGCCGAATGATCCCGGGTTTTTGTCAGTCATATACTGATATTTATCTGAAAGATTGGAAATTCCGGAAACAGGATCAATTACATTAGTATATACGTATAATTCATGGTCGCTTCCCTGTAAGCTTCTAATTGCTCCGGCGTCATACCACCCCCCCGGAGGCGTTTGGTCCAGCTTAAAATTTATACAGTTTTTTACAGGAGTTGTGCAGCTGTATGTTTCGATGTTTTCCGCAAAATCCACACTATAAAATTCCACTTTGCTGTTTTCACTGTCGGTGCCGTCCGTAAATGTAGTGGTAGTTGGCAGTGCAGCCGAGGAAATAGTAACTGCATCCGCCCAAATTGTTCCCGTACCGGTGAAGCCTATATCCATATAAACTCCTATGACATTACTTACGTTTGTATTAAAGTCCAAAGACAGTTTGGTCCAGCCGACTGTTCCACTAATTGTAGAGCTTTGCCCCATTAAAACGTTAGTCTGGGTTCCGTATTGATCCTGGGTAATTGCGTAAACTTTGAAAAAAGCACTTTCACCTACACCGCTTGTTTTAATCCATTCAGATGCTGTCATGTTTTCAAATGATCCGGCTACAGCAAAGTAATTTCTGTTGTTGATTCCCTGCCAAATACCGCTGCCGATAGTTGAAACGATTTTGGCAGAGGCCGTTTCGTATCCCGATACGTATTGGGTGGTGTCCTGCGAGTAAGTGATATTGCTGTCGATAAGCGTGGAGTCCCAGCTCGCAAGTCCGGAGGTAGTTCCTCCCGTAGTTTCAAATGACGGATTTTGAACCAGGTTTAAAGAGTCAGAGAATGACACTTTTTGCCAAATCCCCTCGTTAATTCGGTAATTAATTTCTTTAACGCCGCTCTCAAGGTCAGTAGCGGTTAAGTCGAACCGAACAGGTGTTACATACCAGTTGTTCTTTCCGTCGGGAGAAGATGGTGTTTGGACATAAGTTGTTGTCGGGGGTGTGGTGTCAACTGCCAAGGCATAGCGGTCAAATAAGAAAATTTCAGTTAAAAAAACCGCGAAAACAAGAGAAAATTTAAATATTCTAATAAATTTAGAGGGCATTGTTTTAATCATAATATTTTTTGATAAAATGTTAAAGGAAGGAGCGTAATTATAATACGCGAATTATGCGCAAAACCATTTCTTCTGCCGTAAAAAAAGCAACTTCACTGGACGCGGTTAAAAAGTCATTATTTGATGTTTTTAAAGATTTCAGAAAACAGGGATTTGAAAGGATCGGCTATGTGTCGGGGACTATAACTTCCGACGGGGAGGCAAGTATTCCTAAAAATATTGAAAGATTAACAAAATTCACAGATCATGTAAGAACCATTTACATTTTTCCGATTTTCTCTGCAACGGATGTGTTTGATGATATTCTATTTGCCAGGCTGTTCGCGGCCGGATTTAGAAACGAAAACTGGATGGTATTTTGGAAAGAGGTTTTAAGCGCAAAAGAGAAATTTATTACCGATATTTTTATGACCCCCAAATGGGAGAAGTCGCGCGGTGCGGCTGACGAACATAAAACCGCGAAAAAAATGAGAATAACTATTAACTATATTGAATACGAGATTTAACTTATTTGCCGCGATTTATGAATTATTTCGTATGCCGTGGTGTAATTTCCTATTTCTCTTTGTTTAAACCATAAGTTTATGTCTTTTTGAGCCTCAGTAACGTTGCTAGATCTGTGAGCTAAGTTGTACATGGCTCTGCCGCCTGAATTTGCGCTTATTATATTGTCTATTGAGAAATCGGCTCTTATAGTACCTCTGGTTTGTTCGTTAATATAATTACTTCCTATAACTTCTTTTGTTCTGGTAATAGCAAAAGGACCTGCCAAAACTAGCGCCAAAACGGGACCTTTAATTAAATAATCCACCGTCCATACGTAAATTTTATTTCCTATTTCTACCGGATCGTCGGAGTTAAAGCATTTTTTGGGTTTGTAGCCATAATAATTAAAGGTATTAATCGTCCTGGTGCCTACATTTAATTTCCATTCTTTGCTGTTCATGTAAAAGCTCTGCGCGAATTTTTTTGAAATACCGGTTTTAAATTTACCTGCTACTATTTTTAAGCCGTTTTTTTCGAATCTGTCTATTATCGTCCCAACCAATCCCCGCAGTATTGCGTCGTGTTTTATCAGGACTAAAGTCCTTTCTGTTGTGTTCATAACGGGATTATACAACTTAGAGCGTCCGGAATATAATATTCTAATGTCATTATCGGTTGGAATAGTCGGTCTTCCGAATGTAGGGAAGTCAACACTATTTAATGCTTTATTAAAAAGACAGGCAGCGTTAGCTGCAAATTATCCTTTTGCCACAATAGAGCCTAATGTGGGAATTGTAGATGTTCCCGACATAAGGCTGGAAAAACTTGTAGAGGTAGTAAAAAACGAATACAGCAGTAAATTTAAAGACAGAGAAATTCCCGAGAAAGTAATTCCTGCTGTTGTAAAATTTTATGATATTGCGGGTCTTGTTAAAGGCGCCAGTCAGGGAGAGGGGTTGGGCAACCAGTTTTTAGCACATATACGGGAAGTGGACTCCATAGTTCATGTTGTGAGGGCTTTTAATGATGAAAATGTGGTAAAAGCCGGCTCGGTAAACCCAAAAGAAGACATTGAGGTTATAAATACAGAACTTGCCTTGGCAGATTTGCAGACGGTGCAGAAGGTATATAACAGAGTAGAAGGGGATTATAAGAAAAATAAAGATAAAGAAAACACTGAAAAACTTAATATAATGAATAAACTGAATTCCGGTTTAAATAACGGGGAACCTGCGAGAGATATATTGACCAAAGACGAAAAAGATTCGGCAAAAGATTTAAATTTATTGACTATAAAACCTGTAATTTTTGTTTTAAATGTTTCAGAAGAAGAATTGAATAATAATATTGCTCAATGGTTGGGAAATAGCACTAATAACGCGATAATTATATGTGCGAAAGTAGAATCAGAATTATGTTCATTCGACGAAGGCGAGAAGCAGACGTACATGAAATCTATAGGTATAACAGAAAGCGGTTTAGATAAATTAATTAGAAAAGCCTATAAAATTCTCGAACTACAATCATTTTTAACTGCAGGACCGAAAGAATTAAGAGCATGGACTATAAAGAAGGGGACTAAGGCGCCTCAAGCTGCTGGGGTTATCCATACGGATTTTGAGAGAGGATTTATAACTGCAGAAGTTGTAGGATTTGATAATTTGATAGAAGCAGGGAGCTGGAAGATTGCAAAAGACCGAGGTTTAATCAGAATCGAAGGCAAAAATTATGTGATGCAGGACGGCGATGTGGTTGAGTTCAGGTTTAGCGCATGAAAAATATGATAATTTCGAACTTGATTTAATTACAACCGCAATGTAATATTTTCCTCACCTTATGCTATAAACGACGTTCTATTTAAACTAGAATAGGTCAAGTGGACATTTGATAAAATGTCGGTATAATCGGGAAATATAGGTAGGACGATATCATCGTCAGCCGAAAGTAATATGAGAAAATACGAAATAATGACAATAGCAAAATCAAAACTCGGGGAAGACGGTTCAAGAAATCTTTCCAATTCAGTTAAAGATCTAGTTTCCTCTTTTAAAGGTACAGTTTTAGATAATAATTTCATGGGCAAGAGAAAACTTGCATATCCTTTAAAAAGGGAGAGTGAAGCGTTTTATGACGTTATTAACTTTGAATTAGAGCCGGCTGAGCTGAGCGGTTTTAAAACCAAGCTCAATTTAGTAGATGATTTATTGAGGTATTTGATTACGGCCAAATAGTAAGTTTGGTCGGGCGGAGGAGATTATGTCGAGAAGCGTTAATAAAGTAATATTAATAGGAAATTTAACTAGAGATCCGGAATTAAGATATACACCGCAGGGAAGTGCGGTTGCCAGTTTTGTAGTAGCTACAAATAGGGAATGGACTATAGACGGAGTTAAAAAAGAGGTTGTAGATTTTCACAGCGTTGTAGCCTGGAATAAGTTAGCCGAACTTTGCGGTCAATTGCTTTCCAAAGGCACCAAGGTATATGTTGAAGGAAGACTTCAAACCAGAGACTGGATCGATACCGAAGGAAATAAAAAATATAAGACGGAAGTTGTGATTGATGAAATGATAATATTGAGCAGCAAAAGGGTAGGAAACGGTGCGGCAAGCACCGAGGAAGAAGTTCAGACCGAGAGTGGCGGAGGAGATGATATAGATTTGGATCAGGTTTTAAGCGAAGACTTCTCAAAGTCTCAATAATTAAAAAAATATGGCGTTAAGAACTAAAACAAAAGTTTATACTAAAAAGGTAAACGGCACGACTTGTTATTTTACTCAAAATAATTCTAAACCGGATTACAAAGATGTACTGATCCTTAGAAGGTTTATCAATGACAGAGGTAAAATAATCCGACAGTCCGTTTCCGGAGTGACAGCCAAAAACCAGCGTATGTTAACCCAAGCTGTAAAAAGAGCCAGATATATGGCGCTTTTGCCTTATACCGACAGGCATTCGTTGTAACAAATACACTCCTCTAGTCAGGGTTTTAATCTTAGATCTCAACAGAAAATCTGATAGAATTAAGCATATGCCAGTTCTATCTGTGGTTTTTGGTGATTCAAGCGTATCTTTTCTCTTTTTAGATTCGCTCACCGACTACAAATTTTATAACTTTCCTTATATTTACTCTCATGAGCTTTTTATTAGCCAGTGTACCGAAGGCAACTTTTATGCCGAAATGCTAGGTGTGGTATGTAAAGCTCTTAACAAAGACCCTAAAAATTATCAAATAATATTAGGAGGATATCCTGAAACACCATCCATGCATGTTGATCATGTGTCCGAGCAACCGATTTCGGAAATTATTAATTATGGTTCTATTTATCATGCCGTTATTTTAAATAATACATCTTTGATCAGCCCTTCAAGTTGTTTTTCGGCCTTTCCGGCAAAATACTCAAATGGATTATCTTCGGACGAGGAATATAAAAACGCCAAAACAAATTATTTTGCTAATTTAAATGCTTTTCCTATGTATAAGCCGGGATACGGCGTAGACCCGACTTTTTTAATTGAAAAGGATAATATTGTAAGGTTATTTGATGTGTCACCCAAAAATCCCGGTATGGAAAAAGACAAATTTATATTATTTACCGGCGAGAGATTTTTAAATATGGAGGATAAAGATTCTAAATCTGTGCTTCTTTGTCTGGATTTATTAAAAAAACCCGGAATTTTCCAGATTAAAATTGATAAAAATAATTTGTACCCCACGATGGCTTTAGCGCAGGCGTACGACCAGACTTATGAGAATTTAATATTAGAAACGGAGTTTATGAGTTTGTGCCCGTTAATAAATGCACCGGGTCAAAGCGAACTCCTTATATATAATGAAAATAATGAAAGCAAATATATGGAATTGCCTCCCGACACAATATTTTTTCTGCCTGCGTCCGAAAATAATCAGGTTTCTATTAAAATAAAAAATCAGATGCTGGGCAATATTGAAAAGTATATTAAAGGCGGCACATTAGGTTTAATAGTCGATACTAGAGATAAAAGCAATGAAAAAACCTATACACAAAAATATGTTTCCAAAAACATCAGAGAATGGATATCAGTTTTAGATAAAACCTTATGTATGCACCGATTTTAAAAAGAATTAAATATTTAGACAATGTTTTAGTTGAAAGAGCCCTCCCTGTAAAAGGGTTTACTTCGGTGAAGGAAGGGGACGTTGTGGAACCTTTTACCAAACTTGGAATGGCTAAGGTTTCATTTTCCAAAATAATGCTTCCGGATAAAATAAAGATGACCAGGGAATTTTCAAATAAAATGTTTATTACTACTAAAAAAGAAATAGGCAGGGTAGGGTTTAAAAAAGTTCTGGCGCCATTTGACGGGTATTTAACTAAAGAAAACGGTGTGTTTATTTTTCAGGAAGAAACCCGGGATTACTGGCTCTTGTCGGGTGTGTGGGGGCAGGTAGTGTCCGTGGTAAAGGACAATTCAGTTTTGGTTAGAACTCAGGTAATGGATATTAAGATGGTTGCCTGTACAAAGCATAATGTGAGCGGGGAGCTGATAGTATTTCCGAATCCCTCCGATACTTTGGAGATGCATTATCTGGAAAAGTTTTCTAAAGACGTGCGCGGAAAGATAATTTATGTGGGGGATTTTGCTGCGAAGCGTTTGGTAAAAAGAGCCATAGAGCTTGGCGTAGTGGGAATTCTGGCAGGTGGAGCGGACAAAGAAACTTTTGATCTGGCTAAACAAAACAGCCTGTTTTTAGGAATTTTCACAGGCTATGGATCTGTTTATATATCAACCGAAATATTTGAAGTATTAAAAGGAGTATTCAACAGGCACGTTTTCTTATATGGAGAGGAGATGATTTTAAGAATTCCTAATGTAAATCCTAATATGGTTTCCACAATTACGTCATCTGAAGCGGATAAAGCGAATAAAAAAGATCGGGGGATGAATAATAATAATGGCAAAGTGGACGCTAACTTCGGAGAAGTGCGTAAAGGGTTAAAAGTTTTTATTGTGCAATATCCGCATCTGGGGTGGGAAGGCGTTATTGACTCCGTGAATGAAAGAAGTATACTTGTGAAATTTGAAAATAAAAATGATTTGATCGAGGTTTTTTTGCCCGATTTTTTGCTGCTGGAATAGTTATAGGCAGGCGTAGGAAAATTCATCTATGAAAAAAATGGTTTTTTTAACATTATTTATATTAATTTCTGTCGCTTCGGTTGTTTTAGGGTATAAGTACGGGAGTCAAAGGTCATTGTATGTAGCCAGGAAAAATCCCGCCGATATAGAAATTATTAATAAAGAAGTATCCAGATCAGGGCAGGATTTTTCGTTGTTTTGGGACGTATGGGACAAATTAGTCAGCAGATATTTGGAGCGTCCTGTTGATCAGCAGAAGATGCTGGAGGGAGCAATCTCGGGAGTTGAAAAAAGTTTAGAGTCAACGGAAAGCGCCGCTAATTCATTATGAATCAAAATGAGGAATTCGAAAAAAGTTTAATTTCCGAGGATCCAAAAACAAGTTTTCAAAAAAAGCTGGGTGTTCTTTTAACATTTACCGGTCTGTTTTTTTCAGGATATTTTTTAGGTGTTAGCGGATATGAATTTGATCTGACAGTCCAGCCTTTTAATGTTGTTGTGGAAAGAAACATTCCCGCCTCATCCGACGTTAATTTCAGTAAATATTGGGAGAAGTGGGATTATTCGGTGGAGGGTAAAAGCAAAGATGAATTGAAAAAAATATATTACGGGTCCATTTCCGGAATGGTAGAATCCCTGGGTGATCCTTATACATCTTTTCTGGCGCCTACTGTAAACGAAGTTGTAAATAATGCCATTAACGGAACTTATGAGGGTATAGGCGCCGAGCTTGGATTTAATGATGAAGATAAGTTAATAGTTATTGCACCCCTCGACGGTTCTCCCGCTCTTAACGCGGGTGTGAGACCGGGTGACAGAATTTTAAAAATAGAGGGGCAGGATACCGAAGGAATTTCATTAAACGAAGCTGTAGCCCAAATAAGAGGTGAGGCAGGCACTTTTGTAAATTTAACCATTCAGCGCGACGACAAAGAGCCTCAGGAAATAAAAATTAAAAGAGGTGTAATTACTGTTGCTAGTGTTACCTGGAGGGATATGGGGGATGGAACAGTATATATGAAAGTAGGCAGGTTCGGCGGGGATACCAATAAAGAATGGGACAAAGCGGTTTCAGAAATAAATATTAAAGTTAATGAACTGGACGCTATAATTGTTGATCTGCGGGGAAACCCCGGCGGTTATTTGGAATCAGCAGTCCATTTGGCGGGTGAGTTTTACAGAAATAAACCTGTTTTATACAGAGAAACTGCTTTGGGCGAACAATTTGAGATGAAAACCAATAGAAACGGTTTCTTTACGCAGGTGCCGGCGGTTTTTGTTTTAATTGACGGAGGAAGCGCTTCAGCTTCCGAAATATTGGCTGCGGCGCTGAAAAGCCAGATAAACGCGACCTTAGTAGGAGAAAAAAGCTTTGGCAAAGGTACAATACAGGACGCCGAGAACTTTAAAGACGGGTCCGGCCTGCATATAACAATAGAAAAGTGGCTTACCCCGGAAAAAGTGTGGGTGCATAAAAAACCGGATGTGGAAGGGGGGATTCAGCCCGATATTACAGTTGAAATGACTGACGATGATATTAAAGCGGGGTTGGACAAGCAGCTGGACAAGGCTGTAGAATTGTCGAAGCAAATATAAAAGCAGTTAATGAGTTTCACAGAAATTTCTCAGAAACGAATGATTTAATTTTATTTATATGAACTCGAGTTTTAAAAAGATAGCAGGTGTAATTTGGCTTTTGGTTTTTGTTTCGATTTTGCTGGTAGTTACCAGTGTGTACGGCGGAAATAAAATAGATTTAAAAGGTTTGTTTAACAGAAGCTCGAGCGGATTGAATGAAATCAAGGAAAAAGTAATTACCAGGCAGGAGGTAGTGGAGGAAGAATCAGCGATTATTGACGTAGTGGACAAAGTTTCTCCTTCAGTAGTATCAATAATAGTCAAAACAGTTACATTTGATCTTTTCAGCGGACCTACAGCAAGCGAAGAGGGGATCGGGACCGGTTTTATAGTTTCTCCCAACGGATTGATTGTTACAAACAGCCATGTAGTAGACAGCGTTGACGGGCAATATTCAGTTGTATTAAAAGATGGAACTTCATATGATGTTGAAAGCATTAATCTGGATGAGCAGTCGGACTTGGCTATTCTGCAGATTGCTGGAAGGAACTTGCCTGCGGTCCAATTGGGGGACTCCGACATTCTAAAAGTAGGTCAAAAGGCTATAGCAATAGGTAACGCCCTCGGAAGATTTCAAAATACGGTAACAACCGGAGTAGTTTCGGGCGTAGGGCGCCAATTGACTGCCTCGTCGGGATTCGGGTTTAGCGGAGATACTAAAGTGTACGAAAGTGTTATTCAGACAGATGCTGCTATTAACCCCGGAAATTCGGGAGGCCCGCTTTTAAATTCATCCGGGCAGGTAATAGGCATTAATGTAGCTACAACCAGAGGGGCTGATAACATAAGTTTTGCGATCCCGGTTAACACATTAAAACCAGTATTGGAAGGATTTTTGCGCGACGGAAGGATTATTAAGCCTTATTTGGGAATTTCATACACATTAATAACGGATGATATTGCCAAAGCGAGAAACATGCCGCAGGGGGCATTTGTTTCAGCAGTATTTCCGGATACTCCGGCTAAAAAGGCAGGCCTGGAAAGAGGGGATGTAATTGTTAAAATAGACGGAAAAGAAATCAACTCGGAAAATTCAGTGGCAAAAGTAGTTTCTGAAAGAAAAGTAGGGGATACCATTCAATTAGAAATTGATAGGTCCGTATTGACCAATAAATCCGAAAAGCTGACTCTGCAGGTTGTATTGGAGGAGTCTCCTAATACCACACGTTGACCGCCCCAAACATAGCGTAAATATGTTAAGTCTTAATATTTATAAAGTGCCTATTTTCGAGGATTCCATTAAAACATTTTCTATTTCGCCGCTTAACACCGCATTTAAATTGTGCCACGAAGTCTCAAGTCTGTGGTCTGTAATTCTGTCCTGTGGGAAATTGTAAGTGCGTATTTTTTCATTTCTTTCACCTGTCCCTACCTGTTCTGATCGAAGTTCACTGACATGTTTAACCTGCTGATCCTGCATTAGCTGATAGATTCTGGAGTTTAATATCTGCATTGCTTTCTCCCTGTTTTTCAGTTGGGAGCGTTCCTCCTGGCATTCCACAACTACCCCGGTGGGTATGTGTGTTAATCTCACTGCAGTGGAAACCTTGTTTACATTTTGTCCGCCGTGGCCACCAGACCTGAAAAAGTCCATTTTTATATCCTCGGACCGTAATTCTATGTTTATTTTTGACAGTTTCGGCAGTACGGCTACTGTTACGGTAGATGTATGAATTCTTCCAGAAGCTTCGGTAGCAGGCACTCTTTGTACTCTATGTACACCCGACTCGTTTTTAAGAAGGTTATATACATTTTTGCCTTTTATTAAGACCGATACCATTTTAATTCCGCCTGCTTCATTTTCTGAATAGTACAACTCTTCGGTTTTCCATTTTGATTTTTCCCCGTACCTCATGTACATCCTATAAAGATCAAAAGCAAACAGCCCTGCTTCGTCTCCTCCGGCTCCGGCTCTGATTTCCATTATTACTTCGTTAGGATTAATGTCGCCCTGTGATGGGGTATATTCTGTCCCTGATTCAATATTGTGTTCAACTTCACTTAGAGAATCCAAGGAAACCTTTAAACCCGAAATTTGTTTTTCAAGTGCTTTGATTTCATCAATTATTAATACCTGCATATCCGAGCTTCCTTCAGATTCCAGAAGTTTTTTATTTTCATCCAACTGTTTTTGAAGGGACTCAATCTCTTTTTTTATATTTTTTAGTACTCCGTTCATAATTAATTCTTTATCATTAATATAAAAACTTAAGCTAAGTCTAATTAAAATTACTTATTTAATCAAACTATAGTCATACGGAAGCCTTTTTATAATTTCTGAGCAGTTTTGTTAAATTCGCATAATGTCTTAAATTGTGTATGCTCGCAAGCCTGTAGGCGGCGGTATCCTCAATATCAAATAAATGTTTTATGTAAGCTCTGGAATAGTATCTGCATGTATGACAATCGCAGAATTCACTGATTGGTCTCTCATCGCTGTGATAATATTCCCGGCCTATATAAATATTGGAGTAAGTCTCCGGATTTAAGAGGTCTTTTAAATTTTCGGGGCGTTTGGTAAAAACGTACAGCCTCTTGTGTCTGGCATCTCTGGTTGGGAGAGTACAGTCGAATATCTGCCAGCCCATTTGGTTGCACATTGCGATTTCATAAGGAAAACCCACTCCCAGGGCAAACCTTATAACTCCTTCGGGAATCAGTTCGGCTATATACCGTGAAAGCTCTAAATCCAACGAATGGGTTTCTTCATTGATTGCATACCCACCGTAGCCCAAACCGTCAAATCCGATTTCCAATAATTTATCAGCGCAGTGCTTACGCAAATCCCTGGAGTAATTGCCTTGGATGACTGCAAAAAGCAGTGGTTTGTCTTTATCCTCTACTTTATTTTGTTCCAAAATTCTAAGATATTCTTGTTTGCTCCTTTTTGCCCATAAAATTGTCCTTTCTACGGTTTCTTTTGTTTTTTCAATAGGAGCGTCCGGCGGAGTAAAATCATCCAGACAGATGATCATATCAGAGCCTATATTAAATTGGACTTGAACGGATTTTTCAGGTGTGAACAACTCCTTTTTTTTAACACCGGCGCTAAAAATAACACCTTTGTCAGTTATTTTGCCTGCATTCCTGCTTCTATGGATTAAGGAAAATATCTGCCAGCCGCCTGAATCAGAAACTACCAACCCCTTGAAGTTCATAAAACTCTTAACACCACCCATGGAATTTAAGACTGAAACTCCGGGTGTTTCAGCCAAATGGTAAGTGTTTACTACCACACCTTCTATTCCCGCGTTTTCCAAATCTTTGGAGTCAAGGCTCTTGGTAACTGCGCGGGTTGCATCAGGCAAGAAAATAGGGAATTCGATGTTTTTCACCCGGCTATTATAGCAATCAATCGGTAAATGGTAAGTACAATATTGAAAGTATGTATAGGTAGAAACCTACTTGGATTCTTTTGCTTTTTTTAGAGCTTCTTTCAAGGTGGTTCTGGTTTCAACAGTGCCGGCTTTAGTTTTTTTCTTTGCTTTAGCTTCTTTTAGCTCCTCAGCGGCTTTTTTCTTGGCTTCGGCTACTTTCTGTTTTCTTGCAAATTTGTCGATTCTTCCCTCAGTGTCAACAAACTTTTGCTGGCCTGTATAAAAAGGGTGGCAGTTACTGCATATTTCAACAGTTAAAGACTTCCTGGTTGAGGAGGTAACAAATGAATTGCCGCAGGCGCAGGTTACAACGCAATCAGTATAAACTTGTGGATGTATGTCTTTATTCATATTGAAAAACCTCTTAAGCCAAAGGAGTATATCAACTTTTTTTATGTTCCGCAATTATGACACCTAAAGCAATAATAGCAGAACCTATGAGTGCAAATTTGGTAGGAATTTCGGAAAGCATAACATAAGCAAAAGGTAATGTGAAAATAGGAGCTAAGTAGCTGTAAATTGCCGTGTCTCCCATTGAGTGAGTGTTTAGAGCCCAGTCAAACAGCATATACGCCACAATTGATGATAATAATGCCATATAAATAACACCTAATATCGGTCCAAGCGGCAGATTGGAAATGTCCAAATTTATCGGTCCGAATATTCCGATATTTTCGGCTAATGCCAGAGGAATCATAGTAGCAAGACCTACATAAAATGAAGTTCCAATCATCAGAAAGGTTGAGTATTTTTTGTGCATAGGTTTTAAATGTATAAAGTGAAGTGACTTTTTAATAAGAGAAGAAGTCTGCCCCAGGCTTATTTTTGACCAAATTACATAAACTAGAAAAGAAAAATTATATACAATTACAAGGAAATTGCCCCAGAGTCTGGTTTTTGTATCCTGGTTGATAATGCCTTCATTTAAAATTGGCTCTAAAGCAACAACTACCGATCCAAAAGTAGCGATTAACACGCCGATTTTAATAAAGCCGTTTATTTTTTCTCTAAAAAAGTAGTGGCCGGTATAAATTGCCAAAAGGGGAGTTAATACTCCGATAATAGCCGAATCAAGAGCTGAGGTATATTTTAATCCCTCGAATATGAATGCAATACTGGATTGTCCGAGCAGCCCTAAAAGCAATACATTGATTATATCTCTGCGGTCTATGGGGTTTCTTCTTACTTCCAGAAGTATAAACGGAAGCAGAATCACTCCGACTAGTAGAAATCTGAATAATAAAAAGGTAAAAGTGGGTAGGTAATCAAGTGTTAATTTTATTACCGGACCGGCGGCAGCCCAAATTATTGTAGCAATAAGCAAAGCGAGGTGTGCAAGTAACAAGGATTTTGTCAGGATTTTTTTAGAAGGCATCAAACTTAGTATAGCTTATTGAAAAACTCTTCCATAGATTTTGTTTCCTGTTTTTGAGTTCTCATGTTTTTAATTTTTACAGTGCTGTTTTTAAGTTCCTGTTCGCCGGCGATAATAGAGTAGGGGATTCCTTTTTTATCTGCGTATTTTAACTGTTTTTCTAGTTTGGTGTTTTTATCCAGCCATGTCAGGCAGTTTTCGCCTTTTTCCCTTAGTTTTGCTGAAATCTGCTGCGAATATTTAAAATAATTTGAGTTTTTATCAGTTTCCTGCGGCCAGACGGATATAAAGTATTTTATTTTAGAGTCAAATTCGGGGAGGAGATTCCAGTTTTTCAAGAACTCCAGCAAAGTATAGTCTCCCATAGCAAAACCCGTGGCGGGAAGATCAAAATCTCCGAAAATGTTGATTAGTTTGTCAAATCTTTCTCCTCCGAATATCGACCGGCTGTTTTTGGGATTTTTGTCGAATACTTCATAAACTAAACCGTCGCTGTAGTCAAATCCTCTTATAATAGAAGGATCAAATCGGCAGTAATCTCCTAAGCCCGAAGCATTTAGCATTTCAAAAAGCTCCTTGATTGATTTATAGCCGTCATTTTCATTTAAAATTTCGGGGGGAATTATACTGCTTATGGATTCTAAACTGCAATTCATAAAGGCTTCTACTTTTCTGCATTGTTCCGGGTTTATACCAAGCTCTTTTAACGAAGCTAAAAATTCTTCTTTTTCCATTTTGCTTCTTTTGTCCATCAGCCTTCTGACTTTTGCCTGCATTTCCTCACTTAATTTAAGCGCGTTGCTAAGTAATGCGCTGATTAATCTTCTGTCGCTTAATAAAAGAGCGAACTGCTCTTTTTTGGCGCCGAAAGCAGTCATTACATCAATAATAATCGAGAAGATCTCAAAGTCCGCGGCAACACTTTTTTCTCCGAAGATATTTACTTCCAGCTGATAAAACTCCCTGCCTCTTCCCAGCTGGGGTTTCTCGAACCGCCAGTTATTTCCGATCATGAACCACTTAATCGGCTGAACCAGCTCTTTGTATTTCTGCGCGATCATTCTTACGGTTCCGGGAGTTAACTCTGGTCTTATTGCCAGCTTTCTGCCGCCTTTGTCTTCAAAAGAGTATAGCTGGTCTTTCACAATTTCTTCTCCGGTTTTGGCGGCAAATATTTCGTAAGGTTCTAAAATGGGGAAGTCGTATTCGTCAAAACCGTACTTTCTGCAGACCTTCTTCCAGGTTTCAAAAATATAATTTCTGGCACGCATGTCTTCAGGATAAAAATCCCTCGCGCCTTTATATGATTGTGTACTTAGTTTTTTGTTTTTTTGCTCCATATAAAAATATTACCACTTAATTAAATAAATAATGCTCCAATTCTTTAAAATTGAGCATACAATTTGTATGCTACAATCGTCCTAGAAGGGGAAGATGCTCGATCGCTCCAAGCTGATTTTGCAATCTTCCCCTTCTATGCTCTGCCTTTACTGGCTCACCTTAGCTCTCCAGTCTCAAACCGGTCAGCTTTTAGTGGCGCCACTCGCGGTCATTCTCTTCCTCGTCATCATCGGGGTCGCGATAACCCTTGGTGTTGAAGGACACGTTTGTCACCTCCTTCATTTTGAGGTGGCCATTTGTCAAACCGGCAGAGTGGTTTGCAGCTTGGCTGGTTGCTTTCTCTTGAAATACTATTGACCTATAGAGAAAAGCCCAAAGAAGTACTTTTTAGATAAAAAGTGTTTATTTGGATTCTTCTCATTATTTTTTAGTTTTCAATCTACTTTAAAACTCTCCCCGTAGACTTACGATTTCAACCAACAAAAAAACCGCCTTTCGGCGGCTCAGTCTGTGAAAAATCAAAAATATTTTATAAGGGACTCATGCAACAGACTAGATAACCGCCGTTAGGTGGTTTGTGCTCCATCTATGATGATTTCTGCTTGTCCCTTTGTACATGATGGAGATATTGTATCAGATATTGTCAATCAGACAAAACTCTTTATATTTTCAAACATATAATTCCATATTAATTATGATATTAACAATTTCAAAGGTTTAAGCTATTTATTGAAAGATGTGAGAGATTACGGTAATGACTGAATTCATCAAATGTTGCTGTTTAGGAGTAAATCTACTCAGGCTACCTTGCTTGTAACTTTGTCGTCGCCGTTATCTTGGTCGTCATCGTCGTCAGGGCCGGTGTAACCAATGGAATTATAGCTGAACATGACATTTTCCTTCTCAGATTTAGTTGACATATGTGGATTATAATAACAATCATAGAATTGTCAATTTTCGGGGATGTAACTTCGTTTCAAGTTCACAATGATTCAAGTTTGGTTGAAATTTCAGGCAGGGTATTAATTGGTTCTTTTTACTTGAAAACTGATATGGAAACCTATCTTCCTGAACTTCCTAATGTCATTTAATTATTTTTTAGAAACCACGAAAGAGAGATAATTTATTGAGGAAACGGACAGACGAGTTGGTAAAGAGATAGATTTAACCCGTCTGTCCGCCCACTTTGTTCCCGCCTCGCAGGCGGACCCAGACCGGTGGGTTACATTGTCCGGGATTTTGGCGAATCGGGTCATGTTAAACTTCTCCTTTCACATAAGCTATTTTCATAATCTATTTTTTATTCATATCTGTCAACGCTAATAGTTTGCTTAAAATTTTATTTTTTTCCTTCCACACCTAAAAACATGTGGTAATATATCTTCACGGAGAAATGAATATGGAAATTACATACATAGGACACTCATGTTTTAAACTGAAAGGGAAAAACTTAACTGTGGTTATTGATCCCTATGATCCCGCAAAAGTAGGGTATAAACTTCCTAAGTTGGAAGCTGATGCGCTTTTGTTGTCCCATCACCATTTTGACCATGATTATGTTCAGGGTGTTACCGGGTATAAACTGCTGGTAGACGGACCTGGCGAATATGAAACCCACGAGGTTTTTATTCACGGCATTCCCACATTTCATGATAATAAAGAAGGCGCCGAAAGGGGTAAAAACACAATATATCTAGTTGAAATGGATGGTGTAAGCGTATTGCATTTGGGGGATTTGGGTCATGAGCTTTCTAAAGAAACTCTGGAGAAAATTCCCGATGTGGATGTGCTCTTAATACCGGTAGGAGGCAAGTATACTATTGACGCTGAAACAGCGGTGGAAGTTATTTCTTCAATAGAGCCTTCGGTAGTTATACCGATGCATTATTCGACTCAGGATTTAAGTTTTAAGGAAGAACTGCAGAAACTCGATAAATTTTTGGACGAGATGGGAGTCGAGAATAATATTAAAAAAGAGGAAAAGCTGAAGATTTCCGGTAAAAGCGACCTGCCTGAGGATACAGAGATAGTTATTCTCACTCCACAACATTAATTTGATTATTTTGCCGACGCGAAGTAATTTTTAATAAAATTATTTAGCTTACGTAAAGTGATTACTAACGTAATAATGCCTGCATACACTGCTAAAGACCGCACACCAAGTGTGGGAATACCGCCGCACGATCTTGAAGCCGAGAAATCGATTCTCGGAGCATTGCTTTTGGATAAAGATGCCATAGTCAAAGTAGTGGAAACTTTGAGGTCTTCACATTTTTATAAATCATCACATGAAAAAATTTATGATGCCATGTTGACTTTATATGAAAAACGCGAGCCGATTGACTTAATTACAGTTCCAGCTGAGCTGAAAAGAATGGGGGAGTTAGAGAGCTCGGGCGGGGTAACTTATTTAACTGAGCTAGTAAACTCGGTTCCCACTGCCGCGAATGTCGAATTTTATGCCCGAATGGTTTCTGAAGACTATGTGAAGCGTTCTGTTATGAAAGCGGCGTCGGAAATATCCGAATTGGTTTATAAAGAATCTAATGTTGATGAGCTTTTGGATCAATCCGAGCAATTATTGTTCTCAGTTTCCCAGCAAAGAGTACATCAGGACTTTGTACCGGTAAAAGAAACATTGGGTATTACTTTTGAGAGACTTGACGAGCTGAGTAAAACACGCGGAGCGTTGAGAGGAGTACCCACGGGTTTGGCCGGTCTGGACAAAATGCTCTCCGGCCTGCAAAGAGAAAACCTGGTTATATTAGCTGCACGACCATCTGTTGGGAAGTCGTCTTTTGCTATTAATATAGCTCAATTTGCAGCCGTATCGCATAAAGTTAGTGTCGGGATTTTTTCTCTCGAAATGGGAAGGGAGTCTATTGTAGATAGAATGATTTCTGTTCAAGGCGATATTGATAACTGGAGAATTACCACAGGTAATCTGGAACAAGAAGATTTTGAAAAATACGGCATTGCAGCCGGCGAACTTTCGGAAGCACCTATATTTATAGACGATACGCCGGGAATAGGGGTAATGGAAATGAGAACTAAAGCCCGAAGACTCCAACTTGAACACGATTTAGGTCTGATTATAGTAGATTATTTGCAGTTGATACGGGGGCGTAATCTGGAAAGCAGGGTACAGGAAGTGTCCGAAATATCCCAGGCATTAAAAAATCTGGCGAGAGAGTTGAAAATTCCGGTTTTAGCGGTTTCGCAATTGTCAAGAGCAGTGGAACAAAGAGGCGGTGAAAAAAGGCCGCAGCTTTCCGATTTGAGAGATTCGGGTTCAATAGAGCAGGATGCCGATGTTGTGATGTTTTTATACAGGCCGAATGATGAGGACAGGGAAAATTATAAATTGCTCCTGGCAAAACACAGAAACGGACCTACAGGCGAGATTTCGTTGTTCTTTAAAGCCGACCGCACTAAGTTTTTTGAGGTAGAAGCGCAGCGGGGCGAATAATTTCCTTATCCAGTGTTATAATCACAAAAGTTTGATAAAACATGCCGTGGTGGCGGAATGGTATACGCGGTAGTCTCAAAAACTACTGGGCCTCAAGCCCGTGTGAGTTCGACTCTCACCCACGGCACCAAATAAAGGCAAGGAATTGGAAATTAACAACCATTCTTCTGTTTTGTTTTCTTGCATAAATGCGACGAAACCTCTAAAATTCCCTAGCTATGCTGGTAACTGATTTAAAAAACGGAACAATATTTAAAGAAAACGACTTTCCATTTACAGTAGTCAAATATGAGCACGTAAAGACTGCAAGGGGAGGGGCAACAGTAAGGGTAAAAGCTCGTAACCTTATAACATCGCAGGTATTGGAAAAGAGCTGGGGTTCTAATGAAAGGGTAGAAGATGCGGATGTGATGAGAAAAAACGCCCAGTATTTGTATAAAGACAGCGGTTATGTGTTCATGGATCCCGAAACTTTTGAACAATTTAGCATTAATGCCGATCTTATGGGGGAGAGCGTAAAGTTTTTGAAAGAAGGGGAAAAAGTTATCGTCCAGTATTTTGAGGGTAATCCGATTTCGGTTGATCTGCCAATATCTTTAATTTTTGAAGTTACATATACTGAGCCTGGGTTTAAAGGAAATACAGTGTCTAATGTATTAAAGGAAGCCACTTTAGATAACGGTACTGTGATCAAAGTACCTACCTTTATAAAAATCGGAGATAAAGTTAAAATAGATTCAAGAACAGGCGGATACCTGGCAAAAGCGTAATTTTGTTGTTACACACTTATTTTTATTGATTTAGTGCTCATATGTATATTCCTGAATTTATTAATATAAATCAATTTCAACTCCCGTTTTGGACAGTCTTTGTATTTGCTTCATTTATTTTATATTTGTTTGTGGTGTGGTTTGAAGGCAGAAAAGACGGTTTTGACATTGAAAAGCTGTTTGACGCCGCTTTTTTAGGAGCTTTATCCGCCTACATTTTTTCAAAATTACTTTTTAAATTTAGCCTGGATTCAAATATTTTGAAAGCCATTGATTTAGTAATAGGCAGTGTAAGTGTACCGGGTGCGGTGCTGGGACTCGTTATTTGTTTATTGATTCTGGCAAGAACCTGGAAATGGTCTGTTTACAGGCTTCTGGATGTGTTTTCCCTCTCGGTTTCAGCTTTTATATCTTTTAGTATACTTTCAAGCTATTTAATTTATAAAAATATAAACGGTTTATATGCCTCGATTTTGTTTTTAGTTCAGTATTTAATTTTATCAAGATTCAGAAATTATAAACTTAAATCGGGTTATACATTTTCATATATGCTAGTTATTACTGTCTTCATTTTATCTCTATTGTACGGGGAATTTAGGAGTTTGATATTTATCTTGTTATTGATTACAATGAGTTTAGTCAATTTAATTTTCAGAGAGCGGAAAGATATGACTGAAAAATCGCCTTTACCTCAAAATCTATTGAATTCATTGAAAAACGTACTTTTATCCAAAGGAAAACAGCTTAGGAAAGAACAGAGAATTTTGGATCAGATCGACCCCGCAAATGATACCGACAGAGATATAGATAACGCCGATCCTATAGATGAGGCAGTACTTGAAGATACAAGCAAGGAAATAGTAGACTTAAGAAGAACCAGCGCAGATAACATGCAACAATTGGTAAGAAAAGCATTAGCCAGAATGAAAATCGGCAGATATGGAATCTGCGAAGTATGCGGCAATCCAATCGAAGAAGCCAGACTTAGAATTTATCCTGAAGCAACAACTTGTACAGAACATATGGACAAGGAATAATGAATGATCCATTTTATAACTGCTCCTTTTTATCCGCTAATATAAGCCCCCAGGGACAAGTAATATTGATTCTTTTATTTTTAGCATTAGTGCTGGTTTTTTTGCGTAATAAGATAAACTTTAAAAATCTGAAGAAAAAAAGAATTTATATCGTGCCTCTGGTTTTGATCGCATTAGGGGGATCCGTAAACCTTTTTCAGAGGTTTTTTTATGGCTGCGTTTACGACGATCTATCATTTTTTGGTTTATTTAAATATAATATTTGGGATTTACTGGTTGTATCGGGTTTGTTGCTAGTGTTTATTAAGTATGAATGGTATATAAAAGGTTAATTAAAGTGCATAATTCCAGACTAAAAGTAATATATGAAGATGAGTGCCTTCTGATAGTGGATAAACCCGAGGGAGTTGTGGTCAATAAATCCCTTACAGTTAAGGGCACAACCCTTCAGGAATCTATTGAACAATTAATAGATTTTACGAATTCTGATTCTGACTCAGAATATTATTTAAGGAAGGGAATAGTGCACAGGCTTGATAAAGAAACTTCGGGAGTTATTTTAATAGCTAAAGATGAAGATTCCTTTAATTTTCTTCAAAAACAATTTAAAAGCAGAGAAGTTTATAAAGAATATAGGGCAGTTGTTTATGGGAAGATCGATGAAAAAGTTTTTGAAATTAACGCCCCTATAAAAAGAGATATAAAAAACAGGATGAAGTATTCCGTGTCGGATAGCGGTAAAGATGCAATTACGACATTTTACACCATAAAAAATGTAAATAAAGGTAATAATATGTATACCTGCCTAAAAATCGAGCCTAAAACCGGCAGAACTCATCAAATTAGAGTCCATTTAAGTGCTATTCACCACGCAGTAGTAGGAGACGTTTTGTATGCTCCTAAAAAGCATTTAGAGTTATCTGCAACTGATTTCAACAGAATGATGCTACATGCTCATAAAATATCTATATTGCACCCTAAAGAGTACAAAATAATGGAATTTACTGCCAATTTACCCGATACATTTCAAATTTGCCATATTTAGTAATTAAAAATCTAAAGCCTTTTATAATACCTAAATAAGTTGTAATATTCTGGAAATATAAGTTTTATGAAAATATATCCTGCCCAAAGAAAAAAGCTTAGAAGAAAAGCTGTTGTACCGAAAAAAAACTACCGCAAAGCGATGTCCCTAATACTTTTGTTTTTAGTCTCAATTCTATTTTTGTCCGGAGTAGGTTTTTACAGAAGTATCAGCCAAAAGTGGGCATCAGCCGATTCCGCTTCATCATATCCTCTGCAGGACAAAAACCTGACAAGCTTACTTATTTCGGAAGCAACAGTATCTGAAGACAGTCCGGTTTATATTAAAAACATACAGGTATTTTTATTTAACAGTACAGGTAAAAAGACTCTTATATATGAAATTTCCACCGATAATTTATTGGACATTCCCGGTAAATACGGAGTAGAAACACTTTCGAAAGTATTTGCTTTGGGAGATTTGTCAGAAAACGGTGAGAATGAAGGAGAAAAATTACTAATTAAAAGTATAAATAAGGTATTGGGAATAAACATTGACCGTTATATGATCATGGAGCCAAACGACTATCTAAATTTTAAAAATCTGATCGAAAATGATCCGTATCCTTCAGTAATAAAATTATCAAAGTCATCGGGGATAAATTCGTATTCTACTAATGTGTCTTTGCCGGATATGTATGAAATATTTAATACATCTGCAGAATCAAAATCGGAAGTTTCAAGAATTTCAGTTGACTTGTCGGATGATATGAATATTGAAAACCTGGATAAAATGACCAGAGAATTAACTTTTGACTCTTCTATTGCAGGAGAAAAGAAAGGTGTTTCCATTTTAAACGGATCATCTGTTGTGGGAATAGCCACTTACGGCTCCAGAATAATCGAAAACGTCAGCGGTCATGTTTTATCCACTTCTAATGCACAGCGCCAGTATGAGGAAAGTATGTTGATAGTTGATGATTTGTCATCGGAGACTGCCAAGTATATTTCAGAATATTTCGGGTTTAAAAATGTGGTTATGAAGAACCAGGCACTGGATATTTTGGAAAATGAAATAGCCCGTTCTGATATAACTTTAATTTTAGGATTTGACATTGCCGATACACTGTAATAATATAAATTCATTGTCTCTCTCCTTTCTTCACCCTCGCCCCAAATTAGGGCGGGGGTTTTGATGTTTTTATGAGCGAAATTTATCTTTTTCTACCTCTAATTGTACTTTTTATAGTACTGTTTATTGTTTTCTTAAGGTTTAAACTTTTAAAAAAAAGATATGCCATTAGAAAAAACGAAAATATTGAAGTTTTAGAAATTCAAGTGCCTAAAAATCTGGAAGTTACCAGTGTACAGCAGGCGTCGCTGGCTGCAGAAAGTATGTATGCATCACTGCACGGATTGCTGCACGAAGATCCTGATCTTCAGGAGCATTTGTCTTTTGAAATATATTCCGGGCCGAAGGGATTAAGATTTTTCGCGGTTATTCCTAAAACAATTTTAAAATTTGTCGAGAGCCAGATTTATGCCCAGTATCCGTTGGCGAGCATTTCCCGCGCTGAAGATTATGCTACATTCCAGCCGGATGGCATGGAATATGAAGTAAGTACTCTGGCTTTCACAAAAGAACAGTTTTTTCCGATCCGTACATTCAGAGATTACGAAACCGAGACTCTGTCGGTGATAACTTCAACTATGTCGGAAATACAGAAAGGTGAGGAAATATGGTTTCAGGTTTTGTTTAAGCCGCTGCCTGATGTGTGGCAGAAAGAAGGATACGATTACGTAAATGCTTTAAGGGAGGGAACTTTAGTTAAACGCCCCAGTCTTGGGTTAGGTTCGATTTTACATGCTATTGGGAACGAACTAATGCTAATCGGGTACACCATGCTGGAGCAGATATTTAGGAGCCCTACAGCTGCAAAAGCTCCCGCAAGTACCACTGCTTTAAAACCGGCGCTTCCTAAACTTTCACCGGTACAGGAACTTGAACTGAAATCTATAGAAAATAAATTATCAAAAATGGGTTATTTGACTCAGATCCGTACAGTATGCATTGCGTCTACAAGAGATAGAGTGTTAGTAAACATGCGGTCAATGGCTGCCTCGGTAAAACAATACGCTACAGCCAATTCTAATAGTTTTACCTCTCATAGCGAACCGAACAAAGAAGAATCGTTAATTGCGTTCAAGGAAAGGGCGCTGGATGAGTCTAAAAGCTTTGTATGCAATATCGAAGAGCTGGCGACTGTTATGCATTTTCCCTCTTCAAGCATGGAAACACCGAATATTTCCTGGATTTATTCTAAAAAATCCGAACCTCCGCCTAACCTTCCCACTAAAGACTGCAACTTTATAGGGGAAACTATTTTCAGGAGTTACAAAATGCGGTTTGGAGTAAAAAACGGAGACGACAGGCTGAGACATATGTACCTGATAGGAAAATCCGGGACCGGCAAGTCAACCTTATTTGAAACTATGATTTCGCAGGATATAGCTAAAGGATACGGAGTAGGGGTATTGGATCCGCACGGGGAAACAATAGACAGGGTTCTGGAGTATATTCCGGAGCATAGAATTAAAGATGTGATTTATTTTGATCCGTCGGATGTAGAAAGACCTGTTGGGCTGAATTTACTTGAAATGGAAGATATGTCGCAGAAAAACCTTATGGCTTCAGCTTTGGTTTCAGCCATCAGGCAGCACTTTGATTATTCGTGGGGTCCGAGATTAGAGTATTTACTGAATTATTGTATTTTGACTCTTCTGGAAGTTCCGGGGACTTCCATGCTTGGTATAACCAGACTTTTAGAAGATGATAACTACAGAAAATACATTCTTCATTCGGTAAAGGATCCGGTAACGGTAAGGTTTTGGGAAAGCGAATATAAGGATATGAAGGGAAATCAAAAACTTGTTACCGAGGCTATTGCGCCGATTCAAAATAAAGTAAATAGATTTTTAGCTTCTACTACAATTAGAAATATATTAGGTCAGCGCAAATCCACTTTAAACATTTCCGACGCAATGAATAACGGGAAAATTCTGCTTATGAACTTGTCTAAAGGAAAAATAGGCGCGGATAATGCCAATCTGCTGGGAGCTTTAATGGTTTCCAGAATACAATTTATGGCATTACAAAGAGCGAAAATACCTTACGAGCAAAGAAGACCGTTTTATTTGTATGTGGATGAGTTTCAGAATTTTGCTACAGGAAGCTTTGAAGAGATTTTGTCCGAATCAAGAAAATACAAACTTGGCCTGTATTTAACTCATCAGTTTACGGCTCAGCTGCCGGAAGAGCTTTTGAAAGCAGTTTACGGGAATGTAGGAACAATAGCTACATTTTCATTGGGTGCTCCGGACGCAAGGATGCTGGCCAGCGAGTTTGCTCCGTATTTTGACGAAGAAGATATAATCTCGCTTGAGAGATTTCATATTTATATTAAACTTATGGTTGACGGTATGACTTCGCTTCCGTTTTCGGCTAAAATATTGTTGCCGTGGGATCCTGAATCCGGAGTTTCGCCGAAATTTTCTGAAAATAAACAAAGGGTGATAGAATATAGCCGTCAAACGTATGGAGTGGATAGGGAAGTGGTAGAGTCAAAAATAAATAAATGGGTGGAAACCAAGTTTGATAAGGGTTTGGCGATAGCTCAGGAGATAAAAGACAAAAAGGCAGGAGCCGGTATTCCCGATCAGATTTATCAGGCTCCATTAAGTTAAAATGCAGAAAAAGGAGGATATATGGCAGATATTAGTCAGCAAATAATTGCACAGCTGCTCGACCGTTTAGACAACGCCGATAGGGAATTACGTGATGCCAGAAGAATTATAAGACAGATTGAAGAAATTAAATCAGAATCTTATAAGCAGCTTCCCGGAATAGAAGGCGTTTTTGACGGAGAATTTTTGGTTACTCAGGAAGGGCAAAGGTATGAAGTTCCTTCTAATTATGCGGCAAAATCACGCCTGGTATACGGTGATCTTTTAAAAATGGTGGAAGAAGACGGGAAAACAATGTTTAAGCAGATAGAGAAAGCTCCGAGAAAAAAGATCGAAGGAATTTTGAATAAAAAAGAAGGTAGCTGGTATATATTAACTGATTCTGGCTCGTACAGAATTTCGGACAATGCAGCTGAATTTAACAGGGCAGAGGTAAATGACGAAGTAGTCGCCTTTATTCCGGAGGGCGTCATAGAAGTTCCTTTTGCTGCCCTGGATAAAATACTTACTCAAAAGTCAGCTCTTCAAGTCGATCGTTTTACAGAGAAAAGGCCTGAAGAAAAAAGAGAAGAAAAACCTGGGCGCGGCAAAAGCAGGAAACAAAAAAGCGGAGGTAAATCTCAAGTTTCACAAGTACTTAAAGATTCAGCGGGACGGCAGGAAGTGCAGGTAAACCAGCAGGCTTTAAAACCAAAAGAATCTAAACCCGTTCAGGAACAGAAACTTCAGCCAAATGCCGAAAGCCCAACATACAACCTTAGCGACGATGAGGATTTGAGATAAGTCAATTATTAAACAATTTCTTCTGTGGTTTCGGCCATTTCCAATTCAGGTTCATCTATAGATCCTTTTTTAATATATGGCCTGACATCTTGTCTTTCTGCTTTAAAAATAGGGAGGCTGCACTTTATAAGTATTTTTATGTTTTTGCCCGTGCCGTTGACAAAATTTGCGTTTGCTTCAGCACCTTTTTGCTTTGCCCCGTTTAATTTAATTACAAAATCTTTATTCAAGGTACCGATTGCTATTTTTTCCTCTCTCTTCGTTTTTATTATACTTATTGTTTTTTTGTCGATTTTTAGAAGGAGAGGTTCGCCGGGTGAAAAATCAGAGGCGGTAATTCTTTTGGCTGTAATTTCTACGGTTGTTTCTGCTGTTGTGCCGGGTTCTTTTAAAAGAGATTTAGGATCTGCCAAAGTAATGTGGTTTTTTTCGCTTTTTTTTTGTGAAGCCAATGAATAGTTCTTTAAAGCCACAGGATTTATGGGATCGCTTTCTAATACTTCTTTAAATATTCTCTTGGCCTTGTTAAATTCGCCTGTTTGAATGTACGCTCTTCCCAAGCGTATTTTTGCGTCTGTACTTGAGGGGTCTCTAGTTAAAATTTGAAGATTTAAGCTTACAGCTTCTTTCCACTTTGAGTTCAGGGCGGCGTCTATAGCCTTCTTTGTTAAGAAGGGCAAACCATTTTGCATGATGGTGAGGATATCAGTTTTAGAGTGAATGTCAATATTTATAATTATTTTCGGCAAAATGACGTGGTTAAAGGAACAAAAAACGGTCATGTTGAACCCCGACAATCAAACTGTTATGATAGTCAGCGTATGAGCGGACATTCCCATTGGGCGACTACAAAAAGAGATAAAGCGTCAGAAGATGCTAAAAAAAGCGCTGCTTTTACCAAAGTCAGCAGATTATTATCGGTTGCGGCTAAACAGGGCGGTGGAGATCCGGATTCCAATCCTTCATTACGTCTGGCAATAGAGAAAGCCAGAGAAGCCAGGATGCCCAAAGAAAATATTCAGAAAGCCATAGACAAAGGACTGGGGAAGCTGGAATCGGGAAGTTATGAGGAAATTACTTATGAAGGATTCGGTCCGGAAGGAGTGGCCTTTATGGTTAAAGTGCTTACGGATAACAGGAACAGGACAGCGAGCGAAATGAGAAATATATTTACTAGGTACGGAGGGTCATTGGGCGGGGTCGGTTCAACTTCTTACATATTTTCTCCTGATCCCAAGAATCCGAGCTTTTATATTGAAATTTTAAATCCGGCAGCTAAAGATAAACTGGAGCAGATGATTTCGGAATTCAACGAGAGCGATGATGTACAAGAGGTATTTTATAACTTTAAACCGGTTAATAATTAGCCATGTTAAAATGAATTATGATTATTTTAGGTATAGATCCGGGAACGGCGAGAACAGGGTATTCAATAATAGATTTAAATGAAAATAAGAGTCCAAACTTGATAGATCACGCAGTTATCCAAACCCCTCCCGAAACTGAAATGCACAAAAGACTGAAAATGTTATTTAGTGAGCTCGATTCTATAGCTAAAAAGCATTCACCTAGCATTATGGTAATAGAAAAGCTGTTTTTTAACACTAACGCGAAAACAGCTATAAACGTGGGGCAGGCGAGAGGTGTGTCTTTATTAATCGCCGCTAACAGAAAAATGCGTGTATTTGAGTATACAGCTTTGGAGGCTAAATTTGTTTTAACTGGGTACGGAAGATCAGATAAAAAAGAAGTTCAGGAGGCTGTAAGAAAATATTTAAAGCTTAAGGAAATAATTAAATCCGACGATGCGAATGACGCCGTAGCAATTTCATTATGCCATATCTTAAAATTTAAATGACTTTGCCTTTTAAATTAGAAAAAAAACACAAATATCTTATTCACTCTTTACTGGTGGGAGCTGTATTTTTTTGGTTTTCTTTTTCTTCGGACGATAACAAAATTAGTATTTTTATGATCTCTTTAGTGGTAGTTTCGGTAGGAACCTTAATTTCACAATATCCCAATATTGAGATCAGAAATGTTTATTACAACCTTTTAATTCCAATGCATCTAATGGTAGGGATGATGTTGTCTATAATTTATTTTCCGAATTTAGGGGATCTTTTGAAAATAACGGCGGCGCTGGTATTTTCGTTTGTATTCTACGTTGTGCTTCTTATTAATAATGTATTTATGGTTGTGGAGGAGAAAAAGGAAATTATTCCCTTATACAGGGCGGCGGTTACGTGGAACCAGATCCTTCTGGTTGTAGTAGCAATACCTTATTTGGCGGGAGTATTTAAAATGCCTCTCAATGCTTTTATTCAAGGATTGGTTGTTACTCTTTCTATTTTCTTTTTATTTTCGCACCACCTTTGGGCTCTTCAGTTGGATAGGGAAGTGAAGCAGTTGCGTATAGGGGAGAAGTGGATGTTGATTATATTTATGACATTTTTGGGCTTTATATACAGTATAACGGTCTCATTTATACCTACGGAGTCATTTTTAAGGGCATTATTTGTGTCTACTTTTCTTATTTTCGGAGTAAATTACCTACAGGGGCACTTAAAAAACACCCTAACTTTTAAACTAATAGCAGAATACTTTATACTTTCAGTTATTTTCTTTTTAATAATATTAATATATAAACCTTAAATAAGTCTATTTGAGAATTTTTCTTGTTAGTAACGTAGGGGAACGGGGGATGAAGAAATCCTAAATACAATTAGTTTTAGGATTGTAAAGCGGGGATTCGCACTATAGGGTTATAGGTGATAATGGCATAGGACTGGTATGTTTGAGCTATAGGGTTTATTATTACAATGTACGTTATAATATACCAACCGATGTTGATTTATTTTGAAAATAAAATTATAAACACTAGGTATAATAAGCCGTTATATTATTGTCACAAGGGGATAATGTAACATTATCATATGTTAATTTTCAGGAAGATTGTCATACATTTAGTGGGGTGGGGGGTATATGTGTGGATAAGTAAGCCCTGCAATAAATAATTTAATATTTCTTCCATTAGATTGGTGGCTCATGTAATTAATTTTTATATTTATAATTAATTAGTAATTCATACTTAATTATTTATTTAAATAAAAGTTTTTTATTTTATTTTTTTAGTTTTATAATTATCCGGCTCCCTATTTTAGATTAAATATGTCATTTTCTGGCTCTACAAGATTTGTACTCATAAGAAGTCGTTAAACATACATTATACGTCGTCTCATGTGACCGAAAATGCCTTCTTCCCTTTCATTGATAACGTTTGTTATTTTGAGATTTAAATAAAATATTTTAAATAGATTAAAAATAAAAGATAATAAAAATATTATTTTCTTTTTTAATCCCCTTTTATTTTACATATATATCTCATTTTAGACTTCCGCTTAGATCTTCGGTTATTTTGTGTTATAGTGCCAATAATCCCCTATGTCTGTAATAGATTTATTAAGAAATAAACTGATAAAACTGCAAAAAGAAAGAGAAAAAGTAACTTTGGAGAAAGGTTTAGCCGCCCGTGATAATACTGATTTAAGGGAAAACTTTGCATATGACTATTGGGTGGAGCGTGAGTTTGTAGTTACGGCTAAAATATATAACATTTTAAAAGAAATCGAAGAACTGGGTCCTAAAATACCCCGCAGTAAAAAGAAAAAAAGAAGCCATGCCCCTAAATTGCCCTAGAATCGATTTTTATTTAGAATCAGGTATTTTGTATGGTTGAATGTAAAGACTGTTTTAGAATAAACCCCGAGCCGCTTTGGATAACTTGCTCAACATGATGTAGAATGTGCTTGGATGAATAAACTTACTTTGAATTCAAATTTAGAAGAAGCAATACTTAAATATTTGGAATATTGTGAAATTGAAAGAAATCTTTCTCAAAACACTATTAAAATGTACCATTTTTATCTTATGGATTTTCTTGACTGGACAAAATCATTTTTAAAAAAGGAAGAAATTTTACTGTCTGCAATAGATTACGATTTAATTAAAAAGTACCGGCTGGAATTGAACAGACGAATAAGTTATAAATCAAACCAGGAATTTAAAAGATCCACTCAGAAGACTTTTTTGGTGGCTTTAAGGTCATTTTTAAAGTTTCTGGTTGTGGAAGAAGACTTAGAGCTTATGTCTCCCGACCAGATTATTCTTGGAAAAGCTGAAGAACGCATACCTAAAGTTTTAAATGACGATCAACTGAAGAAGCTTTTTGAAGTTCAGGATTTAAATAAAAGGTCGGGAATGCGGGACCGCGCAATATTAGAAACGCTGTTTAGCACGGGTTTGCGGGTAAGCGAACTTGTAATGCTTGATATCGGCGATATTAATTTAAATACCGGAGAATTCAGTGTGTTAGGAAAAGGCAGGAAAGTTCGTATAGTTTATTTAAGCCCTTCTGCCAGAGAATGGTTGAAAAGATATTTAGCGACAAGACATGATTCTTTTAGTCCCCTTTTCCTGCGCTACAGCGGAAAAAGAATGATACCGGATGACTTTGAAGGTGAATCTTTACGTTTAACTGTTAGAAGTGTCCAGAGGCTGGTGAAAAAATATGCCACCAGGGCGGGTATTGCAATTGATGCCACTCCCCACACACTTCGACACACTTTTGCTACAGGGCTGCTTAAAGAAGGAGCAGATTTAAGGTCAGTACAAGAACTTCTTGGGCATTCTAACGTGTCAACTACCCAAATTTATACACATGTCACAAATAGACAGCTAAAGGAAGTACATAAAAAATTTCATAAAGATGTGGAAACGCCCTTACCGGATCAGCAATAATTTGACAATATAACCTATTAATGTAAATATTACTCAAGGGACTTCCTCCAATAGGAAGTTTTTTTTGTTTCTATTGCATGAACCTGGAAAATAAATTAAATAAGGTAGCCAAATATTTTGACGGACTACAATCTATTGGAGACAAGGATAAATACCCGTACGTTTTATTTTCCCTTACCGACTACAATCCCCCGGTTTTACCTGATTTAATTGAGGATATTGCCGATTTAATTGTAGAAAAAGTTGACTTCAAAAAAGTAAATATTTTGGTCAGCCAGGCCGACCGAGGCGGCGGTCCTCTGACATTTGCAGTAGCTAAAAGACTTGGTTTGCCGTTCTCTCTTGCCAACTGGTATCCGCGGGAAAGCCGGGGGCATCTTGTGGTAGAAAATGCGGGCAGTGCGTCCGGCCCAGGATTTATATGTATTAATGATATAAATAATGATTCAAAGGTTGGAATTATTTATGATCTAATCTCTACCGGAGGAAGTACTATTGCTTTAGCCCATGCGGTAATTAAAGCCGGTGCGGAAATAAAAACCATTGTCAGTGCCGCTGAAAATATTAATTATGACGGTTTCCAAAAAATAGAAAATTTTATAGGTGTTAAACCTTTATCACTTTTAAAATATAAAATTGTTGAGGGTTATACACAAGTTATTTTATGAACGAAAGGACCATATTCAAAACCCTGCCTTTGGGCGTAACTTTTGACGATGTATTGCTTGTTCCGGTCCGCTCCCCTGTTAAATCGAGGTCGGATGTTGATGTAAAAACAAATCTCACTAAAAAAATAAAATTAAAAATCCCGTTTATACCGGCCAATATGGATACCGTAACCGAGAGTTCCATGGCAATTGCGGTTGCACATGAGGGCAGTCTTGGGATAATCCACCGTTTCCACAGCATAGAGCGTGAAGTGGAAGAAGTTAAAAAAGTAAAACGAGTAGAAGATTTAGTTTTGTATCATCCCGTCACCTTGTTTCCAAACCATACACTCGCAGATGTGCTATTTCAAATTGACAGGTACGATACAAGATCTTTTCTTGTTGTAGACGAGAAAAATAAACTATTAGGAATATTGACCAGCAGAGATTATCAGTTTGAAAAGAACCTGAGTACAAAAGTAAGCAAAATGATGACACCTGTGGAAAGGTTGATTACAGCAACATATAACACGACTTTGGAGCAGGCAAAAAAAATACTGAGCGAAAAAAGACTGGAAAAGCTTCCTTTGGTTTATAAGGACGGAACTTTGGCAGGTTTGTATACTGCGAAAGATATTATTTATTTTGAGTCCAAGCCGAATGCTCTAAGAGATAAAGAAGGCAGGCTGATGGTAGGAGCTTCTGTAGGTGTTGTCGGCGATTATATGGAAAGGGCTTCAGAACTGGTTAAAGCTGAAGTTGATCTACTTTTGGTGGATGTAGCCCATGGTCATGCGGATCATACTATTGACGCGATTAAAGTTTTAAAGAAGAAGTTTCCTAATGTTCAGTTGATGGGCGGGAATATTGCTACCGCTGCAGCTGCTAAAGATATGATAAAAGCCGGAGTTGATTCGGTTAAGGTAGGAATCGGTCCTGGTTCGGTATGTACAACCAGAACTATGTCCGGTGTCGGGGTTCCCCAACTTTCCGCAGTGCATGAAGTTTCAGTGGAATGTTCAAAAGTTGGAATTCCTGTTGTCGCAGACGGCGGAGCAAAAACCCCCGGTGATATAGTTAAAGCTTTGGCAGCAGGCGCCGATGTGGTAATGTCCGGAAATATGTTTGCCGGAACAGAAGAGGCACCAGGACAAAAAATTGTTATAGAGAGTAAAACTTACAAAGTTTACCACGGCTCGTCTACATCGGAGACTGCAAAAAACAGAAATAAGAATGGAGATTTTAGTAAATTAGCCAAACATCAATTAAATTACGTTGAAGGTGCAGAAGCATTAGTCCCCTACAAAGGTTTTGTAGACAAAATGATTTATAGAACGCTTGGTGGTATAACTTCAGGTTTTAGCTATTGCGGAGCCCATACCATTCAGGATCTGCATAAAAATGCCCGATTTATAATGGTTACACCTACAGGAGTTAAGGAAAGCAGCTTTCACGATGTCAATTTTGCAAGATCACATTGATTTTTTATCCCGCTTAATTCCTACCATAGATTTTACCGGTTCAAAACTTTTTCTGTGAATATCGCAAGGTCCGAATTTATAAAGTGCCTTTAAGTGTTCTTGTGTTCCGTACGCCTTATTCTTATTAAATAAGTAAGGTTTGTACTCTTCTCTGCTTTCATACATTTTTGTAATTAAATCATCTCTGAATACCTTGGCAATGATAGAAGCAGATGCGATGGAAATGCTTTTGTTATCGCCTTTAACTATGTTTGTCTGTATCATCTTTTTTATTACTTTTATGGGAAATAAATCGGTTAATATGTGTTCTGCTTTTACCGATAATTTTGAAATCGCGTTAAAAAAGCCAATTTGAGTACACTTTGATACCCCTATATCATCTATTGTTGTATTATCAACTATTTCTATTGAATATGCGACAGCGTTGTTTTTAATAAATATGCTTAGTTCTTCTCTTTTTGCTGATAATAAAAGCTTAGAGTCGCGTATCTGGTTGTATTTTTCAAGAATTCCAGACACAATGTCGTTATTTGTGTGTATTTCTCTGCCCACGAATATGTCAGCCAATAATTTTAAATGAATTGGATTTAAAATTACTGAAGCTACTACCATTGGACCGGCTAATGCTCCCCTACCCACTTCATCAACTCCGGCAATGTACTCAATTCCCTTTTTTAGTAGATTAGACTCATAAATCATAAGATGACTTTTAGAAGGATTTATAATCCAGGCAGGGGTATTTCTCATAATTACATTTTACTACTTTATTTTTGGGAATGGTGGTACTTATTTTTCAACTTGCTGCATAGAAACGGCGGCGCAAAGGGCGTCAAAGTCGAACCTGCCATCTATAAATGTAATTATTTTTTTGTTTCATTTTCCACCTGCCTGGCCATAGATATAACTGTGTTAATTGCTTCTTCTATATTGTTTGCCTTTATATTAGCTCCAGCGGCGATTCTGTGGCCTCCACCTCCAAATTTTTCTGCAATAGGCGACACACTGTAAGAGTATTCGTGCGAACGCATGCTTAAATTATATATACCCGGTGTTTTGAGCTCAGTAACGACAAAAACAAAGTTTACTCCGCTTAATCTTTTCAGTTCGTCGGCTGGTGGTGCAGTTATATCTTCCCATTTTAAATCATGTTTAAATAATTCCCCCTGAGTAATAAAGGAATAGGCAAATTTATTGTCATAGTCTACTCTTAAGTTATTAAATACAATTGCCCTCATTTTCATATTTTTTAGTGTGTCATTGAATGTTAGTGTTCTAATCAAATCAATATAGTTTAATCCCCTATCCCACATATCGGCTGTTAAACGCAAATCCTGCGGTGTTGTTGTGTTGTGCTGAAAAAAGTTAGTATCTAAAAGCATGGCGATTAAAATGTTGTATTCTTGTTCTCCGTTTATTATTATTCCGGCTTCTTTAAATAGCTTAACAAGGACAGTACAAGTACTGGATTCATCGCTATATACATAATTTAAATTACCATAGTAAGAATTTGAAAAATGATGATCAATATTGATTTTTTTAATGTTTTCCGGCAGGACAAAAGTGAACTCTTTATTAATATGGTTGGATGTGCTTGTGTCAAGAAAGATCATGAGGTCATACTGTGAAAAGTCCACTGATGATGGGTTAAAGTTTTCTTTAATTTCATACTCTTTTACGAGTTCTTTAGCGACATTTGGAATAATACCATCAAAATATGCTTCATATTCTAATCCAAAGCTTTTAAGTGCTGTTCGCATAACTGCGATTGCGCAGTACGAATCGTAGTCAAAACGTGCATCCATACAAGTTACCACCCGTTTGCTGTTTTTTATAGCTTCAATTATTTCTTGTGCCGTGTTATTAATCTTTTGTGCTTCCATTTTGAATAACTAGGCAAGTTTATTACTTTTATCATATTAACGCAAGGAAAAATACCAATTATAAGGTATCTTTATAAATATGATTACAGCTGTAAAATTATTCTCCTGCCCTGTTTTCTTCCACTTCAGGCTCATCATCCAAAAACGCCACCGAGGTTACTTTATCACCTGTTTCAAGTCTAATCAGCCTTACACCTTGTGTAGCTCTTCCCAAGGTAGGAATTTGGTCAGTGGAAAGCCTAATAACCTTTCCACTCAATGTGGCTATAAGTATATCCGTTTCCGCTTTTTTAGGCATGGCTTGTGCGGCAATTAATTTTCCGGTTTTTTCTGTAATCTTATAGGTTAGTATTCCGGTGCCTCCCCTGCCTTGTACTTTATATTCGTCTAGCGGGGTTCTTTTACCGTAACCGCCTTCAGTAACAACAATCAGATTATCTTTTTTACTCTCTTTGGATATTACTACCATTCCTACAACGTAATCGTCTTGTTTCTTGGTCAATTTAATACCGGTCACGCCACTAGCTGCCCTGCCCATAGATCTGACATCTTTTTCGCTGAATCTTATTGACTGACCTTGTGAAGTGGTAAGCAAAATGTCGTCATCTCCGTTTGAGAGCGAAACTCTGGTTAAATAATCCCCATCAGGCAAATTTATGGCAAGAATTCCGGACGATCTAATGTTGGCAAATTCTTCCAATGAGGTCTTTTTAACAGATCCTTGTTCAGTACAGAATACCAAGTACCCTTTACCGCTCTCTAATGCCTCAGAAGACAATGCAAGAAACGTATGCATATTCTCTTCCTGTCCTATATTTAAAAAGTTGACCAGCGCAGTTCCTTTGGCAACTCTGCTGGATTCAGGAATATCCCAGATTCTCATTTTGTAGACGCGTCCTTTGTTGGTAAAGAAAAACGCATAATCATGTGTATTGCATATCCTTATGGTCGAAACCTGGTCTTCTTCTTTTAATGATTGTCCGGTTACTCCCTTACCTCCTCTGGCTTGTTTTCTGTATGCATCTTCTTTCAATCGTTTTATATAGCCATTTTCCGAAATAGTGATTATACAGTTTTCCTGGATCACAAGGTCTTCGTCGGTTAACTCCCCAACTTTTCCTTTTATGACTTTGGTTTTTCTTTCATCGCCGAACTTTTCCCTGATTTCTAGCAACTCTTTTTTAACTATCTCTATTATCTTTTTCGGCGAAGCTAAAATTGCCTCAAAATCCTTTATAGCCGCCTGGATTTCTTTGAGTTCTTCCTCAATTTTAAGCCTTTCAAGCGCCGCCAGCCTTCTAAGCTGCATATCCAAAATTGCCTGCGCCTGAATCTCGGACAAGCCAAACTTTTCCATTAATCCTTTTTTAGCTGTGTCCACGTCTTTTGAAGATCTAATAAGCTTTATGACCGCGTCTAAATTGTCCAGAGCTATTTTAAGCCCGAGTAAAATGTGTTCTCTTTCTTTGTATTTGCCGAGCAAATATATGGTTCTTCGCACTACCACTTTCTGTCGATGCTTCACAAACTCTTCCAGGATCATTTTTAAAGTCATAAGTTTGGGCTCATTTTCTAAAAGCGCAAGTATATTGGCGTTGAATGTGCTTTGAAGCTGAGTATATTTGTAAAGCTGATTTTCAAGTTTTTTTGGGACAGCCTCTTTTTTAAGCTCTATAACTATTCGTAGACCCTCCCGGTAGTTGGATTCATCCCTTAAATCCGAAATCCCCTCAATCCTTTTGTCTTTTACCAGATCCGCAATTTTGGCAACAAGCGTTGATTTGTTCACTTGGTACGGTATTTCGGTGACAATAATTCTTGTTCTGCCGGCTTTTTCCTCTATGTTTAACTTCGCGCGTGTCACTACCCTACCCTTTCCGGTTGCATACATTTGAATAATTTCTTTTTGATCGTAAATAGTGCCGCCTGTCGGAAAATCTGGTCCTTTAATAAACTGGACCAAGTCTTCAACATTTGCGTCTGAGGAAAAATCTACCAAGGCAACCTGCTCTTTATCATCTTTTTTAGGAGGAATTCCTATATTGTCAGCCTTTTCAATTAAAAATTGGATTCCGTCGAGTACTTCGCCCAAATTATGCGGAGGGATGTTTGTAGCCATTCCTACGGCAATGCCGGCAGCACCGTTAATAAGCAGATTTGGAAGCAATGAAGGAAGATATGCCGGTTCCATATTCTGTAAATCATTTAGGTTGAAATCGACGGTGTTTTTGTCGATGTCCGTGTATAAAAATTCTGCGATTTGTGAGAGTTTTGCTTCGGTGTACCTCATTGCAGCCGGAGGATCTCCGTCAATGTTTCCGAAGTTTCCCTGGGGGGCAATAAGAGGATATCTGAGAGAAAAACCCTGCCCCATTCTTACCATTGAATCGTAGACCGCTACGTCACCGTGAGGGTGGTAATTTTTTAAAACTTCTCCTACTACTGCCGCCGATTTGTGGTATTTACCGCTGAAAGTTATTTTCTGGTCATACATTGCGTAAATTATTCTTCTGTGAACTGGTTTTAAACCGTCTCTTACATCCGGAAGAGCTCGCGAAACTATTACGCTCATGGCGTAGTCAAGATAAGCTCTTTGGACTTCGTCTGTAATATCGGATTTAATAATACTTGAATCACTTGAACTTGGATTGTTGGCGGACTGCTTTTCTTTTATTTTTTCCAAATCATAATTATCGGTTTTTGGACTATTTGTTTTCTTAGAGGGCATAACTGAATAAGTGTATCAGTTTTGAAAGGGGGTTTCAATCTTGACAACGGGGATTTGTTGTGGACGAACCGGCACCTTGTAGGGGTGGTTTGGTGCCGGTTCAAATAGGCGCTGGCTGTGCGTATGACGTTTTTATGGTGGAAGGAGTCCTTTCAGCCATTCATTGAAGTCATTTTGGAACTCCTGAAGTGCCAATATCAGGAGAACTACAACTACGATCAGGACAATTAGTACAGCTCCTGACCTTGTCATAGCAAAAGTAATTACCAAAATGACTGTCAAAAAGGCGAGAAATATTAACGCAAGCGCAGAAAGTGGGATTTGAGGGTCATTTCCCATTTTGCAAATCTCCTTTCGTCTCTTTATTTGTACAGTAGTTATATACTACAGGGTTTGTGTTGTAAAGTTTGTATAAAAGAACTTTAATTAGCAAATTAACAACATAGGACAAGTCTTTTGAAATTAAAAATAATATGAAAAAATGATTTGATTATTTAGAAGTTATAATCTTCTCAATTTCCGGGGCTAAATCCTTTTTTCTGCTCATTCTAGGACCCACATCGGCAATTCTGTCGTGTCCTTGAGTAGTAAAAGCCTGCTCAAGAACCTTTTTTTCATCTTCGTTGGTATAAAGTGCCTGGGAATTTATTTTCAGGATATCGGTGATAAATAAAAACCCATACTGAACATCTTCTTTTGATTTTACTTCTTTAAGAGCGTTAATGAGTACATCTTTTTGGTTCAGAAGTGCTTCTGATTCAACTGTTTCTGCCTGTCCTATAAATACTTTTTTACCTCCGAAATCGAATATTTTAAAATCTTTTTTTACGATTTGTTCGGGGGAAAGACCTTCGATATCCGACTTGGCTTTGAATATTTCAAAAGTTAGCTTTTCAAGATCTATATATAGTTCTTTGGCTATTTTGTTGGCTATTTCCGAATCCAAACCTGTTGTTAAGCTTGATTTAAGACCTACGCAGTCGGAAAGTATTGAGGATAAAATTAGAGCCAGGGTTTTATTGGTCGGTTTAATTCCGGCAGATTCAAACTCTTCATAGATTATGGTGCTGGTTGATCCCAAAGGTCTTAAATCAATTTTTATTGCTCTTTTAAAATCCACTTTCATTTTGTGGTGGTCAACAATCCCCAGGATTTTTTCGTTATCTACTTTTTCGGATCTCTGGTCAAATTCATTGTGGTCTACCAAAATAAAGTGGTCGTCCGGACCAATGGTTACATCATCAATATTTACCGGAAGGTCTACATTAAATTTTTGGAAGACAAATTGAGTTTCTTTATTCGGAGGGCCGGCCACTGCCGCCACTAATTCGGAATCTTTGTATTTATTTGATCTTTGAAGGAATTCAGTATATTCCACGGCGGAGGCAACTGAATCCAGATCCGAAGGCTTGTGTCCTATTACGTATATTTTCATAACTGATAGTTTATCATAAGACTTTGTATAGAATGAAGTGGTTTTAAATCCTATAATGAAGCATTGAAACTTTTAAACTAAATCCACATTCGCCTGCTTGGCGTGGGTTTGGATAAATCTTTTTCTGGGCGGAACTTCGTCGCCCATCAACATTGTAAACACTTCATCAGCTTTAACGGCGTCTTCTACTTCCACCTGTTTCAGTTTTCTTGTTTCGGGATTCATGGTTGTGTCCCAAAGTTCGTCGGCGTTCATTTCCCCCAGTCCTTTAAATCTTTGTATTATTGCCTTTTTCCCCGGGTCTGTATCCAGGAATTTTTCTCTTTCTCTATCGTCAAACAGGTACTTTTTTTCCTTGCCCCAAGTAGCTTTGTATAGTGGCGGCACAGCCAGGTATATGTGTCCGTTCTGTACAAGTTCTGTCATATGTCGGTAGAAAAACGTTAAATAAAGCGTTGCAATGTGCGAACCGTCCACATCTGCATCGGCCATTATAATCAATTTGTTGTATCTTAATCTTTCAGGGCTGTAGTGGTCACCTATTCCCGCTCCGATTGCTACTATCAAGGTTTTAAACTTTTCGGAATCAATAATTTTGTCTAATCGGGCTCTTTCTGTATTCAATACCTTCCCGAACAGCGGCAGTATAGCCTGAAACTGTCTATTTCTTCCGTCTTTTGCCGGTCCACCTGCCGAGTCTCCCTCTACTATAAAAAGCTCGGTTTTTTTAGGGTCTTTTTCAGAGCAGTCAGCTAACTTGCCGGGTAGCACTCCCCCACCATCCAGAGCTGTTTTTCTAATAACGGTATCGCGGGCGGCCTTTGCAGCGATTCTTGCTCTTAAAGCCAGTACATTCTTTTCTACTATTGCGGCTGCGTCTTTAGGGTTTTCTTCAAAAAAGGATTCCATCGCTTCTCTTACGACGGTTTCTACTGCCGGCCTTACATTAGAATTTCCGAGTTTTGCTTTTGTCTGTCCTTCAAACTGTAATGTTGAAGAATCCAATTTTACTGATACCACTGCTGTTAATCCTTCTCTCATATCTTCACCGGATAAATTCTCGTCTTTTTCTTTTAGGATATTGTTTTTGCGGGCATAATCATTTATTACCTTGGTTAAAGCCGATCTGAAGCCTGTTAAATGTGTTCCGCCCTCAGAGTTTTTAATATGGTTGGCAAAACAGTATATATTTTCGGAAAAGGTGTCATTATATTGCATAGCAGTTTCTACGGTTACTCCGTCCATTTCTTTTTGAACAAAGAAAATGTGCTGGTTTATAAGAGATTTATTTCTGTTTAGAGATTTAAGAAATGATTTTAGCCCCCCCTCAAAATAAAAAGTGTAATTTTGATCAGTTCGGTGGTCAATTAGTTCGAATTTTATACCCCCGGTTAGGTATGCGTATTCTCTTAATTGGCTAATGAAAAATTTTGTTCCGAAGTTTATAGTTTCAAATATTGTATTATCGGGCATAAACTGAACAACGGTTCCGCTTTCGTAAGGCCAACCGGGAAAATCCAGCGTCCATTTTGATCCTTTAATCTTAGTTTTAGGGTTTTTCAGGTCTACTTTGGCTACGGGGCTTAAAACTTTTCCGCCGTTTTCATATTCCTGCATAACGACTTCATTTCCCCTTCTTACTATTACTCTGCACCATTTGGAAAGTGCGTTTACTACGGATGCTCCTACACCATGTAGCCCGCTGGAAACCTTATATCCTCCTCCCCCGAATTTTCCTCCTGCGTGCAGCCTGGTAAAAGCCAGCTCAAGCGCGGATACTTTGTATTCTTTTTTTATTTCGTAAGGAATTCCTCTGCCGTTGTCATAAATAGCGGCAGAACCATCTTCAAAAAATTCCACTTTTATGTGGTTGGCGTATCCGGCAATTGCTTCATCCATTGAATTATTAACTATTTCGGTTATTAAGTGGTGCAAACCCTCCTGCCCTGTTGAACCGATGTACATGCCTGGTCTTTTTCGAACCGGCTCCAGTCCTTCCAATACTTGAATTTGTTCTGCCCCATAATTGCTTGGGTCTTTTTTATATGTTAGCGGCATAGCTTAATGATTTTAGCCGAAGTTGGATGTGGTTTCAACCTGCAGTTTTGGTTGTTTCTAAAGCATTAATTGGAATGCTTTAAATTAGTATGTGACGGATTTCGGGTATTTGTAGCTATAAATTCCAAGGCTATCTTTGCACTTAAGTTGGTATTTTCTAAGTCAGATTTCACTTTATTTAAATTGTTGAGCAAAGTTACAGCACCGCCTCCAGTCTGCTCTTTTAAGTATGATCTTCCTTCCAACATTAGTATTTCCAGATTATCAATTATCTCTTTTTTGTCTTTCTTTGAAGTTTCGGCCGCCCATTCTAATCTGTCACCTGTGCTTTGATTAAGTAGTTCTGTAAAAAAAACATTTTCAGTTTCACTTGTGGAGTCGCTTTTCATGCTTTTGTTTAAAGAAATTTTTCGACATCTTGATAAAACAGTCGGCAGTACCGATTCTTCAGTTTTAGCTAGCAAGATCAAGGTTGCGTACGCGGGAGGCTCTTCTAAAGTTTTCAAAAGGGCATTTTGAGCTTCTCTAGTCATGTAGTGGGATTCGGAAATAACCAGTAACTTATACTTATGCGAGAAAGGCTTATTCGAAAGAAATTTAACAGCTTCCCTTATATCGTCTATTCCTATGCTTTTTTTGTCATCAATAGTTTTTAAAATTTTCAGGTCGGGATTGTTTTCGCTGTTCGCAAGTTCCAGACTTTGGGCAATTTCAAAACATTTTTTCTCGCGGGAATCCTGGCTGGATCCGAAAATTATAATTGAACCGTTCATGGTTTTTATTATATATCATTATTTGTGGATTATAGTTTTACATTGCGGTAAAAAGAAAAATACTTTTATCTTTCCAATATACATATTAATTGCTATCATTTTATTAAGTGCCGTGCGGTACTTAATGCAATGCACGCGGACTACAAAACCTGAAAACTGCCTATGTTGAAGTTTGATACTACTAAGTCAATAGAAGATTTGCTTTACGATAGAAAGCTCATTAACTCGGACCAGCTTTCTGCAATTAAATTTGAACACGTAAATACCGGCAAAGATTTAACTCAAATTGTTAAAGAACGAGGTTTTGTGAGTGATGAGGATTTTGTTAAGGCATTTGGCGAAGTGTACGGTATTGAATATGTAAATCTTACAGGAAAGCAAATACCTGCTGAATTAGTTGAATTAGTCCCCCTTTCAGTGGCAAAAAAATACAATATAGTACCCTATTTACTTGATGGTGACAAGCTTTCGGTTGCTATGGTCGATCCCCTGGATCTACAAACCATTGAATTTATAGAAAGAAAAACCAGTTATACAGTTATTCCATTTATTACTTCTCAAAAAGATGTAGACCGTATTTTAGACGAGCAAAAAGGCAAAGCCATCGGAGAGGAAATAAGTGCAGCTCTTGAAGAAATCAGCCAGACTACTTTAAAAATCGATGAAACAGGCGGCGAATTAACAGATGCCACTATAAGGGATGCTCCTATAGCGAGAATAGTGGGAATGATTTTGGAGACCGCAGTTAAAACTCTGGCTTCAGATATTCATTTGGAGCCGGGTGAAAAGGGATCCAGGCTGAGATATAGAATAGACGGAGTTTTAGAAGAAAAAAGAATCATACCTAAAGAAATGCACGATTCTATAATTGCCCGTATTAAAATATTGGCCAAAATGAAAATTGACGAAAAAAGAATTCCTCTTGACGGAAGATTTAAGGTTCAGGTAGGTAACACTCAAACCGACTTGAGAGTCTCAACTCTTCCTACAATTTATGGAGAAAAAGTAGTTATCAGGTTGCTTAAAGAAGAAGGTGCGGTATTTACATTCAAAGATTTGGGACTGCGCGGGTTGTCTTTAAAAAGGTTCGAGGAGCAGATATTAAAGCCAGTCGGAATGGTATTGGTTACAGGTCCTACCGGCTCGGGAAAAACCGTAACTTTGGCGTCTGCGCTTGCAAAGTTAAATACTGTGAGAGTGAATATAGTTACTATTGAAGATCCTGTTGAAATAAGAGTTCCCGGAGTAAATCAGGTTCAGATAAATCCTCAGGCAGGACTGACATTTGCCAACGGATTAAGAGCGTTTTTAAGGCAGGATCCGAACATTATTATGGTAGGTGAAATAAGGGACGGCGAGACCGCTGAGCTGGGAGTACACGCCGCTTTAACCGGTCACTTGGTACTGTCTACTTTGCACACTAATTCTGCCTCCGGCGCCTTGCCCAGACTTTTAGATATGGGGATCGAAAATTTCCTACTTGCGTCAACAGTAAATGTTATTTTAGCGCAAAGGCTTGTAAGAAAAATCTGCACCAACTGCAAGGAAGAACATGATACACCCGCGGAGGTTTTACAGGAAATGAAAACTATATTGTCTTCCATAGAAAGAAATAAAACTATTATGCTTAAAGATCCGGAAGTTGTGAAGATAATTAAAAAATCAAGTGAAGGTCCTATTAAATTGTATAAAGGTAAAGGTTGCGATAAATGCGCAAATACCGGATACAAAGGACGAATCGGAATATTTGAAGTTCTGGAAATGTCGGACAGAATCGGCCGATTAACCCTTGAAAGCAGCACAGCCCAGCAAATTCAGGATGTTGCTATGGAAGAAGGAATGTTAAATTTAATGCAGGATGGTTATTTACGGGTTGTAGAAGGAGTAACTACTCTATCAGAAGTTATGAGAGTTGCCAAATAAAATTATGAAACTTACAGCGTCGCAGATGTTGGAAAAAGTACTTTCACTTAATGCATCGGATTTACATTTGTCCGTAGGGGCTAATCCGATGGTCAGGGTAAACAGGAGACTGTCTCCTCTTGAAGAAGGGGCTCTTTTGATGGTCGGAGATATTGAATACTTTCTATCCCAATTGATGGAAAAAGAGCAGAAAGATTTATTTGAAGTAAACAGAGAATTGGATTTTTCAGTGTCGCTTGGAAATAAAGCGAGATTTAGGGTGAATGCATTTTATCAGAAGGGTTATCCTTCAGTGGCGTTAAGGCTTATTCCGCCCCATCCCCCTTCTTTAGAATCACTTAATCTTCCAAAGTCAATTAGCAATTTGTGCGAGTTAAGACAGGGGCTGGTAATGGTAGTAGGACCTACCGGACACGGAAAGTCCACAACTATTGCAGCAATGATTCAAAGGATAAATGAAACCAGATCCGAACACGTTATTACTGTTGAAGACCCTATTGAATATATTTTCACTAATAAACTGTCGCTGATTGAACAAAGAGAAATGTTTTTGGATACGCATTCGTGGGAAATTTCTCTGAAATCTGTTTTAAGGCAGGATCCTAACGTGGTAATGATCGGAGAAATGAGAGACACAGAAACAATAAGTACCGCCCTTCAAATAGCAGAAACCGGTCATTTAGTTTTTACAACTCTTCACACTAATTCGGCCGCTCAGTCGGTGGACAGGATTATCAGTTCCTATCCTGAGGAAAAAAGGGCCGAAGTAAGACTTCAGTTTTCACAGGTTCTTGAGGTAATAGTTTCAATAAGACTTCTACCGTCTGACTCTAAAGGAATGGTTCCTGCAGTTGAGCTGATGCTGGCGAGTGACGCAATTAGAAACCTTATTCGAGAGGGAAAAACACATTTGATAGATAACATGATCGGCAACAGTATAAGTATGGGAATGTGCCCACTGGATAGGAGTTTGGCAACTTTAGTGAATGATGGAGAAGTAGATGTAAACGAAGCCTTAAAATTCAGCCCGCGCCCTGATGAATTAAGAAGAATTATTAAAGAAACTAAGGTAGCGTCTAAATAAAGAACGAAATAATACATGGCTATTTATAATTATGTAGCAACTGACAACTTAGGTGTCAGACGCGTAGGTACGGTCGACGCGCGCACTGAAGAACTTGCAATTTCCCTGCTAAAAAATCAGGGAATGTTTGTTCTAAGCCTTACGGAAAAGAAAGCTAATTTATTCGAATTTCTGATAGAACTCCGCGGTGTTCCCGAAAATGAGGTGGTCAATTTTACGAGGCAGTTTTCAACTATGATATCTGCCGGGCTGCCTATATCCAGAGCTTTGGAAATATTAGCCGAACAAACAACTAATAGAAAAATGAGAAAAATCCTGGGAGATATATTAAGAGACGTTGAAGGAGGTTCTTCATTATCCATGGCTATGTCCAGATATCCAAAAGTTTTTAAAAATACCTACCAGGCATTGATAAGGGCAGGAGAATCATCAGGAAAGTTGGATGAAATTCTTAACAAACTTGCTGCCACCATGGAGGCTAACCGGGAATTAAATGCAAAATTTAAAGCGGCCATGATTTATCCTGCAATTGTATTTTTGGCTATGATCGGCGTTTTTGTGATAATGATGGTTTTTGTAATACCTAAACTGGCAACTATGTATGAGAGCTTAAATATAGAGCTTCCGCTCATGACGAAGATAATGATTGCGTTTTCCAAGCTGTTTACCGAAAAGGTTTATATAATTTTCGGTTTGGCAGCAGGAGGAATTTTCGGGTGGTCGAGGTTTTCAAAATCAGATACAGGTAAAAGTTTTATGTCGTATATATCCTTTAAACTTCCCGTATTCGGGAATATAAACAGACAAACTGATATTACACAAATGACGAGCACTCTTAGTCTTCTCATAGCTTCTGCGGTTCCTATAGTTGAGTCACTGAAAATAGTTTCGGATGTGGTGAAAAACAGAGTATATAAAGAAATATGCCTTGAAGCAGCGAGACGAGTTGAGAAAGGAAGCCCCCTTTCGGAATATTTTAAAGCTAATAAAAACCTTCCGCCTTTGTTAGGTCAAATGGCATCCGTTGGAGAAGAAACAGGTCAGCTTGATCAGTCTCTTGAAAAAGTTGCGGATTATTTTGCCGGAGAGGTTGATCATGCTGTAAAAGGAATGTCAGCAGCCCTTGAACCTATAATTTTAATCTTGCTAGGAAGTATGGTAGGTGTTTTAATTATTTCTATAATTACTCCGATATACAAGATAACAGCTTCGCTTTAGAGAAAGTATTATTTTGCTTTGAGGAAGTGTTGTAAAACTGCAAATTATATATAATAAATAGAAGGAGGTGAAATTTATAATCATATGATAAGAAAAGAAAAAGGTTTCACACTGGTTGAACTTATTGTTGTTATCGCAATCATCGCATTGCTCGCTGGTGTTTTAGCTTTGGTTATTAACCCGGCTCAAATGTTAGCTAAAGGTAGAGATTCAAAGAGACTGAGAGAAATGGACACATTGCAAAGTGCTTTAACAGTTGCATTAACCGAACAGGAAATAGTTTTAACGGATACCAGCGGTTGTACTACATGTACCAGTGCCTCCGGCACACAAGCCGTTGACGGCACAAATGGATGGATTAAATTTACGATTCCTGCAACTAAAACAGGTTTAGCTAAGTACCTACCTGCTGTACCAGTTGACCCAACTAACACCACAATTTATGTGTATACTTTCGCGTCAACTATAACAGGATACGAAATCAATGCAGTAATGGAATCTACCGACAACGCTACAAAAATGACTACAGACGGAGGAAATGACGCAGCTGCCTATGAAGTCGGAACATCATTAACTATAATCTGATTTGCTTTGTGGAGACCCCAGAATTCTGGGGTCTTCTTCAGTTTTTGCTGTTTTTACTGTGTTTGATATTATATTTTGGACGGTACTCAGTTTATTAGTTTGGTATTTACGCAAGCCTATTAATAAAAATGTTGTAGTGTTCCCATCCCACTGATACACTTTAGGGCATGCTTTACGCTGTTTATTATATTTTAATTTTTTTTGTAGGCGCGATTTTCGGATCATTTTTAAATTTGGTATCCGACAGACTTCCGTTTGAAAAACCTTTTTTAAAAGGTAGGTCTAAGTGCGAGTCATGTTCCAAGCTGCTTTCTCCCAAAGAACTGGTTCCCCTATTAAGCTATATTTTTATAAAAGGAAAATGTTTGAGTTGTAAAACCAAATTGTCCCATATTTATTTTATAAGTGAATTGTTTACAGGTTTGGGATTTATCGGCATAGCGTACTGGACAAAATTATTTGATAATTTTTCGATTGAAAATATTTTGAATTTTTTATATTTATCGGCTATTTATTGTTTTTATGTAACTTTGTTTCTGACGGATCTGAAGTTCAGGCTTGTGCCTAACAAAATCGTTTATACAGGAATTGTTTTTGTAATTTTATTCCAACTTGCAGTGTCGGTTTTTAATTTAATGGTATTAAGATCGGGTTTATTAAGTGATACTTTCGGAGTGTATTTATATAAAGCTGGATACTTTGACAACCAGGTTTTATATTTGCTCCGAGATTTTGGTTTTAATATTGTCAGCTCCTTTGCTATTAGCTTGTTCTTTCTGTTTCTGATTTTTATTACAAAAGGCAGAGGTATGGGAGGCGGAGATGTAACCCTGGGATTTTTGATAGGAATGGTAAACGGTTTTCCTAATAATATACTGGCAATTTTTTTGGGTTTTATTATAGGCGCGGTAGTGAGCGTTGTGTTGGTGTTAATTAAAATAAAAACTATAAAAGATACCATACCGTTCGGGCCTTTTTTGATTTTAGGAAGTATTGTGGCATATGTTTACGGAACAGCTGTTTTGGACTGGTATTTCGCAGTTATTAAATAACCGGCAATATTGACACCATTTTTAAATAATGTGTTCTATTGACTTGAAAAGCATAAAGTTTAGAATTGATCTCGAAGAGAAAACTGTATGGATGAAAGTATAACTAGCCTCAACCTTTCCAACGGAAGAAGGAAATTAAAGTTTTTTCTTCTTCTTATTCCTATATCTGTAGTTCTATTTGCATTGCTTTTATATTTGCAAAATACCAATAAAGTAGTTACCAAGCAAACCCCGGAAAAGAATGAAAAAGATGATTCGGTTTTTGGAAATGTAAAAGAAAAAAGTCCGGAAATAGTAGATTATAAATATTTTACTTCATACACTAAGGACAAGGATGGAAACCAGGTATTATCGGCTATTACTTCTACGGTTTTGGATATTCAGGGAAAATCGATTTCACTGAAAATGAAAAATGAATCACCTTTGATTGTTGATACTTCTATAAATTTCAGTTTTTATAAGTATAAAAAGGATTTGAACGATCCGTTGGAAATAGCAGATTTTTCAGAAATTAAAAAAGACATGACGGTTACAGTTTTTTTTGATTATAATAGTAATGATAATAAAGTGGTTTTCAGGATTTTAGAATAATTTGTAATGCGTAAAATAACTGTCTACATTTATGTATTGTTTTTTTCACTTATAATTTTGAGTGGTGCTAAAAATTTGTATGCGCAATGCGGAGGTGATCCAACAGGTTGTTATACTCCGGATGGGCAGTGCTGTGCTAATGGTGTTAACTGCTGTTACTGCGATCAACAGCCTGGGAAAATCGGGTGCGACGGGCCTTCGGGTACTTATAGGTGCTTGAGTTATAATTTCTGTGGTGGAGGAGCAAAAGATAATTGGCTTCCGACCGGATGGTTAGATGTAGCTAACTGTACGGCCTTCCAAGGTTGGGCTGGTGATCAAGATACTGGTGATTCGCAAATTAATGTAGAATTTTATGCCGATAATGTTTTAATACCAGGAAGTAAAATACTTGCAAATCGTCCAAGGGAGCAAGCTGTGTGTGACGCTGTAGCTGGTAACAATTGTTACACATGTCCAAGTTCTGCCGCGGGGTGTTTGCACGGATTTTATTTTTCTGTACCGGAGTATCTCAAAAATGGTGCGTCTCACTCAATAACTGTATGGGCTTATAATATAAGAAATAACAATACGGAAACAGACTCTGGTCGAACTGGTAGGAATCAGCAATTAAACGGAACACCAAAAACAATAACTTGTGCTCCAGTAAATAATCCGCCTGTCGCTTACATAACCGGAACTGACATTTCAAGTTCTCCTGCTCTAAATCTTCCGCAAAATACATTAACTACTGTATACGAAGGCGACATGTTAAGATTTGGAGTCGGGGCAACCGATTCAAATAACAATTTATCTAATTTGCGTTTAATTAACTGGGGTGACGGGGTAGCCGCGAGAGATCTAATAGTTCCTGCGCGAAGCTGTACAGGAGTGTGCGGTTCATTGAACGGTTCTTACGACTTTAATACTAATTCTTATGGGGGTAAAAATCTTTATTTTTATTCATATGCTACCGATCAGGCCGGTTTAACAGCTGCCAGCGGCGTTATACAAGTTTATGTAAGACCGAAAGTAATTTTAAGCGGAGTAATATATGAAGCCCCGCTGATAGGTTCGTGTTCTGCTACTTCACTTATTGGAAATGCAACAGTTACTATATATAACGAGTTGAATCAAGCATATCCTTCTACAAATACTGACGGCGGTGGAAATTATTCTTTTAGTTTAAGGTATGGGAGCAATGTTAAAACAATCTGTGTAAATCCTCCAGCCCCTCCGACGGGTGTCTATAGGTTGAATTGTGTAGTCAATGGAGGTACGGAGAATGCTTATCCCAGTCCGTCGTGCCATACGTTAAACACTCAAATTACCAACATGACATCGAACAGGACGTTAAATGTAGGATTGAAGATCGAAACTCAAGAGCCATGGTTCACCTCTCTTTATTCGGATATATACGGAGGGAACGGAATAAGCGAGACAGTTCCCAATCCCCCTGTACAACCCACTACATTTACGGGGTATTTGGGAGACTGGGCAGCAGCATCAGCAAATGGCGAAAGGAGTTACGCATTCACTTCGTTGAATGGAACATTGAATATAAATGCGGTGGGAAGATCAGGAAGGGTATACAGACTAATGAGCGGAACAGCTTTAGAGACCCGAGGTGGATTTGCGATGAGAATGCCGATCGCTGTTGATAAGATGTGGCCGTCTACATATGTAGGTTTAGCTGTACCTACCCACGGTTTGGTTACTACGTTAACTAGTAAGTCTGAATTGAATTCAATTAATCCCGGTACTGTGAGGGTTTACAGGTTTTCAAATTCCAATTTTTTTGACGCAGCGGGGACATCATATGACTTAACCGGTACCGGAGTGGCGGTTTTATATTATACTGGGTCATCAACTTTAACTATTAACGGATTAGTAAGACACACTACTGGTGCTACAAACGAAAGGTTGTTTATAGTCAGCACTTCTGCACCAATTGAGATAGCATCCTCCGTAGGCACTATTTCTCCATCAAATGGTCTGGCAGCTTACATTCAGGCAGGAATGATAACAACTGCCTCGGGGGGAAATAATAGAATTTCATACTTATCAACTAACGCCTCTAATGATTTATCAATAATAGCTGAAGGACCGGTTGTATCAAAAACAGTTGAAATGAGAAGAAATTTAGGAACTTTGAGAAATCAGCAATATCCCGTAAATGTACATTTATATAACTATAATTATTTGTACAGGCTGACCCAAATGGAGAGGAACAGCGGAGATGTACCGAATTATACCGGATTAAGTGTTGTAGATGTTAGTTACGGTGTCGTACAATAAATATAGATAATTAAAATGTTGAAAATAGAGTTGCTTCATAATTTAAATCAAAAAGGTCAGGCGCTTCTTTTTGTGGTGGTTGCTTTGACCATAGCACTGGCTTTAGGTGTAGGAGTTTCGCTGAGAGAATTAACATCTTCTTCAAGGGTATCCCGAACCGATACTTCTTCCAGAGTTTTAGGCGCTGCCGAAGGAGGGGCTGAAAGATTTCTGACTTTATCCAGAGCCCAATTGGAAAGAGCAAGCGCTCCTCTTTCAAATACCGACTGCCCGCCGAATACAACGTTTTATGATGACACTCAAGCCGGCGGAAAGGACGGTTGCAAAGTAGCTTTTAACCCGACCACCGGAGATAATATCAGAGCTGAAGCAATTGTGAGAGTTTCCACATTTAAATATAACAGTGCCGATAATCTTGCTTTTGAAACAGTAATTCCCTCAGGTGAAGTAAGAGAAATAAATACTGAGGGTGCGGGAGCTATGTCTCTTCAATTATGCTGGAGAGCCGATCCAGATAACGGCGGGAATACTCCGGTTGACTTGTATTATATAGATTACGGCGCACAAGGTGTTTATGTTAAACAAGGTGTGAGAGCAGGCACTCGAAGTGGGACATATGTGGAATCACTGACTTTTGTGGATGCCAGCAGTGCCCCAGCAAACTGTTCAGCGTTGGGATATCGTTTTACAAGAACTGTTACACTTGATACCAGCCTGGGTAGAACTCCTTACGGTTTAAGAATTAGATCTTTAAATACAAATGTAAAAATGAGAGTTATGCCGACAACAAATGTATCCTTGTTTCCGATCCAAGGTTACAAAATAGATTCTACCGGTATGTTGTCATCCATAAGTGATGTTTCTGTTACAGCTACTGCGCAAGTTCTGGCATACAGATCACTCCCCTATTTACCGGTTGTGTTTGATTTTGGTTTGTATTCCGAAGCAGCGTTATAAATGTTAATTAAGAGTTATTAAAGGAATTGATTGATCAAATGGTAAGTTACTATGGTTAAATTCCGCCCAATTTCAATAATTTTAATTGTTTTGTTTGTTCCTCTAATATTATTTGGTGTTTTGTATCTGTATTTAAATCCCGGAAAGTACGGTCTTGAAAATAAATTTAATGATAAAAGCGTTGAAGATGCAGAAGGCAGTGTTTTTGAAGATTTGACAACCGGAGAAATTTTAAATTCTACCCAGGAATTTAGGGGGAAGTTTGAAGACCAAAAGATTGCCCTAAGAAAAGTAGATAATGATAATTGCAAATATTCGGATTATTTATTTAAAATTACCGGTTCACCAACAAAAGAAAATAATCTTTGGAAAATTACTGTTAATGGCGAAACAGCGTTTATACCGGATTTTTTCAATTTCAAGCCTCTTTCTGGTAGATTTGAAATAAGTAAAACATATTATGCCGGTTTCGAAGAATGCAAAGGTTCAGCGCTTTTTTCCGGAGTATTGGAATTTGAAAAAGCCATAGTGATGGATTTAGGTCCGATTAATGAAGAAACAGATTTTTTGCTTTTGTCGGATGATACTGGTGAGGAATTTGGAATATTGTATTATCCGAGAAAAATCTCATTATTTAAATATGATCAGAACAAATTATTAACTCCGATATATCTAAAAGATGTAAATATCGGAGACTCTGTAAATTATGTAATTGACAGATCTGCCAAAAAAAATCCGATAAATTTTAAAGGAGAATCTGTCCCTTCTTATCATAATCCATTGGATATTAAGTTTATTTTGGTTGTGAACGGGAATTAAATATATAATTAATATGAAAATGAGCGGGAAATTTATTTATAAATCATTACTGGTAATTGTTTTTTCGTTGTCTTTTTATTTTGTATATAACGTTTTTGAAGGCAATTATGTTTATGCAGAACAGTTCTGCAACAATGAATGTCCCAGTCGTACTTGTGCACAGGAAGGATACTGCTTCTTATGCAATAACAATTATGACAATTATTGTGATACAGGGCGCGGTTATTGTAATTGCGGAGGCACAGCATGTGATAGTGATGACGACTGCGGCGGCAGTCATGCCTGGGGTAGCTGTCAGCCGTGCGGAGACCCAGTTCCTTCGGGGAGCTCTCCTGTAGGCTGGCTGGACCCTGTTGATTGTAATGCTTTTTATGGCTGGGCGAGAGATGATGATAATATAAATGTTCCTATTGATGTACACTTCTACGCCGATGGGGTTTTTGTTGGCGGGACAAATGCGAATACAAGGAGTGAAGCGGGAGTTTGTGGTTCAAGCGCCAGTTGTTCGGTTTGCGGTGATGGATCAACACCTCTTGATCAATCCACTTACCCCCAATGTTTTCATAGATTTAACGGGTTTCCCACTCCATTAAGTTTGAAGGACGGTAATAACCATGAAATCAGAGCCTATGGCATTAATATAAATTCGACAGGTGCGGTTGTAGGAAGCGGCAATGCTGAACTTTGCGGCAGTGGAGGGAACTGCGGTTCTACTTCTAAAATAATTAATTGCACAAACCCCAATGTGGCTCCTACAGCTACAATAAATGGACAAAAGGTCTCTCCTCCTCCAAATGTTGTATTAGTAACCCCTGGTATGAATTACATAAATGACGGTGACTTATTAAGATTTAACTCGACGGCGTCAGACGCTAATAGCAATTTGAGTTCTCTGCATTTGCGGTATTTTGGGGATGGAAGTCCGTCTATTCCGATTACGACTATTAGAAGCACAACTTGCTCCGGATTGTGTTCCTCATTAAGTCTTTCTAATATCGATTTTAATACAAACGGACTTAGCGGAGGAACAGGACGGAATTTATATTTTAGTTCTGAAGCAGTTGATCAGGCGGGTGCAACGGGAGGGTCAGCAACAATTATAGTCTACGTCAGACCCACACTTTCTATCAGCGGAGTACTATATAACGCACCTAATGTTGGTGTCTGTTCTGCAAATTCTCCTGCAATTTTAAACAGCAACGCTACAGTAAGCGCCAGATCTAACAGCGGTGCATTTTATTATGGCAGTGTTCAAGCTGACGGAAATTTCGCTATAAAAGGAATTCCTTATGGCACTATTATATTAGACATGTGTGTTTCAATTAATCCCCCACCCACAGGTGAATATAGATTATCATGTGTGAACGGCGAAAATGCCTACCCTTGGGTAGGATGCTATCAGTTATCAAATTCATTAAACATGACCTCGAATAAAACTTCACATGTCGGCCTACGCCTGGTAGCTCAGAATCCCTGGTTTACTTCATTGTACAGCGATGTTTATGGCGGAAACGGAATAATACAGTCAGTTCCCGCTCCCCCGCTTTCCCCCAGCACTTTTGCCGGATATTTAGGTGATTGGGCGGCTGTATCGGCTAACGGTGAAATGAGTTATGCGTTTACAGCGATGAACGGATCGTTAAATATAAATGCGGTAGGAAGATCAGGCAGAATATACAAACAAATGAGCGGACTGCCTTCGGAAACCAAAGGAGGATTTGCAATGAGAATGCCTTTTGCAGCCGATAAAATGTGGCCTTCGGAATATTTAAGTTTAAGATTACCCTCGCATGGGTTGGTTACGCAAATAAATGATAAAAGTTCCTTGAACTCAATAAATCCGGGTTCGGTTAGGGTTTATAGAATAATGAAGTCCGACTTATTTGATTCGGCTGGAACCACATATAATTTATCAGGTCCAGGTACTGCAGTTTTGTATTACACAGAAACAACTCCATTAAAAATTAACGGAAGGATAACATCTTCGGCGGCAGATGAAAGGATTTATATTGTAAGTACGGCCGCTCCTATTGAAATATCACCATCTATAGGGATCGGAGCTCCGACTACCGGTACCCTACCCCATATACAAGCGGGATTAATAACCACTGCGCCTGGAGCAAATAATGTAATTAAGTATTTAACTAACGGCTCAACTGATATTTCTGTTGTGGTTGAAGGACCGGTAATTACCAAAAGGGTAGATATGCAAAGAAATATAGGAAACGTCAATAGTGAAATTTATCCTACAAACGTACATGTATATAACAGCCAATACATATACAGACTTACCAGGCAGGAGAGGTCAAGTATGGATGTGCCAAATTATACGGGCATATCAATTGTTGATATAAATTGGGAGTGGCTGAATTAATAAACTATTTTACAATCTTGACACAAAGTTTAGATAAACTCATACTTAATAAAGGAAGTTTTGCATGATACATATCAGTATCTGCCCATAGTATCATGGTAGAAAATCATAAAAGTAAATTAAAAAATATAACTAGAAAGGAGGTGCAGACTATGTTTAATTCAATGAAATCATTGAGAAAAATGAGGACTTTTTTGGGTCCCAATGACGGTGGTTTCACACTTGTGGAACTTTTAATCGTTATAGTTATTATAGGTATTCTTGCTGGTGTAGTTATTGGTGTATTAAATCCTGTACAGCAGCAAAATAGAGCCAGAGATGGTACATTAAGGTCTGCTATCAGCAAGGCAGCTTTAGCAGGTAAATCACTCTTTGTGTCATCCCCAAGAAATACTCAAAGAGCTCCTACATATCAGGAGTTTGCGGGTTCGGTTGGTACCCTTGATGTAGCAAATAGCGATTGTGATGATAATGTCGGTGGACCTGGAGTAACAGGATCTTGTTTATTTAGAGTTACAGCGCTGGATACTCCTACAAACTGTGATGCAACAAATTATAATGGAGTAGCAGCACCTGGTGCTCAATGTAGTTTTGTTTATTACAAATCGCCCACTCTATTCCGAATTGGAGTCAGAGGATTTGCAACTCCCGAAAGATTATTTGTATATTCTTTTGAAGAGTCAGCAACAGGCGCAATAATTGAAGGATTTTGGGCATGCCCAACAACCTTTGCTATTGCAACGAGTCCGAGCTCCCCTACGTGTGATCGGGTTTAAAGTTCTTACTTGATAATCAGGTGGCCTTATTCTGAGGGGAAAAGGCCACATTTAAAATAATATTGATTCCAGGTGAAACTGCTTCGTTTGAATTAAAATAGTGAATATGGAATTTTCAATTGGAAATAATTTAATAGCTTTTAAAAAGGGATTCACATTAGTTGAACTATTGATTGTTATAAGCATTCTTGGTATTTTGGCGGCGTTTACTATGAGTATTATGAATACACGTCAACAGAAAGCCAGAGCGGAGGATTCCGTCAGACAAGCTACTGTCTCAAAATTGGGGCAGATTATAGACGCTTTTTATGTTGCCGAAGGTTTTTATCCAGGATCGGTTTATCCGTCCGGTAATCCTTTGGGAACCGGAGTATCCCCGGGACCTAATAGAACTACGTTACTAAATTATGTTGGTGTTTGGCCGGTTCAGAATACCGAGTTTTACGGCACGTATTTATATTATCCAATTACAGAGGGAACAGTGACTGTTAGTTGTGTATCAATTAATATGGCTACAAATTCCAGCAAATATTTAAAATATATTAATCCGCACCACCCTGGTTATGTTGGCGGAGATCCGATTTGCACGGGTAAGGTTGTTAAGAATTGCATGTTTCCGTGTGATCCTGCATTTTGGGGAAATGATTTGACGGAATGCGTTCAAATTGACGAAACAGATTGTATTCTGTAGTGTTATGCAAAATTTGTATAAAAAATACATTTTAATTCAATACAATAAAGGGTTTACTCTAGTAGAACTATTAATTGTGATTGTAATCATGGGAATTTTAGCAGGTGTTGCTATCACGGTTATAAACCCTCAAGGTATTAGAGCTAAAACCAACGATGGTACAAGAAAAGGAGATTTAAAAAAGATACAACTGGCTTTGGAAAATTATTTTACAGATTTTCGGGGATATCCGGGTACAACTACATGGGTAAATGCCACCGCCACTGGTACGGTTTTATCAACTGCGGTAGTACCAAACTATATTGGTGTATTGCCTAGGGATCCTTCGGGAGATGTAACTAGTACTAACCCTTGCGTAAACAACACTAATACTTATTACTCATACAGAACTACGGCTTGTTCGGGAACTCCCTGTCTGGCTTCGAGATACGTTTTAACAGCTAGAATGCAGGTAGATACTTCGGATAATGAGAGTTTGTGCAGCACGTTGAGCAATTGGAGTTCGGTTACCTGCGGAGCTATTCCTGCAACTGTTTATTGTTATGGTGTTCAAAATCCATGAAAACTTCGGTTTTAAAGTTTGAATTTCCACAAAATTATAATTCTAAGGGAGTCACATTAATTGAATTAATTATTGTAGCCACTATAGCTATATTGCTTTCGGGTTTTATCCTCGGTCATTTTAATCCTTCAGGTCAAAACGCCAAAGCCAGGGATAATAAAAGGTTGGCGGAAGCTGAACATTTGGACAGAGCAATAAATGAATATCTTCTTAATAACGGAGTTTATCCTGGTGCTGCAAACACCTTAAGAACCAGTACTACACTACCGGCTGGTAATTCCGGTCCTTTGGAAAATCCGCAGCAGGGGTGGATTGACGCTGATTTGTCTGCAAATATAACAAAATTACCTATCGATCCACTGAATGACAGCTCATATTTCTACTCATTTATGCACAACGACAACGGTTATGAGTTAAATGTAAGGCTGGAAATTTTAACGGAATATTCTACTGATGACGGTGGCAACGACACGGAAGTTTATGAAATAGGTAATAATTTAAATATTATTTAGTATGCTAAAATTTATCCATGAGTATTTCTGCCCCAATTGCAGCAAATAACAGAAATATAGTTAATGGTTTTACACTTATAGAATTATTGATAGTAGTTGTTATTGTTTCTATTTTAACGGGAGCTTTAATTCCAAGTTTTTCCGGTTTTATAAAAAATCAAAATTTAAGGCAGGCTCAGGAAATACTTTTAAGCGATTTAAGAGGAGTTCAGAATAAAGCAATAACCGGTACAGCTAGCAGTACGGGAGCTAATTACTGGGGTATAAATATTACCAGTAATCCCGCATCTTCTTACACTTATTTTTCTTCGGAACTTAATACAAGCTGCACACCCGGAGGAGTTTATACAAATCAGGGAAGTAGCCAGCCCTTTACCAGTCCGATTACAATAAATAGTTCGCAGGGGTGTCTTTTTTTTAGTATGGAAAACGGGGATGCAAATTTTATAGGACTCCCCGCTTGTCCTGCGGGTCAGTTAACCGGGATGACCTGTATAAATATTTGCGATTCAGCTACTTCATGCAGATATGTAGGCATGAATGCCAACGGACTGATAGTTGCGGGCAATTAATATACATGAAGATATTGAAAAATATAAATTACGAGAAAGGCATAGGTTTAGTTGAAGTTATATTAGCTTTGGGAATTTCTATTGTTGTGATTACATCGTTAGTGTCTCTTTCTGTTTTTACCTTAAGAAACTCTCTTCAAAGCAAACTATTATTGAGAGGGTCGAAACTGGCGAATGAGGAGTTGGAAAGGGTAAGAGCTTACAGAGATAACTCCCCCACCTGGGCTCAATTTGTTGGCGGTCTTTTAACCGCTAATTGTACTACATCATGTTATTTAACCTCTGCACTGACTCCGGCAAGCGGCGAAGAACAGACAAATCCTAATTTTGCCACCCGCCCCGCAGAGAATTTGTATAGGTCGATAACAATTTCAGATCCTGTTAATCTGGATGTTGTTACAACAACAGATAATGTGATTAGAATTTCCGTCACCGCAAGATGGGAGATAGGCGGAGTTATAAAACGGACTAACGTTTACACTGATTTATCTAATTGGAGGTAGTTTTTTTGACATGATAAAACTTAAATATTTAAAGAAGAGCCCTTATAAAAAAGAAGCCGATGGTTTCACTTTAATTGAGCTTCTTTTAGTAGTTTCATTGTTGGCTATTTCTGTTGGGGTTACTGGTGATGTAATTGCTTCACTAGTTCGCAGTTACACTAAAACTCAGGTTCAAAATGAAATTGAGCAAAATGCTAATTTTGTAACTTTTAAGCTGGAAAAAGAAGTTAGAAATGCTTCGTATACTTTATTTCCGGTTGCTAACGGAGTAGGAAATACTGTTCTGCGGTTTGTAAATAGTGATTCTACCAGATTAATTTGTTATAGATTGGTTACCGTTAGCGGAGTGGGAGTTCTTCAGAGAGGCTGGTTTTCGCTTAGCGGTGGAATTCCATTAGATTGTTCAAATTATACAGCGGTAACAAATTCAGCAAGTATCGGAGGGGTAAATGTAACGTGCAATGTGCTGGCTCCGGGTAATTATTGTTTTACTATAACCCGCGCAGTAGGTGGTCCTGATGTTGTTAAAGTTCATTTGGAATTTGCCCAGGTAGGAGGAGGCGGTGCTTCTCAAACAGGTAATGTTGTTTTAGACAATACATTGGTTGTGAGGGGGTCTTATTAACGTGTTAAATGATAAAGGACAGACATTACTGATAGTGGTGTTTTTGGCTGTTGCTGCTTTAATTTTTGGGGTTACAATTTCATTAAGATATGTAACGAATGTGAGAAATATAACTCAGTCCGACTCTTCTTCGAGAGCGCTTGCCGTTGCTGAAGCAGCGGTGGAAAGAATTCTACTACTCCCAACCGAGACTTTGGAAGATTATATAGATTCCGGAAACTGCGGCTCAGATTGTTACCTGCTTATAACCGGTTCTGATGGTGTTAATGCTGAGGCTAATGTTACTTTGAGCTACCTTGGAAATTCCAGCAGCGATTACAGTTTGTTCCTGAATAAAGATAACACCAGTGAAGTTAGTTTGAGCGGATATCCTGATAATACTTCACTCACAGTATGCTGGAATAGTTTAGGAGGAGATCTGCCTTCAGTGACGGCACTATTTGTTTACGGAAGTTCCGGAAACTACAGCGGGGATGCTTATTCTTATAATTCCGTAGGATCTTCACATTCGGATAACGGATTTTCCGAGGCGACTGCACAACTGGGTTATCAAAACTGCTTTGACGTGTCAGGCAACGTGTCTCCGGATATTTTAAGAGTGAAATCAATTTATAACGATGTTACTTTAAGCATAGTTCCGGATCTGGGTGCGACGATTCCTTCGCAGGGTATATTAATATCTTCGGAAGGTACTGTCTCAGAGCAGGTAAGAAAAATCGAGGTATTAAAAACTTTATACCAAATGCCCACGCAGTTTGACTATGCTATTTATCAAAAGTCAGCCACCGATGCGTTATCTAACTGAGCGTGTTGTTAATAATTTATTAATAAGGTAACATTTATTCATGCCTATAATAGGGTTGGATCTTGGAAAAAACAATTTTAGAGCGGTGGAATTAGAGAACAATAAAGGGAAAATTACTTTATTGCGGTTCGGGATATATGAAAATCCAAAAATAAATATTGAAGGTGATAATAAAGAGGATTTGGCAAATTACGCTAATGCGGTTAAGGAGTTTTTTAGTGAAACAGGATTTACAACTCAAAACGTAGTTGTTGCCCTACCCGAACATCAGGTATTTATGAGAGTAATTAAAATGCCTATGATGAGCGATAAAGATTTGGATAATTCCATTAGATTTGAAGCAGAACAATATATTCCAATGCCTCTCAAAGAAGTTAATCTGTCGCACCAAAAAATAGATCCCGATCTTGATGACAAAAACAAAATAAATGTTTTGATAGTGGCAGCAAAAAAGTCTATTCTGGAGAAATACGTTGAAATATTAAAAATGGCTCATTTAATGCCTAAAGGAATGGAACCCGAAGCGCTTTCGGTAGGTAGGGTTTTGGGAGACAGCGAAGAAAGGCCGTCTGCAAGCATTATTATAGATATAGGAGTCAGTAGTTCTCTTATTATAATTACATATAGAGGTTTTGTAAGATTTACCAGGAGCATTCCATTCGGTGGGGATGTACTTACCAGGTCTATTCAACAAGCATTAAGCTTAGATTACAACCAGGCAGAAGAGTATAAAAAAGCTTATGGTTTGGATCCCAACCACGCAGAGGGCAAAATATTTAATATTCTTAAGCCTATCTTTGATAACGTTGTAATGGAAGTGAAAAGGTCAAAAATATTCTTTACAACACATAACCCCAACGTTAATATAAATAGAGTAATATTATGCGGAGGAACTGCCCTTATGCCCGGAATTTTGTTTTACATGGCAACTAATTTAGACTCCGAAGTTGAGTTAGCCAACCCGTGGAGAAATATCCTGATTTCAAGTAAATATGAAGCTAAAAAAGATTATTTATATGAGCACGGCCCCATCTTTTCCACTTCTGTGGGTCTGGCAATGAAAGAGGTATAGTATGGCCCAAAGCATCAACCTTATACCGCACGAAGAAAAACAGGAACAGGAAAAAGAAAAGCTTGTAAAAGTCAGCACGATTTTATCAGTACTTCTGCTTTTGGTTGCGGGTGCTGTAGCTGCGTATTTTTTTAATTCAAAATCCGAAGTGCAAAAAAGTATTGCGACTAAAGAAGCCGAGATTGAAGACAGCAGAGCTCAGATTAAAAGAATGTCTGACATAGAAATTGTAGCCAGAAACTTGTTTGCGAAATATAAAGCTTTAAATACGATTTTTGATACAAAATTTAATTATTCGCTTTTGCTGGAGGAGCTGCGAACCAGAACTCCCTCTACAATTAAAATTGACGATTTGACTATTACAGCCACCAGCTCAATAACAATTTCGGGTTCGGGAGATAATTACCTTGCAGTTGCACAATTTATTAATGATTTGACCGATGAAAATTTTGAAGGTGGACATGAAGGACTGGAAAATCTCTTCAGTGATGTGGTCCTAAATTCAGTTAATTTAGAGAGCAAAACCAACAGGGCATCGTATTTTATGAACGTGTCATTTAGATTGGATAAGCTGGCTGTTAAATAAATATGAGCGACGATAAAAAAGACATAAAAAGTGATTTGAATAACTTAAAGCACGCTTTAGTAAATTTTGTAGTGCCTATAATATGCTTGGGGATAACTGTAGTTCTATTTGTATCAATAATTTATCCCGCATATACGGAATTACCGACGCTGAAAGATGATTTGCAGAGAAAAGAGACCTTGAGCGTTCAACTTGAATCCAAAATCAGAAATTTAAAGAAGCTGGTGGATTTTAAAAGCGCGGTAGATGAAGATGAAAAACTGATTTCGGATACTTTGGTTTCGGAGCCTCAGGTCCCACAGCTGCTTACACAAATAGATATTATTGCCAGAGAGAACGGCCTGACATTAAATAAACTCAGCTATTCAATAACTGAAAGCGATGAGAAAAACAAAGAGGCAGCCAAAACTCAAAAGGTGTTAAATGTTACTGTTGTGCTTTCGGCTCTGGGAAGCCATGACCAATTGATTAATTTTTTCAAGTCCTTGGAAAACGCCGCTAGAATAGTTCAGATCAAAACCTTCAGGTATGAACAGTCGCAGGATCCTGATACCTTGGGAGCATTAGGATTTTCTATAGTAATAACCTCGCCTTACTTGTATGTTCAATCTAACGCCGTAACGGACGATCCGGTGGATTTGGATATAAACGATAAAGAGTTTTTAAATACTGTGAGCGAAGTTAAAAAATATAAATTTTACAGACCGACTTTGGAAGAAATAAATAAATTCTTGTCAAAGCCCGTTGCAGAAGAAAGCACCCCGTCCGAAGAAACCCCTCCGGTTCAATAATATCCCTCAATTAAATTTTTTAAATATTTAGGTTACTGGGTTTTACGTGAATTCACCCTTCTCCACTCTTCTATTTTCCGATGGTTGCCTGTTAACAATATTTCGGGTACTTTAAGTCCCATAAAATTTTCGGGTTTAGAATATTGAGGATATTCCAGTTTTCCATCTGCAAATGATTCTATTTTTGTGGCTTCTTCCTTTAAAATTGTGCCGGGAATCAGCCTTACAACGGCCTCCATAATAGCCAGTGCGGGAATTTCCCCGCCCGAAAGTACATAATCTCCTATTGATACGGTGTCGGTGCAGAAATATTCCTGAATCCGGGCGTCTACTCCTTCGTACCGGCCGCATATTAAAACTATTTTAGATAATCCGCTTAATTTTTCGGCTACGCTTTGGTTGAATTTAACACCGTTCGGCGAAAGCAGTATTACACGTGTTTTTTCCGCTCCAGCATTTTGCTTAAAGTTTTTCATCTGCTCGTCTGTATAATTCATAACTGTTTTTAAAGCTTTATAAATAGGCTCGACCATTAAAATCATACCTACTCCGCCACCGTATGTGGTTCCGTCAACTGTACCTCTTTTATCTATGGCATAATCGCGCAAGTTATGTAATTTAATTTCAGCCAGATTTTTTTTGAACGCTCTTTTAAAAGGCATATTATTTAAATGTTCTTTAAATAGTTCGGGAAAAAGGGTGATAATTTCGAATTTGAGCATTTTTTTGCCTGCCACTGCGGAAATTTACATAACTTCGGACGTTTCCAGCAGCTCTATGTTTATTCTTATGTTCTCTTTAATCGCTTTTGATTTAGCCAGGTTTCTGATGCTTTTTATGTTCTTGCCTTCTTTGCCTATTACTATACCCATATCCTCGTTGGCTACTTTTATTTTGTATGCAAAAGATCCGTTATCTGCGGTTTCATCAACTTCAACTTCATCGGGTTTATTAACTAACTGTTTTACTAAATATTCTATAAATTCTTTCATTTTAATTTCTTTTATTTTATCTTCTGTTTAAACCTCTGTGGAGGCTTCAACTTTTTTTGCCTTGGGATTGTATTTAGTATAGTTATATTTGCCGGAAACGAGTTTTTCTACTGCCGGGGTTGTAAGGGCTCCTTTTTTCTGCCATTCCTCATATTTTTGTTTATTCACCGAAAAGGAATCGGTTTTTTGATGGGGATTGTAAAACCCCAAAACTTCAATAAATCTTCCGTTCCTTTTATCTTTTGTATTTGCAACTACAACTTTGTATGTGGGAGCGTTCTTTTTTCCGAATTTTGCTAATCTAATTGATACTGACATAAATTTAAACCTTTGCGCAAGGCATTGTATCAAAGGGTTTTAAAGTTGTCCAATGCGGCGGTTGCGGCATTTTGCTCCGCTTTCTGCTTGCTTCTCCCTTCTCCTACAGCTTTCAGGTCTTTTCCTAAATATACCCCTACTTTAAATGTTTTATCATGATCCAGCCCCCAGGAATCAATTACCTCATACGTGGGGGTTATTCCGAACTTTTCCTGAGCAATTTCCTGGTACTTGGATTTTGCATCTTTGTATGCTTCTTTTTTGATTATATCATCGACTTTGTACAAAAGCTCTCTGTTTACGAATTCTCTGCAAAAATCCACCCCGTTTTGTAGATATAACGCGCCAAGCACTGCTTCAAAAGTGTTGGCCAGAATATACTCCCTGTTCCTTCCTCCCGTAGCTTCTTCACCATTGGATAACAGTAGGAATTCCCCGTATTTTAGTCTTTTGGACTCTTCTGCGAGGGACGGTGTGCATACTATTGAAGCTCGGTAGTTTGTTAAATCGCCTTCAGGTGATTCCGGAAATCTGTTATATAAAAATTCGGAAGAAAGTAGCTGCAAAACAGCGTCGCCCAAAAATTCCAGCCTTTCATTTGAATTATTTTCGTAGTCCGGGTGTTCGTTGAGATATGATCTGTGTGTAAAAGCGGTGATAAAAAGCAGAGTGTCTTTTATAGCTGTTTTTAAAATTTTTTCTAATTTATCGGTATCAAATTCCATATGCCGCCCGTTTAATCAAGATGTTCTTCCAGGAGTTCGATTAAATCGCCTACTGTTTCTAAATTTTCTTTTTCCGAAGTTAAATCCAAATTAAATAACTCATCCAGTTCCTCCAGAATTTCCATTAGCTCCATTTCGCTTATATTCAAATCATCCTCAAAATAAGATTCTAAAGTTATTTCCGACGGATCTATTCCGGTTTTTTCTTCTATTATTTTTTTAACTTTGTTCAAAAAATTTGTCATTTTTTATATTTTAGTGGGCTGCCCTAAATTAATGAATTGATTGTTATGCTTTCGGATCCTTTTTCTCTCTCTTTGAGAGTGGATACTACACTTCCCAGCACACCGTTTACAAATTTGCTGGAAGTATCGTTTCCGAATTCTTTTGCCAGTTCCACTGCCTCATCTATTGCTACTTTTTCGGGAACGCTTTTTCCGAAAACTATTTCGAATATCGCTATTCTTAATACCACTAAGTCAATTTTCGAGATTTTGTCAATTGGCCACTCAGGAGCGGCTTTTTGAATTATGCTGTCAATTGCCTTTAAATTGTTGGTTACTCCTTCAACAATTTTGTTTGTTAAATCCAGATCCGCATCACCGGGTTCAAGATCCAGCAAATTGCTTGACAATCTCATGCATTCTTCGTGGTCGGGGTCGGAAAAAAGCCAGCAGAAAACCGAACATAAAGCCAATTTTCTTGCAACGTGCCTTGGGTCAGTTTTTGCTTTCATCTTCTACAATTAATCTCCTTTCCATATATTAAAGTGCAAGATTTAGATTTAAAGTTCTACCCTCTCGTCAACGTGAGGTCTTTTGTATGCTTTACCGTCTTTTGTTTTCACTACTATCACGGCTGATTTTTTGTAGTGAGCATTTCTTTTCTGTCTGGTTCTGCTTTTGCTGTGACGCCTTTTTGGTACTGCCATATAAATAATTATCCTTAAAATTTAGTCAAAAGCAATGTTTTGACTTTTAGGCTATTTTGTCTAAAAGGAAAAAGACGCTATGCTTTGCACAGCGGATTTTTCACTTTGGTAATATAGGGGTTTATCCGGTGTTTTGTCAAATTTGAAACTTTACAGTTGTAATATCAAGAGCCATTAAAGAATGCTCACGGTGAAAGAAAGTATACACCGTGAGCTGTAGTAGGCGAGGATGCTAAGATCCGAAAAATAGAAAAGCGACCCCAACTACTTCAAAAAGTAATTCGAACACTGCAGCAATTTTTGCTTGCTGAAGCAAATAGGGGTTTGGCTGCACCCCTGCGGCCTCGAGCCGGCGACGCGTTGGTAGAATCCGCGTTATGATGTAGACTGTTGTGATCATCGTCCCCTCCTTGATTGAGTGTATTTATTATAGATGTTATTTTTAGTTAAATCAGCAATTTTGATTTAAAATATTTTATATGGATGTTATAAGTCAGAATTACAACCAAGGGTATTTAAATGCAAAGCTTCAGCAGGCATCAAAGAAATTCGGCTTAACAGGTAGAAAGGACGCAGATTCTCACGACAGGTTGCCGCCCGGGCAGTATTTGACCCAGCAGTTTCCAATACTGGACTTAGGTGTTAGGCCGCCTTTGGAACTGGCTGATTTTAATCTTAAACTGAGCGGAGAAATTGAAAATCCTGCTGTGCTTGATTCACGGCAGTTTTTATCGTTGCCGTCGCAGGAGATAAAGAGAGATTTTCACTGCGTTACCAGGTGGACTAAATACGATGTAACTTGGAAGGGGGTGCCTTTTAAGGAAATATTATCTCTGGCAAAGCCGAAGGCAGGGGTTATGCATGTAATTTTTGAGTCGAGGGAAGGCTATTCCACGAACATTACAATGGAAGAAGCGCTAAAAGATGATGTGATTGTGGCTTATGAACTGGAAGGTCAGCCAATACATTTAATGCACGGCGGGCCGGTTAGGATGATAGTTCCCCAGCTTTACGGCTGGAAATCCGCGAAGTTTTTAAACGCAATTAAATTTGTTGTTAAAGACGAACCGGGGTTTTGGGAAGTCAGAGGATATAATAATCATGCTGATCCGTGGATGGAAGAAAGATATAGCTAGCATTATAGTGAGAGAATATCAAAATAGCTTTTTCCGAATTTTCTTTGGGTAATAATTTTAATTTTTGTGTCCGCGAGTAGTTTTTTCATATCCAGGTTTTCGCCGTGCATAAATATAATTAACCCACCGCGGTTTAATATATTTTCCGAAAGTTTAATAAGGTGTTTGTGATAGGTGTTTTCGTAAAACGGATCCAGAAATACCAGATCATATTTTGCGAGCCGATCCGTACCGGCTGCTTTTTCTACAAATTTTACAGCGCTTTTCATAAACACTTCATAATTGCCTTCAAACTTGCACTTGGCCAGATTTTCCAGGATAACTCTTTTAGCATCGTAATCCTTGTCGACAAAATCACACCACTTGGCTCCTCTACTTAATGCTTCAATACCCAGGCTTCCACTGCCGGCATAAAGATCCAGACAGACGGCATCTTTAACTTTATCTCCCAAAATGGAAAATACTGATTGTTTAACTATGTCCTGAACCGCTCTAAATCCTTCGGTTTGAGGGGTGTTCAGTTTAGTATTTTTTGCGGTTCCGCTGGTTACTCTAATTGGTTTCATAAATGCTTTTTTCTGATTTAATTCTTTTCCACCTGGCTGATTTGGAATTCATGTAACTTATCCTTTAATTTAGGATAGTTGTCAAGTTCGGAGAATATTTTCTGAGCGGCCGTTTTTGTTTTTTCCAGTAGCTCCAGGTTATTGATATCCGCGTATTTTAATTTTTTAAAACCATGCTGCATTGTTCCGTAAATGTCGCCGTGCCCGCGCATTTTCATATCTATTTCTGCCAGTTTTATTCCTTCGTTTATTTCTTCCAGTTTTTTAAGCCTTGAGTATCCGGCTCTGGAGTTATTTGACATAAATACCAGGCAGTAGCCGGGTTGCCCTCCCCTGCCAACACGGCCCCGCAATTGATGAAGCGAAGCCAGCCCGTACCTTTCGGCGCTTTCAATTACCATAATTGATGCCTCGGGGACGTCTATTCCTACTTCTATTACCGGCGTGGAAACCAGAATTTTGGTTTCGCCGTTTTTGAATTTTTCCACTGCTTCTTTTTTTTCTTTTGATTTCATTCTTCCGTGAAGAAGCCCTATTTTTTGGTTGGCAAAAACAGTGGAACTCAAAGTTTTAAATTCATTTTCAGCAGCTTTAATGTTTTCCATGCTTTCGGCTTCTGATTCTAAAATTAACGGGCACACTATAAAAGTTGATTCGTTTTTATTTTTTATCCATTCATAAGCTTTCTGTCTCAATTTTTCGGGAATTACTTTGGTAATTATTTTTTTGTTTTTTTGGGGCGAGGTTTTTAAGGTTGAGATTGAGAGGTCGCCGTACAATGTTAGCGCCAGCGTTCTGGGAATGGGAGTTGCGGTCATTGAAAGAAGGTGCGGTTTGAGATTGTTTTTGGAGTCGTGCGAAAGGAAAACCAGCTGGGCTCTTTGCTCTACACCGAACCTGTGCTGTTCGTCTATAATAACCAAACCTACATTTTCGAATCCATTTTTATTTTCCAAAAGGGCGTGGGTTCCAATGGCAATGTCAAAATTTTGAGTTTGCTCACCGGCGGACTGATTAGTAGACTTGCGGGATTTTAACGTGTTTCCGGCTCCTCCCATAACGCTTTTTACTTTAATACCTAAAGGCTCCAGAAACTTTTGGAAAGTTTCGAAATGCTGTTGGGCAAGGATTTCTGTGGGAGCCATATAAACTGTTTTTAAGCCATTTGAGTGTACAGCATACGCTGCTATTACTGCTACTACGGTTTTTCCGGTGCCTACGTCGCCTTCTAAAAGTCTGTTCATAGGATGCGGTTTTTGAAGGTCGTCTAAAATTTCTTTTAACGCCTCATTTTGGGCGTCAGTTAAGGTAAAAGGCAGTCTGCTTATAAAATCCTGAATTTCAGAATATTTTATTTTGATTTCGTGTGATAAAGCCTTTTGATTCCATTGGATTTTTCTTATTTCAGTTTTGAGCATTTCCATAAAAAGCTCCTCAAATTCGAATCTTGAGCGTGCTTTTGCAGCTTCTTCAAGATTTTTCGGAAAATGAATAATTTTTAATGCCTGGTTAATTTCCATTAAATTGTTATTTAAAATCAGAGTCTCCGGAAGATATTCCTCAATCGGCGCCATTAGAGATAGGATGTCGTTAATTCTGGTACGAAGCCACTTTGAAGACACTCCCAAAGTCTCCGGATAAATAGGCACCAGACGCTTGGTATTTAAGGTATCATTTTTAATAATCTCAAATTCAGGATTGATCAATGTAAGTTTCTTGCCGAACCACCCCACTTTACCGCTGAAATTATATTTCTCACCCACCTCCATTACTGTTTTAATGTAATGCTGGTTAAACCATATTACGTCCAGAAATCCGGATTTGTCCCCTACTTTGGCTTTAGTAAGTTTTTTCCCATATTTTGTATAAATATTATCTATCCGGTCCAAAATTGCTTCTATGGTTACAGTTTCTCCTTCCAAAATGTCGGATATTTTTTTAACATTTGAAAAATCTTCATATCGAAAAGGCAAATGGTATATCAAGTCAGTTAAAGTGTTAATTTCCAGTTTTTTGAGCAAATACTGGTAGCGCGGTCCGATTTTAGCTAAAGCTCCCACCGGTTTGTTCAGATCTAGCATACTTGCATTTTAGCACTATAATTATTGAAGGATGAAAGGAAGAACCGAGGTAGCCAGAAGGGCGATTGAGCTGAATATAATGATTATTTTAGTGATAGTTTCTTTTTTTAAAAACGGCTTCAAAGTTTTTTTTAAAGATTTTCTTGTGTTTTTCAACTTATTCTCTTTTTTTTCTTTTTTGGTTTTTGCTTTTTGGTATTTATTCGCCGGCGGATTTTCTTCGAAATCCGGTTCCTCCAATTCGGTATTTTCGGCACTTTCAGCCAGATTTTTTATAAATTCCAGATTCAATGACTTTAATGGCATTTTCATATTATTTAACCCTGAAATAAGTTCTTTTACCGAATTTTACAACCATTCCTGATTTAAAATCCAATACTTTATTGAAATCGGTTGCTTTTTTCCCGTCTACCTCTACGCCCCCTTGTTTGATTACTTCCTTAATGTGGGAATTTGATTTTGAGGCTCCGGACAGTTTTAAAAATTCCAAAACGGACATTTTTCCGCGGTTACTTACTTCTGTGGTGTTGGTTTCTGTAACTTCCTTGTTTTGCACAGTATTTTCAAATTCTTTTTCGGCTTCTACTGCCTTTTTTGGCCCGTGGTAAAAAGTAACTATATCTTTAGCCAGAATTTTTTTAAATTTCATGGGATTTTCACCGTCTTCATCTACTGCCTGTTTCATTTCCAAAACCTCGGTCATCGGAATTCTTGTTACTAGCTCAAAATAGTCGAACATAACTTCGTCCACAATAGACATTATTTTCCCGAACATATCGTTTGGATTGTCCGAAACCGGTATGTAGTTTTTTAGGCTTTTACCCATTGGCCTTCCGTCGCTTCCGGTCAGAAGTTTCATTACCATTGCCGATTGAGGATCCAGTCCGAAAACAGGCATTAATTTGCGCCCTGCCAGGAGATTAAATGTTTGATCGGTTCCGCCGAATTCTACATCGCATTTTAGAGCCACCGAATCATAGCCTTGCATTAGCGGATATAAAAATTCATCAAGGCCTATCGGTTTTTGAGCTTTGTAGCGAATCATAAAAGCCTCACGTTCCAAAAGCTGTGAAACTGTAAATTGCTTTGCCAAATGAATTACATCATTAAAATCCAGATCTTTAAGCCATTCGGAATTGCGGCGGATTTCTGTTTGTTCTTCCATTACGGTTTTGAAAAACTGCTGTTTGTATTCCTGCTCGTCTTTTTTTATTTGTTCTGTAGTTGATTCAGCTCGCATGTCCACTTTATCGGAATGGTCCCCTACCAGTGTGGTAAAGTCCCCTATTATCAAAGTAACTTTGTGTCCTAATTCCTGAAAGTCGTGCAGTTTCCTGTGTACTACCGAGTGGCCTAAATGTAAAAGAGGACCGGTAACATCGGTACCAAGTTTAAGATGAAGTTGCTTTCCGCTCAAAAGTTTTTCCCTGAGTTCATCTTTTGTATAAACTTCGTGGACTCCCCTATTGAGAATTTCTTCTATTTTTTGGGGGTTGGTGTCGATTTTGCTGATTTTTGGCATGATGTGAGTATATATTATTTTGCGAAATTTGGGGAGTATTGGTGTATAAAATAATTTTGTTAGCCGACCCTCTACTTTCTTTGAGTTTAGAGAGCCGGCTTTTGTTACTTTGGCTTGTTACCTGTACCGTGACATGTTGGACAAATAACAAGCCCCGTGCCCGCACATTGTGTACAATTCTGGGTATTTGAATTTGGGTTGATACCAGATCCACCACAACGACCACACTTTGCTTCCCCTGCACCTTTGCAGGTTGGGCAATTATCTTTTCCCATTTCACCACCTTTCCTGTATAAAGTTGTGTTTATATTATATTAAGCTCAATTAAATGTAAATTAATAGCATCTGTATTTAATATATTTGGTCATATATTTCTTCGCGAGTTTTAATGAGTGAAGAAAGTAGTGCTGTTATATAGAAAGAAGTGTAAAAAAAAGCGAGGAACAGGCTGGGGCTACCAGTTCCCGCTTTGGGCTTGCTTCAGGTCATCATCCAGAGAGTTGACACTACAAAGATGGCCAGCGCCAACAGATCTGGCGTCATCGAATCGTCATCCGTCATAGTTGTGCTACCTTCTACCTCTGAGAATCTGAAAGTCTGTTTCCTTGGAGAAAGGGCGATGATCATCAAACCCAGCCCAAACCCGACGTTCAATACCATGCGGATTTCAGGAAATAGGCCTTCAAACCTGAGTACAAAGCAGACAGTAGCCAATAGGCACCCGACGATTACATGCCCCGTACTCAAAAATCTCTTCTCGCTCATATCGCTCCTTTCGCAGCCGAGATTGTGTTGGTCATATATTGGCAAGTTTCTAAACTTATAGCTTGATATTTGTCTAACAAAGATTCAATATTGGTTTTACAATAAATTGCCATATTTGTCAGAAATCTTTTTATTCATGCTGTTTTCTGCGGGAAATACGGGATATTTCTGCTTTATTTTTAAGTAATACCTAGCTTTTAAAATTTTATTTAGATAAATTAATATGAAAGAGTACAAACCTATAGTATTGACTATTTGTTGATTTAGATTTAAGATTTAAACGATGTTACCCTACAAATGAGAGAGGAGGTGATAAAAATGGCAGACCATCTTGCGACAGTGTCCATGCCGGAGTTCCTGGCTGTAGTGAATGATGCATCAAACAGCGCAGCAGGAGCTTCACAGGACGGGTTCGGTCCTGTTCACGGCACTGTAGAGGCGAATGTGTCATTGGGAGGGCCGACATTGAACGTGGTTGCTGATGTTCATGCATCCGACGGCAACTCGTTCTTCACCTTGGCCTTTGCGCCTCGATCATCCTGACCAGTCGGCGGCGAGCCCAACCCAACCTAGAAGTCAAAGCGAAAGCAATGATTAAAAGGTTGGGTTGGGACGAACAAACATTTTTATGGCTGTCCAATCCATAAGAGGACCTCGACTAATAATGTTAACCCTACAACTGCAGCACCGCAAACCCGAAGCCAGTTTCTAATAGGTTTCGGTACTTCGTATCCCGGGATTATACTGCCAAGAATTTCCGGGAAAATAAATATTATCAAGCCGGCTACCACGTATAACACAGTCATGGCTTACTCCTTTCATACCGATCAGTTAAACTAAAAATTACACATAATCAAATGAAAATCAATACTCATTAATCTTGATATAATAACTACATGCCTCAAAAAACTTCATATGCTATAAGGAAAAACTCCGGATCCGGAGGCAGAAGCTCTAATTCTAAGCGATATTCCTCAAAAAAATACGAATGTGTTATTAAAAAGCCGATCAGCTTTTTAAAAGGCTCAAAATTTGCCAACACAAAAAACAGAAAACTTTTGGTTCTGCTTAATTATCTGGCGACATTTTCGTTTATCGGGATTCTGGCGGGTGTGGTTTTTTCATTTATAGTCGTAGTTTTTTATTCGCGGGAACTTCCCGACCCCAATCGTCTGCTGGAAAGAAGTTTTGAACTTTCGACCAAATTTTACGACCGCAGCGGAACTCCAATTTACGAAATATACGGTGAAAAAAACCGCAGTCTTATAACTTTGGATCAGGTATCTCCCAACATAATAAATTCCACTCTGGCTACGGAGGACGCCCAATTTTATCAGCACAAAGGTTATTCATTCCGGGGTATTGCAAGGGCTTTAAAAAATATGGTCAGCGGAGAAAATCTGCAAAGCGGATCTACGCTCACTCAGCAGGTTATAAAAAACACTTTGCTGACTACTGAGCAGACCGTCACCAGAAAAATAAAAGAATTTATTTTGTCACTGCAGCTTGAAAATGCTTATTCTAAAGAAGAAATCCTACAGATGTATTTGAATGAAACTCCCTACGGCGGACAAAGCTACGGTATTTTAACTGCCGCTAAAGCCTTTTTTAATAAACTTCCCAACGAGCTTACAATAGCCGAATCGGCTTATTTAGCGGGTCTTCCCCAGAGACCGAGTTATTACTCTTATTATGGTTCCAATCCCGAAGCCGGTCTTGAAAGAAAAGATTATGTTTTATATTTAATGAATGTCCGTGGCTGGGTAGACAAGGACGGTAAAAAATATTTTTTGAGCGACGAAGAATATGAAGCGGCTAAAAACGAAAAATTGAGTTTTCAAACAACATTTTTACCTTTTAAAGCCCCGCATTATGTTTTGTATGTCCGCCAGCTCTTGGCTGATAAATTCGGCGAGGAGGCGGTTCAGCAGGGAGGTCTGCAGGTCACCACGAGTCTTGACCTGGAGCTCCAGGAGGCTGCGGAAGCAATTGTTTTCGACGAAGTGGAGCGATCACAGTATTTAAATGTAGGCAATGGCGGTTTGGTAGCAATAGACCCGAAAACCGGACAAATACTGGCAATGGTGGGGTCCAAGGGATATTTCTTAAAATCCGAGCCTGAAAGTTGCATATCAGGAATTACCGGCGAAAACAGCTGTACTTTTGAACCTAATTTAAATGTTTCGCTGTCCAGAAGACAACCCGGTTCTTCAATAAAACCTATTACTTATTCGGTTATGCTTTCTCAGGGTTATACAGCTGCTTATCCATTGGTGGACGTTCCTACTTCATTTCCGGGTTCGGCTCCTGACAAGCCGTACAACCCTGAAAACTATGACGGTAAATTTCGAGGGCCGATGCCTGTAAGGAAATCTCTGGGAAATTCCATTAACATTCCTGCAGTTAAAACTTTAAAAATAGTGGGAATTGATGCAATGATCGATCAGGCGGAGGCTATGGGCATTTCAACTCTGAAGGAAAGACAAAGATACGGTTTGGCCTTGACTTTGGGAGGAGGGGAAACAAAGCTTTTGGAAATGACTGATGCCTTTGCGGTGTTTGCTGGAAAAGGGGTTTATAGGGAACCGGTAACAATTTTGGAAGTAAAAGATTCTAATGGAAATGAAATTTTCAAATGGAGGGATAACGGTGGAGAGCGCGTGCTGAATGAAGAAGTTGCGTTTTTAATTTCGGATATTTTATCGGATGACGGGGCCAGGTCCGAGGTATTCGGTTTAGGAAGCCTGCTAAACATACCGGGCTATCAGGTAGCGGTTAAAACGGGAACTACCGACGACAAAAGAGATAACTGGGCAATAGGATTTACTCCTTCGGTAGTAGCAGGAGTTTGGGTAGGAAACAATAATAATGAAGCCATGAATCCTGTGCTGGCCTCGGGTATTTCGGGAGCCACTCCTATTTGGAACAGATTTATGAAGGAGTTTTTAAAAGACAAAGAAAATGAAAAATTTGCACCTCCTAAAAATGTTGAAAAACACAACGTGGACAAATTAACAGGAATGCAGCCTTACAGAGATAATCCGGTGAGAGAAGAATGGTTTATAAAAGGAACGGAGCCAACCGCCAAGAGCCCGTGGTATCAGGAACTGGAAATCTGCGAAGAAGATGGTAAGCTGGCAAACGATTCGTGCAAGCAGGCAGGTAAAACAGAAATAAAAACTTTCGTAAAAGTGCTGGCGGAAAGATCCGAATGGCAGACCGAAGTAGACAAATGGGTTTATGAAAATTTTATAGGACAGTCGGAGTATTTTCCGCCTCAAACTCAGTCGCATTTAGTTTATGAGGGCGGAGATCTTAAAGACGAAGATAAAGTTTATGTTGATATTGTAGGGCTGAAGGATGGCCAAACCGTGCCGTTGTCTTTTAGGTTGAGTATAGAAGTTTCTTCTGCAAAAGATGTTGAGAGGGTGAATATTTATGTTGACGGACAGCAAATAACTTCCGACGAATCAGAACCGTTCGGATATAACTTTTCGTTTAAACCCGATCAAATAGGAGAACATGAGTTTGAGGCAACTGCAACAGACGAGAACGGAAATAAGGGTACTACTAATTTGAAATTGAAGGTCGGGAATTTTTAGATAGAATTTAACAGTCTTACGTTCTTATTTCTATATCGGGATTTTTTTCTATTACCTCGAGAATTTTTTCCTTAACGCTTGCGGCACCTGATTTATCTGTAGCGATTTCTATTCTTAATGTAACGCCCTTTTTATTTTCCCCCAGTTTTTTATCCTGATATTCGTCTATAACATAAACTTCGGTGATACTGGAATTAAGATCTTTTATGGCTTTTATTGTCTCACCTATAATTGACCCCACTTTAACTACTAATGAGATATCTTCAAAAATTGAGGCTGTAATATCATGCTTTATTCTTGTGTTTACGGTTTCTGCTTTAAGCATTTCTTGTGTGAAAATAGTAAATGAATCGTATTTTAATTCTCCGAGTACCAGTTCTTCTTGTTTAATAAGGGATTTGTTTTCATAATTGTTGTCATTGTTACCGGACTGAGATGATTTACCGGTTTTATTATCGGCTATATTCACTTGAAAATAATAATTTTGTATTCCCATATCTTTTAGCAATCTTCCCAAAACCCTTTTTATATTCAGACTTGTATTATATGGACTCATGCCCTCTTCAAAATAAACAACTTCCAACACTCTTGTTTCCAAATAATTTTCTATATTTTCGCCTTTACCATTCAGCTCAAAGGTCTTGCCTATTTCAAATAATCCGCATTTTTTTATATTTTGTTTGCGGTACATTTCTATTACGGGTGTCAGGGTTTGATAAACTGAATATCTTAATGAATTCTTTTCGGAGCTTTGCGAATTTTCCAGAACCACCTGTTTTTTGTCATTATCATTTTTAGCGACCAGTGGGTCAGTGATGTGCTCATGAAGTCCGAGTCCGGCACAGACATCTCTTAACTTTTCTTCATATTTATAAACAGGCTTGGTTATTTCTTTCGGAGGTGCAGCACTAATTAAAGTAACCGGAATCTTTTCGTAATTGTTTATTCTTAAAACATCGGCTACCAAATCGTCTTCCACTTCTACGTCGGTTCTAAAGTGAGGTATTTCCACTGTAAGACCTTTCTTATCTTCATCTAATATTTTATATTCCAGCAGCTCCAGAATTTTTCTGACTTTCGGCGGTTCGATTTCCATTCCGCTCAGTACTTTTATTCTTTTATGTCTTAATGTCATTGGCTTTATATGTTTTTTCTTTGGGTAGTAGTCAAAATTTTCATAGTACTCTCCCCCCGCCAGTTCCAATATCAGTTCTACAGCTCTTTCTATTGCAATCTGAGTCAGCTCGGTATTCAAATATTTATCATATCTTAAAACTGTTTCATTTTGGATTTTTAATTTTCTGGAATTCCTTCGGACACTGGTTTGGTTGTAGTTTCCGGCATCCAATACAATGTTTTTGGTTTTTAGGTCTACACCGGTGCTTTCGCCTCCCACTATTCCTCCTATTACCGTGGCTTTATCGTTTTGGGTTAATACAAACACATCCGGATCAAGCTTTACTTCCTCCCCCAAAAGAGTTTTTACTATTTCGTCATTTTTTGCCCTTCTAATTACGATTTCGGGCTTTTCCATTTTATCCGTATCCTGTGCATGCATAGGTTGGCCAAGCTCTACCATTACAAAATTTGTAATATCCACAATATTATTTATGCTTGGTATTCCGTATGCTTCCAAGCGCTCTTTCAGCCATTCCGGCGACTCCTGAACTTGAATATTTCTAAATACCCTGGTGTTAAATCTGTTTACCAGATCGGGACATTCAACTTTAATCTCCACAGAACTTTCTTTTGTAGGTTCTTTACCTTTTTCTTTGTGAACTTTTGGAAATTTAAATTTGGCATTTTCGAACGCCGCCAGATCCCTTGCACATCCAGTTATTGAAAGCCAGTCCGCCCGGTCCATGCGGTGTTCTAAATCTAAAACCCCGTTTTCAATAGGCTTGTCCAGCATCAACCCCAAAGAGGTAAACGAAGCTGCAATTTCCTTTGGTGTTTTATTTATTTCTATATAGTCTTTCAGCCAAATCAGTGGTATTTTCATATTATTCGTAAACCATCCCCCCACCGTAAAGCCTCCTAATATCCGGAATTCCGAATTTAGTCATTACAAGTCTGTCCAATCCCATTCCCCAGGCAAAACCGGTGTAAACTTCCGGATCTATGCCGCACATTTTTAATGTGTTGTAATGTATCATCCCCGAGCCTAAAACTTCTATCCACCCTCGGTATCTGCATACTTCGCATCCGCTGCCGCTGCAAAATGTGCATTGAATGTCTGCGCCCATACCGGGAGAAACTTCCGGGTAGTATTTATACCTGAATCTCATTTTAATATCAGTGTTGTATAAGAATTTCAAAAATGTTTCGATTGTTGCTTTGAGATTCTGCATCGTAATTCCCTTATCTACTACTACGCCCTGGTACTGGTGAAAGAATGAGCTGTTTGATTTATTTGCAGTTTCATTACGGTAAACCTTACCCGGAGTTACAACCCTTATGGGCGGTTTATTATTAGTCAGTATTCGTGATTCAACCGATGAAGTGTGTGTTCTTAATAAAATGTCAGGCTGTTTAACAAACAAGGTATCCTGCAGATCTGTTGCGGGATGGTCCTCTGGCAGGTTGAGCTTTCTGAAATTGTATTCGACTGTTTCTATTTCCCTATCTTCGGCAACTGAGAATCCGTAATATCTGAAAAAGTCGTTCATTTCGCGGATAACCTGGGTTAAGGGATGGAGCATCCCTGTTTCGGCCGGTTTTTCGGGCAATGTTAAATCTATTAAGGGATTTGAAACTTGTTCAATTTCGTGGAGTATTTTCGCCTGTTCTATAGCTTCTTTCTGAGTTGCTTTTAGATCATTGAAAACCGGGCCGTATTTATTTTTTTCTTCTGCACTTAATTTTGGAAGTTCTTTCAGCAATAAAGTTGTAATTCCTGAACTTTTTGAGAAGTATTTAAGGAAAAGATTATCAAAATCGCCGTTAAGTTTTGTTTTTTTAAGATCTTCGTTGAATTTAAGGTGAATTTCGTCTACCCTGTTTTGTATGTCCATGACAGTAAGTTTAGCAGTTTTTGGCTGTTTTTCCACAGTTTAGGAGGTGGGATTTAACGATCCATTTAGGCAGAGTCCGATAACTATTTTTACTTGTAGTAAAATGATAACGTAATAACAGATTTTGCTGCTGTCTGAAAATCAGGTGTAAAAGTTCAAAAAGCTAATTCTGATACGGTTTGTTTATGGAGATTTTGTTAACGGAATTAAAAACTTTCTTATTGCCTCTTTTTGCTGTAAATTTTTTGGTCGGTCTTTCAGGATTTCCGATTATTTCGAAAATATTCGGTAGGTTTAATGATAAAGGTTATGCATATTCCCATGTCTTAAGTTTGATCGTAATATCTTTTTTAACATTTTTATTGTCCTATGCTTTTGGATTAAATAGAATTTATGTTTATATTTCTTTTGCGGCTTGGGTTTTAATGAATGTTTTTGTTTTTTTCAAATTCGGACATCTTTCTATTAACAAACATCTGATAATGAATATGGTTTACAGCCAGCTGATATTTTTGGTTTTAGCGCTGTTATGGTATTTTGTGCGCAGCCGCGAACCTGAAATATACTCGATTGAAAGATTTATGGATTTCGGATTTATTAAATCTTTATTCGAATCCCCCGCACTGCCGCCTAATGATGTTTGGCTGGCCGGTCATTCAATTAACTACTATTATTTCGGTCACTTTATTTCATACGTTTTTTTAAATCTAATGGGTATAAATTTAGTTCCGGGTTTTTTTGTACTAGTAGTGTGGATGTTCGGGATTTTAGGTATGTGTTTGTTCAGTTTGGGTAGAAATCTGTTTTTATTAATGTTTCCTGTTGGAAGGAATATTGTTTCTTATATAGCCGGCGTGCTGACGGTATTTTTTGTGCAGTTTTCCGGTACTTTGTTTTCCGTAAGGTGGATATTAAAAATCGGCTCATCTCCCTGGTATCCGGATCCAACCAGATTTATTGACAATACAATAACTGAGATGCCTATTTATTCTTTTTTAGTTTCCGATCTGCATGCTCATACCTGGGGTCTTATTCTAGGGGTAGTGTTTTTGGCTGCAATACTGGCATATTTTATTGAAGAAAACGGCGGCAAGCGTTTATTGTTTCCTGTTGTCTTAGGATTTCTGATGGGAATATCTTTTATGACTAACTCATGGGATGCAATGACCTTAGGTGTGTTCACTTGCTTTTCAATAATATATTTGGAAAAAAATAAAAAAAGAGCGTTATTAGGTATTTTGTCTTCTTTCATTATTGCATTTGGAGTTTCAGTACTATGGAAGAAAGATTTTTTAACTCCGACATTGGGACTGGGAATTGTTAAATCATCCAGTGTTGCCTGGAAATGGCTGTTGTATTGGGGTCATTTTGCAGCTGTTTTGGTATTATTCAGTGTTTTTCTTTATAAAAGCAAAAGTGGTTCCCGTGCCGCCGGATTTATAAAAATGCTCATAATAACCGGAATTCTATTTTTGGGTTTTATGGAAGTATTTTATATGAAAGATATTATGTTTCAGGGAGAATGGTTTAGGGCGAACACTGTTTTTAAAATAAGCATGCAGGTCTGGGTTTGGCTGGGAGTTATTACCGGGCTTGCAGTTGCTTACTATTTATTTTTATTTAGAAACGGGATTGTGGGTTTATTAATTAAAGGAACTCTGCTGATCATGATGTTAATTTTGGCCTACTATCCAGTATTTGCAGTGAAACAATCGATGATTGACGGAAAGAGATTTACCGGGATTGATTACGGATTATCTTGGATGGGAAAGAAATACCCAGATGATTATTCGGCTATTATGTTTTTGGAGAATGAGTATAAGGAGTCTCAGCCGATTATAGTTGAGGCTGTGGGAGAAAGCTATCAGGATGGTAGTTTTTATTCAACCTTTTTAGGATGGCCTACTATTTTGGGCTGGCCGGGACACGAATGGACATGGCGAAATGATGTGGAGGAAATAGATTTGAGGAGAAATGAAGTTGATCAGATTTATAAAAGTAATGATGAAGAAATTATTAGCGGGATTCTTGATAAATACGCCATATCTTATATATTTATCGGGGATTTTGAAAAAAACAAATACGGTTTTGATATAAATATACAGACTATCGAAAATCTTACGGAAATTGTTTATCAAAGTGAATCCGTGAGGGTGTATAAAGTTTTATAATTTGCCTGCGCTCTTTATTAGTTTTTCAAATCCTTTGGGATCGTTTACTGCCATTTCTGATAATTGTTTTCTATCCAATTCTATATTTGATTTTTTAAGGTAGTTTACAAATCTGCTGTATTTTACCCCGTGGCTTGAAAGAGCTCCGCTGATTCTGGAAATCCATAATTTTCTAAAATCTCTTCTTCTCTGTCTTCGGCCTTCAAAAGCATGCTTTCCTGCTCTTAATACCGCTTCATTTGCGCGCTTAAACAATCGATGCCTGGATCCTCTGTAGCCTTTTGCCAGTTTTAAGATTTTTTTATGCATTCTGTGTCCTCTGGGACCGCCTTTTACTCTTGGCATACTATCTCCTTATGAAATTCTTTTTCCCGCTTTAGCCAGCAACTTTTTAAAAATTTTTGTATGTCCTTTGTCATGCATTGTAATTACTTTGTTTTTTCTGAGTTTTCTTGAATTGCTCATTTTTACCTTTAGATGGGCATTACTATTTTGTTTTTTGAGTACTTTGCCTTTTTTTGTAATCTTTATTCTTTTTATTAATGTCTTTTTAGTTTTCACTTTTGGCATAAATTCATTTTTGACAAATGATAGCACTTTTTGTAAAAAAAGTGCGTCCTTTTGGCATAATTTAGTTATAAATTACTTCACGAAAGTGAAATAATTTTGTTAAATATTACTTCGCGGAAGCGAAATAATATTATATTTTGCAGAAAGTTGCTGAAATAATTTTCCCGTTTCTTCTTGGCTCGCTTTCTAGTTTAGCTACATCTGCAAGTTCTTCCTGGAATCTTTTAATTTTCTCAAATCCTAGATCCGGGTATTCAGCCTCCCTGCCCTTTAATTTAACCGAAATCTTAACTCTGTTACCCTCTTTTATGAACTCCTTTGATCTTTCTACTCTGATTGCTATATCCCCTTCTCCGATTGTAGGACCGAACACAAATTCCTTCAGCTCGCTTTTTTTCGCCTTGGCTTTTACGGCAGAAGTTTTTTTTCTTTCTTCGTAAAGAAACTTATTGTATTCAAGGATCTTTGCAACCGGTGGGTTTGCTTGCTCCGATATTAAAACAAGATCTAGTTCTTTTTCCTTGGCCAGTTTTAACGCGTCCGCGGTGCTCATAACGCCCAAATTTTCCCCTGTACCCGTTATAACTCTAAGCTGGGGTGACCTTATTCTTTCGTTGATCCTGTAATAATCTCTTATAATCTATACCTCCGTTTTAGCATTTCAGCTTTCGTAAGTTACCATAATTTCAGGCTTTTGGTCAAATATATGTCCTCTATTTTAGCTAGCACTTCTGTTAAAGGCTTTGCTTTTAAATCTTCGCCAGTTCGTAGTCTAACGCTCACTTCATTATTTTGTACTTCCCTATCCCCTACCACCAGCATGTAAGGAATTTTCTGCAGCTGTGCGTCTCGAATTTTTGCTTGTATAGTCTCGCTTCTATCGTCTACTTCAGCTCTTAAATTTCTTTCTATAAACATATTTTGTAGTTTTATTGCATAATCAATTTGTTTTTCTGAAATGGGAATAATCTGTACTTGTACAGGTGAAAGCCAGACCGGAAACGCTCCGCCGAAATGTTCGATTAAAAATCCGATGAACCGCTCGTGTGAGCCTAAAGGTGCTCTGTGGATTACCACGCATAATTTCTTTGATCCGTCTTTGTCCGTGTATTCAAGATTAAATCTTTGGGGCATAAACAGGTCAAGCTGGTTGGTTGAGATTGCAAATTCTCTTCCGGTCGAAGAACGGATTGTGAAGTCTGTCTTCGGTCCGTAAAATGCAGCACCGCCAACATCGTCTATAGATCTTATACCGGACCTTTTGCAGGCTTTTCTCATTAATTCTTCAGCTTTATCCCAAGTGGCTTTGTCCCCGTGGTATTTTTCTTTTTTATTTGTATCGGGCAGACCGAAAGCAATGTAATAATCATCTTTTGTAAGACCCAGAGTGTTGTAATAAAATTCGTGAAGCTCGAGTACTTTTAAGAACTCGTCCTCAGCTTGTTCGAGTGTGCAATATATATGCGCATCATTTTGTTGTATTGCTCTAACCCGCATTAGCCCGAATAATGTGCCTGACTGTTCAAATCTATATACCATGCCGTATTCTGCGTATCTTAAGGGAAGATCCTTGTAAGACTTAGGCTTTGACTTGAATATCATGTGATGGTGCGGACAATTCATTCCTTTCAGAAAATACTCTTCGCCTTCAATATCCATTGGGTTGTACATATCATCCCTGTAGTAAGGCAGGTGTCCGGATATTTCAAATAAAGTGTGTTTGGCTATATGAGGTGTGGCAACTCTCATATATCCCAGTTTTTTCTCGGTATCTTTAGCCCACTTTTCCAGTTCTTCTCTTATTACATTACCTTTGGGCGTCCACAAAGGCAGTCCAGGGCCTACTTCCTCTGAGAATGTAAATAATTCAAGTTCCTGCCCCAGTTTTCGGTGGTCGCGTTTTTTCTGCTCTTCTAAGTTTTTCAGGTATTTTTCAAGTTTTTCCTTTGTATCAAAAGCTGTCCCGTAAATTCTGGTCAGCATCTTGTTTTTTTCGTTACCTTTCCAATACGCGCCAGCAACGCTCAATAATTTAAACGCTTTAACTTCTCCCGTGCTTCTAGCATGAGGTCCCGCGCATAAATCCAGATCGTAATGCTTGCCGTCTTTTTCTCCCATTTCGTATAAAGTTACTTCTTCGCCGCGGTTATGAATTTCCTGCAGCCACTCTAATTTAAATGGATTGTCTTTAAAAATATCTTTTGCTTCTTTTACTGAGCTGTGAACGAGAGTTACCGGAAGGTCGGCATCTATTAATTCCTGCATTCTTTTTTCTATTTTCACAAAGTCGTCTGAAGATACTTTTTCATCAAGATCGAAATCAAAATAAAAACCCTCTTCTATAGGCGGACCCATTGCTTTTTTAAGGCTCGGATACAATTCCTGCATTGCCAAGTGTAGGACGTGTTCAGCCGTATGCCTTAAAGGCATTAACGGATCGTTTTCTAATTCTTCTTTAACCTTTGACATATTTAATTCCTTTCAAATAATTTTAACAGAGAAATTGGTTTTAGGTACAAGTTTTTAACCCCTAGAAGGGGTAGTGGTTAAAGTATTTAAGGTTTTGTTAACATAATAGTAAAATTTCATACTCACTTGATGATCATACTCTACTGTAATTTTCATGTCCATATTATAGCACTCTACTATTATTAGCCGAACCTAAAACTTCAAAATTTCCTGTTTAACCTCTATTTCTTCCACATGCAAAAAATTTATCTTTTTTGCGCCAATTATTAGTCCGTCAATTAATAGAGTAAATAGAAAGTAGGAGATTCCAAATAAAAATTGAAAGAACGCGAATGTTATTATGGAAAGCGCAGGCGGTATAAATTGTTTGTACGGTTCGATCCACCCCATTATTTGAGTAACCAGATTTGCCTTAATCTGGTTGTCCGTGTCTGTAGGAGTGGTGCTGTTTAAAAAAGGACTCAAGTCAAACCCGTACTGCTCATTTATAAGATTTATATCTTCCCGCAGATTTTGTGCTCCTTGCAGTTCTTTTAATTGTTGTTCAATTAAAGGTTTGGCTATATCTCCGTACTGCTGATCCACAAACTCGCTGACTCTTGTTTTAAGCAGGGCGGAATTCAAGTCAACGTAATTTTGATAAGTATAAATTCCGGCCAAAATTGCGAAAACAAATCCTGTAGTTCTGTTAATATTTCTAAATATCAGGCGGGGGTGGAATTTAAGCAGTAATTTTTTAAATCTGTCAGTTAAATATACACTTTCCGCGAGAAGCAAAAGGCTTAATATAGTAATCACAAACCACCACTTAAATCCGGAATTGATTAATCCCGCAGTAATACCTAAAGTGACCGGAATCGGGACCAACAGGTAGTGCTCCCACTTTTCCCACGCCCCGATCGTAAGTACCTGAGCGATATAAATCATAATTATCAAAATGCATACAAATGTAAAGCTTTCTATTGAGGGAAATAATATGTTTTGATTTCTGATCATTTCCATTAAAAAAACAGAAAGTAAAGAGGATTCCAAAAGAAGAAGAATAAACAGAAATATTGTTTTAACATAATGAGTGCTGTGTTTTTGCATATTCTAATTTAATGGTGGGCTCCAGAGGACTTGAACCTCTGACCTCTTCAATGTCACTGAAGCGCTCTAACCATCTGAGCTAGGAGCCCGCTATTGAAACTTATTATAGCATTGCTATTAAAGTGAGAATTATTTTCTACTGTTTTCGCGGATCCATTACTTTGTCGATCAATCCGTATTGTAGTGTTTCTTCAGCACTGAGCCAATTGTTTCGTTCTATATCCTGCATAACTTTTTCATATTTCTGGCCGCTGTTTTCGGATAAAACTCTCGCATATTGATGTTTAAGCTGAATCATGTGCCTTGCTTCAATTTCAATGTCTGTGGCCTGACCTTCCAACCCTCCGGTTATTAAGGGCTGATGAATCATGGAATATGAATTCGGTAATGCATATCTTTTACCTTTTGTGCCTGCGGAAAGTAGTAATGAAGCCGCCGAAGCAGCCAGTCCTACATTAATAGTTACCACTTCATTTTTAACGTGCCTGATAGTGTCGTACATTGCAGTACCGGCGTATACGCTTCCTCCGGGGGAATTTATATAAATGCTAATGTCTCTTTTAGGGTCCTGGCTTTCCAAAAAAAGCATTTGTGCGATAAAAGTATTAGCAGTAGCCATATCTACAGGACCGGTGACAAAAACAATGAAGTCTTTTAATAATCTCGAATATATATCATAAGACCTTTCGAATCCGTTCGGTTCTTTTTCAACAACTATAGGTACAAGTGTATCCCCTTTTGTGTTGGGAAGATGGGACGGAAAAGTTCCGCCTGTTTTAGTATTGTAGGATTTAGTTGTGTGAGTGGTCATGTTTTTCTCCTTCTATTTCTTCAATTATTTTAGTTATTAATTTATTCTTTTCCAGTACACTTTTAATATACCACTTTTCGACGTCGTTTTTGAGTTTTTCCTCAGGATTCGGTTCACCTGCGGCAACATAAGCTTCTATTACTTCCTCGTCGGTTGTTTCTATTTTTTCGTCTTTAACAAGCTTACTGAGCAGAAATTCGGCTTTAAGGCTTTTTTCTGCAGCTTTTGAATAATCACTTCTCAGTTGTTCTGCCGTTCTGTTCTGTGCTTTTAAGTATTGTTCCAAAGACAAACCTATTGACTGCGCCTGATCAACTAATCTCGACATCAGCCTGTCGGTTTCTTCTTCTATAAGTATGTCCGCAATTTCCACCTGAGAAGAATTTATTACTGCTTCAATTACTTCATTCGTTGATAAATGTATATGGGAATCATCGATTTTTTCTCCTCTTTTAAGTTTTTCGGCATTTTCCTGGGACCTTTGTTTTTTACGCGTTTCAAGAAATTCTTTAAGTTTGTGTTTAAACTCCCCTATTGTAACTTCCGGTCTTATCGCTACAGTAGCAACAAATTCAAATTCTTTTTCCAGATCAAATTCTTTTATTTCTACTTTCGGATTGGATACCGGAGAGATCAGGTTTTCTTTTAGAGCTTGAGGATAATAAGTTTCCAGAAGATGATTTATCACTTCACCATAAAGTTTTGAAACATCGGCCTTTTCCTCTACAAGTTCTTTCGGCGCCATTCCTTTTCGGAATCCCGGAAGCTCGGTGCTTTTAACGGATTCGTCCAATACTTGGGAATAGGTTTCTTTTACCTTATCTGAAGGAACTGTGACTGTAAGTTTTATTGTTGATTTTGGTAATTTTTCTACCGAAGTCTTCATAGACTGGAAAAGTTTAACATATAAATATATTTTAGGCTATTGATGTGCACCGGTGGGAACTTAATCGAATTGTTGTCTGATTTGTCTAATTTAGTAATTTTGAGGCGTGCCATAGAGAAAAAGCATTTTGTTGCAAAGTAAGCACTTGGAATTTATATAAGCCGATTTCATATTTTCAGGTTTGAAAAGTACTCCGAAAATTTCCTGCAAAAATCCCTGCGTGCTTTTATACTCTACAACCTGATAATTTGTTAATCCGGCGGTTTCAGCTAGAGTACTGTATGCATAGTTTGTGCTTCCGGTTTCGTCTATAAGCTTGTTTTCAAGCGCCTGATCGTTCCCAAAAACCAGCCCTCCCACATTCTGTTTTAAAGTTTCAGTGCCGATTTTTCTATTATTGCTTACATGTTCTAAAAAGATTTCGTATTCGTTGTCCACGCTATTCTGCAAAGTGTTTTTGGCTTTTTCCGATAGTCTTTTATAAGGATCGCCCAGGTCTTTATCTTCTCCGGCATAAATATAATATGACTCAATCCCCTCTTCAGTTGAAATTGATCCTATAAAATCACTTTCGCTAATAACTTTATTATAATATTTAAAAGGACCCATTATTACGCCTATACTTCCTGTTAAACTGCCTGTGTCGGCTATAATTTTATCAGCTGAGGCGGCTGCCCAATATCCTCCGGAAGCCCCCATGCCTATAATATGAGAAAAAACGGGATTACCAGTTGCTTTCTTATAATAATCCACTCCATCGGATATTGCCTTGGATCCGGCAATAGTACCGCCCGGAGAGTCTATTTCTAGAATAACTCCTTTAATTTCAGGATCGCCAGCTGCCTCCAACAACTCTCTTTTAATAGTATAGCCATACACCTGGCCGGTTAATAAAAAGCTGAATATTGAATCTTCTTCCAGAGGATAAGTTAAAATTACACCTTTTATAGGAATTACCAGAATTTTATTCTCTGAATCCGGATTGCCGTCTACATATCTGTACGGTGAAATTTGGGTACCTTCAAAGCCGTCTAATTTAGAAGATACTGCCGATACTCCTGCCAAAAATATAAAAAACAAAAATGAAAACAACATTATTGTGCTTACAATTAATGTTGTGCACGATGTTAAGCAAGTAAATAAAATCGGGTGTTCGGAAATAAACTTTCTCACTTTGATATTCTATTATTAAATTTCCGATAAGTCGAATAAATTGATATGATAAACTGAATTTATGCAGAAACAGGACCTTAAAGACCTAATATCAAAAGGAAATAAGCTTTACGAAAGAGTGCTGAAGAGAGAATTTCATTTTGATCAGCCGTATTCAATTATTGACTTGGAATATACAAGAAATTTATTGTCCGATTTTAAGATGCTTTCTGGAGAATTACCCAAAATTGAAGGCCCGAAATCTTTAGATGAAATTTTAGTGTACGAACTTTCAAAAATCTGCAATAACCAAATCCAAAACCTAGAGGATGAATTTAATCCCAGTATAAAAACTCCGGAACAAGTGATTTCAATGTATGAAGTTACTTCTAAAGATCTGGATGAAATTAAAAAGTGGTTGAGTACAAACAAAGATAAAGTTATTGCGGCAAATTTAAGACAGATGGAAGCATATTCGAGTTCAAGAAGATCAGAAGTTGCGCTTGGTTCACCTAAAATAAGAGTTGATGCGGAATTTTTAGTACTTAGGTATGTAGATAATTTTAAAAAAGTGTTATCGGAATTCTTTTCCGATTTTCCCGGGGTGCCGCAATTACTTGACGAATATATTATTTCAGTAGAATCGGATAATAGTAGATCATATGCCGATAAAGTCGCAAAAGCATCTTATTTAAGTGTTGCAAAGTGCTGTTATATGCTAGATGGAAAAATTAACCTTATTCCGGAGAGACTAATTTCGTTATTAGGACATGAAGTATTAGGTCACTGCCTGAATTACATTAACACCGATTTGTCGGATCTGCCGCTATATATTAAGGAAAATCTAAATGCAATGACGTCCGCTTCAAAAGAGTCGGTAGCCGATCATTTTGAAAGTTTGGTTTTTGAATTTTTGAACGGAAACAAAAATGCTGCTGATAGTATGGGTTTTGAGGAAGACTTTGAAAATATTTATAACAGATTTAAAGACACTCGAATATTAATGGATTACTGGAATAAATTATCCATGGTGGGATATTGGATACTGAGTAATACTAAAGTAGATGATTTTAACAAGCAGGTTAAAGAGCTTCTGACCTACTCAATTGATATCAAATGGCCGGCCAGTTTTGTAAACAGGCATAGGCAGGATTGGAACAGATCAACCGGATTATTGCTGCCTAAATTTGTTTCAGAGCTGAGGTATTCTGTAAATCCGGTAAAAGAAATGCTCGCGGGTGTTAACGATGCGAGGAAATCAAAGATAGAAAAACTCATTTTGGTTGGAAATTGGACACCAACTTCATTAAAGTATTGGATTAGTGTAAATAGTTAATGTTATATCCGTGGAACTGAAAATAATTTCACAAAACTGCCTGGATTCACCAATATTACTAAACCGGGGTGAAAGAATTAACCTTCTGGTAAATCAACTTGTTAAACAGCAGGCTAATATTATCTGTCTTCAGGAAATCAATTTTTCCAAAACCGCAAAAAGAATTTCCGAAGTTTTTAACACTTTTGGATATCATACTTACTGCCTTCCCAAAAGACTTTTAAATAAAGGCGGTTTGTTTGTAGCTTCGCTTTTCCCATTTAATGAAAAAAGTTTTGTGAGGTACAGTAGTCAAGGCAGGTTTTTTTCAAATCAGTTACCGGACAAGATTTTGGGTAAGGGGTATCAAAAATTGAATATAAATGTAAATGGTATAGAGCTTATATTGATAAATACACATTTAGTAAGTATGTATAATTGGAATTCCAAGTCCAAAAAGGAAATTTTAAGAAACCAATTAGAGCAGTTAATCGGAGATATAGAACCGGAAACTAGAAATTTAATTGTGACAGGAGATTTTAATTTCAAACCTGAAGACCCGCTTTATATTGATTTATTAAACAGGTCAAAATTGAGGGACCCATCATTTAATTCCGGATTGATTACTCTTTCAAAAGATAATACTAATAAAAAGGGATTATACAAATATAACATCGAAATCAGATATGATTATACGTTTGTTTCCGGTAATCTAAAATGCAAAAACCAAAAAGTGATATTAAATGATTTGTTTAATTTAAATGGAATAAACGTAAATTTATCAGACCATTATGGATTATGTACTGAACTAAGTATCTAATCTAAAAGATCATTGGTGGGCATGGTGGGAGTCGAACCCACATCCCTTTCGGGACACGGTTCTAAGCCGTGCTTGTATACCAGTTCCAACACATGCCCCTGCAACCTATGATTCATCGATTTTATGATACATCTTCTATTTTATTAATAAAGAAGTTAACACCTCTTGTCCATGTATGCGGGCTCGGAGGATTATATACAGGTGCAATTTTTTCGGCATTATCTAGACCTCTAGAAAGGTAAATTTCATTTAAGCCTTTTCCGACCGATTCAATAGCCTCATCATAAGATTTAAAATAAATTCTACCTCCACCCCAACCGAACGGGTTATGTGTTTCCGGTATTAAAAATCGGGCGCAGGTTGATTCTAAACAGGCAATGGAAGGAAGTAGTTTGTAATCAATTCCGTATCTGTCGGCAACAGTAATAAACGTTTCGGCATTATTTTTCAATGGAGAATTATAAGATTCGAAGAATTTTTCTAAGGAGCCGGCCCTGTCAATTTTTTCTGATTCTATTTTTCCTAATACAATCTTTGATGCTTTGGGTTTTTCATTTATAACTTCCTGGGTATTAAAACTGACCCACATAAAAAAACCGCTTGTTAAAGAGGTTATGCTCATTACTATTGAAATGTATAAATATTTAATACTTAACATTTATTCTCCTGTATGACTTGCAAAACAACTACCTTACCATTTCCAGGCCGGATATTAATCAACATAAATGTTTATTTCTAACTGTTTTTCGGGTGGATGTTTATGCTGTATGGCTGGATAGTGCTCTACTGGGCAGAAAAGTAGCTATGGTCTAATCATTGTTGTATTATACCTTAAATAGGTGTTTTTTTCAAACGAGGGAAAGATAGGATTATTGCTGTGGTTTAAGTGTTTTCCGGTGTTTTATAGTTGGAAATAATGTCTCCGAAGAACTCAACTCCGTTGCACCAGGAACCCCCGGAAGACGGTGTATAGATTTTCATTATTTCACAAGGTTCGGTTACACCTTGTTTGTAAAATCTATTATTTAAAAACTCGGACACGGTGCTAATGCCTTCTTCCCAGTTTTCAAACATTTTTACATTATCTCCGTAAACTCCCCATCCCCAGGCATTATATGATTCAACTCCTTCTTTAACAGGTGTATTTTTTCCGCAGCTTGACTCCTGAAAAGCAACTGAAGCAGCAAGCCAGAAAGGTAAATTATTTAAATCGGCTTCCTCAACGAATATTCTCCCTGTACCGTAAAGTGGACAGCCGTATTTTTCAAAAACATTGTCAAGCATTACAGCTCTTGCATCTACGCTATCTAAGGAAAAAGTAGAATCTCCCAGCACTAAAGGTTTTGCCGAAAATATTGAATATTTGTCAGTAATATGAGGTTTTGGATTGGAAAATGATAAAAATAATGTAAATAAAGTTACAAGCAAAACAAAGAAAGTGCTTCCAAACCAAGTAATCGGAAGCCAAAATTTTTTAAATGAAATTTCAGGTATTGATCGATCCATAAACGTTACCTACAAGTTTACCACATATTTAAAATACGCTGCCAACCAAATAACCTACACTTGCCGCAGCTCCCGCAACAACAAGCATTCTGAAAGCCGATTTAAGTTTTTTAGTAGGTAAATATCCTAATAAAAACAATGCGGAAAAAGATAATACCATTGATACAGGTTTTGCTAATTCCCTTTCTAATAATATGTAAGGTAATAATGGGATAAAACCTGCACCAAAGTAGGATAAAAACATTAGGATTCCGTCAAACAATGGATTAGCCTTTTTTCTTTCACTGCTTTTGGACTCCATTTCCAGAGTTTCTTCTTCGGTAAGAAAGGCTCCGGCCCCCATTGATACAGCTTCAACAGAAATAATTATTATTCCGGAGGTAAATATTTGATGTGTTTCGTATGAAGTTGTAGCTAATCCAAATAGAAACCCGCTTGTGGAAACCAAACTGTCTTCTATGCCGAAAATTATGTTTCGAATGTTGTCTACGCTTAATTTCTTCATAATTACCGGTATTAATTGTACAATGTTAGAAGGAGTTTAGATATATGTCTAAAAAAGACAAAATCGATTTGCAGAAATCACCGGTTTGTTGTATATATACCGATGAAAATGGTATTTCTTGTAATTACCCTTCCACCCGCATCTTGAATTTGGAGGGAAAAGAATCCCGTTTTTGTGAATTTCATTATAATATAATTCTTATGCAAATGGCTGTTTCTAAAACAATTTATTTGCCCGCTGTAAGTTCAATTCTGCCGTAATTTGAAAAACAAAAGGATTAAATTATAATATAAGGACTAAAAAAAGATGAGAGACGAACTGATAGCGGATGCTGAAAATTTAAGAGGTGAAATACAGAGAAAAGAGTTTCTCGATTTATGTGAGCAAAAAAAATCTACTATTTTAACCATTTTAAATGAAAGATATGGACCCGACTCAGGAAGTCCACATCCTAAGTCCGAAAATCGTACATTTATTTCACCTTCAGAAATTGATGTTAGAAATTGTGATGGCGAAAGGAGTTTTCATAATGACGAACACGCCAAGTTTATTGCCGGAAGTACCACTGATACTTTAGCTCATTTATACTTTTTGAATTATTTTAAAGACGGTGTTTCAACAGGAGAAGTGATGGCGCAGCTGGAAGAAGCGTATTTAAAAGGAACTCTAACTGGTGAAGAAGCCGAAAAGTTTGAGTTTACTAAATCAATTGAAGTAGTTGCCTATGGGCATGATCTTGTACAGAATTTTAATTTAATGGTCGGTAAAGATGCTCATGAAGAAATCGGGAAAGTTCGGGTAATGGAGACTGAAGCTAATGAAAATGAAACTATACTCCAACTTCTTACTATACTTGTGGGATCTAAAGATTTACCGGATTTACTTGAGGCTGTAAATGTACAAGTGGGACAGTTTAATTTAACTTATATTGAATTAATTACTGCATTAAGAGCTACAATTCCCACTAGCAATATATCTAATGGCTCTCAGAGATTAGGCGGTGGAAGAGTAGACCTAGATGTGGTTCAAAGAGATTTAATGTTGTTATTCCGGGGAATTCCGAAAGAAAGTACATCTTTATCCTGGAAAGACAGAAGGATTTACGAAGCTGCTTTCGCTGTAGCTACTAGTGACTTAAGAGAATTAAGCGGAGGGCCAAGTGCTGAGGAGTTTATGGATTCTTCCCACAATTTAATGCGTGAAATAAAAATCGGTTTACAGGAATATGTTGATGAAAATGCTGCGAAACTTGATAATCCCGAGGTTCAGGTTGAGTATGCTCATATGTTAAGAGAAATAGTTCCTTGGTACGGTACGCAGGAATATTTTATATGGAGGCAATTAGCACACTTCAATGAAACTTTGACCGGATTACATAGTGTTGTGGATTATCCCGAATTTTTCAAATATATGCACGAAAAATACTCCACCGATAATTTTACGAGAAATGCGAATGCCGCCGAAATATTTTACTCTGATTTAAAAAAGAATTTCGGGAGGTTTATTTATCAGGTTTATAGAGAAAGATATGATGCATGGAAAGATGCCCCCGGAAGAGCCATAACATTGGATTATGTATTCTTAAACCAGATAGAGCGGTTGTTTGATGTGGCTGAAAGAGCTGAATTGTCACATTGGTATGATGTTGAGAAAGGAAGGTTTGACGATAAACATAAAGCTGTATATATAGGAAGCATGTTAAGATCAGTAGGATTTGATGTCCCTGATGAATTCGTTGAAGATGAATTAGTGGTGACAGTTAAAAAGATCAACTCCCCTGTACCTGCATCGGCATAATAATATGAATAAAATCTTCAGTTTCGGTTGGTTTAATTAAACATGGGGTAAGCTTACCTTTTGATTTAAGAGTAATTCTCTCCGCTTTAACATTGTTCAGAAAATCTAAAAGATACTTTGAGTTGAATGCTATTTCAAAAGGCTCCCCTTCTACCTGGGCTGATATTTCGCTTTGGTGCTCCCCTATCTCCTGTGTGGTCAGCCCGATTTTCATGGTTCCCTTTGTATCAAAAGAAATTTTTATCGGTGAGGTGTTGTCTTTGGCAAAAACTGTTGTCAGTTTTACTGCTTCTAGTAATTCCACTGGTGAGAATTCCACTGAAAGCTCGCTTTCTGTTGGGATAATTCTTTTATAATCGGGGTATTGTCCGTCCAGAATTCTGGTTGCAATTAAAGTGTCTTCAGATTTAAATAATGCCAGGTTTTCGTCTTCATTTAAGCCGAATCTGATGGATTCTTCAGATCCCGAAAATATTTTTGAAACTTCTAATATAGTTTTAGCGGGAATTATAACCGTGAAATTTTTCAGTTTTCCTTCTTTGACATCGATAATCTTTTCGGATAATCTGAAGCCGTCAGAAGCGGCGATTGTAAGTTTTTCTTCACTTAAATTTAAATAGACGCCGGTAAACACAGGTCTGCTTTCATCAGTTGAAGCCGAAAAAGCTACTACAGATACCGCGTCTGAAAATGCTATCGGATTAAGCTCAACATACGGCAGTTCGGCGCCAAAAGCTGGTAAAGTGGGATAATCATCGGAGCTGACACCGTTTATTTTTGATTTTGTTTTTTCGGAAGTAAGATTTAAAATGTCATCTTTAAGGGTTGCGTTTATAGTGCTGGGAGGCAAATTTAAAACAAAGTCTCGTAGCAGTTTTGCCGGAACAGTTGTTGAACCCGGCTCCTCTGTTTGAGCGCCAACATGAGTAGTTATAGCTGTTTCAAGATTGGTTGCCGAAAGCTTCAGCCTGCCTTCTTCGGCAATTAACAGAACATTTGAAAGTATAGGTAATGTGCTTTTTGTAGGCACAGCTCTATAAATAGTTGTTAAGCCTTTAGCTAAGTTTTCCTGAAGACATGCAAATTTCATAGTTCTTGGAAAATATATTTCTTCGATCGTAGCTGTATTCGCAGGGCGATCTCACAAATATATTTTCAAACTTCTTGTTAATATATCCAAAAGTATTATTTCTTTGGCTTGATAACTACTCGTCTGTTGCGTCCCTCTCCCCTGCTTTCGGACTCAACGTCATCGTATTGTGAAAGAAGCATGTGAACAAATCTTCTTTCATACGCTTCCATTGGAGGAAGGTCTACTTCGTGTCCTAAAAATCTTACCTTGTCAATAAACCTTTTAGCAATTTGTTCAATTTTACCTTGTTTTTGATTTTTATATCCGTTTATATCTATTACAACTTGAACCCACTCATTTAACTGTTTAAAGATCATTTGATTAACCAAATTTTGAAGGGCGTCCAGTGATTCTCCTCTATACCCGATAATAAAACTAAGATCATTTCCGGAAATATCCACCATATATAAATTATTATCCTCCGGCTTAATTGATATTTCGGGGGCAACTCCAATATATTTACAAATTGCATTTAATTTATTTTTAATTATTTCTTCTTTGTCGGTCATTCTATGACAGTCCGCATTATACGGTTCTTGGCTTTAGCACTTTTTGCGCTTTATGGATCCAGGGTTTTAATCCTCCCCAACCGGATACAAAATAACTTTGGGCAATAGAGAAAATAGTAGTAACAACCATGTACAATACCACTCCTGAAGGCAGTGTCAAGCCTATAAGGACGTTCATAATAGGCATTGTGTATAACATTTGCTGCTGCATATTATAAGCAAGGTCATCAGATTTACCGGGAGTTTTTTTAGCGGCTTTTTCTCCCTGTTCAACATAAGGCATGGTCATTTTAGATGAAATAAGCTGAAATAATCCGGCTAAAATCGCAAGAATAAATAACGGATCGGGTTTAGCCAGGTCCAAATATAGAAAGTTAGTGTTTATGCTTTCTCCTTCAGTCAGTTTTAAAGAGTTGATGTATACATGGGCGTTAAGCTCTTCTATGCTTGTTCCCATTGTAATTGTTCTGATTACTCCGTAGAGGGCTATTAAGACCAGAATCATAATTATTTGAGTAGAGCAACCCGATGCCGGATTTATACCGTGTTTTTTAAACAGCTCCATCTGCATTTCCGCCTGCTTCTTTTTGTCGTGCTTGAATTTTGATTTTATTTTTTCTATTTCAGGCTGAAGGTCCTGCTGCTTTTTTAATGTTTTAAGAGACGGCAGCATTACGGGAACTAATACAGCTCTGATTAACAAAGTCAGAAAGATTATTGAAACTCCAAGACTTCCGGTAAATCTGTAAAAAACGAAAATCATATTAAACAACGGATTGACAAGTAAATTGTTCCAAAGCTCAGGCATTGCTCTATTTTATCATGCGGTGTAAATGCTTATCATTTGACTGGATCATATCCGCCTTTGCTGAAAGGATTGCACCTTAAAACTCTCCATAAACCCATTAATCCCCCTTTAAATACTCCGTACTTATTTATTGCTTCGAAAGTATACCTGGAACAGCTTGGTTCATACCTGCATATCTTTATTCCGAACCTGCCCGGAGATAAATTCTTTTTGTAGAATGTCAGTAAATTCAGTATTAATTTCTTCATATTCAGCTTCCCTGCTGATAGTTTTTGGGTATACTATTATCCATAAATTGGAGGGAATCTTATCCAGATTATTTCTGATAATTTCCCGGTAAACCCGCTTAATTCTGTTTCTTTTAGCTGCAGACTTATCGAATTTATTCGAAACTATTATACCTATTTTGGGTGGACCTTCATAATTTTTAGGTTTTAATACATATAAGTAAAAAAATTTTGAAACTAAATTTTTACCGTATTTTCTGGTTATATTAAATTCGTAATCGGTGGAGAGTCTATGTTGCTTTTTCAGCATCATTTGCCTTTATATATTCTTGCAAGCACTTTTCTTCCCTTGGCTTTTCGCCTTTTTAAAACGTTTTTACCGCTTTTTGTGGACATTCTTTTCAAAAATCCGTGCTTTTTTACTCTTTTAAGTTTTTTAGGTTGCCAAACTCTTTTAGGCATAGCAGAGGTATGTTAGCTTACATCATTTAAATTCGCAAGTATACGCGCAGATCTGGATACAAATCTCATCTCCTTCACAGTAAGAGCCGCAGGAGTTAAATATCCCCCCTCTTTCGCGGCAATCTTCCTTAATGGTAGCCAAATCGCTTTCGGGATTATAGATTATTCTCTGCTTTGATTCTTTTTTAACATATGGCGGAGGAGGTGGAGTATCAGGGTTATTCTTTTTAGTTATAACTAAAACTGCAGTCAGTGACATAAGGACTACAGCAAAAAAGGCAAATGTCAATAAAATATATTTTTTATTTAAGGCACGCAATAAGTTATTTATATCAATTTCTGGTATAGTTTGTCCATATTTGTAAACTTTGGTATCTTTTATATTGGGAGGTATTCATTATGCAAAAAACAAAAAAACTTTCATTAGTTTTTCTTTCTTCACTTTTACCTTTAATTATTGGGAAAACCGATGTTCTGGCTTTGTCTCATGCTGATAACAGATTGCAAAAGAGTGAGGATATTCGTGATAACGGGTGCGAAATACTTAACAACAGAATAGACGCCCGGATCCAATTATTTGAACAAAATAAGGAATATCATAAGAATATTTATGAAGCATTAGTTAGAAAAGTAGAAGATCTTATTGATTGGATGAGTGAAAAAGGCTTAGTTATTAATAAATTGCAATCGGATTTAATAGTTTTAAGTGACTTATTAACTAAAGCGTGGGAGGATTACTCTTCCTTTATTTCTTTGTTAATGGAAACCAAATCTTACACTTGCGGAGAATCGCAGGGACAGTTCAGAGAAAAACTAATGCTAGCTGTTGAAGAGTTAAAAAAGTATAAAACGGATGTTGTGGAAATAAGGAACTACTACAAAAATACAGTTAAAGAAGACATGAGAGAACTGAGAGATCTATATAAAGAGCTAAGACGAGAATAGATATTCAAAAAACCTACCAGTGATATTCAGTGATATAATGACCTTTATGAATGTTGAATCTGAGGACTTGCAAAAACTTGAAATAAGAGCCGGGACAATAATATTGTGCGAAAATGTTAAAGATTCCGACAAATTATTAAAGCTGAGAGTTGATTTTGGCAGTGGTGAGATCAGAAATATTTTTACAGGTATGGCAAGATGGTATAAACCGAAGGATTTGACAGGAGTGCAGACAATTTTCTTAACCAATATAAAACCTCGAAAAATGATGGGTGAGGAATCTCATGGCATGATTTTGGCATTTGACACTCCTGATAATGGGAAACCTGTTTTTTTAATACCAAGAGATCATGCCGAAAACGGCTGGCGGCTTATTTAGATGTAATTAGATACAATTAACTTCCGATTTTACTTTAAATTAACTTGGTATAATCACATTGTGAACGATTCTAAAATAAAAACATATTCTATTAAAACGTTCGGATGCCAGGCCAATATAGCCGATTCGAATACCATTTCGGGTGTTTTGGAAGCTTTGGGATTAGAAGAAGCCGAAAAAATTATCGGTTCAAATGACGATGAAACATTTTATAATACAGCGATCAGCACCGATGTGTTAATAATGAATACTTGTTCTGTTAGGCAAAAAAGTGAAGACAAAGTTTACGGTTTGGGGAAAATGCTAAAACTTGCAGAAAAGGATGCCCGCAAAAAGCCTTTTATAGTTATGGCCGGATGTATGGTAGGTTCGGTAACCGGAGAAAGACAAAGATATGCTTTTGAAGTGCTGAAAAAGAAAACCCCATGGGTTGATGTTTATATTAACCCCTCTCAAATTATGAATATACCGGAGATTCTGCTTAAAAATTCGCTGCTAAGTGACTGGGCTGTGCAGAAATTTGACTCTGCCAAAGTCTTATCAAAGCAGGACAATCCTACTCATGCTTTTGTAAATATTTCTTACGGTTGTGATAACTTTTGTACTTTCTGTGTAGTTCCTTATTCCCGTGGGAAAGAAGTATCGCGTTCAGAAAATGATATTTTAAAAGAAATCCGTCATTTTGCCGGTCGTGGAATAAAAGAGATAACTCTTTGCGGACAAAATGTTAACTCCTGGGGTTTAAGTATGACCAAAAAAATGGAAATCAGAACCGGAAGCGACCAAAAAATACCTTTTACAAGCTTGCTTAAAAAAATACACAATATTAATGAAATAGAAAAAATCGGATTTATTTCATCCAATCCTTTTGATTTTACTAATGATTTAGTAGAAACTTTAAAGCTTCCTAAAATATCAAGGTATTTGCATATCGCGGTTCAGTCAGGAAATAATACAGTTTTAAAAAACATGAACAGAAGGCATACAGTTGAAGATTTTATAAATTTAATTGATAGAATCAAAGGAGCAAAACCGAATATTGAGCTTGGCACCGATATAATTGTAGGTTTTCCCGGGGAAACCAGGGAGCAGTTTTTAGATACCGTTAGGCTATTTGAAAAGATAAACTTTAATGTTGCCTATATTTCAATGTATTCTCCCAGAAAAGGAACTCCGGCCGAGAGGTTTTTTAAAGACGATGTTCCGCTTAAGGAGAAAAAATGGCGCCATGCATATTTAACTTCAGTTTGGAAAAAATACAAAAACGGAATTTAATTTAATACCTAATATTTTTGCATGTATAATTCGCTCATGAAAAAACCCGTTTTTATTATATTAGGGCCAACATGCACGGGGAAAACCTCTTTAGCGCTTCAGCTGTGCAGAAAATTTAATGGAAGCATTCTCTCTGCTGATTCCAGGCAAATCGTGAAATATATGGATATAGGTACTGGGAAAGTTCCATTAGAAAGCGGTTTATCAGTGGAAAAAAATGATGGTTGTTGGAAAGTGGACGGAATTAATATCCGGGGTTATGACCTTATAGACCCGGATAAATATTATTCCGGGTATGATTTTTTAATATATGCACGAGAGATTTTGAATATGTTTAAAGTAGGTAATATATTTATTGCAGGGGGTACGGGTTTTTATATTGATCTGGTCACAAACAGAGCTGTTACTGCACACGTAGGATTGGATCCAGATTTAAGAAAACAGCTGGAAAATCTAACGCTGGAGGAACTTTGCCGGGAATTGAAAAGATTGAATAAAGAAAAATTCCAATTGATAGACCGGAAAAATAAAAACCGTCTGGTTCGCGCAATTGAAATCGAATCAGCCCGTAAAACCGGCGTTATTACCGGTAAAAAATCAGTAGGAAATGAGTTTAAATATAAATATATCGGCTTAACCACCTCCCGGGAAAATTTGTATTCAACTGCAGATAACTGGATAGATAATATTTGGGAAGAATTGCTATTGGAGATTAATAAACTTAAACAAATGGGTTTTTATAATTCGCTTAGGTTAAATGGTCTGGTGTATAAAAGCGCAAAAGTGTTTTTAGAAGGTCTGGTAAAAGAGGGAGAAGCAAAACAACGGGCTAAATTTGATTTACACGCTTATATCAGGCGGCAGCAGACATGGTTTAAAAGAAACAGTAAAATTGAATGGTTTGATATTGAGTCAAGTAATTATAGGCAAAAGGTAGAAGATTTTGTAGAATTAAATTGTGGATAAAGAAATAGTCATATCAATTAAAACTGTCTTATTTACCCTGCTGCTTTTTCTGGTTGTATATATAATTTATAGAATGGGTCCTATTTTGGCCATTATTTGTATAGCAGCGATTTTAATGATCTCACTTGAAAATTCAGTTCAAACTTTAATGAAACAGACATTATTTAATAGACCTTTACCAAGAAGTCTTGCGGTAATAATGGTTTATGCTATGGTTATTTTACTGATTTTTGTAGTTTTAACCTTAGTAGTTCCTCCGGTTATTACTCAGGCTCAAACTCTGCTTACAAATTTGGCTTTTATACTAGAAAAGTTTAAGTTGAGTGAAAGCGCCGATCTATCACTTACTTCCCTATTGCCTCAGGCTACCAGTGTATCAAGCGGATTTTTAAATGTAACAATTTCAATATTTACCAACGTTGCAACTTTTTTCACCTTGCTGGTTATATCTATTTATATGTCTTTGGACTGGCCAAATTTAAAAAAGCGGTTATTATCGGTCATTCCCAGGAAATTTAAGGATTTAGTGCAGGATACGATTACCGAGATAGAAATAAGTGTCGGCCACTGGCTAAAAGGCCAGGCGTTTTTAATGTTTCTCGTAGGATCAGCGAGCGTTGTCGGATTGACCATTTTACAAGTTCCATACCCTTTGGCGCTTGGTTTGGTATCCGGAATTTTGGAGGCTGTTCCCATGATAGGTCCTTTGTTGTCAGCTATAGTGGCTGCAATAATCGGATTTTCGGTATCTCCGGTTAAAGGACTTATGGTTGTAGGTTTGTATATTATCATCCAGCAGCTGGAAAATAATATTATAGTGCCTAAAGTGATGGGGCGCGTTTCTGGATTTAGTCCGCTGGTTATTCTTTTGGCACTTCTTATCGGAAGTAATTTTTTTGGGATAGTAGGTGCGGTTCTAGCAATTCCCACTACCATTATTCTTGTAATAATTGTGAAAAGAATTTTAAGATATTCTGCGGAGTAAAAACCCTTTAAATAGGAAGCGAGTAAGCCAGATTCTGTTCCTCCGCCAATGGCGGACTAACGGTCATCTATCTATGCTCCATCTTTACACCTCGCCGAGCAAGCTCTGCGGTGAAATCGTGGATTGCTGCGGGTGGGATTGCCCGTTTCACAATTTGACCATGCCTAAGGTTTAGGTCAAATATCGTCTCTGTTGCTCTCCGGGTGCGTCAATTCGCACCAGGTACCCTAAACCTTTCGGTTTAGAGCCACCAGCGGTTACCCGTCGGAAGTTGCCTTCCGTCCCGTGCTCTATGCAGTCTGGACTTTCCTCCCCTGCCGCAAGCGGCAAAAGCGACCGTTCTGCTTCCTGTAACGCATATTTTACCTTGAAAATTGACTTTATGCTAATATAGCTGTATGTCCGAACAACTGGATCCGAATAAATATCACATTTTAACTGCCGGACTTAGACAAAAGTTATTACTAATAAGCCTTCCGATTGTTTTGGTTGTATTTCCTCTTTTAATTTATGGATATTACACTTTCGCAGTAAACCGGCCTAATCAAATCGGAAAAGATGTAACAGTTGAAATTAAAGAAGGCGATGGCGTGCTGGAAGTTTCAGGGAAGTTAAGTAGCCTGGGTGCAATAAACTCAGAATTCTTATTTAATGTTTATGTTTTTTTAAACAATAAAGATAAAAATATTCAAGCCGGAAAGTATAATATTCTCTCGGGAACAAATTTGGTCAGTCTGGTTGAAATGCTGGAGCACGGGAAAGATGATATCAAGCTTACATTTCTGGAAGGTTGGAGAATTGAGGAAATAGCGGGCTATGCAGCGGTAAATTTGGATAATATAGATTATGAAGATTTTGTAAGTCTGGCTGCTAACTTGGAAGGAAAGCTTTTTCCGGATACTTATTGGGTAAATACACAAATCAATGAGTCCGAGTTGATAGATTTGCTCAGAAAAACTTTTGATGAGAAAACAAAAAAAATATTGACACCTAAAGCTTTGGAAAACGCACAGTTAACGGAAAATGAAGCTTTTGTACTGGCTTCTATAATTGAAAGAGAAGTTAGTAAAAAGGAGGATAGGCCAAGAGTTGCGGGGATTTTAGTGAAAAGGCTAAAATCCGGTGAACTTGTTGGAGCCGACGCAACCACACAATATGCGGTAGCTAAAGGTAAAGTCGGTTGTGTAAATGTGCCTGATTCTGTTGTGTGTCCTTCATATAATCTTTCTTTGGAAATGGATTGGTGGCCCAAAATACTGGAAAAAGATGATCTGGATTTTGACAGTCCGTACAATACAAGAAAAAACCCGGGGCTGCCGCCCGCTCCCATTTCCAGTTTTGGCTTAAATGCATTGGAATCGGCTCTCAATCATGAAAAATCCCAATATAATTATTATCTTACAGACAAAGACGGAGTTACTCATTATTCGGTAACTTACGAAGAGCATTTGCAAAAAGTAAATACCTACTTAGACTAATCGCTGGAATTTAAAGCTTTTTCCAACAATTCTTTAGTAATTTTAATTCCGAAATCCGAAATTATATTTTCAGTCATATACATTTTACAATTATCAAGTTTTGCCAATATTAGTGCATCTTCTAAAGCTATGTGAATTTGGAATTGTTTAAACTTATGTTCAATATATATTTGACAGCAACTGCAGTTTAGAATAATTATTTTACTTATTTTTGCCTTAAAATATTTAATTAAAAAACTAATTGATAAATACAAACCGTATTCGGTTTTGTCATTATTTTCTATCAGAGTTTCTATTAATATTGAAGTACTTTCTATTGTTATTAGATAATTCTCTTTTTTACAGTAGAAATAGAGTGTGTGAGTTGTTTTAGAGTCGCAGGAATTGTGCTTAATTAAAATGAGATCACATTCAAAAACCCTGTTATAATTCGTTGGTATATAAATGAAATTGAATTTAAACATTCCTCGCTTTGATTTGGAAGAAACTGTATAATTAATCTGCTTATGTCAAACCTGCTCACCCAAATTAATGATAAAACTGAAAAATTAACTGCGCCAAATCTGATAAAATTGGGAATTTTAATATTTATAATTTTTGTTCCTATCGGCCTCCTTCTTGGAAATTTTATGAGTATGTCATTAAATATTCCTGAAACAAATGATGCAACAAGTTTAAATAATAATATAGGTAACTCGGCTGAAAAGTTTTATGAGGGAATCATTACTTATGTTAATCCCAGAACGTACCCTAAAGACAATATATCTTTTGTTTTAAAGGATGAAGAAGGAAATGATGTTATTCTTTTAAAATCCGATGATCAAAAGCTTGCGGTAACGGAGGGTCATAAAGCTAAAGTTTACGGATCTTTAACTAAATCAAGTGATGAGGGCAATAATATATTAATTGTAAGCAAGGTTGTAATTGTAAATGTCTCAAATTGAATTTAGAAATGTTACAAAAGAATATGAACCCGGGTTTAAAGCTCTGGACGATGTAACTTTGTCTATAGACGACGGAGAATTTATTTTTCTGGTGGGTCCTTCAGGTGCCGGCAAGTCAACATTTATTAAAATGTTAATTCGTGAGGAAACTCCGTCCGAAGGGGAAGTATTATTTAATGAAGTTCCTATAGCTGAACTTCCGTCATCGAAACTTCCTGATTTACGAAGAAAGATAGGAGTTGTATTTCAGGACTTCAAGTTGTTAAACTCAAAAAACGTATTTGAGAATGTTGCGGTCGCCCTTGAAGTAGTTGACTCATCCGAAGAAGTGATAAAAAATGTTGTTCCGAATGTGCTTTCAATGGTAGGTCTGGTGGAAAAAATGTTTAATTTTCCCAAGCAGCTATCCGGCGGCGAAAAACAAAGGCTTTCTATTGCCCGGGCTTTGGCTCATGAACCGGATGTACTAGTTGCGGATGAACCCACAGGAATGATTGACCCTAAATCTACGGAAGAAGTAGTGGAAATTTTGGAAAGAATTAATTCTCTAGGAACGACAATTCTTATGGCCTCTCATGATCAGAACATTGTTAATAAGCTGAAAAAGAGAGTTGTTAGAATTGAAGAAGGAAAAATTATGTCAGATAAGAAAGGCGGACGCTATTATGGGCAAATTATGGCAAAACTTCTTGGTTAATATTAAAAGGGAAAAATTGCTGGCAGTTTCTAATCTGGTAATTATGACCGTGACGTTTTTGGTTTTGGGGATGTTTTTAAATATAGTTACCCTTTCCCAGACGGCATTAAGGTCACTGGAAGAGCAGGCGCAGCTTACTGTGTTTTTTAAAGACGAATTTCTAGAGGATCAGATTTTGAACATGAAATTGGAATTAGAAAAAGATGAAAGAATTATGGAAATTAAGTATGTATCCAAAGAAGATGCTTACAGAATTTTCACGGAAATCAATAAAGATCAGCCGGTGCTTTTAGAATCCATATCAAAAAATATTCTGCCTGCAAGCCTGGAAATAAAAACTAAAGAATTGTCTGATTTATCGGGTTTGGTTTCTGAATTGGAAGGTGGGGAGGGAGTTGAGGAAGTTAAATTTTATAAAGATGTAATTGATAGGTTTATATCTTGGAGCAGCGCCGTTTATGTGATTGGATTGGTGCTCGCGATTCTTTTTGTAGTAGTTTCATATTCTGTTGTCGTGGTCACAATAAGACTTACAATTAGTTCCAAAGGGTCGGAACTGGAAGTGTTAAAACTTGTAGGAGCATCCGATAAATATGTTAAAGCACCTTTGGTGTTTCAGGGAACTTTATTCGGATTTATTTCAGCATTTGTGTCCTCGGTACTGCTTTCTTTGCTTTCATGGGGCGGTGTTTCCTCCGGTATTTTGCCTTCAAAGGTAGCTTTCTTTTTTATATCCGGAGCCAAACTGGAAACAGTGGTTTATATAATAGTCTTAGTTCTCGTTTTATTACTTTCCGGTATCCTGCTTGGATTTGTAGGCAGTTCTGTAGCTGTAAAGAAATATTTGAAATATTAAAGATTCAAACTACTAAATGATTTTATTGGTATAAAGTAATTTTTAACAAAATTATGAAAAATATAATACGCTTGTTTTTACTTTTAATAGCGTTTAGTGTTTTGCTGAATACAGATATTTTCATAGTTGACGTATTTGCCAGTGTAAAATGCCGGTCTGTAGATGATAAAGAATATACAGGCGAGGAACTACAAGAGATTATAAATAAGTGTGAAGATGAACTTGATAACTTGCAGGAGCAGGAGAAGACTCTATCAGGAGAAATTGCGTATTTCGACAATCAGATAAATTTAACATTACTGCGGATTCAAAATTCAGTTCAAAAAATAAGTGAAAAAGAAGATCAAATAAATGAACTAGCCGGAAATATTGAAGATTTAGGAATTAGAATAGATAAGCTAAAAATATCCATTGATTATCAGCAAAAAGTATTGGACCAGAGGATCCGGGAGAGATATAAAACAGTTGAGACTTCCCCTTTTATAATTATTTTCGGATCAGAAAGCTTTAATACTGCTGTTCAAAAAGCGGAATATTTGAGTGTTATGGAGGGTCAGGATAGAAAGCTGATTGACCAGATGAACCAGACCAAAGACAATTTCGATAAACAGAAGACATTATATGAAGAGTCGAAAAAGAAAGAAGAAACTTTAAGGCAGCAATTAATAGCGGAAAAGGTAAATTTAGAAGTGTACAACAACAGACTTGCAGGCCAGAAAAATGAAAAGAAGAAACTGCTGGAAGATACACAAAATGATGAAGCAAAGTATCAACAGATTCTCGATGAGGCCAAAAAAGAATTAAACCAAATATTGAACGCCGTCAGTGTTCTTAAAAATCAGGAATCTAAAAAAGTTAAGAAAGGCGAGATAATCGGGATTCAGGGTAATACAGGATTTTCTACCGGTGACCATCTGCATTTTGGGGTTTATAAATATTCCTCATTTGAAGAAATAGACGGGTGGAACTGGTATTACTCTAATTATGTGGATCCGGCTAAAAAACTAAAGGATAAATCTGTTTATTGGGATGACGGATGTTCATCAGAAGGATACAAAGATATAGGAAAGGGTGATTGGAATTGGCCCATGTCTAATCCAACAATTTCCCAGGGTTTTGGCAAAACCTGTTATTCCAACCTATACTATGGAGGAAAGCCCCACCCCGCATATGATATGTACGGCTCTTATGGTTCTCCGGTATATGCGGCAGACAACGGAGATGCTTATTTTTGCCGAAACTGTTTGGGCGATGGAGGTAACGGCGTTTTCATATTTCACGATGACGACTATATGACTCTTTATTGGCATTTGAGGTAAACCCATTACTTTTAAAATATTCCGTTTAAAATAGAATATTTCTAATATACCGGCAAGTGATTGCCTGATAAATTTTTTATGTGAGAAATCCATATAGACTATATAAAACCGCATTACGGAATTTATTCCTATTGATTCCACTTCTGTATTTATCGGTTAATTTTTGTTTTTTAAATATTAAATTTAATTTGGTTAATAATGTCTATTCAGACGAATATTTTTACCAGTATAAAATAAAACAAACTACTCCCCTACTCTACAAAAATATCTCTTCAAAAGTGGAATTTGCTGAAAAACCCATGTCGCAGTTATTAATCCGGCCTAAAGTAACTGGAGGATTGGTGGAATTTTATGATTTTAAAGAGCAGCGATGGGATAAATTTTCGAATAATTGGAATTTAAATATTAAAAACATTCCGTTTGTTTTGTTAAGAGTTCATGATCTGGAATTTAAGAAAATAATTTTAAGCTTTGAGCTTTTAAATATAAATAACGGAAATAAATACATAACTAATAAGTTATATTTTTGGTCTGCCTATGAATATAAGGAGTATATTAAAAAAGTTAACGTAAATATCTTGAGCCGGATTTCCGAATAATAGTATTTAAACCTGCTATGTTAAAATTAGCAAATGCGTGTTGTTTTAAGATGGTTGCCGGCTTTATTAACCGGATTGTTTATATTCTGGTTGTCATCACAGACTGGGCCTCAATTAAAACAAGTTGGGCTAGACAAAGATGAAATTCATATAGTCGGTCATTTTTGGATGTTTTTTGTATTGTCAGTCTGTTTATACAGAGCCATAAAGAATCCTTTTATTGCGGTTTTAATATCTTTTATATATGCTGTTACTGATGAGTATCATCAGACTTTTGTCTTTGGAAGGTCAGCAAGCTTGAAAGATTTATTAAATGATACTTTGTCGGCATCTGCCGCTGCTCTATTAATATGGAAATCTTATCCAAAACTACCGAAGATACTAAAAAACTGGCTTTCAGTGTAGCCGAAAAAATGCGGCCGGGTAATGTTCTAGCTCTTTACGGCGGCCTGGGATCAGGAAAAACTACTTTTACGCAATATTTAACGAGAGCATTAAACTCTACTTCCCGAATTCAAAGCCCAACTTTTGTGTTAATCAGAAGATACAAATGTAATATGAACGGCATAGAGAATATAAATCATATAGACCTTTACAGATTGTCGGATGCTGATGAAATAGCGGATTTAGGAATTGAGGAAATATTAAATGAAAAAAACACTCTGAATATAATTGAATGGCCTGAGCTGGCAGAAGGCTATTTACCTGAAAATACCTTAAAAATAATTTTTGAAATAATTGATGAAAATGAAAGGAAAATTAATGTACAGAATCTACCTTGATACATCGGACAGATATACAAAAACTATTAAATTATTAAAGTCGGAATCGGCTATTGTAGTAGATTCTGTTTATGGTGATTTTGATGTAGTTGACGCGGTGAAAAGAATTTTGATAAAAAACCACTTAAAACCGGAAGATATTACAGAATTTAGCTGCAACTTAGGACCCGGACCATCGTTTACAGGATTAAAAATAGGCGCGGCTATTACAAATATTTTTAATTGGGCGCTGAATATAAAAAATATTAATGAACTTGATTATCCGGACTACGGCCAAGAGCCTAATTTTACACTAAAAAAAGACTTATGAAGCTTAAAATTGTATAATTCCTTTAAATATTATGAAAGTTTTAGTTACGGGTGCGGCAGGTTTTATAGGTAGTTATATTTCCAGAGCTTTAGTTTGGCGCGGGGATAATGTGGTCGGTCTGGATAATTTTAATGACTATTACCCGAGAAATTGCAAAGAATTTAATGTGGATTTAACTCGGCTTTCCGACCTGCAGGCTCCTCAAATATTTGAAGAATCCGAGATCCGTCCGGTTTTTGATAAACTGGAAGATTACTACGGCGGAAAAAAAGAAGATAAGCCCGGGACATTTACATTTTATGAAGGTGATATTACGGATTATGATTTCTTAAACGGGTTGTTTGAAAAGGAAAAACCGGAAGCGGTAATTCATTTGGCTGCTATGGCAGGAGTTCCCTATTCTACTAAAAACCCGAGAATATATACTTATGTAAATGTTGATGGTACTACAAATCTTTTAACCCTCTCAAAAGATTACAACATTAGAAAATTTGTTTTCGGTTCTTCGTCTTCAGTTTACGGAAATAGAGAAGATAAAAAAGTGACCGAGCAGGATGACGTTTCCAAGGCTGTGTCTGTTTATGGCGCTAGCAAAGTTGCTGGAGAAGTTATATGCCACGCATTTAATGTAATATTCGGTCTTCCGGTGGTAATTGACAGGATATTCGGTCCTATTTATGGACCGTTGCAAAGACCCTATGGAATGTTTCACCAGCGGGCGGTTAATTACACATACAATGGGAAGAAAATAAAAGTTTACGGAAAATACGGGCTGAAGACAGCTAAAGACAGTACATATATAGATGATCAGGTTGAGGGAATATTGGAATGTCTTGACAGCAATTTTTTATTTGATGTATTTAATACAGGTACTTCCGAGCCGCTTCAAATCCAGACTTGGATAGAATCTGTAGAAACCGCCTTCGGCAAGAAGCTCGAGGCGGAAGTTGTAGAAGTTGATACTTCAGATGTTGTATCGAGCGCCGATATTTCCAAAGCGCAAAAAATGTTAAATTATAGTCCTAAAATGAATATGTACGAAGGTGTAAAAAGGCAAGTAGATGTTTTCAAACTTATGCCTGAATGGTATAAAACTATGGAGAAGGTTTAACTGCCTGAAAGGTTTAAATTATGTTTCAAAAAAAACTTGTATCAGTTGTCATTCCCTGCTTTAACGAAGAAAAAAATATAGACAGAACTCTAGAAGCCGTTTTGGAGCTCTCAAAAAACCATAAATTCGATTTTGAGTTCATAGCAGTAAATGACGGAAGTAAAGACAATACTTGGAAAGTTATCGGGGAATACTCGGAAAAATATCCAAATATAACCGGTATAAACTTAATGACAAATTTCGGCCAGAGCGCCGCTTACCAGGCGGGATTCGACTCCTCAAAAGGAGATTACATTGTAACGGTGTCTGCTGATTTAGAAATCCCTATCGAAAATGTAAACAGGGTTTTAGAGTATCTGGAGGAAGGATACGATTTTGTGAATACAAACAGAGTGGGACGCTGGGGTTCGGAAGAAGCGGAAAGAGCTCAAAAAAGCCAAAAAGCGAATGAGTTAATAAGTAGAATTTCGGGAGTTTCTATGCAGGACAGAGGCTCGGGAATGAAAGGTTTTACAAAGGTATTGGTGGATAATTTAAAGCTTTATGGAGAGATGCACAGGTTTATTCCCGATTACTTAACAGTATACGGGGCTAAAATGACTGAATTCGACGTGGAATTTAAAGACAGGGATTTTGGAGTGTCGGCTTATAAAGGACACAAAAGAACGATTAAAGTGGTGTTGGATCTTCTGACCTTGGCGTTTTTGCTGTATTTTGCTAAGAAGCCGTTCAGATCCATGCCCGGAAGATTATTTTCTTTTACTGGAGCGGTAATAACAGGCTTAGGAGGTTTAATAGGCATTTATCTGGCAATTTTAAAACTGCTCGGATATAGTATTGGAAACAGGCCCTTGTTAATAGTTTCAGTATTAATGATAATAGTAGGAATCCAGTCCATGATGATGGGCATGCTTGGAGAACTTATGCTTAGAGTCTATTTTGAATCTTCAAACAGAAAAACCTACGTTATTAGGACAGTTTCTAAAAGATGACAGAACAAAATATACAGGCGCTGAAAATGAATAAAATACTTATTGTTGAAGACGATATAGAATTGGCTTCAACATACGAAAAATTTCTGCGTGGCTGTGGGTATAATATCCGGATTGAATCTCGCGGAGATAATGTGTTGTCGGCAATAAGTGATTTCAATCCAGAATTAATTATTTTAGATATTATTCTTCCCGGACTAGACGGGTTTTCCATAATGGAAATTCTGCATAATCAGGAATCTACAAAAAAAATACCTATTCTTGTGGTTTCAAACTTAGGAGATCAGGATAAAATTGATATGGCCGTAAAGATGGGTGTTAAAGACTATATTTATAAACACGATTTGAATATGGAATACCTTAATGAAAAAATCAAATGGCTATTAAATAAGCAGTAACTAAGCTTTTAAAATATATTTTTCCACTTCTTCTTCTATTTTGTTAATGTCCCAGTCGGCTTTGGTCAAGTATTTTTTTACTTTATATTTATTGCAAGCATTTATTTCATATTCTGAAAAACTTAGATTTGACATAATTACTACCGGTACCTTACTCCCCCATTCATCTTCTCTTAATTTTGAGAGGAGGGTGATTCCGTCTAATTTTGGTATTAATATGTCTAACAGTAGTATGTCGGGATGTTTTTCGTATGCAATATTTAATCCTTCTTCACCGTCATAAGCCTTATATACAGTAAATCCGCTTTCGGAGAATTTATTGTTCAATGCTGTGATAAGCGCGATATCATCCTCTACTATTAAAATGTCATTGTTTTTTACCATATTACTCCCGATTTATTATATGCATTCTAACTTTTTCGATCACTTTTTCAATTGTTGTATCGCTTTTTACTAAGTAGTCAGCCGCCCCCAAATTCAACCCTTTTTCTATTTCGTCTTTTTGTCCTAAGTTTGAAGCTATTATAACAGGTATGTTTTTAAACTTGTCATTTAATTTCAGTTCTTTTAATGTTATAAATCCGTCTTTTATGGGCATTATTAAATCTAAAAGAATAACGTCCGGCATAAAGTTTTGGAGAATATTAAATACTTCATTTCCGTCGGATGCCGACTGTACTTCATATCCTTCTTTTACAAATTTAGCTTTATATACTTTGCCTAGGAATTTGTCATCTTCTGCTACTAAAATTTTAAAAGGCATAAGGTATTTTACTATATTAGTCCGAGATTAGTTCGAGTACGATTTTTATTATATCATCAAGCCGGTGTTCTGCTTTAATGATATATTTTTTTGCACCGAGCCCTAATATATTATGGACTTTTTCGTCGGTAGCTGAATTGCTGACCACTACTATAGGTATATCTTTCCACTTTTCTCTCATTTTCAATTTATTCATAAATTCCAGGCCGTCCATGTCTTTTAAGTGATAATCGAGCCAGATTATATCCGGCATTTGTTTGAAATTTTCCAAGTAGTCCAATGCCTGGTTACCGCTTGTACATGAAACAGTCTTGATTTTATGTAAATCGAGTTTTTTTGTGATTGCCTGTAACAAAAGGCTTTCGTCTTCTACTACCATAATAGTAGGACTATCTTTTTGCATGTTTTAATGATATTTAATAAACCAAATAAGTTCAAGGGAATGAATTTATGAGCTGATGGTAACTTCACCTTGTTTCGGCTCCATTCCTACCAGTGGCAGTGAAACCCAGAACGATGTGCCCTTTCCTTCCTCGCTTTTAAACCATATTTTTCCTTTTGAAGACTCAACAATGGCTTTTGCCAAATATAATCCTAATCCGGTTCCCTCGATTTCATATTTAACAATATTTGAACCTCTGTAAAATTTTTGAAATACTTTTGACTTTTCGGTCTCAGGAATGCCGAAGCCTGTGTCGCTCACTTGAACCAGTACTTCTTTGTCATTTTTAGATACAAATATGTGAATTTCACCTCGTTCGGGTGAATATTTAATAGCGTTAGTTATTAAGTTCAGGAATACATGTCTTATAAGCTTTGGATCCAGATTTATTTTCGGAAGATCGTGGTGAATGCTAATAATTATATTCTGTTTTTTCTCGGTATATTTTACTTTGGTTTCATTAACTACGGATTTTATTAATTCCGATAAATCAGTTGGTATAGGATCAATTATAATTCTGCCGGATTCTATTCTTGAAACATTTAATAAAGCATTAACAAGTTCTATCATATTGCTGTTTGCCTGATAAACATTTGAAACGTAGTCCCTTTGTTCAGATGAAAGTTCACCCGCGTCACCGTCCAACAGCATTTCCAAAAACCATCTCATTGCTGACAATGGAGTTCTAAGCTGGTGCGAGGCCAGAGAAATGAATTCCGATTTCATGCGGTCTACTTCTTTTCTTTTTGTAATATCCGTTGTAATTCCAACGTAATATAATGTTTTGCCGCTTTCTGTTATTGGGGCAACAGCAAGCTCAGTACTGTATTCCGATCCGTCTTTTCTTTTATTTACTAATTCATCAGTATAAAAATCTTTATTGTTTTTCAAAGCTTTCCACATTTCTTCAAATACATGACTATGGGTTTTTTCACTTTTGAAAATGTTGGGATTTTTGCCATGTACTTCACTTAATTTATATCCCGTGATTGATTCCCACTTAGGGTTGACATATATTATTTTTGCATCCGTATCCGTGATAATAATGCCGTCAGAAGATGCTTCTACTGCCTGCTGAAATTTTTTAATTTCGAATGTATTCTCTTTTACCTTTTTCTCTAAATTATCGTAATAATCTTTAAGTCTGCTTAACAACTCATTAAATTTTCCTGCTAAATATCCGATTTCATCTTTTGAATTAATGTCTACTTTTTTATCCAGATTTCCTTTAAGAAGAATTTCTTCAACAGTGGATTTAAAATGGTTTATTGGATGTGCAATAATACCGCTTAATAAAAATGCAAAAAGAGTAACCACTAATAGTAAAGGAGCGATGTAAAAAAACGATTTATTTAATGAGTCCCGGATATCTTTTTCGATTTTATCTTTTTCCACTACACTTGTCAGAACCCAGGATTCTTCTGAAGTAGTAGTGAATTGAGTAAGATTAGCATGAGTAAAAGTGATATAATTGTTTAATTGATCACTGTAAAATTGTCCTTTTGTTCCTGTTTTTACCAACTGTACAAATTCCGGAAAATCCTTAGCAACAGATGAAACTCCGCTTTTATTTTGTGAAATGTAGCTGCCTTTTTCATTGATTAATATAAGAAGTTCGCCTGATTGCTGGCTCATTTGAAGCAGCTCTAAAATACCTGCGGACTTTAAGCTTAATGAAATCACTCCTTTAAAGTTTCCTTCTGCCGTTTTAATAAGTTTTGAAACTGAAATTGAGTCTCCGGTTTCTGAAATTGAAAGGTAGGCTTTATCGCTGGCGATTTCTTTTAAACGGGTAAAATATTTAGAATCGTAAACATTTATTAGATCCGAATCTTGAATGAGATATGTTTTGTTTCCTTCGTAAATAGTTTTGATTTTTTCGAAACCAGCAGAATCAATAAAAGTAAAATTGTTATAAGCTTTCTTATTGGTTAAAAATGAATATAAATCGTTTGCCAAATCGTCGGAATACACATTTTCCTGAGAATTATTGTTCAGAGCATATTCTTTAAATGATGATAAAGAACTTAAAGATACTAAATCTTCTTTTGCTTTGTTTAAGATGCTTTGCAAGGAGCTTTCCGCCGTGTTCAGATTTTTACTTATAGTGTTTAAATTTTGCTCTTTGCTGAGATCAAATGAATCTTTGTAGAAGGAAAAAGATAAAATAGCAATAGGAATTGAATACATTATTACGAACGCCAGAATTAGTTTGGTTCTAATGCTATGAACGGGCAGCATTAGTAAAGTATACATTTCCGGCTGGTGTTTGTGTATAATTGATGAGGCTGTTGTACACAAAATTGTAGAGGAAATTGGACGTGTAGTAGTATAATCTTAGTAATATATGGAAAAGATAGCCAAGAAAATATTAGTAATTGAGGATGAACACGACCTAACCACTGCATATTGGGTTAGGCTGACTAATTTAGGGTATAAAGTGGAATTTGCCTACGATGGTTTGGAAGCTTTAGAAAAATTAAAGCATTTCAGACCTGATCTGATAGTTTTGGATTTGTTGCTCCCCCGCTTGGACGGATTCAAGTTTTTGGAGGCATTAAAAGCCGATAGCAATACAAGTCAGCTTCCTGTTATAGTTGTTACGGTAAGGGATGATCCTGCAGATAAGAAAAGATGTACGGATATGGGTGTTATAGACTTTATCATCAAGACAGATGTTTCTTTAGAGCAGATGGTTAATAAGATTCAGTCTTACTTGTAAAATTTCTACAAAATAGTTTTATAAAGCTGGAATTAACAAAATTTTACCTGCTTTATGGTTTTATTGTAAGACCTGAATTTCAACCGTGCGATATTAGCGAAACTATAAATTGCTATGCCGTAACTAAAGGTGAAGTGTCCACTTTTGCCGGTATTCCGGTGCCTTTAATTGGATTGACGGGGTATGTATTTTGATACTTTCCGTTATTTTAATGAAAGAAAGTAATGTCAGTAATTAATACTAATTACTCTAAATACTTTAATGACTTATTGAATGACAGCCCAAAAATCAGCTCACTTCTCGAAGGTTGTCACTTTCGGAATAGCACTTTTGAGATTTGGTTTAAACACCGTTCTTTTATAGCAGATGCGATTGATCAGGGGGGAACATTTCTTGATATTGGGTGTGCCAACGGTTTTTTACTTTTGTGTCTAAAAGAATGGACTAAAGTAAACCTGATACCTTATGGAATTGATTCAGATTTGGAACATATAAAAGACTGCAAGGTTCTTTTTCCTGAATATAAAAACAATTTCCTTCATCTTCCATTGAATGAGCTTTATTCAACAGGTCAATTAATTCCTTTCGGTTTGTGTCACTGGCCTTTAATAAAACATATTGAAATATTTTCCAATTATTGTTTTCCAACAAATTTTGATTATATTTACTGGAATGTCTGGGATAACTGGGAATTTAATACTATAGATTCCCTTACTCCAGTCGGGTGGTTAAAGCAGACACGGTTAAATCCGAATGGCCGATTAATACTCGGTTTTTACTGCAAAGAAAATTCGGAAAATATGAAAAAAATTAACCAGCTGCAAAGATTAGGATTGAAATTTGAAAAAGTTGTTGAAAACCCTTATGGCCAGTCTCCTGTTGTGGCTTATTTGAAAAGCTAAATAACTGTTGAGACCTTTATATGTTTGTGGAAAAAGGTCCGTTCATTTTGTGATAATTGGCATACCAAGAGTCATTAGATTCACTATATCGCAAATCGTCAAAATACTTTAGCCCACCTTTTTCATCTTTAGGCATAATTTCTAAAATATATTTTCTTAAGTGAAAGTGATGATGTGTAAAAAGTTTAAAGCTTAATATTTGTCCATCTTTTGTTTTAAAATCATATACTTCCCTTAGCATAAAAGAAGCAAGTCTATGGGTGCAGAAATAATTTTCATGTGTAAATAGATCTTCCTTCGGATTCTTAAATATACCTTGGATATTAGTTAAAGACAGCTGTGTAAATGATTTTTCAAATCCCGGATATATAGGCAACATTTCTTTCAGAGAATTAAGTTTATACACATTTGGGCTATAAGTTCCCCACTTAGCAATTTGATCAGCTTTTGAAGATATCAGGTCGCGGTATGGTGAAATTAGGTATGTTAATGCATTCTCTTCTATTGGAGAAGTCTGATAAATATAATAAAAATATCTACTATCATCTGAACTAGCCACATATTTATCTGTTTGAACAATATTAAAAGGATTAGAATAGCTTGCTTTTTCAGAAAATAGAAATTTAAAATTTGCAATTCCCGACATGGTTCCGGTCCAAAAGTGATTCCTTGGTAAAACATTTAATTTGAGAATTCTTTCAACTTCTGAATTTAATTCTATAGGAAGTATACTTGCTTCATGTTTAAATTTCGGTCTGTGAATTATTTTCATTGTATTTTGTACATTATATTTATAAACTGCGGTTTATGATGCATTTAATTATTTATATCCTCCAAAACCCCATCAAAAGTTTTAAATCTTTTGACATTCGGATAAAAGAAGAACATTGAACGTGTTAAATGGTTTCCTATTACATATATTTTTGGTGTGTTTTTTATATTTATTGACTGTATTGCGACTCCTAATTCTGTATACATACCTGCACCCTCACTATCCGTTATCAGTATAAAAATATCACATTTGCCGATTTCTTTTATACATTGGATTGCTCTTTCTTTTGCTGCTTTTTCGTACATTTCGTACGGCATAATATTTTTTTCTCTTATCCAGGTAGATATAATCTCATGTCCGTTTCTTTCCAACTTATCGTGTATTTCTTTAACTAATTGTTTGTTTTTTAACCTAGAAGCTATATAAAATTTCATATTTTGGATGCAACAACTAAGTTTATTGGTCGGGGCAAGAGGACTTGAACCTCTGACCTCATGGTCCCAAACCATGCGCGCTAGCCAACTGCGCCATGCCCCGGTATTGCTTGATTTTATCATATTGGGATTCTACTAACCGAATTAACCTATAATCGTTGTTTCTTAATGTATAAATATGTATAATCCTAGTTATCCTATAACATGAAAGTGAGAGAAACATGTTTCGTTCCAAGCTACTGATATGGTTAGTTTTCTGCTGCCTGCTTCTTGCAGCGTGCAACGGGGTTCCAGCAGGTCCCACTTGCTGGGGGGATGGGTGGGAGCCTGTCGAGGACGAAGTTGCATTGATTGAGGCGTACGAAGAGTGGGGGGTGTACTCTGTCTATTTGCGTGCTGGTGTCTCAACAATGGAAGTGTGGTTGAGTTTACCAGATAGAGAAGTACCCTTGGGCAACGGTCAAATGGCTATTCCTAAAGAAGGGGGTACACCTGTAGATGTGGAAGTGAGTCATACAAGTGGTGTTTTCCTTCTGGGGTATGGTCATATCTCTATAAAACAATGCAACGGTAGGTTGTATTACAAACGCTTACCAATTGCTAAAGAAGGACCTGCGCACCTCCTTCCCGCTCCAATTTAGTGAACGACCAAGACAGTATAGCTTGCGGCTATCCCCCACCTAGCCGCAAGCTTCATAATTCAGATATTTAATTTTCTATCAATTGAAATTCTGGTAATAAAGTAATAAGGTTCTGAATTTATAACTCCGGTAGAACCACACTCAAAACAACACTAAAAGAAGTTGATTCGTAAACAAACCTTTTATTATTTATCAAATCTATCACATGCAGTTTAAACGAATACTGGCATTCGTCTTCCGGCAGGCAGTCAATGGCTGTTTCGTCTTTTTTGTCTATTGTTCTGGAAATTTCTGAAATCACAAAAACGTCATTATCTAAAAAGTAAGCTCTGTCAAAATAGCAGTTCGCCTTTATTGAGCAGTCTAAAATTCTGGCGTCCAGTATTTTGTCTTCTCTTTGTCCGTACAATCGTGCTTCATTTGGAGCGAGTCCGTTGCGGTCTTCTGTTCTGTAATCTATGAATTCCCTGTCATTTGGGGAAAAAACTACTTTTTTAATATCCTGGTGCTCCTGAAGGGTTTTATCCAGTATTTCTTTATTTCCGGGTTCGTCAAGAGAATATATTTTTATCCATTTAGTGTTATAAACCTCATTTTCTTCTATTAAGTTGAATTCATCGGCTTCAATTTCAAATCCTTTGTTTTTGGCATTAGTAATCCATTTTTGAAATCCTTTGCTAGTCTCAACTTTTTCGGGGATTTTAGTTCTGTCTATAGAAAGCTTTTCATTAATATTCAAATAAACTCCAAAACCGATGGTTAAAAATATAAGTAACGCCGCTAAATATGAAATGACCTTTTTCATACTAATAATTTAACCAGAAATGCGGTCGTATTACTATTATTATGTAAAAAAATTGCTATTTGATATATAAAAATGCCCGGTTTTATAATCTGTATGATACTTGCCTTTATTAAATACTAATTCATAATTAATTTATGGCTTATAATAATAAGTTCATTTCCTTGTCACCAACCCAAGCGGTGACTGAATTAAAAACCGACCTCAATTCCGGTTTGACAAGTTTGGAAGTAGAAATTCGACTTCAACAATACGGAAAGAATGCATATGAAGGTAATAAACTTGAATGGTGGCACATTTTGGTAAGGCAGTTTAAATCGTCTTTTGTTTATCTATTGCTTGCAGCAGCGGCATTATCTTATATATTAGGCGAAAAACTTGACTCAATTATAATATTTGTCTTCGTGCTACTTGATGCAATTCTGGGTTTTTATCAGGAATACAGGTCGGAAAAGGCTGTAGAGCTTTTGAAGAAATATGTAGTTTCAAAATCAAAAATCAAAAGAAATGGAAAATTAGTGGAAGAATTTAGTGAGAACCTGGTTCCCGGGGACTTAATATTATTGGAGGCCGGAGAAATTATACCGGCGGATATAAAAATAGTAAATGACCACGATTTTACAGTTGATGAATCTGTGTTAAGCGGTGAATCAATTAGTGTTAAGAAAAACTCACTACCAATAAGTGGAAGCATTGAAGGAATTTTCGAAGCGAGGAATTTAGGGTTTTCCGGTACAAAAGTTTCTTCGGGAAGGGCGGAAGCCCTTGTAATATCAACAGGTAAAAATACGGAAATGGGAAATATCGCAAAACTTTCCGATGAAACTTTTAGAGAGTCTGTTTTTGATCAGGAAACTTCAAAGTTAAGCCGTTTTATTTTAAAAATTGTAGTGGTTACGCTAGCTATAGTCTTTGTTGTTAATATAGCCGTTAAAGGTACTTCACAAATTACTGATCTGCTGATATTTTCGGTTGCTTTAGCGGTAAGTGTTATTCCAGAGGCGCTTCCGGTTGTAACAGTTTTTTCGTTATCCAAAGGTGCACTGGATTTGGCGAAAAATAAAGTTATAGTTAAAAGACTTGCTTCTATAGAAGATTTAGGTGGCATTCAAATTCTGTGTACAGATAAAACGGGAACTTTAACTGAAAACAAATTAACGGTTTCGCACTTTTACGGGCAGGATAACACCAAAACATTATTTTACGCCGGAATGGCGAGCAATTTGAACGCAAAACACAAAGATTCTAATAATTCTTTTGATTTAGCAATATTGGAGAAAATAACGTCTGAAAAAAAGCAGATTCTTGAGAAAGTGCAGAAAATAGATGAAATACCGTTTGATCCTGAAAGAAAAAAGAACAGTGTTTTAGTTAAATTAAACGAGAATTACGAGTTGATACTACGCGGCGCTCCGGAAGAATTATGTAAATCATGTGAAATTGCACCGGATGAAGCGCAGAATATATTAAATTGGACTAAAGAAAAAGGATTAGAAGGCAGAAGAACCTTGGCTTTGGTTTCAAAAAAATTCGAGGATGCCCAAAATTATAGTGAAGACGATGAAAAGAATAATTTTACTTTTATTGGAGTAATAGCTTTTGAGGATCCGGTAAAGAAATCAACCTATCGAGCAATTGAAGATGCGGAAAATTTAGGAGTTCAAATAAAAATATTAACCGGAGACAGCAGAGAAATAGCAGGCGCTGTCGGTTTTAGAACTAAACTTATAAATGCTTCTTCCAAAGTATTACTTGGTTCAGAAATAGATGAGCTGGATGAATATGAGTTAATAAAAAAATGTGATGAATATAATGTTTTTGCCAGGCTTTCCCCCGTGCAAAAATATAAAATTATTAAAGCACTTCAAGTCAATTATTTAGTAGGATTTTTAGGTGAAGGAATAAATGATGCGCCGGCGTTAAAAGTTGCAAACGTCGGAATTGTTGTACAGGGTGCATCTGATATTGCCAGGGAATCTTCCGATGTAATTTTACTTAAAAAGAGTTTGGAAGTTATTATTGACGGTATTAAAGAAGGAAGAAAGGTATTTGCCAACACCAAAAAATATATTAAAGCTACTTTGGCATCGAATTTTGGAAATTTTTATGCTGTAGCAATTGCTACTCTATTTGTTGATTATCTCCCGATGCTTCCTGTTCAGATGCTTTTGTTAAATTTACTGAGCGATTTTCCGATGATTTCAATTGCAAGCGATAACGTTGATGATGCAGAGCTTAAGAAACCCCCAAAATTTGATATAAAAGAATTTGCTTTAATTACCTCTCTTTTAGGTATAATTAGCACAGTGTTTGATTTATTGTTTTTTGCCGTATTTTCAACTAAAGGACCGGGCATACTGCAGACAAGCTGGTTTATAGGCAGTGTACTTACTGAATTGGTATTTATTTTCTCTGTAAGGACAAAACTATTTTTCTTAAAGTCTAAGTTTCCTTCAAAGATGATACTTTTATTAAGTATTCCTGCTGTCATGACAACATTAATTTTACCTTACTCGGTTTTCGGCAATAATTTCTTTAAATTCGAAGCCCCGAAAACGGAGAATTTGATTTTAATATTAAGTTTGGTTATGGTTTATTTTGCTGTGACGGAGACAGTTAAAGTGCTGTTTTATAGCCGCTCGTCCGGTGCTAAATTAGAATCGTTATCAAAGAAAGCAAAATTGTAGAATTGCCGTCATTAAGTTACGATATTATCTAAGGAGCCGAATATGGGCAAGTTTTTTTTAAAAACCTTCTTTTTTATAGTAATTCCTGTAATAATCATCAATTATCTTGTATCGGGGTATCTAAAAATAAATTTGCCACTTAAAAATAAAATTCCGGTAGCAGGGACAGGTTCTATGTATCCGACATTTCCAAAAGGCAATGGAAATGATGATAAGAATCTGGGAGATCAAATTGCAGGATTTGCCTATATGACTGCATATCCGTCGGGAATAAAGTTCGGGTTTAATGAATACCTAAGCTACAAAATGCAAAGAGGCGATATAGTATCGTTTAGCAACGATAAAGTTGCACAGATTACCAAAGAAGTTTACGGAAATGAATCCGGGTATATAAAGCGTGTAATCGGACTTCCCGGCGAGGAGTTTTTAATAAAAAACGGATTGGTGTACATAGACAACAACCCTTTAGTAGAGCCATATACCAACTTAGCCCATTCTACTTTCGGCGGAGAATTTATTACAGAGTGTAAAGGGATTAAGATCCCTGAAGACAGCTATATAGTATTAGGAGATAACAGGAAAGGAAGCTCGGACTCCAGACATGGTATTGGTTTTGTAAAGGCGGAAGATATAGACCATGTTGTACCGATTAATGAGCAGAAGGGTTCTTTAGACAAAAATTGGAGAAATACTTCTCTTGATCTAAGCGAAGTATCTAAAATCAGACTTGACGGAAAAAAGTTTTTAGAGCTTTTAAATGTGGAAAGAGAAAAAAACGGATTTTCAAATCTTAAATATGACACGAGGCTTGAAACTTCTGCGAGTAAAAGAGCATTCAATATTTTAAAGTACAATGATTTTTCAAGTGAAGCGGTAAAAAGCGGTTATACATTGAAGACAGCTATGTCCGAGTCCGGATATGAAAACGTTTTATGGGGAGAAGTTCCGGTACAAGGTTATTATCAGGCTGAAGAACTGATCGAAAATTTGTTTGAATTTCCTGAGTCGAAAAAGTTTGTTATAAACGGGGATTTTGACGACTTCGGTGTTGCTTCTTTTGAAGGGGAAATCGAGGGATGTCCCACTCAGATTATTGTGCTTCATTTTGGGGGATATGTTCCCCCCGAATACGGTAAAGATGTAATTGATTCATGGAAGCAACTGCTGGCAGGATTACAGGATATACGCCCCGGTTGGATTGAATTAAAGGATTATGAAGAATTTTACAGAGAACATAAAAAAGATATAGATAGAGTAATTGAAATAATTAATTATAGAACAGAACGCGTAAGAAGAATTGTAAACAAAATGGAGAACCATCAATGGCTTGATGACTCTGACAGGAGATTTATAGACGAAGACTCAAAATTAAACGATGAACTAAGCGCATTGTCTAAAAAGGTTAATGAGGTTATTAATTAGACAAGGATAGTAATATACTATTTATAAATATGAAGTCTGACTTAGGGCAAATTCTTAAAGAATCATATAAAATAACTCTTAAAAACAAATGGTTGTGGGTGTTCGGGATTTTATTAGTAGGCGGATCAAGTTTTAACTTTTTTTCCAATTCGGATTTTTCCGATTTTTCCAAAAAAGATGAGAAGGAATTTAAGAATATAAGCAATAGTGTTTATGATATTCCCGGATTTCCGATGTCAAACGATGAGGAAACCAGATTAAGAGAAATAGATGATTACCTCTCTAAATATTCCGATGATTATGAAAAAAACCCGTTTTTAGATGATAGTGATTTTAGGGGAAGCAGCTTTTCGAATGAATTATCTAATCAAATGGAAATTGCCTCTCTTTTGGCAGTTACAAATGTTCCTAAATATTATTGGATGCTTCTGGCGCTAGCTTTTGGATCGTTTTTGTTTTTGATGGTAGTACTGGGACTTTATATAAAAAGCTGGGCATCCTGTTCATTAATTAAAGGAATTGAATCCACATCACTAGGTGTTAATATTGGTATAAAGGAAATGTCGGACTTAGGCCGGCCACACACAGTTGAATTGATTAAATTAAATATATTTTCAACTCTGCTAGCAGTATTTCCAATAGGTTTATCCATTTTAATCATAGCATTGAGTTTTGCTCTTCCACCCCTCACGATTTTGCTTGGATTAATAGGTTTTATAATGCTGATTGCAAGTTTTATATTTATGCTGCTTATTTACGCTGGTGCAGTGCTGGGCAAGGTTTCTATGGTTTTAGGCGGTAAAAAATGGAAAGATGCCTTTATTGACGGTTTTAATACAGCCAAAAAATATATTTTAGATGTTGTTGTTCTGGGAATAGTTAATTGCTGTATTGGATGTTTGGTCACATGTTTATCCGCAATCATAGTATTACCATTGGTGTTTGCTGTAATATTCGGAATGATGGGAGCAGCTTTAGTTCCCTCGCTGATATTTTTAGTTTTGTTAATAGGCGGATTGGTATTTGTGGGTATAATAGTTTTGTTCTCGGCTTTTGGAGCAGTATTTGCCGTATTTAAACAATCAACATGGGTATTAATGTATAAACAGCTAACTCAGACGATCGAAAGTAATGTAATTAAGGAGGAAAATACAGATGGAAAATAACAAATACGCTTCCTTTTTCAGAAGACTATTAGCGATTATACTCGATATATTTTTGTTATTTATTTTAGGTGCATCGGTTTTAATTATTTTATTGAATTCAAGTAACGATGAAAACTTTATCGCGAATTTAATCTTGTTTATAATTTATCTTTTAGTAATTCATGGAATATTACTGATATTTTTATATTCTTATCTTGTAAGCAAATTCGGCGGTACTCCCGGAAAACTTTTATCCGGAATAAAAATAGAAAATGAAGACGGCAGCAAACTTACTTTTAAACAAGCCATTTTTCGCGAATATATAGCAAAATCCGTCTCTTTTGCATTTTTAGGTCTTGGGTTTTTCTGGATATTTAAAACTCCTAAAAAACAGGGTTGGCATGATATGATTAGCTCTACTGTAGTAGTTAAAAAGAGAAATATAATTTCAGGCTTACTATCTTTACTTTCTGTAATTATAATCTCAGTATTATTAAGCGCAGGTCTTTTAAAATCAATAAACCAATTAAATGAAAAAGTAATTTATATAACTAATATTAATACGAATATTAATAAGTTCTATTAAACTCCAATTAAATGCCTATTGACACTTTCTCTAAATATTATTTAATTAAATAATGACTAATAAAGAGATTATAATTATATGCAATACTATGGAAGGCGAAGGCTGGACTGAAGAAGAAACTAAAGATGGATTAGATAATGTTAATACTTTAGAAAAACAAATATCAGAAAAAGGAATTAATGTTACAACTTATTTTGTTTCAACTTCTAAGGAGTTGGAGAGATATTTAAAAAAGCATGATCCTGCAAACACAGTGGTATTTAACTGGTGTGAAGAGCTAGACGGGATGAAAAACAGCTTTCATTTAGCTCCGCAACTGCTTGAGAAAATCGGATTTGTCTATACCGGAAATGATCCTGAAAATCTGCAGTTTACGCTTGATAAAATAAAAGTAAAAAATACTTTAATTAAAGAAAAATTATCTACCCCTGCATATAATGTTTATACATCATTAGATGAAAAGATAAATCATTGGAATGTTTTTCCGGCATTAGTAAAACCTGCTTTAGAGCATAGTTCTTATGGGATTACCAAAGAATCAGTTGTAGATAATCATGAACAGTTGGAAATGCAGGTTAAAAAAGTAATTGAAACATTTAATGGCCCCGCATATGTTGAAGATTTTATTGACGGAACAGAATTCAATATCGCAGTTTGGGGGAATGATAATTTAGAAATTCTTCCTATTCGTGCAATTGATTATAAAGAATTTGAGGATTATCATGACAGGTTGTGCAACTATGATTCTAAATGGATTCTAGATTCGGATGCATATAAAAAAACACAACCTTATTTTGTACGTGACTTAGATCTCAAGTTGAAAAAAAATCTTGAGAAGTTGGTTATTAGAACATACAGAGTGTTAAACTGTAAAGATTATGCACGTATAGATATAAGAATGAGAGACGGAAATCCTTATATTCTGGACGTAAACAGCAATCCTGACATTACTGAAAACGGCGGATTTGCACAGTCTGCTATGGATACAGGAGTGAATTACGGCGGGGTAATAATTAAATTGTGTGAAATTGCTTTGGATCGTGTTGAGTCATATCAATACACTTCAATTAAAACAAACCCACTTTATTACAACTCCAATTAACATGCATTAACATAAAAGATATTGACATAATGTGAAAATAATATTTAATTAATCTAATGCCCAATTTTAATAAAATAAAAGATAAAAAAATATTAGTTCTTTCAGTGGCTATGAACGGATGGACTGAAGATGAAAAAATAAGCACTAATCTCTCATACGATTTATTAAAGAAACAAATACCCGAAAAAAACTTTGCACTCCAAATTGAAGAGTTTTCTAAATCATTTCAACTTGAGAATTTTTTAAAAAGCCACAATCCCGAGAACTATGTGGTATTTAATTGGTGCGAGGAATTGGACGGAATTGATAATAATTTTGATGTTGCTGCTAAGCTGCTTGACAAATATAACTATATATACACCGGGAACGGACCGGAATCGTTGGAATTTTCAATGGATAAAGTAAAAGTTAAAAAACTCCTTACAGAACGCGGAATTTCTACGCCTAAATATTTAATTCTCGATAAACTAAAGGATGTTTATAAGTGGCATATCTTTCCGTGTATTGTAAAACCCGCGTATGAACATTGTTCCTATGGAGTTACTAAAGAATCGGTTGTTGACACACCAAATGCGCTGGCTATTAGAGCGCAGCAGCTTTTTGAAAAATTTCACCAAAGTTTAATAGTTGAAGAGTTTATCAATGGAACTGAGTACTTTATTTCACTTTGGGGCTACGAAAAACCCGAAGTACTTCCTTTTATGTCGTTGAATTATGATTTCACTAATGATTATCACGAGAAGATATTCAGCTTCGGAGCTAAATGGGACAGAAACTCAAAAGAATTTAAAAAAACGGAATATATTGAGCCTGGAGACATGGATCCTTCCCTTTTGAGGAGAATAAAAAAAGAAGTAGTTGAATGTTATGAGGAGGCAAAGTGTGAAGGCTATGCAAGAATGGATTTGAGAGTGAGAAATAATATTCCGTACATTTTGGACGTGAATGCCAATCCGGATATGACAGTTGAAAGTGATTTTGTTATAGCAGCCGAAAAAAAAGGGTTTAATTACGGAGAGACTATTTTAAAGCTTTGTGAAATGGCTTATATTAATGCTCAAATTCCCGCAAGCCTGCAGGAGAGTGAAACTAAAACCGAACCCCAATTAAACTGACGCTACTCTTTGCAGACTGGTTCTCAAAATACTGATTGATAAACGTCTAACTATCCTGCTCTATTAATCTGGATTTTTTGTATAATTCCCCCACTATGATTAAAATTAAGAATTTTTGGCAGAACATAAAACAACCTTTATTGATTCTGGCCCCTATGGATGATGTGACCGATTATGTGTTCAGGGAAATTATCTGTGATGTCGGAAAGCCAAGCGTTCTTTTTACAGAGTTCACCAATTGTGACGCTTTATTCTCTGCAGGCAGAGAAAAACAAATAACAAGACTTAAATATTCAGAAAGACAAAGGCCGGTTGTAGCCCAAATTTGGGGGTCCAATCCGATAAATTATTTTAAAACCGCACAATTGATTAAGGAATTAGGATTTGACGGTATAGATATAAATATGGGATGTCCCGACAGGACTGTAGTAAAAAACAAATGCGGCGCAGCCTTGATGAAAAACCACGCTTTGACTGCGGAGATAGTGAACGCTGCAAGAGAAGGCGCTCCGAATCTGCCACTGAGTATTAAAACAAGGATTGGTTTCAATAATATTGAAACTGAAACCTGGCTGTCATTTGTATTGCAATGCAGGCTGGAAGCATTGACAGTTCATCTGAGGACGGCAAAAGAGTTATCTAAAACCCCCGCACATTGGGAAGAATCCCTTAAAATAATAGACTTGCGTAACAGCCTCTCGCCAAACACTCTGATAATCGGTAACGGTGATGTGAAATCGTATCAGGAAGCCGAAATTAAAATAAAAAATTACGGTGTGGACGGAGTTATGATCGGAAGGGGTGTTTTTAATGATTTATGGATATTTAGCAAGGAAAGTAACAATAAAGAGCATAACATGAATGAAATGTTAATTATTATGAGAAAACATGTGGATATGTTTAAAGAAGTATGGAGAGACTCAAAGAACTTTAATATAATGAAAAAGTTTTTTAAGGTGTATATAAATAACTTTCCCGGAGCGGCTAAACTCCGGGAAAATTTTATGAATTGCAGAAATTATGAGGAATTGAACAAACTATTAATCAGCCTTTTTTAATTTCGGTGTAAACCTTTATAGTTGTTCCCATTATAAGTGATAATGCGCCAAGAACCGATAATAAGTTTCCATCCGGGCCGGTTTTGGGAAGTTCGATAAGTTCTTTTTCCTCAAAGCAAACTGTAGCTTCGTCTGATTCTTTGTTATCATCCCATTTGGCTTCAACTTTGTTTATTACACATTTTCCAGCTAAATTAACTCCGTCTTTAACTTTAACTACTATAAATAAGTTTTTAGCCTCACCGTCTTTTACTTCACCGACTTTATCTTCTAATTTACCCGAAATTAACTCAAATTCTTCCGGCAGATCATCTACCACTTTAATGTCCTGAATGTTTTTTTCTCCGGTGTTTTTTAATTCAAGCAAAAAGGTAATTATTTCTGACTGATCTACGCCTACAACCTTTGAGCTGTATTTATCGTTATCGCCGATTCTTACCTTTTTATTAACTTCCAGATTCTCGGATTTTTTGTCTTCGCTTATTTTTTCTTCTTCTTTACCGCCTACTCCCCCGCCGTTTTCACCTTCCTCATCCCCATTACCGTTTTCGTCTTCCCCACCATTCTCTTCTTCTCCGCCGTTTTCATCCTCGTGATCTTCTTCCTCATCTTCCTCTTCTTCATCCTTCTTGCAGATTTCATCTGAATGTCTTGAGTATTCAATATCGGAGCCTTCTTCTCCTGATGACCAGGTCATTTCAAATCTTATCCTTCCGGCTTCAGTATTATGGATTCCTAGATCAATTATTCCTACTTTAGTTTCGCCAGGATTAATTTGTCCAAGATCAACCGATTTTCCGGTATTTTCGTCAAATGCTACAACGTTCATTGCTTTTGATTCCAAATTTTTAAAAGTAACCCTGACTTTAGCCCACTCACCGTCACAAATAGCCGAAGAGTGGTCATCATTTTCCCAGGCATATACGCTAGCGGGATAAGAAACAACTACTAGTAAAACAAGCACTATTATAGGTTTTAGATATTTTGTCATATATTTTTAGTTTTTTGGCAGGGAGGCAGAAGTATATAAACTTCCTAAGAAGTGACCGCATTATACCAATCTAAATTTGAGAGTGCAAATGCTTATAGGTTATGTTATGTGCGGTGTGCAGAACGGTTGAGGTCTATAATAGTTTTGTTTACCGTCATGTCTAAAAACTTTTCTAAAGGAACCGGGATAGCAAAAGTCCAGTTGTTTCCGGAAATGGTTCCAGGAATATTAATTCTCGGTTCTGATTTTTTTATATTATTGAAAATATCGCCTAATTCCAGCCAGTCCAGAATTAATTGGATAGAAAAGATAGTATTAGAATCAAGTGATTTCTTTAATGCGTTAAATAATAATGTTTTTGAAGCATTTTTTTCAGGTAATTCTTTGAATTGTAAAAACTCCAGAAATTTCTGTTTTTCGCCATAAGAATTTAAATAAGCATATTCAAATCCTCCAGATTTTTCGAAAGGCAGGTTTAGTGTTTTTAGCATTTTTTCTTTTGTATTTATATTTTCTTTCCATCCCAGTCTTTTTCCGGCTGAATTATTAATATCAAATAATTTGTTAATGGTCGATTTATAACTTAGTTCATTTTCGTCACAAAGTTTTTTTATAAAATCGGAGTTAATTGTTCCGCATTCATTTCCCCACCAATCGATAAATGTGGAAGTATCGTGTGTTGATAGCATTGAAATATTATTATATTTATTTGCTATATGTTTGAATGTCCATCTTTGAATTTCTAATCCGGGAATTAAATAGTTATTTAAAACATTATTTGCACATTCAGGCACATCGCCGAGATTTTCACCGCATGGAAGCATGCTTGTTGATTCAAGCATTTTATTTAAAATATTTAGTCCTTGCGTTTCCCACAACTCGGGGTTTTCGGGAATGTATTTACCTTCAAAGCCACCTAATTCTATTGGTGACTTATTATCTATTACCCATAATCTAAATAAGCCCATAAAATGGTCTATCCGGTAAATATCATAAAAGTTTTCCGCGTATTTAAGCCTTTCTTTAATGTGATTAAAATCCCGATTTTCCAGTTTTACCCAATTATACGGCGGCATTCCCCACCTCTGACCTTTTATGTATTCAAAATCCAGCGGTGTTCCTGTACATTTATCTAATATGTAATATTCCTTTTTAGACCAAACGTCTGCGCTGTCTTTAGAGACCAGTAGAGGCAGATCTCCCATAATAAAGACATCTTGTTCGTCTGCATATTCTTTTAAATCGGTCATCTGAATGTACAGCTGCCATTGAAGCCATTCATAAAATACTACAGTTCTGTATTCGGTTTTTATTAACTGAGTTGAAGTATTATTGTCAAGATTCTTGTATGGATCTGCCCATTTTTCCCATGAATTCTGTTTAAATTTATCCTTTATTGTTTTATAAATAGCATAGTCTCTTAGCCAATATTTATTTTTTTCTTTGTATTCCTCAAATTCAGACGGCATTTCATAGGTTGAGTCAAACATTTTTTTCAATAATTTTAGTTTTTCGTGTTTAATTTCGTAATTTACGCGATTGTTTTTTATATTGAATTTTCTCCTGAGTTTATCAATTTCATTTTTAAAATTATTAGTTTCGAGTCCGTATATATTTGAAAGACTGAGGTACATTGGGTCGAGCGCATATGAACTTTCAGCGTCATAAGGAGAAAAATTGTAACCAGTGTCATTCAAAGGTAAAAGCTGAATAATACTGATATTTACTTTTGTGCACCAATCCACTAGTAGCTTTATGTCAGGAATCTCCCCTATTCCAACGGAATTTTGACTATAGATTGAAAATAAAGGAACTAATACTCCGGCTCTTCGTTTTTTGCCTATTTTAAGCCACTGATGAGCAGTTTTAGAATTGGAAAAATCAGTTTTTTCCTGCGGCATAATAGTGGGGGTGTTTCTTTATTTTATCAGATTATTTAGTTAAATGTTGTGTTATATCCCTCGCTAACAGTTACTACTTTAATATTGTTTGTTTTTAAATAATCAACTATCTTTTGTAAGTCAGCCGGGGTGCTGCTGTATTGTGTCCCATTGTTTAATATTTCGTGGAATACTATTATCAGCCATTTTTTGTTTGCGACAGCGCCGTCAATCCAGCTTTTAACCGTTGCGAATGTAATACTTTTTTCGATATTTTTAGTTTTTAAAAGATAAGGGCTGGTGTTTTTATCATTATATGCTTCGTCGTCAACAGACCTGGCGTATGAATAACCGGCGTTTTTAACAGCGTTGATAACAGTGGTGTTGTATTCCCCAAATGGATAGGCAAATGATCTTATTTCTCCAAGGCCAGAGTTGATCAAAGTTGTTCGTGATCCTGAAACTTCGGTAAGAAGTCTAGAAGAACTCACGTTAGTTAAGTGTGCATGTGATTTTGAATGACCTCCTATTTCGTGCCCCTGATTTTTGAGTTCCAGAAGCTGTTGAAGGGTCATAAAGTCTTCCCATTCATTAATATAAGGGTCGGTATATATATATTGGGTGCTCTTGAACCCGGCTGCGTTCAATATTGGTATGCCATTGTCGTAAATAGAAGACCACCCATCATCAAAATCCAGTGATACCATACCTACCGGTTCATCTGGAACAGGAGTAGGAGTAGGTGTAGGAGTGGGGGTTGGAGTTGGGGTAAGTGTTGGAGTGGGGGTTGGCGTTGGAGTGGGTGTAGGTGTTGGGGTAGAGGTAGGAGTTGGCGTTGGAGTAGGTGTAGGGGTTGGAGTCGGTGTTGGAGTTGGGATAGGCGTTGGAGTGGGTGTAGGTGTGGGAGTTGGAGTCGGTGTAGGCGTAGGCGTCGGGGTTGTTGATACTTTAGTTAAAGATGTTGAATCCAAAGTTAATTTACCAACTCTTGAGAGTAAAATAAATATTGTCATTTTTTTAGCACCGGAGGGCATCGTAAATTCTTTTGTAAAGGTTTTCCAATCGCTGGAGGCGCCCGGATTGGCGATCCATGCATAATAATATCTACTGCTTCCTTCTTTCTGATAACGAATGGTTAATCCGCTGGTGGCATTTGATTTATATACTTGTGAATATACATACTTCTCACCTCCAGAAACATTGATTTCGTTAAAATGCCATCTGGCGTCACCGCTCGAAAAACTCTTTATTTCAATCTGAATGGCTTTTCCACCGTTTTGACCAGTAACTGGGTATGTAAAAACTCTAGTATTTGTTCCGTAGCCGCTTTTGTTCCAATTCAGGGGGTTGTTATTCGTTCCTTGAGTTTCAAATGAAGGGTTGGGTATTAAGTTTTCCGCGGCGGAGACTTTATTTTGTATAAAAAAGGTACTTAGAAGATATGTACAAATAATGATATAGGTCAAATACGGTCGTCGTATCATATAGGTAATTGTAAATGTTAAAACATATTATGACAATAGTTTTTGTCGGGCTGTCTGTTAGGATGTGGGAATATTATACAATTATGCAAATGTTTTATTTGGAATATAATAAGATTGATATTTGGTAGAGGTAGTTTGATCAAAATGCTTCCTTGTGTGGAAAAGACGAAGGTAAAATCCTTCCCTCTACCCCATAAATATGTCTCTAAAAGAATTTTTAATATCAAGACTGCAAAATCCCAGCGGATATCAGTTATCCGAAGAGGAAAGCAAAACCATTAAGTATGAAGGTATACAGGAATTTATATATAAGAAACTAACTTCCACAAAATTTCGTAAAACTTCAGTTGATCCTGAGTCTGAAAAGCAAGTAAGGAATGCAATCAAATTAAATGTTGAGAGTAATTCACCCATTAAATTTACTTATCCCTTTGGCGGATACAAGATATGGCGTGTTCCCAGTTATCCGGAAGTTGATTGGGCAGAGTTTATGGTAATTTCATATGTATTACGCTATGTAGCGCCTATTTTTAATTCTTATCAACCCGGAGTCGAGTTTTATTTTTCTTCTGATGATGTTGTTATTGAAAAAATAGACAATTATCCCCGAGCAGCATTGGATTCATACATTAATTCTTTCAAATCCTTAATAGAGGAATATAAAAAGCATTTTCCAGCTAATTTAAAGATGGAATTAATTCAAATATACCCTGATATTTATAAATCTTTATCAGAATATGAAGTGGAATTAGATAAAATAGTTTCTAGATTGAAAAGTGATGGTTTAAGTACAGAAAGAAAAGAAAAACTGAGAAATATCGGTTTCGAGTTTAATTTTAACCGAATTGGTAAAGTTGATTATTCAAATACTCCGACAGATAAATTCGTGAAATTGATTGAAGAATTGATGTATATAAGCGAAGGGTATCTTAAACTCACCAAACGAAAAGAATTTGTCCGGGGGGCGGACAAGATAGTTTTATTCTCGAATAAAATATCAAACGCGATTGACATCGGTTCCACTAGTGTTTCGAAAGCTAAATTTTGGGCCGGAATAGGTGTAATTGAAAAAGATGGTGAGAAGTATTTTGAGCGAATAATGTCACCTACTCAATGGAATATAAACAAGCAAAGAGCTTCATACTTTGATATGGATATCTTGTCAGGCACTAACTTTAAAACAATCCCGGTATTTAACGAAAGATTTAATTTCTTAGTAAAGTAGTTATTTTAAAATCAGCCTTCAGCTTTATGAATATCTACTTTACTATCCTCATCAAAAAATCTCTTTCTGTCTTTTTGTCGAAGATATAACGGTGTATACTTTTTATATTGTTTGATACGGCTGTCCCTATCGTGCTTTTCTCTTTCCACCCAATCCAAATGTTTTTGGAAATATTCATATGTGGGGAAACGACTCAAAGCATCCCTAAATAACTCCTCACCTTTGTCTAGTTCACCTGAAAGTAGATAAACCATACCAGCAGTATCCAAGACGTCTTTATGATCCGGGTCATCTTTTAGAGCTTTATTCACTATTTTCAGTGCTTCATTTACTTTTCCCGACCTTATGAGGGATAAACCTAAACGGCTTTTATATTCGGCATTGTCGGGATTTAATTTAACTGCCGTCTCTAAATGTTTAAGTGCTTTTTCAGGTTCCCGATTTATCAAATATATTTCTGCAAGGTTTCGGTAATAAACTGCACTTTCGGGAGATAGCTTTATAGCTTCCTCCATATGTTTTTTAGCATTTAAGTAATCACTTCCGCCCTTGTGCAGATAATAGTAGTACATCATATCGTGTACCCATGCTTCATTGGGAAACAATTTGAGAGCATTTTTACCGGCTTCATAAAGTTCTTCATACATATGCCGGTTTATAAGTGAAAATAGTAAACAGCCGGTAGCATAGCGATGCTCTGGATTAAGTACAAGAATTTTATGAGCCTGTTCCCCTATTAGATCCATCCTATGGCTGTCCATTAAGACACTTAGAGTATTTTCTAATTGCTGAATCGTGTCTTTTTCCATTATTTAACACTTAAATCAAGGTAATCTTTTACATCGTTATAAAGGCCTGATTCATTGCTATACTGAATATAATTTTTAACTGTAGAAAACCAGTCAGTAATTGATGATTTTACAAGTTTAATTCTTTCTACAAGAGATTCCTGTGTAATCTTTTCCAGTTGTCCGGTTTTGATAGATTTTTTAAATGCTTCATCTCCGGCTTCGTCGCAAATTCTTCTTACGTCTGCTGAGGAATATCCTTTTGTCATTTCAGCTAATTCTTCATAGTTGATATTCTCTTTGGGTTTATCCTTAAGCTCCAATTCTATAATTCTTTGCCTGGCCTTAATGTCCGGTGGTGTAACAAACAAAACTTTATCAAATCTGCCGGGTCTTCTTAATGCAGTATCAACTTCCCATGGTAAATTAGTTGCACCCATAACTAAAATATTTTCATTATTACTTCCTAGTCCATCTAATTCAGTAAGGAATTGATTTACAAGTGTACGCAAAACGCCCGAGGTTTTACTTCTGCTCATCCCGATAGCATCTATTTCATCAAAAAATAGAATTGCCGGTGCATTAGATCTTGCCCATTCAAATATATCGTGGAGAGCTTTTTCTCCCACACCTGCGAAAGATGACATTAGTTCATGAATCGAGACACTTAAGAATTTAGCATTGATCTCTCCGGCTGTTGCTTTAGCAATAAATGTTTTACCGCATCCGGGAGGTCCATATAGCAAAATACCTCCGCCTGCCTGTTTATTATATTGTTTATAAATTTCTGGATGTTGAAAAGGATAAATTATTAATGTTCGGATTTCGTCTTTCACGCCTTCCATTCCGGCAACGTCTGCAAAAGTTATTACTTTACTTGCTTTAAATTCCGGAATCATTTCGATTAATTGTTCTTTTGTAGGAGTCTCTGAAATAAATCCTATATGAGAAGAATCCTGAGGTGTTATTTCCTCAATATCTTTAAGCGCTCTTTCAATATTTATATCCTTATCTATAGCGTACACTTCTTTTAGAAGTTTATAGGCCTCTTTTAATTCACCTTTTTTATATAATTCTAAACCGAAGTACTTTTTGAAATGTTGATCGTCAGGATTTTTAAGAAAAACTTGATACAGCGATTCCAAAAACTGATCTTTATATGTAGCCATAAGGGTATTGTAATTCCAACCTGGTTATTAGTCTATATGCGGCTGGTGGGCGAGGAGGGAGTCGAACCCTCACGTCCGGTAAGGGACAACAGATTTTAAGTCTGTCGCGTATACCATTCCGCCACTCGCCCGAAATGCTAGGATATTATCTACTTTTTAGGTTGTGATTTCAATATAAAATCAAAAAATTCGTTCAGTTCTACTATTTAGCAATTTTGAAGCAATTTCCAACTGTTCAAATGTGTTTATACCTAATCCTTCTGAAGATTCAATTTCAACAGTATTTATTCTTTTACCTTGTTTTATTGCTAATTCAATTAGATCAGTTAAATAATATTCCTTTTGTTTATTTTCATTTTTCAGCTTATCAAGGTTTTCCCATAACCATGATGCCTGATAACAATAAAGGCTGGGATTTACTTCTTTAATATTTTTTTGATCCTCCGTTGTATCTTTCAATTCCACGCTTTTTATCATATTTCCGTTTGAATCTCTTATTATTCTTCCGTAGTCATACAAGCTTTTTTTCCAGCCTTCAAAATCATCAGTTTTTATAACCGCCATGGTGAATTCACTGTCACTGTTAATATGGCTTTCGGTCAATTTTCTTATTGTATATGATGAAATTAAAGGGTTATCGGCGTAAATTACTAATATGTTTTCTGCTGAATTTTGTAAATGTCTTTTGGCGGATAAAACCGCTGAACCTGTTCCTTCAAGTTTTTCCTGTAATATATATTTACAGCCGGACCCCATAGCGTTAATTATTTCTTCTGCTCTATGTCCTACTACTATAGTAGGCTCTTTATCTATACCAGATTCCAAAACGTTATTTACAACGCGTTTAAGCATGGATATGCCATTCAATGGTAATAAGGCCTTAGGTAGTTCTTTATTTTCAAGTCTAGTGCCTTTTCCTGCAGCTAATATTAATGCTTTTATTTTAATCATATATGGCGCTCCCGGGGTGATTCGAACACCCGACCTTTTCCTTAGAAGGGAACTGCTCTATCCTACTGAGCTACGGGAGCATTTTGTCACTACCTAAAGGACAATTCGTATTTTACCTCACTTATGCTTTAAAATGAAGTTCAGAACCAATTGCTTGGGCTAAATTCGCAAGGTTATTTTTGTTCAGCTCTTTTTCCAGACCATCATTAATTTGTCCTATTAATTGAGGTCCCTGATAGATCATTCCTGTAATCAATCCTACTAGACTTGCCCCAAGTTTTATTTTCTCATAAGCGTCTTCCGGTGAGAATACTCCTCCCACTCCTATTATTTTCAACTTGTCTCCGCTGTATCTGTATGTCTCTCTGATAAGATCGTTGGAAAGTTTATATGTTGGTTTGCCGCTGATGTTTCCTTTGATGTATTCGGGTATTTCATCTTTTATATTAGGGTCTTTTCTGTTTTTATTTAGGTTTCCGATGGTAACGCCGTTAATCCTATATGTTATAGTTACATCCAATAAATTTTTAAATTCTTCCCAAGCTAAATTTATTGGCATTTTGAGAAATATCGGTTTTGAAATGTTCAATGTCGTTAATCTTGATAATAGAAGTTCTAATTTGTCTGGTGTTGTAAAAGGTTCGCCTCCAAAAGTATTCGGGCATGAAATATTTATTTCGTAAAAATCACCAATTTTATTATCGTTTAATACTTTTAAACAATTTAAATAATCTTCCGCTCCCCTTTTGGTTTCAGATGTTTCCGGGCAGTTGGTTTTACCAACGGAAATACCTAGAATAAATTTTTCTGGTTTTTTGTAGTTTTTAAGTTTTTCAACAATTTTATTAGCTCCGATATTTTTTAAACCATAATTAACAACCAATGCCTGTGATTTCTTAAGCCTGTAAAGCCGTGGTTTTGGATTTCCTTCATAAGGTTGATACGTCACCGTTCCTACTGTTATAAAACCAAATCCTACGAATGGAATTATATTTACTAAATTAGCATCCTTATCAAATCCCGCTGAAAGTCCTATTGGATTGGCAAAATGTATACCTGAAATGTCCTGCCCTAATTTATTGCTTTTATAAAAGAAAATATTTTCGGTTATTTGCTGTCCGGGTTTAGTTGATCCTATTAATTTTCCTAAATATGTAATTGTGTCGTGAATAAATTCCGGATCGAACAAAAATAGAATTTTTCTGAAAAGATTTTGATACAAATATCCAAGTATTTTTAATTTCATTTGTTGTTTGTATCCAATTTATTATCAGGATTAGTGCTTATAGCAGAGTCTTGCTTAGTTTCAGGTATACTTTCTTCTTTAGCATCTACTTTAAAGTCAGGTCCCAAACTCCCCTGCTCTTTTTTCACGTCCATAACTTTTGAGCGGTTTATTTCCTGGGTTGTTCCGTCGGGGTTTTTCTTATGTGCCACAATTTGATAAGTACCTTTTCTGACCAGGAAGTTATACCTACCATTGTCCTTTGTTACAGCTATTGCTCCGCTTATCTTGGGGAATTTCACATGGACAAGACGCATAATAATTCCCCCTAGAGGATGATTTTCAAGGTTGGTAACTATCCCCCATGGTTTGTGGGATTTTATGTAATTGTGGTAAGTATATAAAAAGATAAATAACGAGAAGATGACAATTTTTTCTAATGAGTAACTTAGCGATAAAGATAAAATATTTAAAACCAGAGTAGCGTTAAACATATAGTCTACAACTTTATACAAGCGGACATTTCTGTTTACTATGCCCATTCTTTGTTTTTCCAGCTGGTTCCAGTCAACATTTTCTCTATCCATGGGTATATGAGCCTGTATTTTTTGGTCTTGCTGTATATTAATTGGTTCTCCGAAGTACAGGTTATCGTAAATACCGTCATCTTTTTTACCTGCCAGGAGCTTTGACGGGAAGGAATAGTTGGTTTTAACTGCTGAGAGAATATATACACCGGGGTCAACGATAAATTCAAATCTTCCGTAAATATCAGAAATTGTTTGATAAATTTTCCCGCTTGGGTCGGTTAGTGTGAGAATTACAGGATCCAGGGGCTGTTTGGATTGGGAATCATAAACGACTCCCCAGGGATTTTTCTTTTTTCTAAATAAACCAAATAGCAAACCTAATATATTTACATGTTTAATTTTTCCGAGCATGGAAATTATTTCTCGGATGTTTGGTAATACAGTGACGGCAGAAGCAATATTACCGGCAATAGCGGCAAAAGTAATAATTTTTTGAGTTTGAGGGCTTTTAATTACATCTATAGTTTTCTCGGCGATTTCTTTAATAATTTGAGGTATGGGGAGATCTCTGATTAATTTTTTAATTCCAACAGCAAATACAGTATCAACAGGTTTGTTAAATTCTTCTGTCCTTATGATTTCAGTTATTTTATCAACAATATCTTTTACAGTGTCTATTATTTCATCTATTATATCTTTTATAGTATCGGTTATTGTATCTACTATATCCTCGATAGTTTCAACAATCTCGTCAATAGCCGAAGTGCTTTCGGTGGTTTCCTGACTACCTGTGCTTTCGTCGACAGGTTCTTCAATTATTTCTTCCCCTGGTGTATCAAAAGTTCTGAATGCATTAACAGCAGTGGTATTACCCACACTGATGATTTCATAAAAATATGTTGTTTCAGAGGTTAGACCGGACAAAGTCATGGAGTGGATAACCACTTTATCTGTTGAGATTGTTTGATCAGTAAAGTTAGTGGTAATTCCGTAATCAATTTCAGAGGTAGCTGCGTGGTTAGTTTTCCAGTTGATGGTTGCGGATGTTGGGGAGTTGATAACCACATTGATATCAGTTATTAAAGTTGCCTCAATTGTACCAAGGGTTTGTCGTTGGAACTCAGCTTTGCCGGTGTTTAATAGCTCATCTTTGGAGGTGATTTTTATGTAGTATAAAGTTCCCTCTCTAAGACCGGTAATATTGTAGTTGTGAGATTTAGTTAATGAATCATTAGTATAGCTTCTGCCGTAAGAACTATTAGTCCCCCACTCTATGATAGTTTGGCTTTCCTCATTTGTGGTCCATGAAATACTTATTGAGGTTTCGGAAACAACAGTACTTGTGATAGTAATAGTTGGTGCGGTAGTATCTATTTCAACTGTACCTCTATTTGAATAATTTGAATAATTTCCTGAGGAATCTCTGGCTTTAACTCTGAAGTACCACGTTCCGTCGGAAAGAGTACTGCCGTGTGTATATGAGTTATCGTCAGAGGTGTCAACTTTTCCGTCGCAATTTTTGAAGCTTTTATTAGTACACCATTGAACGTAATACGGGTTATCGCTATCAAGAGCTACATTATCAGTTGATTCATCCCATTTCCATTTAGGTTTGTTGTTGTTGGTTGGGCTTGTGGTTTCAGGAGTACCGGGTTTGGAAGGCTTTGTTCTGTCACCCGTAGAAGCTGATGCTATAGTAAATGTTCCGCTTGTTGAATAGCTTGATTCATTTCCCAAAGTATCTTCAGCTTTAACTCTGAAATACCATGTGCCTGCAGCAAGAGCTGTGGTGTGTGTAAATGAATTGGTGGAGGAGGTATCAGTATTAGCAGCGCAACCTGAGAAACCGGAATCAGTACACCATGCCACTGTATATGGAGTGGTTGCTAATCCCACACCACTATCTGTAGAAGCAGTCCATGTCCATTCAGGAGTGGTGTCGGTAGTTAAAGATGTTGAAGCGGGAGTTCCTGGGGTAGTAGGACCTGATGAGTCTATAACAACAGTACCGTTTGAAGAATACAATGATTCATTTCCCACTACATCGGCGGCTTTAACTCTAACATACCAAGTACCATCAGCAAGTGCAGTGCTGTGAGTAAATGAATTTGTTGATGAAGTGTCTGTGTTGGAGCCGCATCCTGAGAAACCCGAATCCGTACACCACTCAACAGTATATGGAGTTGCTGCAAGTCCAGAACCTGAATCAGATGAAGCTGTCCAAGTCCACGAAGGGGTTGTATCTGCGGTAGGAGTCGTAGTTGAGGGGGTTCCGGGGGTTGTGGGGCCGGTAGCGTCTATAAGTGCAGAACCATTTGAGGAATATGATGATTCATTACCTACTGCATCTGTAGCTTTAACTCTAAAATACCAAGTACCCTCAGCCAAAGCTACACTATGGGTATATGAGTTTGTAGAGGAAGTATCGGTGTTTGCACCACAACCTGAAAAACCCGAATCCTGACACCATTGAACTGTATATGGAGTAGCTGCGAGCCCGGAACCAGAATCGGTTGAAGCAGTCCAAGTCCAGGTAGGGGTGGTATCGCTGGTTGGAGTTGTAGTTGATGGAGTTCCAGGAGTTGTAGGGGCCGTTTGATCTACAGTGAAGTCAGCGGCGGACTCAGCATTTCCCCCATATGAAACCCATGATGAACAGGAAAATTCTGCATCACATGTTTGTACCTGCCAATGATATGAAGTAGCTTCGGTTAAAGCAACTTTGCTTTGTTCAGCACCAGTGGAAGTAGAAGGTTCAGTGGTTGCATAAACTCTCACGAAAAAGAAATCCCAATAAGCTTCGTATGTCTGTCCTTGGTTTCCATTATCATATCTTCTACCAATAACAATCGGCTCGGATGAAACGGTATTGGCAACATTAATATTTTGATAACTTGTGCCGTCAGAATAATTGGTAACAGAAAGATTAACCTCTGTTGTTGATTTTGTTGATATTCTAGTCAGGTAATTTGTAGATGTTGGCGGACCTGAAGAAATTCCCGTAAAAGTACCATTATTACGATAAAAATCATTTCCGTTGATATTTAAATATCCAAATGCATCGGTTGTGGAGAGGAAAAATCCACTATCTGTATATCCATTCGATGCATGAGTGACTACTCGACCTTTTGATTGTAGTACAACCCCATCGCTAAATGTGGAGACTGATGTCAATCTGCCGGTAGTGTTTGTTCCTTTCAGTTCACCTCCGGTTACACTCCATCCGGTAGAATCAGTTTCAGTCCACTTGCCACTATCAATTGCTACACCTGAGAATTCATCGAAAAAAGTGAAGGTATTATCTCCGTTACTGGCAGTTGAAGCACCACCGTTGCCGTAATACATAAATACATACCCGGTATCGCTGGCAGAAATACTAGGTACCTCTATCCATACTACGGCAGAAGTTGATGCCGTATATGTTTCTATCCAATGATCAATTAATGTAGTGCCGTTAGAACTTGTAAATCGCAGATCTTCAAAATCATCCTGCATATCAGAGTCGTATGTGATAGATATTTGTACCTGGTAATTAGTTAATGTTGAAGCAGTATTATTAACTATAGCTATTAGTTTTCTCTTTGCCCACGAATCGTTATACCAGTTATTTGAAACAGTCACCGGCCCGGTGACAGCTGTACCGGAATACGAAACACCAGCTCCGAGGTAATTTCCTGTATTAACAAAAGATGTTCCAATTGGTTGTATTTCTATGTGAGGTACTAAAGTGCTGGACGAATCAGTATCAGTCATGCTGGTTTTAAGCACTACTGTTGTTTCTTCGGTACTTCCACCTGTAGATATAGAAGTGGTACTATCGGATTTAAATTGAGCCGGAGAGGTCGGATCAGGTGGAAATGTAGGTAGTCTTGATGATTGAATAATTAACCGTGAGACAGAAGCTGATGTAGTATTAGTGGCTGAATTTTTAATTAGGGTCTCCATTTCGCTTGAAGATGCTGGCCAGTCGGCGTTTCCACCAAGAGCACTGCTTCTTACTCTTGTATATGAAGTTGAAATTACTGTTACCTCTGAAGTTACAAGGTTATTAATCTGGTCGTTGCTATTATCATCATTTTCAAGTATTGCATAAGCAGTTCCAGCTGTAGCTTTTAAGGTTGCTTCGAAGAAATAATCAAAAGTGCCACTGCTAAAATTATCTGGATTAAAAGCGTTAAGATATTCTGTGGCTGTATAACCGGTGTCTGAATCTGTAATTAGTGTGTTTATTTGGTCGTGGACAAGTTCAACATTTTCAATGCCATTAGCTTGTGATTGAACATGAACTATCTTCGCACCTGATAAAATTGCTGATTTTGCGCATACAATGTAATCTGTGCCGTTGGATAATGAAACAGAAGTACGTTGTCTGGTGAAATTTGCATCGGCAGTGTAAGTAACTTCAGCTGCCTGTGAGCTGCAATCGGTAGCGTGATCTGGATATAATCCCACGCTTCCAGTTGGACCGGAAGTAGGAATATTAGATAACTGGTATACAATCCAAGAGGATGAAACTGAGGTGGTCACAGTTGTTGAGTTTTTAATTTGTGTATCTAAGTTGGCCGTACCTACTTGAAAATCATCAATTTTTATTGTTGATGAACCTCTAACTCGTGTATAACTAGTACTAGTTGTTGTGATTTCCGAATTGGTAAGTGAACCTCCTCCAGTAACATTATGAATGAGCTTAGTAGAACCTGTACTGGCAGAAGCAACTTTCATAGTAGCTTCGTAGTACATTAAAGGTTGAACACCAAAATTAGCTAGTTGAAACTGTTGTATAACATCCTGGTCGGTATAGCCTGTGTCAGCGTCCGTTTCCAAAGCGTTTATATATTCATGAACCAGCTCAACATCTGATATTCCTCCTACTGCAGATTGGTTAAAAATTATTTTAGCATTTGACAAAAAAGCGGTTTTTGCACATACCATATAATCGGTGCCGGTACTTAGAGTGACTGTTGTACGCTGTCTTGTATAATTAACATCTGTTATGTATGAAACCTCTCCGACTTGTGAAGCACAATCGGTAGCATGGTTAGGATATAATCCCACGCTTCCGGTAGGACCGCTTGTAGGGATACCGCTTAGTTGTATTACGAACCACGAGGTAGAGACTGCTGTAGTATTAGTCGTCGAGTTTCTAACTTGTGTTTCAAACTTTTGTTCTGCGTTATAGTATAAATTATCCCGCAAATCTGATGCACTTCTAACTCTAGTATAACTTGTGTTTGTGGTAGTCACTTCAGATCCGGTAATTGCTGTACCTGAAAGTTCATCTTTTAACCGGTTATAAGCTGTACTTGAAGTATTGACTTTAAGTGAAGCCTCATAATAAATAACAGGTTTTACACCGAAATTTCCAGTGTCAAACAAACTATTATAATCTTTATCGGTGTAAGTTGCAGTAGCTTGTGTTGAGAGCGTATTTATGAATTGATGTACTACCTCTACATCAGTTAAGCCCGTACCACCACCATCTTGAACATTGATTACTTTGGCATTTATTAAATCAGCGGTACCAGCAGAAGTTTTTATTTGAACCGCGTAGTTAGCATCATCCGTCATGTTAGAGAAAATGTTACCGCTTCTAACTCGTGTGTAGCTGGTTGAATTAGTGGTAATTTCCGAACCTGTAACAGCTGTTCCACCACTGCAATCGGATACGGAAGTACACCTTAGAAGCTGAGCGGAAACCGTATCTTCTTGACTGTCAGAATGAAGAGTAGCTTCAAAGTATATTGATTCTGTACCGGAAAACTTATTAGTATCGTAAAGGTATATCTTATGATCAGTTAGTGTTGAATAGGTTGTGTTGGCAAGATCAGTAACATAGTTACCCACCTCTACTTGGGTTTCAGTATCGTCAATTCTTGTATTATCCGATTGAACAACAATGATTCGAGCAGCTCTCACTTTTGCATCACAACCCGCATTGGATGATTTAACTCTTATTGTGTAGTCTGTACCGTCAACGAGTGTAATAGAGGAAGAACTGCGTTTTCTAACCGCGGCATCTAGATCTGTAGAAATTTCAGAATTAGTTACTTCAGTTCCACTTGAGTTGTAAAGTGCAGCATATGTAGTACAAGATCCTGCTTCTGGATTTAGAACAGCTTCGAAGTAAGTAGTTGCACCTGTGTAAGAACCGGAAGTCCACCGAATCAAACCTAATGAATTATCTGTAGGTGCATATGTAGTTGAAGTTGTAAGGTAAACCTGGTCTATTATGTTTATTTGCTGCTCCAGCATTGGTGAAAAAGAGCGGAAACTGGCTTCAAATGACATCGTTGAAGGATCCGGAGTAAATTTACTTGAGTCATAATTGTAGATTTTTTTATCGGTCAGTGGTAAATAAGAAGCAGAAGTAATTGTTTCTCCGTTTCCAACTTCGATTTGAGTTTCACTATCCGTTAGCTTTGTACTATTTGATTGAACGATTATAAGACGGGCAGATTTTATACCAGCAAAAAAGTCATCCCGGCTAGCCTTAATTCTGACAGTGTATTCGTTACCATCGGTAAGAGTAATTGCAGAACTGCGTAAACGAGTATAAGTTTGTGTACCAGTTGAGAGTGTTGAATTTGTTACCGTAGCATCGGCAGTTTTATCGTAAAGGTTTACTGTAGATGTAGCGGAGGTAGCGAATGGAGGTTTTATTACTGCCTCAAAATAAACAGTAGCTCCGGTATATGATCCTGCTGTCCATTTCACGATACCTAAAGAGTTATCAGTTGGTACATCAGTAGTGGAGTTGAATAAATATTCCTGATCCATAATGTTTATTTGCTGTTCAAGAAGTGGTGAACTAGGCCGGAAACTTGCTTCGAAATAGGAGGTTGGTGCCGGTGTAAATTTGCTTGAATCGTAGCGGTAGATTTTTTTGTCGGTTAATTGTGTGTAAGAAGTTGAAGAAGTTCCCTCACTATTTCCTACTTCAATTTGGGTTTCCGTATTGGTAAGTTTAGTACTATCTGATTGTAAAATAATAAACCGGGCGAATTTGATTTTTGACGGGTTTGCAGTACCGCTCGATCTGACCCTAACAGTATAATCTGTACCATCTACTAGGGTGATAGCACCACTTCGTACCCTTACATAACCATTTACAGAAGTAGAAATTGCACCTCCGGACACTGTACTTCCACCTGAATCATACAGTGTTGCGTAAACAGTAGAGCTGGCCGCAGCAGCTAGGAGGCCTTCAAAATAGACTGTTGCTCCTGTATAGCTGCCGGAAGTCCAGCGTACTAGTCCAAGGGAATTATCGGTTGGGAAATCGGTTGTTTCTTGAATCCAAACTTCCTGGTTGATTATATTAATCTGCTGCTCAATGGCGGTTGTTGCCGAAACAGGTTTAGAAGACCATAAATGGGCAGTAAAAAACAAAACAATTATTAGCAAAAACCTAACCACTTTTTTGAAAAGCATCTTAATTAATTTTATACCTTTGTAGTATCTTTTAGAAGAAAGTAGTTTGTAGTTATTTATGTGTTATTCTAAATTATACTATTACATAAATCGAAAAAAGTATATATTAAGGGGTTCTTATGCTTTATTTTCTAACTACTTTTATATATATTATGTTATGGGTTTCAAGTTTTTTTAATTCTGATTATTAACGTTTGAATCGTCTTCCGAATTTGGGTTTGGTTTCTTATTTAGTGACTGAATTTACTTTTGTTTTAGCATCCACTCTAAAATCAGGTCCCAGACTCCCCTGCTCTTTCTTCACATCCATAACTTTTGACCTGTTTATCTCCTGTGTTGTTCCGTCAGGATTTTTCTTATGTGCCACAATCTGGTAGGTGCCTTTTCTGACGAGGAAGTTATACCTACCATTGTCTTTGGTTACCGCTATAGCTCCGCTGATCTTGGGGAATTTCACGTGGACAAGCCTAAGGACTATTCCTCCTAAAGGCTGGTTTTCCAAGTTGGTAACTATCCCCCATGGTTTATGGGATTTTATGTAATTGTGGTAAGTATATAAAAATATAAATAGCGAGAATATAACAATTTTTTCTAGAGAGTAGCTCAATGATAGAGATAATATATTCAGGATAAGCGTGGCGTTAAATAGATAATCTACGGCTTTATATAAACGGACATTTCTATTTACAATACCCATTCTTTGTTTCTCGAGCTGATTCCAATCAACATTTTCTCTATCCATAGGTATGTGGACTTGAATTTTCTGGTCTTGCTGGATATTTAGCTTTTCTCCGAAATATAGATTTTCGTATATTCCGTCGTCCTTTTTACCCATAAGAATTTTTGATGGGAAGGTGTAGTTAGTTTTTATTGCAGAAAGTGTGTATTCACCGGGGTCTACTATAAATTCATACCTTCCATATATATCAGAAATGGTTTGATATATTTTTCCGCTTGGGTCGGTTAGTGTCAAAATTACAGGATCCAGGGGCTGTTTGGTTTGGGAATCATAAACTATACCCCAGGGGTTTTTCTTTCTCCTAAAGAGTCCAAATAATAATCCAAGAATGTTAACATGTTTAATCTGGTTTAGGGTAGAGATTATTTCTCTGATATTCGGCAGGACTGTGAGTGCGGAAGCGATATTTCCTACAACCGCAACGAAGGTAATAATTTTCTGAGTCTGTGGACTTTTAATTACGTCAATAGCTTTTTCTGCAATATCTTTTATAACTTTAGGTATAGGGAGGTCTCTGATTAGTTTTTTAATTCCAACAGCAAATACAGTATCAACAGGTTTGTTAAATTCTTCTGTCCTTATGATTTCAGTTATTTTATCTACAATATCTTTTACAGTGTCTGTTATAGTCTCTACTACATCTTCAATAGTGTCGGTTATTGTATCAACAATCTCATTAATAACCGATGTACTCTCACTCGCTTCTTTGCTGTCTGTTGTTTCTTCAATAATTTCTTCAATTATTTCTTCTCCTGGTGTATCAAAGGTTCTAAATGCATTGACAGCAGTGGTATTACCTACACTGATTATTTCATAAAAATAAGTAGTGTCAGAAGTTAATCCCACTAATGTCATTGAGTGAACTATAACTTTGTCTGTTGATATAGTCTGATCAGTGAAGTTAGTGGTAAGTCCGTAATCTATTTCTGAAGTAGCTGCGTGGTTTGTTTTCCAGTTGATGGTTGCAGATGTTGGGGAGTTGATAACCACGTTAATATCTGTGATTAAGGTTGCTTCTAAAGTTCCCAATGTTTGACGTTGTAACTCGACTTTGCCTGTATTAGAAAGAGAGTCTTTTGAAGTTATTTTTAGGTAGTATAAAGTACCTTTACTAAGACCAGTAATATTATAACTATGATCTTTAACTAATGATGAATTTGTGTAACTTCTTCCATAAGAATTACTTGTCCCCCACTCTATTATTGTTTGGCTCTTTTCATTGGTTTTCCAAGTAACTTTTATTGATGTTTCTGTGACAGTTGTACCTGTTATGGTAATTATCGGAGCTGTAGTATCAATTACAACTTTACCTGAACTGGAATAATTGGAATAATTGCCTGAAGAATCTTTTGCTCTAACCTTGAAATACCATGTTCCATCGGAGAGTGAATCTCCATGTGTATATTCGTTATCATCAGCAGTATCAACATTTCCGCTGCAGTTGTTAAATCTGCTGTTTTTACACCAAGTAACATAGTATGGTTCGTCGTCATCAAGAGCCACATTGTCAGTAGACTCGTTCCATTTCCATTTAGGAGTGTTGTCACTTGTCGGAGTTGAAGTAGAAGGTTTTCCGGGTTTGGATGGTTTAGTACTGTCGCCGGTAGAAGATGAGGCTATGGTAAATGTTCCATTAGATGAATAGCTGGATTCATTACCTAAAGTATCTTCGGCTTTAACTCTAAAATACCATGTGCCTGCAGCAAGAGCTGTGGTGTGTGTAAATGAATTAGTTGATGTTGTGTCAGTATTGGCAGCGCATCCTGAAAATCCCGAATCTGTGCACCACTCGACAGTATATGGAGTAGTTGCCAGTCCCACACCACTGTCTATTGAGGCAGTCCAAGTCCATTCAGGGGTGGTATCCGTAGTTAAAGAAGTTGAGGTTGGAGTTCCTGGAGTAGTTGGACCTGTAGTATCAATAACAGCCGTTCCATTAGAAGAATATCCTGATTCATTATCTACGGTATCTTTAGCTTTGACTCTAACATACCAAGTTCCGTTGGCTAGTTCAGTGCTGTGAGTGTATGAATTAGTTGTGGAGGTATCAGTATTTGAGCCGCAACCTGAAAATCCGGAGTCAGTACACCACTCAATAGTATATGGAGTAGAAGCCAGCCCGGAACCGGAGTCCGATGAAGCAGTCCAAGTCCATACGGGGGTTGAGTCTGCAGTAGGTGTAGTGGTAGAAGGAGTTCCGGGGGTTAAGGGAGCAGTAGTATCAATAACTGCACTTCCATTTGAGGAATATGATGATACGTTACCTGCAACATCGGTAGCTCTAACTCTAAAGTACCAAGTTCCGTCAGCTAGAGCAGTGGAGTGTGTAAATGAGTTGGTTGATGAAGTAGATGCGAACACCTCACATCCTGTAAAGCCTGAATTATCACACCACTCAACAGTATATGGGGTTGCCGCTAAGCCAGAGCCAGAATCCGAAGAAGCAGTCCAAGTCCATGTTGGAGTTGTATCTGAAGTAGGAGTTGTTGTTGAGGGAGTTCCTGGAGTGGTTGGGTTAGTAGTGTCTACAGTAAAATCAGCTTCCGATTCTAAGTTCGCGCCATATGACCCCCAATCTGAACAGCGGGAAGAAGAATCGCATACTCTTGACTGCCAATGGTAGCTTTGTCCGTCAGTTAAACCGGTAACAGTAACAGTTCCAGTAACAGGAGAGCCGGAAAAAGCAACACCACTGCCTGTATCTGTTACAGAATCCGTGAAGGAAGTCCCTACAGCCCTAATTTCAACTTCAGGAGTTAAAGTATCGGGATTATTAGTGTGGTTCATGGACATTTTAAGAACTACTGAAGTTTCATTTGTATAACTACCGGTAGAAATAGAGGTAGTGCCATCTGATTTGTATTGGGCTAATGAAGAAGGAGCATCAGGTGGACTCATATTAGAAGTTTGTATAACAAGCCATGTATTAGAAGCATATGTGGTATTAGATGCTGAATTTCTTATTTGTGTGTCCATGTTTTTTGCGGTTGTGGGCCAATCGGTATTTGCGCCTAAAGAACCACTTCTGATTCTTGTATATGAAGTTGAAATGACAGTAACTTCGGAAGTTGTGGGGCTATTAATTTGATCGCTATTAGTGTCGTTTTCAAGAATGGCGTAAGCTGTACCTGCGGAAGCTTTAAGTGTTGCTTCGTAAAAATAGTTAAAAGTACCTCCCGCGAAGTTGGTTGGATCGTACTGATTATTTATATCTTGATCCGCATAACCGGAATTGGCCCGTGTAAACACGGCGTTCACTTGTTGATGTAATAATTCAGTAGTCGCTATTCCATCGGTATCAGATTGTACGAGTATTAATTTTGCGTTTGCCTGAAATGCGGACTTTAGTTGAACTGAGTAGTTTTTATTTGTAGTCAGAGAAACAGACCCGCTTCTAACTCTGGTAAATCCAGAATTGGTAGAAGTCACTTCACTACCAGAAACGGATGTACTATCCGTGTCATTATATAACTGAATAGCGCCTGTAGATGCAGTAGTAGGAATATTTGCAAGTTGAATTATCAACCAAGAAGCTGTTACAGATGTTGTGTTAGTCGCAGAATTTTTTACTTCAACATCAATATTTTGACTTGCTTGAGGCTTAAGTTGATACATTAAATTGTCAGTTCCTCTTACCCTAGTGTATGAGGTGCTCGTTGTAGTTATTTCCGAAGAGATGGAGATTGTATTGAAGTTTGCTATGGCGTCCTCAAGTTGAGTATAGCCAGTTCCGGCACTAGTCTTCATAGTAGCTTCATAATAAACAGTTGGCCATACACCGAAATTTTGTGGATCAAAAAGATTGAAATAATTCTTGTTGGTATATGTAGATGTAGCCTCAGTTGTTAACACAGTAATGTTCTGGTGAATTATCTCTGTTGCAGTAACTCCACCAGCGTTTGATTGGTTTAATGTTAATTTGGCGTTAGCTTGGAATGCAGATTTTATCCTCACAGAATAATTTTTTCCTGTAGTGAGTGAAAATGAGTTGCTTTTAATTCTGGTAAAACTTGCACTTGTAGATGTTACTTCACTACCCGATACTGATGTACCGTCTGTATCGTTATATAGTTCCACTGCTCCTGTCGGCCCGTTAGTCGGAATACTTGAAAATTGAATTACAAGCCATGATGAAGATACTGAAGTTGTGTTGGTGGCTGAATTTTTCATTTCTATATCCATATCTTGAACAGCTTGTGGTAGAAGATTTAAAACAAGATCACTTGCTGTTCGAACCCGATTGTAGGTTGTAAGAGTTGTTGTTAATTCAGCGTTAGAGATTGCTGCAGTAGAAACCCCAAGACCAGTATTTTCTAGTCTGGCATACCCTGTACCAGAGCTAGTCTTCATACTTGCTTCGAAATAGACTGATGGCCAAACACCGAAATTTTGCGGGTCATAAAGGTTATTAGAAGTTTTATTTGTATATGTGGAAGTGGCTTGGGTGTTCAAAGTATTTATGTATTCATGTATAACTTCTACGTCGGTAAGGCCGGTTCCACCTCCGTCTTGTACGTTAATTATTTTCGCATTTGCAATATCTCCTGTGCCTGCGGAGGTTTTAATTTGTACAGCATAATTAGCATCATCAGTCATATTGGAAAAAATATCGCTGCTCCTTACGCGAGCGTAGGTGGTTGAGTTAGTTGAAATTTCCGAACCGGTTACAGCTGTTCCGCCACTGCAATCAGATGCGGAATTGCACCGTAAAAGTTGGGCAAAAACCGTATCGGAGGCATTATCGGAGTGAAGAGTGGCTTCAAAGTATATCGATTCAGTACCGGAAAACTTGTTTGTGTCGTACAGGTATATTTTGGGGTCAGTTAGGGTTGAATAGGTTGTGTTGGTGATGTCAGTTACGGAGTTTCCTACTTCTATTTGAGTTTCTGTATCATCTATTCTTGTAGAATCAGATTGGAGGATTATTAATCGGGCGGATAGTATAAATGTATTTTGAGCCCCTGTTGAGTTCTTTATTCTAACAGTGTAGTCAGTGCCATCAGTAAGTGTTATAGCGCTACTTCTAAGCCTAGTGTAGTTTGCAGAGCTGGTTGAGACAGCAGCCCCAGATACTGCTACTCCAGATGAGTTGTATAGTGTAGCTGTGGCGGTTGATGTTCCGCTTGCGGTTTTAATAATTGCTTCAAAGTAAACAGTAGCACTTGTGTATGAACCACTTGTCCACCGAATTAAACCTAAAGAGTTATCTGTAGGGTTGTCAGTAGCCGATGAGGATGAATAAATTTGGTCTATTATATTAATTTGTTGATCAAGTTTTGGAGATGAAGCTCTGAATGTTGACTCAAAATAAGCAGTAGGTGTTGGGTTGAAACCTGACGAATCATAGTAATAAAGTTTTTTTCTATCGAGTACATCATAGCTGTTAGCAGATCTACCTTCCCCATTACCTATATCGACTTGCTGTTCTGTATCAGTGATTTTTGTCGAGTTGCTTTGAACGATGATTAATCGGGCAGACTTAATATATGCTTCAGAACCATTGCTGGATTTAATTCGTACTGTATATTCTCTCCCGTCTGTAAGTGTAATAGCGGAGGTTGCACGTAGCCGAGTATAGGTTCCATTAGTAGTTGTTGGTGTTGTACTTCCGGATACAGCAGTGTCAGGATCAGCTGTAACGTCATATAGGGTTGCAGAAACATTATATGTCGCGAATCCTGATTTCATGACTGCTTCAAAATAAACAGTAGCACCAGTATAGTTTCCAGCGACCCATTTTATTATTCCTAAAGAATTATCGGTTGGTCCGTCCGTGGATGACTTTACGTAATATTCTTGATCTACAATTTCAATCTGCTGTTCAAGCATCGGAGAAGAGGCACGGAACGATGATTCAAAATATGCAGTTGGAGTTGGGCTGAATACAGAAGAATCGTATCTATATAATTTTTTGCCTTCTATAGATGAATAACTTGTGTCGGATTTACCTTCTGCATTGCCTATCTCCACTTGGTTTTCAGTATCAATTATTTTCGTAGAATCGGACTGAACTACTATTAAACGTGCTGCTTTAAAATATGCAGCACATCCCGTGCAACTCACTTTTAATCGAGCAGTATATTCATGTCCGTCGGTAAGGGTAATTGCTGAACTTCTAACTCTTGTATAGCCCGCGGTAGTGGATACTGTTGCTCCACTTACAGCTGCATCTGGGTCTTCAGTAATATCATATAATGTGGCAGTGGCGGTATAAGTAGCGAAACCGGATCTGATCATAGCTTCAAAATAAACTGTGGAATCTGGATAATTGGCTGAGGTCCACTTAATAATACCTAGAGAATTATCTGTTGGACTGTCTGTGGTGGATATAGTGTAATATTCCTGATCTATAATATTGATTTGCTGTTCAAAAGTAACTGCTGCATAAACAGGCTTATTTGACCAATAGAAGGCAGTTAAAAACAAAAATATTATTAGCAAAAACCTAACCACTTTTTTGAAAAGCATTACATTAAGTCTATATGAATCAAGCTAGAAAATGAATAATATTCTTAAATTTTTGTTAATTTTTTAAGTTTTATGGAGCGGCGGACCGGATTTGAACCGGCGACCTTCTCCTTGGAAGGGAGACATTCTACCAACTGAACTACCGCCGCATGTTTTCTACATATCTTCAATCAGTTCACGGTGCCTTTCATTATACTCTTTTTTCGATATCTTACCCCTGATAAAAAGCTCTTTAAGCCTCTGCACAGACCGTTCGTATTTTAATAATTCATCCTGGTTTTGTGAATAGTCAGGCTTATGTTTAGCGTGCTCCATAAATATCTTTTGATCAATAATTTTCTTTGCTCTGGAGGCCAATTCTTTTGGAATTCCTCTTAATTTTATATTTTCTGATCCTGTGCTAATTATTTCCATGGTTGCAAATATTATTCCCCTTACAAGGTTTACTTGAGCTATATGGCTATAAGCTATAGTGACTTCCCTTCGTCTTAGAAATTTTCTTTTTTTGTATAACAAGATGTCGTTATATAAAAAAAGACGGTGCGGGAATATTGTTCTGTTAATAAAGTTATTGCCTTGAAGCTCAAGCAGTAAATTAGACATATCAAAACCTATTCTACATTATTTATTAGGAGAAGTGAGGAGAAGGCAGCGAAGAGAGCTTTTTTACCCTTCAACAATATCAAAATCCCCTCTTTCCAGTTCGGGGATGTAATCTATATCCTGAGTTTTTGGTTTGTTTCCGGCTTTTTTGTTGAGCAGCTGAAGTATTTCGTGATCTTCGTCAGTATGAGCCGACGTATCCAATACAGGAGTTTGTTCCACTTTCTCCGAACCTTCTTTAGTTGTTGTTTTGGTGTTATTTAGGGGATTTAAATTTGTGCTAGCGCTGTTTTTGCTAACTTTATTCTTTTTTACATTTTTCATAGTTAAATATTATGCATATTCGAAAAAGATAATCAACTGTTATAATTAATCAATGAACAGCGACTTTTTTGATGTTTTAATACTTGGCGGAGGACCTGCAGGACTCACCGCATCTATTTATACTTCCAGAGCAAATTTAAAAACTTTAGTGATTGCGGGGCAGCCATCCGGCGGGCAGTTAATGCTTACTACAGATGTAGAAAACTTTCCGGGATTTCCCGACGGAATAATGGGACCTCAATTGATAGAGACTTTTAGAAAACAAACTTTAAGATTTAATACAGAAATAGTTGATGAGAATATTGTATCGGTTTCAGGATCTAACAAAGAGCATTATATTGTAAAGACAGATTCGAGCAATTCTTACAAAGGGAAAACGCTGATTATAGCAACTGGTGCTTCGGCAAAATGGCTTGAGCTACCAAGCGAGCAAAGGTTGCGCGGAAAAGGAGTTTCAGCATGTGCGACTTGCGACGGCTTCTTTTTTAAAGGAAAAAATGTTGCTGTGGTTGGGGGAGGCGATACTGCCATGGAAGAGGCTTTGTTCTTAACTAAATTCAGCCCGAAAGTTCATGCATTAGTAAGAAGTAGCAAAGATAAAATGAAAGCGAGCAAATATATGTACGCAAAAGCAGTATCTAACGAGAAAATTGAATTTCATTATAATACCGAAATATTGGAAGTTTTGGGCAGTGATTTTGTAGAAGGTTTAAAAGTGCTTAATAACATTACTAATGAGAATTATGTGATGGAGGACGTAAGAGGCTTATTTCTGGCAATCGGTCACAAACCCAACACGGAATTTTTGGAAGGATTTGTAGAGCTGGGAAATTTAGGTTATATACAAGTTAGTGACAATACAAAAACAAGCAGAGAAGGTGTTTTTGTTGCTGGTGATGTTTCGGATTATAAATATAGGCAGGCTGTAACAGCCGCGGGGCTGGGCTGTATGGCCGCATTGGACGCTGAAAAGTTTTTGTCCGAACATGAAAAATGATGAGTGTAGTTCCGGGTTTTTCTATTAAAAGTTTATCAAAAATTGAACTAATAATTATCTCAGTGCTTTTATCAGTATCATTTATTTTGCGTTTTCCACAGCTTGGTTATTCTCATTTTTATGGTGATGAAACAAAAGCTGTTTTTTATAATAAAAGTATAAGTATTACCGATTACCTGCTTGATCAAAGAAAAGGCCCGGTCCAATTTATAATTACCTGGCTGACCGAAAATACATTTAATAGTTTTAATGAAGTGTATATTCGACTGCCGTTTGCTTTGTCAGGATTCTTATCAGTTATAATATTTTATCTTATTGTAAGGAATATGTTCGGTTGGAAAGAAGCAGCTTTTGCGTCTTCTCTATTTACTTTGAGTGGGTTTAATATAGCTTTTAGCCGGACTGCGCAATATCAAAGCGTTTTAATTATGTTTTGTTTAGTTTCGATATTTTTAAGTTTGTTATATGAAAAAAATAAGAAGGTAATGCTGATATTTTTAAGCAGTATTTTCCTTTCTTTGGGTATATTAACTCATTATGATTCATTGTTTTTTGTGATACCAGCTGCAATGATATTTTTTAAGTCATCCGGTATTAAAAACTTTACTATTTATTTTTTAATACCGGTAATAATATTTTCCACTGTTTTTTACGGTCCATATTTAATAAATGGGTATTTTTCTGAAAGAACCCAAAATTATGTAATAAGAAGGATTACGGGTCAGGAATACCGTCCAAGCAGTAGTGTATATACAATGAAAGTTTATAACCCAGATGTTTTTTATTTGTTAATTATGCTATTCAGTTTCTTCTATTTTGCTAACGAAAGTGAGCAAAATAGTCGAAGACGTTATTTTGCTACAGGAATTAATTATAAGAAGATTACTGTGTTTTTCTGGTTCTTAATACCTTTTATTGTTTTTGAGCTGATTTTCCAAAACCCCGGTACTCATATAAATAACTATTTAATTCCGATTTATATTATGTCGGGAGTAGGTTTTGTTAACTTAATTGAAAAAAATTCTGTTTCCTTTAAATTAAAAAAGATAATGATTGGTACAGTTACTGCAACGCTTTTAGTGTCACTTTTAATAAAAGCATCGGTTTACATTCCATTTTTAAATACCGGTTATCCTTGGAAAGACCAATATACTTTATATAATCTGAGAAAAGCCAACAATAATTACCATTTATATTTATACGGGTTTCCTTATTACAGAGGATGGGATGTGGTTAGAGAATATATGCTTACCAAAAAAGGAGTTCGAGGGATTTATACAAATGATAACGCTATTTTGGCGGAATACTATTTAAGGGAATTTGATATTACTCCTCCGGGGAGTAACTATCTTCCGCAATATTATATTGATGTAGTTGATAACCAAGAATTCAAGCTGGCGGATCCGGTATTATTATCATCTTATTCGATAGAAAAAGAAATATATGTGGACGGAATACTTAATGCAACAATTTATAAAAAACTCATTTCAGTTTTGTAATTATAGAAATTGAAGAATTAGGAATAATATGTATTGTTCCGAAGTCATCCTGTAATATAGTAGACCTTAAAGTTATTTCCTTTACGCGGCCTTCTAATCCGGCGATTTTTAATTTGTCACCGACATTATATTGATTCTCAATTAAAATAAAAATTCCGGTAACAATGTCTCTAACTAAAGCCTGTGCTCCAAAACCTACTGCCAATCCTGCTATACCGATACTTGTTATTATAGGAGATATATTTATCCCCCATTGGTCCAGCAACATAATTATAATAATTACCAATGCAGATAAATTAATCGTATTTTTTATAAATGTGGATATTGTTAAGGCACGCTGTTTCAAAGAAACTCTTTTATCAAATTTGTTCAGCGCATTATTAATAATGATATTGGAGATTACTTTTACAACCAAGGCAACCAGGATAATTGCTAATGAGTAAATTACATTATGGGTCATAATTTAGATGCAGTTACTTAATCTTCTTTCTTTCCGAAGTTTTCCTGTACCTGTATCCAGTTTACAACATTCCAAAATGCGTTGACATAATCGGCTCTTCTGTTTTGATATTTAAGATAATATGCGTGCTCCCATACGTCCAAACCCAATACAGGTCTAAAACCGCCCATTATTGGATTATCCTGATTAGGTGTAGAAACCACACTTAAATTTTTATTACCATCCATAATCAGCCAGGCCCATCCGCTTCCGAATCTGCCCATAGCAGCCTTATTGAATTCCATTTTAAAGTTTTCAAAATTGCCGAACTCTTTATTTATAGCCTCAGCCAGCAGACCTTCTGGTAATTTTGTGCTGTTTGGGGTAAGTATTTTCCAGAAAAAGGTGTGGTTATAATGCCCCCCTCCGTTATTTTGTACGGCAGTTCTAATACTTTCCGGCAAGCTATTAAGATCTTTTACCAGTTCTTCTAATTCCTTCGTCTCCAAATCCATATAAGGTTCTAACGCTTTGTTCAAATTGTTAATGTATGCAGCATGGTGTTTTGAGTGGTGTATTTCCATCGTCATTGCGTCTATATATGGTTCTAAAGCATCGTAAGCGAATTGTAATTGAGGTAATTCAAATGACATAAACTTCTCCTTCCACAAAATATATATTTAAGTTGGTCTATGTTTAATTATATATTCTTTTTTTTCTAACGGCAAAGTGTGTATCTCCTGTTCGTACAGGATTAAAATTAAAGTTATAATTTAAAGTATATGACTGTTAAATTTACGTTGGAAAAGGAAACAGTTTTAAAAGTAATAGTATTATTAGCAATATTTTTATTTAGTACATATTTGCGCTATAGATTATTTGATGAAGCCGGAGGCGATTTTGAATCCTATAGAAAAGCTGTTATGGATTTTATATCCGGGGAAAATCCATATAAATGGACAGTTATGACTTATGAAAAGCCGGAAAAAGGATTGGAGCACGGCTATGCATATATGCCAAGTTTGCTGTACATTCAATCGTTTTTATACTATTTTTATGATAATTATAATATTCCTCTTCAAAGACTTTGGAAGCTTCCGGTTTTAGCCGCTGATTTGGGAGTCGGTGTGCTCTTATGTGTATATTTGTTTAAAAAAAGCTATGCTGCACTCATTTTTTCTTTATTAATATGGTTTTTCAATCCTCATTTTTTACTTAGAGAAAGTTATACTAATTCTGAACCTATAACAATATTTTTAGTGTTTTTGGCATTATATTTATTAGGTAAAAAAGATAAACTTAGTGTTTTTCTGTATTCCCTGGCAATTTCATTTAAAACTTATCCCGTAATTCTGCTTCCTATAATTTTTACTAAAGTTAAGCAGAAAAAAATGATTGTAATAATCGGGTTACTGTTTTTTTTAGCTATAAGCGTGCCGTTTTTTAAATCAGGCGAAGACCTGATTAATTATATTAAAGGCTCACTCCTAGTACATAGCGAGAGAGAGGTTCAAGGAAGACCAGTTTTGACTTACATATTTTATTTTATGCAGGATAGCGGTTTCAGCTTTTTGCAGACGAGATTGTTTAAATTTTATGTATATGCCGCTCTTTTTTCTGGTGTTTTATTATCAATATTTTTAATTTATAAAAAGAAAGTAGATGATAAGTACTTGCTAAGCACGGTTTCCTTATTAAGCTTTTATCTTTTCACCCCTGTTTTAAGCAGAACTCATTTAATGTGGATAATACCTGTATATATAATTGCAACATTTAATAGATATTTTGAAAAAAACCCTTTTAAGTTTTATTTGCTAGTTTTGGGGTATTACCTGTTCTACTTGTTTTATTTGAATCAATGGAGCGACGGAGTTGACGTTTTAGGTGATTATATAAAGCTGTGAAATATAAGCGGATTTTAATATTTATACTTTTGATTTTGATTTTTACCATTGCGGTCTTTGAAAGACTTAAGTATTTTAATCAGGCCGGCAAAGATGTATATGCCTATGAAAAAGCCGTTGTAGATTTATTGGACGGAAGGAATCCTTATATTTGGACTATTGAAAGTTTTTCCAATCCCGATGATACCGGAAACCACGGGTATTCTTATCTGCCTCTGGGTATATATTTGTTTTCCTTGTTATATATATTTCATTTATTTACTAATATTGAGGTTCAGGTTTTATGGAAGATCCCTGTTTTGCTGGCCGATTTGGGGGTGGGTGTTTTATTGGTCCGTTATTTTTTTAACAAAGATATAAAAGTAATGTTTTTATCGCTTTTGGTGTGGCTTTTTAATCCGTACATGGTATTCAGAAGTAGTTATACTTTTATTGATCCTTTGGCCGTATTTTTTATGATGCTTAGTTTGTATTATTTAGAAAGGGATTCTGTTTTGTCCGGTGTTTTTATAACTTTGGGAGTGGCTTTTAAGACTTTTCCTATTTTAATCTTTCCATTGCTTATATTGAAATCACCGGACAGAAAAAAGTTTTTGCTGGCTGCCGGAATTACATCACTAGCCATCGCAGCTCCCTTTCTAAAAAGCTTGGATGATTTTTTAACTATGATTCGAGGTTCTGTTTTTGTTCATTCTGTAAGAGAACTACAAGGGCGACCGTTCTTATTTTATATAAGTTATTATTTGCATATTGAATTCTTTCAGATCGTACCGTTAAAAATATATTCTATTTTAGCTTCATTTGGGGGGTGGTTATTGGCATTTTTCGTTTACTTTAAGAAAAAAACTTTAAATATCTATGTTTTGGGAGTAATACCGTTTTTGATTTTTTATTTGTTTACACCGGTTCTAAATAGAACTTATCTAATTTGGTTTATACCACTACTCTGTATAACGGTATTCAACTTAACATTAAAGCGTAGCAACGGACTAATATTTTACATATTTTTAATATGTTTTTATGTATTTTACTCATGGTATTTAATTCAATGGGAAGATGGATTTCATGTCTGGAGACCATTATGAGGAAAGCATTACTCATTTCTATTTTCACGTATTTATTATTTTTCTATCCTTTGCTCAACATAAATACTTATATCGGAGGAGAAGATCCAGAGGGCTATCATTATCCAGTTAAGTACTTTCTTTACCAAAGCCTGCAAAAAGGTGAATTTCCTTTCTACACTCAGAGGATTTTTTCAGGATTTCCTATTTATGCCGATCCTACTGCAGGATATTTAAATCCCTTAAATATAGTATTTGTGATGTTATTCGGACCGTTCAACTATTACAAAATAATGCATTTAGTATTTTATTTAACCGGTTCAGTTGGTTTATATTATTTCTTAAAAAGAAAATTCGGAGAGAATCTGACTGCTTTCGCAGTTTCAAATGTGGTTTATTTCTTTAACTTATTTAACTTATATCATCAAAAGCATTTCGAAATTGTTTTAGCTGTATATACGTTACCGCTGTGTTTACTGCTTGTAGATAAATTTATATCAAAATCGGATTTTAAAAATTTATTATTTTTGGGAGGCATATTACTTTTTGATTTTTACAACGGGTCTTTTCAGTTATTACTTATAAAAATGTTTGTATTAGGAATTTATATAATAATATTTGATAAATATCTAATTAAAAATACTTTCAAATATATTATGTTTCTTTTACTTTTTTCTTTAATATGCATTCCTCTATTAGTACCAGCATATGAATTATATGTGGAAAGTTCCAGGGTTGGGGGTTCGTATAAATTAAATGAAGGCTCATATTCCCCTATAATGGCGGTAAATATAGTCTATCCGTTTATAATGGGAAAAAACGGCGAATACAAATGGAACCAGGTAAGCGAAGAATACTTTATACACGAGACTTATATTTATCACGGGGTGTCAGCAATATTAATAGGTGTTATAGGTCTTTTGATTTTAAAAGATAAAAAAGTGGCTTTTTTATCTTCCTTTTTAGTGTTTTTATTCATCTTTTTGGCATTTATTTCGTTTGTTCCCGTGTTAAGCAATATAAATATTCCCATAATATCAATGTTCAGGTATTGGGGAAGGAGTGCGGTTCTATTTAGTTTGGTTTTAAGCTTAGGGACTTACAGCTTTTTTACCGGAGATAAACGTTTAACTAATTTTCATGATTTAAAGCAAAACATAAATATATATAAAATTCCGTGTATGTTTTTTGTTTTTTTATTTTTAATTTCTTTAACCGGTCAGGAAACTATAAAGGTAATTAATATGTTTTTTAACGGAGCAATTAAAAAAGACATTAATTTAGTAGTGTGGTTATTATCGACCGTTCTAATATTTGTGCTATTTCTTCTGCATAAATTCTATACGTTTAATATTAAACTTATAATAGTATTAATCATTTTTGCGGATTTATTGTTTTTTGGTTTACAAGTATTAAAACCTCAATATGTGGATATTAACAAAATTAAAGTTTATGAACGACTTACTATTCCTGAAGATTCGGTTACTAAAAAAGTATATTTTTATAATGATGAGGTTTATAAAAATGTGGGATTATATTATGAATCAAACGGAATATTCGGTTACAGTCAGATGGAGCCGGATGCCTACTCCAAGTATTTAAAAGACATGGGATTTGCTGATGTGAAATATCCTGTTTTATTTTCGGATACCACTATTAAATTTAATAAGTATAATACTTATGGTTTTTATCAAAAACTTGAAGATTATCTGGGAGTTAACTATATATTAAATTCAACTGGCAATGTTATATTTATGGAAAATGATTCTTCACTCCCATTTATAATAAATGAAAATATAGAGTATTTAAATATAAAACAAAACGAGTTTTCGTTTAAAATTAATGCTTCAGAAGAGCGTTTGGTTAATACTTTTATTAGATCTTATAAAGAATGGGATGTTACAGTAGACGGAGCTGGTATAGTTCCAGACTACTCGGAAGTATTTATAAAATTTAATCTGCCTAAAGGCGAGCATTTAGTAAAATTTAAATATCATCCGGATATGTTTTTCAACACACTTTTAATAAGTTTTTTAAGTGTTGTTGTGATAACATCTTCTTATGCAGCAATTAGAATACACAAGAATGGCCGAATTTGAAAAATCGTTTTGGTGGCATAAAGGAAAATTATTTCTGGTCAGAAATCTGATAGAAATGTACAATCCGGGAAGAAACTTACCATTAGAAATCCTGGAAATAGGGTGTGGAACCGGTGAAATCACTCAATCTCTAATGGAATACGGGAATGTTAAAGGAGTAGATATTTCCGAAGAAGCAATAAATTTTTGCTTGGAAAGAAATATTGAAAATGTTGTACTTGGTGATATCAATAATTTGGATATTTCACAGGATAAAGAAAAATACGATTTTATTTTGGCTTTGGATGTTTTAGAGCATATTCAGGATGATTTGGAAACAATGAGAAGAGCTCATTTTATGCTGAAAAAGGGAGGGCATTTTATTGTAAATGTACCAGCACATAAATTTTTATGGAGTGAGCATGATGAAGCATTACACCATAGAAGGAGATACCACAGTGTTGAAATAAAGCAGAAGCTTAAAGATTCGGGTTTTGAAATTGTTAAGTATTCGTATTTTGTCACAACTGCATTTTTCCCTATATTCTTAATTAGAACTATTACTACCCTATTTAAAAGAAACGCATATCCGAAGACTTCATACATAGCCCTTCCAAGTTTTCTGAATAACTTTGCAATTAAAGTTATGGATATCGAAGCAAAATTGTTAACAAAAATGAAACTTCCTATAGGAACAACTATTACTGTAGTGGCAAAAAAGATCTGAACGAAGTGATATTATATTATCAATGAAGAAATTATCCATAATAATTGTCAACTATAATACAAAGGATATTTTAAGAGATTGTCTGAAAAATTTAGATAAAATATACAACGATTTTGAGGTTATCGTAGTTGATAACGCATCTAAGGATGACTCGGCAGAAATGGTTAAATATGAATTTAAATGGGTGACGTTGATTGAAAATGAAAACAATGAAGGATTGGCTGTAGCAAATAATTTGGGGTTTAAATATGCAACTGGAGAATATTTATTATATTTAGGTTCAGACGCTTTTCCCAAAAAGGAAACAATAAAAGGCATTATTGCTTTTATGGATACTAATAAAGAAGTTGGTATATCAACGTGCAAATTGGTTTTAAGGAGCGGACAGATTGACCTTGATGCTCACAGAGGATTTCCTACGCCATGGGCTTCTATTACTCATTTTATTGGTCTTAACAGAATTTTTCCCAAGTCAAAACTATTAAATAGATATTTCTTAGGTTATCAAAATATGGAAGTACCTCATGAAATTGATATGTGCATCTCGCATTTTATGATGGTTAGGAGAGAAGTATTTAATACTATAGGAAATTGGGACGAAGACTTCTTCCTTTATGGAGAAGACGTTGATTTCTGCTATAGAACTAAAAAAGCAGGATGGAAGATTATGTACATTCCCCAGTTTGAAGCAGTTCATTATAAAGGTGCAACCATAGGCGTACGCAAAACTTCAAGTGATATTTCTCCGGCGGGAGCTGAAACAAAAAAACTCGCCAGGGAAAATACAGTTAAAGCCATGAAGTTGTTTTATTCCAAGCATTATAAAAAGGTATATCCGGCGATTGTGACAGTGTTGGTTTTGGCAGGTATAAAATTAATGGAAAAAATCCGCGCTGGGAGGTGATTGTTTTGAACGGCTATAAATGCAAATGTGTCAGATGCCCTCAATGTTCCAATTCATTTGTTAATATTTTAATCGGTTTCGGTCTGGGTATTTTATTGAGTAGGCCTTTAGCTTTGGACCATCCCGTAAGATGGGGCGTTGGAATCTTGGCGGCGGGTCTTATAGGATATGCTTACTGTGTTTATTTATCTAAGCAGCAGCGCCTAGAGGAAGAAAAAGAAGAGGAAAAAGCTACCGGAAACAACAGCGAATAATTATTTAGTTCTTTCCATCATAAATACCAGTAATGATTCAAAGATATTTTGCATATTCTTATCATCTGTAATATCGCCGATGTATTTTTTTCCTTCTTCTACATAAGCCCATCCTTTTTTAAGAACATTATTCAAAGTTCCGGAATCCCGTAATATTTCTCTCATTTTATATACATCATCTTTAGTTACATCTTCTCTTCCTAAAACAGAGGATTGAAATGCTTTTTGTTCATTATTGCCAAGTTTTCTCAAGTTAAACATAAATAAAGTATTTTTACCTTCTCTTAGATCGGAAGTTATTGGTTTTCTAGTTTCTTCCTCCTCGCCGAAAATTCCTAAATAATCATCCTGAATTTGAAATGCCCACCCGAAACACCTGGCATAATTTTCGATTGCTTTTTTTCTTTTTTCAGGAATATCACCTACTAAGGTTGCACCTACCATTAATGGTAAAAGAGAGGTGTATTCACCGGATTTAGTCCATAAAATATTTAAAACTTCTTTTTCCGTTATATCTTCATGCGCACCGGAGGTAATATCCAAAACCTGTCCATGGGCAAGCCTAATTACGTATTTTGCATAAATTTTTCCGGCCTCAATTATCCTTTCAGGAGGAAAGTTAGAGTTAAGTAGTATTTCCCATGACATGTATAAAGTGGCATCTCCCACAGAAACAGCCATTGAGTTTCCATAATGAAGGGGATCAGTCTTAACTTTTATCTTTTCCCCGTACTTTTTGTATATAGAATTTAGAGTTTCGACTCCCCTTCTTTTGTTGTCTCTGTCCATAAAATCGTCATGCACCAATACCCCCGAATGAAATATCTCTATAAAAGTGGAAGTCTCATAAATGTTTTCCATTTTTGTGCCTCCATTTGCTTCATATCCCAAACTCACCAAACACCCCCTAATACCTTTGCCTTCTGCCGCCAGGTTATTGAAATGTTCTACAGCCTCCGCCGGAATCTTTCCAACGTCTTTAGCCTTTTCTTCTTCGTTCTTAAGATAATTGTTGATTATGCTTTTGACGTTTTTTATGTAGTTTTTCAGGTATTCTTTTCCGAGTAATCCATCCATAAATATCTAGTATATCAAGACAGTATAACTCATACTACTAATATTTCACAGCCAGAAATAAATCATAGCATTTTGAATGTAGAAACTACTGATTTCAACATATTTTCCATTTCAGGTTGATTTTCTACGTTTACAGCAGAAGTTATAAGAACGTCTTTATCTGTTGAATTGCCTACATATATGAAAGTAATCTTAGATGTGGAACCTGTATTAGCTTTTAATTCTTTGAATATCTGACCGTTCAAATAGACGTATTTACAGGAAAAATTAGGTATGGATTCACAGCTTATTACGCTGTTTATAGGTTTCTCAGGATCGCTTTTTAAAATGTTGATTTGTATTTTTGCCGCACCTGCAGGATAATCGGACACTTTGTCCAGGCTTTTACTTATATTTTGAATTATAGTATCTTCGGGGATATTTTTATTTATTATCCAATTTTGAGGATATTTTATTTCGAATAAAGTGTTCTTTAAAGTTTTCCAGCTATTTACCGCTTGTGTATCCGTCGCTTTCAAAGTTTCCACATCAGTTACCTCTTTTATTTTCCAAATTTCATCCTCGATTATCATTTTTAAAGATCTAACCACAATATCATTGGGATATATGAGTTTTAAATCCATTTTATATACCCCGTCGGTAAAACCATTATTTATAACTTCTACAGAGGTATACTCGGGATTTTCGATTTTAACCGCATTTAGTATTTTATAAAGCATATTAGAATTTCCTGGGTTTGTATCTTCAACACTTTTTTGAAGACTTTTTGTCAATAAATCCCAAGCTTTTAATAGTTCGCTTTGATTTAGATTTGTCAGGAAGATTTTAATCACTTCCTCCGGTCTTGTTTGTGGGTTTACTTGTAAAGGATCCTGGGTGTTTTGAACTTTAACTATAGTTCCGCTGGGTTTAAACAGAACGATTTGTTTAAAAGATAAAAACGATAGTATAGCTAAAATGATTATACCGATTAATAAATACTTTGCTTTGTCATATTTCATCTAAGTTTAAATTCCTCCGTAAATATTTTATCTTTATTAACACCTAGTTTTATTAGTTCTATTTTCACTTTGTACATCATATTTGGAGGTCCGCATATAAAATACTTGTAAAGCTCTAAATAATCAAGTTCTTTGGTTATTATTCCGCTATTAATATGCCCGTAATAATTTGCACCCGATTTTTCATCGGAAAATATATAAACAATTCTGAGCCATTCACCCTGCTTTTCCAGTTTGTTAAGCGCGTCCTTGAAAATTATATCGTTTTGGGTCCGTACACTGTTGAAAAGAATTATATTTTCTTTTTTAGGCTGAGAAGCATTAAATTCTATCATACTCATTAACGGAGTTATGCCTACTCCACCGGCAATAAATACAAAAGGACCATCCAGTCCATAATTTGAAAAAACACCGTATGGTCCTTCTACTACTGCCGAATCCCCTATTTGCAATTTGCCAAGTTCATTAGTAAAGTCTCCCGATTCTTTAATGGTGTGGGTATAAAACTTTCCGTTGGGGGAAGATGATATTGTGAAAGGATGTTGTTCTTTGGGAAGACTTCCCGATAAAAAGGTGATAAAAGCAAACTGCCCGGGTTTATATTCGAACATATTTTTATTGTCTGCCGGTTCTAATTTAACCGTTCTGGTATTTTGAGTCTCGCTTATAATATCAGTGATTTTAAAAATACGCCTTTTTTTGGTGGAGTATTTTAAAAATAATGTTATGGCAGCCAGTAAAATAACTAATATCCACCAATAAAAAAGAGGTTTTTTATAGTAAATTCCACTTCGGACCATAAAGCTGTGAACACCAGCCAAAAGAATCACGATATATGCGGTTTTATGAGTTAATTTCCACGTTTCGTATTTAATATTTAATCGGTTGGAAAATACAGTAAAGCTTACAAAAATTATTAAAAGCAAGAGAGCAATAATACCCAGCCATTCATAAAATGTTAAGTTTTTTAAAAAGTCAAAGTTAAATTGTTTTATAAATATAAAAAATAGCAAAAACGGATGAAGTAGAATAAAAGAAAAAGCAGCACGGGAATTTGATTTGTGCCATCTGGACAGCCTATCCAACCCCACTCCTTTTTCCAAGATGTTTATTCTGGAAGAAAGTATCATTTGCAAAATTATTCCCGAAAATCCTAAAGTGCCAAAGATCCGACCGAGATCGTAGAGTGTAGGAATTATTAAGGTGTTTATCCCTACAACTGTATGGTAAGAAATAGCGAAAGCGAAGAAGTAGTACAAAAAAATAATTAACTTTAGTGTTTTGATTTTTGAAATATTTATTACAGGCGTCATCCAGGTACATTTTAGCACTTTATAGTGCTATGTTAGGCTTATTTACTTTAATCTGTTGAGGAAAAAGCTTACCAAAGATAATAATATACCAAATAAGAATGCCGATAAAAACGAATCCACCACAAAGCCCGGAACTAAAACACTTACTAATAAAACTATAATCGTATTAAGAACCAGTGCAAAAAGGCCAAGCGTTAAAATTGTAATCGGAAGAGTAAGCAACAGAAGTATTGGTTTTAAAAAAGTGTTTAGGACCCCCAGCACTACTGATGCAATGGCCGCCCCCAATAAATCTGTTTTAACTCCAGGTACTATATATGCAGCTATATAAACCGAAACAGTATTAATTATTAGATTTAAAAGCAATTTCATACTTTTTATTTTGTTATTAGTATCAGGTCTATTAGAAGCTTATTAAAGCCAGTATTTTATTTAATAACGATATCTGTTCTTCAACCAGATTTCCGGTTTGGGCGTCGTAATAAGCTGTTACCGGGATGGTTATCGGGAAAAGTCCTAACAATTTTTCAGATCTGGTTCCAACAAACTTATATTCCAGTTTTTTAATGCTGTCTAAGTCGACACTTTGAGTAGTATCCAGGTTTGCCGTGGCTTTTTGAACTATTACGTCAGGCATTTCTTTAAGTTCAACCAATCCGTTGGGAGTAGTCACGAAAAGCTGTCCTGTAACCGGATCAATAGTTATAGGAAAATTGGTTAAAACTTTCGTACCTCCTTGTCTAAGCTCAAATTTGTCATTTTTAGCTCTGATTCTTAAAGTATTTAATGCTTGAGGTTGAGATCCGGTTGATTCTTCTACTTCGTCTTCATCTTCCAACTCCAACTCAATTTCTTGCTCAAATAAATCATATTTAACTTTTGTGGCTAAAGTTGGCGATACTGCTTCTTTAATCTTAAGTTTAAGTTCATTCCCATCCTCTGTTTTAAGTTCAAATGATTTTAAAAGAGTCCCGATGGCGTTAAACTCTCTTATATTTGATTCGGATTTTTTACTACCTTCCTGTTCAACTTTACTTTTCCCTACCAGATTTCCTTTAGCGTCATACGTTTTGATCTCGATTTTAACCTTATCCCCCTCTATTTCTCTTTTAATAAAGGATATAGTTCCATTTGAATTTTCTACTCTTTCTAATGTTTTAGTTTCACTTTCGCTTTCCTCAAATTCATCCTCGATTTCATTTTCCACTTCATTTAGTTCATCACTGTCTTCATCATCGTCTTCTATACTGGATGAGCTTACAGTATTAAAGCTTCCCGAACCGGATCCGGAATTACTTGACCCGCTTCCGCTGTTACTGGAATTCCTATCATCATCTTTGTCCTTTTCATCTTCTTTGCCTTTATCTTCATCTTGATCTTTTTCGTCTTCATCTTTGTCTTCATCCTCATCATTATCTCCGTCTTTCCCGCTTCCTGAGCTTAATACATTTTCTGATTTGTCGGATGATTTATTGCTTTGAACCAATGCGTATGAACCAGCTAAGGCTAAAATCACTATTAAAATAATTAATGGGAAATGTACTACGTAAAGATCAATTGATTTGGCAGGTTTTTTATTCATAAAATAATGATAATTAATTTAATAATTTATATCAAGTAGTATATTGGTAATTGTCTACTCATAAATATAAACAGGTAAACCTACATTTGCCCATTCAAATAATTCCAGAGATTCATCATAAGTAAGCTGTATGCATCCCCCTGTAGCAGGGCTTCCCATGGTATTTTCATCTCTTGAATAGATATTTCCATAACCGTCCATATGATAAGGAATTGCGTGAAAACCGAACCTGTACTGACCGTTTATATATCCTATAGGCAAGTAGTTAGGCATGTACCAATTGCCAAAATAAGAAATCGTCATTTTTTGTTTGCCCAAAACTGTGTACTCCCCGGAAGGTGTTTCCCATGTTAATCCTGTTGAAACTATGTAGGTTTTAACCAGTTTTCCTTTTTCAAATCTGTAGAGTCTTTGCTGTGATTTTATTAATTCAAGATATTTGTTGTGAAGCTCACCGTTTGTTCTGGGCATACCTTCAATCGGCAGTATTACAGCGTTGTTTACTTTATAGTCCGTAGCTCTGAATAATAGTGCCATTTGAATCGCTCTGATGCTTTCTTTTTCGAGTATTATAACTTCGTCTTTTTCGTACTTGTCTTTTATATTATCAAGATAGTCTTTAACTTTATTCTCTAAAATATAGTTTTTTATCAAATCGTTTTCTTCTTTTGATGATATGAAACTTTTAAGTGTATTTTTTGGAATATATACTGGATTTCTGCCGTATTTTATTAAAAGCGGGTTTGTTATATTTTCGATTAAATTGTTTGTGGAGGTTTTTTGCTTATTTAAATCGTCTTTTGTTTCTAAATTTAACTTAATTTTAATATCTTTGGTGTCTATTACTTGAGCTAAACTATTTTTGTTAATAAATATATCCTTATTTAAAGAAATGTCAGCGCTTTCGCTGGGCGCAATAAATGAATAATCATAAAAAGAAATGATAGAGTTTTTTGAAATAAATTTAAATTCATTCTCCAATTCTTCTAAATATTGAGACAGCTGTGTATCGTCAACCACTACAAATTCATCCTGATTAATAGGTTCATTAGAAGTATTACGGCAAAATATCAGAGGTTTTCTGAACCGGCATGTTTCTGTTGCTTTCTGCAGTTCGTTTTCATCGTAAGAAATACCTAAATCTTCAAGTGTTACTACTCTGCTTTGTGATTCAATATTTAGGTATATTGGGGTGTTTATTGATGTTCTCAGCAATTCCAGTCCGGAATTTAAAGTCTTTCTGGAGAGATCGATATTGCCCGCTTTGATATTATTTCTAAAGACTGTAATAGGTCTATTTGAAAGATTGTACAAGAACCAGTATGAAAAAATAACGGGAATAACTATAAGTAGCACCAGTTTGATTTTCACATTATTATATTATCACTTTATCTTGCTGAGAGATTATTGAAAAAGCTATTTTTTAAATGCCAAGTGCAGGTTTTCGCTACTATATTTTTCAGTGATGTAAAAAGGATCCAGTATTCCTATATAATTTGTGTTGCCCTCCGGCTGCAAAAGCGTATTTTCGTCAATATATACAAATTCTCTATAAGGGCCTCTATATGGATCATGAGCAATTAAAGACTTTGCTTTTCCGTTTTCATAATTAGTTATACCTACTATTACTAATGCATGTCCGGTTATATCATCGTAATTTTGAATATTAAGTATAACCGGATGACCCTTATTTAGAACTGTATAGATATTTTCATAGCTGTTTTTGAATTTGTTTGTACTTTTATTAAAGTAATTGGACGCGTCGTATAAATTATAGAATCTGTCTCCTTTTACATAAACAGTATTCGGTAATTTTTCTATAACTTCATTCAAAGTTTTATTGTCGTTTAAATGTTTTAAAGCCATAGTTACAGAAGCAGGGCCGCAAGCGGTATTTCTAATTGCACTTTTGGTTTCTTCAGTAAGGTCTTCTATTTGATGAATGTAGGGAACATTTAAAAGCACTGTTTTGTCAGACTTTAAAATAAAGCCGGATGCCTCCGTGATGAGTTCTCCCGGATCTGCTGAGTAGGATGCACTTATTATAAATGCGGTTAAAAGTAAGGCTATATTCATATGTTTTAGTGGGCATACCGGTCATTGTACTATAGGTTTATTATAAGGGCAAATTTGAAAAACCTTAAAAAAACAGGTTTTTGATAAGGAAAACTCACTTTCTAAAGTATAAAAAAACACTTGAATTCCGCTATAAATAAGAGGTATTATTTAAATATATGAAGAAGGTCTGCCTTTTCGTTCTTTCGTTACTACTATTATTATTATCGGCTGAATATTCTTTTGCTGCTGTTTTGACACTGGAAAAAATAGGTGCATTGAGCACCGGAGGTAAAATGTATTCTGAATGGTGGTACACTGGGGAGAATCCCGCATTATCCGGTAAAGCTGATCCGGATGTGGAAGTAACGGTGAAAGTTGATGATAAAAGTTATGTTTTTGATTCTGGTGCGTCCGGAAATTGGTCTGTTACTCCCACTAATCTAACAAACGGGGATAGAAATGTTGCCATTACAACAGATGAAGGAGGTTCATATAGTTTCAAACTTCATGTCGGGCAGAATCTTCCTGAAAATCTCGGCGGCACAGGTGGTTCGGCTACTCAATCAACTACTTCTGCCCCTACTACGGGTTCAAACCAGATAATTGGTATACTGCTGGCTTCAACTGCTTTTATAACTGCCTTTTATTTCTATAACAGGAATCTGAAAACTTCATTTGAGAAAAATATTATAAGTAGAATATAACCTTAAACGGATTTCTTTGAAGATTCAAACAACTTATAGTAATAAATAAAGTTATCGTGTATTTTTTCAACACAAGCTTCTTTACTGATTTTATCTTTAATAAATTCTTTTAATGGTTCAAGGAAAACAGTCCTTCCCACCGCAAAGCCGATAACCCCGTCAACCTGTGCCCCTTCGGTTATCCACTTTTCTACATGTTCTTTGCTGTCGCCTTTGCCTAGAATTATAACTCCGACATTTTTTCTTTTTTCTTTTCTTGCCTGTTTCACAACATTTAAATAGTCCTGCTTGGTGAAAAACCCTTCAATTTTCCAGACGTCGGGTTCAACATTATTTTCCTGCATTTTCTTTATTGTTTTAACAGTCAGTTCCGGGCGGATTTCGGTTTCGTATTTTGCTAAAATATTTTCAGCTTCTGAAAATTGTTTATCTGTAGGTGGAATTAATACTTCAACTAAATACTTGTACTTATTTACTTTGCAGAATTCGTTTAAAACTGCCAGCTTTTGCAGTTGCCTTTTATTCAATTCGGTATCCGAGTCAGGATTATATCTAACCAGGACTTTGCAGAATGTGGGATCGTATTTTTTTATGTGTGAGGCATATTCATCTCCATATTCAAAATCGAGTTCGTGTTGCCCACTCCTTTCTACATTTATACAAAAGGTTAGTCCTCTTGATTTTGCATTTAGCAATATTTCATTTCCGTATTGCTCGTCTACCAAAACTGCCGCATATTCTTTAGGTGTTTCTCTCTCAATACACAATAAAAAAGCTTCGTAGATTAATTGTTTGGCATGTTTGATAATTTCGATTTGATCTCTGTTTAGTGTGCCGTCTGTTGAAAACAGTTCCTTAGAAAAGGTATTTCTATGATCAAAAGGAAGAATATATAAGGGTTGGTTCCAACCCAACTTATTTGTCATTTAAATAATATCAGGATTACCGAATTTACTAAACTAGATATACTATTATAATATTAACAGTTTTACGACTCTTCAACCGATTTCAGCTGGGCAAAGTGGTATATCCAAACTCCGATAATTACTACAAAATAAGAAAGAGGGAAGGTAAAATCCTTTAAGGTGGTTTTTCCAACTCCCAACACCAGAATAAAGACGTTATACAAAAGGATCGGACCTGTAACCATTAAAATCAAAGATGACACGGTCAGTACGATATGCAGATAGCTTTTTTTCTCTTTTTTGATGTATAAGAGAGTTTCTTCGTCTACCTCTTTCGGTTTTTTATTAGCTGACAACCAGTGGAATAGGAATAAAGGAAATACAAATAATAGTACCGATACTCTCAAGACCAGGCTGCGTACAAAATTTTCATAATCATAAGTGCCATATCCGTAAGAACCATATGATTGGGATCTGTTTATGGTTAGGTTTGTAGGAGAAATGTAATCCAACACCACTCTTATTATGTCAGAGGAAGTCACATATAAAATTCCCAAAGTTATGAGCGAAATCAAATAATAGTATCCTTTTTTAGCCGCTTCCATTTTTGCCGAAGTTCCCCCGCCTGAAATTATTGACTTTATAATTATATAGATTATTCCTATAATTCCGGCCAGTCCCGCCAGAGGAATCAAAAAACCTAAAATACTGAAAAATCCGTAATAGTCCGTCATAGGGTTAAAAAATGCAGAGGTAGAATCTTCAACCTCTAGCATTTGACCTCCTTTTTTTTAAATAATAAGCAAAAACTAATAGTTCTAAGGCAATAGGTGTTAAAACAATAAGCAATAATTTTGTTTTAGCATTCAGGCTTCCTTCTCCGCTTCCTACCGGTTCGTTGTCATCGGCTTTTCTCAATACTAAATCATTGTTCATTTCATACGGAGTCATATACTTGCTGAGCTTTGTTAAATATCTTTGACCTTTTACGTCTATCCATGGTTTATCCGCTGAATTGGTGGCGAGGTTTTCAATTTTTCTTTCGGCTACAACCCCTGCGTATTCGGTGTTAAATCCCGGCAAGTACTGTTTGTCCTGAGAGATAGTATAAATTACCACAGGCGTGGAAGAATATGTCGGTTTGTAATAATCAGGAGCCGGGTTGACTGGTTGAGGTTCATATGATCTTGGAGGGATTTCTACCCTATCGGGAGATACAACTCCGGAATCAATATAGTTTATATCAGATTTAGAAGATACGGTAGCCATTGAAGCACCGGCTAGTTTTATAGGATAAACTGGCTGGTCTGTTGTAAAAGTCATTTTAATAGGATTTAAATGGCCTTCACGTATTTGTCCGGCTACAAAAGGACTTATGCTGTCCGGATTTACCTTTGCAACTACGAAATAATACCTTTTTTCAATATACTCTTTGAGAACAAATTCGGAATTTTTAGGTAGAAAATAATTATTTTCTTTCAGCCAGTTTGACAAAGCCTCCTCATCGTTTGATTCCAGTACAGCTAAATCATAAATATCAGCTTTCTTGGTTTGAATTACCGAAACTTTCGGTTGACCGCCATTCTGCATGTCTAATCCTATTTCTCTTACAGCCCCACCCATGAGTGGAATAGGGATTCCCGGCGATGGTCTTGTTAAGTCGTCTAACGATGTAAATAATTCGTCTTTAATCACTTCGACTTCGGGTTTTGACGGAACCGGAATCATAAAGCCGTAATATTTTTGCTTAGAATCGGATATTCCTGTTTCCGGCAGAAGATTATAAATATCACTGATTTTATTTTCATCAACTACGTAATTGTAAAGTCTTACGTCATCAATCAGACCGTCAAAATATAAATCATAGATTGAATAGGAGCTTTGCCTTGATCCAATACTTAATACATGTGAATTAGTTGATAAATTGGTCGGAAATCCCTCGCATTTTTGAGTCTGCTTTGCATTTTCATAAATAGTTGCCGTGCCTGATAATCCGTCATATGTTACCAATATGTTGGTCCATTTATCGGTATGTGAAGCAAGCCAATCATATACAACGCATGAGTTTAAACGACCGCTGCTCCAGGTAAAAAATCTTAGTTGGTCGTTATTTAAAATATCTAATGCAAAAGATTCATTCCCCCCACCGTTACCTTTGGCAATAATACCGGCTCCGGAAGGCTGGGTAAGATTAGAAGGGTTGACCCAAACCGAAAGTGTTAACTGTGTTAATGCCGGCGGAAGATTTAAAGAATTAATAGGTATACTTACATATTCGTTGGTATTATTAAAACTAAGACAAGCTCCGTTTTTGCATGTGGAAGGGTCCTGCCACCTCACATTTCCAATTAGAAATCCTTTGTTAACTCCTAAAGTGTCATTTATGGTGGTACCAGACCCTTCGTCAAATTTCCAGTATCCCAATCCGGTTTTTGGCGCCAGTTCTTTAAAACTTGGAGATATTACCAATGTTTCCGTTTTTGAAGTTTCATCATATGAAATGACTGCTTTTTGTTGGGTAAAAGTAGCAGGTCCGAAAATCATTAATGCTTGTGAATATTTAGAATGAAATGCCAGAAGAACCGTAAATATAAAAGGAATAAGGTATTTTGGTCTCATCTGATTAAATTTTATTACTAATAGCTAATTTGTCAATCTAACCGATAAAATGTTATTAGAATTTTCTTTCAACCAGTTTTCATATTGTTTGTATTCCGGAATGTAGCTTTCTACGTTTCTCCAAAATATTCTTGAGTGCCCTTTTACATCAGTATGTACCAGCTCGTGAATAATTACATAATCAATTACTGTTTCCGGAGCCTTTATAAGATGCCAGTTTATATTAATGTTGTTTGTAAATGAACATGAACCCCATCTGCTTTTGGTATTTTTTAGTCTCACATTTTTAATTTTAAATGTGTACTTATTAGCAAAACTCATCACTCGTGGAATAATTATTTCGTTTGCTCTTCTGAAATACCAATTGTTTAAATAGTCGTCTAATTTGTGATAGTGGTTTTTATTAAAATAAAAGTTTTTATTGTCGAAATTAATAATTTGCTCTGAATTATCAATGAAAATTGCCTGGTAGTCTTTTCCGAGATAAGGGATTATTTGCGGTGAATTCATTCTTTAATAAGTACAGTGGAATCTTCTTTGAAATTATTTTTAAAGTAAAAATTTATGGCATTTTTATTCCAGTTAAATACTTCAACTTTAACCGGCATGTCATATTTTTTGCTGAATGTATCTATAATGGCCAAAAGCAGTTTCCCGTACCCGTTATTCCTATATGAGTCATAAATAAACATATCTTCCAGCATAATATAATCACCGAGTTTACAAATAAAAAAGTGCAAAAAACCGCAGACGATATTTTTTTCTATTAATAAATATATGTATTGTTTTTTGTTTTCGAGTAACTCTTTAGCCTCCTCTTTTAAGTCTTCAATAAAATCTTTACCCAAACCCTCGCCGCCGTATTTTAAATTAAATTCCCCGAATTCTACGAATAAGTCGGTTACTTCTTTAAGGTCTTTGATAGTAGCTCTTTTAATTTTAATCCGAGTCTTCCCTTGTTTATCTGATAAACCCATATATTTTAAATATTGTACTTTTACTCAAAGGTGAATGCAAATACCTTTATACCACTGCTTTTAAATTGTAATCTAAGAGTGTGTATTCCCCAATTATTTTGTAGGTCCACTAATTTATAGAGTCTTTCCATATCTAATGTTATTTCACCGTAAGGTTTATCATCTAAAAAGGTGATTACTTTATCACCGGGATTTGCCGGTGAAATAACTAAAAACACTTTACTGGACAGGAAATTAAGTATTAATTCGGAATTTTCAGATGCCTCTGAATATTCGCCGTTCATATTCCACATACCAACTAAGGAGAATTTATGAAGATTTGGTGTTTTGTTTATTGTATATGTATTAATTCCGGGTGCAGCTTTTTCGTTGGATTCCATTGCTTCAAGCCTGTCCAAGCCAAGATATATTTCGGGAGTCTGTAAATTGGTCGGGGTTTCATCTTTTAGTCCGGATAATTCTTCGGAAATTCCCATTCCGGACTCTTTTAACAGTTCCTGAATTGCGGCTTCTGTTTCTTTGTATTTTCCTTCTCCAAAGTGAACCATTCTAATAACACCATTTGAATCTATTAGGTAATGGGCCGGCCAATACCTGTTTTTATAAGCCCTCCAGGTTAAATAATCATTATCCTGAGCTACCGGATAATTTATGTTGAACATTTTTATTGCGTTTAAAACATTTTCCGTTTTTTTCTCAAACTCAAACTCGGGGGTGTGGACCCCTATAACTACGAGTCCTTTATCCTTATATTTTTCGTACCAATTTGTAACATGGGGGAGAGTTCTAATGCAGTTGATGCAGGTGTATGTCCAGAAGTCTATTAGAACCACTTTTCCTTTAAGCGCGTTAAGGGTTAAAGGGTTTTCAGTATTCAGCCAGTTTGAAATACCCGTTAATTCAGGTGCCGCTCCGTAACTTTCCGAAGTTTCTCTGTTTTGAAGTTTATCGAGTTCTTGTTGAATATTTGGGTTTTGTTCCAATTTATACAGAAATTCCGAATAAGACGGAATCAGGTCAAGCAGTTTTGCCTGGATCACTTTATCGTAGTTTGTTGCGATACCTAGAGCGAATAATATAACTAATATTCCGAATATCCTTTGTATAGTTGAAGTATATTTTGAATAAGTGCGGGCTTTGTTTACTATTTTATTTCCCAGAATAGAAAATAAAAAGAGCGGGACAAATAACCCGGCTGCGTAAAATAGAATGATTATTAGTATTTGAAAGTTAATCTGCTGGGTTGAAGCCAGCACAGCGATAGTTGCCAAAATCGGCCCCGCGCAGGGCGACCAGACTGCGCCGAGAGCTAACCCGGTTAAGTACCCTTTTCCAAAGACAGCAGTATTAGATGAATTCGGATTTATATTAATTTTATTTATAAACCTGCTTATATATGATTCGAAAATTGCGTTTAATTTGGGAATTGCCAGTGTCAGTCCCATTATAATTAAAATAGTAACCGCGGCTATTCTAAAATTATCAGGATCAATCGGGATTATTCTTGCAATGTATGAGACAAGTAAAGTAAAAAATGCAAAGCTGGTAACAATTCCCAAAGCTACTCCCGTTGATTTTTTACGAGTGCCTCCGGAGGTTACAAATATCAAAGGAAGTATCGGCCAAATGCACGGAGCCAAAATGGTTATGACGCCGGAAACAAATGCAAATAGTATTAATAAAATCATAAAACAGACAACTCTTTGATAAATCTATCTTTATTCCAGGAAGTGTTATCGGTTAATATAACTGTACCGTTCTTAATTACCACCCGGGTATGCTGGTATGTTATGCCGAAATTTTTAGCGAGCTGTTTTTCGTATTCATCAGTTTCGTTATCATTGTAATTTACTCTGAATCCGACTACATTTTCTTTATTTAATTCATTAAAACCGCTTTTCAGATCGGGCTCCATACCTCTACAGATGGGACACCAATTTGCGTAAAATTCCAAATATACAATTTTGCCTTCATTTAAAGCCATTTCATAGCTCTCTTTTTCGAATTCGTAATACTTTGATACATTGCCTGCAATAAGTTTTGCCTCCCGTATGGTAGTAGGCGGACTATTCCCAGTATTTTCCTCTTTATTTATTGTGTCGGATGAATTCACACCTTTTTGTTTTTTTACACCACCGTCGGAAATCAAAAGAGAAACTATTACTACAGAAGTGATTATTACAATAGAAATCAAAACCTTTTTATGCATATAGATATTTATAAATATTAATTGCTAATCAACAATTAAGCAATACAATGTTATTATTTCTTTATGCATTCAGGCAAAATGACAAAAATTATCGCTACTATAGGTCCGGCATCGGAATCCGAAGAAACAATTAAAAAGCTCATTCTGAGCGGAGTAAACATATTCAGATTTAACTTAAAGCACAATAAAAAGGAATGGCATATTGAAACAATTAAAAAAGTAAAAAAAGCTGCGAATGATCTAAAGCTGAAAGTTGGTGTATTAGTTGATTTGCAGGGACCGGAAGTCAGAGTAGAGACTTTAGGGGAAAAAGAGATTTATGTGAAGTCCGGCGAAAAAGTCGTTTTTTGCAGCGATTTTGATGAAGTTAAGACAGTAAAGAATGAACTGTCTGCCGGCATATTAAAAGTTTCACAAAAAATCGTCGTAGATACATTAAAACCGAGAGACAGATTTGCCTTAGACGATGGTATGTTTGAGTTTGAGGTTGAGT